>ENA-ORXM01000007-ORXM01000007.1-marine-metagenome-genome-assembly--contig:-NODE-7-length-485217-cov-38.209282_pt1 | contig 485217 bp, 418 predicted proteins | sample MGYA00237867_ERZ511480 | MGnify/ENA primary metagenome ERZ511480 (study PRJEB26309, sample SAMN06266103) | marine metagenome | isolation source: Algal blade | place: United Kingdom:Sidmouth, United...
CCCTCAAGCCGTGGCGGGGTCCTGCATCAGTCCCATCCTGATTGTCGCTGGAGTCCCATCTTGATTGTCGCGCGGCAGGCGACGCGCTCGACGACGGTCCGCACGCGGGGCATGAGGCTCTCAAGCCACGCCCGTTCCTTGACGTCGATCAACGCGAGCGTCCGGTCCGGGTTCGCCAAAAGTCATACGGCGAGGGGGATGCCGAGCAGAAGGAAGGCGCCGGTACCTATGGCGGCGAGCAGAATCGCGAGCACGTGCGAGAGCATGGTTCCGGGCGTCATCCCTGACGGGGTGGCACTCGGCGAAGATAGCCCGACAGGCCGCTGCTGGTACGTGACCAGTTTCAGGGTGTGGCGACATCTCCAACTCGGCCTAGACTCAGTACGAGTCCGAGCCGGAGAACCAAACCCATGTGTGCACGCTACAACCTGATCTGCGACTCATTCGACGCGAGACAAAACAGGCACCGGATGTATGTCGCCCTCGGCACCGATCAGCGGGCGGCGCGAACAGTTAGTCGAGCGGTCAACGGCAACGATCTCAGCACGCGTACGTTCATTGCATCGTGACAGTGACGGCCTTCTCCGATCATGTGGTGTACGTGGACGAGAGCGGTGACCATGGGCTTATCAACATCGACTCTTCGTACCCAGTCTTCATCCTCGCGTTCTGCATCTTCCAGAAGCAGGACTACTGTGAAATGGTCGTGCCTGCGGTGCAGCGCTTGAAGTTCGAGCACTTCGGGCACGATCAGATCGTGTTTCACGAGCGCGAAATTCGGCGAGGTACCGGCCCTTTCAGAGTGCTTCACACGGCCGAGAAGAAAGCAGGGTTCGTCAACTCCATAACGCACCTCATCGAGGCGGCCCCGTTCACGCTGATAGCAGCAGTCATCGACAAGCCGCGGTACGCGCAACGCTATGCCGAACTGGACAACTGCTACCACCGCGCGCTCGGGTTCGGGCTCGAACGCGTGTTCTATTTCCTTCGATCATCGCAGGATCATGAACGAGTTACGCATGTCGTGGTCGAGCGACGCGGGAAACGCGAAGACGCGCAGTTGGAGCTGGAATTTCTTCGCATCTGCGGCGGCGGGAACTACAACCAATCGTCGCTGCCGTTCGAGATCGCATTCGCCGACAAGAAGACGAATTCGACCGGGATGCAATTCGCCGATCTCATCGCGCGACCGGTCGGCATGAACGCGCATAGACCGGAACAGCCGAACAGGGCATTCACCGTAATCGAGCCGAAGTTCTACAGGAGCCCGTACGGGAAGGTGAGCGGATTCGGACTTAAACGATTTCCCTAAAAAAACGAAAGGCCCCGAGGAATCCCCCGAGGCCAGTCGCCGACCGAGAACCCCCAGTCCAAGAATCAGTATCGGGCACAGAGCCCAGAATACAAGTACTATCTTTCGGACAGGCGTCACATTTCCGGCGTCCGGTGCAGACTCCAGGACCCCCCTCCTCCCGCAGCAGACGTTCGCACGCGAGTGCCACTTGCCACGCGGGATCGCGGCCGATTCCGTCAAGCGTGTTGCGATAGCGCTCGCGAGCGTACGGCGAGGCACCCCGTTCGGACGAATCTCTGCAGTACACCCTTGGTCGCTGGCTATGCAGCGCTCACGAACGGCACGAAGACATTGCCGCCGGACGACTTCACAAGTCGATAGAGCTGACCGCCGTCAGTCAGGCGACAGGGTCGGTCAGCCGGCTACTGGTACTGCATGGATACTGGCCGACGACGCTGGAATCAAACGAGCGTCAAGCTCATGATCAACAACGAAAAAAGGCCAGCGATTGAAGCCGCTGGCCTTGGTATTGGTGAAGATGGGGTTCACTTGACTTTCGCCCAACAGTCAACATCTGCAGGGCTCTCGAGGTGATCTACCAAATTTCGCCCACCACTTCGCCCACCACTCAAGAACATCGCGTTGCTTTTGATCGGAGCTCGACGTGGTTGATTGCAGTGCAATCATCCCATAAGCTTGCCGCGGCGAACGGAGGGCATCATGGCAAGCATCACGATCCGGAATCTCGACGACGGGATCAAGCGGCAGTTGAGACTGCGTGCTGCCGATCACGGCCGGTCGATGGAGGAAGAGGTGCGCCACATCCTGCGTGAAGCAGTCAACAAGGCACCGGCGCCCGCCAACCTCGGCGAGTCCATCCACCGGCGGTTCGCGTCCCTCGGAGGCGTCGATCTCGACCTGCCGCCGCGAGAGGCGATGCCGACTGCACCACGCTTCGACTAGCCCACCGTGATCGTGATCGACACGAACGTCGTGTCAGAGCTGATGCGAGCCGCGCCGAACCATGCGGTGCTGGACTGGTTCGGCCGCCGGGCCGCAAGCGATCTCCACATCAGTGTGGTGACCGAGGCGGAGCTCCGACGCGGCATCGCGATCCTGCCCGAAGGGCGTCGGCGGGACACGCTGGCTGACGCCATCAACGCGATGGTGACGGAGGACTTCGCAGACCGTGTGCTGGCCTTCGACGGACCCGCCGCCGTCGCCTTTGCCGCCATATTTGCCGAACGCCGCGCGATCGGGAGGCCGATCAGCTTCCCCGACTGCCAGATCGCGGCCACCGCCCGCGCGCGCGGGGCCGCGGTGGCGACGCGCAATATCGGGGACTTCGAGGGATGCGGGATCGATGTCGTGAACCCGTGGGACGAGCCGTCGGACGGATGAGCGACATCGACAAGCGGAGCCTGACCGAGCGCGACATCTGCACGAAGTTCATCACGCCGGCCTTGCGGGACGCGGGCTGGGACGAAATGCAACAACTCCGCGAGGAGGTGACCTTCACGAATGGTCGCATCGTCTACTACAAGCCCAACATCCCGATCGCGCTGATCGAGGCCAGGACAACCGCTGGGCGAAAATAGCCAAGTGCTCTCGAGACACCGCGCTACGAGACATCAACGATCTGCTCTCACGTGGCGTACTGCGGAAATCGGATGCGGGCGGGCGCAGCACCCGCTATGAGCTGACGGATATGCGGAGTCAGACAGAGGAACTCCCTTCCCCCATTTCCACGTGGAAACGAGAAACGTGAATGAGATCACGAAATTCAGGTGAGGTATCGCTGGAGGCGGCGACCATCCCGACCTACCCGTCCGCCGAACCCTCTCGGTATCCAGCAGTCTCGAGCCGCCATCGTTTCGCCTCAACCATCGTTACCTCCCGGAAGCCTGCGGCAACAGGCGCTGCCGGCATCGACGCTTCACCTCTCACGAGTCTGCACAGCGGCGGACCGGACGCATTGTTCACAGGGAGTGCGAGCAACGTCGTCGAAGGGCTTTTCGAGGCCTTGGCCACAGCCCACAGAGGGCTTGAGATCGGCGAACAGGCGAAGCCACCGGGTCTCCGTGAATCGATTGTCCGTCCTCGCAACGTACGAAGACTGGAGTGTCGGATGGTTGTTAGTCCTGCATTCTCGAACACGCGGCCTGTCGGATCTCATTCCGATTGCTGCTCCGTGTCTGCGAGCAGTAGCCGCGTCCCGGTCAGAGCAACGCCTTGAACTCCTCGACCGTCAGTCCTGCGGTGCGGATGTTCGTTCGGAGCGTGCCGTCGGTGATTTCCTTGGCATGATCGGGGATGACGAGTGGCCGGGCGACGCCTGCCTTCGTCATCACGACGTGACTGCCTTTCTGTCGATCGACGACGAAGCCGGCACGCTCAAACGCGCGGATCGCCTCAACGGGGCGGATACGCGGTAGCCGCGCCACAGACCGAGACGCCTCAGCCAGCGTGTTGACCGACGCCTTGCTTGGCGACGAGGAGGCTCAGCGGCACGTCGAGAAAATCGTTGCCGTGCTCGCTCGTTGCCGCAGTATCGCCAGCCGGTTCGAATCCGCATTCCCGGAGCACTTCTTCCAGTGTGCCTCGCTCGAGACAGCTTTCAAGAAACAGGTGCAGCGCCTCGGCAAGCATTCGGCCAGCGTCGTCGCGGTCGTCGCCCTGAGACGCGACATCGAGCGCGTCACAGGACGCTACCCATACGTCGCCCTCTCGCTCCACTCTGTATGGCAGTCGGAAGGTAATCGTCATGTTCATGGGTTATCCGCAAGTGTCAGTGCGAGTCCGCATCACCCCATTATGGCATTCACCGTGCCAAAGAGTTTCGTTAAAGTCTTCACGGATCGACACGAACGCGCCGTCCCTTGGGACGCGGAACGCTGACGGCGTGCTCGCTAGACTCGGCGCCAGGCCCACACACTCGACGAAGGCGCAGGCGAGCGAGACCGAATCGGCAGCTCATCGGCGTTCTTCATCGTCCAACGTCAGGTCAGACTAGTGCGTACCTGACGCGACTCTTTCGCAGAAGGGTAGCTGCGGCCAAGATGGCCGACACGATGCCGGGCGCGAGGAGCAGGCACGCGACGAGGCTGTGCGCGGACACGGATTCCCTGCGAAGCGCTACAACCATGGCGGCGACAGCCGAAGCAGGGTAACGCAGCTCTGCCGATCCGTCCTTGACGGCCATCGAGCGGGAACAGCTGCGCGATTGCAAGGGGCGTCTGAACTCAGCTCGCCAAGCTAGCGGCCTTCCGTTTCTATTCTTCGCTGACGTGATCGAACTCGTCGACCCTCCAGCCGACCATCTCATCTAAATTCAAGCGGCGTTGAGGATTGCCGACTCCGGAGATCGTTACCGTAGTTTGGATGCTTTCAGGTGGCAACCGCTCGATCCTGCAGACCTCCCACCGTTGTCCCTCTTAATCATGAAGGGACGATCGCTCGCCAATCTCATCCCCATTTGGCAATCGCCATGTATTGCGGTCCATTCTGGATTCGCCTCCTCTAACAGTAGAGAGCGCCGACTACCGACCTGTGTGCGGCCTCTCTGCAGTTCAGACTCTCAGGTGATCGCGAGCATCAAGCCCATGATCAACAACGAAAAAAGGCCAGCGATGGAAGTCGCTGGCCTTTATGTTGGTGGAGATGGGGGGAGTCGAACCCCCGTCCGAAAGCACTCTGCCGTTGGTACTACATGCTTAGTTTCGTCATTGGCTTTAACCGTTCCACTCAGGACGAACACCAGGTGGAACCGCGAGCCCATTATTGATTTAGCGATCCAGTGTAAGGGCGACCCTTCACGCGATCCTGCATCTATTGCCCCCGCCCGGACCCACAGGCAGATTCGGAACGGGGCAGGTCAACACAACTAGAGGTTAAAGTCTAATTATGCGGCCAGTGCGTAGTTGTCATCGTTGGCAACTATAAATTTTCAGCTGGATTTACGAGGTGACTGAATCCTCGGCATGCACCTCAGGGTTTGTCACTTCCGTCGAAACCATGTCATCCCCGGAAGAACTACCGTCACGTAGTATGCGGCCGTAATCCGCCGAATTCAAGACATCTCCATGAAGATTGCCAGCCTCGAGACCTTCGTCGTCGGGAACCCGCCGCCGCACTACGGTGGGCGCTACTTCATCTTCGTCAAGCTTGTGAACGATGACGGGATCGAGGGAATCGGGGAGGTCTACTCGGCCACCTTTTCGCCTGATGTGGTGGTGGCGATGGTCGAGGATGTCTTCGAGATGCATGTGGCCGGGCGTGATCCGTTTCACATCGAGCGGCTGTGGCGTTCGGTGTATGGCCGCGGCTACACGCTCAGGCCGGATGTCTCGCTGATGGGCGTGCTGAGCGCACTGGAAACTGCCTGCTGGGATATCGTCGGCAAGGCGCTCGACAAGCCCTGTTACGAACTTCTCGGTGGCCAGGTGCACGAGCGGCTGCGTAGCTACACGTACATCTACCCGCGGCCGGGTGAGGATGATTCGGTCTATCACGATCCGGATCTTGCAGCCGAGCGCGCCCTCGAATATGTGGAACTCGGCTTCACCGCCCTGAAGTTCGACCCGGCAGGGCCGTATACCGTGTACGACGGTCGCCAGCCTTTCCTGGAAGATCTTGATCGGTCGGAACGTTTCGTGAAGCGTATCCGTGAGGCGGTCGGTACGCGGGCTGATCTTCTGTTCGGCACGCACGGCCAATTCACTGCGGCTGGGGCCATTCGCCTGGCCAGGCGCCTTGAATCCAGCGATCCGCTCTGGTTCGAGGAGCCGGTGCCGCCCGAGAATGCCGACGAGATGGCACGAGTCGCCCGCCAGACGACAATTCCGATTGCCACCGGTGAACGACTAACCACAAAATGGGAATTCTCCCGGGTGCTTGCGGCTGGTGCTGCTTCGATCCTGCAGATGGCGCTCGGCCGGGTCGGCGGTCTTCTGGAGGGCAAGAAGATTGCCGCCATTGCCGAGACGCACTACGCGCAGATTGCGCCGCATTTGTATTGTGGGCCGGTGGAAGGTGCTGCCAACGTGCAACTCTCTGCCTGCATTCCCAACTTCCTGATCCTCGAGAGCATCGAGACCTGGGGTGGATTCCACACCGAAATCCTGAAAAAGCCGATGCGTTGGGAGGAAGGTTACGTCATACCCCCTCGTGAACCCGGCCTGGGCATCGAACTGGATACCGATGTTGCACGCGCCAATCCCTACACCGGGACACGCTTGCATCTCGAGATGGGCGACACGCCACTGACGCCCTGAAAGTTGTCAGGCAGCCTTTGTCGTCTGCGCGTCAATCAACTGGAGAAAGTCGTCGGCCGACACCGGCTTGCTGCAATAGTAGCCTTGATACTCTTCACACCGGTAAGCGCGGATATGCGCCAGTTGGTGATGCGTCTCGATACCCTCGGCCACGACCGTGAGGCCAAGATCGTGTGCCAGTGATATTACGGCCTTGACAATCGGTGCATGACTGCCGGGCCCCGTGATCTCCGAGACGAATGACCGGTCGATCTTGAGTTGATCCAGCGGAAATCGCTGGAGATAGCTGAGCGAAGAGTAGCCCGTGCCGAAGTCATCGATCGACAACTTGACTCCGAGCGCCTTCAACTGCTGAAGCTTGATGACGCTACTCTCGGCGTCTTCCATGATCATGTTCTCGGTCAACTCGATGATCAGGGAATCAGGCGCAAGCCCGCTCGTGGCGATTGCCTCATGCACCGTGTCGATGAAATCTGACTCCTGCAGCTGTCGTATTGATACATTGACGGCGATTTTCAGATTCGTCATCCCGAGATCGTGCCAGGCCTTCGCCTGACGACACGATTCCTGAAGTACCCAGGCACCGATCGATACGATCAGGCCACTGTCTTCAGCCAACGGTATGAAATTGACCGGTGATATCAGCCCGAATTCCGGATTCATCCACCGGACCAAGGCCTCCGCTCCCGTGATGGTGCCGTCGCGAACATCGACCTTTGGCTGATAGAGAACGTAGATCTCACCCTGATCGATCGCAGTACGAAGCCCGTTTTCGAGACTCAGCAGATGCCGCGCTTGGGCATCCATCTGCTCCGAATAATAGGCGTAGCCGGTGCCGGGCCGACGCTGCGCCTGTCGCATGGCAGTCTCGGCGTCATTGAGCAATATGTCTATCGACTCGCTCTCGGCATTGAGCATCGATACGCCGATACTGGCACTCAGGAAGATCTTCTGTTCGGCAATGTCGAACGGCTCATCCATCTTCACAACGAACCTGTCAAGATGACGGCTCAAGCCTTCGCAATCCGGCACGCTCTCATCAAAGGGAAGCAATACTGCGAAACGATCGCCGCCTAGCCGCGCTACACACGAGAGTGAGCGATCCGCCTGCTGACGAGAGTCGAACAGGTTCTCGTCACTCAGTCGAGCGCGAGCCCCGAGCGCAAACACAAGACGATCGCGAAAGGCCCGAAGTGTTTCATCGCCGCTGGCTGGTCCGAGCGAATCATTTATCGCCTTGAAGCGATTGATATTGACCAGGATAAGCGCCGTCGTCGTGCTGCCGCCGGCTCCATCTGCCGGATCGCCCGAAGCCGAGCCAAACTTCGCCAGTCGCTGCTTGACCAGATCGGTAAAGAACAGTCGGTTCGGCAGATTCGTGACCGCGTCGATGTGACTCATGCGCCGCTGCCATGCTCGCGAAGCAAGAGTGTTGCGCATGCGCAGAGCCAATTCACTCGGATCGACCGGTTTGGCGAGAAAATCCGTGGCCCCGGATTCAAGCGCTCGCAATTTCGTGGACGCCTCTTCCGAGGAGGTCAGCACGATGACCGGAACGCGGCGCAGGGTTTCGTCACGTCGCATTTCTGCGAGGATGTCAAAGCCACTCACCTGCGGCATCATCAGATCGAGAAGCAGCACATCCGGCGGCACGGCGCGGAGCTGCTTGATCGCGCTGGCCGAATCATCGGATGTGATGAATCGGGAATAGCCCTCATTCTCGAGATGAAGGCGAAGCACATCCATGTTGATCTGCTCGTCATCGATCATCATGATCGTGGCGCTTGCCATGAGGCGACGCTCGTGCAGCCCTACCAGATCGTCGCCATCGAACATCAGCGACTTTCCGGCGTTGGCAGAGACATCCTTTGATTCATCGGTGGGCATCCTCAGGCACTACGCAACAGGGGCAGGTCAGTATCCCAGCCCGCCTCGACCTGACACACCAGAGCGTCAATGATGTCGAGTTCACGCGCCACCGCAGTCCGATCAGAGGCGATGGCAAAGTCTTCGAGCCGCGCAGCGGGCGCATTGAATGCACCGAAACCGACGGTGCCGCCAGAGCCTTTGAGCCAATGCGCAATGCGCGCTATCGATTGCATGTCGTCGGTCTCGAACGCTGTCCGCAGTGCTTTCGTTTCCTCTGACAACCGAGGCAGGAATCGCGCAACGATGGCACGGAACTTTGGATCGTCGTCCAGTAGCGTGCTCGTCAATGGAGTAACGGCAGCTGCGCTCGAATGCTCACCCGCGCGCACGTCATTCGTGATCTCCTGCTCGTCGACTGTGGCTGCACCATAGACGCTCGTGTTTTCGACGCGGGAATCGTCGAAAGTCCGGAGGCGTTGCCGCATCGCGACAAGCGCGTCGAGCGCCTCTGACGATGCTGCCGAGTCGGCTTGCCTGGCTGCAAGTTCCAGGGCACGTGCCAGTGGCGAAAGGGCATCGAAACCGACGGTGCCTCCAGAGCCCTTGAGCCAGTGTGCCAGCCTGGCTAGTTCATCATGGGCACCTGTGGACAACGCAAGCGACATCTCCTCGAGTCGACCGTCGAGCCGATCGAGAAACGCCTCGACAATCGGTTTGAACTGCGCATCGGACGCTGCAAGACTGCTGAATACGAGGCCGTCTGTACGCGCCGGACTCGACTCCGAATTTGCAGATGCCAGGGCGCGCACGTCAGCCTGCGATGCCGCGTCCCTCGGCTCGATGACCTCCTCGATTCGCTCCCCGCCAAGCAGCTGCCCAAGCATTGCCGTCAATTTATCGATATCGATCGGCTTTGACTGATAGTGCGAGAAACCGGTCGCAAGGATACGACGTTCGTCGCCCTTCATCGCGTTGGCAGTCAGCGCCACGACCGGGATCTCGACACCGGCCTCGCGCATTCGCCTGACGGCCTCATAGCCATCCATGACCGGCATCTGGATATCCATCAAGACGGCCACGAAGTCACCGTCAAGGACATGATCAAGCGCCTGCTTGCCGTTTTCCGCCAGAGTCAGATCGAGACCGAGCCCACCGAGTACCAGAGACAGCAGTTCAAGATTCTCGGCAGCGTCATCGACCACAAGGAGGCGCGCGGGTGGAAACCGCCACCGTCCCGCCTGAACCTCATCGACATCGTCGAGCGCTGCGAGTATGGCTTCAGGTTCGAGCATCATGGCCTGATCGACCTTGACGCAGGGCAGTCTGATCGAGAAGGTACTGCCCTCACCCGGCACGCTGGTGACCGTCACATCACCGCCGAGGGCACGGGCAAGCTCGCGGCTGATGGAGAGACCGAGCCCGGTTCCACCGAAGCGCCGTGTGATGGATGCGTCCGCCTGGGTAAAGGCATCAAAGATAGCCACCTGCTGCGAGGCTGACATGCCTATTCCGGTATCGACGATGTCGACACAGAGCTCCGCGTCGAGAAAACCGATACCAACGGTCACCGCACCCTGCTCCGTGAACTTGATGGCATTGCCTACCAGGTTGGTCACGATCTGCCGGAGTCTTGCCGGATCTGACTCGATCGTCTCAGGCAAGGCCGTACGGATCTTGAGGTCGAGATCGATCGACTTCTCCTCGGCCTTGACACGGAGTGTCTTGATGACTTCGTTGACGACTGCCGCCGGCTCGGTCTCGATGCGTTCCACTTCCATCGCGCCCGACTCGACCTTCGACAGATCGAGCAGATCGTTGATCAAGCCGAGCAGGTGCTTGCCGCTCTTCGATATCGTTGCAAGATGTCGACGGCGTTCGTCTTCATCCCGAACGCCGTTGCCACGCAAGACGTCGGTAAAACCGAGTATGGCGGTCATTGGCGTCCGTATCTCATGGGACATGTTGGAGAGGAACTCACTCTTCGCCCGACTCGCTTCCTCGGCAGTTGCCACAGATTCTCGGAGTAGTTGTTCCTGGTGCTCGAGTCGCGTCACGTCTTCCATGCTGACGAGGACGCCACCAACATTGCCTTTGGATCCGGTTACCGGCGAACAGTTGACAATGAAGCGGCGCCGCGTGCCATCGCTTGCCACATAGCTGAGCATGTCGTGGCGCGATGCCACCCCGTCTTCGAGTACTCTGCTCCAGGGCGGTCGTCGAATCGAGTCATCACTCGATGCACGAGCAGCAGATACTGATTTGGCCGATGGGTCGGCGGGATCATCGAACAACCACTCGAAAGATTCGACAGGCAAGCCGACGAGCGATTCGGCATCGCGACTCATCAGGTCGGCAAACGCTGCATTGGCGAGCACCAGCGATCCGTTCCGATCCATGACGAACAGCGATTCGGCAATGGTATCGAGGGCCGATCTGACCCGACCGGGCACGGCGCTGGACGGGTCGAGCTCTTTCAACATGCGCCCGAGGTAGAAATAGAAGAGTGGAAAGCTGACCATGCCGATGAAGAACATCAGCGAGAACGGCATAGCCGCCAGGCGCGACAGCCATCCGACAGGTCTTGCCGCGGCGAACGTGAAGCGCAGTTCTCCCCACTGGCGTTCACCGCGATAGATCGGCACTGAGACGGCCTGCGTTCGAGCGGTGGCGCCTGTACCCTCCGCAGGCGCTCCGGTCGAGCCGCCAATGTCGCTGCCCATCAACAGATCCCGGGAATCGTTTTTTCTGTGCAGGACTACCGCAACGAGGTCGGAATGCCGCTCGATGACGAATTCCAGTGAACTCCGAATGCCGGAAAGATCACCGCGTCTCAACAACATGGAACTCGACGAGGCGAGCGCCTCTGCAAGCGCCACTCGGCCCTCTCGAACGGCGCCGGCACGATCAGGTACGAATCCCGTGAATGTCGCGAGCAACACGACGCTCGTCAGTAGCGAGGAAAGACCGAACGCGATATGGAATCGTGCCGAGAACGACGGCAGACGACGATAGAAGGCACGGAAGCTTGCAGGCAGCAAGGCCATGTTCAGCCTGATCGACCTTTGGGTACATCTACCATGCTCTGCAAAGATTCTTCATCACCTTCTACGTCATCGACCAGCGTCCCCAGAACTGGAAGGGGATCGACGAAGCGCCATGCAGGTAGCGATGACAGCATGCTGCCCATCAACGTCCCCCCCCGAACAAGCCAGATCAGGTAGCCGACGCTCAGTCCTGAAGTGATACCGATGGATCCGCCGACCAGCGTCTGCGCATAACTCGCCAGCTCGTCACGCTCTGCATCCTGTCGTTCCAGCACGCTGGCAAGGTTATCGAAACCACGCTGGACGGACGTATCGGTCACTCCGATCAGCGAGGCCAGGTCTACCGTATCGATATCCTCTGCATCGTTTCTCAGGTCGATCAGTCGATCGACAGAGCCGAGTGATTGATCGTCTTCCATTCCGCCACGTGTGCCGACCATCGGTACGGCATCGACCAGCGACTGGAGATCGACGGTCTCGATTTCCAGCGCGACGCGCTCGGCGATCAGCGACTCTTCGTTCACCGGCTGCTCCGTGACCGACTGCACGGCAGTGACAGTTGTCGACGAGCCTTCCGCTTGAGTCGCGGCGATCGGCGTCAGATTCGGCGCGCTTGCCTGGATCGACTCGGGCTCGGGTGACGGCCCGGGTGACGGCTCGGGTGACGGCTCGGGTGACGGCTCGGGAGACGGCTCGGGTGACGGCTCAAGTATTTGCTCAGGTACCGGCTCCGGCGTCGCCGCGGCGGCAGCGGGTTCGCGGCGCAGATCAAGATCCACGAACGATCGACCGCCGCGGCCATCGTCAGCAAACAATCTGACCGACACTTGATTCAAGAAAGCATCCGTACTCGTCTCCGAGGTGCGGGTATCCACGACATTGAAGCCGGGCCTCACGGGATCAAAGACCAGCCAGTCGGGCATATTGGCCCCGTCTGTGCGAACCGCCGTGTAGGTCATCACGTCGCTGTCTGCATCGACAAAGACGTCGCCGGGAAGAACGAAAGTCGATCCAGCCGCAAGCACCGGTGGCGCGACCGATTGCGTGGCAACCGGCACATCGTTTCCATCCCGAACCTGCAACAAGAAGCGCTCTTGCCCGGCTGAACCAGCGGAATCGATAGCGCGGATATCAAGCGTCGTCGTCGGCATGCTCTCGAAGTCGAAGGCGGTATCCGCGGCGAGTCTCAGCACATCACCCTCGATGACAAAGCGCACATCGCTCGTCTCGAAGCGCAAGCTGTCGTCCAGATCCTCGTCGCTCGCAGTCAGCTGACCGACACGTGCGCCCGACAGATTCTCGTCGAAGTCGACATTGTCGAGCCTGATGTCGAACGGTGCCGTATTGACGCCTGCGATCGCAAGATTCACTGTCACCGGTGCCGATCGTTGGCCGCTGCTGTCCTTGACCGTGTATTCGAAACTATCCGTGGTCGTCTGACTGCCATCGTGACGGTATTCGAATGTACCGTCGGTGGCCAGATCAAGGCTACCGTGCGCGGGCGCAGTGTGCAGCTCGACCGTCGCACCTCCAGACCCGGAATCGTCGTTGTCCAGTACCGAATTCGCGCCGGTGGTCAGTTGCCTCGCCAGGCCACCCTCGGTCAGCTCGACAAGATCGCCCGCTGCAACCGGCGCGTCATCGACGTCGAGAACGCGAATCTCGAATGCGGCATCGGTGCGTGCATCGGCCGAGTCGATTGCCGTGACCGTCACCGTCACAGGCCGTGCATTCTCGGCATCGAGCGAGATGCCGTCAGCAAGCCGCAGCTCATTGCCGTCGATGACAAAGCGCGCGTCATCCGTATCGAAACGCAGCGTGTCTGCCGAATCCTCGTCCTGTGCGCTCAGTCGGCCGATCGCCTCGCCAGGCAGATTCTCGTCGACTTCGTTACCTTCTAGGCGAACGTCGTAGGGCGCCGTATTGACCCCGGCAATTGCCAATAATACCTTCGCCGGCGCTGATACCTGTCCGCTGCTGTCTCGAATCACGTACGCGAAGCTGTCGGCCGTCGTTTGACTGCCATCGTGCCGATATTCGAACGTACCGTCGGCCGACAATACAAGCATGCCCTGCACTGGTGCAGTGTGCAGTTCGACTACCGCAACGCCTGCACTTTCATCGTTTCCAAGGACCGAGTCAACGCCACCGTCCAGATCTGTAGCGATTCCTCCTTCATCGAGTTCAGCGCGATCTTCACGGGCGATCGGACCATCGGCAAGGTCACGCACGAGAATCTTGAAGGCTGCATCGGTGCGAGCATCGGCGGAATCAATCGCCGTCACGCTGAGTGTGACGCTCGCGGATGATTCGGCATCGAGGGATACACCCTCGGCGAGTCGCAGCTCGTTACCGGTGATGCTGAATCGCGTGTCGTCGGTCACGAAACGCAGGGTATCGGACTGATCCTCATCGAGTGCACTCAGCGAACCGATCCAGGCACCGGCCGCGTTCTCGTCGACCTCTCTGTTGTCCAGCCGAATGTCGTAGGGCGGCGTGTTGACGCCAGCGATGGCAAGAAGTACCCGTGCCGGCGTCGATACCTGACCGCTGCTGTCACGTACCGTGTACTCGAAACTGTCAGTGGTCGTCTGACTGCCGTCGTGGCGATACTCGAAGGTCCCGTCAGCGGCGAGTATCAGTGCGCCCTGTTCTGGCGCAGTGTGCAGTTCGACGGTGTTGTCTCCCGAACCCGGGTCATCATTATCGAGAACCGAACCTGCACCGCTGTCGAGAACGGTCGTGACGCCGCCTTCATCGAGTTCCGCTCTATCGTCGTGAGCCACCGGCGCGTCGAACACGTCCTGCACCGTGATATCGAAACTTGCATCCGTTCGGGCATCGGCCGAATCGATCGCCGTGATGGTCAGCGAGATTCTCGACTCGGCCTCGGCATCGAGCGACACACCGTCGGCAAGGCGCAAGGTATCTCCTTCCATGACGAAGCGCGCGTCCGCGCTCTCGTAGCGCAGCGTGTCGGCAAGGTCCTCGTCCTGCGCGCTCAGCAGACCGATCGTTGCGCCGGCGTCGTTCTCGTCCACCGCGGCATTGTCGAGCTGGATGTCGTACGGCGCCGAGTTCACCGGCGCGATGGCAAGCGTCACCAGCATCGGGGCCGAATCCTGCCCGCTACTGTCGCGAACCACATACTCGAAACTGTCTGACGTCGTCTGGCTGCCGTCATGGCGGTACTCGAACACGCCATCAGTCTCGAGGGTCAGCGTGCCGTTGACCGGCGCCGCGTGCAGCTCAACGGTCGCACCACCCGAACCCGTGTCATCGTTGACGAGTACCGAGCTTGCGCCGGTATCGAGCACCGTGGCGACCCCGCCCTCGTCGAGTTCCGCGCGATCTGTTGCCGCTACCGGCGCGTCGAAGACGTCCCGCACCACGATGTCGAAAGTGGCATCCGTTCGGGCATCTGCCGAATCGATCGCCGTGATGGTCAGCGAGATGCTCGACTCGGCCTCGGCATCGAGCGACACACCATCGACCAGGCGCAGCTCGCTGCCGACGATCTCGAAACGTGGATCGTCCACGACGAAGCGGATATCGTCGCCGACGTCCTCATCCACGGCACTGACGCTGCCGACCGTCGCTCCGGGGTCGTTTTCCGACAAGCCACCTGGTGACAGAACCAGTGCGGGAGTACTCGGAGCATCGTTGGCATTGACGACCTCGAGCGCGAAGTCGAGCGGTGCAGCCGTTGCCCCCGCCTGGTCTGTCGCGACGATACGCAGGTCGATTGACCCGACATCGGCATTGGCAGGCGTCCCACTGAATGTCAGTGTCGCTGCATCGAACGACAGCCAATCTGGCAAAACGGAACCATCGAGCAGCGTCGCCACGAACACGAGCGAATCGCCCGGATCACGATCGGACCACCGGTCGGCGGGCACTTGCTCGGTCCAGGCGACGTCTTCTGTAGCGGCCGGCGCTGTATAGCCTCCGTCGCGCGTGGGCGGATCGTTAAGCGGTGCTATGTCGATCGCGACGGTGACGGCAGCTGACACCTGACTTGCACTATCTTCGGCAAGATAACTGAAGGAATCGCTCGTCTCCTCATTGTCGCCATGTTCGTACTGGAAGCTGCCATCGGCTTGCAGCATCAACTGCCCGAACTGGACGTCCGTCTCGAGCACGGCCGTCAGCACATCGTTAGCGCCCTGCGGATCGCTGTCGTTGGCGAGAACCGATGCCTCGCCATCGGCAAGCAAGGTCACGACACCGCCCTCATCGACCTGTATCGCGTCCGCGACCGCCGATGGCGGGTCACCGTTGAACGCTTTCACCGTCACTTGCAAGCTGCCGCTCGCCTGCGCTGAGGATTCATCCGTCACTGTCAGATCGATGCTGTGATCATGCTCTGTGTTGCCCGTGAAGGTGTGGTGGTAGAACACCTTGCCGTTCTCGAGCTGCTGTTGGGTGAAGCTCGTCAGCGTCGGGTCACCATCGATCGAGAGGTAGCCGTGATCTGTCGGTTGCGTGAACGAGTAAGTCAGCGCAGCAGGGCCGCTCTCCTCATCCGTGGCGTCGAGTTCATTTGCCGTCATTTCGACCGCTTCGCCATCGAAAACCTCAGCTGGTGCAGTCACGAGGATCGGTGCATCGTTGGTGGTCCGGACGACCACATCCACGCTCGTATCCAACTCCCCGCCATTACCATCACTGATGGTCAACGCCAGCGTATCGCTGTCGACGTGGTCTCCCCCATGGGTATAACGCAGCACCCCGGCATCGATATCTGCCTGCGTGAACGTTGTCAGCGGCGTCGGCGAATCGCTCCGGTGCACCTTGCCCCAGGCGGGCGCCGCCAGGGTGTAGGTCAGGGTGTCGGCGGGCACATCGGCGTCTTCGACAGCAATGACGCTTGCATCGAGCACAGCCGTCTGACCTTCATCGACATTCAGGATCCGCGTAACACCGGACACCAGGAGAGGCGGCGAATTGCCGTGTGACATGTTGATATCGATGACGACGGGATCGGAATCGTTCGTTCCGTCATCGACGTAGAGCATCAGGCTATCGGTATCGCTCGCCCCATTGCCGCCGGTATAGCGATAGACGACACGGTCCGCTGCCAGCTCCTCTTCGGTGAAACCGTTCACGGCAACACCATCCAGCTCGATCACACCCTTGGCGGGGTCGACCGTCACATGCCAGTTCAACTGGCGGTTGGTCGAGTAATCATCGCTGGCGGTCAGATCGGCCAGTCTGAGCTGTGCAGATCCGGTTGCACCGACCATGAGTGCCGACGTCTCGGCAATGATCGGGGCTTCGCTCTGATCGAGTGTGGTGGCGACGCCTGATGCCTGAATCGCATGAGCGACGTGAACCCGGCTTTCATAGGTATTTACTTCACTATTGGTGCGTCCGTGTACCGGTGAGCCATCATCGCCCGAGAAGAAGACGGCGTCGTCGGCTGAGCCGATAGAGATCGCCTGAGGGACGGTAGGTGGAACTGTAGTGTTTATACGGGTCAGTGCACTAATATCCAGATCGAAATAGCTGACCTGCTGGTTGCCACTGTCGGTGTAGTAGAAGCGCCGGCCATCGGGCGTCAGGTCAATCTGCTCGAGGACGGCACCATCCGCCGGCACGAAGGAGACGTGCGCCTGGAACACTTCGTCTGGCCCCGATACTTGCACCGAACGGATCGACTCGCCGATAAGGACCCCGCCGTGCTCAAGCCAGTAGACGCGCACCGGATCATCAACGGCTCCGCTTCCGCCGACCTGTATGTCTCCGGGTGCCTCGACGCGTGCGGTAGCAATTCCTGTCCGGTTGTCAGACGTGATGGCACCCACCGGAAAGCGGTAGATGTTCGGTATCGCACCGGTCGAGGCGACCAGCAGATGCCCGCCAACGGCATCGATCGCGATCGACGTCGCCTCCCTGGGAATACCGAGATCACTGCCGAGGAAATCGAGCGTGTTGGTTGCCCCTCGATTGCCACCATCGAGATCGGCACTGCCGAGACGCTGCGTCCCCGACGCGTCCTCCAGCCAATAGAGGCGACCGTTTTCAAAGTCGACGGCAAGGTCGATCAGAAAGTTCGCGTCGTCGATGAGTTCCTGCGGGTTGAGCAGATCAACCCCCACCCGATAGATGGAGCTGTTGTCATCGACGTAGTAGATGATGTCGGTCCGAGCGAGGAATTCGTGCGCGCCGATGGTAGGTATGGCGGGGTTTCGCACTGCACCCGAGGCATCGGTCGTCTGACTGACGGTGCCACCGGCGCCGATCAACGGGCTGCCGGTCGCCGGGCGATGGGTATCCACAAAGCCCGTACCCGCCGCTAGTGGCTCGAGGAGCGGGTCGAGCTGCTCGCGATCCGTGACGGTCAGCGCAATACCCGCACTACCCGAAAAGACATTGAAGCCACGCGATTCGATCTCATCGCTATTGGCCTCGATTTGCAGTGCATCCTCATCCGACGTATTGCCGTCGAACACCGAGTTGAGCAGTGTCACGAAGCCACTGCCGTGGATGCGAATTGCACCGGCCTCATCACTGTCCCTGTTCTGGTAGAAAGTGGAGTTGACGATGTCGACAGGACCATCGGTGCTCAGGCCGCCTCCCCGGTCTCCGGCCTCGTTTTCACTGAAGGTCGTGTTGGTAAGTTCGAGGACGGTGCCTCCCTTCTTGTATATTCCGCCACCGTCACCTGCGGCGGTGTTATTCAGGAACGTGACTCGCTCGAGCGTCCCACCGCTCTCGAAGAGGTACAGGCCTCCACCCTTCGCTGCGCTCTGGTTCGAGGTGAAGGTCACATCGGTCAGGTTGATGTCGGCTTCGGCGTAGACCGCACCGCCATCCTTGCCAGCGATGTTTCCTTCGAGAAGGCTCTCGTTCGCGGAGAGCTTGCCGATGGCGTAGACACCCGCACCCTCATCTGAAGACGTGTTGCCGCTGACAGTTACGCCTTGCAGTAGCAGATCATTGAACCCCAGAATGCCGCCGCCCAAGGTTCCAGCATTGTTGTCCGATACTGCTCCCCCCGTCACGGTGAAGGTTGACGCCACGATCCCGCCGCCGGTCTTGCCGGCGACATTCCCATTGATCGTCGAATCGATGATTCCGAGGTTTGAATCGATACTGCCGTATATGCCGCCACCGTCATCGGCCTCGTTGGTTGAAATGTCTGATCCAGTGACGGTTAGCACGCTCCTCAGGCCGACGAAAATGCCTCCGCCGGATAGAGATGTCTTGTTTGTGGAAACCTCGACGTCGTCAAGTTTAAGCGATGCATCCGCAGCCACGAAGATGCCACCCCCGTCTGTCGCAGCATCTCCGCCAGTTACCGTCAAGGATTGCAGACTGACATCGGCGAACGACTTGATTTCGAAGACACGATCCGACGGAGAACCCATCTCGACGATCGTCGTATCACGTGAAGCCCCGACCAGGCTAACCTGGTTCAGGAGATCGAGATCGCCATTCCGGGCATTGTCGTCGATACCTCCGCGCTCAAGCAGAAAGGTACCGGCAGCCAGCGTGATGATGTCGGCGTCGACATTGACGTTGGCCGCCAACACCGCGTCCCTTAGTGTTGCGAGGTTCGCGACGTCCGCCTCCTGCCAGGTCTTCAGTTGATCCACGGTCAGCCCGGTCGGCGCATTGATTCCGTCACTCGTCTCGGTGATGGTGATACTGCCGAGAACCGCTTCCCAGTCATCCCCCAGGAGATCGTCGTCGATGGACGCGACATCTATCACGCCATGCCTGAACTCGAGCGCCCAGTCCCCACCGCTCCGGGCGTGACCGGTCAGGTCATCGCTGGCCGCCACATCGGCGCCAGTCAGTTCCGCGAGATCACCGAGCAAGCGCAAACCTTCGACGCTGCCGGCGACATCGCAGCCGTAGATCAGCAGATCGCCCGCATCGCTTATTGCGTCACCCCAGCGCGCAATACCGCTGGTGTTGGCCAACAGGGTTTCACCGTCGAGCGCGGTACGGCCCAGGCTCAGCGAGCCGGCCTCGCCGTGCGCAAGGAGATGCACCGCAGCGAGGTCACTTGCGCCTGCGAGGTGTTTCGATACGGCCAGCAGGCCATCCTCATCGGCGTCGATGAGGACAACGGCGGCACCGGACTTGCCGATACGGGCCATGATCTGGTCGGCATCCGGCACGGTGGCGTCGACGAATACAACATGCCCCTCACCGATCGATCGTCCTGCACCTTCGAACGCCTGCAATTCCACGACAGCGTCACTCGCCAGCAACCTCGGCAACTCGACGACAAGGTCATCAGCAAGCTTCGCTCCGTCGAGCAAAGGCGCCAGGGCTGCAATTGCGTCGGCTGAATACAACACGCGCGGCTCCAGCCGCTCGGCAGCAGCCAGACGTTGCCGCGCCGAAGGCCCGGATGACGATTCTCTGCGCGCTCGAGGCTCGCTCACGGTCGCTTTTCCCTGAAATCGACACGCCGGCCTGGCTCATTGAATCGACGCGTTTGCAGATTCCGTTAACGGCGTCCTGCGGAGGGACTGCATGTTACTGCTCGAGCGCTGCCCCACGGCCACCCGGTTCTGTGAAATACGTCACGGGAGGCAAGCCATCCGCTTCATGACAAACTCGGCGGTACCCGACCTGCGCCTTCACATCAGGGCGCGTCGAAGTCAATCTGACAGCGAACACCGCTCGGCAACTTTGCGCCCGGGTTGGGCAGTTCGAGGCTGACCCCGAAGGTTGCACTGGCGGCATCAGCAACCGCGTCGATACGGCGTACCTCGGCCTCTACCGGAGAATCCTCGAACCCGGGAACATCCAGTGTGACCGATCCTTTCATGCCTCGCTCGAGCGCGCCGAGATACTCGATTGGCACGATCACCTCGACATACAAGGGATCGAGTACGGCAACCCGATAGACCGGTTCGGCATCGACATACTCGCCCACGCCGTGATAGCGCTGCACGACGGTGCCGTCGATCGGACTGCGGATCTCGCGTCTCGCCAGCACCGCCGCTGCCCGTTCCGCTTCGAGTCTGGCAAGCACTCTGACTTCGCGCTCCTGCTGCAATTGCAGGTCTGCGATATCGGCCTCGGTCCTGACCTGATCGATGGCCTGCTCTGATACCGAATCATCCTTGAACAGGCGCTGATTGCGAGACAGGGTTCGGGCACCGAACTGACTCGTGGCCGCCCGCAGATCAACCGCCGTCTGGCTGGCAGCGATCTCGACGGCTATCGCATGAGCAACCAGCTCGACCTCGCTTTCGAGCCGAGCCATGAGGGTGCCGGCCTCGACCGCATCACCGCGCTCGTGATAAGCGTGCGCGAGTACGCCCGGAACGGCGGCACCGAGCTCCACGATGGCACTCGGCTCGGCGACGCAATCCAGATCGGAGACGACTTTGTGACTGGTCTCGTTCGCTTGCAACAGCGTGTACGAACCGAAGAACAAGCTGACGGTCGCGGCGATCATGAACCCACGCCGCAACCTGCAGGCGCAAACGCTTCGTTTGCGAAAATCGTGCTTTGAGAGCTGCATCGAAATCTATACCGAGAGTTTCTCGAGAAAGAGCTGACGGACGACACGCCACCAACGACGCCCCAGTGTCTCAGGGGCATGGGCGAGCGTGACATGGGCTCGCCCGCCGATACCGGACGCCTCGAGCGAGCGGGGCAGCTCGAGTTCAAGATGAAATACCGGCTCGAGCGTCCGGAGTTCCGCCTCACTCGATGCAACGGCTATGCCGCGCGAACCATCGAAGGCGAGTGCGGCGCTGGGCAGTCGTCTGTCAGCGGCGGGAGTGTCACCACTCAAACGCGCTGGAATCACGGTACCGAGACGTTCCGCGAGGCGAACGGTCGCCGCCTTGACGCCGCTTCTTACCTGGCCGATCTGATCCTGATCGATGACAACATCTACGCGCAATGCGGCATCGCCGATGACATGACCGATGATCTCACCACGTTGCACCGGCTGACCGATCTGCAGAGCGCCGTTCAGCGGCGCGAATTGCCCGCTCTCCGAGGCGCGCAGGACGAGGTTTGCTGCATCGTTCGAAAGCTCGAGCTGCTCGCGCCGCGCCTGCTCGATGTCACTCGACAAGCGCGCGGCGGTGCCGGGTTCGCGATTCAGAACCCCGAAGCGGCGACTCTGCAGTACCGCTATCTCCGCATCCAGAAGCCGCAAGCTTGATTGCAGCTCGGGCGCCTCGAGCCGAGCGATGGCATCACCTTCGCGTAGCTGACGCCCGGCTGAGGCGATCACCTCCACGACATGTCCGCTGGCTGCCGCGTAGATCGCCGCCTGGCCGGCCGCTCTCGTGATGCCTTCTGCCCGGGTGCTGGATGGAAACCGCAACAGACCGACTGTCGCCGATAGCAGCACCACAGCTGACACGCTGAGCAGGCAAGCTCGCGTCCGACAGCCGGCAAGCTCCGGTGATCGACACAGGAAGCGGATAGCGGTAACCAGCGGCTTGCCGAGCAGGCGATAGAGCGCAAATAGCGCAAGAGCGACACCTGCCAGCGGCAATGCGTCCAGCAGGAAAACGGCGATGGCCACGGTCAGCAAGATCCGGTAGAGCAGACTTGCGACGCCGTAGCCGAGCAGCCAGCGCGACTCGCCTCGAGCCATGACGGGCGGTTGCGAAGCCGCTACTCGCAAAGCATGTCTCTTCAGCAAGTGAACGAGATACCGGCTCGAACGCGTACCCAGATTCGGCATGTCGAGCGCATCCTGCAAGACGTGGTACCCATCGAATCGCAGCAAGGGATTGGCATTGAACAGCAGGGTCGATACCGATCCGAGCAAAGCTGTCGCGAACGCGAGATCGTGAACCTGACCGGGCTCTGTCACACTCCAGAGAAGCAAGCCGAGAGACGCGATGACCCCTTCGGCCAACATGCCCGCAGCACCGACGGCAAGCCGCTCCGAACGGGCCGCGAAGCGATTGCTGTCCGATGCATCGACATACGGAATGGGCATCAATACAAGAAGGCTCAGGCCGGCTTCGTGTACGACACCACCGTTGGCTTTCACGACCAAGGCATGGGCGATTTCATGCACCAGCTTGAGCGCCGGGTACAATATGGCGTACTGCCACCAATGGGCGGGTTGACTTGCGTGTCTGGCGAATTCGGCGGCAAGCTCGGCGTGCGCACCGAGTGCGACCGACAGGGCGAATGCGATCAGGCCTGCAGAGCACATCAAGATGCGTTTGCCGGAACGACGCATCAACCAGGGCGCCAGTCGCTCGAGCCAGCGGTCGGGGTCGTGCAGCGGTATTCGCAACGCCAGCGGATCCAGGCGCTTTCGCCAACCCGATGTGCGTTTGCGATCACGAGCACGCTGGATTAGCCGCTTGGTGTCGCTGTCACGCCCGAATGTCAGCAAGCCGCTTGACTCGAGTACCACCAGGGTGGTCGCCAGCGCATCACGCTCGGCCTCGCCGGCATTCGGTATCTCTGCGGCGAGAATCTCGTCGACGCGCAGCCTCCCGTCCATGGATTGCACGATCGCAAGCGCTTGACCGTTGAGACGCACCTGCTCGCCGCTGGCATTGTTCTGGAGAATCGCCCACGGCTCGCCCCGAATATCACGTACATCCACACTTGCATGTGGCGCAAGCTGCGGTCGTGCTTCCCGGATCGCGAGCCAGGGTGATGCCTCTGTCACGGTATCAGCCCGATCGACCAGGCGGTGACCAGCACCCGGTGACGCAACGCGCGTGTCCAGCCGGCCAGCAGCGGGCGACGACCTGCGTCGACCCGCGCGACGCCTTGCATGCCGGGGTTGAGGACGGTATCGGCATCTGCTTCGGCAAGCGTTGCCCGCACGCGAAAGACGTTCGCACTCTCGACCGCGACCGCAACCGGCAGGATCTTGTCGAGCTGCGCGTGCAAGACCTGTCGCGGCCGCGCCGCCATGCGAATCTCGGCTGTGCCACCCGGCTGCAGATCGGCAACATCCCGTTCATCGATCTCCAACAGCAGCGAACGACGATCACTGCGAGCAATCTCGAAGAGTACTTCTCCGGCCGTTATGGGTGCCCCGAGCGAACGCGTCGGGTCGCCACTCAGGAGCAGTCCATCAAAGGGCGCTCGAATGATGGTGCGGGCACGGCGATCCTCCACCCGTCCAAGCTCGGCGGCAAGGCGTTCAGCATCCGCACGGAGTCGTGCCAGTTCGACCCGGTTCCGCTGGGCCAGGGCCTGTGCCTGTTCCGTCCGATTCTTGCTGATCTCACTCAGCCATGTCTCACTGGCGAGTACAAGTTCACGCTCGTCGAGCGTTGCCAGGACATCATCCGCGCGCACCTTGTCACCGGCGCGTGCGTGAGCGGAGGCGAGATGGCCTGCTGTCGAAGCCGTCAACAACTGGCGATCGCTCGCCTCGACCACCACTTTCGCACTGACACGATAGGGCACGGGAACCGTACAACCAAGGACGAGCAACAAGGCCACTCCGACGGTCAAGCAGAACTGCGCCGAGGGCTTGCCCTGCGCAGCCTTGCGCCAAAGGGAACGAACCCCGTCAATGGTTCGTTCACCGGTACCGCGCCGGACCACGTCCAGTTCTCCGAGCAGTGTCAAGACGGTCGGCAATGCTGCATCGAGCTCTGCGATACGACTGCCCTGCAAATTATCCGAATCGTCCGGGGTGTCGGCCAGACCCTCCAGCACCATGGCAACCCTTGCCCCATCGCGTGTGCTGGCCACCCTCGAGATCAGCGGCAGGCCGTCGTTGACCCGGAACAGTTGACGAAGCGCGGCTGGTGACGTCGTCGTTGCATCGACGCGCGGCCAATGATTCGGCTCACCGCCGCTCAGCGCATCATCGATCACCGCGAGAATGGAGCGGCATGGCTCGCGTCGCGGGTCCGCTCGCGCTTCACCCGACATCGCGATCAAGCTTGCGTGTCCTCTCCGCACCAGTCCGATGCTGACCCGTCGGCAGGTGTACAGCCGGGCAATCATGTCTGCCACGGTCAGCGCGACGGCGTCGACATCGCCATGTTCGTTAACGGCTGCCAGAACGGACGCGTTCAGTTGCGCGGTCACGGACTCACTGGCATGCCCTTGCGCGAAATGCCCTTGCGCGACGCTCGCCTGAACGGTCGGCTCGACGGTCTTGTCCTCAGCCGTCACCTCCGCTTGCTGCGGCGCCTGTGGAATGGCCTTGTTCGATATCCAGTCGCGCGCCCGGACACGGCGCGACAACGCGGCGCGTTCGAGGTCGTTCAGATCGACCGCCTTGAAAACGACGACGGCGCTGGTCTCCGGAACGGCGAGGAGCTCATTCACCGGCAATTCTGGCGTGACGCCTGGTTCGCCTTGCTGGCAGGCCAGGTCAGACGCGCTCCCGGCGGGCACGTCGAGCACGGTACGTGTGATCCTGTTCGAGGCTGCGGCACGGGCGGCGAGACCCACGACGGCATATGGAATGCTCGATCGACGCGGCCAGGTAGCGGCGATCTTCCCGTCGACGAGACACGTCGCCCAACGCAGCTTCGGCTCCGCCCGCACGAGCCAGACGAGCTGCGCGAGGACCCGGGCATCCACGCGCCGACCAACGGCGAAAGCCGCCGTGCCCGATCCGGCGACACGCAGGGTTTTACTATCGACGGACGTGTCAGCCATCGGGCCAGCACTCATCGCGGTACGGCTCCGATTCGACGCGAGTCCGAAGCCGAGCAACATACAGGCCATCGACGCGCAATCGCGAGCCGCCGAGCCGCTACACTTCGTCAGGCTCGCACCACGTCAATAGCAGCCATGACTACTACCCGTTCCGAGACCTCGATCGACCTTCTTGCCCGTCTGCGTGACATCGTCGGCCAATCGAACGTGCTGGTCGACGATGATGTCAGCGCTCGCGCAACACACTTCTGGAATCCCGAACCGCTGGTTGCGAAGGCCATCGTGCGGCCGGCTTCCACGGCGGATACCAGTGCAGTACTGGCGGCCTGTCATGCCGCTTCGCAACCTGTCGTGACGCACGGTGGCGTCACCGGGCTAGTCGACGGTGACCGCAGTGACAAGAACGATATCATCGTCTCGCTCGAACGCATGCGCGACATCGAAGCACTCGACCGGATCGGGCGAACGTTAACCGTCGGCTCGGGGTGCGTGCTCGAACAGGTCCAGCAAGCGGCTGTCGCTGCCGACTTGCAGTTCGGACTCGACCTCGGCGCACGCGGTTCCTGCACCATCGGCGGCAATCTCTCGACCAACGCAGGCGGCCTGTCGGTCTTGCGTTACGGCATGACCCGCGAGCAGGTACTCGGCCTCGAAGCCGTGCTGGCTGACGGCACAGTGATCTCGTCCATGAATCGCATGCTGAAGAACAATGCCGGCTACGACCTGAAGCAGCTGTTCATCGGCAGCGAAGGCACACTCGGCATCATTACCCGCGTGGTCCTGCGGCTGCGCGCGGCAACACCGAGCGTACAGACAGCGCTGGTTGCCTTCGAGCAGTTCGAGCAGGTCACCGCACTACTCGCCCATATGGATCGCACGCTGAACGGCACATTGAACGCGTATGAAGTAATCTGGCGACCGTTCTACCGACTCAACACGGACGCGGCAATCGACGGCAGCTGCACGGCTCCGCTCGACCGGGACTACCCTTTGTACGCGATTGTCGAATCGCGGGGGGCCGACCCTGCCAGCGACGAAAAAACCTTTCAGACAGCGCTCGAGACCGCGTTCGAGGAGGCGTACATCGTTGATGCTGTCGTGCCACAGTCGAACCGCGAGCGTGCCGATGTCTGGCGACTGCGAGAGACGATCGAGATCGCCTTGCGCCACGACCCGATCTTCATCTACGACATCAGTCTGCCCATCGTCGACATGGACAGCTACGTCACGAAACTGGATGAGGCCTTGCGCGCCGAATGGCCCGAGGTTCAGTTCTATGCCTACGGTCACCTGGCCGACGGCAACCTGCACCTGATGGTGGCGCCGCGCCCGTTCGGCAGCGATCTCGAACCCCTTGCAGACGATCGCCTGGCCGCCTGGCACGAGACCAGCGACCGACTTGTCTACACACCCCTGCAGGCGCTCGGTGGTTCGGTGTCGGCGGAACATGGCATCGGCCTGATGAAAAAGGCACACCTGCCGCGCTCACGAACTCCGCAAGAGATCGACCTGATGCGCGCGATGAAGGAACTGCTCGATCCGCGCGGCATTCTCAACCCCGGCAAGGTCATCTGAACACAGCGGATACCGCATCGCGATGTTGCAGGTTGCCAGTCTCGTTCTGCCGTTGTTCGCCCTCATTCTGCTCGGCTGGGTTGCCGGCAGGCTCCGGCGCCTGCCCCTCGAAGGTCTGGCGTGGCTGAATTTCTTCATCGTGTATGTAGCCTTGCCCGCGCTGTTCTTTCGATTGCTCGCGCGCACCCCGGTAGAGGAATTCGCCAATGGCGCATTTCTTGTCAGCACCACACTGGCGACCTTCATCGTCTTTGTAGCAGGCTTCGCTATCGCCCTGCTGGCGCGGCGCGGCGACACGCGTGTTGCGACGATCCAGGGCTTCGCTGGCGCCTACGGGAACATCGGCTACATGGGTCCGCCACTCGCCATCGCGGCCTTCGGGCCTGCCGCGGGTGTACCGGTTGCGCTGGTCTTCTGCCTCGACAACGCCATGCACTTCACGCTCGCACCCCTGTTGATGGCCGTGGGTGCACGGCAGAAGAAATCCGGCGAGGATAACCAGAACGATCCGGGCGAGTCCCTGTCGGCGGTGTTCGGCGGCATTGTCAGACGCATCGTCCTGCACCCCTTCATCATCGCCACGATCGCGGGGATGCTGGCCGCCGTCAGCGAATGGCAGCCGGCTGGTGCACTCGATGCACTGCTCCTTTCACTCTCCAACGCCGCAGCACCCTGCGCGCTCTTTGCCATGGGTGTGACCGCCGCACTGAGACCCCTCAGACGGGTACCCCTCGAGCTCACCTGGCTCATCCCGATGAAACTCGTCGTGCACCCGCTCGTCGTCTATCTGCTGGTGTCACGCCTGCCGGGAATCGATCCTGTCTGGCTGCACGCGGCCGTCCTGCTGGCCGCGCTACCCTCGGCAACCAACGTCTTCGTCCTGGCCCAGCAATACGGCGTCTGGGAGGAGCGCGCATCGAGCGCCGTGGTGCTGTCGACGCTGATCTCCATCATCACGGTCACCACATTCCTCTACATGGTCAAGGCAGGTGCACTGTGATGCTGGGTCCCGACGATGCACCCAGGGATCGCTAGCGACGAATCGCGGACAAAGCTTGATCCGGGGTCATTTTCGCGCGTCGGGTCAGGGCATGGCGTGACGAGAACAACGCGATTACCGCGCCGAGGCACCACAGCGCCATGCACGCAAGCTGCTGCTCGAATCCCGTACCGGCATCAATCAACCAGCCGGTCAGGCCAGGCCCCAGAGCCGAGGCAAACACCATGCAGGCGAACACGACCGACCGGATCGCACCGAGGTGCCGCGTTCCGTAGAGCTCGGGCCAGATAGCCCCGAAGATTGCGCTCGACATGCCGTACGACACGCCGAGCAATGCCATGAAGAGGTACATCGAAACCGCGTGTTCGGCTCGAGACAGGACCAGACAGGCCAGGCCAAGCGGCAGGAGAAACAGCGGCAGCAGACGCCTCGCGTCGAAACGATCGATGAGGCGGCCGGTCAGCAGGGTCACCGTGATCGTCGCCAGAGACATGGCCGAGAACGATGCCGCGACCGTGGCAATCGTCCAACCCTTCAAGACCGCCAGGTGCACCTGATGAAAGAACACGGAAGTACCGATGAAGGCAGGAGCGAGCACCCCGGTAATGACGATCCAGAATGGTCTGTCCCGAAGTACCTCGGCTCGAGTCCACTGACGCCCCGCCTGGTTGCGGCGAGTATCCGCCGCCGAGGGTTGACGCGGCACCGCGAGGGTGTGGCGAATCAGCGGCAGTGCGACGATCACGAGCACGAGTGCGGCGACAAGCCACAGGGAGCGCCAGCTGAACACCGTCAATGCCAGCGCTACCAGCAGCGGCAGCACACCTTCGCCGAGCTGATGGCCGGTCGTGGTGATGGAGACAGCCCGGCCGCGACCTGCCGCGAACCACCGACCCATGGCAGTCATTGCCGTGTGCGACATCATGCCCTGCCCGAACAGACGCAGCAGATACAAGGCGACCAGCAAGACGAAGGTATTGCCGGCCACACCCATGAGCAGACAGGCGATCGCCAGGCAGGCGGTGACCAGAGTCGCGACCCGTGCCGTCGGCCAGACATCGACGAGACGACCCAGTTTCACCAGGCTGATGGCACTGGCAAGTGTCGCCATCATGTAGAGAAAACCGAACTCGCCGTGCGAGAGTGCGTATTCCCCCCGAATCTCACCCGCGAACAAGGCGATGAAGAAGGTCTGACCCACGCTCGAGAAGAACATCAGCGCAAAGCCGCCGATCAGCCAGCGGGCGTTTTCACGCAGGAACGGGGCAAGGCTCACGCTTCGAGACTCCGTCTTCTGGTGGAAGCCCGCCGCAGTGAACCAGCTGGCACAAACACGCTATACTATGCGATATAACACGGCTCAAAGCGTTACGCGGCTACATGCGCGATGTCGGTCGTCGTCCATTCAAACGGTTTGTGGCCGCTACCCGTACACAGTCAACCGACCGCAATCCTGCCGAGAGGCACGTATCGGTCATGCCGAGAGGCTCAGCAAAGTCCGTATCTGAATCTGACAACGCCACCATCGGCTATGTCCCGGTGAGTTGCCCGAGGCACGGAACTGGCATCGGAGCGTCACCGCCAACACCCTGGTCAGTACCCAGCTTGCAAGACACCACAACACACCTCGTTGCAGCCGTCTCCGGACGCCCCGCATCGACCCTTCGTTCCCAAGAGATCAATTCGTGAGTCAAACCGAAACCGAACAACAACTGAGAATCTGGAAGGACCTTGCCATCGGCAAACAGGTCCTGATGAACGAGGCAGCCAGCGCCCTCAAGCTGGGCGCCGATTTCACCGCCGAAGAGCTGCGTGAAGCGCTCGACCAAGCGGTCAAGCGAGCCCGCGACGCCGACGCCGACATCCTGAGCGCCCGCAATCGTGCGACCGCCGAGATCGGTACGATGCAGGGCGAAGTCAAGAAGGCGGAGAAGTCGCGAACGGAAGCCGAGCGCCAGCGCGACGAAGCTCTGGCCGGCCGCGAAGCAGCCGAACAGGCACTCGCGACCGGACGGCAGGACAACGCCGAGGCGGTAAGGAAGGCCAAGCGCGAGGTCGAGAACAAGCAGCGCGAATTGAAAGCGATCAACACCGCGTTGGCCGACACGCCTGACAACATCCTCAAGAAGCTCAAGACGCTGAAGAAGCAGAAGCTCGACGAGGCAGCTGCCCGCAAGGCAGCGGAAGACGCCAACCGGAAGCTTCGCAAGGAAAGCAAGGAACAGAAGGAGGAACTCGAGACCCTCGAAGGCCTCAGGGAGAAGACGGCATCGTTGCTCGCGGGCTATCGTGAACTCGAAGCCTGGGCCGTGAAGGCTGGTGACAAGTCAGCTGACAAGTCTGCTGAAACAGCAAGTGACAAGGCAGGCGAATCAGCGGACGAAGATGCTGACAAGGCGCCGACGATCGACGCAAAACTGCTGTCCGATATCGAGACGATAACAGCCGGTGCCGATGAAGAGGATACCGACAAGAAAGGCAAGTCGGGCGTGCGCAAGAACCGCAAGCCACGCGAAGCTGTAACCGCTTGAGGTGAACGGTGTCCTGGCGGGCGCCGTTCTCAAGCAGGCCGGTGATGCGGCCTGCGTGCTCGAATTCGGGTCGCGCATCGAACCGGCGGTGCTCGACAAGGTCAGCGCGTTGCAACAAGCCGTACAGCAGCTGCAACGTGCCGGTCGACTCCCCGGTCTGACGGAAAGCGTACCGACGTTCCGGTCGCTCGCACTCCTCTTCGACCCACTTTCGACAACGCCTGAACAACTGATCGCGACGATCGGTGATCATGTTGTCGATACGGATGTCGCGGCAGAGGATGCTCCACGCGCGTGGTCCCTGCCCGTCCACTATGGCGCCGGGCACGCCCCGGATCTCGACGACGTTGCCCGGGCAACCGGCTTGTCACCGCAGGAGGTCGTCGAGAAGCACCTCGCGAGACCCCTCGTCGTCTACATGCTCGGCTTCCTGCCGGGTTTCGGGTTTCTCGGTGATATCGACCCGGTTTTGCAATTGCCACGACGCACATCCCCACGACTTCGGGTGCCGGCCGGCAGCGTGGCAATAGCCAATTCGCTGAGCGCGGTCTACCCCTGGAAAAGTCCCGGCGGCTGGCACCTGCTCGGTCACTGCCCGATTCCGCTGTTCAAGGTGCCAACGGCCGACCTGCCAGGGTCAGATGACGACTCACCCGCGCTACTGCGGGCAGCCGACCGCGTGCGCTTCGTCTCGATAGACGCGGGCGAACACGCAGCGCTGGTTCGTGACAACGAAAATGGCCGACTCGACCCGACGCCATTCCACGACGACGCATCGACGAGTCCTCGATGATAGAGATCATCGCCAGTGGACCTCTGTCGACGATTCAGGACCGTGGCAGGCCAGGACTCCGCCATATCGGCGTGCCGCGCGCAGGCGCTGTTGCGCCGGACTGGATGACGCTCGGCAATGCGCTCGTTGGCAATCCTCTGAATCACCCGGTGATCGAGAGCTTCGAGGGCGGTCTCGATCTCATGGCTGTCGAGTGCGTGTTGCACGTCGCGGCAATCGGTGATGCCGACATCGTTCTCGACGACGGTGGCCGGCGTCGCCAGCTCGACTGTTGGCGCAGTCATCACATTCCAGCCGGCGCCAGGCTTGCGATTCGTCATAGTGGCCATGCACGCCTAGCCGTCATTGCCATTCAGGGACTGTCGATCGCGACGGTGCTCGGCAGCGCCTCCACTTACACGCGAGCGGGCCTTGGCGGTGTGGATGGGCGTGCACTTGCCGCGGGCGATCGACTGTGCATCAAGGCCCACGAACCCGGCGTCGAGCAGGCTTGCGGTCCCTACGATGCGCCGTTCGATATCGACGAAGTGCAGGTCAATGCCATTCCCGGCCCACAGGACGACGCCTTCGACGACGCCGTCCTGAATGCGTTCTTCGAAACTCCCTGGACGCTTTCGGCGGAGGCTGACAGGATGGGCGCGCGGCTGGAGGGACCCGCCATTGCACATCGCGACGAGTTCAGTCGTGACATTGTCTCTGACGCCATCGTGCCAGGCTCGATCCAGATCCCAGGCAACGGCCAACCGATCGTGATGCTGGCCGATGCACACACCGCGGGTGGCTATCCGAAGATCGCCACCCTCGTCTCGACCGATCTGTCGAAATTCGCCATCTGCCGGCCAGGCACGACCCTGCGCATCAACCGGATCGACATCGACGCAGCAATCGAGAAGAGCCGCTCCGATGCGCGTGCGCTCGCTCGTCACCTCGCGTCGATCGTGCAGGCGCCCGCGGGCGAACCGGATACCGAGCGCCTGCTGAAAACCAACCTCATCGATGGCGTGACAGACGGTCGCGCAGAGGATTTGCCATGCGGCTGAAACCATGCAACTGAATCTGAATGCCGATCTCGGCGAATCGTTCGGACTCTGGACCATGGGGGACGACGCCGGCTTGCTCGGCATCGTCGATTCCGCCAACGTTGCCTGTGGATTTCACGCGGGGGACCCTGTGGTGATGCAACGCACCGTCCGGGATGCAAGCAAGCAAGGTGTCGGTATCGGAGCCCATCCCGGGTTTCACGATCTGCAGGGATTCGGAAGACGCGAAATGCGACTCTCTGACGACGAGCTTGCGGCGACGGTGCGTTACCAGATCGGTGCGCTCGAGGCCTTCTGCCGCGCGTCAGAGGTCACGATGACGCACGTCAAACCCCACGGCGCACTCAACAACATGGCGTGTGAACAACGCCCGATGGCCGATGTCGTGGTCGAGGCGGTCGCGTCGCTCATGCCGGATATCGTCTTTCTGGCACCTGCCCTGTCCGAGTTGGCGGCGGCCGCCGCAGCCCGTGGCCTCCGGGTCGCGCTGGAGATCTTCGCCGACCGGGCCTATACGGACCAGGGCACGCTCGTGTCGCGCCGTGAACCCGGCGCCGTGCTCGAGGATAGCGATACCTGCATTGCCCACGTACGACGCATGATCGCCGCCGGTGGGCTCGTCACTCATGCGGGGAAGGTTCTACCGACCGCGTTCCACAGCATCTGTGTGCATGGCGACGGAAGCCATGCGCTGGCGACGGCGCGGCAGCTTCGGGCGGCGTTGCTCGACGACGGTCATGAACTGACCTGTCTGACCCGTATCGTCTGAGGCGTTTAACGGGCCGTAACAGCTACACCAGGCACAAACACAGGTTTTTTCCGGAATCTGGTCTATCTTTCCCTGATGGAGTTCCAAATCGTCAAGGGGCAGGACATGAAATCTCCCGTCTGTGTATTACCCGGTCTGAGCGCACTGCTTGTCTTGTTGCTGATCGGTGGATGTCAACGCGAATCGGCATCCGAAACCGATGCGGGTGCAACGCCCGTCGTGGCAGACGCGGACGCCCTGGCAGAAGCGACTGCAGAGAAAGCGACGGAAGTTTCGGACGAGGCGGCGGCTGCAGTCGATGAGGCGCTGCTCCCGTCTGACGATGTTCCCTATCCGATCTATCCGAACGGCACTCGCTATCGCGTTGGTGGCGAAAACGGCCTCAAGATCGTGGTATTCGAAACAGCCGACAGCTTTGAGGAAGTCGATGCCTTCTACAGCGCTCAGGCTGTGGCCCAGGGAATGCCTCGGCTGCACGCCATGACCGACTACGTAAGATTCGGCTCAGGTGCGGACGATCAGGACGCCTGGGCCACACACCGGCCGGGTATCGTCGTGCACGAATTCTCGGGCGACGAGGAACGTGAGGCCGTCGGCGCCGATAGCCAGGCGCTGACGAACATCATCATAAGTTACTGAATTCGGCTACTGAAATTCAGCTCTCGGCGTCTCGGCACTGGCCACCAATCGTGCGGTAGTGCCTTCGATGTCGTCTTCGGCCACAAGCTCCGGCAAGGGCAGATCGAGCGCTCCGGCCACCTTGCGGAGCAAGGCGATCGACATGTTTCCCTGGCCGGTCTCGAGCTGCGCCAGATAGCGCTCCGAGACACCCGATCGTTCGGCCAGACCTCGACGTGACAGGTGCACCATGGAGCGGCGACGCCGCACTCGCGCACCTACCACAGCCAGAAATTCCTCTATGGGAAGCATATTGGCGCTATCATTGGCCATCTCCACCCTTGGCATTAACGTATTCCCTTTTCCACTTGCTAGAAATTAACACGTTGCCAGCTTGCAATCACGATCACTATCCCGGCAGGGGCAACAGTTAACACCTCGTGTTGCCGAAACGAGAACCTTGTCCGCAAAATCACCGCAATGGATCGCTCCGGTCACCCTTCGGCCTATCAGGCTGCCCGGAACCTGCCTCCACGGAAGCTGCCTCCACGGAAGCTGACTCGCCGAGCAGCTCGCGAGCCTCGTCGAGAGCCGAACCTGACGGATTGTTCGCGACCTGTGGCTCCCGTCGGGCAAGCCGTACAGCGAAGGCGAGCGCGATGGCGAGCAGCACGAACGGCCCGACCCACAGCAGCAGGGTCGCGCTTGTAAACCGCGGCCGATACAACACGAAATCGCCGTACCGCGCAACGAGGTAGTCATCGATGGCGGCCTTCGGTTCACCCGCGACGACACGCTCATGGATCTCGCGGCGAAGGTCGATGGCAAGTGAAGCCTGCGAATCCGAGAGGCTCTGATTCTGGCATTTGAGACAACGGTATTCGCCGAGAAGTTCTGTGTAGTACTCGGCTTGTTCCGGTGTATCGAATTCGAGCAGTGATTCAGCCGCCTGTATCGGCAAAGCCAGTGTGAACAACAGACAGAGACCCGCGAGCCGGAGCACCACGACACCCCGCATCATGACGCCACCAGAGTGTCGATGGCAGGCAACAGCTTCTGTTCGAGATCGGACGGCAACACAGGTCCGACATGTTTCATGCGTACCCGGCCTTCGGCATCGATCAGAAAGGTCTCGGGTACACCGTATACCCCCCAGTCCAGACCGACGTCACCGTCTTCGTCGGCCAGCACATCGCTGAAGATATTGCCATAGCGGTTCAGCCAGAGCCGCGCATCCTCGGGTACATCCTTGTAGTTCAAGCCGACAATGGGAATATCCCGCACCTCCGAGAGCGCGACCAGCTGCGGGTGCTCCTGCGCACAGGGCCCACACCAGCTGGCCCACACATTGAGTACCCAGACCTGCCCGAGCATCCCGGCACTGTCAAAGGGCGGTGACTTCGTGTCGAGCGTGGCGACGCTTATGGATGGAGCCGGCTTGTCGATCAGTGGCGATGGCAAGGTGCCCGGGTCGAGCGACAGACCCTTCCACAGGAAGCCAGCGATACCCAGGAAGATCACCAGCGGAAACAGCTTCAACAACATGTCAGTGCGCCTCCTCAGACCGCATCGCCGGCAGGTCGGGACGCAGTCTCCGTCGCACCATCGACGAGCCCTGCGGCGCCGGACGATTCGAACGCTGCGCCCGCACCTGCCAGCGCCGATGCGGCTGGCCGACCGGGCTTCACGGGACTCTCCACCCGCTTGCTCGCAGCGACTCGGCGGTAACGACGATCAAGGGCCGCGATCAACCCGCCGAGCGACATCAGGATGGTGCCGAGCCAGATCCAGCGAATCATCGGCTTGACCTGCAGGCGAACGCTCCAGGCGGCTCCTCCATCGAGCGGCTCACCCAGTGCGATGAACAGATCGCGGGACAGCTTGTCGTCGATGCCGGCTTCGGTCATCGTATCCCGGCGAACGTCATAGAACCGCTTCTCGGCGGTGACCAGACCAACCGGGTCACCGTCATCCGACACATCGAAGGTCGCGACAGCGGCGGTGTAGTTAGGCCCGCGCGCCTCATCGAGACTCTGGAACACGAAGGTGTAGTCGCCGACGCTGTGTTCGTCGCCAACGGCCATGCGCACGGTCTGCTCGACGGTATAGATCGACGTCATGGCGACGCCGAGGGTAAAGACCGCGATACCGAGATGGGCGATGCTCATGCCCCAGAAGGCCGCCGGCGCCTGCATGACTGCGGAGAGTCTGCGGCGCTTGTTGCGAACCCGGTAAAATATGCCGTAGCCGACACTGAACGTGACCCAGAGGCCCAGTGCAAGCGAGGCAACCGCGGTGATACGGAAAGGACTGAAACGCAGTGCCAGCGCCCCGCCGACGAGCACCGATGCCATGGCGAGAAGGATCAGAGCCTGACGCCGATCACCGAGATTGTCTTTCTTCCAGTTGAGCATGGCACCCATACCGACAGCCAGCGCAATCGGCAGCATCAGGGGTACGAACACCGCATTGAAATACTGTGGCCCAACGGAAATCTTGCCCATGTCGAGGGCGTCGAGAAACAGTGGATAGAGCGTTCCGAGCAACACCGCCGCGCAGGCCACCACCAGCAGGATGTTGTTCAGCAAGAGGCCGGATTCACGGGATATGAGGGTGTACGCGGCCGAACTTTGCAGCCGATGCGCCCGGACTGCGTAGAGGAGCAGCGACCCGCCAACGACAAAGCCGAGAAATAACAGGATGTAGAGCCCACGAGTCGGGTCTGCCGCAAACGAATGAACCGACGTCAGCACACCCGAGCGGACCAGGAAGGTGCCTAGCAGGCTCAACGAAAAGGCGAGCACGGCAAGCAATACGGTCCAGGCCTTGAAGACACCCCGTTTTTCCGACGCAGCCAGCGAGTGGATGAGCGCCGTGCCGACGAGCCAGGGCATGAACGAGGCATTCTCGACAGGATCCCAGAACCACCAGCCACCCCAGCCCAGCTCGTAGTAAGCCCAGTAGCTGCCGAGCGAGATACCGAGCGTCAGGAATACCCAGGCAATGTTTGTCCAGGGTCGCATGAAACGCAGTGTGGCCGCGTCGAGCTGACCGCCGATCAGAGCGGCGATGGCAAAGGCAAAGGCGACCGAGAAGCCGACGTAGCCCATGTAGAGCATCGGTGGGTGAGCCGCCATTCCCGGATCCTGCAGCAAGGGATTGAGAGACGCGCCATCTGGCGGTACCGGAAACAGGCGCTCGAAGGGATTGGAAGTGAGCAGGACGAACAGCAGGAAACCGATCGAGATCATGCCGAGTACGGCCAGCACGCGTGCCAGCAATACCGGTGGAATGGATCTTCCGAAGATCGCCACCGCGCCCGTCCACACCGCGAGAATCAGGCACCAGAACAGGATCGAGCCTTCGTGCCCACCCCAGACACCGGCAATACGGTAGACCAGCGGCAGCGAGGTGTTGGAGGTATTGGCGGCGTAGAGCACGCTGAAATCGCCGTCGATGAAAGCCCAGGTGAGGCAGGCATAGGCCAGACCGACGAAGAACAGCTGTGCGCCTGCTGCGGGGCGAGCCAGCGCCATGAGCCCCCGATGGCCACTGAAACTGCCCACCAGCGGCACGACGGCCAGCAACAAGGCCGTACACAGGCCGAGAATCAGTGCGAAATGTCCGAGTTCAGGGATCATCTGACGTCATCCATGTGATCGAGCATGTGATCGAGGCAAGGCTTTGGAACATCAGGGTTGTACAACGGTGGTACTGCCGTAGAGCGCATTCGATCGGGGCATCTGGTTGGCCTTTTCAAGTGCTTCGGCCACCTCCGGCGGCATGTAGTTCTCGTCGTGCTTGGCGAGCACTTCGCTCGCGACGAACGTGCCATCGGCATCGAGCTTGCCCATGGCGACGATGCCCTGGCCTTCACGGAACAGATCAGGAAGAATGCCTGCGAATCTGACCGGCACGGACTCGGCCCGGTCGGTCAGCGCGAAGCGCACGTCAAGATCTTCGCCGCCACGCTCGACACTCCCTTCGACCACCATGCCGCCAATGCGAAAATCCCGATTCGCCTCGACGTTGCCCGCCGCGACGTCGCTCGGAGAGTGGAACAACATGATGTTCTGACGGAATGCATTGAGACCGAAGGCGACGGCTGCACCGGCAGCACAGACCATCAGGCCGACCAGAATCAATCGTTGGCGACGACGCGGCGTCATGTTCGTCTCCGGGGCGCCGTGCGCGCTTTTCTATAAGTCTCGATACGGACTTGTTTCAGTTCGCGTGCCGACCAGATGACGATTCCACCGAGCACCACAGCGGTGATGGTGAAAGCCGGCCAGACATACAGCGCGTAGCCACCCATTCGGAAGAACTCGGCCAGCTTATCCATGGTCGGTCGCGGTATCCCCGGAAGCGGCATGTCCCGTACCGCCCGATGCCTTGGCAGCGAGCTCCGCCACCCACGAGGAACGCGCCTCGCGCCGCAGCAGGCCGCTTCGTACCCGAACAGCCAGATTGGCAAAGTACAGCAGCTGAAACGCCAGCACCATCAGCAACAGCGGCCGCAACATGCTGATATGCATCGAAGGCTTGTCGATCTTGGTGATCGTTGCCGGTTGATGGAGCGTATTCCACCACTCGACCGAGAAGTGGATCACCGGAATATTGACGATGCCGATGACTGCCAGCATGGCCGCCGCCTTCTCAGCCGTTCGTGGCTGCTCGAAAGCGCCGCGCAAGGCCATGTAGCCAAGGTACAGGAAGAGCAGCAGAAGCTCTGAGGTCAGCCGACCGTCCCACACCCACCAGGTGCCCCAGGTCGGCTTGCCCCAGAGCGAACCGGTTACCAGTGCAATGAACGTGAAGGCCGCGCCAATCGGTGCCGACGCCGATGCGACGACATCGGCGAGTTTCAGTCGCCAGATGAGAAATACGGCACTCGACAGCGCCATGACGGTATAGACGAACATCGACATCCAGGCGGCCGGCACATGCACGTAGATGATGCGGTAGCTGTCGCCCTGCTCGTAGTCAGCCGGAGCCACCACCAGGCCGAGCCAGAGGCCGGCCAGCAGCGCAATGGCACAACCGCCTGCGAGCCACGGTGCGACAGCGCCCGCCGCGCGGTAGACGAAAGGCGCCGAGCCGAAACGATGAAACCACCTGAACAATCGCTGTTTTCCTGTCGAAAAGGTCTTGAAACCCTGTCATATAGTCTAGCCCGGAACACGCCGGCTGGATCACCCGAACGCCTCATCCATCGCTCGCGACTGTGACTCTGAGCGAGGCAGCCGTTGTCCAGGGCGCCAAGGCCAGGGCGGCGGCCAGCATGGCGGCCATCAGTGACAACTGTGCCCCTGCAGCAAAGCCCTCAGCGGCGGCCGTGACCGCGCTCGAGCCGAAGATGAGGACCGGTACCGTCAATGGCAACACCAGCAAAGACAGCAGAACGCTGCCATGGTTCACGCCCACGGTCAGCGCGGCGCCGATCGCGCCGATCAGTGCGAGCGTGAGCGTGCCGAGCGTCAGGCTGACGATGAGTGTGGGCAAGGCCTCGAACGGCAATTGCAGGAGTACACCGAGCAGTGGTGACAGCAGCACCAGCGGCAGACCACTCAGGATCCAGTGCGCCGTGACCTTGCCGAGAACGACCAACGACAGCGGCGCGTCGGCAAGCACCCACTGTTCGAGTGTGCCGTCGCGATGATCGTTCGCGAACAGGCGTTCGAAGGACAGCAGCATGGCGAGCAGCGCACTGATCCAGAGGACGCCGGGCGCAATGCGAGCCAGCATGGCGGGCGCCGGGCCAATGCCCAGCGGAAACAGGGTGACGACGATGACGAAGAACACCAGCGGGTTCAGCCATTGCCCGGCCGAACGCACGCTGACGCGCAGATCGCGCGCGACAACACGTGGGAAATCGCCACTCACGCCGCCTCGCTCAGCTCGAGCACGCGCGTCGTGACACCCTCGAGCGCCAACCTCTGATGGGTGGTATAGATCACCGCACCACCGGTCGCCGCCCGCTCGACGATGCATCGACGAACCCAGTCATGGCCGGCCGAATCAAGTGCGGTCAGCGGTTCGTCGAGTAACCATAGCGTGCGCGATTGAAGCCTGAGCCGCGCCAGAGCGACGCGACGTTGCTGTCCGGCCGACAAGGCTCGGCAAGGGATGTCCAGTCGTGACCCGAGGCCGAGTTCGCGAAGTGCCTCGCTGTGTGTATCGAAGGCCATCGACGCCGTCCCGGCAACCGCTTCAGGCACAGCCGACGGATCACCGACGAGTGCACGGAGGTTTTCGAGCGGGTTCAAGGCACCATTGATACCGGGCTTGTGCCCCAGGTAGAGAAGCTCGGCATGGAAGGCGTCCCGTTGCCGCACGATCGGCTTGCCGCGCCACCTGACCTCGCCTTCATCGAGTTCGGAGAGACCGATCAGGGCACGCAACAAGGTCGACTTGCCACTGCCGTTGGGACCTGCCAGTTGCAGCACTTCTCCTGCGACGATAGAAACATCGAGCGCGTCGAAGAGCAAGCTCTCGCCGCGCCAGGCGCTGAGCTCTCGCCCTTCGAGCAGGAGCTCCCCGGCGGCACTCACGGCGCTGACTCTCGCGACGCTGGTCCGAGCGGCATGAAGGTCGCACGAGACCAGATGCCCGGTGCGTCGTCATGCAGCACGGCAAGCTCTGCCAGTTCGAGGAAAACCGCACGGGAAATCAAAGCCCGCAGTCCGTCCCGGACGTGCAGGTAAGGTCGCGGATCGGCATCCACATGGGCATAGTCGACCTCGACCCGGTGGTCAGCATCCGCAATGATGCGCGCGTCCACATTGGTCGTGAAGACCAGCACGGGAACCCCCGCTTCGACGTGCGTCTCGACCGCGACCGCCGTGAACGGAGCATCATCGACATTGATGCGCAAGCGCTCCTGAGGTGTGACCAGATAAGTCTCGCCGTCATCGTCGGCTCGCAACAGCGTCGAGAACAGCCTGACCATGCGCTGCCGCTCGATCGGCGAGCCCTGGTAGAACCACCGGCCGTCGACATCGATCCGAATCGCGACATCGCGCGTCACGCCAGGATGCCAATCCTTGACCGGCGGCAGGCGAGCACCGGCGATGGCGCTTTCGATCGCCGCAAGCGGATCTTCGTCATTCATGTCGTCAGACGTCGAGTTCGGGGAGATCGGCAAACAGATCCAGTGCCTCGGGATTCGCGAGCGCTTCGCGATTGTCGATCGCCTCGCCGTGCACGCGACGTGCGACCGCCAGCTCGACGAGCTTGCCGCTGCGCGTTCTGGGTATGTCGCTCACCTGAACGATACGCGCCGGTACGTGCCGCGGTGTGGCACGTTCGCGCACCCGCGACTTGATGCGATCTCGCAACGTGTCATCGAGCGACATGCCCTCGCGCAGCCGGACGAACAGCACGACGCGAACATCGCCCTGCCAACGTTGTCCGATGACGATGGCCTCCAGCACCTCGTCGAAGGACTCGACCGGGCGATAGATCTCGGCGGTGCCGATACGGACGCCACCGGGATTGAGCACGGCATCCGAACGTCCGTGAATGATGAGCCCGCCGTGCGCAGTGCGTGACACGAAGTCGCCATGACACCAGACCGCCTGTTCCGCGGGCACATCGTAACGTTCGAAGTAGGCGCGTCGGTAACGTGCGTCGCCGGGGTCATCGAGAAAGCCGATCGGCATGCTCGGAAAGGCCTGCGCACAGACCAGCTCACCCTTCTCGCCGGCCGGCAAGGGTTGCCCCTGATCATCGTAGACCTGTACGTCCATGCCCAGGCCCAGGCATTGCAGTTCGCCCCGGTGTACGGGCAATACCGATGCGCCGAGCGAGAAGCAGGAAACGATATCGGTACCGCCGGACATCGATGACAGGCAAAGATCCGCACCGATATGCTCGTACACGTAGTCGAAGCTCTCCGGAACCAGGGGCGAGCCGGTGGAAAGGACGCTTCTGAGGTGCTCGAGACGGTGCGTCTGCGCAGGTGCGATGCTCGCCTTGACACAGGCGTCGATGAACTTGGCCGACGTGCCGAACTGAGTCACACCGACCGACTCGGCGAGATCGAACAAGGTATTGCCATCCGGGTAAAACGGCGAACCGTCGTAGAGCACGATAGTCGCCCCGGCCGCCAGACCGGTGACCAGCCAGTTCCACATCATCCAGCCACAGGTCGTGAAGAAGAACACCTTGTCCCCTGGCCGGACATCGGCATGCAGCTGGTGCTCCTTCAGATGTTGCAACAAGGTTCCACCGGCGCCGTGCACGATACATTTTGGCTGGCCGGTGGTGCCCGAGCTGTACAGGATATAGAGCGGATGATCGAACGGCAGCATCGGCGGCTCGAGCCTTGCGATACCTTGCGCGGCAAGCGCCTGCCTGCCTGCGACCAGTGCCGCACCCCATTCGCAGCTCATGCCGACCGCTCGCCCACCCGGTCGTCCGTCTCCCGCGAAGGGCACGATCACCACGCCGACGAGCGAGTCGAGCCGCTCGACCAGTTCACCGACCGTGTCACTGACGTCGTGTACGCGACCGGCGTAGCGGTAACCGTCCACCGCAATCAGCACCTTCGGTCGAATCTGCCCGAAACGATCGTGCACACCTTCGATACCGAAATCCGGCGAGCACGAAGACCAGACGGCACCGAGCGAGGCGGTGGCGAGCATGGCGACAACGGCTTCGGGGACATTCGCGACGAATCCGGCGACGCGATCACCGACACCGACCCCTTGGTCTGCCAACCAGGCGGTGAGTGCATCGACCTCTCGTCGGAGCTGATCGAATGACAGGCTGCGCATCGCACCGTCTTCACCGCACGCGATGATCGCCGGCGTCTCGTCGGCGCCGCGTCGCCCGTCGCCGCGCAACCCGTCACCGTGCAAGAGATTCTCGGCAAAGTTCAGGCGGGCGTCGGGAAACCAGCGGGCACCGGGCATCGTGTCATCGATCAGCACGCGATCGCCGCGCTGTTCGGCGCGCACCTCAGCGAAGTCCCAAAGGGCTACCCAGAACGCCTCACGCTCGGCGATGGACCAGGCATGCAGTGCATGGAAGTCGCTCAGATCGAGCGCATGGCGTTCGTTGATCAACGCACGGAACGCTGTCACTCGAGCTTCACGCAGGAGCTTTGCCGACGGCTGCCAGAGCCTTTCGCCGCTCATGACGCCGCTTGTCACGCCCCGCCTCCTTGCTCGCTGCGTCGAGCATCTTCGATGACGATACCGTCGGGCGGCAGCGCTTCGACGATGTCGATTGTCGCGGCCAGGCCGACCTTGTCCTGCAGCGTCTTCGCCACCTTGTCGGCGAACACCCGCCATTGATCCTTGTCGACTCCGGTCGGCGCTTGAACCTGTAATGTCATCGCATCGCGGCTGCCATCATGCGTCACCGTCAAGCGAACGCGCTCGACGCCCTGATGGGCCGCTCGAACCGCCTGAATCTGTGCCGGGTCGACAAACATGCCACGTACCTTGGTGCGCTGATCGGCCCGACCGAGCCAACCGGCGAGCCGTCGGTTGGTTCGTCCACAAGGACTCGGTTCGTCAAGCCAGGCCGAAAGATCACCGGTTGCGAAGCGGAGCAATGGCGCTACCGGCATCTTGCCCACCGGATCGAGACGCGTGACCACCACCTCGCCGCGCTCCCCCGGCGACACCGGCTCACCGGTTCCCGGGCGGCAGAGTTCGACGATCAGATCTTCGTTTATGACAAGCCCGGGATGGACGACGCCGTCGCTCGCCGATTCGTAGGCGATGACGCCGACGTCGGCCGTGGCATAACACTGCATCACGCGAACGCCCTGTTCGCCATAGCGCTGTCGCAGATCTGGTAACAGCGCCCCCCCGGATACGAGCCCGATGCTGATCGAATCGAAAGGCGCGCCGCTCTCCCTCGCGTGATCGAGCAGCGTGGCCAGATAGTCAGGGGTGCCGACATAGGCCGACGGTCGATACCGCCGTGCCGCCTCGACCTGCATCGCGGTATTGCCGACCCCGGCGGGGAACACCGTGCAACCGAGGGCGCGGGCGCTCTCGTCGAGGATGAAGCCGCCTGGCGTCAGATGATAGGAAAAGGCGTTGTGGACCAGCATGCCTTCGCGAAAGCCTGCAGCACGGAGAGCCCGCACACCACTCCAGGGGTCGGTGACGGGTCGCTGCGCCTCGAACACGGGGCCCGGCGACATGAACACGCGCGAACCGGCAAGCGATTCGCTCGCCACGAAGCCACCGAAAGGTGGCAAGGCTTCCTGCGCTGCCATCAGCTCGGACTTCCTGAGGAGCGGCAGCTTGGCGAGCGCGTCACGCGAATCGACGTCGGTATCGAAGCCGCTCAGGTGCGTTGCGAAGCCAGGCAAATCCGCCTTGACGACGCTGAGTCGTGCGCCGAAATCAGCGAACAGATCCGCCTCTCGCTGGTCGTCGCTACGGGTTTCGAGTGGATCGAGCATGACAGAATCTCCGCGTCAGGCCAGCCAGCGCTTGCGCCGCTTGTAGTGCTTGACGTTCCGAAAGCTCCTGCGCTTCGCGCCACCGGTGCCGAGGTAGAACTCCTTGACATCGGCATTCTCGCGAAGCTCTGCGCCGCTGCCATCGAGCACCACCCGTCCCGACTCGAGTATGTAACCGTAGGTGGCATAGCGGAGCGCCACGTTGGTGTTCTGCTCGGCAAGCAGGAAGGACACACCGGTATCGCGATTGAGTTGCACCACGATGTCGAAGATCTCCTCCACCAGTTGCGGGGCCAGGCCCATCGACGGTTCGTCGAGGAGAATCATCGATGGCCGCGACATCAGCGCCCGGCCGATCGCACACATCTGTTGCTCGCCTCCCGAGGTGTATCCCGCCTGCGACCCACGACGTTCGCGAAGGCGGGGAAAGTAGTTGTAGACACGTTCGATGTCCTCGCGAATCGCTGCCTTCCCATCACGTCGGGTAAAGGCACCGGTAAGCAGGTTCTCCTCGATCGTCAGGTGACCGAAGCAGTGCCGACCTTCCATCACCTGAATACAGCCCCGTCGCACCAATTCGTTCGGCGACAGGGCGTGCACGGCGTCGCCACGAAAGGTGATCGCACCCTTGGTGACATCGCCACGCTCGGCACGAAGCAGGTTCGAGACCGCCTTCAGGGTGGTCGTCTTGCCGGCACCGTTGGCGCCCAGCAAGGCGACGATACCCCCTTCGGGCACCTGCAGGGAGACCCCTTTCAGGACCAGTATCACGTGGTCATAGATGACCTCGATGTTGCTGACGTCAAGCAGCGGTTTGGCTGCAGGATCGAGCGCAGCTGCGTCCGATCCGGCGTCAACAAGTGACATCTACCCTGCTCAACCGCAGCTCTGACCCTCGAAATCGGGCTTGTCGGCGATGAAGTCATCGGCCGCTTGCTCGAGCATCGGCCGAACTACATCGTTCATCGGTTCGATGAAATCCGAGACGCGCTCCCAGTCCTCGCCGTTCCACTGTTGCACGAAGATGGCGCCCGCGCCCTCATGGTCGTCACACGAGCCTTTGACCGCGCCGGTGAAACCTGCCAGTCCCAGCTCTTCGAGCCGCGCATCGGACAAATCGATCGCTTCGAGCCCGCCACGCATGTCAGCACCAGTAATGACGCTTTCGCCGGTCGCCGCCTGGGCTTCCAGTATGGCCTCGGCGAGGATGACCGCATTGAACAGACCGCGGTTGTACAGCACGTTGCCGACATCTTCCGCTGCCGCCTTGCTGTTGCCCTTTTCGACGACATGCGTAATGACGTCCGCCAGTGCCGGGAATTCCGTGCCGATACCGGTGAAATTGGCGGCGAGGTAGCCCTTGCCTGCACTGCCGACGGCCTGCAGATCGTTGTGCGAGCCTGCCCACCAGTTACCGACGAAGCGGTCCAGCGGGAAGCGAATCTTGGCCGCTTCCTTGATGGCCGTCGGGTTCATGGCGCCCCAGCCCCACATGATCATCCAGTCGGGACGTTCCTTGCGGACGTTCAGCCATTGCGACGACTGGTTCTGCATTTCCTTGACGCCCACCGGAAACTTGGCGACGCTGAAGCCCATGTCTTCGGCGAGCTGATCGAGAAGCGCAATCGGTTCGAGGCCGTAGCCGGCATCGAGGTAGATATAGCCGATCTTCTTGCCCTCGAGCGAACCGTCCTCCTGCGACTCGATGTACTTCAGGATGGACGACAACTGGTTCCAGTAGGTGGTCGGGTAGACGAAGGTCCATGGAAACTTCTCACCGATGGCAGCAGCCGACAGCCCGTAGCCCATCGAGAACACGGGAATCTGGTCAATCGGTGCCTTCGGTATCAGCGCCAGCGTGATACCGGTGGAAAGGGGACTGTAGGCCAGCGCACCTTTGTCCTTGGTGGCCTCGTAGCACTCCACACCTTTCTGGGTGTTGTACGCCGTCTCGCATTCCTCGACGACAATCTTTACCCCGCCGATACCGCCGTCCCGTTCATTCAGCATCGAGAAGTAGTCGGCGTAGCCGTCCGCGAAGGGCGTGCCGCCACCGGCAAACGGGCCGGTCCGATAACTCATCGAGGGCATGAACATCGAGTCTTCCGCCTGCACCGTCAGTGGCAGCAGGCTCGATGACAGCAGAATGGCCGTCGCCGCGAGCGGGGTAAAACGGGAACTGATGGTCATGCAGGACTCTCCTCTTCAAGCGATGAGACGGATCATCGTGATCAGAACGTCGTGATCAGAACGTGTTGATCGATACAGCGAGATCGCGACAGGCCAACAACGGCGTCCGTCTTCGTGTGGAGCCGACGGTCTCACAAATTCGTCGACCGAGCAATTCAAGCTGCACATTCGGATTGCCCACCTGGACTACCCAGAGGATCCTTCACGAGGAAGCGTAGGGAAACGGCCAGGTACGCAGCTTCTCCTTGCCGATCTGCCAAAGCCTCGCGAAGCCGTGCGGCTCGACAATCAGAAAGAAGATGATCAACGCGCCGATGATGATGTTGCTGATGTGTTCGGTGGTCGCGGCCAGCATGTCGATGCCGAGCACCGACGGCACGAAGCGGATGACGATCGGCAGGATCCACAGGAAGGCGGCGCCCATGAAACAGCCGGCCAGTGACCCCATCCCGCCGATGATGACCATGAAAAGGATCAGAAAGGAGTGATTGATGTCGAAGGCTTCGACTTCGGCCGAGCCCAGCCAGAAGAACACCATCAACGCGCCGGCCACGCCACAGTAGTAGCTCGAGAAGGCGAACGCGGACAGCTTGGCGCGTAGCGGCCTGATACCCATCAATTCGGCAGCGATATCCATGTCGCGGATCATCATCCAGCTGCGGCCGATGCGCCCCCTGAGAACGTTGGCCGCCACCAGCGTCATGATCGCGACCAGCGAGAGAATGACCAGATAGCGTGTGACCGGCGTCGCGGTCGGCCCGGTCAGGGCGAGATCGCCGATATAGCGCCGTGGCACCTCGATCGCGCCGGAATCGTTGTGGTTGTAAAGCCATGCGATGCGAATGAAACACCATTCGAGGAAGAACTGGGCGGCCAGCGTGGTGATAGCGAGATAGAGACCCTTGATGCGCAGACTGGGCAATCCGAAGATCACCCCGATCAGTGCGGCGAACAGACCTGACACCAACACGTGAACGATGATGTTGACGTCCGGGAGATAACTCGTCAGCTTGTAACAGGCATAGGCACCAACCCCCATGAAGGCGCCGGTGCCGAGCGACAACTGACCCGCATACCCCGTCAGGATGTTCAAGCCGATCGCGGCCAGCGCGAAGACCAGGAACGGGATCATGATCGAGCCGAGAAAGAAGCTCGAACCGAATATCGGCACGATCACGAAGGCGATGACCAGGATCAGCAGGAGCCCGATCCGGTCCTGCCGGATCGGCAACAGCGCCTGGTCTGACGCGTAGCTCGTCTTGTATTGTCCGGCTTCTCGATAGATCACGTCAGACTCGCTCGATGATGCGTTCGCCGAACAGCCCTTGCGGGCGAAACAGCAGGAAGACAAGGGCCAGAACGTAGGCAAACCACGCCTCGACTCCGCCACCGAATATCGGCCCCCAATACACCTCGAAGAGCTTCTCGCTGATGCCGACGAGAAGGCCACCGACGATGGCCCCTGGAATGGACGTGAAACCACCGAGGATGAGGACCGCCAGCGCCTTCAGTGCAATGATCTCGAGCGCGAAACTGACATCCGAACGCGCCCCCCACATGATGCCGGTGACCAGTGCCACGATCCCGGCAGCGAACCAGACGATTGCCCAGATCTGATTGAGCGAAATGCCGACGGAAAGCGCTGCCTGGTGATCGTCGGCCACCGCCCGGAGCGCACGCCCGATACGCGTCTTCGAGAAGAACACGCCGAGTGATGCAACCATCAGGATGGCGATGACCGCGGCGGCGATGTCGATGTGCTGGAAGATGACGATGCCATCGAAGACCTCCCAGTCGCTTGAACCGGTCGGCAGGCCGAGCTCCTCGGTGATCATCGACTTCGGCTCGCCGCCGAAGAAGAGTTGGCCCGCGCCCTTGACGACGAGCGTGAGCCCGATAGTCGCCATCAAGAGGATCGCATCCGGTTGATTGACAAGCTTTCTGAGCACGACTCGTTCGACGACGAGCGCGAATATGCCCATGACTCCGACGGTTAGCGCCAGCGCGACCCAAGCGGGCATGCCCATCGCATGCAGGCTGACCAGCACCAGCGCAGCAAACACCACCATGATGCCCTGCGCGAAATTGAACACGCCGGAGGCCTTGAAGATCAACACGAAGCCGAGCGCGATCAGGGCATAGAGCACACCCGAAACGAAGCCCTCCCAGAGCACCTGCAGCAGAAAGTCAGGTAACGAGAACATGTCCACGAACGGGGCGACGAAGAGCGTATTCAGCCACTCGATGACGATGGCTAGCATGACGCGACTCCGGCACCATCAACGATCATCCAGCCGCCCTCCATGTGGATGCCCATCAGCGCGCAACGCCCAGATAAGCGTCGATGACCTGCTGGCTCTGCTGCACTTCCCCGGGCGGCCCGTCACCGATCTTGCGACCGTAGTCGAGCACCACGACCCGGTCGGCCAGATCCATGACCACACCCATGTCATGCTCGATCAATGCGATCGTGGTTCGGAATTCATCGTTCAGACCGATGATGTAGCGGCTCATGTCCTCCTTTTCCTCGAGGTTCATGCCAGCCATGGGTTCGTCGAGCAGCAGAAGGTCAGGTTCCATGGCCATCGCCCTGCCGAGCTCCACACGCTTCTGCAATCCATAAGGCAGCTTGCCGACCGGCTGCTTGCGAATGTGCGCGATCTCGAGGAAGTCGATGATTTCCTCGACACGTTGTCGATGCTCGATCTCTTCCCGGCGTGCCGGCCCCACATGCAGCATCTGCCAGAAAAGGCCGCGATGCATCTTCAGCGAGCGACCGGACATGACGTTGTCGAGCGTGCTCATGCCCTTGAACAGCGCGACGTTCTGGAAGGTCCTTGCGATTCCGGAGGCCGCAGCCTCGTACGGGCGCATGCGGCGCCGCGGTTTGCCACGAAAGGTGATGGTGCCCTGCTGCGGATGATAGAAGCCGTTGATGACGTTGAGCATGGACGTCTTGCCAGCGCCGTTGGGCCCGATGATCGCGCGGATCTCGCCCTCGAGAATATCGAAGGAAATATCCTCGATCGCCTTGACCCCGCCGAACGACAGAGTGACGTTCTCGACGCTGAGAAGCGTTGGCTTTCCATCCGAAGTCGCCACGGTTGGAATCGACCCGTCCGTCGTCGACCCGTCCGGGATCGACCCATTCGTCGATCCAGCCGTCGTCGACACGTAGGTTTTCGAATCGCCTGCAGTCGCCGTCGTCAAGATGCGATCTCCAGCGCTTCGGGCGCGTCTGCCGCGCTGGTATCGAGAGGCTCGAACTCCACGGTTCGCAGGCTGACGGTTGCCTCGATCCTGCCCTTGCGGCCGTCCTCGAAAGTCACCTCGGTCGACACGAACTGCTCCTCCTTGTCCGAGTAGAGTGCTTCGATCAGCTCCTCGTAGCGTTCCCTGATGAAGGCTCGACGCACCTTCTGTGTCCGGGTGAGCTCGCCATCGTCGGCGTCGAGCTCCTTGTGCAGGATGAGGAAGCGACGGATGCGTGCGCCGGCCACACGCGGTTCCAGAGCGAGATCACGATTCACCTGCTCGACATGTGCGGCGATCATCGCGTAGACGTCCGGATGCGCTGCGAGCTCCTGGTAGGAACCGTAGACGATGTTGTTGCGTTCGGCCCAGTTGGATACCGCGACCAGATCGATGTTGATGAAGGCCGCCGCGTAGTCACGCCCGTCGCCAAAGGCGACGACCTCCTTGATCGATGAAAAGAACTTCAGCTTGTTCTCGATGTACTTGGGTGGAAACAGGCTGCCGTCGCTGAGCTTGCCGACATCCTTCGCACGATCGATGATGCGCAAATGCCCCCGATCATCGATGAAACCTGCATCTCCGGTATGCACCCAGCCTTCCGACGTCTTGGTCGAAGCCGTCGCCTCCTCATTCCGGTAGTAGCCGATGAACACGCCGGGCGAGCGATACAACACCTCGCCGTTGTCGGCGATCTGCAATTCGACATCGGGCGACGGCGTGCCCACGGTGTCGGCGTCGATCTCGCCATCCGGTTGCGCCGTGATATAGACGCTCGCCTCCGTCTGCCCATAGAGCTGCTTCAGATTGATGCCGAGTGAGCGGTAGAAGCGAAAGATGTCCGGCCCGATCGCCTCACCCGCGGTATAGGCCACCCGCACGCGCGACAAGCCAAGGCGATTCTTCAAGGGCCCGTACACCAGCCACTCGCCCAATCGATAATGCAAGCGCGCTCCCAGTGCTCGCGACTCACCGTTGAGCAGGCCCTCACCGTGCCGCTTCGCGACCTCGATGAAATGGTCGAACATGGCTCGCTTCGGTCGACTGGCGTCTTCCATCGTGACGTTGATGGTCGTCAGCAGGGTCTCGAAGACACGTGGCGGGGCGAAGAAATAGGTCGGCGCTATTTCCCGCCGGTCACTGGTGATCGTGTCGAGACTCTCTGGACAACAGACACAATAACCTGCCGTCAGGGACTGACCATAGGAGAAGACATGGTCACCGACCCAGGCCAGCGGCAAGTAGGCGATGGTCAATTCGGCACGCGTCAGCTTGTCGAAGGCATTCGCGTTCAGGCAGGTCGCGATCAGATTGTGGTGTGACAGCATGACCCCTTTCGGGCGGCCGGTGGTGCCGGAGGTGTACAACATCACGCACAGCGCATCGGCGGTCAGGCGATCGATCCCCTCGCGCCAGGCAGCACCGCGTGTCGGGTCACGTTCCGTTGCCTGACGACCGAGCTTCTGGACATGCGCGAAATGATGCGTGTTGGCGGGCGCATGCGGACCGAGGCCACGCGGCTCGTCGTAGATCAGCGTCTCGAGCGTCGGGAGATCACCACGCACCGACTCGATCTTGTCGACCTGCTCCTGGTCCTGGCAAAGCGCCATGCGCACACCGGCGTGCTCCAGTACGTACACCATCTCGTCAGCCACTGAATCGGCGTACACGGGTACCGGAATGCCACCGGCTGACTGGATGGCGGCGAAGGCCCAGTAGAGCCTGGGGCGATTGGCCCCGACGATGGCGACGCGATCGCCCGCCGCCAGACCGAGTTCGGACAAGCCCAGCGAGAAGGCCTCGATCTCGCCGAGCATCTCGCGCCAGGACCATTCGCGCCAGATACCGAGATCCTTGTGGCGCATCGCGATGTCGCTACCGTGAATTTCAGCATTGCGAAGCAGATAGTGCGGCAGACTCGGCAGAGCCTGGATCATCATGCCGCCAGCAGGCTACGTTCGCCGCCAAGATAAGGCACCAGGACTTTAGGGACCTCGATGCTGCCATCTGCCTGCTGGTAGTTTTCCATGATCGCGAGCAGCGTTCGTCCTATGGCAAGTCCGGACCCGTTCAGGGTGTGCACCAAGGCAGGCTTGCCTGTCACCGGGTCGCGCCAGCGCGCCTGCATGCGCCGCGCCTGGAAATCGGTGCAGTTGCTGCAGGAGGAGATTTCACGGTAGGTGTTCTGCGACGGTACCCAGACTTCCAGATCGTAGGTCTTTGCCGCGCCGAACCCGATGTCGCCGCCACACAGCACGACCACGCGATACGGCAAGTCGAGCTTCTTCAGGATAGCCTCGGCGTGCCCCGTCATTTCCTCCAGGGCCCGGTACGAATCATCGGGTCGGGTGACTTGTACCATCTCGACCTTCTCGAACTGGTGCTGGCGCATCAATCCGCGGGTATCGCGGCCATAGCTACCAGCCTCGGAACGGAAACAGGGGCTGTGGCAGGTCATCTTCAGCGGCAGCTCGTCGGCCTCGAGAATCTGCCCGCGCACGAGGTTCGTCAACGGAACCTCCGAGGTCGGTACAAGGTAGTAGTCGACCTCGCCGCCATCGGCAGGCACGTCGCTCGCACTCGCCGCGTCGCCCCACCCCAGCTTGAACAGATCGGCTTCGAACTTCGGCAGCTGGCCGGTGCCGCGCAGCGTATCGCCATTGACAATGAACGGCACGTTGGTCTCAAGATAGCCGTGCTCCATCGTGTGCGTATCGAGCATCAGCTGTGCAAGTGCACGATGCAACCGCGCCACATCGCCGCGCATGACGGCAAACCGCGACCCGGTCAGCCGGGTTGCGCTCTCGAAATCAAGTGAACCGTCACGCGCACCCAGATCGACATGGTCTTTCGGTGAATAATTGAAGCTGCGCGGCGTGCCGACTTTTCGCAGTTCAACGTTCTCGGTCTCATCACGCCCTACCGGAACACTTTCGTCGACAAGGTTTGGCAGGCCGAGCAACAGCTCGGTCAGTTCGTCCTGCAGTGTCTGCAGCGCCGTCTTGGCTTGTTCCAGTTGCTCACCTAGCGAAGCCGTTTCAGCAAGCAGGGGCGCGATATCCTCGCCCCGCGCCTTGGCCTGTCCGATAGTCTTCGAACGGGCGTTGCGCGTCGCTTGCAGCTCCTCGCTGGCGCTCTGCAACGCCTTGCGTCGCGCCTCGAGTGTCTTGTAGCTGTCGGCATCGAAGTCGATGTTGCGAACTCGCAGCCGATCGACGACGAGTGGCATCTCGTTCCGGAGCAATCTGGGATCGAGCATGGCAAGTCTGTTGCGTGGTTGAGCCGAAGGGGGTCGAGTGCGTGCCGGCGGGCGCCGAACTCGTCGGTCGCCCAGTATATTCACGCGCTCTGCGGAATGTCTAACGGGAAGACCGTCCGTCGCCTGCGCGTCTTCAATGCAGGCGGGCCAGGAATGCACCGGCGGTGACCATCAGCAGAGCCCCGACGACGTTGGCGAGCACGTGCGCCAGTGCGGCGCTGACAGCCGCTGATTCGTAGAGGCGCAGGACTTCCACCGAAAACGCGGAGAAAGTCGTGAATGCCCCCAGGAAACCGACGGTCGTCATGATCGCCAGCACGCCGGGTGCGCTTCCCTGACGAGCCAGCAGGGTACTGAGATAACCCGCCAGGAAACATCCGAGCAGATTGGCCAGCAGTGTCGCCAGCGGCCATCGACCCGCCTGGGCGGCGAGGAGCACGGACAACCCGTATCGGGCGCAGGCACCGAAAGCGCCGCCGAGCGCTACTCCGAGCCAGACATGCCAGTGCATCGACAACATCAGCGGCACTGACCTTGCAAACGATGTGGAATGTCCACTCGTGTAGCGAATCGACGATGAAAGCGCATGCCGAGGCGATCGTCGCAGGCCGTCCGCGGCCCGTGACCAGCCAATTCCGTCCGCCTGCCGGATACCTGCCTGCATCGCTTGCGGCTGTCGTCATGACCGTTGTGCTCGTCGCCGTTACAGCACCGGCTACGGCGATCGCTGCAGGCAAACTGTACCGATGGAGCGAACCGGACGGTGCTCTGACCTTCTCGCCGACACCACCCGCCGACGGCACAGCCTACGAAGAGGTTGACCCGATGACGATGAAGCCGCTCGATGAGGCCTCGACGGACAGCAAGGCAAGGGCCAGCATCAGCGCAAGCACCCCAAATGCGGGAGCGAATGCGGCCGTCAGCCGCGCTGGCAACCCGGACTCGGAAGTCGACGCCAGGGGCCGCCTCGGAGCCGATCCCGAGGCTGACTCCAGGGCTGACTCCAGGGCCGATTCCAGGGCGCTCGGCGCGGCCGTCTCTGCACAAGCCGATTCGGCTCAGCCGTCTTTCTCCACAGGAACCCGGCAGACTCCGCCGGACACGATGACTCGAGCAACGGTCAAAGAACACGCTCGGACACCAGCGGCAACGTCTAGCAACGACAAGAAACAACGTTGCAAGGACCTGCAAAAGCGGGTGACGTCGCTCGAAAGGCGTCTGGCCACTCCTCTGACGGCCGCCGACATGGACAATACGGTCGTGCACATGGCGCGCTACCAACAGAGTCATGAGCGCCACTGCCGCTGAGCGTGGAAACGGCTCCGGCAACGGCGCGGTCGGACTCGCTGTCGGGTTACGGGCAGACCCGGTCACCGAGCGGGTGTGCATCGACGGGTTCGGGTTGATGGGTCCGACCGAAGCCGTGGCCTTGTCTGAGGCAGTATCCCAGCCATCGCTCGAGAAACCGGTTCAACCGCCAGCCTTCATTCAGGTCGCGTACCCGTCGCGGCTCTGACGAACAGCCGGGCAACAGACCACTCATGACCTCACAGGTACGGGCGTCGTGGTACAGGCGAATATTCAGGTCAGGCTCACGCTCGGCCCGGTGGCCTGTCGACTGCGTGGTTGTGTCGAAGCGGTAGGTAAGGTTGAAGGTCGTCGTATAACGATCATGCACGATCCCGGAGAGTTCCAGTGGCAGCAGATCGCCGGGTGAGGAACAATGCACACCCTCGCCGAGGCCCTTGAGTCCCGGCGCGAGCAACCGTACCAGCACGTAGTTGCGCTCGTAGAGTTCCATGAGCGTTGCGAACCTGCCACTGGTTCTTGCCAAGGGTGTGAGAAGCGTTTGCATCTTCGACATTATGGTTACCCCGGCAGGCCGATACAAACGAAACTTTCCCTTGAAATGCAGGGCGTTCGCCAGCACGATGCCCAGTGTGAGACGCTATCCGGAGCGAATTACCGCTCGATGTGAGGGCGTCCGGGTTGCGGTTCGCGAGGATATGCCCATAATGTCGCGCGGCATACCGCCAACCTGTAAAGAGTATTGATGGCCAAAGAAGAACCGATAGAGATGGAGGGCGTCGTCGTCGACACGCTGCCGAACACGATGTTCCGTGTGGAACTCGAGAACGGCCACGTCGTCACCGCCCACATCTCCGGAAAGATGCGCAAGCATTACATCCGCATACTGACCGGTGACAAGGTCACCGTGCAAATGACGCCGTACGACCTGAGCAAGGGACGGATCACCTACCGAAGTCGCTGAGCTTTCGACGCAACGAGCCCCCGCTTCTGCCGGGGCTCGTGTGAGCAGCCGCGCCGGCCGCCTAGACCGTCGCTTCCTTGCTTTCCTTGCTCTCGAATTCGAAGGCGATGTTGCCTTCCGCATCGAGAATCACGTGCACCCGGCCGCCGCGTGACAGCTTCCCGAACAGGATTTCGTCAGCGAGCGGCTTCTTGACGTTCTCGCTGATAATGCGTGCCATGGGCCGGGCGCCCATGCGGGCGTCGAATCCGTGTTCGGCCAGCCAGGCCTTGGCTTCGGCATTGAAGTCGATCGAAACGTTCTTGTCCTCGAGCTGCGCTTCGAGCTCGATGATGAACTTGTCGACGACATTCAGGATGATGCTCTTGTCGAGGGGCTTGAACTGGATGATCGCGTCGAGACGGTTGCGGAATTCCGGCGTGAACATCTTGTTCACCGCTTCCATGCCATCCGTCGAATGATCCTGCTGTGTGAAGCCCATCGTGGTACGGCTGATGGACTCGGCGCCGGCGTTCGTCGTCATGACGAGGATGATGTTCCTGAAATCCGCCTTGCGGCCATTGTTGTCAGTCAGCGTGCCGTGATCCATGACCTGCAGTAGCAGGTTGAACACATCCGGATGCGCTTTCTCGATCTCGTCGAGAAGAATGACCGAATGCGGGTTTTGCACGACCGCGTCGGTCAGCAGACCACCCTGGTCGAAGCCCACATAGCCTGGCGGTGCTCCAATGAGCCGCGACACCGTGTGACGCTCCATGTACTCCGACATGTCGAAACGAATGAGCTCGATACCCATGACCTGAGCAAGCTGCTTGGTGACTTCCGTCTTGCCGACGCCCGTCGGGCCGGCGAACATGAAGCTGCCGATGGGCCGGTCTTCAGGCCCGAGGCCCGAACGTGACATCTTGATGGCAGCACCGAGCGTCTCGATCGCTTCGTCCTGGCCGAACACCAGCATGCGCAAGTCACGCGACAGCGTCTTCAGCTTGTCCGTGTCGGTGGAGGAGACACTCTTCTCGGGAATACGCGCGATCTTCGCGACGATGGCTTCGATGTCCTTGACGTTGATCTGCTTCTTGCCCTTTGCCGCGGAGCCCTTGACACGATGACTCGCACCCGCTTCATCGATCACGTCGATGGCCTTGTCCGGCAGGAAGCGATCGTTGATGTAGCGCCCGGCAAGCTCTGCCGCTGTCTTCAACGCGTTGGTCGAGTACTTGACGTCGTGGAACTCTTCGTACCGGGTTTTCAGGCCTTTGAGGATCTCGAATGTCTGATCGATCGAAGGTTCGATGACATCGATCTTCTGGAAGCGACGCGACAGTGCGCGGTCTTTCTCGAAGATTCCGCGGTATTCCTGGTAGGTAGTGGAGCCGATGCACTTCAGCTCACCTGACGCCAGCATCGGCTTGATCAGGTTGGAAGCGTCCATGACCCCACCGGACGCTGCACCCGCACCGATGATGGTGTGAATCTCGTCGATGAAGAGGATCGCGCCCTCTTCCTTCTTGAGCTGGCTGAGGATGCTCTTCAGGCGCTTCTCGAAGTCGCCGCGATATTTCGTTCCGGCAACCAGAGCACCGAGGTCGAGCGAGTAGATGGTGGCGGCCGAGAGCACTTCCGGCACTTCCCCGTCGACAATCTTCTTGGCGAGGCCCTCGGCGATCGCCGTCTTGCCCACACCGGCTTCGCCGACGAGAAGCGGATTGTTCTTGCGACGCCGACAAAGGACCTGAGACGCTCGTTCGACTTCGTGATCGCGACCGATGAGCGGATCGATCCGCCCTTCTTCTGCTTTCAGATTCAGATTGGTGGCGAACTTGTCGAGCGGCCTGGCATCGCTCTCGCCTTCCTCGGCGCCGTATTCGGCGGGGCTCTCTTCACCCTCCTCGGTTTCTTCCTGCGAATTCTTGGCGATACCGTGGGAGATGTAGTTGACGACGTCGAGGCGTGTGATGCTTTGCTTGTTGAGGAGATAGACGGTCTGCGAATCCTGCTCGCCAAAGATCGCGACGAGCACATTGGCACCGGTGACTTCCTTCTTGCCCGAACTCTGCACATGGAAGACCGCGCGTTGCAGCACGCGCTGGAAACCAAGGGTTGGCTGTGTTTCGCGCGAGTCGTTCTCGTCGAGCAGCGGTGTATTTTCCTCGACGAAGCTGTCGAGCTCGTCGCGCAGCGTGTCGAGATCGCCGCCACAGGCTCTGAGCACTTGCGCTGCCGTCGGATTGTCGATCAATGCGAGCAGCAGGTGCTCGACCGTCATGAACTCGAACCGACGGGTACGCGCCTCCTTGAACGCATTGTTCAGGGTGAACTCCAACTCTTTGCTCAACATTCTCGCTACCTGCCCGTCGTTGTCTGACTGGATTGACACTCACCGATCCCGGCGACCCGGTTGTGGCCTTCAGGCCTCTTCCATGTCGCAGAGCAGCGGATGCTTGCTCTCCCGAGCAAACTGAGTCACCTGCGCGACCTTGGTCTCCGCGATCTCCCGCGTGAACACGCCGCAGACCCCCTTGCCCCGCTGATGGACATGCAGCATGACGCGCGTCGCCTGCTCCCTGTCCAGCGTGAAAAACACCTGCAAGACCTCTACCACGAATTCCATCGGCGTGTAGTCGTCATTCAGTAGCACGACTTGCCAAAGTGGAGGTTTCGCAAGCTTCGGTCTGGCCTTTTCGACGACCAGTCCTTCGTCGTGGCCACTGTCCCGGTCGTTGTCGTCTTCGCTCATCTTTCCATGCCCACGCGCTCCTTCGGAACGCTACATGCAAACATTCTAACTGCGGCTTCGTGTTGCGCAACGACGATTCCGGACGCCCGGCCCGTACCGCAAATTTCGTACCTTGCCCGTACCCTGACGAAACCTGCGCTGATCATCCCTGCCCTGCCTTTAATAACGCCATGAACGCTTTTTCCGTTCGCACTGCAAAAGTGGGGCATCAGCCACCCAAGTCAATAAGCTTCCAACACGCAAATATCCCTCGTCAGCCAGATACAGCTCGAACGACAGACTGTGACGGACTGCATCCGGCGCGATACCCCTGCGTTGACATCAGTCACAAATGCTTACAAACCGCGGCGGCTTCATCGACGACGATCGAGTGAGGGCATCGAATTCCGTATACTTCGCAGGTTGCGTCTTTCCTTCCATATCTGGCACGGCTTTAGCCGCATCGGCTTCAACAGCCAGCCTACCCGGGATACCCATGCTCAAGCTCTCACCCGACGATCCCATCGCGGTCATCGGACTCGGATACGTCGGATTGCCGCTCGCTGTCGAGTTCGGCAAAGTCTGCCCTGTGCGCGGCTTCGACATCGACGAAAAGCGAATCGAGGAGCTTCGCGCCGGCCACGATCGCACGCTGGAGGTGGATACCGACGAACTGCAGAGTGCCAGGCATCTGGACTTCAGCTCGGTTGCCGGGGAACTCGCCACTTGCCGTGTCTTCATCGTGACGGTGCCGACACCGATCAACAGCCACAAGCAACCCGACCTCACCCCGTTGATTCGCGCCAGCGAAATGATCGGCAAGGTCATGCGCGAGGGTTCGCTCGTCATCTATGAATCGACGGTGTACCCCGGTGCCACGGAGGAGATCTGCGTGCCGGTGCTCGAGCGAGAATCCGGCTTCAACTTCAACGAGGGGTTCTTTTGTGGCTACTCGCCGGAACGCATCAACCCCGGCGACAAGGAACACCGCGTCAGCACGATCGTCAAGGTCACTTCAGGCTCGACGCCAGCCGTCGGGCTTGAAGTCGATGCCCTCTACCGGCGCATCATCACCGCAGGCACGCACCTGGCAAGCTCGATACGCGTCGCCGAAGCCGCCAAGGTCATCGAGAACACGCAGCGCGACCTGAACATCGCGCTGATCAATGAACTGGCGATCATCTTCGAGCGGCTCGGCATCGATACGCTCGAAGTTCTCGAAGCGGCAGGCACCAAATGGAATTTCCTGAACTTCCGACCGGGGCTTGTCGGCGGCCATTGCATCAGCGTCGATCCCTACTACCTGACACACAAGGCACAAGAAATTGGCTATCACCCGCAAGTGATCCTCTCGGGTCGACAGATCAACGATTCCATGGGGGGGTTCGTCGCGGGCCAGGTCGTGCGCATGCTGACGCGTCGAAAGTTGCATGTCGTCGATGCGAACATTCTCGTGCTCGGACTCGCCTTCAAGGAAAACTGCCCTGATCTACGCAACACGCGGGTTGTGGATATCGTCGCGGAACTCGAGAGCTATCATGCCAACGTCGATGTTCATGACCCCTGGATCGATGCTCGAGAGGCACGCGAGGAATACGGCATCGACGTGGTCGAGTCTCTGCAGGAAGACCACTACGATGCCATCATTCTGGCGGTGGCCCATGATGGCTTCGTCGAACTCGGTGCCGACGGCATTCGCAAGTTCGGAAAGCTCGCGCACGTCTTGTACGACATCAAGAGCATTCTTCCCAAGGACAGTGTCGATGCACGCCTCTAGTGCCTCTTGCGTGACTGCCAGGAACATTCCATGAAGGTACTCGTCACCGGAACCGCCGGGTTCATCGGCTCGAACGTCGCCCTGCGCCTGCTCGCCCGAGGCGACGAGGTCATCGGCGTCGACAACGTCAATGACTACTACGATCCGAACCTCAAGCTCGCCCGGCTCGAGCGTGTCAAGGCCCACGATGGTTTTACCGAAGTACGCGGCAATCTCGAGGACGGCGAACTGATGTCCGCGACGTTCCGGAAACACGAGCCTGCTCGCGTTGTCAATCTGGCGGCTCAGGCGGGGGTGCGCTACTCACTGGAGAATCCGCACGCCTACATCGACGCCAACATCGTCGGCTTCACCAATATCCTCGAGAACTGCCGCTACACCAACGTCGAGCACCTCGTCTATGCCTCGACAAGCTCTGTCTACGGCGCTCACACCAATATGCCGTTCTCTGTTCACGGCTCTGTCGATCATCCCGTCAGCCTGTATGCGGCGACGAAGAAGGCGAACGAGCTGATGGCACACACCTACAGTCATCTCTTCCGCTTGCCGACGACCGGGCTACGCTTCTTCACGGTTTACGGCCCCTGGGGCCGCCCGGACATGGCGCTGTTCCTGTTCACCCGCAAGATACTCGCGGACGAGCCGATCGATGTCTTCAATCACGGCAAGCACAAGCGTGATTTCACCTACATCGACGATATCGTCGAAGGCGTCATCCGGACGCTCGACCGCCCGGCTACGCCGGACGACGACTGGGACAGCGACAATCCCGACCCGGCGACCAGCTCGGCGCCCTACCGGGTATACAACATCGGCAACAACAGCCCGGTCGACCTCGAGCACTATATTCGCGTACTGGAAGGTTGCCTCAACAAGACGGCCGAGAAGAACCTGTTACCGCTGCAGGCGGGCGACGTGCCAGACACCTACGCCGACGTGAGCGATCTCGTGCGAGACGTGGGCTACCAGCCGGCAACCAGCGTCGAGGACGGCGTCAGCCGCTTCGTGGACTGGTATCGGGAATACCACGAAGTCTGACTTCGTCACCGGGCTGGCAGTTCATGCCAGCCCGGTGACGTCTACCAGCAATCAGAACTGATCTTCTTCAGTCGAGCCAGCCAGCGCCGTCACCGACGAGGTACCGCCCTGGATGACGGTGGTCACGTCGTCGAAGTAGCCTGCACCCACTTCCTGCTGGTGAGCAACGAAGGTATAGCCTCTTGCAGCAGCCGCGAATTCGGGCTCCTGAACCTTCTCGACGTAGTGGCGCATGCCCTCACCGCGCGCGTAGTCGTAGGCAAGGTCGTACATGCCGTACCACATGTTGTGAATGCCAGCGAGCGTGATGAACTGGTAGCGATAGCCCATCTCCGCAATCTGTTCCTGGAAGCTTGCGATATCCGCATCCGAGAGGTTCTTCTTCCAGTTGAACGACGGACTGCAGTTGTAAGCCAGCAGGCGATCGGGATACTTCTCATGGATCGCGTCGGCGAATTCCTTCGCGAATCCGAGATCCGGTGTGCCGGTCTCGCACCAGACCAGATCGGCATACTCCGCATAGGCCAATCCGCGTGACACGGCCTGATCCAGCCCCTTGTTGGTGCGATAGAAGCCCTCGGGAGTACGTTCGCCCGTCACGAAGGGCTTGTCGTTCGGATCGAAATCTGACGTGAGCAAATCGGCCGCTTCGGCATCCGTGCGCGCAAGGACCACCGTCGGCACGCCCATGACGTCTGCCGCGAGGCGCGCCGAGACGAGCTTCTGGACGGCTTCCTGCGTCGGCACGAGCACCTTGCCACCCATGTGTCCGCACTTCTTCACCGCGGCGAGTTGATCTTCGAAATGCACGCCGGCAGCGCCTGCAGCAATCATGTTCTTCATGAGTTCGAAGGCATTGAGCACACCGCCAAAGCCTGCTTCAGCATCGGCGACGATCGGCAGGAAGTAGTCGAGCGCGCCCTCGTCATGCGGTTGCAGACCGCGGGAACACTGTATTTCATCGGCCCGCTTGAAGCTGTTGTTGATGCGTCTGACCACCGCCGGTACCGAGTCATAGCTATACAGCGACTGATCGGGGTACATCGACTCCGAGGTGTTGGCATCGGCGGCGACCTGCCAGCCAGACAGGTAGATGGCCTCGATGCCGGCCTTGGCCTGCTGAACTGCCTGGCCACCTGTCAGCGCGCCGAGACAATTGACGTAGCCTTTCTTCGAGCTGCCGTTAACCAGCTCCCAGAGCTTTTCCGCACCGCGCCGCGCCAAGGTGTGTTCGATCTGCAACGAACCGCGCAGGCGCACGACGTCGGCTGCTGAATACGGGCGCTTGACACCCTTCCAGCGCGGGTTGGTAGCCCAGTCATTCTCGAGATCTGCGATCTGCTGATCCCGGTCTGACATCTTTTTCTCACTCATCGTATTGCACTGCTCCAACAGGTGGCGGCCTTGGACAGGACGCGTGAGTCGGTCACGCGCAAATCGCGTGCCGTTGGGGTCGGAGCGCTTTGTGAGCTCAGGCTAGGTCACGTGCTTTTCATGACCATCACCACCTCCGGGGTGAACGCCACCAGTCTGGCCACATTCACACCTCTGCTGATTTTCGACCAGTTACATGCCGCACTGCAATACAATGATAGTTATCGTAAGCATTGTTCACGCAAATACTCGTTATTAAGAGAGAAGGAACACCGACCGCAAATCGACCCCGGCAGGCCCTCGAGCCTGGTGTGATCCCGCGATAAGGAAAGCCGATGGCCGCTCACGACCCCAACAATCTGAACCGTCTTCGCCAGTTGCGTGCGTTCTGTCACGCGGCTCAGACCGGCAGCGTCTCCAAGGCGGCCGAGCGCCTGCAGTTGAGTCAGCCGTCTGTGTCCTTGCAGATTCAGGCACTCGAAAAGGACCTCGATACCCTGCTCTTCGAGCGCTCGGGTCCGAAGATCAGACTGACGCCCGCAGGCACCTTGTTGCAGGAAATGGCGCAACCGCTGATCGATGGTTTCGCGCGCCTCGCCGACAGTTTCGCCGCCAGACTCGGCGAGGTGAACGCCGGGCCGCTCGATATCGCGTCGGGCGAGGCCACCCTGCTTTACATCCTTCCCGATGTGATCAAGGAATTCTCGAGCGAGTATCCGCAGATCGATGTTCGCCTGCACAACGTGACCGGGCATGACGGCATGGCCTTGCTACGCGCAGACAACGTCGATTTCGCGGTCGGCTCGATGATCGATGTGCCGGACGACATGGTCTATCACCCGATTCGCGACTACGAGCCTGTGCTTATCGCCTGCGCGGATCATCCACTGGGTGAAGTAGAACATGTCTCGCTCGAGGATGTCGGCCCGTATGGCCTGATCCTGCCACCCCGGCATCTCAGCACCTGGAACATGATCGATCTGGTGTTCCAGCAACACAACGTGCCCTACACGGTCGTGCTCGAAGCGGGTGGCTGGGAAGTCATAAAGCGCTACGTCGAGATCGGCACCGGTATCAGCATCGTTACCAACATCTGCCTGCGCGGCAATGAAGAATTGATCGTCCGGCCAATGAGCGCATGGTTTCCGACAAGAAGCTATGGCGTGGTGGTCCGACGAGGAAAGTTTCTCTCACCACAGGCGAAGTGCTTCCTCGAGATGATGGATGAGGATTTCTTCGCACGTCAGACCGTGCCTCCTCCCAGGCGCAAGACTGCTGCACGCGACGACACCTTGATCACCCACCTCTGAGGTAACACCTTATGAGAGAGCACCTTCTGAAATTGCTCCTCTGAGTCACGGTACCGAGCCCCTGGCAATGTCCGAACTGCCTATCGAGTTCCAACCCACAGCGGATGAGCGCATCGAGAATGCGCGACTGCATGTCATTGTCGGTATGTCCGGCGGCGTCGATTCATCGGTATCCGCATTGCTGCTCAAGGCACAGGGCTATCGGGTGACAGGCGTCTTCATGCAGAACTGGGAAGATGACGATGAACACTGCACCGCACGTCAGGACTATCGCGACGCGGCAGCGGTAGCCAGTCGTCTCGACATGCCGCTGAACACCGTGAACTTTGCCGAGGAATACTGGCAGCGGGTGTTCTCGCACTTTCTCGAGGAGTACAGCGCCGGCCGCACCCCCAATCCGGATATTCTCTGTAACCGGGAAATCAAGTTTCGCGCGTTTCTCGATCACGCGCGCACGCTTGGCGCCGATCGCATCGCCACCGGGCACTATGTCCGTCGAGGTCCCTTGCCGGCAGGTGCGCCGCCCGACCGAGCAGCCAGCGCTGTGGACGAGGACGTCTATGTGGACAACGCAGACGACAACGCGACCCTCCTCCGCGGGCTCGATGCAAACAAAGACCAGAGCTATTTCCTGCATACGCTGGATCGTTCACAACTGGCGCCTGCGCTCTTCCCTGTCGGCCGGCTCGAGAAACCAAAGGTCCGTGCGCTGGCGCGCGATGCGGGGTTTCTCGTCCACGGCAAGAAAGACAGTACCGGCATCTGCTTCATCGGCGAACGCAAGTTCCGGAGCTTCCTTGCCGAGTATCTGCCCGCGCAAAGCGGTGACATCGTCGATGAGGCCGGGCGTGTGCTCGGTCGCCATGACGGTCTGATGTTCCACACGCTCGGTCAGCGACAGGGAATGCGAATCGGCGGCGTCAAGGGCAGCGATGAAGCGCCGTGGTACGTACTGCACAAGGATCTTGCGGCCAACCGGCTGATTGTCGGCCAGGGGCATGATCACCCGCGGCTGCTGCAGACCGCATTTTCGGCCAGCGCGGCACACTGGATCGCGGGAAGCCCGCCCGCAACGGATTTTCGCTGTACCGCCAAGGTTCGCTATCGGCAGGAAGATTCGCCGTGCCGCGTACGCGTAACCGGTGAAGGTCGTCTGGATGCACATTTCGACGAGCCGGTTCGCGCCGCGACGCCCGGCCAGTCCATCGTCCTGTACGACGGCTCAACCTGTCTTGGCGGGGGCATCATCACTGAACTCGCGGCGACAACGCCCCGTCATTCCGCTGAAGCGCTTCTATAATCCTGCGATGACGAGCATCACGACGATCGAGAACCGCACGCTGGCGCTGGCCGGTATCTTCCAGGCTGTGCAGGAGTGCAAGAGCCTGGCGGCCACCGGCACCTGCAATCAGGAGGATCTGGCAGCCACCCTGCGCTCCATCCTGACCTTGAATGCCGAACGTGTGATAGACGCCTACGGCGGCTCCGCACGCGGGTTGCACAGCGGCCTCCGGATTCTCAAGGCGCAACTGGCAGGTTCCGAAGAAGCCCGTGACCTGGACCTCGCCCGCTACGCGCTCGGCCTGATCCAGCTGGGTACGAACATTCAACGAGACGAATCGACGATAGAGCAGTTGCGCATCGGCATCTCCCGTGCACAGTCGCTCGATTTCGAGATTACCGACACGACGATGATCAGCAACTTCGCGAACCTGTATCGAAGCAGCATCAGTCACCTCAGTCCGCGCATCATGGTCAGCGGCGATCCGTCGCACCTGAACGATACGGCCATCGCGTCGACCATTCGCGCGGCTTTGCTCGGCGGGCTACGCTCGGTCGTCCTGTGGCGGCAGTGCGGCGGCACACGGCCAGGCATGTTGCTGCAGCGTTCGCAATACGTTCGCGAGGCCGATCGACTGCTGTTGGCGTGACCCGGACCGGGGCGGCAGCGGAGCCACCGCTGTCCATGCCACCCCGATCGATCGTGAGTCAGCTTGCCATCTGGATCGCCACCGGAATGTCCTTGAACTTCACCCGGGCCTCGTCGGCCGATTCCTGAAACTCGGCGATCTCGTTGAAGTTGAGATAGCGATAGACCTCGTCGCTCATGGCGTCGAGATCCTTAACGTATTCCTGGTACTCGGCGACCGTCGGCAGCCGCCCGAGCAGTGCGGCCACGGCCGCAAGCTCTGCGGATGACAGATAGACGAACGCCCCCTTGCCCAGGCGATTCGGGAAGTTTCGCGTCGATGTCGACACGACTGTCGCGCCGGGCTTGACCCGAGCCTGATTGCCCATGCAGAGCGAGCAACCGGGTATTTCCAGCCTGGCCCCGGCGGCCCCGAAGATGTTGTAGTAGCCCTCCTCTTTCAACTGGTGTTCGTCCATGCGCGTCGGTGGGGCTATCCAGAGCACGGTGTCGATGTACTCGCCGGATTTCTCCAGGAGCTTGCCGGCCGCGCGATAGTGCCCGATATTGGTCATGCAGGAGCCGATGAAGACCTCGTCAATGTCGGTGTTCTCGACTGCGGAGAGTGGCTTTACATCGTCCGGATCGTTCGGGCAGGCAAGCAGAGGCTCGATGATATCGGCCAGATCGATCTCGATCGTCGCGAAGTACTCGGCATCGGCATCACGTTCAAGCAGGGTCGGGTTCTCGAGCCAGGCCTCCATGCTGCGAGCACGCCGCTCGAGCGTCCGCGCATCTTCATACCCGCTGTCGATCATCCAGCGGAGCAAGGTGATGTTCGAGGTGATGTATTCCTTCAGCGGCTCGATGTCGAGGGCGATGGTGCAACCCCCGGCCGATCTCTCGGCCGTAGCATCGGCGAGCTCGAACGCCTGCTCGAGCTTGAGATTCTTCAAGCCCTCGATCTCGACACAGCGTCCCGAAAAGACATTCTTCTTGCCTTTCTTCTCGACGGTCAACAGGCCGTCACGGATGGCCGCGTACGGGATCGCGTTGACCAGGTCGCGGAGGGTGATCCCCGGTTGCATCTCACCCTTGAACCTCACCAGCACAGACTCGGGCATCGACAAGGGCATGACGCCGGTCGCCGCCGCGAAGGCCACCAGACCGGAACCTGCCGGGAAGCTGATACCCATCGGGAAGCGGGTGTGGGAATCACCCCCGGTGCCGACCGTATCGGGCAGGAGCATGCGATTGAGCCAGGAATGGATGATGCCGTCACCCGGACGCAGCGACACACCACCGCGATTGGTGATGAAATCGGGCAAGGTGTGATGCGTGTCGACATCGACTGGCTTCGGGTAGGCCGCGGTGTGACAGAAAGACTGCATGACGAGATCAGAGGCAAATCCGAGGTTGGCCAGATCCTTCAGCTCGTCGCGCGTCATCGGACCCGTGGTGTCCTGGGAGCCGACCGTCGTCATGCGCGGCTCGCAATACTGTCCGGGGCGAATGCCGTCGACCCCACACGCCTTGCCGACGATCTTCTGCGCGAGGGTATAGCCCTTGTCGGACTTGTCGTTCTCGCCCGGGCGGCGGAATACCTCGCTGACCGGCAGGCCGAGCGCTTCACGCGCCCGGTCGGTCAGGCCACGACCGATGATGAGCGGTATGCGCCCGCCGGCGCGGACTTCGTCGAGCAGCACGTCGCTGCTGTGTTCGAAGGTCGCGATGACGTCATCCGTGCCGCTTTTGGTCACCTTGCCTGCGAACGGATGGAGATCGACAAGATCACCCGTCGCCATGCCGTCTACGTCGCATTCGATCGGCAAGGCACCGGCATCCTCGAGGGTGTTGTAGAAGATCGGGGCGATCTTGTTGCCAATGACGTAACCACCATCACGGCGGTTCGGAATGTGGGGGATGTCGTCGCCCATGTGCCAGAGCACCGAATTGGTAGCCGACTTTCGCGACGAACCGGTGCCCACGACGTCACCGACGTAAGCTACCTGCCCGTGTAGCTCGCGCAATTCCGCGATCTTGCCAAGCGGATCGGCAACCACCCCTTCGCGTTCGTTTTCCAGCATGGCGAGCGCGTGCAACGGAATGTCCGGTCGTGACCAGGCCGCCGTCGCCGGCGACAGATCATCGGTGTTGGTCTCACCGGGTACCTTGAAGACAGCGACAGTGACCTTTGTCGGTACGTCGTCTTTCGCCAGAAACCATTCGGCATCGGCCCAGGATTGCAGTACGCGCTTGGCGGCTTCGTTACCCGAGTTCGCTTTTTCCTGCACGTCATGGAAGGCGTCATAGACCAACAGCGTGTGCGAGAGCGCCTCCGCTGCCGTTGCTGCCAGCGCGTCGTCATCAAGAGCGGCGATCAGGGGCACGATGTTGTAGCCGCCGAGCATGGTCCCGAGTATCTCGACCGCGCGTACCTTGTCGATGAGCGGAGAGCTTGCCTCGCCCGTGGCGACGGCGGCGAGGAACCCTGCCTTCACGTAGGCGGCATCATCCACACCCGCCGGCACCCGCTCGGTAAGCAAGTCCATCAGGAACTCTTCTTCGCCCTTTGGTGGTGACTTGACGAGTTCGATCAGCTCGGCAACCTGGGCGGCGGACAAGGGCTTCGGTACGACGCCCTCGGCTTCGCGTTCGGCGACGTGCTGGCGGTAGGCTTCAAGCATGCTGGGTTCCCCTTGTTCGAATGTCGATCGTGTTGATGTCAGGATCGAATGCAGATTGATATCGATGCAGCTGGATATCGTGGTCCAATGTCAGGATTCAATGGCTTTGGCCCGTGATTCGGCCCGGGATTCGGCCCGGGATTCGGCTTGGCGAACGCCGACAACGCCAAAGACGTCGGCGCGCAGCCGTTCGAGCTGATCTCGTATCCGCGCGGCGCGTTCGAATTCGAGATTGCGTGCGCAGTCGTACATCTCTTTCTCGAGCTTCTTGATCTGCTTCGTCGCAGCAGCCGGCGTGAGCTCGACCACTTCTTCAACCGCATCCGTGTTCTTCCCTCGCCCCCGGCGGGTGCGTCCACGCGTGCCTTTCGAGCTGCCCGCCTCCATCACGTCGGCAACCGCCTTGACGATTCCTTTCGGCTCGATGCCATGCTCGAGGTTGTAGGCAACCTGCACTTCACGCCGACGATTGGTTTCGTCGATGGCGCGTTGCATGGAACCGGTCATGGTATCGGCGTACAGGATCGCACGCCCTTCGAGGTTTCGCGCCGCCCGCCCGATGGTCTGGATCAGGGAACGTTCCGCACGCAGGAAACCCTCCTTGTCAGCATCGAGAATCGCGACCAGCGAGACTTCCGGCATGTCGAGCCCTTCGCGAAGGAGATTGATGCCGACCAGCACATCGAAGACACCAAGGCGCAGGTCGCGAATGATCTCGCTGCGCTCGACCGTGTCGATATCCGAATGCAGATAGCGCACCTTGACTTCGTGGTCGGCCAGATAGTCGGTCAGGTCCTCGGCCATGCGCTTGGTCAGCGTGGTGATCAGGACGCGCTCGCTCTTCGCCGCCCGGGTACTGATTTCAGAGAGGACATCGTCGACCTGCGAGCGAGCGGGCCGTACCTCGATTTCCGGATCGACGAGCCCGGTCGGCCGAACGACCAGTTCGACGACCTGCTCGGCATGCTCCGCTTCGTAGTTCCCGGGGGTAGCGGAGACGAACACCGTCTGCGGGGAGAGCAGTTCCCACTCCTCGAACCTGAGCGGCCGGTTGTCGAGCGCAGAAGGTAGCCGGAAACCGAAGTTCACGAGATTCTCCTTCCTCGATCGGTCGCCCTTGTACATCGCACCGAGCTGAGGCACGGTCTGGTGGCTTTCATCGATGAACAGCAGACTCTCGTCGGGCAGGTAGTCGAACAGGCAAGGCGGCGGTTCCCCGGGCGCGCGGCCCGAAAGATATCGGGAGTAGTTCTCGATGCCAGAGCAATAGCCGAGCTCGTGGATCATCTCCAGATCGAACTGGGTTCGCTGCTGCAACCTCTGCGCCTCGACGAGCTTGCCGGCGGCGGTAAGCTGTTCAACGCGCAGGCGCATCTCCTCCTTGATGTGATCGGTCGCCCCCAGCAGGCGCTCGCGCGGCGTGACGTAATGTGTCTTCGGATAGATCGTCAGCCGCGGCATGCGCTTCGACACTTCACCCGTCAGCGGGTCGAATGTCGCCAGTGCCTCGATCTCGTCATCGAACAATTCGATGCGCACCGCATCGCGATCGGAATCAGCCGGATAGACATCAATGATCTCGCCACGCACCCGATAGGTGCCACGCTTGAGTTCCATGTCATTGCGGTTGTACTGCAACTCGGCGAGGCGCCGGAGGAGATCCCGCTGATCGATGCGCTCACCCCGCTTCAGGTGCAACACCATCTTGTGATATTGCTCTGGATCGCCGAGACCGTATATGGAGGAAACCGTCGCGACGATGATCGTGTCCGGTCGCTCGAACAGCGCCTTCGTTGCCGACAGTCGCATCTGTTCGATGTGCTCGTTGATCTGTGCATCCTTCTCGATGAACAGATCGGACGAAGGCACATAAGCCTCCGGTTGGTAGTAGTCGTAATAGGAGACGAAGTACTCGACCGCGTTCGCCGGAAAGAACTCGCGAAACTCACCGTAAAGTTGTGCCGCCAGAGTCTTGTTGTGGGCCAGCACGATGGCCGGCCGCTGCACGTTCTGGATGATGTTCGCGATCGTGAACGTCTTGCCCGAGCCGGTGACGCCAAGCAAGGTCTGTGAGGCCAGACCATCTTTCAGACCGTCCGTCAACGCCGTGATCGCCGACGGTTGATGGCCGGCCGGCGAATAGTGGGTCTTCAGATCGAAAGCACGCGCCTTCACGGGCAGCTGATCATGGTGAGCGTCGTCTACGTCGAGTTGCAGTCGAGCCGGCCATGATACTCCCATCACCCTGTGACGGCGTGGCGAATGAGCTTCACGGGACGTTGACGTCAAGGAGCGTCCCCACTACACTTCGCGCGCTGTTCCCCGGTAGCTCAGTTGGTAGAGCAAATGACTGTTAATCATTGGGTCGGCGGTTCGAGCCCGTCCCGGGGAGCCATTTTCCTGACTAGCAGGGTACTGCCAAGCGGCCTGGCACCGCTCAGCTGTTGCGCGACTGTTCCAGCGATTTGAGCAGTTCCGCCACCGCGTCCTGACGGTCCTCACCCTTTTCATTGATGATGCCGTTGGACGCTGGACGCTGCATGGCGTCACGTTCGCGCAGGTAGCGCTCGTAGTGCTCGTCTGCACCGTCTATCGGATCCGTACCGGTCGCTTGAACAGCTGTCTGGGCGCCTACCCCCGCTGGCGTACCGCCTGCAGCTGACAACGGCTCCACCAGCGCCACGCCGCTCTCGAGCACGAGCAGCGCACCCTGGTGCATTGTCTCGGCGATGTCCTTCAGATCCCGGGCCGAGAAGGAACCCAGCGAACCGAGTTTCTCGAGATCGCCAAAGATGGGCAGGGACGAAACGACGGCCTGCAGATCGATGTCGCTGTCGGGATTGATGTCGGCGAGCGCTGCCGGCATGGATTCGATGACGGCTATCACGGCAGACAGGCTTTCACGCTCGCCCGAAAACGTCAGGTCGCGATAGATCGAACCGTCTATCCGGTCCATGCGGAGATCGATCGCCGGACGTCGGGCAATGCTTGCACAGGCGGAATACAGCATGTCGACGCCGTCGATCGAGCGAGCGATGCGATCAGGGTCAGCCGCTTTCTCACCTGCGTCGACTAACCGTATGACCAACCGACCCTCACCTTCTGCCAATGGCAGTGCGTCTGCTGACGGTGCCTTCGTTTCAGGTTCGAGCATGCCGACAAGCACGGGCAGCTGACCGGACGCGAACATGAGACGCGAGGCAACCTTGACGAGATCGCCCTGACGCTCCTTGGCATCACGGGCTTCGTCGGTAAGATTCTCCCAGAATTCGGCGGTGCCGAGATCATCCAGATGCAACAATCGGAGGATACGCCGCGACGCAGGAGTCAACTTTTCGACGCCGTCCACGATCGTCGCGCCGGCATGACTCAGCCGGGCTGCGGCAATTTTTCGCCCGTCGCCTCGAGAGGCACGGTATCCGTCGAGTACAGTACGAATGTCCGCATTCTTGAAGAGTGCGACGACTCCTGTGACGGCCTGGCGCAGCTCGTCTGCGTGCATTCGACACTTCCCCGGATTGATTAGCGTGACTGACGGCGAATTCGGCTGGAGCGCCAACTCATTGAGGTCATTCTCACGTCAGGCCTTGCTGGCCACTCGAACGTCGATGGCCGAACCGCAATATCCGGTTTACCGCACAGAACGGGCCAACGTGAGCAGGAGCACGTCGCCGATCGCAAACTCCGTGCGTCAGTGTCGCCATCCCGGGCTACCAATCAAATCACTGGAACACTCAACCGAAGTCCCCTTCGGATCATTCAACTGGTCGGGGCGAGAGGATTCGAACCTCCGACCCCCACAACCCCATTGTGGTGCGCTACCAGCCTGCGCCACGCCCCGCCAGAGGACGAGAGCATACCTTACTGATCAGTGAAGTTTCCGTGTCAATATCGACACGACATGCAGACCCCCGGACAGGTCGCCGTTGTGCTTGCGACGCCGCCCGCGCGCGCGCGTCTCGTCCTGGCCCCGCCAGGCCGGGCAGTCCCCGCCAGGCCGGGCGTCAAGTGGCCTTGAGAATGCGCAGCACCTCTTCGAGCTCCGAGCGCAGTTGCCGAATCAACTGCTGGGACTGCGCGTTGTCGTCTCTGACCACGTCGCCAGACAGGTGCAGTCGTGCACCGCCGATCGTGTAGCCCTCCTGATACAGGAGACTGCGGATCTGCCGGATCAGCATGACATCGTGACGCTGATAGTAACGCCGGTTACCGCGACGCTTGACCGGTGCCAGGTCCGGGAACTCCTGCTCCCAATAGCGCAGGACGTGAGGCTTGACTGCACAGAGCTCGCTGACCTCACCGATGGTGAAATAGCGCTTGCTCGGAATAGGCGGAAGTTCGTTATTGTTCGAGAGTTCCAGCATACGCTTCCACTCTCGATTTCAGTTTCTGGCCCGGCCTGAACGTAACCACACGCCGCGCGGTAATGGGTATCTCTTCACCGGTCTTCGGATTTCGACCCGGCCGTTCACTCTTGTTGCGCAGCGCGAAATTACCGAACCCGGACAACTTGACGTCGTGTCCGGCTTCGAGAGCCGCGCGGATTTCCTCGAAGAAGCGCTCGACGAAATCCTTCGCCTCGCGCTTGTTGAGGCCGATTTCATCGAATAGCTGTTCGGCCATTGCGGCCTTCGTCAACGCCATGTGCATGCCTGTCGGCGGCCCGCTCAAACCGCCCGCTCAAACCGCCCGCTCAGACGGCCCGGTCTGGATGACCCTGTAGAAAAAACTTCGTGCCGGAGGGTGCCCCGGCGAAGCTGCCCGAAAAGTCAAGACGAGGCGAGCGCGTCCTGCCCTCTATCCTCGCCACTCTGCCGCGTGTTCGCGTTCCAGCGCCGAGACCACGCGTGCAACCGTTCGCTCAGCATCACTCTCCGCGAGCGTGCGTGAAAAGTCCTGCAAAATCAAGCCCAAGGCTACGCTTTTCTTTCCACTACCGAGTGCCTCGCCGCGATACAGATCGAAGACGAAAACGTCTCTGAGCAGCTTCCCGCCCGCTTGCCGAACCGTCTCCACGATGCTGTCGTGCGTTACCGCATCGTCGACGACAGCGGCCAGGTCGCGCCTGATTCCCGGGTACCTCGACAAGACACCGGCAACCGGCAGACGAGCGGCCATGACAGCCGCCAATGACACCTCGAATACCAACGGCAATGCGGGCAGGTCGAGTGCGCCCTGCAACGTCGGATTCAGTACGCCGACATAGCCCACGGCCCGCGAGCCTGCCATGATCGTCGCGGACTGTCCGGGATGGAGCATCGGCAGGGATCCGGGGACGAAGCGAACCTCCGTTCCTGCCGCGACGCCGAACAAGGCTTCCACGTCTGCCTTGGCCGAAAAGAAATCAACTGGAGCCGTTCCGGTATTCCAGCTCTCACCGGCCTGCCTGCCGACCAGCAGCCCGGCAAGCATGGACTGCTGGCGCACACTCCCGTCGAGCTGGATATCGTCACCGTGGGTCGGGTCGAGGTACTCGTCTACGGACGCAGGCAGAAAGCGCAGCCCGGATTCCAGGAGGCGCATCGATTCGACCTGCCGACTGGCGTTGCGTCGGTACACATCGAGCAGGCCGCCCACGAGCGTGGTACGCATGACGCCCAGTTCCCTCGAGATCGGGTTGGGCAGCACCAGACCGTCGAGATCCGGTCGCAGCAAGGCCTGCTGTGTCTCGTCGACAAAGCTGTAGGTGACGACCTCCTGATAGCCCCGATGTACCAGCACACGCTTGGGCACGAGCGGACTGAGCTCACTCTCCGGGGCTGCGCGGAACGTTGCGCGTTGCACCGGCAACGTGTGCGCCAGGGAATCATAGCCACGAACCCGGCCAACCTCTTCGATGAAATCCTCCTCGATTTCAAGATCGTATCGTGCGCTCGGCGGCGTCACCATCCAGCCCGCATCGGTGCTCAGGCAATCGATGCCAAGCCGACCCAGTATCCGCTCCACTTCGTCATTCGGAACCGCGGTGCCAAGGATGCGAGTGAGTCGGGCAGCACGCAATGCCACCGACTTTCGCTGCGGCAAGCGCGATTCGACACGCTGTTCACAGACCGGACCAGGCTGGCCGCCGCTCATGTCCAGCAACAGGCGCGTGGCGGCTTCGAGAGCCGATCGTTGTCCTGCCGGATCGACACCTCGCTCGAAACGATGAGACGAGTCAGTGTGGGTTGCATAGCGGCGCGGTTTGCCGATGATCTCTCCCGGCAGGAACAATGCACTCTCGAAGAAGATGTTCTTCGTCTCAGCGTCGACCGCGGTCGAATCTCCTCCCATGATGCCCGCCACCGCGATCGCCCCGGAGTCGTCGGCTATGACCGTCGTATCACTGTCGAGCTCGATCTCCCGGCCATCGAGCAATTTCAGTGCTTCGCCCTGTTGTGCCAGCCTAACGTGCACATCACCCTGCAACTTGTCCAGATCGAAGGCGTGCATCGGCTGACCGAGCTCGAGCATGACGTGATTGGTCACGTCGACAGCCAAATTGATAGAGCGGACACCACTTCCACGCAGACGCTCGACGATCGCATCCGGCGCTGCTCGGGTCATGTCGACGCCGCGAATGATGCGACCGGTGAACCGGGCACACGCCGATGCCGGGTCGATCGAGATACCGATGCTGTCCTCGACGGTGACCTCTGCAGCCTGCATGAGCGGCTCGGCCACGGGCAGATCGTTGCGTGCAGAGAGATCGCGGGCGATTCCGCGTATGCAAAGGCAGTCACCACGATCCGGCGTCAGGTCGACATCGATGATGCTGTCGTCGAGCGCCAGCCATTCTGCAAGCTCGACACCCGGTCGCGCATCGCCGGCAAGCTCCATGATGCCGCCTCGTTCCTCGGAAAGGCCCAGTTCGGCGGCGGAACACAACATGCCGAAGGAGACGACACCGCGAAGTTTCGCTTTTTTCAGTTTCGTTCCGTCGGGCAGTCCACCGCCTACGCGGGCAAAGGCGGTCAACAGTCCTTCGCGTGCATTCGGTGCGCCACAGACAACTTGCAGCGGTTGGTCTTCACCTGCGTCCACCTCGCAGACGCGAAGCCGGTCGGCATCGGGGTGTTGGCGGGCCGCGATGATCTTGCCGACCACCACGCCTGTGAAGCCCGGGCGTGCCGACTCGATGCCGTCGACCTCGAGTCCGAGCGAGGTGAGTTGGTCGGCCAGGCCGTCACTGTCGACCGGTGGGTCGATCCACGCGCGTAGCCAGCGTTCGCTGAACTTCATGCGCCTGCTCCGCTCGCGTGGAACCGGGCGAGAAAGCGGAGATCGTTCTCGAAGAAGAGCCGCAGGTCATCGACGCCATAGCGAAGCATGGCCATGCGCTCCACGCCGAGGCCGAAGGCGTAGCCGGTGTATTCCTCCGGGTCTATACCAACGGCGCGAAAGACGTTCGGGTGAACGATTCCGGAGCCCAGGATCTCGAGCCAGGGCCCGCCACCGATGCGTATGTCGACTTCTGCAGAAGGTTCGGTGAAAGGAAAATAGGAAGGACGGAAACGGATGTCGCAGTCGTCCTGATCGAAGAAGGCCTTGAGAAACCCTTCGAGATGGCCCATCAGGTCGCTGAGACCGACGTCACGATCGACCAGCAGACCCTCGATCTGATGAAACATCGGCGAATGCGTCTGATCGGAATCGCAACGGTAGACGCGTCCCGGGGCGAGAATCCTGAGCGGCGGCGCATGGGTACGCATGTGCCGAATCTGCACGGACGAGGTGTGCGTTCGCAGCAACCTGTCTGCATCGAACCAGAAGGTGTCGTGCATGGCCCGCGCCGGATGATTCGCCGGAAAGTTCAGGGCTTCGAAATTGTGATGATCATCCTCGATCTCCGGACCGAAGGCGGTCTCGAAGCCGATCTGCGCGAACAAGCCGGAAATTCGCTCCATGGTCAGCGTGACGGGATGCAAGCCGCCGGTACGCGGTGGTGCACCCGGCAACGACACATCCAGCGCATCGCCTGCCAGGCGCTCGGCCAGCCTGGCCTGCTCGAGCTGCAAGCGCCTGTCGTCGAGAAGTGACTGGACCGTCTGCTTGGCGCGATTGACCGCCTGGCCGGCGGCTGGCTTCTGTTCCGCAGGCAAGCTGCCGATCGCCTTGAGCGCTGACGTCAGCGTGCCCTTCTTGCCCAGGATGTCGACTCGCGTCTGCTCGAGAGCATCAAGGTTGACGGCCGTTCCGACGCGCTCGCGCGCGTCATCAACCAGGGCGTCGAGATCGAGTGACATGCTCGGGTTCCGAATTTCAGTTGCAGGATGAGGCCATGACGAAAAAAGGGAAGGACAGCAGCGCGCCGGCCGGCGCCTGTTGGCCTTCCCTGCTGGTTCATTGCCAAGGCGCAGCCTGGGCGCTGCCTCAGGCCGGAAGCGTATCGCGTGCTGCAGCCGGCAAGCTTGCCTTCGCCTGGGAGACGATCGCGCCAAAGGCATCGGCATCGGCCACCGCGAGGTCGGCCAGCATCTTCCGGTCGACTTCGATACCCGCGACTTTCAGACCCTGCATCATGCGGCTGTAGGTGAGACCGTGCTCGCGTGCGGCGGCATTGATACGAGCAATCCACAACCGGCGGAACAGGCGCTTCTTGGTCTTGCGGTCGCGGTAGGCGTATTGGCCTGCCTTGGTGACCGCCTGCTTGGCAACACGAAAGACCCGGCTCCGGGCACCCCGGTAACCTTTCGCCTGCTTGAGTACCTTCTTGTGTGCGGCACGTGCCGTGACGCCTCTCTTCACTCTTGGCATGAGGCTCTCCTAGCGAAGGTTCGGAAGCATGCGACGGATCAACACGACATCGCTGTCGTGAACCATGCTGTTACCGCGCAGGTGACGCTTCCGCTTGGTGCTCTTCTTGGTGAGGATGTGGCGCATGTGCGAACTCTTGCGCTTGTAGCCACCCGAACCCGTGCGTTTGAAACGCTTCGCGGCCCCACTGACCGATTTCTGCTTGTTGGACACTGTTGAACTCCTGATTGTTAGCAGGCCAGTGGCCTGCAGAGTGAAGACCGGCGACGTCGTAGTGTCGGTACGTCGGTCGGTCGGTGAGCCGGACCACGGAGGCTCTGACTCGTCGATTCTCCCTGGCTCAGTGCTTCTTGGGTGCCATCACCATGACCATCTGACGACCTTCGAGCTTGGGAAACTGCTCGACGGTCGCGAGTTCGGAAAGATCCGCCTCGACCCGCTTGAGCAACTTCGCCCCCAACTCCCGATGCGCCATCTCGCGCCCGCGAAAGCGAAGCGTGATCTTGGTCTTGTCACCGTTTTCCAGAAACCGCACCAGATTACGAAGCTTGACGGCATAGTCGCCATCTTCCGTGCCCGGGCGGAATTTTATCTCCTTCAGCTGCGCGGTCTTCTGCTTCTTCCTGCCGGCATGCTGCTTCTTGTTCGCCTCGAACTTGAAGCGCCCATGGTCCATGATCTTGCAAACCGGAGGCGATACGTTCGGGGATATCTCTACAAGGTCGAGACTCGCCTCGCGCGCCGTCGCCAACGCCTGTTCAAGCGGCACGACCCCGATCTGTTCGCCCTCGGCAGAGATCAGCCGGACTTCCGGCACATCGATCTCGTCGTTCTTGCGGTTAACCTTTTTAGCGGAAATACGTCAGTCCTCCAAAGCGCCCGTGTCGGGCCGTACGATCGGCATGGCAGTCGTGCCGCGCCGATCCCTGATCAAGCCACTGCCCCATCCGATCTCGCTCCTGCCACGGTCTTCGCCTCGAGCAGCGCTTGCAGCGCGTCGAGCGGACAGGTGCCGAGATCCTTGCCCTCGCGCGTGCGCACGGACACTGTTCTCTCTTCGACTTCACGATCACCGACGACAAGCAACCAGGGCACGCGCGCAAGCGTCGCCTCCCGGATCTTCAGGCCGATCTTCTCATTGCGCAGATCACTATCCACGCGTAACCCGCTATTCTGCAACATCGTGGCCGCTTCCACAACGAAGTCGCGTGAACGATCGGTGATCGTCATCAACGTTGCCTGCACCGGCGCGAGCCACGGTGGCAGCCGACCTTCGGAATTCTCGATGAGAATGCCGATGAACCGCTCGAAGGAACCGAGGATGGCACGGTGCAGCATGACCGGCACCTGTTTCTCTCCGTGCTCGTCGACGTAGCTTGCGCCAAGCCTGCCTGGCATGGAGAAGTCGACCTGCATGGTCCCGCATTGCCAGACTCGACCGATGCAGTCCCGCAACGAGAATTCGATCTTCGGACCGTAGAAAGCGCCCTCACCCGGCAAGAGCTCCCAGGGCAATGCCTTCGCATCAAGCGCGTCACCAAGGGCTTTCTCGGCGCGATCCCATTCTTCATCGGTCCCGACACGCTCTTCGGGGCGCGTCGACAGTCGATAGATGATCTCGTCGAAACCGAAATCCCGATAGATTTCGTGCAGAAAGTCGATGAAACCGGCCACTTCTTCCTGAATGCCGTCTTCCGTACAGAAGATATGACCGTCATCCTGCGTGAAACCCCTGACCCGCATGATGCCGTGGAGCGAGCCGGACATCTCGTTACGATGACAGGAGCCGAATTCGGCATAGCGCAACGGCAGATCGCGATAGCTCTTGAGCCCCTGATTGAACACCTGAACGTGACAGGGACAATTCATCGGCTTGATCGCGAAGCGCCGTTCATCGACGTCCAGCGTGAACATGTTCTCGCCGAACTTGTCGGCATGACCGCTCTTTTCCCACAGTGAGTTGTCGACCAGTTGCGGGGTGCGAATTTCCTGATAGCCGCGCAGTCGCTGCCGTTCGCGCATGTGGCGCTCGACTGCTTGATAGATCGCCCAGCCCTTCGGGTGCCAGAAGACCATGCCGGGTGCTTCGTCCTGAAGGTGAAAGAGGTCGAGCTGCCGACCGATGCGCCGGTGATCACGCTTCTCGGCTTCCTCGATGGCACGCAAATGAGCCTTGAGTTCCTTCGGTGTCGCGAAGGCGGTCCCATAGAGCCGCTGCAGCATCGCGTTGTTGGCATCCGCTCGCCAGTAGGCACCGGCGAGCTTGGTCAGCTTGAACGCCTTCAGATGACCCGTACTCGGCACGTGCGGGCCACGACAGAGGTCGGTGAAGTCATCCTGCGTGTAGAGCGACAGTGTCTCGCCAGCTGGAATCTCCTTCGCGATCTCGACCTTGTAGGGCTCACCGAGACGCTCGAAATGGCTGATGACCGCGTCGCGTTCCATGGTGGAGCGCTCGATGGGTATGTCGCGAGCGGCCAGTTCGGCCATGCGCTTCTCGATCCGCTCGAGATCTTCCGGCGCAAAGCTCTCGTCGCGCGCCATGTCGTAATAGAAACCGCCTTCGACGACAGGCCCGATCGTGACCTGTGTCTCCGGGTACAACTGTTTCACGGCCTGCGCCATCAGATGCGCTGTCGAGTGACGAAGCAGCGGCAGCGCTTCTTCGCTCTTGCTGGTGATGATGGCGAGCCGCGCGTCCCGGTCGAGGACATGACTCGCATCGACCAGTTCGTCGTCGACCTTGCCGGCAAGTGTGGCCTTGGCAAGACCCGGACCGATGTCGGCAGCGACCTCCATCACCGTCAGCGGTGAATCGTATTCTCGGACGCTGTCGTCCGGCAGGGTAATGCGAGGCATGAAAGAACGCTGTCCTGAATCAGTGGTGACCCCTACGAAAGGCCACATGAGAAGTCTGTCGGCCAGTTACTTATGGGCGAACCCCACAATTCTAACGCAAGAAAGCCGATTGCAAGCGCTCCCGCCGAAACCGATCAGCTTAAGCCGACACCGCGCTCCTGCTCCGGATCGTTGACCCATGGCGGGCTCTGTTCTAGACTCCGCCCCGACGGCAGGCGCGTAGCTCAGTTGGTTAGAGCATCACCTTGACATGGTGGGGGTCGTTGGTTCGAATCCAATCGCGCCTACCATCTTCCCTCCCGACACGAACGCGTGCCCCCTTGCGGGGTCGAATGGCTTAGCGTCCGCGTCGCACGGGTGCCCCGGCGAGCGCCCGGCACCGCTCCGAGCAAGATCACCATGCCCCCCGCGAGCCTATTCCTCGACGAACTGACGGCAGTCTCACCGATCGACGGTCGGTATGGCCTGCGTACGGCGCCGCTGCGAGAATTCTTCAGCGAATTTGCCCTGATCCGCGAACGGGTTCGCGTCGAGATCCTCTGGTTTCTGCACCTCGGCGATGAAGCTGCCGTCGTGGAGCTGCCACCAGCCGACCCGGCAACACGCTCAGCGCTGCTCGCACTCGGCGAGAATTTCAGCGTCGATGATGCGGCGGCGGTCAAGGCCTTCGAACGCACCACCAATCACGACGTGAAGGCGGTCGAGTACTTTTTGAAAGAGCGTCTCGAGCAGTGGCCCGAGCTCGCGGCAAAGCGCGAATTCGTGCACTTTGCCTGCACCTCGGAGGACATCAACAATCTCGCCTGGGGACGCTTGCTCGAACGCTGGCGGACGACTCTGTTCCTCGAACGTGCCAATGCCCTCGACCACGACCTGAGCCAGTTCGCCCATGCCCATGCAGAGGTCGCACTGCTCTCCCGTACCCATGGCCAGACCGCCAGCCCGACGACACTCGGCAAGGAATTCGCCAACGTCGTGCAGCGCCTGCGTCGGCAGCAGAATGCCATTGCCGACGTCGAGATACTCGGCAAGATGAACGGAGCAGTAGGCAACTACAACGCCCACGTTGTCGCCTATCCCGACATCGACTGGCCGCAGCTGGCCGAACGATTCGTGTTCTCGCTGGGACTCCGCTTCAACGCCCACACGACGCAGATCGAACCGCATGACTGCGTTGCCGAACTCTTCGATGCAACGTCGCGATACGACACGATACTCATCGATCTGTGTCGCGATATCTGGGGCTACATATCGCTCGGCTACCTGCGGCAACGCACCGTGGCGGGCGAGATCGGCTCGTCGACCATGCCGCACAAGGTCAACCCGATCGACTTCGAGAACGCCGAAGGCAATCTGGGTCTCGCCAATGCGATATTCGGACATCTCGCGGCGAAGCTGCCGATCTCGCGCTGGCAACGCGATCTGACCGACTCCACCGTGCTCAGGAATCTCGGCGTCGGTGCAGGTTATGTCGAAATCGCGATGGCTTCGCTCGACAAGGGGCTCGCCAAGCTGGACATCGACGAGGCAGCCATTGCCCGCGATCTCGACGCCGCCTGGGAGGTGCTGGCCGAGCCGATACAGACCGTCATGCGCAGACACGATGTCCCTGATGCCTACGAAGCGCTGAAGGCACTGACCCGCGGTCAGCGCATCGAAGCCGACAAACTGCGCGCCTTTGTCGACACACTCGAGATTCCACCGGCGGATCGCGAACGACTGGCGAGATTGACGCCGGCAAGCTACGTGGGCCTGGCGGCGCGACTCGCGCGCGAGCTCTGATGTTGCCGCGCCGGCTGCGAGCGTGCTCGGAACCGATCGAAGCCGCGTCGTCGGGACCCTACCGAGAGTGGCATGGCCGCTGATATCGACATTGACATACCGATGGCGCTGGCCTGGACCGGGGGCGTTGACGAGGAACATTTTCTCGATCACTACTGGCAGCGAAAGCCGCTACTGATACGGCAGGCCTGGCCCGACTTCGACACGCCAGTTCCCGCCGATGAACTTGCCGGCCTGTCGCTGGAAGCGGACACGACACCGCGGTTGATACGTCGCGATGACGAAGGAGGTTACAGGCTCACCCACGGCCCCTTCGACAGCGAACTGTTCGCGACGCTCGGCACCAGGGACTGGTCCTTGCTGGTCACCGATGTCGAAAAGCACATCCCTGACTTGCAAGCCTGGTTATACCCTTTCCGATTCGTGCCGGATTGGCGTTTCGACGATCTGATGATCAGCTTCGCACCTGACGGGGCTTCGGTAGGGGCCCACGTCGATCGATACGATGTTTTTCTGCTGCAGGCGAGCGGAACACGCCGCTGGTCCATCGACACGCGCGATGGCATCGAGTTCGGGGAAGAGGCGGTTGGAGACCTTCGGCTCGTGAAGAATTTCAAAGCGACCGAGACCTGGGTGCTCGAGCCCGGGGACATTCTCTATCTGCCACCGGGTGTTCCTCATCACGGCGTAGCCGTCGGCAATGATTGCACCACCTGGTCCATCGGCTTCCGGGCACCGAGCATCGCGGATATCGTCAGTCACGCGGGCGACTGGATAGCCGAGCGGCTGCCGCCCGAACAGCTGAAAGTCGATGACGAACGTCGCCAGTCGCCCGGAGAGATTTCAGCGTCGACCTTAGCGGCGGTCGATGCGATGTGGCAGGCGGCAGCGCGGCTCGATCCGGATGAACTGATCGACATGACCGGCACGTTGCTAACACGAACGGGAACAGCGGGTGAATGGGACGGGACAGGCCTTCCCGTCGACTCGTACAGACGTGCCCTGGATGGCGGGAAGGTCTTCAGAATGGCAGGGTTTGCGCGTATCGCCTGGGCACCCGTTGCGAACGCCGATCCAGCCCATGGCGACGATTCTCGAAAAGCGGTTCGACTCTTCATCAACGGCGAGGTACATAGCTGCCCGCGAGACCTTGCGATCCGTCTTTGCGACGAATGTATCAGCGTGCGCGACGGCGATACGCCTGACGATCTCGATGTCCTGGCAACGCTTGCGGCCGAGGGTATTCTGCTTCCGGTAGAGGACAGCGAATAGCCTGGAGGTTCACGGCCGTGCGCAGACATGCTGACGACGTTCAGAATCGATTTGCGCACTGTCCCAGCTTGCTGAGATCAGCGCGCAGGATGCAGTTCATCCTGAGTCTCACCATGGGCGGCATAGCGATGGGCATCATCGCGTCACCCGCGATCGCGAGCGACGCTGATGCACTGCAATTCGACAGCCCACCGGCCGTCGGCGATCGTGTTCTGCCCCAACGGACGCTATTTGTTTGCCAGAGCGAGTTCGCTGCACGCTACATGGCGAACACCGGATTTGTCGCGCCGGACTGCACGCCGGTGACGCACAAGCCTCAGTGGCGAGTCATCGCCTGTACGCGAAAATCATTGCCACATGGGCCCTGGTGGTCGATCGAGGTCGAAGCGGCTGACGGCCAGCGCGCCTGGATACCACTACCGTGGCACGACCGGTCCTGACGATCGGCCTCGACGTCGATGCGCCAGCGATGGCGCTAGCGAATCACAATCAGTTCCACGCGGCGGTTCCTGGCACGGCCTGCCGGCGTGCCGTTATCGGCAATGGGGTTCTTCTCTCCCCAGGCCTGAATCGCGAATCGCGCAGGCGCGATACCTGATGCCGCCAGATAGCGCGCCACACTCAAGCCCCGCGCCTGCGACAGCTTCAGATTACTAGTCGCACTTCCTGAACTGTCGGTATAGGAGGCTATTCTGAAGTTCATGCTCGGGAAGGACTTCAGCGACAGGGCAACCTCGTCAAGTGACTCTTTCGCAGCGTCTGTCAATTCGGCTGATGCTGAGTGGAACACGACGCCTTCGATGACACCGCTGAGCAAGGCACAACCGCGTTCATCGACGGCGGCATTCTTGCGCGTATCGAGACACGCGTCTGTCGTGTCGGTGACACCATCGCTGTCCGTATCCACGGCTCGTGCTGCCGCGATGGGCGGTGCTTGCGTAGCTTTCGGCGCTGCCGCAACGGTTACCGGCCAGTTCGAACTGTCTACATACAGCTCCTGCGAGTGCCTCGGCTGTCTACCGAACCGATACAGCGCGCCAAACTGCAGATAGTTCACGTCCAAATCGAAGAAGATGCCTTCAGCGCGCAAAGCCAGACCCTTGCGCATCGCGTACTCCACACCGATTCCAGCCAGAAAGTGCCAGTTGTTGTCAGCGACGACTTCGATCTCGCCGCTCCCCTCGGTCGACAGGAATCCGAAGCCGATTCGTCCGAAACCGCTCAGGCCACGCCGGTTATAGCGATGCCGTGACTTGCCCGCATAGAACAGCGCACTGGCGCCGTATTGCGAGTAGGCCACCGTACCGGCATCACCCGACAAACCGGCATCCCCGAGATCGGCCGCGTGCAGTTCAAGTGAAAGCCACTTGTAAAGATCGGTACCCAGGGTCAGCTGGACACCGGCCTGGATACGGTCGTTCGGATCCACGCCGGGCAATTCCCGCGTATCCGGTTCGAGTCGGCTGCGGCCGAGCCCGAAGCCAAGGTAGATGCGCTTCCTGAAGCGGTCATCGTGAACCGACACGGAACGTGGGTGAGCAACCGGCAGCAGGGAGCCCTTGTCGGTCTGACTGGCCGCGGTGCGATACGCGCGCGCCGCCTCGGCTTCACGACGCTCGAGACTGGTTTTACCGGACCTGTGCTTGTCGGTCGCGGGCTCTCGAGACTCGCCGCTGGCCGCCTGCACTGGTCCTGCAGGCACAACGCCTGCGAGGAACACAAGTACCGCCGCTGCAAACACCACCAGATAGTCCCCACGCCGCGCTCTGTCATGTCCAGCGCGTTGTCGTTCCTGCGGCAGACCCGCTGTTCGAGGTGCTCCACTTCCCCGCGTCGCACGCGACACACGAGTCGCCCGACGGACGACGAAACAGAACAGCGACAAGGTTGCCAGCAACGTCAACATCGGATCGATGGCGGCGCTGACAGATACATTACCTGTCGCGCAGCCACTCCCTTGCAGACCCGTGTGGATGCGACCCGATTGCGCCGCGGCAAGCGTCGGCTGGTCGATGTCAGCGACACCGTCCTCATTCGTATCGGGTAGCTCGGGCGGCTGGGCATTGGCGTCACTCAGCAGGATATCGGCGTAGCCGTCGCCATCGGCGTCGGGGTCCAGCGCATCGATGATGCCATCGAAGTCGGTATCGACCTGACCATCGACAGGCCCACCGGCGACATCGGCATCGGCGCTGTCGTCGATGCCGTCCGCATCGGCGTCGGCGCCGCCGGTAAAGAAGCTGTCAACGCTGTCCGGTATGCCATTGGCGTTCTGATCTCGCATCGTGTCTATCACTCCGTCATCGTCGGTATCGACAATGCCGCCCTCCGCTGAGTCGTTCAGGCCGTCGCCGTCGGTATCCACGTCGAGATGATCAGGCAGGCCGTCACCGTCGAGATCTTCTGCCTCGAAGCCGACTGCTGCGTCGATGACATCGATTCCGTCATCACGACCATTACCGTCGACATCGGTAAAGCCATCGACGATGCCGTCACGGTCGCGATCGGCGTCGACACCCTGGCTTTCCAGCGCATCGGTCAAGCCGTCGTTGTCGCTGTCGAGATCGCGCACATCCGGTACGCCATCGCCATCACTGTCGCGAAGTGCCGTGAGTTCTGCTCCGGCCACGATGCCGGCTTCGATTGCATCCGAGAGGCCGTCATTGTCACTATCGATGTCGAGGCTGTCGATGATGCCGTCACCGTCACTGTCTCGGGGCTGACCGTTCGGCGCGCTTTCCAGTGCATCGGGGATACCATCGTTGTCGGCATCGTCGTCGCGACTGTCAGGAACGCCGTCCACATCGGTGTCCGTGTTGGCCTCTTCGTCCGTATCCGCGATACCGTCACCGTCGGAATCAAGATCGATGTAGTCGGGCAAGCCGTCACCGTCACTATCCAGTGGCTCGCCGTCGGGTGACGAACCGACTCCCGCGGCGCTCGCCTCGACGGCATCATCGATGCCGTCGTTGTCGGAATCGACATCAAGGTGGTCGGGAATACCGTCATCGTCGCTGTCGCGGGGCGCACCGCCACTCTGACCGATTTCGGTCGTGTCGCTGATGCCATCTCCATCCGAATCGAGATCGATGAAGTCCGCGGTACCGTCACCATCGGTGTCGAGTGCAGTCACGGCTAGCGTCGAGCTGATGTCGTCGATGCCGTCCGCATCGGCGTCAACGAAATTGTCGATCTGTCCGTCATCATCGGCATCTGCACCACCCGTTTCCGCTAGGTCTGACAAGCCGTCACCGTCGGAATCGAGATCACGGGCATTCGCGATGCCATCCCCATCGCTGTCCAGCGGTACGTCTGGCGCACCGTCACCATCGAGATCGATCCGGTCGCTATCGGGGCTGCTTTCGATGGCATCGACAAGACCGTTACCACCGACCGCACCGTCAAGACGACCATCGTTGTCAGCATCGAGAGAACCGGGGGCGCCACCCTCGATCAGGTCGACAATGCCGTCGTTGTCGCTGTCCAGATCGAGCCGGTCGACGAGCCCGTCAGCATCGGTATCGCGGTCGGCACTCGCACCGTCGGACTCGTCGGCATCGGGCAGTCCGTCGTTATCGCTGTCGATGTCCGCGAAATCGGGGATACCGTCAGCGTCGCTATCGAGTGGGGCCGACGGCGTCGGGCCTGCCTCGAGCTGATCCGGCAGGCCGTCATTGTCCGAATCGCGGTCGCGTCTATCCGGTTCACCATCGCCATCACTGTCCGGATCGGCCAGCGGCATGTTCGCGATCGCGTCGTCGAGACCATCGCCATTCACGTCGTTGAAGTCGTCGACCTGACCATCGCCGTCGGTATCAGTGCCCCCTGCCTCGACGATATCGGCGATACCGTCATCATCGGCATCGCTATCGAGCAGATCGGCAACGCCGTCACCATCGATATCGGACAGACTGCCGAGGGCACTGTCGTCGACCCCATCGGCGTCGGCATCGCTGCCCCCGGTGGCATCGACGTCGAAGCGATCGAGAATGCCATCGGCATCAGTATCGGCATTGACGTCTCCATCGGCTTCAGTCAAATCGCTCGTGGCCTCGAGGGCATCGGGCAGCCCGTCGTTATCGCTATCGAGATCCAACCGATCGACAACGCCATCTCCATCCGTGTCGACGGCGACGTCGGCATCCGGATCAACCGCTCGTTCGAGCGCATCGGGCAAGCCGTCGTCGTCAGAATCGCGATCCAGATAGTCGGGCACGCCATCACCATCGTTGTCGACTGGTGAATCCGGCTCGTCACCGGCTTCATCCCGGTCGGTGAAACCGTCAGCATCCGAATCGACGTCGATGTAGTCCGCTGTACCATCGCCATCGCTGTCCAATGGCTCGCCGGGCACGGCTCCCGCTTCGATCGCGTCATCGATGCCGTCATCGTCTGAATCGCGATCAAGGAAGTCGGCCAGCCCATCACCGTCGCTGTCGATCGGATTGGCCGGATCAACACCGGCTTCGAGCGTGTCCGGCAGACCGTCGTTGTCGGCGTCGCTGTCGCGCGCATCGGGACGCCCGTCGCCATCGCTGTCAAGCGGATTGCGGGGGTCCGGGCCGATCTCGACGCTGTCCGGAATGCCGTCGTCATCACTGTCGATCTCCAGGTGATCGCCGGTACCGTCGCCGTCGCTGTCGAGCGGGTTGGTGGGATCAGCACCGATCTCGTCCGCATCGTTCAGGCCGTCGTTGTCCGAGTCCAGGTCCACGCGATCGTCGGCGCTGTCGCCATCTGAATCCGGATTGGCGAGCGGTGTCGTCGCCGTCGTGTCATCCAGGCCGTCGTTGTCCGCGTCATCGAACCCGTCGATCAGGCCATCGCCGTCGGCATCGCTGCCGCCCGCCTCGAAGGTGTCGCTCAGGCCATCGTCGTCGCTGTCGAGATCGAGCACGTCGCTCGTACCATCGGCATCAGTATCGAGGAAGCCGGTAGCCGCCACCGAATCGTCGACACCGTCATTGTTCGCATCCGTACCGCCGGGAAAGGCATCGACGTCGACATCGTCGTCGAGCCCGTCGCCGTCAGTGTCGATTCCCGAGACCGGCGCTTCGATCGCATCGACAATGCCATCATTGTCGCTGTCCAGATCGAGATGGTTGGCCTGGCCGTCACCGTCGCTGTCGAGCGGGTTCGCCAGGTCCGCCCCTGCTTCGAGTGTATCGGGCAAGCCGTCTGCGTCTGCATCGAGATCCAGGTAGTCGGCGGTGCCATCACCGTCGGTGTCGAGCGGATTGTCCGAATCGCTGCCGGCTTCGAGCGTATCGCTCAAACCGTCGTTGTCGCTGTCATCATCGAGATGATCATCTTTACCGTCTCCATCGGAGTCACGAGCCATACCGTTGTCGCTCTCCACTGTGTCAGTCAGACTGTCGTCGTCGGAGTCCAGATCCAGACGATCGTCGTCACCGTCGCCGTCAGTGTCCGGATAGGGAAGCGGGGCCGCAGCTGTCGTATCGTCCAGACCGTCATCGTTCGTGTCCGCGAAGCCGTCGATCAGGCCGTTCCCGTCGGTATCGCTACCGCCCGCCTCGTAGGCGTCGCTCAGGCCGTCATCGTCGCTGTCGAGATCGAGTACATCGCTCGTGCCATCCGCATCCGTGTCGATGAACCCTGCAGCGGCAACGGTGTCGTCGATGCCGTCACCGTTCGCATCGGTGCCACCTGTGATCGCATCGACGTCGACATCGTCATCGAGCCCGTCGCCATCGGTGTCGATCCCCGATACCGGCACTTCGAGCGCGTCGAGCACGCCATCGTTGTCGCTGTCCAGATCGAGGTGATTCGCCTGCCCGTCACCGTCGCTGTCGAGCGGATTCGCAAGATCTGCCCCGGCCTCGAGCGTATCGGGCAAGCCGTCCGCATCCGCATCGAGATCCAGATAGTCGGCCGTGCCGTCACCGTCCGTGTCGAGCGGGTTCGCCGGGTCGGGGCCAACTTCGACAGCGTCGTTGATACCGTCGTTGTCCGCGTCCGTATCCTGATAATCCAGTGCACCGTCACCGTCGCTGTCGATCGGATCGGCCGGATCGGCACCCCCTTCAATACCATCATCGATACCGTCGTTGTCCGAGTCTGAGTCCTGGTAGTCCGGTGTACCGTCCCCGTCGCTGTCGACCGGATCAGCCGGATCTGCGCCCACTTCGATAGCGTCGTCGATCCCGTCGTTGTCCGCGTCCGTGTCCCGGTAGTCGGCTTCACCGTCACCGTCCGAATCGGCCGCCGCGCCCGCTGTCGGATTCGCCGGGTCCGCACCCGTCTCCTCGGTGTCCGACACGCCGTCATCATCCGAGTCGATATCACGAAAGTCCGGCGTACCGTCACCGTCACTGTCCACCGGATCGGTCGGGTCGCTGCCCGCCTCGGTGACGTCCTGCAGACCATCGGCATCCGCATCGATGTCGATGTAGTCGTCGGCACCATCACCATCCGTGTCGCGCGGATCACTCGGGTCGCTGCCAGCCTCGAACGTATCGCTCAGACCGTCGTTGTCACTGTCGTCATCGAGATGGTCGTCGTCGCCGTCCCCATCGCTGTCACGCGCCGAGCCGGTGTCGCTCTCCACCGCGTCGGGCAGGCTGTCCCCGTCCGAGTCCAGGTCGACGCGATCGTCGTCACCGTCACTGTCGGTGTCCGGGCTCGTCAGCGGGGTCGAGGCTGCCATATCGTCCAGCCCGTCATCATTTGCGTCAGCGAAGCCGTCGATCAAGCCATCGCCATCCGCATCGCTGCCGCCTGCCTCGTAGGTGTCGCTCAGGCCGTCATCGTCACTGTCGAGATCGAGCACATCGCTCGTGCCGTCCGCATCGGTATCGATGAACCCTGCGGCGGCGACTGTGTCGTCGATGCCGTCATTATTCGCATCCGTACCACCCGCGATGGCATCGACGTCGACATCGTCGTCGAGTCCGTCACCGTCCGTGTCGATTCCCGAGACGGGCGCTTCGACCGCGTCGAGCACGCCATCGTTATCGCTGTCCAGATCGAGGTGATTGGCCTGGCCGTCACCGTCGCTGTCCAGTGGATCAGCAAGGTCGGCACCCGCCTCCAGGCTGTCCGGTTGCCCGTCCCCGTCAGAGTCCAGGTCCAGCCGATCGTCTTCACCGTCGTTGTCGGTGTCCGGGTTCGCCAGCGGGGCCGCTGCGGTCGTATCGTCCAGACCGTCATCGTTCGTGTCGGCGAAGCCGTCGATCAGGCCATCGCCGTCGGCGTCGCTGCCGCCCGCCTCATAGGTATCGCTCAGGCCATCGTCGTCACTGTCGAGATCGAGCACATCGCTCGTGCCGTCCGCATCGCTGTCGAGGAAGCCAGCAGCGGCGACCGTGTCGTCGATACCGTCATTGTTCGCATCCGTACCACCCGTTGTCGCATCAACGTCCACATCGTCATCGAGCCCGTCACCGTCCGTATCGACGCCCGATACCGGTGACTCGATGGCGTCGAGTACACCATCGTTGTCGCTGTCGAGATCGAGATGGTTGGCCTGCCCGTCACCATCGCTGTCCAACGGGTTCGAGAGATCTGCGCCGGCCTCGAGCGTATCGGGCAGGCCGTCGGCATCCGAGTCGAGTTCCAGGTAGTCGGCCGTACCGTCACCGTCGGTGTCGAGCGGGTTTGCCGGGTCGGGGCCGAGTTCGATATCGTCGATGATGCCGTCATTGTCCGCATCCGTATCCCGGAAGTCAGGCGTCCCGTCGCCATCGCTGTCGACCGGGTCGGCCGGATCGGCACCTGCTTCGATACCGTCGTCGATGCCGTCGTTGTCCGAGTCCGTGTCCCGGTAGTCAGCGTCGCCGTCGTTGTCAGTGTCCGGGGTCGCCAGGGGAGTTGCTGCGGTCGTATCGTTCAGACCGTCATCGTTCGTGTCGGCGAAGCCGTCGATCAGACCGTTCCCGTCGGCATCGCTACCACCGGCTTCATAGGTATCACTCAGGCCATCGTCATCGCTGTCGAGATCGAGCACATCGCTCGTGCCGTCCACATCGCTGTCGAGGAAGCCTGCGGCGGCGACCGTGTCATCGATGCCGTCATTGTTCGCATCCGTACCACCCGCGATCGCATCGACGTCGACATCGTCGTCAAGCCCGTCACCGTCGGTGTCGATGCCTGAGACCGGTGCTTCGACCGCGTCGACAACACCATCGTTGTCGCTATCCAGATCGAGGTGATTGGCCTGGCCGTCACCGTCGCTGTCCAGCGGATCGGCCAGGTCGGCACCCGCTTCCAGGCTGTCCGGTTGACCGTCACCGTCCGAGTCCAGGTCCAGACGATCGTCGTCACCGTCGTTGTCGGTGTCCGGATTGGCCAGCGGCGTCGTGGCGGTCGTATCGTCCAGACCGTCATCGTTCGTGTCGGCGAAGCCGTCGATCAGACCGTTGCCGTCGGCATCGTTACCGCCGGCTTCATAGGTATCACTCAGGCCATCGTTGTCACTATCGAGATCGAGCACATCGCTCGTGCCGTCCGCATCGGTGTCGATGAAGCCTGCTGCCGCGACCGTATCGTCAATGCCGTCATTGTTCGCATCCGTACCGCCGGGAAAGGCGTCGGCGTCGACATCGTCGTCAAGACCGTCGCCGTCCGTATCGACGCCTGAGACCGGCGCTTCGATCGCGTCCAGCACGCCATCGTTGTCGCTGTCCAGATCGAGGTGGTTCGCCTGCCCGTCACCATCGCTGTCGAGTGGGTCCACAAGGTCGGCACCCGCCTCCAGGCTGTCCGGTTGACCGTCCGCGTCCGAGTCCACGTCCAGCCGATCGTCGTCACCGTCACTGTCGGCATCCGGGTTCGTCAGCGGGGTCGTGGCTGTCGTATCGTCCAGTCCGTCATCATTCGTGTCGGCGAAGCCGTCGATCAGGCCGTTGCCGTCGGTATCGCTACCGCCAGCTTCATAGGTATCGCTCAGGCCATCGTCGTCACTGTCGAGATCGAGCACATCGCTCGTGCCGTCCGCATCGGTATCGATGAACCCTGCGGCGGCGACGGTGTCGTCGATGCCGTCATTGTTCGCATCCGTTCCGCCGGGAAAGGCGTCGACGTCGACATCGTCGTCAAGCCCGTCACCGTCCGTGTCGATACCTGATACCGGTGCTTCGATCGCGTCCAGCACGCCATCGTTGTCGCTGTCGAGATCGAGATGGTTGGCCTGGCCGTCACCATCGCTGTCCAGCGGGTTCGCGAGATCTGCCCCTCCCTCGAGCGTATCGGGCAGGCCGTCCGCATCCGAGTCGAGTTCCAGGTAGTCGGCCGTGCCGTCACCGTCGGTATCGAGCGGGTTCGCCGGGTCGGGGCCACCCTCAATGTTGTCATCGATGCCGTCATTGTCCGAGTCGGTATCGAGGTAGTCGGCCGTGCCATCACCGTCCGTATCGTCAGGATCGGTCGGATCAATGCCCGCTTCTTCCGCGTCGGACAACCCATCGCCGTCGGAGTCGTCATCCAGAGAGTCTGGCGTGCCATCGCCATCCGTATCGCCATTGCCCTCGATGGCATCGGGAATGCCATCGTCGTCATCGTCGAGATCCTGCGCGTTCGACGTGCCATCGGCATCGGAATCACGAGCGACGAAATGGTCTACCTCACGAACGGAAGAGGTTCCACCGGCATTGATGAAATCGATATACGTGATGGTGAGTGTGTCATCAGCCGTCGTGTTCAGCGTACCGTCATCATCAGCTCCTGCAGTGGCACCCGCTGCCGTGTTCAACGTTCCCGTGAACACGCCGGTATCGACGCCGGTTTCGTTGAGAGTCACATCCTCGCTCTCGCCATTGACATCGTTGATCACGGTGACAACGACGGATTCAGCGACACCGGAATCGGTGTTCAGATCGATATCCGAGACCGTCATCGTGATGATGTCACCCGGGTTGCTGTCGATGTCGGCTGTCAGGCTGCCGTCGTAATCGACCGGCGGCGTATCGTCCCCGGTAATACCCACCGGTGAGTAGGCCGTGGTCGTCAGGCCATAGACATACGTATCGATATAACGCTTCTCGCCCAGACCCTCGTTCGGGTTGGTGAAGTCCCCCCAGGTATGGCTGCCTGCCGACGTGCCGGATAGACCACCGAATGGCGTGTTGCTGCTGCGCTGCAAGACCGACGGATCAAGCCGCGTGATGTCGTCCCAATAGACCTGCGTATCGCTCTGGTTACCGAGCTTGTCGACCCCGAACACGGTCAGGCCGTCAGCGCTCGGACCGCCGCTGGTCTCGACGTCGTTGGCGACAAAGTGGTATTCGCCGAGCCGGACCTTGATCTCGGAGTAGTAGATGCCCTCGGGGACTGTGTTGCCGTTCGCGTCGGTGCCGTCCCACTGCACCTCATTGGTACCGACGACGGTCTCGTTGAGGAGTTGCAGGTCGCCTGCGTTGCCGTAGATTCCGTCCTGATTGAGATCGATCTGGATAGCGGATGTCGCGGTGACATCGGTATCGAAGAAGAAGCTGCCGGAGTCGGAGACGCCGGTGGTTCCGGCCGGAGATATCGTGTAGTCATTGCCGTCGGCGTCACGAAAGAAGACGTTCTCGATCACCGGCGGGTCAACCGGTTCGTCGTTCGCGATCACCGGTACACCGACATAGATCGGGTGCTGATAGCTCGCGTTCTTCTTGCTGGCAGCGAAGCCGATATCGACGCTGTAACCTGAATCCGGCTGGTCCACACCGAGCGAGTTGGCCACCAGGTTGTAGCCGTTGCCGGCAAAGTTGTTCAGGTCGAGCTTCCAGATGTAGTCCGCGCCCGCCCGACCGCCAGGTATCAGCGCGTAGAGATCGGCATCGGTGGACGCGGGCTCGCCAAAGCTTCCCGTATAGAAGCTGTACATGTAAGCCCAGAGGCGGCCGGCAGCCACGGTCGGATCGGGGTCATCGGTACTGCCCGGCGCGGTGATACTGATGTCATAACGATTGAACACGCCGTTGCTGCCCGCTTGCGAGGTGTTCTGGAGGCGCAACCGATAAGCGCCGGCCTCGAGTGACACATAGGTCAGCGGATTCGCAAGGTCCGCCGTCATGTCGTTGTTGCAGGGGACGTTTGCATCGGCAAGCGTGAACGTCTGTACCGGTGTGCTGTCGTCGGAGGGCGCGAACAGCTCGACTTCGATGTCGTCGGTCTCTGTCGTACCGCAGAGCGAGATATTGATGATCTCGCCGACCGTGATCACGTCGACGAACAGCGACGATGAGGTATCGTCTGTCGCATAGTCGAAGCCCAGGCTGCCCTCGGCATCGAGCATCGGCTGAGTCAGCCCGAACTGTGCAGAGCCCTCTGCTCGCGCGTCTCGTGGTGTGTGGACGAGGAACAGTGCGGCGCTGGCAAGCAGCGGCAACAGCATCCAGCGACGGTGACACATGGGCGAATTTTTCGTGTTTCTACAACAGAAAAAAACGGCTAAGTCGCCCGTCCCTGTGGCGCTCGTCCGCGCAGGCGGAACAAGGTGATGTGAGTCAGAATTCACCCGGCCTTGATCCGTCCGGATGGATGCAATATGCAAGCCCGGTCGTGACAGCACGTCACTGACAGACACAAAATTCAACAATTCACCAGGGCGCTGGCAAGACTCTCACGACATGAGCCGTTTGTTCTCCGATCACGGTCCTTTCAACGAGCGACCGCGGCGTCGGCAACGGTCGGTCATGGCATCAGCGCTTGCTTCGCCACTTCTCGAACCATTGCAGCGCGATGATGCTGAGCGCATTCCTGACCTGACGCGTTTCCAGCATGCCGATGGCCACGTCGGCCGGCACGACCCGCGCATGAATGTCTTCGTCCTCCTCTGCCAGGCCATGATGCCCGCCGGCGGCAGAGAGATCGCACTCACCGAGATAGACGAAGACCTCCTCGGTCGTCGCACCCGGGCTCGCGAGATACTGCGTCATGAGCTCGATCCGGTTCAGTTCGATGCCGGCCTCCTCCCGCGCTTCCCGACGCGCGACCTCTTCCGGCTCCTCGTCGGTATCGATCATGCCGGCGACGATCTCCCACAACCAGGGGTCCGGTGACTGTTCCATGGCACCGATACGAAACTGTTCCACCAGCAGGACGCTGTCACTTGCTCGATCGTAGGGTAGTACGCCGACGACGTCATCGCGCACGAACAACTCACGCTCGACCGGGCGACCGGCTCGCCCGCCATGCAATTCATGCGTGAAGCGCACACGGTCCATGCGATAGAAACCGTCGTACAGGGTTTCTCGATGCTCGATATTCCACTGTCGCGAGCCTGGCTTGTTCATGTCGCTCACCGTTGATCATTCCGTTCTGCGTCAGAGCTCAGCGCATCCAGCGCAGCTTCCGCGCCAGCCACGTCACCCGGACTGTCGACGCCGAGGGTGCGGGCTCCCGCCACGCTACCGACGTGGATGCGTCCACCCGCATGCAGCACACGCAACTGCTCGAGCTGCTCTTCCCGTTCGAGAAGCGGCGACTCGAAGGTCGTGAAGCGCGCGAGAAAGCCGGCCCGGTAGGCGTACAGCCCGACATGCAGCCAGGCTTCCGGAAAGCTCGCATCCGCGACCGGATCACGACGCCACGGTATCGGCGCGCGGCTGAAATACAAGGCCATGTCGTTCACATCACGGACCACCTTGACGCGCATCGGATCACGATAATCGCTATCACTTTCGATTCGCTGACAGAAGGTTGCCATGTCGGCATCCGGTCGTGCAGCGAGGTTCACGGCCAGCCGATCAAGGTGGCGCGGCGGAGTCGCGGGCTCGTCGCCCTGCAGTCCGACGACGACGGCGTCGTCCTGCCAGCCACGGCGTCGAGCGACTTCGGCAATGCGGTCGGTGCCGGTGGCATGATCGGCCCGGGTGATCTCGACATCGGCACCAGCATCACGACAAACCTCGGCGATTCGCGTGTCGTCCGTGGCAACGACGACTTCGCTTGCGTTCGATTCACCCGCCCGGTCGAGCACATGCAATACCATGGCGCGTCCGTTCAAAGGCTGTAGCGGTTTCGCCGGAAAGCGACTCGACGCGAAACGGGCCGGTATCACGATCGTGTAGGGGACAGGCCTTACAATGTCTTCGCGATCAACCATCATGTTTCCCGGTCTCGTGGTGCTTTAACGTGAGCGCGACGACCCTTTCGATCGCAAGGCATCACTCAATGTATCGACGACGATGCTGCCCGCCGAATCCACCTCTGCTTTTACTGCAACTTCATGAAGCTCGACTTCGCCCGGCGACAGGCCGTCGAGCTTCACCGCATCCTTCGATGTCACCAGAACCGGTAGCCCGTCATCGAACTGCACGTCGTCGATGACATAGGCATGATGATCCGGCAGGGCGTGCTCGATGACTTGCAGCCCATGCTCCCGGAGCAGATCGAAGAAGCGTTGCGGTCGCGCAATACCCGCCACCGCATGCACACGACACCCGGCAAGCGTCGCCAGGGGTTGCCATGCTTGCGTTCTGTCGCGTCGCACACGGGGCGCAGTCAGCGCGAAGCCGAACGACACCGGTAGCGCCTGACTGTCGATCTTGCCGACACCTGGCAAGACAAGCCCGTCGCTCACTGCGCTAACCTGCGGCGCCGCATGTCGAAAAGCGATCGCATCAGCCCGATACAGACGTTCGCTACGCTCGCGCAACGGTCCCGCCGGCAGCAGTCGCCCGTTGCCGAAGCCCGCGACAGCGTCGATCACGATGATTTCCAGATGCCGCGCCATGGCAAGGTGCTGCAGGCCATCATCGGACAGGATCAGATCACAGTCCGTGTCGCGGGCGAGCGTCTCGACGGCAAGTGCACGTCGGGTACAGACGCAGACCGGGGCGCCGGTTTGCCGGTGCAGAAGCACGGATTCGTCGCCAACCGTTGCTGGCGAATCATCTGCTGTCAGCAGCCGCGGCGTGTGTTGTGATTCGCCGCCATAGCCACGCGCGACAATTCCCGGTCGCCAGCCACGTTCCCGAAATGTTTCGACCAACCACCCGACAAGTGGCGTCTTGCCACTGCCCCCGACCGTCAGGTTACCGATGACGATGACGGGCAATGCCGACGGATGGCTCTTGCATAGCTTGAGCCGGTACAGCGCCCGCCGAAGTGATGTCAGCGCTGCATACAAATGCGAAATCGGCAGCAACGATGTCGAGAGCGGTCCGCCGGTCTGCCACTCTCGTTCGAGCCTCCTTACCAGGCGGCGGTGAATCACGTTGGCGATGCCATGTCAGGGCTTACCGGCACGACTGGCGGCCGTCATCACCCGCGAAACTGCAGGCTGTGCAGTCGCGCGTAGTGCCCGCCGTTCTCGAGAAGCGTGGCATGCGCACCGATCTCCACGATGCGCCCGCGTTCCATTACCACGATCCGGTCAGCCTTCTCGATGGTCGACAGACGATGCGCGACCACCAGGGTGGTGCGCCCTTGCATCAAGGCATCGAGTCCCTGCTGCACCTTCCGCTCGGAATCGCTATCAAGCGCCGAGGTTGCCTCGTCGAGAATGAGTATCGGGGCATCCTTGAGGAGCGCCCGTGCGATCGCGACACGCTGCCGCTGGCCGCCCGAGAGCATCACCCCGTTCTCGCCGACCGTCGTCTCGTACCCGTCCGGCAGCCTGGCAATGAAGTCATGCGCATGCGCTGCATGACAGGCCGCTTCCAGAGTAGCCCTGTCAACCGGCGATCGGCTGCCGTAGGCGATGTTGCTCGCGATCGTGTCGTTGAACAGCATGACATCCTGACTGACGTAGGCGACGCGACTCCGAAGCGAACTCAAGCTGAATTCGTCGACCGGCACGTCGTTGATCAGAATGGCGCCACCGTCCGTGTCGTACAGTCTGGCAAGCAGATTGACCAGTGACGTCTTGCCGCTGCCGGATTCTCCCACCAGTGCAACGGTCTCGCCCGCGTGGATCTCGAGATCCACGCCGTGCAGGACCGCTGGCTTGGCCGGGTCATAACGCAACTCCACGGAGCGAAACCTGATCGAGACGATGGTGTCGTCGAGCGAGCGGGTGCCATGGTCCCGTTCGGATTCGAGATCGAGTGTCGCGAACAGGCTTTCCCCCGCGGCGATACCACGCTGCACCTGGTTGTTCAACGAGGTCAAGCGGCGCATCGGTGCGAACAGCATCAGCATGGCGGTGACGAAAGACATGAAACTGCCGACGCTGATACGCGATTCCGCCGGGCCGCTCGAGGCAACATAGACAATCACGGCGAGCGCGATGGCGACGAGAAACTGGATGATCGGCACGTTCAGGGCCTTGATCACCGTTTCCTTCATGTTGAACGCTCGATTGCGTTCGTTGACCCGTTCGAAGCGTTCGGTCTCGGGAGCCTGGCCTCCGAAGATCTTGATGACCCGGCTACCGTCGACCACCTCCTGGATGACGTGACTGACCTCACCCATCGAGCCTTGGATGCTGCGGCTGATGGCCCGGAAGCGGGTCGAGACGCGCGCCACGATAAGGCCGATGATCGGGCCGATCACGAGAAAGCAGAGCGACAGCTTCCAGCTCACCCAGAACATCAAGGTCAACAGTCCGATCGCCGTCAACGTATCGCGAACCAGTACCGTCAGCGACTCACTCGCGGCACTCGCTACCTGCTGGCTATTGTAGGTAATGCGGGAGATCAGTTCGCCCGATGAGGCGTTGTCGTAGAAGCGCGTCGGCAGCGTCAGGTATTTCTGAAAGATGTTCGAGCGCAGCTGCGCGATAACCTTCCAGCCGATCCACGACATGTAGTAGGTCGACACGAAACCGGCCGCACCGCGCACGATGAAGATGCCGATGATCAGCAACGGCACAGCGAGAATCGCGCTCTCGTCACGCTCGACAAAACTCCCGTCGAGCATCGGCTTCATCAACCACGCGAAAGCCGTATCGGTCAGCGCGTAACCGACCATGCCGACAACAGCAAACCCGAACTCTCGCTTGTAGGGTCGTACGTACCCGAGCAGTCGCCGATAGGTATCGAGCCCGCTCGGGCCAGGCTCAGTCACCCGCTCGGGTCGTCGCGATCGTGACCCGATTCATGCCGAGCTTGGCGGCGGCATCGAGCGCGGTGACAAAATTCTGGTGCGGCGTCTGTGCGTCGGCGCGAATCGTCAAGGGAACGTCGCTTTCGCCACCCGATACCTGGTAAAGCGCATTTTGCAGCGACTCCACATCGGACTGCACAAGCTCCTGATCATTGACATAGATGGCGCCCGCAGCACTGATCACGATCTCGATTCGATCGACCACCGGTTCGAGCGGCGCGTCGGACGCGCGCGGCAACTGCAGCGAGATCTCGGATTCCTTCTGAAACGTCGTCGACACCATGAAGAAGATCAGCAACAGGAAGACCACGTCGATCAACGGCGTGAGGTTGAGTTCGAGATCCTCGCGTGGCGCCTGCCGGAACTTCATGACGTTACCCGTTGCTGCGACTGCCTCCGCATGAGCACATCGACGAGTTTGAGAGATTCCTTTTCCATGTCGACCACCAGCCCGTCCACCCTCGCCCTGAAATAGCGGTGGAACATCAGTGACGGAATCGCGACCATCAGACCGCCGGCGGTGGTGATCAGTGCCTGCGATATGCCGCCGGCCAGCTGCGCCGGGTTGCCGACTCCCACGGTGGTGATGTTCGTGAAGACGCTGATCATGCCGACTACCGTGCCGAGCAGACCGAGCAACGGGGTCACCGCCGCGATGGTGCCAAGCGCGTTGAGATAACGACCAAGCTCGTGCGCGACATGGCCACCGACCTCCTCTATCGACGCCTTCATCGTTTCGCGTTCCTGCGTGCGGTCAAGAAGCCCCGCCGCCAGCACGCGACCGAGCGGCGAGCCCTGCTGGACTTCCCGGATCTTGTCTTCGGTGAGCTGGCGATTACTGGCCAGCCGCCAGACGTCGGCCACCAGATTCTCGGGCAGGATACGCCGCTCGCGCAGACTCATGAAGCGCTCGATGACGATGGCGAGTGCCACGATCGAACAGACGATGATCGGCAACATGAGCCAGCCGCCGGCAGTCACGATTTCAAACACGATTCACAGTTCCAGTTGCGGCGCGGCGAACAAGCACCGTGCGCCTTCTGCTTTCACCGCCATCCGGAAAAAGACCGGACTCACGGTGGCTCGACCATTTCGTGCCAGAATCGATGCCTTGCGTCGCGCCAGGACACGGGCTGTTCGACCAGACCATGAGGCCCGAACAAGAATCGTACCGCGCCGCCCTGCGAGGTGACGTGCGCCGTAGCACCGGCAGTGTTATAGCGCATTTGAACGGCTGCGTGAGGAAAACGATGCCGGTTGTCATGCCCGGCCGGGTAGACGACATGCGCTGGCATGAAGCTTTCGACGAATTGCGGACTCGACGACGTCTTGCTGCCGTGGTGCGGCGCCGTCAATACACTGACGCCCAATGATCCAAATCGCTCGATCAGCCGCTGCTCACCGTACTCCTCGATATCACCGGTGAGTAATACACGACTGTCCCCCAGATGAACCAACAGCACGCAGGAAAGGTCGTTGTCCGAGCCGCTATCGCCGACCGCCGGATGAATGAAGGAGAAGCGCACGCCATCGTGCAATTCGGTGTCACCGGCACGGCAGCGCGTCGCGCCGTCCGGCAGCGTCTCGTCGGCGAATCCGGTTATCACACGCGCAGCGGGCCATCGAGCCAGCGCATCGTCGAGACCACCGGCGTGATCCCGGTCGCTATGCGAGACCACGATGACGTCGACACCGCGTCGCCCGAGGCTGTGCAGATACGGCACCACCACCGCCTCGAGCAGGCTGTGCGAAGGCGACAGCTGATCACCGGTGTCGTACAACCACGTCCGGTTTTCGGTCAGGACAAGCGCTGCCAGGCCTTGGCCCACATCGAGTACGTGAAGTTCGAGTGCCGCTGCACGCGTCATCGTCACATTGGCCTGCACTGCGGGTATCAACAAGACGAGTGCGAGCAGGCGTGGACAGCGATCGCGAAAGGAGAACAGGACGCAGAGGCCGAGCAGGCACAGCAGGCCGCTCTCGAGCGACGGCAGGTGCAGCGTCCAGGCACCGTCACTGACGTCGCGAAGAACCTCGAGTACCGACAACAGCGAACGACACGCCAGGTCGAAGACCCACAGCGCGCCCGCGGCCATTGACGGCAATGCAAGCGACACGAACAGAGCCAGAAGGCCGAGCGGCGCGATGACCAGAGCGACAAGCGGCACTGCGATGATGTTGGCCAGCGGTGCAACCCACGCGCCGGACTGGAAGAACCAGGCAGTGATCGGCAGCAACAGCATACCCAGGAGCAGATGCGTGCGACCGGCTGCCAGCGCACGCCGCCACCACATTCTCGGGCGGTGCACTCGACCACCGTGCAGGAAGCAGAGCGCCGCCACCGTGCCGAACGACAACCAGAAGCCGGTTGACAGTGGCGCCAGCGGATCGACCAGCAACACCGCAATCAGCGCGCAGGCGAGGGTCTGAGCGGGCCGAATCACGCGCAGACGCAGGGCGGCGACCGCCCAGACCGACAGCATCACCAGGGCGCGCCGAACCGGCACGCCGAAACCTGCCAACAGGGCATAGCCTGACGCCGCCGCGAGACTCCCGATGATGGCGATGGCACGAGCGCGCGAGCTGCCGGCCGAGCGACGCAAGCCGCCTGACAGCAGACCATAGGCGATACCGGCGACCAGCGAGATATGCAGACCCGAGATCGCCAGCAGATGTGCGGTACCGGTTTCGCGCAACAGCGACCAGGTCTCGTCCGATACGCGATGGGTGATGCCGAGGGTCAGGGCCTGCAACAGCGCCGCGCCCTGCGACTGTTGCTCGATTGACCCATCGCCGATGCGCTCTATTCCGGTCGCCAGTGTCGCGCGCAGGGCATCGACGCCCTGGCCCTTGGCAAGCCGCAGCGGTTCGGGGTGGTGCCGTACCGTGCCGGTGGCATCGATGCGACGTTCGATGAGATAGCGAACCCGATCGAAACCACCCGCGTTACGCAGGCCGCTGAGCGGGCGCAGCCGCACCGTCAGTCGCCATGTCTCTCCCGCCGCCGGGGTAACGTCCTGATGGCCGTACCGGTAAAGACGCAGACGCCGCGGCGCCAGTGGTGCGTCCGCCAGATCGATGGCTGCGTCGACGAGAAAGTCGAACGAGACCCGCTCTCCATCACGGCGCGGTACACCGAGCACACGCCCTTCGACGACGATGTCCCTGCCGACCAGTCGCGCGTCGATGACGCGATCGGCAATTGCCTGGCAGGCGAGCAGGGTCCAGACCGCGCCAGCGATCGCGCTACCCGCGAACCAGAGCACGTCGGGCATGAGCCGCGCCAGCCTGCCCTCGCCGACACGCCATCGATAGACTCCGGCCAGGCCGACAACGATGGCGCAGCCGATGAGCGCCAACGGCAAGGTGAGCGCGAGCACGGTTTCGGCGCCGAGCGAGAGTCGCAACACCGCGAGCGAGCCCACCGCCAGGCCGAGGGCTGCGGACTGTATCTTGCAATACCGGGTAGCCAGCCGCGACGACATGCTTTCAGTAGAGACCTGCCGCCGCCGCTACCCCGGACAGGCTTGACGACACCACCCCGTCGACCTGACGTTTCCGCTCATCCATGGCATCACATGAATCGCCGCTGGCTCAACGGCCTTCTTCCTGATCGCTCCCGCGTTCGGCACCGTCTCGGCCTCTCGATGGTCGATGACCGTCCCGTATCGCGATGGCTCGGTCGAATGCTTCACGATCCGGCGCTGTGGTGCCCGACCCGACATGCCGTCGCCGGCGGTGTCGCCACCGGACTGTTTGTCAGCTGGTTCCCGATTCCGTTGCAAATGGTGGTTGCCGCCATCCTGGCGAGTGTGCTGCGCGTCCATGTGCCTGTCTCCGTGGTCATGGTGTGGTTCACCAATCCGTTGACCATTCCGCCCTTACTCTATGCAGCGTGGCGAACCGGGTCAATGCTGCTCGGCGAGTCCGACCGGACGGTACCGCATGCGCCAACGCTCGCCGGCATGGTCGCCCGACTCGGCGATGTCTGGCCGACAGTACTCGCTGGTTGTCTGTTCTGGGCAGCCGTTTCGGCCGTGACCGGTTTTCTGCTGACGCGCCTCTTGTGGCGACTGCTGGCGCTCAGGCGCTGGCGACAGCGACGCGATACACGAATGAAACGCCACTAATTCTCGTGCAACGCCCCCGCGTCCTGGAGGCGACCATTAGTCAGTCGCAGGATACGATCCATCCGCCCGGCCAGCCGCGTGTCATGAGTCACCAACAGCAAGCTGGTGCCGAGCTCACGATTGAGCGCCAGCATCAGCTCGTAGACGCGTCCCGCCGTCGCCTCGTCGAGATTGCCGGTCGGCTCGTCCGCCAACACCACCTGGGGGCGGTTGATCAGGGCGCGGGCAATGGCGGCCCGCTGGCGCTCGCCACCGGAGAGTTCGCCCGGCTTGTGCCTGAGCCGCTGACCGAGGCCAACTCGTTCAAGCATGTCCGCCGCGGCGGCCTTGGCCTCGACCTTGTTCTTGCCGCTGATCAGCAAGGGCATGGCGACATTCTCCACTGCCGTGAACTCCATGAGCAGATGGTGAAACTGGTACACGAAGCCGACCGCCTGGTTGCGCAGACGACCACGCGCGGCCTGGCTGAGTTGACTCAAGGATTCGCCAGCGAGACTGACGCTGCCGCTGGTCGGTGTGTCCAGACCGCCCAGCAGATGCAGTAAGGTGCTCTTGCCACTGCCCGACTGTCCGACAATGGCCACGCGCTCGCCCTGACCGATCGACAGCGAGACGTCTGTCAGGACATCGACCGACAGATCGCCCTGTTCATAGCGACGGCCGAGTCCCTCTGCTTCGAGGGCCGGCGCGACGGTCTGCCTGTCAGCGTTCGTCATCATTCGTAAGCCAGCGCCGATGCCGGATCGGTACGCGACGCTCGCCACGCGGGATACAGGGTTGCGAGCAAGGCGAGCACGAACGACATGGTGCCTACCTTGACGACATCGGGCCAGCGCAGGTCCGACGGCATCTCGTCGATGTAGTAGACCTCCGGATTCAGCACCGGGCCGGTAAAACGCTCGATGAGGGGCACCACGACGTCGATGTTGCTGGCCAGCGCCACACCGCCGATGAGGCCGGCGACCGTGCCGAGCACGCCGATCAAGGTCCCCTGGACGACAAAGATCGACAGGATGCTTGCCGGCGACGCACCCTGCGTCCTGAGTATCGCGATATCGCCCTGCTTGTCCTGCACGAGCATGACCAGGGTCGAGACGATATTGAAGGCGGCCACGGCGACGATCATCGAGAGGATGATGAACATCATCGTCTTCTCCATCTTCACGGCTGCAAAGTAGTTGGCGTTCTGTCGCGTCCAGTCGCTGACGAAATAGTCGAAGCCGAGGTCGTCGCGAAGTTCGCGCGCGACGATGGGCGCCCGCGCCGTATCGGCAAGCTTCAGGCGAATGCCCGAAAAGCCACCGTCGCCCAGTCGGAACAGCGCCGCCGCATCGTCGGCATGGATGACCGCGAGGTTTCGGTCGAACTGATACATGCCGAAGCGGAACACACCGGTGACGACGAAGCGCTTCACCCGCGGTGCGAAACCGAGTGGCGTGACGCTCGCCTCCGGCGTGATCAGCATGACCTTGTCGCCGGTGATGGCGCCGAGGTGGGCGGCGAGATCCGCACCCAAGAGGACGCCGAACTGACCGGCGATCAGGGATTCATCAAGCGGGCCGCCGCTTTCGAGCCGCTCGTTCAGCTCCGACACACGCCCTTCGGTTGCCGGCAACACCCCGCGTACCAGCACGCCGGTCGAACGGCCGGCATTGACGAGCATTGCCTGGCCTTCGACGTAGGGCGCAGCGCCGATGACTTCATCGTTCTCGGCCGCCTGCTCGGCAACCGGCTCCCAATCGCGCATCGAATCTCCGAGACCGGTGACTGTCGCGTGCGACGAAGCGCCGACGATTCGCTCTGTCATTTCCTGCTCGAAACCGTTCATGACCGATGTCACCGTAATCAGCGCGGTCACACCGAGAAAGATGCCGAGGATCGAGATCAGCGAGATGAACGAGATGAAGTGATTACGCCGCTTGGCCCGCGTATAACGCAGACCGACGAACAGTTCGTACGGCTGGAACATGCGGAGATCGGGCTCGGATGAGGGCGTTGCGTCGACGTGGCGAAGGCTCACGCGAGACGAGTATAGGAAATGTGGGAGAATCCGGCGTCGTCGCTGCCTCCCATCTGACGTCGGACCTGCGTGCGGCAAGACCGTTCAACCCTGACCTCCCTGCGAACCTCATGCCCAAACCGGAAGCAACGGCGACCTTGTTGACGGACGCGGCTCGCGCGGCCACAGAGTGGGGTCGACTGTATGGCGCAGCCGAATCGCTCGCCGTGGCTGAACTTGCCCTCGCTGCTGACCACCTCGTGGTGGCGGTCGTCGCGAACACCAGCGAACTCCTGCACCTCGAAGCCGAACTCGCGTTCTTCCTGGATGACCGTCTGCCGCTGCACACGCTATCCGACTGGGAGACACTCAGCTACGACCGCGTGTCTCCGCACCAGGATATCGTCTCGCAGCGCATCCGCACCCTGCATGCCCTGCCGAACACCGATCGCGGCATCTTGCTGCTGACGGCGCCTGCGCTGATGCAGCGGCTGCCGCCACCAAGCTACCTCGACCGTCATTCGCTGATCATCGAGACCGGCGACACACTGGCACTCGACGTCTTTCGCGAACGCCTGATCGATGCGGGTTACCGGCTTGTCTCGCAGGTCGAGGAACATGGCGAATTCGCCGTCCGCGGCTCGATCCTGGATCTCTTCCCGATGAGCAGCGGACGTCCCTACCGGGTCGAATTCTTCGACGATGAAATCGAGACCGTGCGCACCTTCGATCCCGATTCACAGCGCGGACTTGAGCAGGCGACGCGAATTGAGCTGGTACCGGCACACGAATTTCCGCTGAACGAAGAAGGGATCGCGCTGTTCCGACGGCAGTGGCGCAATACCTTCGACGCCGAAAGTCGCAATGCACCCCTCTACCGCGACGTCAGTGAAGGCCGTTCACCGGCCGGCATCGAGTACTACCTGCCCCTGTTCTTCGAGGAGACGGCTACGCTGTTCGACTACCTCCCCGACAGCGCCAGCGTCATCCAGATCGAAGATGCCTTCCAGGGCATGCAGATATTCGAGGAGGTCACCGAGGCGCGCCACGAACAACGCCAGCACGACGTTGAACGTCCGGTCCTGCCGCCCGCCGCCTTGTATCTCACACCTGCCGAGGTGCTCGAACGCCTGTCGTCGCGTCGCACCCTCGATACGCGGCGCTTCGAGATCGAAGGCGCAGCCACATCCCCGAAGGGTGGCAAGCAGCACGACGCGATAAATCTGCCGACACGGGCGCCCGGGCTCTTTCCGGTCAATGCGCGCGACGAGCGGCCGATGGGCGCGCTCGAGGATTTCGTGGCGCAGTTCGATGGTCGGATACTGTTCGTGGCCGAATCGACCGGCCGGCGTGAAGCCTTGCTCGATCAGCTGTTCGGCAACCGGCTGACACCAGAGACAGTCGATGGCTGGGGGGCCTTTCTCGACAGCGAGCGAAGACTCTGCCTGACCACGGCCTCGCTTGACCGTGGCCTCGATCTGCCAACAGCAAGACTCGCGATCATCTCTGAGAGCCAGCTCGGCGCCGGGCGAGTCGCGCGACGCGAGCGTCGGCGGCCGACGCGAGACTCGGATGCCATCATCGCGAACCTCACCGATCTCGCGATCGGTGATCCCGTGGTGCATATCGACAACGGCGTCGGACGCTACGAAGGGCTATCGCGACTCGATGTCGGCGGTGGCGAAAACGAATACCTGACGCTTCGTTATGCCGGTGACGACAAGCTCTACGTGCCGGTGTCGTCACTGCATCTCATCAGTCGCTATACCGGTGCCAGTCCGGATTCGGCGCCTCTGCACAAGCTCGGTAGCGAAGCCTGGCAGAAAGCGCGCAAGAAAGCGGCCGAGAAGGCCTACGACATTGCCGCCGAACTGCTCGAGATTCATGCGCGACGCGCGGCCCGCAAGGGCTTCGCGTTTCCGGAGAAATCCGACAACTACAGCTTGTTCTCCGATGCCTTCCCGTTCGAGGAAACCCCTGATCAGGAACGCGCCATCGATGCCGTCGTCGAGGATTTGCGAGCAGCCAGGCCAATGGATCGGGTGGTCTGTGGTGATGTCGGTTTCGGCAAGACTGAAGTTGCGATGCGCGCAGCCTTCGTCGCCGTGGATGCCGGCAAGCAGGTGGCCGTGCTGGTTCCCACGACACTGCTTGCACGACAGCACTATCGCAACTTTCTCGATCGCTTCGCCGACTGGCCGGTGCAGATCGATTCCATCTCGCGTTTCGACACGGCAAAGGAACAGAAAGTCATCCTGAACCGGCTCGCCGAGGGCAAGCTCGACATCGTCATCGGCACGCACAAGCTGCTTGGGCGTGATATCCGCTATGCGAACCTAGGGCTGGTCATCATCGATGAGGAACATCGCTTCGGTGTGCGGCACAAGGAACACATGAAGGCCTTGCGCGCCGAGGTGGATATCCTGACGCTGACCGCAACGCCGATCCCGCGCACCCTCAGCATGGGTCTCGCCGGCATGCGCGATCTCTCCATCATCGCGACCCCCCCGCAGCATCGTCACGCCATCAAGACCTTCGCAGGCGAATGGGACGACACGCAGATCCGTGAAGCCTGCGAGCGTGAGCTTGCCCGCGGCGGGCAGATCTATTTCCTGCATAACGAAGTGCAGACGATCGAGCGCATTGCCGACGATCTCCGCCGCATCGTGCCGGGCGCCCTGATCAAGGTGGCGCACGGGCAGATGCCGGAAAGTGAACTCGAACAGACGATGGTGGACTTTCACCGGCAACGCTTCAACACCCTCGTTGCCACCACCATCATCGAGAGCGGAATCGACATTCCGAGCGCCAATACTATTATCATCAACCGTGCCGACAAGCTCGGCCTCGCGCAGCTTCACCAGCTACGCGGTCGCGTCGGCCGCTCACACCACCGCGCCTACGCCTATCTGATCACCCCGCCGCGCCAGTCGATGACGGCCGATGCGGCCAAGCGGCTCGATGCGCTCGAATCGCTCGAGGATCTCGGCGTCGGCTTCACTCTCGCCACGCATGACCTGGAGATACGCGGCGCCGGAGAGCTGCTCGGCGAGGACCAGAGTGGGCAGATCCAGGCGATCGGCTTCACTTTGTATACGGAGCTCCTGAACCGCGCTGTCAAGGCACTCAAGGCCGGCAAGTTGCCGGACCACGATCGTCCGCTCGCACAAGGCACGGAAGTCGATCTCGGTTCGCCCGCGCTGCTACCGGAGGACTACGTGCCGGATGTGCATCAGCGCCTGATTCTCTACAAGCGAATAGCCAACGCGGCGGATGCGGAAGCCTTGCGCGAGCTGAAGATCGAGCTGATCGACCGGTTCGGGTTGTTGCCACCTCAGGCGCTGCAACTGTTCGAAACCGCGCGGGTGCGCGAACGGTGTGAAGCACTTGGTATCGAACGCCTGGAAATGAGCGTCAGGGGAGGCCGCCTCCTGTTCAATTCCGAACCGGCGATCGACCCGGGTGCGGTGATCCGGCTGATCCAGCGTGAACCCGCTACCTTCCGCTTCGATGGCAAGCAAACCTTGCGCATCAGCAAGACCTTCGAGGATGTCGTCGAGGGCGTGGCGTTTCTCGACAAGCTGCTCGATGAACTGACCTTGCCGGAAGCCGCGTGATGGGCGACGCTATCGGCTGCATACCATCGGAACCGTACTTGATGAAGTCGAACACCTCGACCGGACGGCGCCAGCTTCCGTGGCTGCGGGCCCTTTTCATCGCAGGCATGGCCTTTGCCGCCATGGGTGGAAGTGCCGCCCGGGCGACCGACTACATCATTGAAGTGGTGCTGTTCGAGCACCGCGTCGACGATGATGGCAGCGCTGGCAGCCTGTGGTTTCCGAAAGTCGGACCTTCCCTGAGACTCGGCAGCGAGAAGGCCGAGGCCGCAGGCTTCACCAATGTCGATACCGACCTGACATTGACCGCCAATGCCCAGAGCATGGCTAATTCCGGTCGCTATCGTGTCCTCCGTCACCTCGCCTGGCAACAGGAGGGGCTTGCCGAGGCAGATGCGGTCGCCATCAGGGTCAATCTCGGTAGCGCCTTCGACATCTATCTGCCCGATGACTTGTCGCCCTATGAGCAATTCATCCCCGCGAGTGGCGAGCCGCGCCCCGAACGACAGCGCGAGGCCCGGACCACCACGGTCAACGGCACGATCAAGGTGCGCCTGGGGCGTTTTCTGCATCTGGAAGCCCTGCTCGTGCATACCGATACCGAGTCCGGAAAGAGCTACCGGCTCTCGGAAAGTCGCAAGATGCGCAGCCGGGAGCTGCACTACATCGACAATCCGCGATTCGGGCTGTTGACACGCATCGTCCCGGTCGAAGAAGCCAGCAGTTGAGCCGGCGTCTGCGCCTCATTCAGTCGCTTTGTCCAGTCATTTTATTCAGTATGGGTTCAGTGCGAGCTTGTGACACTGGCGTCAGCGTGATTCGACGATCGCGCCCTTTGACGGAGTGACCGACCATGACGAAAACCGATATTCGACCCTTGCACCACACCGAGCGTGACGAGCCGGGCAGGACGTCCTGTGACATCGGCCTCGAATCCGGCACGATCACCAAGCACCGATCGGCTTCCCGCCTGCGAGCGCTCGCAGTGATTCCGCTGGCGATCGCCCTGGCAGGTACCGCACAAGCCACTGACCGGCGTCCTGCCGACGCCTTCACTGTCTATGCTGAGGTCGTTCAGGTGCAGCCCGTCTACAGCGAATACCGCAGCCGGGAGCCTCGACAGGAATGCTGGATCGAGGTCGAGCGACATGCTGTTCGGGAAGGACGCGTCGGATATTCGTCCGGATCGGACCGTGGACAACGGCATTCAGGAAGCAGCGCCGGCGATGCTCTGGTCGGCGGTGTCATCGGTGGCGTCATCGGTAACCAGCTCGGCAGAAATTCCAGCCGGGGGGCTCGTACCGGGGCCACGGTTGCCGGCGCCGTGATCGGTTCGGCCATCGCCAACGAAGCGTCCGCCGGCAGTAGTCGGCATCGGCGCCGGCATGAGCCACGTCACGTTCCCCGAACGGTCTACGAAACCCGTGAAGTGGAGCGTTGCAGAACCGTCGAGACGGTTCGCGAACAGCGCCGCATCCAGCACTATGACGTGACATACCGCTACGAAGGGCGCACGTTCACGACACGGCAGCCGCGCGACCCGGGTCGTCGCATCAAGCTCCGCCTGTCGTTGACCCCGGCCGATCAGTGAAACCGGCGGCTCGCCCATCGCAACGCCCGATTGCGCGCTCGAAAGCGCTCGGTGTGAATGCGCTCGGCGTGAATACGCTCGGCGTGAATACGCTCCGCGTGCTGCTGCTCACCGGATCGATGTTGCTGACCATCGTACCGACACAAGTCATGGCCGCTGCCGGTTCGCGCGGTGAAGCCATCGAACAGGCACTGGCGCAGAGCGGCGGCGCCGGCAAGGTGCTGGGGGTCAGCGAGCAGCGCGGTGACGACGGTCGGGTCACCTACCTGGTCAAGGTACTCACCAACGGACGTGTGCGCGTCGTTCGCATCAACGGGCGCTGAGTCGTGCGCGCACTGATCGTCGAGGACGAACCCGCCCTCCGACAGCAAGTCGTCGACGCCATGCGTGACGCCGGGTTCGCCATCGACGAGAGCGGCGACGGCGAGGAAGGCTTGTACCTGGCCCTCAACATGCCGATCGATATCGCCATCATCGATCTCGGCCTGCCGGGTATCGACGGTCAGCAACTGATCGCCCGGACACGAGCGGCAGGGCACACCTACCCGGTCCTCATCCTGACGGCGCGAGACGCCTGGCGGGACAAGGTCGACGGGCTGGAGGCCGGTGCCGACGACTATCTGACCAAACCGTTTCACCTCGAGGAAATGCTCGCGCGCGTGCGTGCCCTGCTCCGGCGTACCGGTGGCTGGAGCGACTCGATCCTGAACTTCGGCCGCCTGCAGGTCGATACCCGCGAACAGCGCGTCTCGGTGGACGGCGCGCCGGTCGAGCTGACCACCTTCGAGTATCGGGTTCTCGCCTATCTGGCCGTCAATGGCGGTCGCGTCATCAGCAAGGCGACACTGCTCGATCATCTCTATGACGAGGACACAGATCGTGACCCGAACGTGCTCGAGGTCTTCGTCCGCCGGCTTCGCAAGAAGCTGGACGCTGACGGCAGCCTGCAGCCCATCGAGACGCTCCGCGGCCGTGGCTATCGTCTCGGGCTCGAACGCGGCAGCGATGTGAGCCACTGACCGAACGTGGTCCCCCTGCCGACACGCTCCATCGCGTCGCGCTTGCTCATCGTCAACGGCATCGTGTTGGCAGGCTTCGTCGTCCTGACCGGCCTTGCCGTGTCCTGGTCCGTACACACGCGTGCCGAGACAGCGCGCTTCGATCGCCTGCAGGGCATGATCTACGGCATCCTCGGTGCCACCGATCTCCAGGAACAGACGAAGCTTGTCGTCAATGAGAGCGCCCTTCCAGACCGACGTCTCGGACAGACTTTGACCGGCCTCTATGCGGAACTCGTCGGCAACGACGGTCGGCCGATGTGGCAGTCGACCTCGAGTGTCATGCGGCAGCCGATAACCCGGCCCACACCGATCGGTGAATGGCGCTTCGAACGACTGCCCCGCGATGGAAACCTGCCTGCGGTCGACAGTCTGCAATTGCAGAGTGTCTGGGTCCTCGACAGCGGCGAGGAGCTGCCGTTCATCGTGCACGTCGCTGACGAAGGCCAGTCTCTCGGTCGCGAGCTCGCCCGGTTCGACCGCACACTCTGGGCAACGCTCGCCGGAGTTGCGTTACTGCTGCTGGCTGTACAGACCCTGCTCCTGAAGCGCGGGCTCGCACCACTGGATCGCATCGGCCGGCAGGTCGCGGCCGTCGAACGCGGTAGCCGTGATGCTCTCGACACCGATCTGCCGACCGAACTGGCACCCTTGGCAGACGGGCTCAACGCCTTGCTTGCCAGTGAAAGAGGCAGACGGAGCCGCTATCGAAACCTGCTTGACGACCTGGCACACAGTCTGAAGACGCCACTGACGATACTCGGGAACATTGCCACCGACGATGTCCGGAAGCGAGGTGTGAAAAACGCGTCAGTAGCACAGGATCCGATAGCAGGTGAACCGGCAACGACCGATTCGCGAAGTCAGAACGACGTGTCGACAACCATTCGGGAACAAGCTGCACACATGCGTGCATCGATCGACCGTTCGTTGCAGAGGGCGTCACGTCAAAACGTCGCCGTACTCGCTGCACCCCTCGCGCTTCGACCCGTTCTCGACAGCTTGTGCCGATCGCTGGCCAAGCTCTACAGCGATCGTGAGATCAGCTTCGCGATCGACGTCCCTGATGATTTCATCGTTCGCATCAGCGACGTCGACCTGCACGAGATCCTTGGCAACCTGCTCGAGAATGCCTGCAAGTACGGCGCTTCACGCGTACGCATGACCAGCACCGCGTCCAATCGGACGCTCCTGATAGACGACAACGGACCCGGCTTTCCCGTCGATCCCGACGCGCTGCTCGCACGCGGTGCACGCGCCGATCTCCGTAAGGACGGCCAGGGCCTAGGGCTCGCCGCGAGCCAGGAACTGCTGTCGAGCCACGGTGGCCGACTATCGTTGGCAACATCACCCGAGGGGGGTGCGCGGGTTGTGATTGTTTTCGCCTTGTCGGGTAGTTGAGCGTCACGGCGTAATGGGATGGTCTGCCCCGAGCGCTTCTCGGTTCCGCCTGTTGGGTCTCAGTTTATCCCGCGAACCACGACACTCACAACCCACGCCCGATTGACATCGGTTGACCGGGAGAAAGCAGGACGATATTGATCGCCGACATCTATACCCTCATCCTGCCGAAACTGTGACCAAAAGCGACCTTGTCGACATCGCGCGCGTGCTCGGACAAGGAGGACACCGTCATCGCCTGATTGGCATGGCATCGGACGCACGCGTGCTGCTGGCGAAGTGATCGCTCTCGAATCCATGGCTGGAGATGTCGAGAGACAACAACAGGCTACGCACCGCCGATGGCGTTGCGGGCGTACAGTCGGTGATCGGTGTCGCGTCGCCATCGCTGCCGCCGTCAGTCGGCGGGACGACTGTATCATCGCCCTTGTTGCCCCGCCGTAACGCTCGCGTAGCCGCCCGAACCGCTCCCGCCGCACGCCGTCAGCGCCACGGCCAGGATAACCGTCATCAGCCACGCTGGCACACAGGGAACAGGTGTCCGCACGGGTCGCTCCCCGAGAGGAAGCGTCCTGAGTTGGCTGATCAATCGATGGCCTCGTTACCGCCGCGTCCGGAAGGAGCCCGGGAACGCTCTCCGAACCGACACTATCGGCAGGAATGGCGGACGATCTTCAGCGCCGGGATTCAATAGTCGGCAGGTTCCATCACAGTGATTGTGGCCTCCCGCAGATGTCCGATCCAAATCGTTCCGGGGAAGACATCGCCATTGCCCTGTGCCGTCACGTCGAGCGGCGTCCTGCCGAGATTGCCGATCAACACGCTCTTCGACGTCACGTCGGTGCCGTTCGCGTTCAGCTCGATGCGGTAGAGCGTCTCCCTGAATCCCGCAGCAAGGATGTCGCCGAACATCGCGCCGCCGAAATTGGTCGCAGAATAGACCACCAGACCGTTGGTCGATTCGTCGATCGTCGTCAGGGCGCCATCGTTGCCGGGCTTCTTGAATTTGCACTCCTCGGGATTGGCGGGACCTTCGATCGGGCTCTGCGGATTCGAGTCGTTGAACTTGTTGTCCTTGTTACCGCGCACCGGGTTCGGATGGCCGTGGTAGCTGCCCTTCTCGATCTGATGCAGGCCGTCGTTGAACTTGTTACCGCCGTTGTCGAGGTCGTTTAAGCAGTCGCCCTTCGGCGTGCCACCCCAGTTCGTGTTCGGCCCGTTGTCGAAGGTGTAAATCTTGCCCGACGGCGCTTCCGTGACGTCGTAGGCGTTCCGAAAGCCGCTCGCGTAGATCGAGACCGGACCGCCGGACACGAGCTTCGCCTGGTTCTTGCCATTGTTGCCACCGAAGGGGTCGTTCTCGTCGTTGGCGCCCGGTCGATCTTCGTCATCGAGGGTCGGCAGGTCGTAGGTGCCGTTGCCGATCTGGCCGAGATCGATCTCCAGCAATGCCGCGGACAACGCGTACTCCGACAAGGCCGCGAAGTTGACTGACGGCACACCCTGGTTCGTGTGACCGCCGGTCATTACCAGAAGCTTGTTGCCTTTCAGCATCATGCCGTTCGGCACGTGATTCTCCTCGGAGCGCGGCAGGCCTCGCACTATGTCCTGACGCTTCCAGGCACCCCCGCTCTTCGTGAGCTTGTGCACGATGCCGGAATTGGTATCGAGATTCGTGTCGTTACCGTTCGGGCCGTGGTTCGGCTGCGGCGGACCACCGCCCTGCCGCGGGTCACTCGACGTTACGTAGATGTTCGGATTGGCCGCCGTGCCGGCGAGCAGCAGCCCCGTGACCAGGCGCTTGTTCAAGTTGTTGTTCTTGCTGCCGTCGTCATTGTAGTTGTCGACGTCGCGCACAAGGTTGATCGTCTCGACGTGGGTCGCCGAATAGTTGTTCTTGCCGTTGCGCTTCACGTCCAGGACCTGAATCGGACCGTTCATCTCCGAGTAGTAGAGTTTGCCGTCTGGACCGAATTGCAAGGATGTCACCTGGTTCACCGTGACGCCCGAGACGTTGAGGTCGCTGGCGGTAAAGTTGACTGGTACCGCCGTCGGCTCGATGACCGTGCCGCTGAACTTCGCTTCGAGGGCGGGATTGTTGCCGTCGTGCGTCACGCTCACGTCGGCCGACTTGCTGCCCGCACTGGTCGAGTTCATCGTTACGCTCATTTCCGTCGATTCGCCGGGCGCGAGCGTCAATGGCGAGAACTCGATTTCGAAGGCCTCCGGGGTATCTCCGCCCAGCGCGATGTCGGCAATGCCGATCTCCGGTGAATCGCCTTCACCCTCGTTACTCAGGGTGAAGCTCTTCTTGATGCTTTGCCCGACGAGCGACTGGCCGAAGGTGATCTCGTTGGGCGAGATTGCCAGATCCGACGTCAGCGGGAAGCGCGCCGACCCCTCGATCAGCACGACGTAGGGCGCCGTCGCGCCGTCGATGGAGAGTCGCAGTCCGGCCGACTTCTTCCCCGGAATCGACGGCGTGAACGTCATCGACACCTCCAGCGAATCGCCGGGCTGTATCGTCTGATAGCCGCTGAACGGCGTCGTGAACTCGTTCGCATTCGCGCCGATCATGACGGCTGCGCCGATCGCGATCGGATCGGCCTCAGGGTTGCCCGCGTGCGACAGCGTTATTGGCACGGTCACGGCATCGCCGATCTCGACCATGCCGGTCTTGACACGGACCGGTGTGACGTTCAGGTTTCCGTTTCTCAGCACGATGGCCGTCCCGCTGAGCCTCACGATCGCTCGACCGGCTTCCGTCGTGCGCGGGTCGGCATCCTGCACCTCGACCGACGGTTCGCCGCCAGGTTCACCCTCTGGGTTGCCGCCGTCGGCTTGCGACCACGCCGACGACGATGCCAGAAGCAGAACGCCGGCCAGAACCGCACTCTCAGGCAAGGTCAGAACCTTTTGCATCATCGCTCGTCTCGTCTCCAAGTCAGGTGTGCTCCAGCAGCCACACTCGGCCGCGAGGGCGATGCGGTGCAAGTTTCGTACGCTTCAAGCGGCCGGTCTTACCCGTGTTGCGTGTTACGCCGCGCCCACCGCCTGTCGACATGAACATTGCTGCTTCTGCCCCTGTCGCTGGGCTCGGTGGCCGTGCTCGCCGACACGCCCGCCGGACGCAGCCCCGTCGGCGAGGGCCGCCGCGTGCTCCCTTGTCAATCCTTCGTGTGCTCGAGGCTTATTAGGTCAGGGACAGAAGCCCTTTATCGTTCCCGTACCCTGCACCGCAGCAGAGAGAGCTGACTCTGCCGAAAGGCGTCGTCAGATCGATCGTGGAGGTTTCGGGAACCGTGGGTTCGGCGTCGACCTCGGAGAGCTGAGTGCATTGCTCGATCTCGTCGACGGGGATCGAGGCGTGAGCGCCTTCGCGCGAGAGCAGGGCGAGTCGTTCGCAGCTCCGGGTCGGTAGCGGCCAAGGGGCTGGCCGGTACGACGAGGGAATCGTCGGGGCATGCTTGGCAAGCTGCCAGTCTGCGGTCAGGCTGCTCGTTGTCTGCCCAGTGCCTCTGAATGCTCGAGCGCCGCGACCACCTTTTCTATATCGACCCTCAGGACATTTCCGTGTCTCGGATTTTCCTCGTCGATGGCGCTGATCTCGGAGCGAACTTCGGTGTAGCCGATGCCCCGCATCTGTGCGATGCGGAAGAAATGCGCGTTGCGAAAGTGTTCCGGCATGATCTCGACGACTCGCGCAGACGACGGCGTGAACATCAAGTTGACGAGCCCGGCACCGTGCGGCGCCACGATCGACTCGGCCCGGGCGAAGGCGGATACCTGATCCTCGAGCTTGAGCTTCGCCATCAGCAATTCCTGGTAGCCCCTTGCCTCCAGCACGCGCGTGAGTTCATCCTCGTTCTCCAGACGACGCTTGTCACCAGCGGAATCGCGTCGTGATACGTAGAGGCGTGTCTGCAGCGAGGGATCGCCGCGCTGAAGGCAAGCGTTCCGAAAGGGATCGATTACCTCGATCAGCCGTGCCGATGGTCGGAAGCTCAATCGGCCCGCGCACGCGCTGGTGTACAGGAGAGGCACACCACTGATGAATTGATCCGGTCCCAACGTTATGCATTCCGACGGGTCTATCCCGGCGAGTTCCAGCGAGTAGCGGCAGACGGCGTTCACCGGTGGCACCACGATTCGGTAATCGAGACCGCGCTCGCGCGCCACGTTCCGGAGAAGGATCGCGCTCGGCAGGCACTGGAACATCCAGTGATAGTGATTACGGAACCCGCCGTTCGAACCGACGAGATAGGTTGGCCCGGTTGGCACTTCGAGTTTCGTGAGTGTGTCGAGCCTGTCCGAAATCTCCTGCGGCTTGACGAGGTACGTCCGGTCAGCCGACAGGGTCGGCGTCTGGCGATCGCAGACGAAGAAACGATGGCCGAACAGTACGCCGTCCTCGAACAGCGTGACGTGCACCGTTACTTCCTCGTAGCTTGCCGAGAACTCGTCCCAAGAGCCCCCGGACGGAATGTATGGCTCGAAGGCGGGGTCCAGCCGATAGTCGTCGTTGAAAACGGGGCGCTTCGAAGCAGGCGCCCATTCGACGCTGGCGTGACGTTCGCGTGTGCGGGTATCCGGTTCCATGGGTAGCGACGAGGGATCGAAGGGCACAGCGACGCTCATGGTCGGTACTCAGTGAAGGGCGGTTCAGGCAGGAGAGCCTGCGCCTCGGCGGAGGATCGGCTCGGGTCATGACAGACGCCGCGATGATGTCACGGCGGTACATCAAGTTTCGCGCCAGCTCCCGTCATGTCGTCCGGCGTCGCACGTACGTTCACAGCGCCGCATAGGGCTCGCGAGATGGCTGGCGATCAGGCCGCTGTATGCGCGGTCAGCGGCCGGCCCAGCGGCAGCTTCGTCTTCGCCGCGCCGAATCGTTGCTACTCGCTGCAGACCTGAAGAAGGAAGGCATATACCGGCACCTTCAACTGCCGCGCCGTGGTCGTCACGCTTAGCATCCGCGCCCGGAACGCGTCTCCGTCGCGAGTGGCTGGTGATGGATAAGTTCTGCCAGACGACCAGTTCGTGATCATTCTGCCCATATCGGCGTGGCCGCCACGGTGCACTATCGTTGGCATGAGCTGTATGGACGGTCAGTTCGTCCATGCCATTGCGAATTTCGCGGCGGGGTCGAGCACGTGCATTTCGAGATACCGTGTGGTGTCGTGACCGTGGTGCTGGTCTTGGTGCTCGATCCGGTCGCTTGCGCCGGGATGACCATCGGCGAACCTCGAAACGATCAAGTGAGCAGCCACCCGCGTCAGCTGACGATGACGCTTTATTCAGTGGTCCTGGAAGGACTGAGTCACGAGCAAAGTAAAAGGGTCGTCGCTCTGCTTTCACAGCCGTATCTCGAAGCGGCGAACGACGTGACGGAGGACGACGATGAGTCGCTCTGAGCAGTTGCCCGAGGCCGTGCTGAGACGCAAGGCCGTCGTCTACGTGCGGTAGTCGATGGCGGCGCAGGTCGAGGACAACCTTGAGAGCCAACGCCGGCGATACACGTTGAGCGACGTAGCTCGAGCACACGGATTTCGCAACGTCGAGGTCATTAATGACGATCTCGGGCGAAGTGCCAGCGGTTGCGTATCGCGTCCTGGTTTCGAGCGACTCGTAGCGCAACTGTGCGCCGGCGAGATCGGTGCAGTGCTGTTTCTGGAGGCCTCTCGGCTCCCCGCAATGGTCGCGACTGGCATCATCTGCTCGAGCTATGCGGACTCGACGAGGCGCTGCGGCATACCGCGTCTTACCTGGTCGTTCAAAACGACAGTCGAACGAAACGGTGAAACTGAATCGCACCTATTCAAGCGCAAGCAATTGATCGACGGAAGGAAAACGACTGACTCCAGGTACTACGCTTTAGGAGTCTAGACCGCGACGGCAACACCTCTACCAACCGCGTGACGTAGCCAGGAATATCTTCCCGACGATAGCTCAGGAATATCGTCGCTCTTTTTCCACACATTTTGTAGCCTGATCCGCACCGGTTCCCACTAGCCTGGCAGGTAAGTGTACGGCTAGATACCCGGGATCGGTTTGAACTGTCCGTTCGTACAGCATCGTCACGCTGATATCAGGGCTTGGCGATGATATACCCCAACCAACACGCATAATCTTCGGCGTCATCGGTGGCGATGTATTCGTCGAGCGCTTCATCGGTTTTCGGATCGAACTCCTGACGAAACACGACGGTTTCGGCAAAGCCAGCTTCGGTCAGGATCTCACGAAGTTCGCGCGCCCCCCACACCCGCCAAGTGTAGCTGAAGGCTTTCTTGATCTTCGACTTGTCCGGAAAATGAAAGTGGATGTGGCACTTCAGCTCGTTGGTGATCGCGTTGAACTCGGCCTGTTCCCAGACGTACCTGAAGCCATCGAGCTTGCGCTTCTCCTTCTGCGTCTGATAGCACTCGGACCCACCGAAGACATCGAGAAACAAGAGGCCGTCGTCGACCAGGCTTGCCTTGAGGCGCGCGAAGTAGTCGAGCAGCATGGCGCGCTCCTGAAAGAACCAGTAGCTGAAGTTGTAGGCTTGTATGACGTCGAACTGCGCTGTCTCGACCTCGCGGACATCACCCTTGAGAAGTTCGAGCCGCGTCTTTTCGGCCTTGCTCAGACGCGATACGTTGTGCGCCCTGGCCCAGGCGATCACCTCGTCGTCGACATCGATCGCGACCGCCGTATTGCCCCGGCGACGGCGCACCCACTCCACCGAAGACAACGCCGTTCCGGAAAAATCCTCGCGCATGCTCGCAGGCTTGCGCCCGCGCATCTCTTCGAAGGTCTTGTCGATGAAGTCGAGCTCGAACTCGGGGTTCTGTACCGAGTCCTGATACAACTGGTGGCGATCGGCCTGTTCGGCCATCGTCGCTCGCGTCTTCCTGGCAGCAGCGCCCATGTCGGATTTCACTCAGAAGGATCGTGGATACATCGGATGGAGAGGAGACTACTCTACTGCTTGATGCCGATGCCTCGCTCGAGCAACACCATGGCGATCGAGCCAAGCACGCCGATGAACACGAGAATGACCGCGAAGCTCTGCCAGAGCGGTATGTCGCTGACACCGAGAATGCCGTAGCGAAATCCGTTGATCATGTAGAGGACCGGGTTCAGGAGCGATGCCTTCTGCCAGAACTCCGGGAGCATGTGTATGGAATAGAAGATGCCACCAAGGTAGGTCAGCGGTGTCAGCACGAAATTCGGGACAATGGAGATGTCGTCGAACGATTTTGCGAACACAGCATTGATCAGGCCACCCAGTGCGAACATGATCGAGGTCAGGATGGCAATGGCAATCGTTACGAACGGGTGCTCGGGACGGATATCGCTGAAGAACAAGGCGACGCAGGCTACCAGCAATCCGACCGCGATGCCGCGAGCGACGCCGCCGGTGATATAGCCTGCGAGAATGGTCAGGTTGGAGATGGGCGACACCAGCATCTCCTCGATCACATGCTGAAACTTGGTGCCGTAGAACGATGACACGACGTTGGCATACGAGTTGACGATGATCGCCATCATGATGATCCCGGGTACGATGAAATCCATGTAGCTGACGCCGTCCATCTCGCTGATGCGCGAGCCGATCAGGCCACCGAAGATCAACATGTAGAGCACGGCGTTGACCGCCGGCGGCACGATCGTCTGCACCCAGATGCGCGCGAAACGACGTATCTCCTTGCGCACGATGGTCAGATAGGCCACGCGATTGGTCGCAACCTTGTCGAATACGCCCTGGCTCTCGAAGCCCGTGGATAGTGCAGCTTCGTCCCTTGTGTCAGTCATGCGGCCGCCTCGCCCGAATCGGCAGCGTCGAGCGGCGCGTCATCCCTGTTTTCGACCAGTCGCAGGAAGAAGGCCTCGAGACGATTGGACTTGTTGCGCAGGCTCGTCACCACAATACCGAGAGCAGCCAGGCGATCGAACAGCCCACTGACACTCTCGCCGTTGGGAACATCGGCTTCGAGACGACCGTCGCTCAAGCGCCGCAGCGTGAACGGTGCCGTATCGGGCAAGGTGAGCGGCGCCGGATCGCGTATGTCCAGCACAAAAGTCTCGAGCATCGAGTGGCTCAACAACTCGGCGACCGAACCTCGTTCGATGATCTTGCCACGGTCGATGATCGCCACGTTGCGGCAGAGCGCCTCTGCTTCTTCGAGATAGTGGGTTGTCAGGATGATCGTGATGCCCTTCTCCTCGTTGATCTCGGTCAGGAACTCCCACATCGATCGTCGGATCTCGATGTCGACGCCGGCGGTGGGCTCGTCGAGGATCAGCAGCCGAGGCTCGTGAACAAGCGCGCGGGCGATCATCAGGCGCCGTTTCATGCCACCCGACAATTCACGACCGGGCCCCTTGCGCTTGTCCCAGAGATCGAGTTTGCGGAGGTAGGTCTCCGCTCGTTCAAGTGCCAGACGCCGACCGATGCCGTTGTAGCCGGCAACGTTCATGACGGTGTGCAGGATGGGCTCGAAGACGTTGAAGTTGAATTCCTGCGGAACCAGCCCGATCGATGCCTTGGCCGCCTCCTTTTCGACGTCGATATCGTGACCGAATACCGATACCGTGCCGGCCGTCTTGTTGACGAGCGAACTGATGATGCCGATGGCCGTCGACTTGCCGGCACCGTTCGGTCCGAGGAGTGCGAAGAAGTCACCGGCCGGTACATCGAGATCGATGCCTTTCAGCGCCTGGAAATCGTTGCCGTAGGTCTTGACGAGGTCACGAATCGTCAACGCATTCATGGACGGACCGTTCAAGGCGAGCGAGACGCATTCTATCAGTTCAACGAGAGACCACTTTCGACGCAGCGCGGTAACGCCGTTGCTTGGCCATCACCTTTTCGATGTATTCGCGGGTTTCCGTGAAAGGTGGAACACCCCCGAATCGACGGACGTTGCCGGGCCCGGCATTGTATGCCGCGAGGGCCAGCACCGTCGTGCCGAAGCGTCGCTGCAATTGCGCGAAGTAGCGCACGCCGGCACGCAGGTTGTTGTCGACGTCGCGGGGGTCACCCGCCTTGAGCCAGCGTGCGGTTTCCGGCATCAACTGCATCAGGCCGACCGCACCGGCGCGAGACACTGCTTCAGGGTTGAAGCAGGACTCTGTGGCAATGATTGCCTTGATCAGGTTGACACTGACCTTGTGCTCGAGTGCCAGCTCGACCAGCTGGCGCTCGTAGCGCACGGCCCTGCGGGCAATGGCGTCGGGTTGCAGACCCATGCAGTGAACGTTCGCGATGGGATGCAGGCGGCCGCTCGAATCGACGTCGTCACTCCACAAGACCATGCGCTGATAGCTTCGGCGCAGCGTCGTCATCGGGCGCTTGTGGGTCGCGACGTGTGGAAAGAAGACGCCGTCAAGCCGCGTCGGCGTCGTCATCTCCCGGGACCGGTCCTGCTCACGCCAGAGATTCCCGTCGACTCTCTGCAAGACGCTTTGCAACTCCAGGTCCGTGCCTGCGCTCGGGTAAGCCTGCAGACGCCATCCGTACTGCCCGCCGTACTGCCCGCCGTACTGCCCGCCGTCCAGAGCATTGGCCTCGCCCAAACGGATGGCGTTAGCGGATGAACGCACTTGCGCCGAACCTGGAACAGCACCTGGCGAATCGATTGCCGGCAGATCGGCCAGCGAGACGTCACGGGCGTTGCCGAGCGCGGCCGACTCCAGTCCCAGTCCGACGGCCAGCGCAAGAATCAGCGAGCACGGCACATGACGATGCGCGCCGAGGCGACCCGCTATCTGCTCAAGGAACTCGACATGCTTCATCCTCGACGTGCCCTGCCCGGCCTGTGCTCGTGCAGTTCCTATCGGCCGACAGTGAAACGATTACAGAATGGATCGAGGAGATGTCGATTACGTCAGGCTCCCGGGTCGACGATCGGGCGGGATTTCTGCCAGAGCACTTCACTCCCACCGTGCTGTCGGGCCAGTACCCGCGCCAGCACGAACAGAAGGTCGGAGAGTCGATTGAGGTAGCGCATGCTGAAGGGCGGCACATCGCTCTCTTCATGCTGGAGGGAAACCACCAGACGTTCCGCCCGACGACAGACGGTTCGCGCAAGATGACAGGTTGCAGCGGCACGACTGCCGCCGGGGAGTATGAAATCCTTCAGAGCTGGCAGGTCCTCGTTGAAATGATCGAGGGTTCGTTCCAGCCAGTCGACATGACTGGCCTCGATGGCCTGGTGGCCGGGAATGCAGAGCTCGCCACCGAGATCGAACAGATGATGCTGGATCTCGTCGAGCACGCTACGCACATTCTCCGCGACCTCCTCGGCGAGCAGCATGCCGAGAATCGAGTTGAGTTCATCGACCGTGCCATACGCACTGACCCGCGTGCCGTCCTTCTGGACGCGCTGCCCGTCGCCGAGTCCGGTCGATCCGTCGTCGCCGGTTCGAGTGTAGATCCTGGAAAGTCGATTGCCCATGCAAGGTTCCGCTGAACTGATTGGTGTCGGGAGGCGAGCACGCTACCATTCCCCGAAGCCCCGCGGGTACTGCGCCCGTTGCTCAACAGAGACACATCGCCCATGACCGACGAGACCATCTTCAGCAAGATAATCCGCCGCGAGATTCCCGCTGACATCCTTTACCAGGATGATCTGGTGACCGCCTTCCGGGATATCGATCCAAAACGCCCGACCCATGTGCTGATCATTCCCAACAAGGTGATTCCGAGCGTCGATGATGTGGTCGATGTGGACGAGGCAGCGCTCGGCAGACTGTTCACGATTGCCCGGCGCATTGCCCGCGAGGAAGGTATAGCCGAGGGCGGTTACCGATTGATCGTCAACTGTGGCCAGGATGGACGACAGGAAGTGATGCACCTGCACATGCACCTGCTCGGAGGATCCGACGTCGGAGCGATGCTATCGCGGGCCTCATGAGCGCCAAGGCCCGGGCACGGCAGCTCGGCGAGCGACGCAGCCGCATCGTCGGCGGGCGATTCCACGTACATCAACACGCTGGCGCTGCACGAGGCCATCGACGCCGCTCTGTTGCTCGAGCGCCCCTGCTGATCAAGGGCGAGCCCGGCACCGGCAAGACGGAACTCGCCTTTGATGTCGCGCGGCGTCTCGGCATGCCACTTTTTCGCTGGCATATCAAGTCCATCGACCCGTGCCCAGCACGGCTTGAACGAATACGATGCGGTGGCCCGGCTTCGTTTTACGTAGCTGGGCTGGTATTTCCAGAAATAGCTCACGGACATCTTCGGGCTGCTCAGCGCGTGAACCTGGTAAAACCAGCCCACCGGCTGCACGAGTAAGTCGCCTGGCTCGATGTCCACTGTGACACTTCGCGCCTCACGGGCTCGCGGGAAAACGTCGTAATTCGGAGCGTTCGGTCGGAACCAGCTCGGCTGGTAGTTGCTGTATGACTTTCAGGTGCCGAGCCGGTCCGCCCGATCCGCCGAAAAGAGCGTCAGTCGCTTGCTTCCGATCACCTGCGATAGAAATCCTGTCAGCGGATCTCCATGCAGGTTCGACGTGGGGACGTCGGTAGGCACAGCCCCGAGCCAAAGTTGAGGTGGATTGAAATCTTCGGGGGAGAAAAAGCTCGGGCCAAAGTCCTTCCGCATCGCTGCCGGCAGTGAAGAGCCCTCCGTGTAAGGCTTCACATAGCCTTCTGTCATGTCCGCGTGTAGGGGCTCTTCAAGAATTCTCTGAGTTCGGCCACAAATTTTCGCATCGTTTGGCGATGGGTTGCGGAACGTACTCTCACGATTTCGTCACCGAACCGGGCCTCGAGTTTATCGAGCGTCCTATCACGGTACGCAGTTCCGGCCTTTTCCCGAATGATGTCAACTTGCTGAGCTCGATGATCCGCGACACTCGACGAAAAACCGGCGTAACGAGTTCATCGACATTCTTGTAATCGCCCTGTGCGCAGTTATTGGTGACGCGAATCACTGGACGAATGTGGTGAATTTCGGTGAGGCGAACCTTGACTGGTTCAGTCGATTTCCGCGACTGCCCAACGGCATTCCCTCCCACGATACCTTCTCTGACGCATTCGCGAAAATTGATGCCGAGCGTATCGAATCCTGTTTCATCGCCTGGGTAGGAGCGATGGCAGTGAAGGTGCCCCGGGCAGAATCGGTGGCCATTGACGGCAAGACGCAGCGGCGATCGCACGACCGCGCCAACGGGGCGATGCCGACCCACATCGTCAGCGCCTGGTCGAGCGCCAACGCTCTGGTGCTTGGCCAGCTTGGCATTTAAGCCAAGTCCAACGAGATCACCGCGATTCCTGCGCTGCTCGAGATGCCCAGTCTGGACGGGGCGCTGGTAACGATCGATGCCATAGGCTGTCAAACGAAAATTGCGAGCGAGATCAAGGAGAAAGGAGCGGACTAGCTGCTGGCGGTGAAAGAGAATCAGCTGACCCTATGCCAGAAGATCAGCGATGCCGTTCTCAACTCGGACAAGGAGCGCTTCGCTGTCCGGTTCGAGAACTTTGCCGAACAGGAGAACAAGGGTCACGGGCGTGTGGAGCGTCGACGGTGCTGGACGTGCCAGGATCTGGGACTCATCGAGCCATTGTCTAAACACTGGATCGGAATAAAACGAATTGTCGTGATCGAAGCTGAACGCACGGTTGCAGATAAACCGACGACGCTCGATCGCCACTGGTTCATCAGCTGTCGTGCCGAGTGGGATGATCGTTATATGAAAACGGTTCTGTCAGCGCTGTCCAGATAGAGCGATAGCCCTGCCGGATCACCCAGTTACGCACGACCGTATCGGTCAAGTCGAGGTCACGGCACAACTCACCGATCGTGCAATCCCAATTTGGTATCCATCAAATTGAGGGAGGCCCACCCGGCGCTGCAGCGCCGGGTGGGAAGGATCGTTAAATGGAAACTGAGTTATCAGCGCTGCCCAGATAAAGCGATAGCCCTGAATCCGTTTCCTATCGTGCTAATGCCTTCTAGACGATAACGATCAATCGATTCGCTATTAATCGGTCGAGACGCTAAGGCACACGACGTAAGCTGTTGCCATTACGCTCTCATCCTTGCCGTTCTCTACCTTGACGAACCAGCCAAAGCCATCATCAGTCGGCTTGCTTACAACCACATTACCTCCGGTCTCAGCAGCATAGCCGCCACCGACGGCAACATGGTCCCAAGGACAGAATGCCTCAACGGAGACACCACCATTGCCCGTCGCCGATTTACTAACGATCTTGTTGACAATTTCCACGTCAGCATTTCCAGCTGGTCCGCGCTCGCCTTGGGGTCCGGCAGGACCTTGTGCACCTGTTTGGCCGGCAGGACCTTGTGCGCCTGTCTGGCCGGCAGGACCTCGTGCGCCTGTCTGGCCGGCAGGACCTCGTGCACCTGTCTGGCCGGCAGGACCTCGTGCACCTGTTTGGCCGGTACTACCGCGCGGGCCCTGTGCGCCAGTCGCGCCTCGGACATACTGAGTACTTGTGGAGGTCGTACCCGTGCTATAGCCGTTGTGGTACGTCGTATATCCAGTATTGCCGTAACTAGTACCGTGACCAGTACCGTAATTACTACCGTAATTACTACCGTAATAGTAAGTCGCGCTCGCAGGAGTGGCACAGACTGCGGCCAGAAGTGCAGCGACTGCGGCCCCAGTTTTCAATTTCGTATACATAGTTGCTTCTTCAATTTCCATTTGGTGTTTAACTTCAGACGCGCTTGGCAATCTCGAACCGATGTCGAAACTGACATCTTGAAGACCCATTTTCCTGGCTCCCGGTTCGTAACTTTCGCAAGCTGGACCGATTGTAACATCACGAACTGTTGTAGGTGCATCTCACGCTGGTTTTTTCGAACTTGAACACTGGATCTAATCCATGGTTCACAACTGCTGAGTTGACTGGAGGATGAGCGGTGCCTCTCTACTGGGACCGCGTTCTCAGCGCGGAGCGAAGTGAGCAACCTGTGCGACCCAATCTGGCGCGACAAGTCCGTATCGCCGACCATGCCGGAAATCTGGTTGGCCGCATCGATCACCCAGGGCTTCCGCTCTATCTGGATAGCGCTGACAGCACCACTTCCACATATTGATTGGCCCTCATGGACACCGTGTGGGCGAGGATCAGTCGATGGCGACATCGGCATTGAGATTGAGGCCGCCGAGATGAAAGTAGATCGCTATCTTGAATCGCTACTTGTTCCGGAGGTCACGTAAGCGAACCTTCACCACCCTGATTCGACTACTGATGCTATCGGCGCCGACGTTCGGGGTCCGGTGACGGTGCCGTTGATGGTAACCCACAAGTGAGTATTGATCATTCTGGCAACCCGCCTGACAGGCTCAAGACGACTGCGAATCGCTCCGGCGTACCGCTGCTGCCAAGCCTTCCTTGCCCTGGTGCGCGAGACGTAGTGTCATAGGTAGGGTGCGGCTTCTTTTCATGCCTACGCGCGTACTGTCTTCACCGTGCTGTCGCACAGCTCGCGGAACGCACTCTTGCATTTCCTTTGAATGTTCTCAGACGCATACCATTAGATGAAGCTTGAGATCGCAGCACGCGAGTCGCGTGCACCACGTGGATACGAACACAGCATCGGGCTCGAATCGTGGCATGAGTGTACTTTGGACGTATCGACCGAGCGCGAGCCTCGTGGACTGATGTACTGGGATGAGCGTGCCCTTGTAAAATTCTGTAGCTCACGCGACAGGCCTGTCATCCGCGACGTCCATTACATCAAAAGCGAGCGCCTCAGAAATCCGTACTGCTTGCTGTCGCTCAAGGTGGTGAGAATGACATTGGGTTCGTAGCCGCGCTTGCGCTTTAGCACATGACGGACAATGATCTGCTGACGCGTCGAACGACTACTCTGACTCGCTCGTTGCAGGTGTCGACACGCTGGCAGGCCGCTCGCTCGGTTCCACGCTACGGTCGGAAAAAGCTTGAGCTTCATCCAGTTGACTCGCTGCTATCGACCGTGCTGCGGCCACCGCCACGTCCGTCGTGTCGTTTGACGCGCAATCCGTCGTGTCGTCCGATGAAGCGTCTTCTCTGCTATTCATCGTGTCGTCTGCCGGATCTTCCGTGGCGCCATCCGTCCCGTTGTTCGACGCGTCGTCTGTCGTGCTGCCTGTCGCGTCGCCAACCGCGTCGCTCGTCGCGTCTTTTACGGTGCCATCCGTTCCGACGTCCGTGGTGCTGTCAGCGACGCTGTCCATTGCATCGTCCGTCGTGTCATCCGTGGTGGCGTCGTCCGAGTCCACAACTCCGGTCGTATCTGAAGTCTGTGCAAGCGTCTCGGGATAGACGGCCAGCATGCGTTCAAGATCCAGCAACAATGCTTGGTCGATGCCACGCGACTCGGCGACACCTAGCCCGCGCAGGGCGGTCTGCAGCAGCAGCTCCGCCGACGCCTCAGCATGATGCGACAGGCCGACGAGGCAGGCGTTGGTCGCCAGCGCCCGTTCACCCTGCGCCAGCAAGCGATCGTTGCACATCTGCATCAGACGCCGGGTCAGCAGATAGGATTGCGGCTCATCGACATGCCGGATCAGGAACCCGAAGCGATGCCCGCCGAGGGCCGCAACGTGATGTTCGCGTCTGTAGAGTCGCGCCAGCCCGCTCTGCACGATCGCGTGATCAGCGCTGTTGTCCTCGAGTGCCCGATACGACTCATCAACAGGTTCGTGAACACCGAGCACCAGCAGGCTGACCATGTCGGGAGCCGTCGGCGGGTTTGCCAGGTAGTCGAACAGACAACCGACAAAACCTTCGCCGGATGCATCGAGCGCCAGCACATCGGCGATACGCTTTACTTCATCAAAACGAGAGGCCGCTTGAGCAACCTCGTTCGTATCAGTCGAGAGCGTCTCACCCACCGTATCGGTACGTTTGAATACCAGGTAGGACTCACCACTGTCGGCAAGCGCCTCGCGACGGACGCTGACATCGAGCGGCTCCTGTGCGAGGAGTCGCCAGGTCATCGCCACAGTGCCACCGTCTGACGAGGGTATTGCGTCGATGCCGCACAACTCCTCTACCGACATTCCGGAAACCCTGGAGGTGTTCCGGAGTGACAGCGTCTCGAGTGCGGCGGGTGTGGCGTGGCGTACACGGCCTTGGGCATCGAGGAGCAGCGCTGACCCGGACAGTCTATCAAAGGTTCGTTGCAGCAGATCGCAGCGCTCCGCGAGCTCTCGCCGCGATCGAACGGCTCGGCCGATGGCATCGATCCTGGCCAGCAGGAGTTCATCCGGTTCGCTCTTGAAAAGACAATCGGTTGCACCGGCTGCCAGACATCGCTTGACAATGTGCTCGGCGCAGCTACCGGTCAGCACCAGACAGGCCGGGTCTCCGCAGGCAGGATCGGCGACAAGCTCCAGACACAGCGCGTCCGCCGTCGTCTCTTCCAGATAGAAATCGAGCAGGACCATGTCGAACTGAACACTGCGGGCCAGCGTCAGGGCTTCGATGCTCGAGTCGGCGACTCTGACCTGATAACCGTGCCGGACGAGTACGTCTTGCAGAGCATCGCGAACAGCACCGGAGGCATCGACGAGCAGGATATTCAATCCACCAGCCTCGATGGATGGAGCGCCTGCAGTGCTGCTCCCGTCAGCATGTTCGAGCCCTTCCGCGAGCTGTGTATCGATATCGAGATAATCTTTCCACGCCAGAATGGAGGTGCGTGAGCGCGCCGCCGCCCAGGCGCGGGTGGCCGCTCGCGAGTCGGTCGACATCACGACGACGGGCAGATCGATGAGGTCATCGCTCTCGAGACGCTCGGCCAGCGCATCCGCATGCTCGTCAGCCACTGACGGCCAGCCGAAGATAAGCCCTTCGATATCAGCACCGAAGGCCTTGAATTGCGACTCGATCGCGTCGAGTGCATCCTCGTAGGAATCAGTGACGTCGAGTTCGTAGCCGAGTGCACTCACGTGCGTCGTCAGCGCGTGGCGCATGGTGGCTGACGGCTCCACCAACAGCAGTCTGCGCGTCATGGCACGGGTTCCGTCCGTTTTCGCACGGCAATCTGGTAATAGACAGGCCGTAGCGGTAAGTTTTCAAGGTACTGCAAGAATCGCACTAGGTTACCGTTCGCTTGGTTTCCAGGTGATCGAATTGCGTGAATGACATCACAGATCGACATCCTTTGGCTCCAATGGTTGCTTCCTTGCCCGACGCCCTGACTCGCCAATTCGCCCAGAATCCCCACGATACGGGCTTTGTGGCCGACCCATGGAAACTCTATGCCGGATTGCACGCCTTCGGTGGTCCGGTTTTCTGGAAAGACTATGGTCTCTGGTGTGTCACCGCCTTCGAAAGCGTTGACGGAATTCTTCGTGATCGGCGTTTTGGCAGAGTACCGTCCAGTCACTGCGAGGCAAAGGCTTACCCGGATCATCTTGCCGCGTTCGCTGCCACCGAAGCCTTTTCACTGCTCAATCTTGAACCACCCGGGCACACCCGTGTCCGGCGGCTGGTCAACCGCGCCTTCGTATCACGGCAAGTTCGCAGCATGGCGCCTGGCATACGGAAGCTGGCGAATGACTGCATCGATAGCTTCATCGAGCACGGGCGCACCGAACTGCTGGCAAGCTATGCGACCCCCATACCGGCCACCATCATCGCGCGCCTCGTCGGTATACCCGAGGAGGAAACGGCTAGCCTGCTCGAATGGTCGCACGCGATGGTGCGCGTCTACACGCTGACGCAGACGGTTGCGGAAGAGGTTCTGGCCAATCAGGCGGCCCGGGATTTCAGTGACCGACTGCAGGTGCTGATCAACGCGAAACGCCGTCAACCCGGTGATGACCTTGTCTCACACTTGCTGGCGCAGGCCGACGGCGACGAACCGCTTGGCGATGCTGCGATCATCTCGATCGTGATCCTTCTCCTGAACGCCGGTCACGAGGCGACCGTGCACCAGCTGGGAAATGCCGTGCACACCTTGCTCCGCCCGGGCGCAAGCACCGTTCCGGTGCAGTCATTGTTCCATTCGCCCGAGCAGACCGAGGCGACCGTTGGCGAGTTGCTGCGCCATGGCGCCCCGCTGCATCTCTTTACTCGGTATGCGCTCGAGATGCTGGATCTTGGTTGCGGCGTGACCCTCAAGTCTGGCGAGCAGGTGGCCTTGCTGCTCGGGGCGGCGAATCGCGACCCCGTCCGCTTCAAAGATCCCGATCGCTTCGACCCCGGGAGACCGGATGGCGGGCACGTCACGCTCGGCGGTGGCATTCACTACTGTGTCGGGGCGCAGCTCGCGAAACTGGAGCTCGGCATCGCCCTCGCCACGCTGTTCGAACGCCTGCCCACGCTACGCCTCGAGGCCGAGCCCGTCTTTCGCGACAGTTTCCACTTTCACGGGCTGGAGTCGTTACCGGTCACCTGGTAGCGACAAGCCAGGCGCTCGCACTCAACCCGACAGCAAGCCTCTGAACGGCTGCACGTCGACCGTATCACCCGGCGATACGTGACTGACCTCGGCGCCGATGACGATCAGGCAGTTGGCACTGCTCATCGAACTCAGCCGACCGGCGCCCTGCTTGCCGGTCGATTCGACCACGATCGCTCCCGCGTCCACCCGCATCACACCGCGTTGATATTCGACCCGCCCAGCCGATTTCCGGAGTGACGACAGACAACGTGCCGGAAGCGTCAGCGGGTCGATATCGACACGACCCAGAAGACGACGCAACGCGGGCTGCACGAACTGCAAGAAGGTCACCATCACGGCCACGGGATTTCCCGGCAACCCGAAGAACGCCGCATCACCGATGTGTCCGAACGCCAGCGGTCGACCCGGGCGCATGGCGATCTTCCAGAAAGCGACGTCACCGATCGCATGAAAGGCGCGCGTGACGTAGTCAGCATCGCCGGCCGAAATGCCGCCCGAGGTGATGACGACATCGGCGCGCGAGGCCGCCTGCAGGAGTATCTGCCGGGTCATGTCGGCTTCGTCGGGCACGATGCCGAGATCGATCGCCTCGACGCCCGCCGACTCGAGCAGCGCGGCCAGAGTGAATCGATTGCTGTCGAAGAGCTTGCCGTACGGTGCAGTCGCGCCATCGTTTCCGGGCGCAAGCGCCTGCAGTTCGTCTCCCGTCGTGAAGAAGGCGACCCGGGGACGCCGCACGACCGCAACTCGATCGACGCCGAGCGAGGCAAGGACGCCGATATCGGCCGCCTCGAGGCATCGCCCCTTCGAGAGGATTTCATCACCCGCAGCGACGTCCTCACCCGCGGCCCGGACATTGCGCCCTGCCTCGACCTCGCAGTCGATCAGCACGCCATCGCCGTCCTCCTGGGCCCGTTCCTGAATGACCACGGTATCGGCGCCTGCCGGTATCAGGGCACCGGTGAATATCCGTACGGCCTGTCCCTGCGCCACGCTGCCGGCGAACGGTCGGCCAGCCCAAGCGGTGCCGAGCAGCTGCAGCTTCACCTCGCCCCGGGTCGGAATGCTTGAGCGGCACAGCGCATAACCATCCATCGCCGAGTTGGCCGCCGCCGGGACGTCATGCGGCGCGTGCAGCGATTCGGAGAGCACCCGCCCGAGGGCCTCGCCGATTGGCAGACGAAGCGACTCTGTCAGGGGTGACAGCGCAGCGGCAATACGCTGCCTCGCTTCGCTCACGGGCAACAGGACAGGTTCGTCGACGTCTTCGCACGAGGGCTCACGGTCGATCACAGCCGTTCGCTCCCGGGCGAAGCCGCAAGCGTCCGCTCGGCCAACAATCTTTCAGCTTCCGTGTTGACGTTGCGGAAACTCTCGGCAAGATCGCTGCAGTCGACGGCGCGCATCGCTTCACCGGCATACCAGCGATCGATCTTGCGCTCCCCGGCGGCCAAGTAGGCATCGAGGGAATCAGCGACACGTCGGTCGACGACCGCGAAGACCGGTTGCAGGCGATCGCCATCGTGCGCTACGGCGATGCTCACGCGAGGCTCGGCACACACACTGTCCAGTCGAGAGACAAGTTCGGTGGCGATGAAGGGCGAATCACAGGGACATAACAGGACGCGTGCCGTATCGAGCGCGGCGAGACCGGCGGCGAGACCTGCCAGAGGTCCGAGATGGCCCGGATGACGATCGGCTATCACGCTCGCCCCAAGGGCAGAATAGACAGCCTCGTTGCGGTTGGCGTTGATGACGAGGGTGTGCACGGCCGGCCGGATTTGTGCCATGACGTGCGCGATCATCGGTTGCCCGCCAAGCGGCACCAGCCCCTTGTCGACGCCACCCATGCGACGCGCCAGCCCTCCCGCCAGGATCACTGCGCCGAGCGATGCCCCGAGGTTTCGCTCGGGGTTTCGCTCGTTGTTTCGCCCGAGGCTTCCGCCGGGCACATCGTCAGCCGGATCTGTCCGGGTCGTTGGCCTCAAGCGTCGGCCCTGGCTCTGGGCGAGAGTTCATCGTCTCGCGCCGCCTCGAGGCGAGTGTCGGGTCGCAGGTGGGGCGTCAGCTGAGCAAAATAGTCCCCGAGAAACGCGTCGAAGCTGCCCTTGCTGCCCGCTTCCATTGCCGCCTGCTGCTGTAAGGAAATCTCGACACCGGCCGTCAGTTCCGCATCGAGATCGGCATCGATCTTCGTCGCGAGAATGGCCTTGTGGTGTTCGCGCGAACGTCGCAGCGTGTATTCGAACCACGAACCCTCATCCCGCACCCCGTCGAGCAGCCGGGCGGATGGCGTGTCGCGCGGATCCTCGAGCTTGTGCCGCTGTGCCGTCAGTGCCGCGGCGTAGGTGACGTGTCCGTTCCCGGCCGTCTCTTCCGCCACATCCAGTGCCGCCGCGAGAGGCTCCAGTGCATCGATGATGGCAAGGCCCCAGTCACGCAACAGCACGGGGCCATTCTCGCCTTGCAGCTGAAGCCCGGGCTCCCGACCACGGTGCGCGACCGTGCGGACGTTTCCCACGGCGCGGGCAATCGCGTCCGCATCGAGCGACTTGCTGCCACCGAGCCAGGCAAACAACATCAGCAGTTCGAGCATGGCGCACTGCGTCTGATCGATTCCACAGGGGTGTTCTACCGAGACGTCGACCGAACGCAGCTCGAGGTAGCGAATGCCGCGCCTGCGCAGCGCGAGGATCGGCATTTCGCCGCGTTCCGGAATCTGCTTGGGCCGCACCGTCGAATAGAACTCGTTCTCGATCTGCAAACGGCAGGCACTCAGCTGCTGGTGACGACCTTCGGCATCGAGAACACCGGCTTCCGCATACGGCGGGTGCACGGTCGAGACGTGGCCAAGGATGTCATCGACATAGTCATCGAAGTGCGAATAGCGGACCGACAGATCGATTGGTTGATCGTCACGATAGCGGTAGCCGATGTTACCCATGCGCAATGATGTGCCGTACATGGCGTATCGTGTATTGACGTTGAGCGTTGCCAGGTCGCTCGCCTCGCCCGGGGCGAGAAAACTCTGGCAGATGGCTGGCGAGGCGCCGAACAGGTACGGTACCAGCCAGCCGACGCGGGAGAGATTCTGCATCATCGCGAAGCTGCCCGCCGTGCGTTGGCGGACCAACGCATCCTCGAGTGCAAAGCCATCGGCCAGCGCCAGCCCCGGCCCACCGGCAATACGCAGCGACTCCCAGACGGGCCAGGCGGTATCCGGTAGCGAGAAATTGAAGTGGATACCGGCAATCGCCTGCATGCGACGACCGTAACGCAGGCCGAGACCGCGTCGGTACGCGTGCTTCATCTGCCCGCTGTGCGAAGACCCGTACTCGCCAATGCGAATCACGTCGCTGTTGTAGAGGATGCAAGGCATGCTGGTGTTCCACAGATGCTCGCCCTCGGGCAGCCGCGGCAGTATGAAACGATGGATAGCGGCGAGGCGCCTGAGCGCTTCGGCTGCAGAGGCACACGGCGGTGTTACCATTTCGAGGAGGGCTTCGGAGAAGTCAGTCGTGACCGCCGGATTGGTCAGTGCGGCACCCAGCGCAACAGGGTGGTCGCGCTCCGAAAGGGCTCCGTTCGGTCGAACACGAAGGGATTCCTTCTCGAGTCCGGTCAGGCGCCCGGCAAGGGCGCGAACACCGTCCGTCTCGATGAGCCGCGCAAGGCGCTGTTCAACTTCGGAATACACAGATGAATGACCCAGAGTCAGGGCCCGCGAGTGTACCTCAGGGATCGCTGAGCGCTCGTCGAGCTGGGCAAGGCCCGGTCCTTGTCATGCTCCACGGACTGTTCGGCGATGCCGATAACTTTCACTCGTTGGCCCTGCATTTCGCCAGGCATCTGGATGTCGTGCGAATCGATCTGCCCGGCCATGGTCGCTCGCCGACCCTGCCCGCACTGGACATCGAGGCCATGGCCCGCGAGGTACGACAGTGGCTGGCGGCGGAAGGCATCGAACCGTGCCACCTGCTCGGCCACTCGCTGGGAGGCAAGGTCGCGATGTCGCTCGCCGGGCAGGCAGAGCCGCCGACACTCGACAGTTTGACGATCGTCGACATCGCGCCCCGCCACTACCCGCCGCACCACGCCACATTGATTGCCGCCATGCAGTCGATCGATCTGGCAACCCTCAGCGACCGCCGCAGCGCCGACCGTGCCCTTGCCGACGCGGTGCCGGATGGCGGCGTGCGCGGCTTTCTACTGAAGAGTCTGCAGCGCGGCGACAACGGTCGCTACAGCTGGCGCTTCGATCTGCAGGGTCTCGCTCGCGACTACGCACTGATCTGTGAGGCGCCCAAGGTTGCCAGGACGATCACCGTGCCGACCCTCTTCATCAAGGGCGGCGACAGTGATTATCTGCAAGGCGACGACGAGTCGCTCATCCGCGGCATCTGCAAGAACCCGACGCTGCGCGAGATCACCGGGGCAGGCCACTGGTTGCACGCGGAAAAACCGGGCCTGTTCACTCGCGTGGTCCTCGACTTCATCCGCGATGCGGGCGTCGCGGACACCGATGGCCCTGTATCGGCTGACACATCGGCTTGATGGGCAACGTGCCCGCCAGCTTCTGCTGGTTCGACTACGAGACCTTCGGTATCTCGCCCGTCTGGGATCGACCGGCCCAGTTCGCGGCCATTCGCACCGACAGCGAGCTGAATCCCCTCGGCGATCCGACGATGCTGTTCTGTCGACAGACGGATGACTACCTCCCGCACCCGGCCGCCTGCCGCGTAACCGGATTGTCGCCCCCTTTCGTCAACCAACGAGGCCTCTCCGAGACCCGTTTCATCGATGCCGTCGTCGCACTCCTGGGAGCTCCCGGAACCTGCTCGGTCGGGTACAACAACGTACGCTTCGACGACGAATTTACCCGTCACACACTCTTCCGCAACCTGCGCGACCCGTACGAACACGAATGGAAGGATGGCGCCTCGCGTTGGGATCTTCTTGATGTCGTCCGTCTGACCCGTGCGCTCAGACCCGACGGAATCGAATGGCCGGTGCTCGAGGACGGACGTGCCAGCAACAGACTCGAGCATCTCGTCGCCGCCAACGGGCTGGCCGACGGTCCGGCCCACGATGCGCTGGTCGATGTCCGCGCAACCCTGGCGCTGGCGCGTCTGCTTCGCGATCGACAACCGAGGCTGTTCGCGCACGCACTGGCACATCGTGACAAGCGCAGTGTCGGCCGCTTGCTCGATCCGGCATTGCGTCGGCCAGTCGTACTGATCAACAGCTTCATTCCCGCCGCACGCCATCACCTGGCGGTTGTTCAGCCACTGACAAGACATCCGGATTTTCCGAACGCGGTCATTGTCCTGGATCTCTCTGATGATCCTTCGGCGATCGCCGATCTCGATGCAGGACAGATCAACGAACGACGCCTTGCACCCGGCGGAGACGGTGCGCGTCTCGGGCTCCATTCGGTCGCCCTGAACAAATGCCCTGTGGTGGCGCCGCTCGGCGTGTTGCGACCGGCCGATGCCGAGCGACTCGGTATCGATCTTTCGCTCCTGCAACGACACACAGCGGCAGCCAGCGCGCTATTCGAGACCGGGACGCTCGAGCAGGTCCGCTCAGCCTTCTCGCGTCACCGCGACGGCGAGCCGCAGCATGACACGTCGTCGGGCACGGACGAGCGGGACGTTGACGGCACCCTCTACAGTGGCGGATTTCTCTCCGCGGATGATCGGCGGCGGCTGCTCGCCATCCGCGGCGCGGCGCATCAAAGGACTCCCGCAGCAGCGCTTGCCTTCGACGATCCGAGACTGGCCGAAATGACGTTCCGTTACCGCGCACGCAACCATCCGGAGCTACTCGACGAGCCGGACAGGGTTCGCTGGAAACAACAGGTTCATCAGCGTCTGCAGGCCGACACTTCTGCACCCTGGCTTGGGCTAGAGGAATTCGAGACGGTCATGGCGAACGAAGACTGGCGTGACGAGGAGCAGCCACTCCGCCGGCAATTGCACGACCATGTCGCAAGTCTCCGGCTACGCTACCAACTTTGACCCACTTGCCTGCCTGGGCGCTCGGCAGGGACCTCGCCTGCCTCTGATACCATCTCCCGGATGACCCAGCAACGCGTCAAGCTCTATCAGGGTTCGGCCAATACCTGCAGCTACCTTGACGGTCGGGAAGCGGTGAACATCTACGCCGACCCGCATCATCCGCAACCCCGCGCAGTCTACAACCAGCTGATACAGAGAGGTTTCCGGCGTTCCGGTGAATATGTCTACCGGCCCGGTTGTCACGGTTGCAATGCCTGTGTGCCCGTGCGTATCCGGTGTGCCGAATTCAAGCCCCGGCGTACCGACCGGCGCTTGATGGCGAAAAATGACGATCTCGAGATCGACTACTGCGAGGCGCGCTATTCGGAGGAGTACTTTGCGTTGTATCGGCGCTATCTCGGCGCACGCCATGCCGGCGGCGGCATGGACGACCCCGATCCGGAGGACTTCGAACGCTTCCTGCTGAATCCCTGGGGCGAGACGTTGTTTGTCGAACTTCGTCAACGCGGCCGCCTCGTCGCCATCGCGGTGACCGATGTCGTGACCGACGGACTCTCGGCGGTCTACACGTTCTTCGACCCCGATCTTGTCGATCGTGCGCCGGGGCGCTTCGGCATCCTTTGCCAGATCGAGCTATGCAAGGTACTGGACTACAGTCATCTCTACCTGGGCTACTGGGTGGATGGCTGTCGAAAGATGCAATACAAGACCGACTTCCGGCCACAGGAACATTTTGACGGGCATCACTGGCGGATCGAGCCAAAGTCCGAACCCGTGGCAGAGCGCAGGCAAGAAAGCGTGTCGGAGCCGGTGTCAGAATTCGGGACTGCACTCGGGGCGGAAGCCGATCGTACTGCGGCATCGAGCGACGTCAGGCGCCCGCCGCACGATCAATACCACGCAGATACAGCTCGTACATGTCCGTCGGGCCCCAGCCGTCGCGGAGTTGCGTGAACAGGGACCGCGCACGCACCCAGTCGCCTGACTTGCTGGCCGCCATCGCTTCGCGATGCAAGTTCAGTCTCTCGATCAGTTCTTCATCGGCCGCGTCTGCCATGCCCAGCGGCTCGTGCATCGTGACGGGCTGAGTCCGGCCCTTCACCTTTACCGTGTCGAGTTCCCGAAAGAGCATGTCCGGAATTGCGGCGGCCGTCGTCCCCGATACGATGACCGGCACTCGATACTTGCGAGTCTGCGCTTCGAGTCGCTGCGCGACGTTGACGGTATCACCAACGACGGTGTAGTCCATGCGGTACTCGGAGCCAAGCGGGCCAACGTTTGCGCGACCTGTGCTGATACCCACACCAAGCTCGACCACAGGCCAGCCCTTGCGTCGGTACTCCTCGTTCAATTCCTCGATCTCTCGACTGATATCGATGGCCGCGCCAAGTGCATCGAAGGCGTGCGTTTCGCTCCGGGCTGGCGCCCCCCAGACAGCCATGATGCTGTCGCCCATGTACTTGTCGATGGTGCCGCGATAGCGCACGACGATCCGGCTGGTCAAGCCGAAGAAACCGTTCAGCCATTCGGCGACCTGCGACGATTCGAGCCGTTCGCTGATGGCCGAGAAGCCGACCACATCGCAGAACAGCACGCTGACTTCACGCTCCTCACCGGCAAGGCCCATGCTCAGTGGATCGCGGCTGAAGGCCGCGGCGAGCTCCGGCGGCACGTACTGGCTCAGAAGCGATGCAAAACGCTTGCGGTCACGCACTTCCACGATGTACGACATGGCCACGTGGATCGCATAGAGCACGACCACGATCAACAGGAGAAACTCCACCGGCACACTGGGTACTGCTGGCGCAAACCGGTAGTGCAGCAGCACGATCAGGAAAGTGGCCACGATTGCCAGCGCGGACGCCGCCATCGCACGAACCTGTGGGAGCGCCAGCGCGAGCGCGACGAGCACGGCGAGTGTCGACCAGAACAGCCCACCGAAAGGTTCGGCCTGGAACGGGTCGAACGAATTGCCACCCCGAATCTTCAGCGAGAAGATCTGACCGGAGGCATTGTCACCTGCCGTCCAGTCGAACCCGAAATACAGGCGAAACACGCCAAGCCCGGTCAGCACCAGCAACACCAGCGCGGCCAGCAAGACGAGGGCGAATATCAGCTTTCGCCTGGTCGGAATGGTTCGAGCAGTATTCAACACTGGCTCTCGTTATGCACAGGGTACGCCGCGCAGCGTATTATCTGCGAACGAGTCACGTTTAATTCACGGACCGGATGATGACGGTATGGCAGGCACGGGCTACACGATCGAACAGTTCCCTTTGGGTCCGATGGCAAATTTCGCTTATGTGATCATCGATCATGAAAGTGGCGAGGCCGCCGTCGTCGACCCGGCATGGGACGCTGACGCTTACCGACAACGCGCGCGGCAGCACAACGCTACCATCACGCAAGTCATCCTGACGCACTCGCACGACGATCACGTCAATGCGCTCGACGCTTTCCAGGCGCGAGACATGCCAATTCGCATATCGCGTGCCGAAGCCGACTTCTGGCCGAAGGTTCCTGCCGGAGCCATCCTGATGAGCGACGGCGAAGAGACGATGCTCGGGGAGACGACACTGCGTTGGCTCATGACCCCCGGGCACACGCCGGGGTCTGCCTGTCTGTTGCTCGAGCGCGACCTCATCTCGGCCGACACCCTGTTCGTGTTCGGCTGCGGTCGCTGTGATCTCGAGGGTAGCGATCCTCGCGCCATGCATGCGTCACTTGCGAGCCTGGCCGCGAGCGTTTCGGGCGACGTCGTCATTCACCCCGGTCACGACTATGGCGTCAGTCCGACCAGTACGCTTCGCGAACAGATCGAAGCCAACCCGTTCATGATGTTCGACGATGTCGAGGCTTTCGTGAAGTACCGCATGCACGACCATGGCACGCTGCGGAGTCAGCCGTTCGGGCCTGAAGCCTCACCCTACCCGGCCGACACCTGAGCCTCCTAGTGGTGCATCAAAGTGATAGAGACAAGCGCTGACCCTGTCAATATCAAGGCTGAAGGTCACTATCTCCTTGCAGAGCGACAAGAGCAGCCGCATGAAGCGTATCCGTCGCCGCAGCCAGGACTGACGTCGTGCGCTCGCCGACAGGCTCTCCGCGGATATCGGTGATGACACCACCCGCGGCACGGACGGCGACCGTCAACGCAGCGATATCGAGAATGTTCACATCCGATTCGATCACCAGATCAGCCCCGCCGCTGCAGAGCTGGTGGTAATGACAGAAGTCGCCATAGCCACGCACCCGTCGCGCGCGAGCGACGATCGCACCGTAACGACGCCATTGCCCGACATCCTCCGCCAGCGACGCGAGATTGCCGGCTGACAGGAAGGCCTCGTCGATCGTTGTCACCGCGGATGTCACTACCGGCTTGCCATTCAAGTGCACGGCGCCGCCTGCGCAGGCGCTCAGACGCTCGCCAAAAGCCGGTGCGTTGGAGACCCCGACGGCCAGCAAGCCATCGATTTCGAGCGCGATCTGGGTGGAATAGAACGGCAGGCCGCGAACGAAACTCTTGGTCCCGTCGATCGGGTCGACCAGCCACCGCAGCCTCCCCTGACCTCGTGTATGGCCGGTTTCCTCGCCGAAGAACGCAGCGTCCGGTGTCGCTTCTTCGAGAACGGCCCGAATGGCCTTCTCGGCGGCGATGTCGACATCGGTTACCGGGGTCGAATCGGCCTTGACGCGAACTGCCCAGTCTCCCGTCGAGAGCGCGTCGTCGATGACTCGCGACGCGGCCACCGCCGCACGCTCGGCGATCGCGGCAAAGTCCCGGAGTTCGTTTGTCGTCGCCGCATTGCCGACCATGTCGCGTGTCCTGTAGATCGAGCGTCGGCAGTATAGGCGCAGCGCTGGCCGACCGTTAGACTCGTCGCCCCGGCCACCGCATCAAGGGCCTCCGTCAACCGATAGCGCAACCTCCTTGTCTCGACCGCAGGCCCTCAATCCGCAGCAGCAGGCCGCGGTGACCCACATCGAGACTCCGCTTCTGGTGCTGGCCGGCGCCGGCAGTGGCAAGACTGGCGTGATCACTCGGAAGATCGCCTGGCTGATCGAAAGCAAGGCCTACGATCCGCGCTCCATCATTGCGGTGACCTTCACCAACAAGGCGGCCCACGAGATGCGCGAGCGTGTCCGCAAGCTGCTCGACGCCCGCGCAGTCAGAGGCTTGTCGATCTCGACGTTTCATCGTCTCGGCATGGACATCCTGCACCGCGATGGCGAGGCCATCGGTCTCCGGCGGGGCTTTACCCTGCTCGACCAGGGCGATGCCTTGTCGGCCATTCGAGAGATCATTCGCGAGGACAATTCAGCGCTCGACGAACGGGCCGTGCAGCAGACACTGTCAGCCTGGAAGAGCAGCTTCATCGACCCGGCTCGCGCCCTGGCGCAGGCAGCCGACGACCACGAGCGTGCCGCGGCCATCGTCTATGCGCGCTACAGCACTCTGCTGCGCGCTTGCAACTCGACCGACTTCGACGACCTCATCAGCTTGCCCGTCACGCTGTTGCGCGAACACGATGCTGTGCGCGAGCGCTGGCGTGGCCGCGTCAGACATCTTCTGGTGGACGAATACCAGGACACCAACGCGGCTCAGTACGCCCTCGTACAAATGCTCGTCGACCGTTTCGGCGCCCTGACGGCGGTTGGCGACGATGACCAGTCGATCTATTCCTGGCGAGGCGCCCGGCCCGAGAACCTGCTGTCGTTGCAAACCGACTACCCGAACCTCAAGGTCATCAAGCTCGAGCAGAACTACCGCTCGAGCCAGCGCATACTGCGCTGCGCCAACGCGCTCATCAGCCACAACCCGCATGTGTTCGAGAAGCGACTCTGGTCGGATCTCGCGCTCGGCGATCCGCTGCGCGTATCGATCTGTCGACACGCCCTGGACGAAGCCGGCTGGGTCGCCGCCGAGATCATGACGCGACACTTTCAAAAAGGCAGCCGCTATGGGGATTTCGCCGTCCTGTACCGCAGCAATTTTCAGGCACGCCTGTTCGAACAGGCTTTCCGGGAAAAACAGATTCCTTACGACATCAGCGGCGGCAGCTCGTTCTTCGACAAGGCTGAGATCAAGGACATGCTTGCCTATCTCAAGTTGCTCGTCAATCCGGATGACGACACCGCCTTCCTCCGCTGCATCAATACGCCGCGACGCGAGATCGGACCCACCACGCTGGGCAGGCTGGGCACCCACGCCCGTTCCAGAAGCATCAGCCTGTTTGCCGCCTGCCACGACCTCGGCCTTGAAACTGCCCTGGGGGGTGCGCCCTTGGCAAGACTGCGGCGTTTCGCGAACTGGTTGACGCTGACGGCAGACAATGCCGAGCGAGGTGACAGCGTGGCCGTGGTTCGCGGCCTTCTCGACGACATCGACTATCCAGACTGGCTTGACCGCCAGAACGATTCTCCCGCGCAGCGTGAGCGCGCTAACGCCAACGTCCAGGAGTTGCTCGCATCGATCGAACGCCTGTCGACCGATGAAGAACAACGCGAACGAAGTCTCCTCGAGGTGGTCAGGCAATTGTGTCTGCACGACATGCTCGCGCGGCAAGACCAGGACAATGACACCGATCGTGTGCAGATGATGACCTTGCACGCAGCCAAGGGCCTCGAGTTCCCGCATGTCTTCATGGTCGGCATGGAGGAGGAACTGCTACCGCACCGGAACAGCATCGACGAAGACGGGATCGAAGAGGAGAGACGCCTTGCCTACGTTGGCATGACGCGTGCGCGATTTTCACTGACCTTCACCCGATCCCGCGCCCGTCAGCACTATGGCGAATCCTCGAGTTGCGAACCGAGCCGATTCCTCGACGACCTGCCGCCCGATGACGTCACGACCATCGGCGGCCTCGAATCGGCCGACGTCGAACAGACGCGCGCCACCGGGAAGGCAGCATTGCGCGATCTGATGGACATGCTGAAGGAGAAATGAAAACGGGATCACCCACCTCTCTGACCTGCCGGCACTGGCCTGCCCCTTGAATTCGGGCGTCGAACAAGCCACGTTGTCACGATTCTCGAGCGACTCTTCAGCCGCGATCAGATCCGCGAATGCAAACGTCGTCTTCACGCTCCACGGGCACACTACCCAGGCCAATCGCTGAATGGACAACAACGAAAGCGACGACAACATGAATCGCGACAATGCTGGCGATGACATCGCAGGCGACGACGCTGCAACGATCTCGTCCGGCACCAGTCTGGTCATTCCGGATCAGAACCTGCCCTCGAAGCTGTTGCTGTTGCCGATATTCGAGCGCCCGTTCTTCCCGGCGCAGGTGCAACCCCTGATCATCGACGAAGCGCCGTGGAAGTCCACGTTCGAGCGACTCGCGAAGATGAAGCAGCACTTCCTGGGCCTCGTCTATGCCGGCGACCAGGACGAGAACGATATCGCCGACCCCGGTGATTTCGCGGCGACCGGCTGTGTCGTGCGCCTGCACAACGTGGTTGGCGCCAACGACAAGATCCAGTTCATCGCCCAGGGCCTGCAGCGCTTCACCATCGATGGCTGGCTGAGCAAGAAAGCGCCGTTTGGAGCCGAGGTGTCCTATGCCGCCGAACACACCGGCAGCACGCCTGAGATCAAGGCTTACGCGATGGCGCTCATCCAGGCGATCAAGGAGCTGATTCCCCTGAATCCGCTTTACAACGAAGAACTGAAGAACTTCCTCAATCACTTCAACCTGAACGACCCCTCGCCCCTCGCCGACTTTGCCGCGGCAATCACCACGGCGACCGGACCCGACCTGCAGCAGATCCTCGATACGTTCCCCCTGCAGCTACGCATGGAACGCGTGCTGCTGCTGCTTCACAAGGAGCTCGAAGTTGCCCGCTTGCAGGCCGAGATCCGCTCGGAAGTCGAACAGAAGATGTCCAAGCACCAGCGCGAATTCTTCTTGCGCGAGGAACTCAAGGTCATTCAGCGCGAGCTCGGCATCGCGAAGGACGACAAGACCTCTGACGTTGATGAATTTCGGGAGCGCATGGCTGAACGGCTGCCACCGGATCATGTCATCAAGCGATTCGACGAGGAAATCCAGAAACTGACCGTGCTCGAGACCGGTTCACCCGAGTACGGCGTGACGCGCAACTATGTCGACTGGCTGAGTTCAGTGCCGTGGGGTCTGCACTCGAAAGACAAGCTCGGACTGCGACGTGCGCGCCAGATTCTCGATCGTGATCACGCGGGTCTCGCCGACATCAAGGATCGCATTCTCGAATTTCTCGCGATGGGCGCCTTCCGCGGCGAGGTCGCGGGCTCGATCCTGTTGTTCGTCGGCCCGCCCGGTGTCGGCAAGACCTCGATCGGCAAGTCCATCGCCGAGTGCCTTGGGCGCGAGTTCTACCGATTCAGTGTTGGCGGGATGCGTGACGAAGCCGAGATCAAGGGACACCGGCGCACCTATATCGGGGCCATGCCCGGCAAGCTCGTGCAGGCACTGAAGGACGTCAAGGTAGAGAATCCGGTGATCATGCTTGACGAGATCGACAAGATGGGCGTGTCGTACCAGGGCGATCCGGCGTCGGCCATGCTTGAAGTGCTGGATCCTGAACAGAACAGCGAGTTCCTGGATCACTACCTCGATGTTCGCGTCGATCTCTCCAAGGTACTGTTCGTCTGTACCGCCAACCAGCTCGACACCATTCCGCGGCCGCTGCTCGATCGCATGGATACCATTCGGCTCGGCGGCTATATCGCCAGCGAGAAGCTCGAGATCGCGAAGAAGCACCTCTGGCCGCGGTTGCTGGAGCGCAACAAGGTCAAGTCTTCACAGGTCAAGATTTCAGATTCGGCCATCAAGACCCTGATCGAAGGGTATGCCCGCGAGGCGGGGGTGCGCAGTCTCGAAAAGCAGTTGCACCGGGTCCTGCGCAAGGCCGTCGTCAAGCTGCTCGGCAAGACGAAGCGAGTGAGCATCAGTGGTCGCAATCTCGTCGACTTCGTCGGTGAACCGCCGTTTCGCATCGAGAAGCAACTCGGCGGGGTCGGCGTCATCACCGGACTAGCATGGACCGCGCTCGGCGGCGCCACCCTGCCCATCGAGGCCACGCGAGTGCACGGGCGCGACCGCGGTCTGAAACTGACGGGACAGCTCGGCAAGGTCATGAACGAATCCGCACAGATCGCTCATAGCTACGTCACCACGCACGCCGAGCGCTTTGGCGTGCCCGAAGACTGGTTCCTCGAGAACAGCCTGCACCTGCACGTTCCCGAAGGCGCCACACCCAAGGATGGACCGAGTGCGGGCATCAGCATGACCAGCGCACTGCTCTCGCTCGCGCTCGACAAGTCGGTGAAGAAGACCTTCGCCATGACCGGCGAGATCACACTGACGGGTGAAGTCCTGCCAGTGGGTGGGGTACGTGAAAAGCTGATCGCGGCCAGACGGGTGGGTGTGCGCGAAGTCATCCTGCCGGCCGGCAATCATCGCGATGTCAGCGAACTGCCCAAGCACATCGTCGAAGGGCTGACGATCCACCATGCAGCCCACTATGACGAGGTGTTCGAGATCCTCTTCGCCCCGCCGAACAAGCGTGCGCGGTCCAGTCGCTCGACCCCCCGCAAAGCGGCAACGGGCAAAGCGACCGGCAAGGCAACTGGTAGAGCAACGAGCATGGCGACCGGCAAGGCAACGTAACGGGCGAGGCTCGGGGCAAGGCTCAGTGCCGGTAGCGCCACGCCAGTCGCGCGATGATGTCCGGGGTGGAATCGACGACGATATCCTCGGCGAATCCGAACTCGAGGGCCTGCCTGGCATTGATGCCGAAGCGGAAGCCGATGCCAAGACCCGCACCGACATCACCGAGTTCCCGGAGCGCGCTGTCGTACATCGAGGTGTGTGCGTCCAGTTGCAAGAGTGCCGACCAGCGCGAGCCGAGTCGCGCCTCGACGCCGATCGAGCCATAGAGGACAGCCTTGCGTTGGGCCGGCGCTTGATCATTCTGACCGGGAAACAGGAATCCGACAGCGGCGGCAAATCGATACCGGGCGCCTGGCGAAATGACAGGGGATTGCAGATCGCTCCAATAGGTCGGAGCACCGATACCTCGGAGACTGCCCTCATCACCTGCCGGTACGGTCAGACCGAAGCGGGCGATCGCACGATGGCGCTCACCGCGCAACTGTTCCCGGCAACCCAGTGAGCGTTGCACGGACAATTGGAAGTCGCCGATGCCACTGCTCTCTTCATCGATGCGACGCCGGTTGCCTTGACCGTCTATCCACTCGTAATGGAGCTCGGATTCGGGGAAGGCGTCGCGCTCGGCATCAGGCAGGCCGAAGATTCGATGCCATTCGTGAATGTAGGGGTCCGCCCAGCCGCCAGAATGAAACAACAAAGGCACAGAGGCCTCGGCTTGCCAGCAGGTGCTGATACTCCGTCGATGCCTCAGGGACAGCGTCGAGTATTCGCCGTCGAGAAAGAGGGATTCATCCTCCGCCTGCCCTCCCATGAAGAGGCTCGCGTGCTCGAGCGCCACTTGCCATTCGCCATTTGCATGATGCCTGGCAGCCACCGCCGGCAAGCCGGATATCGCTTTCAACGGGTGTTGAGCATGCCACTGCACCAGCGGGCCGAAGGCCGTATCCGCGGCGACAGGTGCCGACATGCCGATTCCGACCAGGCCAGACAGCAAGCTCCCGACAAACTTCCACACGCGACAACGATGCCTCTCGAAACCGGATCAGCGGCGCGTCAACATGATCTCGAGAAGTAGCATCAAATCTTGCGCTCGAGCTCGCGAAGCATGCTTTCCACACTTCGCTTTGCGTTCTGCGACGACGGACTGATGCTCAGGACCTTCTCGAACGCCTCGAGCGCAGCCGCTGCATCGCCCGTCCGGAAGAGGATGAGACCAAGCCCTGAAATCGCACCGAAATGACGCGGCTCGAGGGCCAGCGTCCTGCGTATGTCGGCAACCGACTGGTCGTCATCACCATTGAGATAGTGAATCGTGGCGCGCTTGTTCCAGGCTTCTGCATAGTCGGGCGCCAATTTGACCAGTTCATCAGCGAGTTCGAGTGCCAACCCGGCGTCGCGTGACTGCATGGCATCGTTGAGCTGAGTCAAGAGAGCCTGCGATGTGTCGTCGGGCGCGTCGAGCCATTCGAGCCAGATGCGCGACTCGATGCGCGCCGCGATCGCCGCGTCCTCGGCATCGAGCAACTGATCGAACAGCGTGGGAAGCTTGTCCGAATGCTGATCAGCGAAAGCAGCTGATGGTGCGGCCGACAAGCCCAAGGCGACGAACAGGGGCACTAGCAGGGGCACTAGCAGGCGCACTAGCAGGGGCACTAAAAGAGCCGTCAAGACCTTGGCCGATCGTGCTCGATACATCTGCAGAGCCCTCCCCAATGGTGCCGTGGCGGTTCGTGTCCCAATGCTACGGCTGACCCGTATCGCTGCTGGTCCGCAAAACCTGCCAGCCTGCATTCAGCGTATCAGCTTGTCTGCTCCATTCACCATGCCGGCAAGTTCCTTCGGCTCTCGGTAGCCTGGCACGCGCTCGCCCGTGTCGAGATAGATAAGCGGGGTACCGCGCAGCCCGACTCGCTCGGCAAGCGCCACGTGCGATTCGATCGGGTTCTCGCAGGTGGCAGCTTCGATTGCCGCTCCGGCCTTGGCGGCGGTCATCGCCGCTTGCGGATCATCGGCACACCAGACACTTTCCAGATCCTTGTGGCCCTGAGAACCGATGCCGGCTCGCGGAAACAGCAGATAGCGCACCCGCACGCCGTCATCGAGCAGCTGATCGATGTCCTCGTGCAAGCGACGACAGAAGCCACAGGAGATGTCGGTGAATACGGTGATGGATCGATCGGCAGCTTCCTCCGGCTCATAGATGAGCATGTTGTCTTCACCGATCTCCTCGATCAATGCCGACTGGATGCCACCGAGCCGGTTTTCGGTCAGGTTCGTACGTGAAGCGAGTTCGATGAGACTGCCATCGATCAGGTAGTCGGCACGTTCATCGACGTAGTAGATCTGTCCATCGACAACCAGTTCGTACAGCCCGTCGAGGGGTGTGTCGGCGATGCTGGTCAGGGTGAGTCCGGGCAGGATCTCGGCAACCCGATTCTCGATGGCCTCGAGTGGGCCCTTGGACAAGCCCTCGGCTTCGACTTGGGTAACGGCTGCCGGGCTTTCATCACTGTCACTGTCACTGTCGACCGACACGTCTTGCTGCGCAAGAACGAGTCCCGCACAGGCAAGACACGACGTAAGAGACAGGACGATAGCTAGGGACTTCATTAAAGGACTCCGGTGATGGGGTCGCGTTGCCGCGCCCTTCGGATCGCCGATCCGGTCGATAGTTCACTGCAGAAACGCTGTCAGTGTGCCTCAACCGCGCGGGTGATGGGTCCTGTGCAAGGTTTTCAGACGCTCACGTGCGACATGTGTATAGATCTGCGTCGTCGAGAGATCGCTGTGACCAAGCAACAGTTGCACCACTCTGAGATCTGCATCATGGTTCATGAGATGCGTTGCAAAGGCATGGCGTAGTGTATGCGGAGACACGTGACCTCGTATTCCGGCAACACGCACATGTTCCTTGATGCGGTACCAGAATGCCTGGCGAGTCATTGCCCCGCCTCTAGCGGTCACGAACAAGGCGTCACAGCGCCGGCTACGGAGTAATGCGGGCCTTGCTTCGTGTTCATAGCGCTCAATCCAGGATTGCGCATGTTCGCCGAGCGGTACGAGTCGCTCCTTTCCGCCCTTGCCACTGATGCGCATGGCGCCTTGCACGCGGTTGATCCGAGCGTTCTCCAGGCCGACAAGCTCGCTGACTCTGAGACCCGCGCCGTACAAGGTTTCGAGCATGGCGCGATCGCGCAGGCCGATGTCTGTCGTGACATCGGGCGCGGCAAGCAAGCGCGTGATCTCTTGCTCCGAAGGTATATGCGGCAACGGCCGGCCGATGGACGGCGACGCAATCTGACTGACCGGATTGGACGACATCAATCCCTCACGCACTGCCCAGGCGTAGAATCGTCGCAAGGCCGACATCTGTCGAGCGGCCGTACGCGCGCTGGCTCCGCGTTGTGCGAACTCGTCGAGATAGCACAGCACATCGGCGTGCACGACGTCGGCAAGCGAACGCTCACGCGTTGCGAGCCACCGGGAGAAGCCGGCCAGGTCACTACCGTAGGCGCTGACCGTATTCGCACTCAGGCCACGTTCGACCAGTAGCATGTCCGAGAAGCGAAGGGCGAGTTCGCGATCTGCCGGGTCGACTTCTCTCATGCACCGAGCATAGAGTGCCACGACGGCGCAGGCCAGTACGGCGTCTCGAGAAACCAGCATGGCGCGCATGATGAACGATTCAGGACAAGACAAGCTAAGCCCGCCCGTCGTGGACGACTCAGACCCCTCGTCATTGTCGATGGCGGCCGCACGGCAGCGTATCGGCGAGAACCTGCCGACGATCACTGAACATGAATCGATCGACACCCGAACGGCTACGATGAGGATTCTGGCTACGGCCATCGACTCACCGGTAAACCTGCCCTCGTTCCGTGCATCTGCCATGGACGGCTATGCCATTCGTCACGCCGACAGGTGCGACAGGCTTGTCGTTGTCGATCAATCGCTGGCCGGGCATCCCGGTCCGCACCGGATGGCCGCGGGTACCTGTCAACGCATCACCACCGGCGCGCGGGTACCTGATGATGCAGACACCGTCGTACAGCAGGAAAACATCGTCCGGAAGGGTGAATTCCTGACGGTATCGGTCTTGCCCGAATACGGCCTGCATGTCCGGGCCATGGGCTCCGATTGTTCCAGAGGCGAGAGGCTGTTGGCGGCCGGTGCGCAACTCGGTGCCTCGGAACGCGCACTGCTCGCAGCACACGGCATGCATCGCGTCGATGTCTTGCGGCCGCTCCGGGTCGCACTGTTCTCGACTGGTGACGAACTCGTCGAGCCGGGCGATACACTCGCCGAAGGACAGATATACGACGCCAACAGGCCGCTGCTCGACAGCTTGCTGGCAACACCTTCGACCATCATCGACGATCTGGGTATCTGTCCTGATTCCCCTGCCGCACTGTCCGCAACGCTTGGGCGTGCGTCGAACGCTGATGTTGTCGTATCGAGCGGCGGCGTGTCCGTCGGCGACGCCGATCATGTACGCGAGGCGATCGAGGCCGCAGGTGATATCGCGTTGTGGAAGATTGCCATGAAGCCCGGTCGACCCATGACCTTCGGCAAGATCGGCAATGATCAGGTCTACTTCGGCTTGCCGGGAAACCCTGTTTCTGCGGCGGTCACTGCATTGATGTTCGTACGCCCTGCGCTGGCACGCATGCTCGGGCACCTGCCTGCCGATTTACCGCCCTTGTCGGCTGTCTGCGAATCGACCCTGGTCAAGCGACCCAGTCGCGTCGAATATCAGCGCGGCGTTCTTTCAAGAGGTTCCGATGGTGTGATAAAGGTCACCACGACGGGCATTCAGGATTCACACGTCTTGCGATCTCTGCAACAGGCAAACTGCTTCATCGAACTGCCTTTCGAATCGAGCGGTGTGACCTTTGGAGACACCGTTGCAGTTTTCCCGTTCACGCATTTCAGCGCGCCACTGCTTTGACGATTTCCCGCCGCCTGGCGGATTCGATCAGCGTAAACGACTGACCGAACCCACCATCGCGAGAATCGACAACGAGACCTGAACCTATCTGCGCGTCGTCCGCTTCTTGCCGGCTGCCTTCTTCTTGCCAGCCGCCTTCTTCTTCGTTGCGCGCTTCTTGCCGGCTGCCTTCTTCTTCGTTGCGCGTTTCTTGCCAGCTGCCTTCTTCTTGCCGACGGCTTTTTTCTTCGTCGCGCGTTTCTTCGTCGCGGCCTTCTTTCGTGGTGCGGCCTTCTTCTTCGATGCGCGCTTCTTGCCGGAGGACTTCTTCCTGGCGGCCTTCGCAGGCGAAGCCTTTGCGGGCCTGGTAATGCGAGCCATGCTTAACTCCTCATTGTGGTGATGAAGAACGTATGCAGGAGTCGACACAGAAAGACTCCTCCTTCAGCCGTTTCGATTGATGTCATCGGCCGAACCTCGAAACACAAACTTCGAAACACACACTTCGAAACACAAACTTCGACTGTTTTCAAGTCTTGCGCATTGTGCGCATAGACCATGATGATTTCAACTACAAGATGAAGTACATCCGCAGCCGCGATCATCATCATCGATACATCAGTCGATCGCGTCGTCCTGCAAGAACGTAGCCAGTTTCGAAAGCCAAGCCCGGTATGAAGGCCTGAAACAAATTGAAAACAGATGATGTCGAGGTCGTCTACAAGGCTCACGACATGCACCTGATCGATCAACCATCGCACTGCACGAGGACCACACTCGACAATGACTCGCGAACCGACGAGCACAACGACAGCCACCGTCATGCAACGAGTGATGGCGCTCATCTACGATGCGTTCCTGCTCACAGCCGTACTCTTCATGCTGACAGCGGTCGCACTGGCCTTCAACGAAGGCCAAGCAATAGATCACCCGCTCTTCACGCTACTCATCGCGGCGGTCGCATGGTGCTTCTTCGATCATTTCTGGCGCCATGGCGGACAGACGCTGGGCATGCGCGCGTGGCGACTACAACTGGTCGACGACAAGGGTGGCGATCTGACACGAATACGGACACTGCAGCGTTTGCTGCTCGGCAGCGTGCTGTTCGGATTCACCTACCTGTCGATACCCTTCGATGCACAACGCCGAGCCCTGCACGATCGACTGACCGATACGCGAGTCGTGCGCCTGCCCAGACAATGAGAGGACGGTATCAGGCGCTACGGCGTATGCCGACAATCGCGATAGCGAGAAACAACACCAGCGGAATGAGTGCAGAAAGCAACGGCGACAAGCCATTGGCAAGTGCCAGTTGCGTCAGCAAGCGGTTGAGCAGCACGTAGACGATTCCCAGCATGATGCCGATGAAGATCTTCTGACCCGCACCGCCGCTTCTTTGTGATGAGAACACGAACGGCAATGACAGCATCAGCATGACCAGTGTCGCCAACGGGCTGGTCAGCTTGACCCAGAACGCGAGCTCGATGCGACGACTCTCCAGACCGTTGTCGCGCAGATAACGAATCTGCTCGGAAAGGTCACTCACCGAGAGATTGTCGGGCGATATCGACAAGCTCTTCAGCACATCGGCACTGACCAGAGCGGGGATGGAGCTACTGTCCTTGTCCGCTATCCGTTCATGAACCAGCGTTCGCCATGCCATGCTGTCCACCTTCTCGACCGTGACGCCATCAGCACCGATTCGACTCATGCGTATGTCTTCGAGTTGCCATTCGCCCGCTGCATCGCGCACCGCCCTGGACGCCTGCAACGCAGTGACAAGCGAATTTTCCTCGAAGTCGTGCACGCTGACATCGAGCAAGGTGAAATCCGGCATGACGGTGGCGATGTTCACGTATCGACCGGCTGAGCGCACCCACAAGCCATTCCCTCCTTTGACCGACAATCGCTTCTCGAGGGCGGTCAAGCGGATCTCCTCCGCCAGTTGCTCGGCCTTCGGCATCACCGTTTCACCGATCAACGCGACAAAGAGCATCAAGGCGAGTCCGGTGACCAGGACAGAACGCACGATCCGGCCGTTGGATACGCCTGCGGCACGCATGACCGTCAATTCACTGTTGGAGGCCAGCGCACCCAGGCCGAGAAGGCTCCCCAACAGCACAGCGGGCGCAAACAGCAGATAGGCCTTGCCCGGCACCGTCAGCGACACGTACTGCGCGGCGCGCGTGACGGTATAACTGCCCTTGCCGACGTCATCGAGCTCGCCGACGAAACCGAAGACGCTGGCGAGCGCAACCAGCGTCAACAAGACAAGCAGAGTCGTGGTGAGAATGGCGCGTCCGATATAGCGATCGAGCAAGCCGAACATCATCGAACTCCGGCGGGCATGCGCAGCCACCGCCAACCGACGCGACGCGCCAGCAGCACGACGATGAGCAGCGCGACAAGTGCGTGGATCGGCCACAGGCCGACCCATGCAGGCACATTGCCCGCCGCGATCCACTTGCGCATCAACACGAGCAGATTGGCGTACGGGATGTAGACCAGTATGGCCAGACCGATCTTGCCAAAGCGTCCTTCGCGCGGCGACGTGTGGCTCAAAGGCACCGCCAGCAGCGCAAGTAGAAGCGCAGCCAGCGGGATCGACACGCGCCACTGCAGTTCGGCCTGATCGGCCGTGTCATCGCTGCCCCAGAGCTGGGAAAGAGACTTGCCCTTGAGCTCGAGACGCGGCGCATCGGTGTCGGCTCGCGGGCGCAGGACACCCTGGCGCTTGAAGTCGGTCACGGTAAAGCCGGCTTCACCCGCACTGCCGATGCTCGTCTGCCCGTCGCTCAGCACCAGATACTCGTTGCCGGTGTCCGGATCGCGCTGGTAGGTCGCCAGCCGGGCCGAGTCGACCGCCGGTTGCTCATCGTCACGCGATCGGTACATGAAGACGTCGTTGAAGCGATCACGCTTCGCATTGCCCTGACCGACGAACAGGACGACAGCGCCGTCACTCGACGAGATGAACCGGCCGGGTGTCAGCAAGGCCAGTGCAGACTGCTCGCGTACGCGTTGCTGCAGGACTTCTTCATAACGTGCCGACCAGGGTGAGGCGAACACGGTCAGCAAGCCGATCAGCAGGACACCGGCAAGACCGACCACGGCTGTTGGACGGAGGAGATCGATCCAGCCGACGCCACAGGCTTGCATGACAGCCATCTCGTTGTCGCGATAGAAGCGTCCATGAGCCAACAGAATGCCGAGGTAGAGCGCCAGCGGAATCAAGGTGACCAGCAGACTGATCGACTTGATGGCGACGAGCGACAGCAGCATGTCAGCACCGATCGCGCCGTCGGTCACGCTCGACAGGCTTCTGGCCAGCACGTTGCCGATCATGATGACCAGCAACACCACCAGCACGGCCAGCCAGGTGACGAGCATCTCCTTGACGAGGTAGCGATCGAGAATGCGCATTGATGAATGACTCGCCACGACCGGGTCGCCTGGACCGCATCGCTTGGACCGGGTCGCGTGGACCGCGGCCCCCGAAGGATCGCCAATCTACCATCCGCTGTCGATGGAGGCACAACCCTCGACGGGGCTGCCTGTGTTGAGTCAACGTGATATCGACGGATTCAGCGTTAAGATCACGTTGACGCATGACGACGGTAACGGAATGACCCGGGTAGACTTCTATGTCCTGCAGAGCACGGCGACGGCTGACCGCCTTGCCTACGTCTGCCGTCTGGCGGAAAAGGCCTCGGAACGCGAGCAGCTGCTCCACATCTACAGCAGCGATTGTGCCTTGCTCGCACGACTCGACAAGCAGCTCTGGAGCTACAAGGCCGACAGCTTCGTTCCACACAGACTGCTACCGACCGCAGGGCTCACCAGCACGGCCGATGACGAGCCGGTGCTCCTCTCGAGCGCTGAGCCGCCGCTCGACCGTCGCGTGCTGCTGAACCTCGATGCCGAGGTTCCTCCGTTCTTCAGTCGCTTCGAGCGGCTCCTCGAAGTCATCGATCAGAGCCCGACGGTTCGCGAAGCGGGCCGCGAGCGCTACCGTTTCTACCAGCATCGCGGCTACCCGCTACAGCACCACGCGCTTAAATGAGCGCGACAGTGGCCCGTCAATATTGCGTTGATGCACCAACAGGAACGTCGCGACAAACGGGCAAGAGGCGCGACCGCTAGTACAATAGGCTCATGGAAAAGACCTACGACCCGCAAGTCATCGAAACACAGTGGTACGATCGTTGGGAGGCTGGCGGCTGGTTCGCACCCAGGGGCGACGGCAAGCCCTACTGCATCATGATTCCGCCCCCGAACGTGACCGGCACGTTGCACATGGGTCATGCCTTTTCCGACACGATCCAGGATGCCCTGGTCCGCTATCACCGCATGCTGGGCGATCGCACGCTGTGGCAACCGGGCTGTGATCATGCCGGCATTGCCACACAGATGGTGGTCGAACGCCAGTTGCAGGCCGAGAGCCTGAGCCGCCACGACATCGGCCGTGATGCCTTCATCGAACGCGTCTGGGACTGGAAAGAGGAATCGGGCGGGACGATCACCCGACAGCTACGCAGACTCGGGGCATCACCCGACTGGTCACGTGAACGCTTCACGATGGACGAGGGCATGTCGGCGTCGGTGCAGCGCACGTTCATCAGCCTGTATGAAGAAGGACTGATCTATCGTGGCAAGCGACTTGTCAACTGGGACCCGGTGCTGCAGACCGCCGTCTCCGACATCGAGGTCCTGAGCACAGAGGAAGCAGGTTCACTCTGGCATTTTCGATACCCGCTCACCCAAGGCAGCGTCGACGGCCCCGACGGTTCGATCGATTCAGTCGTCATCGCGACCACTCGCCCCGAGACCTTGCTTGGCGATACGGCGGTTGCCGTCAATCCGGACGATGCACGCTTTGCACACCTTGTCGGATGCACCGTCACGCTGCCGCTGGTCGGCCGCGAGATTCCGATCATCGCTGACGACTACGTCGATCCTGAATTCGGCAGCGGTTGCGTGAAGATCACGCCGGCCCACGACTTCAACGATAATGCGATCGGTCAGCGACACGACCTCGAAGTCATCAACATCCTGACCGATGTTGCGGCTATGAACGACGCCGTGCCCGAGGCCTACCGAGGGCTCGACCGGTACGAGGCACGAAAGCGAGTCGTGGCCGATCTCGACGCGCTCGGACTGCTCGTCGAGACCCGGGCGCATCGCCTGATGGTGCCGCGGGGTGATCGCTCGGGCGCTGTCATCGAGCCCTACCTGACCGATCAGTGGTACGTCGATCTCACTCGCGAGAAACAGCCCGACGGGCGTATCGGTGGCCACGCCGCCATCATCCAGCCGGCACTGGCGGCTGTCACCGATGGACGGATTCGTTTCGTCCCGGGCAACTGGTCACGAACCTATGAGCAGTGGCTCGAGAACATCCAGGACTGGTGCATCAGCCGACAGATATGGTGGGGGCATCGCATTCCGGCCTGGTATGACGACGCCGGCAACGTCTACGTCGGCGTGGACGAAGCCGCGATCCGAACCACACACGGGCTCGCAGACGACGTTGCACTTCGTCAGGACGAGGACGTTCTCGACACCTGGTTCTCATCGGCGCTCTGGCCTTACTCGACGCTTGGCTGGCCCGAGGAGACCGACGCGCTGCAAACCTTCTACCCGGGCGCGGTCCTGGTTACCGGCTTCGACATCATCTTCTACTGGGTTGCACGGATGATCATGTTCGGACTGCACTTCATGAAAGGCGAAGTGCCGTTCCACGATGTCTACATGCACGGCCTGGTGCGTGATGCGCAAGGCCAGAAGATGTCCAAGTCGAAGGGCAACGTGCTCGATCCTCTCGACATCATCGACGGCATCACGCTCGACGCGCTGATCGAGAAGCGCACCGCCAACATGATGCAGCCGCACCTCGCCAGGGAAATCGAGAAACAGACACGCGCGTCATTCCCTGACGGTATCGCCCCCTATGGCACCGATGCCCTCCGCTTCACCTTCGCCTCGCTCGCCTCCAATGGCCGCGATGTGCGCTTCGATCTGAAGCGCGTCGAAGGCTACCGGAACTTCTGCAACAAGCTCTGGAACGCAACCCGATACGTGTTGATGAATACCGCCGCGCTCGAGGAAGCGGGCAAGGTTGCACTCGTGACGGTCGACGCAACCGAATTCAACCCGGCGGACCGCTGGATCCTCGACCGCCTGGAGCGAACGACGAGCGAGGTCACGCGTCACATCGACGACTACCGATTCGACCTGGCTGCCAATGCGCTGTATGAATTCCTGTGGAACGAATACTGTGACTGGTATCTCGAGATGGCCAAGCCGATCCTTACCGGTGATGCCAGCGAAGCCACCCGGAACGCTACCCGGCACACGCTGGTCGCCGTGCTGGAACAGACGCTGAGGCTCGCCCATCCCTTCATGCCGTTCATCACGGAGGAGCTTTGGCAGTCGGTTGCACCGCTGGCCGGCAAGAGCGGCCCGAGCATCTCGTTACAACCCTGGCCGAGCAGCGACGAAAGTGCAGTTGACGTTGACGCCAGTGCTGAAATGGCCAGTACGGAAATCGAATGGGTTCGCCAATGCGTGATGGGGGTCAGGCGTATTCGTTCCGAGATGAACATCAATCCGGGTAAACGTCTGCCCTTGTATGCTGCAGGCGCTACTGTAAACGAGCGTGATCTGCTCGGTCGTCACGGCGCTTTGTTGACCTTTCTCGGGCGTCTCGAGTCGATCACGGTCCTCGACGAAGACGCGAATCGTCCCGAGTCGGCTGTCGCCCTGGTCGGCGACATGCAATTGTTGATACCGATGGCCGGGCTCATCGACAAGGTCGCCGAACTCGCACGTCTCGGCAAGGAAACGACACGCCTCGAAAAGGAAACCCGACGCCTGGGCGCAAAACTCGCGAATGCGGGGTTCACGGCGAAGGCGCCGGCCGAGGTGGTCGCAGCCGAACGGCTGAAACTCGACGAGGCCACGGCAGCGCTGTCACGACTCGAAGAACAGACGAAGCGTATCGAAGCGCTCTGAGCCAGCCATTAGGACCGGCCGTTAGAAGCGGATGCCGATCTTTCCCGAATAGCTCGTATGATCACCGGTCCGGTCGGCCTCGGCTGTCAGGTTCAGGCCGACCAGATTGACGTTCACGCCGACGAAGAGCTTTTCCTGCTGGAACGACTCCTTCGACAGCGTGGTGGCATCCGCGCCGCTATCGGCGGGCGTGACGTTACTCTTGACGATGCCGGCTCCGGCGTAGGGCGTGAACATCACGAAACCCTTCGATACGGTCAGTTCGAGTCCCGCATTGTCGATATCCAGCGCATCCAGACCCACGCCTTTGCTATAGCTTGCACGGACCGCCAGGGCAGGTGTTGCGACACCACCCTCGAGTATCGCGTAGCGAAGCTCCGCACCGAGCATTCTGAGATCGCTCTTCGGCACGATACCGACGAAGGCGCCGATGTCGATCCCGAATGGCAAGCCCTTGTGAGCGCTCACACGAGGCAGCAATAACGACGGCGCCCCGAAGTCGCCACTGCTGGCGGCGTCAAATAGCGTCTCGTCGATCGGTGTCGAGGAAAGTCCGACGCCGACGTCGAAGCCGAGAACACCCAGCGGTTCCGCGGGCGTAACGCCCTTGTAGTGCGTGGCAGCGGCAAGGTGCTCGGACAGATCGAGAAACGACGACTGGTCGAGATCGCCGAGCGAATCAAAAGCGTCAGCCTGAACCGCACCTCCGCCCGTCAGGGCCAGGCCGCAGCCGAGCGCAAGCCATCGCCAGGGATGACGGCGTGCCGGATGGACGGTGTGGCGATTGCCCGCCGTCCGGGTTGAATCTGCGATAGCGTCCTTCATCGTGCTGGATCTCCGGCTGTGGTTTCTGCCTGTTCGAGCGATTCCATCGCGATCAACAGCGATTCCTCGATCGACTCGACAGCTTGTCGGGCAGCGCCCTCTTCCTCGAGCAGCCCGGCAAGCCTGGTTCTTTCATCGTCATTGTAGAGTTCTGGCTCGGTCAGCCGTTCGCGCAACTGTCCGAGTCGCAAGCTTGCCGCTGCAAGTGCCTTCTCTTCACGCGCGACCTGCTTGCGCAGAGGGGTCAACTGGCCACGGCGACTCGCTTCGGTACGGCGTCTCTGCTTTCGTAACTCTGCACTCTCTCCACCCTCTGCAATGGCATCGGTGGGCATTGCATCTTTCGATTCAGCAACAGCGTTCTGCGCCCGATCCGCTGCCGGACTCGCTGGTTCGGCCGCAGCCTCGTTCGCCGGCACTGTTGCCACGGCCGGGTGACTGCCGCAAGAATCGTTCCTTCGGGTTGCGAGCCAGCGTGCATAGCCGTCAAGGTCGTCATCGAACACGCCGACACTGCGGTCGCTGACCAGCCACAGACTGTCGACCACCGATCGAAGCATCACCCGATCGTGTGAAATCACCAGCAACGCCCCTTCGAACATCTGCAAGGCATCGGCCAGCGCTTGTCGCATGTCGATGTCGAGATGGTTCGTGGGTTCGTCGAGCAGCAGCAGATTCGGCCTGGCATGCACGATGAGCGCAAGCGCAAGACGCGCCCGTTCGCCACCCGACAAGGTGGCCGCCTGCTGCAGTGCCCGATCGCCCGCAAAGCCGAATCCACCGAGAAAGCTCCTGGCCTGACCCTCGGTCAAGCGTGGATCGTCCTTCATCAGGGCCTGCAAGGGCGATTGCTCGGCACGCAATCGATCGACTTGATGCTGCGCGAAATAGCCGATCGTGAGCTTGCGCGCCGGGGTACGCGTACCAGCGGACAGTTCGAGTTCGCCCACCAGGGTCTTCACCAGTGTCGACTTGCCTGCGCCGTTCGCGCCGAGCAAGCCAATCCGGTCACCGCTCTGAACCGTGAATCTCACCTCTTCCAGAACCGGGTCGCCACCGTAGCCGACCGTCACCCGATCCAGTGCAACCAAAGGACTGGGCATCGCCTCCGGAGCACGAAACGAGAACTGGAAGGAGGAGTCCGGTCGTACGGCCTCGATATCGCCAAGACGTTCCAGCATCTTGAGCCGACTCTGCGCCTGGCGTGCCTTCGTGGCCTTGGCACGAAAGCGATCCACGAACGACTGCAACTCCTTGCGTCTTGCCTCCTGTTTCACGTGACTCGCCTGCTGTGTCTGCAAGCGCGCCGCACGCTGTCGTTCAAAGGACGAGTAGCCGCCCGTGGCGAGCGTCATGCCGCCCTTCTCGATATGCAGGGTGTGCGTGGTGACGGCGTCAAGAAACTCCCTGTCGTGGGAGATCAGCAGCAAGGTTCCTTCGCGTTTCTTCAACCATTCCTCGAGCCATAGCACAGCATCCAGATCGAGGTGATTGGTCGGCTCGTCGAGCAGTAACAGCGCTGCCGGGCTGATCAGTGCCTGGGCCAGATTGAGGCGCATTCGCCAACCGCCGGAGAAGCTCGATACCGGCGACGCATGCACCGCGTCCGCGAAGCCGAGACCGTTCAGCAATGCACCGGCACGGGCTGGCACGGTCCAGCCGCCGGCCTCGTCGAGTTCGCCGAGCAAGGTAGCGTGCCGAACGCCATCATCGGCACCACAGGCCTCGATCGCGCGCTCGAGCGCACGCACGCGCTCATCGCCATCGATGACGTGATCGATGGCCGCGCGCGCGGTACCCGGCGTCTCCTGCGCCACGTGCGTGATGCCGACGTGACGGGGCAGGAGGATCTCGCCGGAATCCGGCTCGAGTACACCCCGGATCATCGCGAAGAGGCTGGACTTTCCGGTACCGTTGGCACCGGTCAGTCCGACTTTCTGTCCCGCATGGATGACGAGGCTGGCGCGATCGAAAAGCAGCGTGCCGTCGCGCCGGCAGGCCACATCATTGAGAGTCAGCATGCGCGAATCTTACTGCTATCATCCACCGCATTCGCGACCGGGAACCCGAAGATGATCATTGGCGATACTCGCCTCCGCCGCGCGGGCGGACGCACGCTTGCACTCTTTCTTGGTTGCAGCCTGCTTGCTGGCTGTGGCATCAACAACATTCCTACCTATGATGAAGCGGTCAATGGCCGCTGGAGCGAGGTTCAGAACCAGTACAAGCGACGTGCCGATCTGGTGCCGAATCTTGTCAATACCGTCGAAGGCTTCGCTGATCAGGAAAGCGATGTGCTGCGTGAAGTGACCGAAGCACGCACACGTGTCTCGCAGATGAACGTTTCGCCGGAGATGTTGACCGACCCCGCAGCCTTCGAACAGTTCCAGCAGAATCAGGGCATGCTGACCTCGGCGCTGCAGCGCTTGATGGTCGTGGTCGAAGCGTATCCCGATTTGAAGTCGAATGAGAACTTCCTCGCGCTGCAGTCGCAACTCGAAGGGACCGAAAACCGTATCAGCGTCGCGCGACGTGACTACATCGGGGCAGTGCAGCGCTACAACACCGAATTACGCACCATTCCCGGACGCTGGTGGCGCCGTTTCATGTATCCCGAAATGCAGAAGAAGGAAAATTTCTCGATCAACGAAGCGGACACGGTCAACCCGACGGTCGACTTCAGCAATTGACAGCACTCACCTGACACCACTTCCTCTTGACTGTTCGCACTCTTGACAGCAAGGCCTGAGCGATGCCGCTGGTCGCCTTGACGATGCATCTCCGTCACGCTTGCGCGGGGGCGCCGTGTGCTTGTCGAACGGCCGCCGCAGTTCGACCGCGTCGAACGTTTGCCCGGGCCGTCACGACGATCGTGAGCCTCGGCGCGTTGCTGGGCACCTTGTCGCTCGATACGCATGCGCAGGACAGCGACGGTCCCGCCTTCCCCGCCTTGACGGGACGTGTGGTCGACACCGCCAATCTGCTCGACGGTGCCGACGAGAGCGCGCTCGACGCCACGCTGGCAGCGCATGAAGCGGCGACCAGCAACCAGGTCGTCGTTGTCACAGTGCCGGACCTGCAGGGTTATGACATTGGCGACTACGCCAATCGGCTCGGGCGTGAATGGGCTATCGGTACGGCCGAAAACGACAACGGCGTGTTGCTGGTGGTCGCACCGACCGAGCGAGCGGTACGCATTGAAGTCGGCTACGGGCTGGAGGGCGCTTTGACCGACGCCATCTCGCGAATCATCATTCAACGGGAAATCCTGCCAGCCTTCCGTGAGGGTAACTATGACGTCGGCATCGACAAGGGCGCCAACGCCATTCTCTCAGCCATAGAAGGTGAGTATTCGATACCACCGGGTGCTGGCACGGGAAGCACAGCCGGAAAGGGCAAAGGTGTCTCGACCACGATCGGCAACCTCCTGCCGCTGATCTTCATCGCGATGGTTGCCGTGCCACAGGTATTGCAGCGGACGGGGTTCGGCCGTGCCGCCAACGGTGCCTTCCCCGCAGGCTTCGCCGGCCTGATGGGAACCCTCCTGTCGAATTCCCTGCTGATCGGCCTGGTGGCGGCTGTCGTGGTCTTCCTGTTTGTCTTCTTCAACAGCGGCAAGGGCGGTGGTGGCAGTAGCGGTCGGCGACGCCGACCCGGCATCATCGTCGGCGGAGGCAGCCTGGGTGGGGGTGGCTTCGGAGGTGGGGGTGGCTTCGGAGGTGGGGGTAGCTTCGGCGGCGGCGGCGGAAGTTTCGGCGGTGGCGGCGCATCCGGGAGCTGGTGACGATGAGCTTTCTCAGCGAGTCTGAAAAGGATGGCATCCGCGATGCCATTCGTCGCGCCGAAGCCGGCACACAGGGCGAGATCGTCTCCGTGGTCGCGCGATCCAGCGACGGCTACCGCTACATACCGACCCTGTGGGCAGCCCTGGTCGCACTCAGCGTTCCGGGCCTGTTTTATCTATGGCAAGCACTGACACACGATGGCTGGACCCTTCCGGACACAGATGCACAGGCACTTGTGGGACCGTATCCGGTGCAAGTGTTGGTCTTCCTGGGCCTCGGCATGCTATTCCAGCTGCCCGCTTGCAGACTCTGGCTGGTGCCGAAGAGCATCAAGCACGGTCGCGCTGCGCGGCATGCCCGTGAGCAGTTCTTTCTCCAGAACCTGCACCTGACCGCCGGACGTACCGGTGTGCTTGTTTTCGTTTCACTTGCCGAACACTACGTCGAGATCATCGTCGACCAGGGCATTGCGAACGTGGTCGACGACGCTGAATGGCAGGAGACGATCGACGAGTTCGTCGACCACATTCGCAAAGGCGATGTGGCGCTGGGCTTCGAACGTACGATCGAGCATTGCAGAACGGTTCTGTGGAAGCACTTTCCGCATGAAGGCGGCAAGCCGGACGAACTGCCGAACCATCTGATCGAGATCTGATCGATTTCCGATCTCAGTCAATGGGCCAATCGGACACGGGCTCATTGCTCAATGCAAGTTCGGTATAGCGGGAGAACATTTCCCGGAGCGCCCGCTTGCGCGTCACGTCGCCAGACCGAACTCTGGTTGCGGCAATCTGCCAACTAGCACCGTTCTGATCACTGTCCAGGCGGCGATCGATGACGTCGAGGTATCGGCTCGAGTCGGCGTCGTCGACGTCGGCAGCGGCAAGTCCCGTTGCAGCAAGGGGCAGGAGTTCGCGCAACACATCAACCAGAGCACGCTCCTCCAAAGCAAATGTTCGCGCATCAGGCCAAAGGACGCTGGCTGTCATGCCTTCACGCGCCGCAGCTGCAAGATTCTGAACCAGCAAGCCATGCGGTAGTGCCGTGACATACGCTTCGGCTCGCTCGAGAATCCCTTCGACAAGACCGATGGCAAGAGCGGTATGCGCTGTCATGTCAATGGCAGTCGGTCCTGCCGGAAAGGCCCGCAATTCGACTCGCACGTGCCCTTCGTCTTGCGAATCATAGATGACCCGGTTCCACGGCCAGACCGTGCCCATCTGCAAGTCCAGCTCGCCGAGCGTTGGCAAACGACCTTCGGCCAGGGCCTCCATCGGCGACTCGTCCGAACATATCGGCAGCAACGGTTCGTACAGCCGGACCGTCTCGGCGAATGCTTCGAAAGCACTGCGCCGTAGCCATCCATGCCCGAGATGGACGCGAGCAGGCAAGCGCAATGCACGGCGCTCGCGATCACGTCCGTCGATGGACTGGCGAAAGAGGCCGATGCGGGTCTCGTGCCACAATTCTCGCCCGAGCAACCACGGTGAGTTTGCCGCGAGCCCGACCAGCAGCGGTGTCACCAGCTGGACCGCATTGAAGAGATCGACGAACCGATCGCGATGCGCCCGATAGTGAATCTGCAGGGACGTCGAGGCCCCTTCTGATGCAACACTGTCGGTGCGTACACTCAATGATTCGCGTCCGGCAAGTTCGATCTCGAACTTTTCACCGCGACGTTCGCGAAGCTCGCGCTGCAGCGCCTCGTAGCGATCGTCGGGGGTGATCATCTTCCGCGTGAGATCACGAGGCCGAAGTGTCGGAAGAATACCGACCGGAATCACCCGGGCACCAACCCTGGCGGCATGTGCACCGAGAAGTTCCAGCATCTCGCACATCTCGGCTTCAAGTCGACTCAGCGAGGTACCCGAAAGCGGGCCGGGCGTCAGGTTCGCTTCGATATCGTAGCGATTGATTTCCAGCGTCAGGCGCGGATCGGCAGCGGCCTCCAGCAGTTCGCTTGCGATCGGTAGCGCACGCCCCTTGTCATCGATGATGCACAGCTCAAGCTCAGCACCCAGAGTCGCTTCACCAACGCCGAAATTCGGCTTCGCAAGCACCGCTCCCAGGGCTTCGAGGCACTCCTCAAGGCGACTTCGGAAGCGAATTCTATCGTCAGCACTGAAGGATATCCGGTCAATTGCCTGGCCCATCGCCGCAGGTGTCGCTCGATCTGGTGAGGCAACATTTTCTCACGAGTGACAGCCGTGAACGAGTCGCGTAGACCGGGTCGCGCAGACCGGATTGCGCAGACCGGATTGCGAAGGCCAGGTCGCAAAAACCGGGCCGTGTTGACCGATTCGCGCTATCGGCGTCGCGAAGATCCGCGCGCTTATCCGCGCCCGGTCTTAAGAGCAACGACGTTCCCGTCGGCGTCGGTCGACATCAGATCGGTCAGGTACTTTCTGAACTCTGCGCCGACCTCATCGTGCGCCAGCGCAAACTCCACCTGCGCCTTGAGGTAGCCGACCTTGCTACCGCAATCGAAACGCCGTCCCTTGAAATTGTAGGACAGTACACGCTGCTCCTTGAGCAGGGAGGCAATGGCGTCAGTGAGCTGGATCTCGCCACCCGCACCCTTCTGCGTCTTCTGTAGCAGATCGAAGATGCGCGGCGTCAGGATGTAGCGCCCGACAACAGCGACATTGCTCGGCGCTTCTTCGACAGGCGGCTTCTCGACAATACCCGACACTTCCATCAATCCCGGTTGCATCTCCACACCGTCGACGATGCCGTACGAACTGACGGTCTCCTTTGGTACCGCCTGGGTACCCAGGATGGAGCACTGCTGATAACCGAACACGTCAACCATCTGCTTCAGGCAAGGCTCGTCGCTGAAGTTGATCAGATCGTCCGCCAGGATGACCGCAAAGGGCTCGTTGTTCACGACCGGCCGAGCACACAGGACTGCATGGCCGAGTCCGAGTGCCTGCGACTGGCGGATGAAGACACATTTGACGTGATCCGGAATGATGTCGCGAACCACCTGAAGCATTTTCTGCTTGTTCTTCGCCTCGAGCTCGTTCTCGAGCTCGACCGCCGTATCGAAGTGATCCTCGATGGAACGCTTGTTACGCCCGGTCACGAATATAAGCGTGTCCACGCCGGCCGCGACCGCCTCCTCAGCCGCATACTGGATCAGCGGCTTGTCGACGACCGGCAGCATTTCCTTCGGATTGGCCTTCGTTGCCGGTAAAAACCGTGTGCCCATGCCCGCCACGGGGAATACCGCTTTCTTGATCTGCTTCATGTCCGGTCCCTGTGCATTCCGTTTCTCACGAGCGGAGGAGTCGACACGCCACTCGTGGATTTCCCCGGCTCCTCACCCACCAACCGGGATCGATATCGCGCCTGTCCTGCTGGCTGCCATCCACCGATGCAGAGCCGCCGGGTACGGCCTTCGATCATCTGGATATCTGCTAGCATCTCAATCGTTTCTGATCATTCCGCCGAGAGCACTTCACATGACGTTCGTCGTTACCGAAAACTGCATACGCTGCAAGTACACCGACTGCGTCGAGGTCTGCCCGGTCGATTGTTTTCACGAAGGCCCGAATTTCCTGGTCATCGATCCCGAAGAGTGCATCGACTGCTCGCTTTGCGAACCCGAATGCCCCATAGACGCTATTGTCGCAGAAGAGGACATGAAGCCGGAAGACGAGCCGTATCTCGAACTCAATGCCGAATTGTCGGCAATCTGGCCTGTCATCACCGTTCAGAAGGATCCACCGGAAGATGCCAAGGAATGGGAAGGGCGCGCCGACAAGCTTCAGCACCTCGAACGTTGACCAAGGTTACGTGCAACCACACAAGAAGCCCTCCAGCGCGATGTGACTGAGCGGTTACCCCACTGCACCTGATGTCGGCTGACCGTTCCGAATTCTGACGACAAACTCCCCGCATTTGCGTGCTACTGCCGTTTGAGAACCTGAGTCAGACAACCCGAGATAGACAACCCGGCATCGACGTGGCAGATCGTCGCTCGGCCAATCGACGTCATCCATCACCAACGTAGCGCCGGCGCCCCCGAATACTCACCAGCATTTCGTACGCGATCGTGCCGGCCGCACTGGCAAGCCGATCGACCGGAAGACGGTCGCCCCACACTTCCACATCGTCACCGGTCGTTGCATCGGGCATCTGGCGCAGGTCGATGGCGATCGAGTCCATAGACACTCGCCCTACCACCGGACAGGCCATTCCGCCTATCGACACACACGCCGTCTCATCGACGACGCGCGGAAATCCGTCGGCATACCCCAGGCGCGCCAAGCCTACCGGCATGCTTTCGGGACATCGCCAGGTTTGCGCGTAGCCGATCCCGGCTCCCGCAGGCAACGACTTGACCGAAACCAGGGTCGTACTGACTCGCATGGCAGGCCGAAGCAAAGGACCCGAAGCTGACAAGGTTCTTGACGACTCTCGCGGATCGATTCCGTACAGCATGAGTCCCGGACGTGCCCAGTCCTGTCGTGCGTCCGGCCAAGCGATGATGCCAGCCGAATTTGCCAGACTGCGTTCGAGCCGAGCGGGAATGTCGAGTGAGCGAAAGGTCTCGATCTGGGTGCTTGCATGGGCACTATCGGTTTCGTCAGCGCAGGCAAGATGGCTCAATACGCCACGCCAGTGCACACCATCTGCAGCGCCGAGGATGGACGCGACATCGCCGGGCTGCACACCGAGCCGACCCATGCCGGTATCGACCTTGAGCCAGGCCTGCAGTTTCTGGCGTACCGATGATCGACGATACCAGTGCAGTTGCGCAAGGTCGTGAATGACCGGCCACAAATCATGGGCAAGACAGGCTTGTGCCTCCGCCTCGTCGGCCGGTCCCTGCAACACCAGAACAGGTTGACGAATGCCGGCCGTGCGAAGCTCCTTCGCCTCGTTCACGGTCACGACAGCGAAACCGTCAGCGCGGGCACCCATACCCGACGTCTTTCGAGACAGGGCGCGCGCTACTCGCACCGCACCGTGACCGTAGGCATCGGCCTTGACGACCGCGAACAAGCGGCCTCCCGCCGACAATCGACGCGCTTCCCACAGATTCGAGCGAATGGCGTCGAGGTCTATCCTGATCTGGACACTTCGCGTCACACCGCGTCCCTCGGGGTCAGGAGAAATCGGCACCCATGATCTCCGGTGAAAAGCTCTCGAAGCGCGTATATATGCCCAGAAATGTCAGCATGCAGCTACCGATCGGCCCGTTTCGTTGCTTGCGAATGAGAATCTCCGCCCTGCCCTTGCTGGCCTCGTCATCCGGGTTGTAGACCTCGTCCCGGTAGATGAACATGATGACGTCGGCATCCTGCTCGATAGCGCCCGACTCACGCAAGTCAGACATGACTGGCCGTTTGTCCGGTCGCTGCTCCAGCGCTCGATTGAGCTGGGAAAGTGCAATGATCGGGACATCGAGTTCCTTGGCCAGAGCCTTCAGCGAGCGCGAGATCTCCGATATCTCGGTGGCACGGTTTTCGTTGCTGCTTGCCGACCCCTTCATCAGTTGCAGGTAGTCGATGACGATGAGGCTGAGACCGTGCTCGCGCGCAAGCCGTCGAGCTCTGGCGCGCAGATCCGTCGGGGTCAACGCTGGTGTATCGTCGATGAACACACTGCGCTTCTGATTCAGGAGCGTGATCGCCGAGGCGATGCGCGGCCAGTCCTGTTCGGATAACCTGCCCGTTCGAAGCTTCTGCAGTTCGACGCGCCCCAGAGATGCGATCAGTCGCATGCCGAGCTGTTCGGCAGGCATCTCCATGCTGAAGACCGCCACGGGAGAGGGTGCTGTCAAGGCGACATGCTCTGCGATGTTCATCGCGAAGGTCGTCTTGCCCATCGAAGGACGACCCGCAATGATGATCAGATCCGACGACTGCAGGCCGCTGGTCTTCTCGTCGAGATCGTCAAACCCAGTGGCAATCCCGGTTATCGACGCGTCTGACTCGAACAGGGTATTGATGCGTTCGATGGCGCCGGCGAGGATCGTCTGGATGTCCTGGAATCCACCGCCGCTTCGTGCACTCTGATCGGCGATGGCAAACACCTTTGTCTCCGCCTCGTCGAGCAATTCCTTGCTCGACCTCCCGTCCGAATCGAAAGCGCTGTCGGCGATCTCGGTCGCTACCTTGATCAGTTGGCGCATGACCGAGCGCTCGCGGACAATGCTCGCGTACGCCTTGATATTGGTCGCGCTCGGCGTGACTTCGGGCAAGGCGGCGATGTAGTCAAGGCCGTGAGCGTCTGCCAGCAATCCGTTCTTGTCAAGCCAGCTGACCACGGTGACGACATCGCAATTGCCGTTGTCGGTCACGATCGCTGCTATCGCGCGGTAGATCAGTCGATGGTGGTAATCATAGAAATCGAATTCGGTAACGATATCCGAGACACGATCGAAGCCATCACTGAGCGCGACCAGCAAGCCGCCGAGTACGGCCTGCTCTGCCTCGAGCGAATGCGGTGGCATACGCGCGGCACCGAGCTGGCGAGCAAGATCCTGTACGCCGCCGAAGCCTTCGGAGAATCCGCTCGCCGATTCCGGACCGAAGGCCGGGCCGCCCATGCCACCCTCACCAAGACCTCGTGAGCGAGTGCTCGACATTAAGGCCTCGGCACGGGAGGTCGATACCGCAGACGACAAGCCACTGAAATCCGCTAAAGAATCGTCAGCCTCGTCGACATCAGCCGGGTCGTATCCTGCTGGATCAACGAACGGCGGCGCCTCACCTGGTCCTCCCGCTGGCCCGGCACCCGCGATGAAGGCGGGAACCTCGCTCGTCAGTGACTCGTCAGGCGCCGGCGCTTCGACGTCGGACCGATTGTCGACATCGTCAGGACCGCCCCCCGGAGGCGTCTGCGCCATGCCGAGACCGGATTGACCCTGCGGTGCCGGATCAGACCTCTTCGCCGACGACGTCGACGACGATCTCTACGTCGATATCGGTATGCAGATGCAGGCTGACCGGATGCTCACCCACACTGCGCAACGGACCTTCGGGGAGCCGGATTTCCTTCTTCTCGATCGAGTGACCGGCATTTTCGGCAGCTACGCGGATTTCCTCGGTGCCCACTGAGCCGAACAACTTGCCTTCGGCACCGGCGCGGGAGGTGACGGTGAGTGACGCACCTTCGAGCTTCGCGGCACGACCTTTCGCGTCGGCAAGCGCATCAGCCTCGAGTTTTTCGAGCTCGGCGCGCCGTTGCTCGAAGGCTTCGATATTGGTGGGCGTAGCCAGCTCGGCCTTGCCTTGCGGCAGGAGGAAGTTGCGGGCGAAACCGGATTTCACATCAACCAGATCGCCTAGAATACCGACGTTATCGATCTTTTCGAGAAGTATGACTTGCATGGAATGAATCTCCGAAGATGCTGATGAGTGCCAGCAGCCGTGTTCAGGTCGACGGTGGACCGGGCCGGCGAAGGCGATAGATGTTATCGGCGAGGCCGAGAGCTGCGAGCAACAAAAGGGTGTTCACGACCAGGACCATGAGGGCATAGAGACCGAACAACCATCCCTTGGCAAGACCACGCTGCTTCACGATCGCGTGCGCGATGGCGAGACCCTGGATGAAAAAGGCGGAGAGCAGGACGATGGCCACCGATTTCCACAGCATGCCGCCTGACACCACCGACATGCCGACGCCGGCAACGCAGACAATTGCTGCAACCGGCCCGAGAGACAAGGCGTGGAACTCTTCCTGGAAACCACCGGGGTTGACGATGCTGGCCTGCCAGAACCGGGCGATGAACAAGGCGCAGATGGCAACGAGCATTACCGAAACACCGATCGTGCCCGTCATGTGGGAGGCGATATAGTCGACCAGCCAGTCGAACTGCTCCTGTGGAAGCCCGGTTCGTTCTGCGCTGCCGAGTTGCGCAATGAGCAGGTCTCGCCAGGCTTCCTCGCGCCCGCCGAGGAAGCGGGTGACGCCCACCACGCTGATCAAACCGCAGGCGGTCGCTACCAGTACGCCCAGATCCAGCCTGACACTCCGGCGGAGGACCACGGCCGCAACGATGGCCGGCAGCCAGAACACCAGCGCCACGAACGGCAACTTGACGGCTGACCCGGACAGACCGAGCGACATTGCCACCAGAATGGCCAGACAGATGCCCGCGCTCTGCAACGCGGCAATCTCGCCGCGCTTCAAGATCACGAAAGCCACGACGGCAGCGCTGCCGATGATGAACAGCAGGGAAAAGAAACTCGCTACCGGCAACACGACCGGCAACAGGATAGCGGCCGCGAACAAGGCTGCCGCCATGGCGGCAGCCATCGTCGGACCGCGATCAGCCAGTAGTGCTATCCCCAGCATGCCGACTCGCCGGCTAGCTTAGCTGGCGATCTTCCTCCGCTTGTTCAGTGATGATCGGTATAGGGCAGGAGCGCGATATAGCGCGCACGCTTGATGGCCGTTGCGAGCTGCCGTTGGTAGCGCGCCTTGGTACCGGTGATTCGACTCGGCACGATCTTGCCGGTCTCGGTCACAAAGCCCTTCAGCAGTTCAAGATCCTTGTAGTCGATATCGGTGATGCCTTCGGCGGTGAATCGGCAATATTTACGGCGTCGGAAGTAGCGAGACATGAGTTTTCCTTGAAATCAGCTGGCGGGAGCGGGAGCGGGCTGCGCCGCGGCAGTGTCTTCGGCCGGGCCGGTGCTGGCAGGCTTCGCATCGCCATCGCTGCTGCGCGTTTCCGTGCGGGACTCGTCGCGCTTGATGAGGTGGGAGGCTTCAGTGACAGCAGCTTCGCGTGCCAGCACCATGTGCCGCACGACCGCGTCGTTGAACTTGAACGCGCTGGTCAGCTCTTCGAGCGTTTCCTTGTCGACCTCGATGTTCATCAGCGTGTAATGAGCCTTGTAGATCTTCGAGATCGGATAGGCGAGCTGCCGACGCCCCCAGTCTTCAAGCCGATGAATGACCCCTTCCTTGCTTTCGATGATGCCGCGATAACGTTCGATCATCGCCGGAACCTGCTCACTCTGGTCAGGGTGGACCAGAAACACGATTTCGTAGTGACGCATGAATGCTCCCCGTGGGTGTCGTCCGGCTCGCAGGCTTGGAAGATCCGCGCGTCTGGCCTGGACGAGAGAGTGACTTCGCAATGCTGCGAAGCCGGCGAATTGTACCCGAAAACCGACCTATTCGCGCTCCGCTTCCGTGACAAGAATCGAGACCATTCCGCTCAGCCCGAGCCAGGTGTCCGTTGGCGGCGAACCTCGAACAACGTGATTCCGGTCGCCACCGAGACATTCAGACTCGATACCGAACCCGCCATCGGAATGGAGAACAAGGCATCGCATCGCTCTCGGGTCAGCCGGCGCAATCCGCTGCCCTCCGCCCCCATCACCACAACGGCCGGGCCCGTGAGGTCGAGAGCCCAGAGCGTGTCTTCCGTTTCAGCGGCTGCGCCGTACACCCACAAGCCGAGGCCCTGCAACTTTTCCAGCGTACGTTGCAGGTTCGTGACCGAAAAGAGCGGCACTGTCTCTGCCGCGCCCGAGGCAACTTTCCGCACGACCGGTGTCATCCCGCAACTGTTGTCGGTGGGTATCACCACCGCATCCACTCCGGCCGCGTCGGCACTGCGCAAGCACGCACCGAGGTTATGAGGATCCTGCACTTCGTCGAGCGCCAGGATCAGCAGTGGCGGCTGTGTGATGCTTCGCCGGGCAAGCAGCGCGAACAGATCGCCCGTCGGCGTATCGTCCGCACCGGATCGGAGGAGCGCGATGACACCCTGATGTTCGATGCCTTCGGCACGTTCATCGAGTACCTGCCGGGTTACCTCGGCGAGGCGGACGCCGTGCTTGCGGGCGAGTTCGCGGATGCCTCGCATGCGGGAATCGCGCCGACCCGCCTGCAGATAGAGGCATTCGACCGTAGCCACATCGCCCTTGAGCAGGGCCTTGACACTATGAATACCGCCGACGATCGGTTGTGACATCGATCAGGAACGCGTCGAATTCTTCTTCGAGACAGCCTTCTTCGATACGGCCTTCCTGGAAACCACCTCCTTCTTTGTCGACTTTCGGGTCGCGGTCTGTTTGCTTGTTGCCTTCTTGCCGGTCACGCTTCTGCCTGTCGTCTTCCTGGACGTTGCACTGCCGTCAGGGGACTTCTTAGCTGTCGTCTTGCGGACTGCGGTCGTCTTTGCCGCGGTCTTTCTTGCTGCAGTCTTCTTTGGCGTCGTCTTCTTCGTCGTCGCCTTACTTGCCGTGGCCTTACTTGCCGTAGCCTTCTTTGCAGCAGGCTTCTTCGCCACAGGCTTCCTTGCTGTCGCCTTTCTGATCGTCTCTTTCTTTGCCGTCGAACGCTTTGCGGTCTCGCTGCCTACTGTCGAGCTTGAGTCACTGGCGCTCGACTTCCCGAGCGCAAGTCTTCTGCCCGAAGCTTTCCTCGACACAACCTTCTTCGCCAGGGTTTCACCGGAATCAGCTTCCGTCGCGGCTGCTTTTCTCGCGACATTCTTCTTGGAAGCTGACTTCCTTGCAGCTGTCTTCTTAGCGGAGGCCTGCTTCGCCGCGCCCTCTTTCGTTTTCGCCCGCTTCCCGACAGCTTTTTCCGCATCGACGCCGTTTTCCAGCGAATTCGGGCGGAGCTCCTTTTTCTCCAACGCCTTCTTTTCCGCTATTCGCACGGCACGCTTCTCGTCTCGACGGCGTTGTTTCGCCTTGCGCTTTTCCTGACGTCTGTGCTCCGGATTCATTGGCTTCACATCAGTCCGGGCACCCTCCGAGCCAGCACCTTGTACACCCTTGTCGAGCCTGGCACTCGACGCGTCAGAGCCCTCAACCACACCAGCAGGCCCCTTCGCGTCGACTGCGGCCGTCGTCGCACTCTCGGCGGTACGCCCACGCTTGTCTTCACGTCGCTTGCGCCCCTTGCGGCGCTTGCGTTGCCCGGATTCGGAAGGCGGCTTCGCCGTTGCATGCTTGCCGGGCTCTGCCGAGTCGCCGCGCGCCTTGCCCTGGCCGCCTGATGACCGCTTGATGGTGGCATGCGACACCTCCGAAAAATCGATCTTGCGCTCATCGAGATTGACCGCAGCAACCCGCACCACCATGGTGTCCCCAAGATGATACTGCTGCCCGGTGCGCTCGCCGAAGAGCGCTTGAGCGGCCTGGTCGAACTTGTAGTAATCACGGGACAGGCTGGTGATGTGGATCAAGCCCTCGATGTGGATATCACTCAGATCGACGAACAGTCCGAACGAGGTAACCGCCGAGACAACACCGTTGAACTCAGCCCCTACGTGCTGTTGCATGTATTCGCACTTCAGCCAGCTGACAACATCACGCGATGCCTCTTCGGCTCGACGCTCGTAGAGAGAACAGCTCTCGCCGAGGCCTTGCATGTCTGCCGCGGAATAGCGATACGACGCATTCCTCTCGCGCGAGATCGCATGCTTGATGGCACGGTGCACGAGCAGATCCGGATAGCGCCGGATAGGCGACGTGAAATGCGCATACTGCTCGAGCGCCAGGCCGAAGTGTCCCTCGTTCTTCGGCTGATAGACCGCTTGCTGCATCGAGCGGAGCATGACCGTCTGGATGACGCTTCTGTCCGCTCGTGCCTTGATATCGTCAGCGAGCTTCGCGTAGTCGAGTGCCGCGGGTGCGTCCCCACCGCCGAGCTGCAGACCATGCAAGGCCAGAAACGAGCGCAGGTCTTCGAGTCGATCGGCCTTCGGTCCGGCGTGCACACGGTACAAGGCCGGAATGTCCTTCTGTTCGAGAAAGGCGGCTGCCTGAATGTTCGCGAGGATCATGCATTCCTCGATCAGCTTGTGCGCATCGTTTCGCACGACCGGTACGATTTCCTCGATCTTGCGCTCGCCGTCAAAGACGATTCGTGTCTCGTTGGAGTCGAATTCGATGGCACCGCGCTTGCGGCGTGCCTTCGACAAGACCGCGTACAGGCTATGCAGGTTCTCGATTATGGGCACCAGTGACGCATGCTCCACACGAAGCGGCGAATCGGGCTCGGTCAGGATCTCGTGAACCTTCGAGTAGGTCAGTCGTGCATGCGATCGCAGCACACCGTTATGGAAGCGGGCCTTGCTCACACTGCCCTTCGCATCGAGTGTCATCTCGCACAGCATGCAGAGCCGATCAACGTCGGGGTTCAGCGAACAGAGGCCGTTCGAAAGCACTTCAGGCAACATCGGTACGACACGGCCCGGAAAATACACGCTCGTCCCCCGCGAGATGGCTTCGTCGTCGAGAGCACTGCCCGGCACCACGTAGTTCGCGACATCGGCAATGGCCACGATCAATCGCCAGCCGTCGTCGTTGGGCTCACACCACACGGCATCGTCGAAATCCCGTGCATCAGCCCCATCGATGGTGATCAGCGGAAGCGTGCGGACATCCTTCCGACCGACGACATCGCTCTCCTGCACAGTGGGCGAAAAGGTCGCCGCCTGAGCGGTCACGTCTTCGGGCCAGTCGACGGGAATTCCGTGCGTATGCAACGCCACGTCGATTTCCATTCCAGGCGTCAGATGTTGACCAAGGACCTCGACAACCTTGCCCACCGGCTGCTGACGTCGTGACGGTTGCTCGGTGATCTCGGCAACCACCATGTCGCCGTGTTCTGCATCGTTACGCTGCCCCGGTTCGATCAGGAGGTCCTGATGGATCCGCTTGCTGTCGGCCGCTACCGATGCAATGCCGTGCTCGATGCTCAATCGCCCGACCAGAGAATGATTGGCGCGCTGGACGACGTTGACGATACGACCTTCCGGACGTCCGCGCCGGTCCTCGCCGGTGATATTGACAACCACCTTGTCGCCGTGAAGAACCTGGCGCATTTCACGGGCCGAGAGAAACACATCCTTTTCCCGTTCGTCCGAGATCAGGAAACCGAACCCGTCCGGATGGGCGCTGATGCGCCCGGCCACGAGTGCTGAATCGTCGACAGGAATGAGCCCGCGCCGACGATTCTCGATCAGTTGTCCGTCACGAATCATGGCCCTCACGCGGCGGCGCAACGCTTCGGTGGCGTCGGCATCGCTGTCGAGCCCGAGACGTTCACCCAGTGCTTCGAGGTCCATCGGTCCGCGCTCGTCGCGCAGGGTTTCAAGTATGTATTCGCGGCTGGCGATAGGGGCGGCGTACTTCTCGCCCTCGCGGGCGGCATGGGGGTCGCGTCCGGCGCTTGCCGTTTTTTCGGGTTTCTTCTCGCGGCCCGTTTCGCGACTTTTTTCGCGGCCCGTTTCGCGGCTTTGGGCGCGGGTTTTCATACGGGCGCTGGAGGGCGAGCGACTGTTTTCGGTCATACGGCAGGGGATCAATCAGAGGAAAGTGCGAAGGTTACGCCAATCAACCGCTTATCAGTGCAGCGGGTCGCAGGCATCAAGTTGTCGGTCCGCCTGAAATTGACGGGTTCCGTGCTTCAGACGGGTTCAGAGTGCCGCGGAGCTTCCCGGCAAGGCGTATCGACGAAGGTGTGCTGATGAGCGCTTGACGGAGCCTCGGGTGGCGGGTACATTTCGCGCTCCCCGGATTCCGCATCCGTGGAGCGCATGCTTCGTGCCGAGGTGGCGGAATTGGTAGACGCGCACGGTTCAGGTCCGTGTGGGGGAAACCCCGTGGAGGTTCAAGTCCTCTTCTCGGCACCACTGACCTTCCGGAATCCGGCGGGCCGGTGAAGTGTACGCCTTTCTCGAGGGTATGCCCTCTGCAGGGTCCCCGACGCGGCGCGGCTGGCATTCGTCCCCATTGCACTCGGCGTTCTCTAGCGGGCACCGGCACGCTTGACGTTACAACGCCGGCCGGCAACAAACCTGCATTTGCCTACCGTCACGCAAAAGCGTTGAAACGCACAGCGCCAACACGGCTGACGTCGTAGCCGCCCAACGATGTGGCCTTGTCGTGAAAAGCCTTTGTGCGACAGAAGTCTGCAAAGCACTGCAGCGCAGGCTCGAACCACGCTTCACGGTCGACAAGCAGGTCGAATCGCTCTGTCATCAGGGGAATGAAGTCCAGCCCGTGCTGCCTGGCAAGCCCCGACAGACCCAAGGCCGCATCCACGCGACCCTCGGACACGGCCATTGCGGCATCACTTTCGCTCAATACAAGTTCCGTACTTGCAAGGTCCTCCAGAGCGAGGCCGGCCGCCGTGACCAGCCATTCGAGCAGTATCTGACTCCCGGCTCCGGACTGTCTTCTGGCCAGACGTTTGCCTTGCAGAAACTCAGGATCTATCCGACTCGCGCGAACGTTCGCCGGGCTGGCCGGTACGGCAGCAGCCACATTGCAGCTCGTCGCCGGTCTCGATCGTCGGGCATCGATGCCTTGCCTTGACAGGTAGCTGTCAGCCACGCCCTTTGCCACCAGAAGCCCGCGCTGGCGTTCGGCGAACCCGAGCAGGACCACGTTCTCGGAGGCGAACCGATCACGCACGGCGGGCACGTTCCAGACCTCATCCGGCGACATCAGGTGCAGCGCGGTGGCCACCGCGTCTCGTCGCTCGAACCGCTCGATGCCTTCGCTACTGCCATCGAAGAAAGTCGCGAGTCCGGCGCCCGAGGCCTTCAGTGACCATTCCAGCAAAGGATCGTGACTTCCCGCGAATACCGCCGCTCGCGGTCGCGCGCCCGTGCCCGAGCTTTGCTTCGCCAGCCAACGATTGACGGCTGTACGTGGAAACAACAGCTTGCCGGTTACCCGCGAGCACGGCACGTCACCGGCGGCTGCCAGATCGTAGACCTTGCGCTCGCGCACCCGGAGCAGATCCGCCAATTCGCGAACAGTCAGGAACGTCGGGCTGTCCTCGTCAAGCATCGGCCAAGACAATACCGGATGGCATGCCATACCTTGCATCTTTGCGAAAATTTCCGCAATCTCTTGTTTCTGGGAAAAAACAACAAAAAACGCTTCGAAAAGCATGCTGAACGAACTCACCTGATGAGCCTTTCCATCTGATGTCCGAGACCATCTGATGTCCGAGATTTGGCAATCGCTATGGCTCGCGTCGGGACTCATCCTTTCCGCCAACCCGGATCTCATCGAGATCATCCTGCTCTCTCTCAAGGTGAGCCTGGCGGCCGTGCTGGTTGCCTGCCTGCTCGGATTTCCCCTCGGCGCGCTGCTTGCGGTCAGCCGGTTTCGCGGGCAGGGGTTCGTGATCATCGGCGTCAATGCCCTGATGGGCCTCCCACCGGTGGTCGTCGGTCTGGTCGTCTACCTGATGCTTTCCAACGCCGGGCCGCTGGGTCCGCTCGCCCTCCTCTACACACCGACCGCCATGATCATCGCGCAGACGGTGCTGATCACGCCGATCATCACGGCCCTGTCGCGGAATGTGATTGCCCCCTTGCACGCAGAATACGACGAGCGCTTCAGATCATTGGCCCTGCCGCGCCGAGTAGCCGTGACGACAGTACTGGTGGATGCGCATCAGGCGTTGGCAACGGTTGCCCTGGCCGGTTTCGGGCGTGCCATTGCCGAGGTCGGCGCGGTCATCGTCGTCGGCGGCAACATCAATCATCTGACGCGTGTGATGACGACGGCCATCGCCCTCGAGACGGCAAAGGGCGAACTTGCACTCGCGCTGGCTCTCGGCATGGTTCTGGTGCTACTCGCGATTACCATCAACGCCGCCGTGATGAGTCTCGGCGCACCTCGTGCGCACGCGCCGGCAGCATGACTGAAAGGATTTGCCGGGTATTGCCCTCCTTTGACGTCAATCGACCATGGCAGCCGCGGCCGTGACAGCTGTAGGGCTCGAGCCGCTTGAAGTCGTTGGTCTGTCGTATGCGCCACAAGGTATTTCACTGCTCTCGAAGATCGATTTCACGATCGAGGCTCGTGGCGCCGTGACGGTGATCATGGGCCCGAACGGCGCTGGCAAGAGCCTGCTGCTGCGCCTGCTCAATGGACTGCTCGAACCTTCGGCCGGTCAGGTCAGCTGGAACGGCCATGCGCCGGACGAACAATGCCGCCGACGACAGTCATTCGTGTTCCAGCGCCCGGTGCTGTTGCGTCGATCGGTACGCGCGAACGTCGAGTTCGTGCTCAGGCTGTCACGCGCCATCAGTCGCCGAGAGTGCCGAACGCGCGCCGAATCCCTGATTCGTCGTGCGGGCCTTGCCGGTCGGGAGCTGTTGCCTGCGAGGCAACTCTCCGGCGGAGAACAACAGCGGCTGGCACTCGTCTGCGCCTTGGCCAATGACCCGGAAGTGCTGCTTCTCGATGAGCCGACAGCCAGCCTGGACCCGGCATCGACCGCGGCCATCGAGGCCATCATCACCGACTGTCGGGAAAAGGCCATGACCGTGTTGCTGGTCACCCACGATGCGGGTCAGGCAAGGCGATTGGCCGACGACGTCATCTTCCTCGCCAAGGGGCGAGTCACGGAGCATACCCCAGCCAACCAGTTCTTCGATTCGCCTTGTTCTGCTGAAGCCAGAGCGTATCTCGATGGGCGCCTGGTGCTATGAAGGCACGAACGACAGGTTTCGCGCTGATCAATTCCACGCTGATTTATCAACCTGCCGAACCCAATTCGCAAAGCCCGCCCTGCCTGACCTACCCGGCTCAACCCACCCTGCCTGACCCACCCTGCTCAACTTGACCTGCCTGACCCGACCGTAAAGCCGGAACTCTGCAACGAGGACCTCACACAAATGAAAAAAATTCGCAACGATTGCATGTCGACCATGCGCAACGATCGACCGAACGTTCGACCGGCCACGAGTTCTCTCATACGCCCGGCGTTGCTCGCACTTGCATTATTTACAGAACCAACTCTGGCAACAGCGGACGACACCATCATCCTGCAGTCGACAACGTCAACGGCAAACTCCGGGCTATACGACGCCATCCTGCCGCGCTTCACCGACGATAGTGGCATCACCGTTCATGTCGTTGCGGTCGGTACCGGTCAAGCCATCGGCAACGCCGAGAACGGCGACGGCGATGTGCTCCTCGTGCATGCCACATCTGCCGAGGAAGCGTTCGTCGAGGCAGGCTACGGTGTCGAGCGCTTCGACGTGATGTACAACGATTTCGTCATCGTTGGCCCTGCAGCCGATCCGGCAGAAATCGCCAGCGCGACAGATGTCGACAGCGCTTTCACCCGTATTGCCGATTCGGCTACGCCCTTCGCCTCGCGGGGCGACGATTCCGGTACGCACAAGAAAGAACTGTCGCTATGGGCGAATACCGGCATCGACGTCGCGGCCGCAAGCGGCGACTGGTATCGTGAAACAGGCTCGGGCATGGGCGCGACATTGAACGTGGCGGTCGGCATGGGCGCGTACACGATGACCGATCGCGGCACCTGGATAGCGTTCGCCAACAAGCGCGAGCACCTCATCCTGCTCGAAGGCTTCGATGAACTGTTCAACCAATACGGCGTGATTCTCGTCAATCCCGAGCGTCACCCAACGGTGAATGCCATTGCTGCACAGACGTTCATCGACTGGATCATCGGCGATGCAGGACAGGCGGCCATCGCCGGCTATCGTCTGCACGGCGAACAGCTGTTCTTTCCCAATGCGCGTTGAGGTGCAGTACGGCGATCAACGACCTAACGACTGCGCAAGCTCCCACAAGGCAGAGTCGATAGTAACTTCAGTTGGCAAATGACGGTTCGCACCCGGCAGACGCGCGTGTTCCTGTTCATCTAGCGCATCAGTCAAGCGAGCCAGACGATCCCAGAATTCGTCGCCCGACAAGGCAGTAGGATCGACCAGAAAATAGAACTGTCCCAGATCATGGGGCGGACCCTCAGGCAACTTCAGTCCTTTCACATCCAGCGAATTGACGCTGCCCGTCACGGCGGCAGCCAGAATCTCGGCCATCAACCCGAATCCATACCCCTTGTACCCGCCGGTTGATACCAGTGAACCTTTCAAGGCGGCCTGAGGATTGGTCGTAGGCTCGCCGTTCACGTCGACTGCCCAGCCAAGCGGTATGGTCTCACCGGCTGCCGCCGCCATCGTGATCTTGCCGAGCGCCACGGCACTCGTGCTTTGATCAAATTGAAAAGCGACACCGCCGGTCCTGGCAGGGACGGACATGGCGATGGGATTGGTACCGATTACCGCCTTGTACCCACCCGGTGGAGAGACGACAGCGGACGCGTTGGTGAACCCGATACCGATGTGCCCGGCCTCGGCTATCTGCTCGGTAAAGTAGGCTAGGGACGTGCAGGTATGGGAATGGCAGATAGCCAATGAGCAAGTGCCCGCTTCTGCTGCAACCGACAAGGCTTCCGGAAGCGCTCGAGCAAACGCCGGCTGGGCGAATCTGAAGCCGGCATCCACCTTGATACTGGCGGTCCTGGGTCGAGTCACTACTGGCTCGACCGTGCCACTGACCCGTCCAGACTTCAATTGTGTGCAGTAGCTCTCCAGATAGTACAGGCCGCAAATCAGATTGCCTGTGCCCTCGGCCTTGCGTACGGCCCGCGCGACTTCGATCGCCACTTGTTCCAACGCTCCATGCCTGAGCAACGCTCGTGTGGCGGCACTTTCAATATCATCCAGAGACACTGTGGATCTACTCATTGCCATGTCATTCCTCTGCCAATCGAGTTGGACTTGTTCGGTGCACTACCGGTCACCTTCGACAGGGTACTGATGATCGTGACGCGCTCAAAACCTTGTATCGCGACCAACTCGCCAAGCAGCGGGGTCGCGCCACCGGCCTCCACAGCCCTTAGAATCGTAACGCAGGATTCTCCAGCAATTTTTGCCGCACTCCAACCAGGACCCGACCATGATCCAACGCATCGACACCAACGCCCGCTCCAGCAAGATCGTCCGGCATGGTGGGGTGATCTACCTGACCGGTCAGGTCGCCGAGGGCGACACGATCGAGGCGCAGACCCGCACGTGCCTCGCCCAGATCGATGCCCTGCTCGAACGCGCCGGGTCCTCGCGCGAGCACCTTCTGCAGGTCACCATCTGGCTAGCCGACATGGCGGACTTCGCGGCGATGAACGAGATATGGAATGCCTGGGTACCCGACGGACACGCCCCGGCGCGCGCGTGTGGCCAGGTGAAACTCGCGCGCGACGTGCTGAAGATCGAGATCCTGGCGATTGCCGCGGGCGACTGAGCCCTAGAGCCATTGACGCCTGCAAGTCTGCAACTGATGTGCTGCGCCCGATATCTGCAGCTCCAGTGACTTGAAGTCAAGTGGAAGGCAACTCACCAAACGGCCATTTCACCACGACGTTCTCGTCCCGTTCGGGACCGGTCGAGACGAGGTGAATGGGCGTTTCCACCAGCTGCTCGAGGCGTTCGATGTAACGGCGCGCCGCATCGGGCAGATCGTCCAGCTGCGTCATGCCGGCTGTCGTCGAACGCCAGCCCGGCATCGTTTCATACACCGGTACGCAGCGTGACAGCGCATCCGCACCGAGCGGCGGATGATCGAGCATCTCACCATCCAGTTCGTAGGCGGTGCAGATACCGATCGTTTCAAGCGAATCCATCACGTCGAGCTTGGTCAGACAGATTCCGCTGATGCCATTGAGAATGCAGGCACGGCGCACGCCGACGGCATCGAACCAGCCACAGCGTCGTGGCCGACCGGTGGTCGCACCGAATTCACGTCCACGATCGCCCAGTGTCTCGCCGACGTCATCGAAGAGTTCGGTCGGGAAGGGTCCGGCGCCGACCCGTGTGGTGTAGGCCTTGGTAATGCCGAGCACATAGTCGATGGTATTCGGGCCGCAGCCACTGCCACTGCAAGCGGCACCGGCGACCGTATTCGACGAGGTAACGAAGGGGTACGTGCCATGGTCGACATCCAGCAAGGTGCCTTGTGCGCCTTCGAAAAGGATGCGGTCACCTGCCTTGCGATGTCGTGCGAGCAGTCCGGGGACATCATCGATAAGGGGCACCAGGCGTTTCGCGTAGGCGCGTGCCGTTTCCCGAATGACCTTCTCGTTGACCAGCGGTACGTCATAGCGTGCAAGGGTTGCATTGTGCTGCGCGCAAAGCGATGCGAGCTTCTCGTCGAAGCGGTCCAGATCAGTCAGGTCATGAACCCGCAACGCGCGGCGCGACACCTTGTCGTCATAGGCTGGCCCGATACCCCGGCCCGTCGTGCCGATTGCATCATTGCCAGCGGCCTTCTCTCGTGCCTTGTCCAGCGCACCGTGGAACGGCAGGATCAACGGGCAGGCGCCACTGATCCGCAGCCTTTCCGCGACCGGTACGCCACGGGCCTCCAGCATGTCCATTTCCTCGAACAGAGCTTCCGGAGAGACCACGACACCGTTGCCGATGACGCAGGTAACACCCTGACGCAGCACCCCGCTCGGCACGAGATGCAGGACTGTCTTCTCGTCGCCGATGACCAGGGTATGACCGGCATTGTGGCCACCTTGAAAACGCACGACAAGCGCCGCCTGCTCGGTCAGCAGGTCGACGATCTTGCCTTTTCCTTCATCGCCCCATTGGGTCCCGAGTACGAGCACACTGCTGGCCATGGATTTCAATGCTCCGCTGTCTTGATCACGAAAGGGGTTCGATCGACCAGCCATCTTCCGAACGAATCAGCTCACGGTCGCACCGCTGCCGCTCGTCATCGCGCCCTGGCAACGCGCACAGGACGCGGACGCCGGCTTCACGCAAGCGGCAGACTTCCTGCCAGGCACCCGGCTCGAACGGGTCGGCAACATGGACGAGACACCCGGCATGCTTTGACGCCACACCCGCGATGGCCGTACTCGCGGTTGCAGTACCCGCTGCTGCTATTCCCGCAGCACTATCCAGCAAGCGCTTCAACTCGCCACTGAAACCGGTAGCCGGGCGCGCATGCCCGAAAGCCTCACCGACCGAATCGTAGCGACCACCTCGCGCAAGCTCGGCGCCCGACTCATCGTGCACCGCGAACAGCGTCCCCGTGTGATAGCTGAAGCCTCTGAGCTCGGCAAGATCGACAAGCAACCGGACGTCGGGATGCGTGACCCGCACAGCCGCGACGATTCGGGCAAGTTCGTCGAGTGCGTCTTCGACCCCGGCACTTGCACCGGCCAGTCGACGACGTGCCAGCGCGACAAGCGAATCGTCTGCGCAAGCATCGCCGATGATCTGACCACGCAGACTGCAGAGATCGACAAGACGATCGGCGGGCCCCGCCGTAACGCCAGCCACGACAAGCCGTTCACGAACATCCGGCACCGAGCCACGTTGCATGGCTTCGAAGACGCGGGCTTCATCGGACGTTGACAACGCACAGTCCTTCGCGAGTGCTCGATACACGCCCACATGCCCCAGATCGAGAAGCTGGTGACTCAGCGGCACGCCGCCGACACGCAAGGTCTCGAGCATCAGGCGAATGATCTCGACATCGCTTTCGTGACCGGCGTGCCCGTACAGTTCGGCACCGAACTGCTGGGGGCTTCGACTGCCACCGGCACCGTCAGCCTGGGTGCGCAGGACCGTGCCACTGAAACAGAAGCGATTAGGTGTTTCACTCCGCAGCGCATGCGCATCCAGGCGGGCAACCTGTGGAGTGATGTCGGCCCGAACGCCAAGGGTGCGACCATTGTTCTGATCGACGAGCTTGAAGGTCTGGAGATTCATCGCTTCGCCCGAACCGGTCAGCAGGCTGTCGGTGTACTCGATCAGCGGCGGCATGACCAGCTCGAAGCCCCAGGCTCGACAACAGTCGATGACGGTACGTCGCAAGCACTCGATGCGCCAGGCTTCGTCGGGCAGCAGATCATGCACACCGTCCGGTAGCTGCCAGCGGTCAGGGCGAAGGTCGCTCAAGGTCGCTCAGCGCACGAAGATCAAGAGAACGACACCGGCAATCATGCTCGACAATCCCATCAGCCGCATTTGCGTTGCCGGCGACTCCGCCACGGCACGAACCGCTGCCCGATAGAGTTCCGGACTCGCAAAGGGCAAGAGCCCCTCGATGACGAGCACCAGCGCCACAGCTGTCAGGATTTCGGTCCACACCTCAGCGTCCTCGCCAGATCATTCCGTCAGGCCCCGTGGTGCGTCAACGTGATATCGACGCACCAACCTGCTCACTCGGCCGGCGCCGGACGATTTCCACCCGAGCCATTGAAATACTGGAAGAACTCGGAATCCGGCTGCAGCAGCAACACGTCATTGCCACTGAAGGCACGCCGATAGGCACTGAGACTTCGGTAGAGGCTGTAAAACTCCGGATCCTTTGTGTATGCCTCAGCATAGATGCGAGCAGATTCGGCGTCACCTGTACCCCGTGTCTGCTCGGCCTGGGCGTACGCCGTCGCCAGCGTCTCCTCACGGATGCGATCCGCGGCGGCACGAATGCGCTTGGCACTCTCCTCCCCTTCCGAGCGAATCTCACGGGCGATCTTCTCCCGGTCCTTTTCCATGCGCTGATAGACCGACTCACGCACGTCTTCCGGCAGCTCGACCTTCTTGACGCGGACGTCGACGATCTTGATGCCGAGATTACCCGCCTGCCCGTCGACCGCCTCGAGAATCTCCTCGCGGAGTGTCGAACGTGCCGAGGATACGACCTCACGGATAGTCCGCTGACCGAAGGCGTCCTTGACCCCTTCGCGCACGAACTGCGTCAGACGGCTGTTGGCGCGCGACTCGACACCGCCGAGGCGGGTGTAGAACGTCTCGGCATCGGCAATACGCCACTTGATGAACGAATCGACGATGACGTTCTTCTTCTCGCTGGTCAGTACGCGTTCGGGCTGTACGTCGAGCGTCAGTATTCGCTTGTCAAACTTGATGACGTTCTCGAGCAAGGGCACCTTGAAATGCAAGCCTGGCTCATATTCCTTCTCGGCTATCTCACCCAGGAACAGCTTTATCGCCTTCTCACGTTCGTTGACGGTGAACACCATCGAACTGAAGATCAGCAGCAGGACCGCAATACCGAGCAGGATCAGTGGATTGTTCAAGCGATTCATCGCAGCGTCCCTCGTTCACGCGAGCGCAGAGCATCGCGCGCTATTTGTCCCGCCTCAACGGGCAGATCGTTAAAGCGAGGTGCATTGGTGTCAGAGCTGCTGAGCGGTGAGGTACCGTCGCGTGAACTACCGGAACCGGCCTGATTCTGCTCGAGCAACTTGTCGATAGGCAGATACATCAAGCTGTTACCGCCGCCTTCGCCGCTACCGCTGTTCATCAGCACCTTGCTGCTGTTGCCGAGCACGGTTTCCATGGCTTCCAGATAGAGACGGTCGCGGGTCACGCCCGGGGCTTTCTCGAATTCGTTGAGGAGCGACAGGAAGCGTTGCGATTCACCGATTGCGGCCTGTTCGACCCGTGTCTTGTAGGCTTCCGATTCCTCGATTTCCCGTTGCGCGTCACCGCGAGCACGGGGCAGCACTTCGTTCCGGTAAGCCTGCGCCTCGTTGATGAAGCGCTCCTTGTCCTCACGCGCCTTGATGGCATCGCTGAACGCCGCCTGGACCTGCTCGGGCGGCTGCGCCCGCTCGAGGTTGACCGCGGTCACATTGATACCCGCGCCATAGGAATCCAGTACTTGCTGCAGGCTCTCGAGCGTGGTGTTCCACACGACATCACGTCCGGTGGTCAACACCGACTCGAGACCGGTCGAACCGATGACTTCACGCAAGGCACTCTCGACCACCTGTTCGAGCGCCTGATCGGGGCCACTGACATTGAACAGATAGTCCTCGGCGCTACTGATGTTGTACTGCACGGCGAGATCGATATCGACGATGTTCTCGTCCTGGGTCAGGATCTGCTGATTGACCAGTTTCGCTGTACGGATCTGCTCGACGTCGACCTTCTCGACCGCCTGGAACGGATAAGGCAAGCGCCAGTGCGGACCCGGGCCGGTGGTGTGGACATGGCGACCGAACTGCGTGACCACGCCGGCCTGAGCCGGCTGCACCACGTAGATGCCGGTCAGCATCCACAGGACGAGGAGCACGGCCGCCAATGCCCCGATGGCCTTGCCGGACAGGTTGCCGCCCGGCAGTCCACTGCCGCCACCGCTACCACTGCGCCGCGGACCACCGCCCTTGTTACCGACGAGTCCATCCAGCTTCTTCTTGAAGTTCCGGAATACCTCATCGAGATCCGGCGGACCACCCGCGCCCTTCTTGCGGTTGCCCCACGGGTCGTTGTCGTTCCCACCAGGCTCGTTCCAAGCCATATGAATCGTTCGCTCCGTTGCCGAAGTTTCCGGCGTTGTCATATCAATTCCGCCCACACGCCGCAATCGGCGGTCGGTCGAAGAGAAGGTCGTCTGTAATTCGGTGCTCGCGGCCGAGTCGCGCAAAGTCGATCGCATCCATGTCCAGATGTACAAATGTTGCGCCATCGTCTTCGACGCGCTCCTCGACGACCGCACGAGCCTCGAACAGCTGAGCGCGCAACTTGCCGTTTGCCGGCGCGATGCGCAACCACCCGTTCATGCGTTCACCGGAAATACGTTCGGCAATCGCCTCGAGCAACAACGGCAGGCCGTCACCTGTCGCGGCAGACAGGTACACAGCTACCGCCCGACCCGACTCTGCACGCTCGATACGCGGCGCATGTCCTGATAGATCGATCTTGTTGAACACGTGAAGTTCCGGAACCTCTCCCGCACCGATACCGGCAAGCACTTCGTTGACGTTGTCGCGTCGCCGCGCGCTCTCTTCGTCCGCATCGTCGATGACGTGCAGCAGGAGGTCTGCCTCGAGCGTCTCGGTCAAGGTCGAACGGAAGGCGTCGACCAGTTCATGCGGAAGATCACGGATGAAGCCGACGGTATCAGCAAGTACCGCGACGCCCCCACCCGGTAGTTCGAGGCGCCGGAGTGTCGGATCGAGGGTTGCAAAGAGCTGATCGGCTGCAAAAACGCGTTCGTCGGTCAGGCGATTGAACAGCGTCGACTTGCCGGCATTGGTATATCCGACCAGGGAGACCGTCGCGATACCGCTCTTGCCGCGCTGGCTTCGACCCTGTTCGCGTTGGCGTCGAACCTTCTGCAACCGGCTTTTCAGCTGGCGCACGCGCTCGTTCAACAAGCGCCGGTCGGTCTCCAGCTGGGTTTCACCCGGCCCCCGGAGACCGATGCCACCCTTTTGCCGTTCCAGGTGCGTCCACCCTCTGACAAGCCGTGTTGACAGATGCGTCAGTTGCGCAAGTTCCACCTGTAGCTTGCCCTCGAAGGTACGCGCCCGTTGGGCGAAGATATCCAGGATGAGGCTGTTCCGATCCAGAACCCGAACCGACAGCTCTCGCTCGAGATTTCGCTCCTGGCTTGGCGACAGTCGTTGACCGAAGAGCACGACATCGCTTTCGTTCTCTAGGAGCGCCTGGCGCAGTTCCTCGATCTTGCCCTTGCCGATGAAATGCCGCGCCGTCGGGCGCAGACGCGTGCCGGTCACAAGCTCGGTGACAACCATGCCGGCAGAGCGCGCCAGCTCGACGAACTCCGCCCGATCCGCCTCGGTATCGGTCGGTCGCGCGAAAGCACCGGCCGAGCCCGAGGGCCCGGCGCTCTGCCGAATGTCGATATGCACGAGAAGCGCACGGTCGCCGCTATCGGGACGTTCGAACAAGTGGTTACCCGGCTCCCGGCCGCATCGGCCTGGTCAATATCGCTCGTCGCGGTTGCGCGAACGGCAGCATGAACACACTCACACCGATCATTCAGTCGTGCTGTCATCCTCGCCGGGCAACGCGATCTTGACGACGCGTGACGGCACCACCGTCGAAATGGCATGTTTGTAGACCATCTGACTGACTGAACCCGCACCTTTCAAGAGCACGGCGAACTGGTCGAACGATTCGATCTGACCCTGCAACTTGATACCGTTGACGAGGTAGATCGACACAGGCACGCGCTCCCTGCGCAGCGCGTTGAGAAACGGCTCCTGTAAGGATTGTCCTTTCGCCATGCCGATGGGGTCCGAGGGCTCAACTGCACGATTGTGGCGGCATGTCTCGAGCCTGTCAATCGGCCCCTGCTGCCCGTTCACTCGCGCTGACCAGCCCACCGGACCACGGCTTGTCCTTCGCAGGATGACCGGGTTAAGGGCCGGTTAAGCGTCGCTTCGACAAGATCGTCGGCAGACTGACAGGAGTCCTCTTCCATGACCGATGAAACACGCTCCACCGGAGCCGCCCCGAATCGACTGACAGGTGTCGCGATGTTGACGACGATACTCCTCGGCCTGTCGATGCCGGTTCTCGCCGAGGCAGAACCCCCCTTCGCCGCCGAGCCCCTCGAGACCCTCGGTGACGATCATCGGGTACGAGAAGGTCATGTCAGTCCGCTGGCCCTTCGCTCGAGCGACGCGGAAACGGCGTCCCGGGGTGTTGTCGCAGGTGCTGCACCTGCCTTGTACAAATCTCTCTTGTTGAGGGGGTATGACGTCTGGGTCGCCGATCTTGGCGCATGGTTGCACGGCAACCGGGACGGCGACAGCTTCTTCAGCGCGGTCGAATTCACCCTCGATGTCGATACCGAAAGCGTTACGGAGGATGTCTACGCCGTCATCACCTTGACTGACGCTGCCGGCTATCTGACGCTCGAGCATGTGTCGGCCACTTTCTCCCTGTTTGGCCGCGCATCGAGCGACGCCTACCGAATCGAGATCGAACTGCTCCAGAATCACGCTCCCGGCTACCGGGATGCGTACATCGAGATTCGCGACGCCTTCGATGGCCGACTGCTCGATAACCTCACCCCCTACGACCACGCAGCCCTTGCCGATCTGCCCCTGGAATCGAGGTTTGATGACAATTTATCCCACATCGATGACGGGTTCGGGCCAGATCATCCCGACAACAGTGGCATCGTTGGTGGCTTTGCCTTCACCGGATCGAGCAGCCACCAGGGTCACGAGGACGATACGTATGTCGGCGCCTATGCCGGGGCTACCGCTCCACTCGCCCTGCTGTTGTTGTTCGGCCTGGTAGCATGGCGATGCGGCGCTTACGGATGGCCGTCAAAGTCACGACTCTTTATACTTCGGTGCAAGCTGCAGCTAGCACACCGCTCGCAGCTTCCGGAACATGAGGAGCTGCATGAGCGATTACGCGACGATTCACCGGCACTCGCTGGACGACCCTGACGATTTCTGGCTGAGTGTCGCCCGTGAGGTTTCATGGGAGACACAACCGACCATCGGCTGCGAACAAACCGACAGCCCGTTCAATCGCTGGTTCCCGGACGGCCGGATCAATGCCTGCCACAATGCGCTCGACGTCCATGTCGACTCGGGTCGGGGTGATCAGCTTGCGTTGATTCACGACAGCCCGGTTACCGCATCGGTTACCCGATTCACCTATCGCGAACTTCGCGACACGGTCGCACGCTTCGCTGGTGCCCTCGTCGATCTCGGTGTCGGCAAGGGCGACCGCGTGCTCATCTATATGCCGATGGTCCCCGAAGCGGTCGTCGCCATGCTGGCAACGGCGCGGCTTGGCGCCGTACACACCGTGGTTTTCGGCGGTTTCGCAGCGCGTGAGCTTGCCGTTCGCATCGACGATTGCAAGCCCGGCGTCATCATCAGCGCTAGCTGCGGTATCGAGCCGAGCCGCATTGTCGAATACAAGCCGTTACTCGATGAGGCATTGAAACTGGCGACCACGCCAGTCCCGAATGTGGTTCTGCTACAACGACCGGAATGCAAAGCGTCGATGATCGATGGACGTGATCATGACTGGCAATCGATCATCGCTCAGGCGTCACCCGCGGACTGTGTTCCGGTGGCCAGTACAGATCCCCTTTATATTCTCTACACCTCCGGGACGACGGGGCGCCCGAAAGGCGTGGTACGTGACACCGGCGGCAGTGTGGTATCTCTCAAATGGTCGATGAAGGCGGTCTACGACGCCAGTCCCGGCGATGTCTACTGGGCGGCCTCCGACATCGGCTGGGTCGTCGGGCATTCGTACATCGTGTACGGGCCACTGTTCCAGGGCTGCACATCCGTTCTCTACGAAGGGAAACCGGTCGGTACGCCGGACGCCGGCGCCTTCTGGCGGGTCATCGCCGAACACAAGGTCAAGACTCTGTTCACGGCGCCGACGGCCTTTCGCGTCATCCGCAAGACCGATCCACAAGCCACCTTGCTTGCCGAATACGACATCTCCTCTCTCGAAGCCCTGTATCTCGCCGGCGAACGCTGTGACCCGGACACGCTTCGCTGGGCTGAGGAGACCCTCGATGTCCCGGTGATCGACCATTGGTGGCAGACCGAGACGGGCTGGTCGATCTGTGCCAACGCACGGGGACTGGACAAGGACGGGCGCGGATTGCCGATCAAGCCGGGCTCGCCATCCGTTGCCGTACCAGGCTACGACGTTGTCGTGCTGAATAGTGAAGGGGAAGCGGTCGCCGCCGGCGATATTGGTTCGATCGTGGTACGCCTGCCCCTGCCCCCGGGCACCTTCACAACCCTCTGGAACGCCGATGATCGATATCGCGATGCCTATTTCACTCAGTTTCCGGGCTACTACGAAACCGGTGATGCCGGCTTCATCGACGAGGACGGCTATGTCTTTGTCATGGCGCGCACCGATGATGTCATCAACGTCGCGGGTCATCGCCTGTCGACAGGCGCCATGGAAGAGGCGCTCGCCAATCACCCCGATGTCGCCGAATGCGCGGTCATGGGTGTGCAGGACGAAGTGAAGGGGCAACTGCCGGTCGGCTTCGTGATCCTGAACGCTGGCGTCGAGCGGCCGGCCGCCGACATAGAGTCCGAACTGATCGCCCGAGTGCGCGAGGAAATAGGCCCGGTGGCCGCTTTCCGTTCAGTGGCGATCGTCGATCGGCTGCCGAAGACCCGCTCTGGAAAGATTCTTCGCGCGACGATGCGCTCGATAGCTGACGGCAGCCAATGGAACATGCCGGCAACCATCGAGGATCCGAGCGTACTCGACGAAATAGAGGAGACGCTGAAGCGTCTTGGATATGCCGGGAGCGCCTCTTGAGCGACGTCGGCGAACGCCTGCTCGAAAAACGCGCAGCGGCCCTTGCGGGTGGCGGCCAGAAACGTGTCGACGCACAGCACGGCAAAGGCAAGCTGACCGCCCGCGAACGCCTCGCGGTGCTCTTCGACCCCCACACCTTCCGGGAGTGGGACATGTTCGTCGAGCACGATTGCCACGATTTCGGCATGGCCGACAATCGCATTCCGGGCGACGGCGTCGTCATTGGCTACGGTCGCGTGAACGGTCGCCTGGTATTCGCCTTCAGCCAGGATTTCACCGTGCTCGGCGGCTCACTCTCGGCCGCTCATGCGCGCAAGATCTGCAAGTTGATGGACCACGCATTGCGGGTCGGCGCGCCGGTTGTCGGCATAAACGATTCGGGCGGTGCGCGCATCCAGGAGGGTGTCGCCTCACTCGGCGGTTACGCCGATGTGTTTCAGAAGAACATTCTGGCTTCCGGCGTGATCCCACAGATCTCGATGATCATGGGGCCCTGTGCCGGCGGCGCCGTGTACTCGCCCGCGATGACCGATTTCATCTTCATGGTGCGCGACACGAGCTACATGTTCGTGACCGGACCGGAAGTGGTAAAGACCGTCACGCACGAGGAAGTGACCCAGGAGGAACTCGGCGGTGCAAGCACCCATACCACCCGATCGAGTGTTGCCGATGACGCCTTCGAAAACGATATCGAGGCATTGCTTTCGCTGCGCCGATTTCTCCGCTTCCTGCCCGCCAGCAACCGCGAGCAGGCACCGCCTCGACCGACCAGCGATCCCGCCGGGCGCACGATTCCGGCGCTCGACACACTCGTGCCGGACAATCCGAACCTGCCCTACGACATCCGTGAGCTGGTGACGCGGGTCTGCGACGAGGAGGACTTTCTCGAATTGCAACCTGAGCATGCCGGCAACATCGTTATCGGCTTCGGTCGCCTGAACGGGGACACCATTGGCTTTGTCGCCAATCAGCCGATGGTCCTTGCCGGTTGTCTGGATATCGCCGCGAGCCGCAAGGCGGCTCGATTCGTACGCTTCTGCGATGCCTTCTCGATTCCCATCGTGACCTTCGTGGACGTCCCGGGCTTCCTGCCGGGTACCGCTCAGGAATACGGCGGCATCATCAAGCACGGTGCCAAGCTCCTGTTCGCCTACGGTGAGGCGACTGTTCCGAAAATCACCGTCATCACGCGCAAGGCCTATGGGGGTGCGTATGACGTGATGGCGTCCAAGCATCTCCGCGGCGACGTCAACTACGCCTGGCCCTCGGCGGAAATTGCCGTCATGGGCCCGAAGGGTGCGGTCGAGATCATCTTCCGCGCGGACAAGAACGACCCGAAAGCGATCGAGGCACGCACCGAGGAATACCGCGAGAAATTTGCCAATCCCTTTGTTGCGGGCAGTCTCGGCTTCATCGATGACGTCATCCGGCCACAGAGCACACGCGCCCACCTGTGTCGCGATCTCGAGATGCTGAAAGGCAAGGTGCTCGAGAACCCCTGGAAGAAACACGACAACATACCGCTGTGAGCGACACGAAGATGACGAACACGAGCGACGATGTTGCAGGGCAGGCACGGCGTGACGGCACTCGCGGAATCAACAAGATACTCGTCGCCAATCGCGGCGAGATCGCTTGCCGCGTCATCGAGACCGCGCGCCGACTCGGCATTGCCACGGTAGCGATCTATTCCGATGTCGATCGTCATGCCCTGCACGTCAAGGCGGCCGATGAAGCGATCTGCGTTGGCGCCAGCGCCTCGAGCGAGAGCTACCTGAAGATCGATGCGATCCTGGCTGCGGTGCGCGACAGCGGCGCCGATGCCGTGCACCCGGGATTCGGCTTTCTCTCGGAGAACGCCGCGTTCGCGATCGCGCTGGAGAAGGCCGGTGTCATCTTCATTGGTCCCGGGGTCCGTGCGATCGAGTCCATGGGCGACAAGATCGAGTCGAAGAAGATCGCGACCGCCGCAGGCGTCAGCACCGTTCCGGGGCATCCTGAAGCGGTCGCCGATGCCGACGAAGCATTCCGGATAGCGAAGCAAATCGGCTGCCCGGTCATGCTGAAGGCGTCCGCCGGTGGCGGCGGCAAGGGCATGCGTGTTGCCGCTACGCTCGACGATGTCAGGAGTGGCTTCGAGGCCGCCCGGAACGAGGCGAAGACCGCCTTCGGCGACGATCGCGTCTTTGTCGAGAAGTTCATCGAGCAACCCCGGCATATCGAGATTCAGCTCATCGCAGATTCACATGGCAATTGCCTGTACCTGCACGAGCGCGAGTGTTCCATCCAGCGACGCCACCAGAAGGTTGTCGAGGAAGCGCCTTCATCGTTCATAGACGCCGATACCCGGAAGGCCATGGGAGAACAGGCCGTCGCCCTGGCCCGGGCCGTCAACTATCGCTCGGCCGGAACCGTCGAATTCATCGTCGACGCCAATGCTCGCTTCTACTTTCTCGAGATGAATACCCGACTGCAAGTCGAGCACCCGGTCACCGAGTGCATCACCGGTCTCGATCTGGTCGAACTGATGATCGATGTTGCGGATGGCAAGCCCTTGCCACTGCAACAGGCCGATGTGCCACTGCTCGGCTGGTCGTTCGAGGCACGTGTCTACGCCGAAGATCCGGATCGCGGCTTCCTGCCATCGACCGGTCGGGTGACGCACTACGAGCCTCCCGTACCGCGCGCCGTCGTTGCCGACATCGTCGCCCGAGCGTCAGAAGATGCGCTGGTGCGCGTGGATACGGGAATCGAAGCCGGCGGCGAGATCTCGATGTACTACGATCCGATGATCGCCAAGCTGGTCACCTGGGCACCTGACCGTGATGCAGCGCTCGCGATGATGCGCGATGCACTTGATCGCTATCGCATCAGCGGCGTATCGCACAATCTGCCCTTCTTGTCGGCACTGTTCTCACACCCCGACCTCGCGGCCGGAAAGCTCACGACCCACTTCATCGAAGATCACTTCCCCGACGGCTTCGACAGCTACCGGCACGAATCCGCGGCCTGCACACGGCTACCCGTCGTTGCCGCCTGGCTCACGCGTCAATGCAAGCGTCGTGACCAGCTGTCGGTCAGCGCACCCTTGCACACCGCGTCATCGGTGATGACCACCAACCCTGCCGGTTTCAACGGGCTTGCGGTCTTCGATGCCGAAAACACCCGGATCGACGTCGACGACGATCGACTGGACAAGGTCGAGAGTGACTGGCAACCGGGCGAATGGCATTTCACCGGCAGCGTCGACGGTCAGCAGATATCCGTCGCCGTCAACGGCGACGATGCGCGATGGCATCTTTCCTCGGACGGCAGCCGTCGCGACTATCGCGTCGTCGAACCGCATGTTGCGGCGCTCGTCGCGATCATGCCGATCAAGGCTGAAACCGACCTTTCGAAGGTTCTCCTCTCCCCCATGCCGGGATTGCTGACCCGTGTACTGGTGAACGTCGGCGACACCGTGGAGGCGGGCCAGGAACTTGCCGTCATCGAAGCCATGAAGATGGAGAACACGCTGAAAGCACTGGAGGCAGGGGTCGTTTCCGCCGTTACTGCGGCCGAGGGGGACAGCCTTGCCGTTGACGCCGTGATCATGGAATTCGAATGACAGCGCCTGCGACCGGTCTGACGGACCCGAAAGCCATGACGACCTCGAGTTTGCCGTTGTCACTCGGACGGCTCAATCATGTCGCCCTGGTTGTTGCTGACCTAGCCAGCGCCACGGCGACCTGGCGCGACACGCTGGGAGCGACGGTATCGGAGCCGCAGGCATTGCCAGAGCACGGCGTCACGGTCGTCTTCATCGATCTGCCAAACACCCGGCTGGAATTGCTGGAACCGCTTGGCGATGGCTCACCGGTCAGCCGTTTTCTGGAGACGCACAAGGGTGGCGGCATGCACCATGTCTGTCTGGAGGTTGAAGACGTTCGCGTTGCCCGAGACGAACTGATCGCACGGGGTGCTCGCGTCCTCGGTGACGGCGAGCCAAGGACGGGCGCTCACGGCAACCCGGTCATCTTCCTGCATCCGGCGGATCTTCACGGCACCTTGCTGGAACTCGAGGAAGTGCGGCCTTCCTGAACCGCTGACCATCGCAAGGGCGGCCGACAGAACACATCATTCATTCCTCGATGAGCCCAAGCCAGCGCACGACGATACCACTCGCATAGACGCGGGCCACATCGTCGACAAAGCCCTGGAAATCAACCGCTGCATCACTGTTCGCGTTGTCCGAGATCGTCCGAACGATCGAGAAAGGCGTGTCGAATGCCGCGCAGACCTGGGCGACCGCAGCACCCTCCATCTCGACGCAGACGACATCCGGCAAGCGTGCCCGAATGTCCTGGGCATCGGCCTTGTCATGCACGAAACGATCGCCGCTGGCAATGTCGGCCACGACGACTTTTGGCGCAAGCACCTGATGTCTCTGCTGCAAGGCGGCCGGGAGAAACCTGTGGAAATCCTCTGCCACGAAGCCATTGGCGGCAGTGACAAGTCGCGCCCGTGCGCGATCGTCAGTCGGCAAGGCGGCGGTGCCGAGCAGGGGAATCTCGTGCCTGGCCAACAGCGGACGGGCATCGAAGTCGTGTTGCCATAGACGGTTCCCCACCACGACATCACCGCGGCTGAGGTTCGGTGACAGAGCTCCGGCCACACCGGTAAACAGAAGCTCCTGGATGTCGTGACGCGCAATCATCCAGGTAGCCGTACTCGCTGACGCTACCTTGCCCCAGTGGGAAAAGGCGATCAGGACATCGTCTGCCCCGCGCAAGGCACCTCGCCACCACTCTCGACGCCCGGCCATGCCGTGGTCACGAACGTCCATCGCCTGTACCAGCGATTCGACCTCCTCCTGCATGGCGCCGAGAATGGCAACGGTCATCAGCCGCCGACCGTGACCCAGCGCAGGATGAAGAAATCATCGGTTCGCAAGGTCAGGTCGATGTTGTCCCTGGAAGCGGCGATCAGTGGCTGGACATACATCGGAATGTAGGCGACATCATCCTGGAGGGTTCGGGTCACTTCGTCGAGCATGCCCTGGCGTTTCTCGTCGTCCAGTTCCGTCTGGATCATCGGCAGCAATTCATCCACTCGCGCGCTGGAGTACTTGCCGAAGTTCCAGCTACCCAGCTTCTTCTCTTCGTTCGGTGTCGCGGCAAGGAAACGGATGGGATGCTCTGCATCGAAGGTACCCGGCGACCAGCCGAGTAGAAACATGTCGAAGCTGCCCTCACGCAACTCAGGCCAGTAGTTCCTGACCGGCATCGTGTCGAGCTCTGCCCGCAGGCCGACGCGCGTCAACATCGACGCCGCCGCCTTGCAGATCGCCTCGTCATTGATATATCGATCGTTCGGGCAGCGCAGACCAAAGGAAAATCCGTCGGGGTAGCCCGCATCGGCCAACAGCTTCTTCGCACCGTCCGGATCGAGCGGGAGTCGCTCGGCATTCGCCGTGGAGTACCCCCGCATGCCCTCCGGAACGAGCTGCGCAACCGGTTGGGCGTTGCCGCGCATGATCTTTGCCACCAGCGCATCGACATCGATGGCCTGGTAGGCGGCCTTGCGAACACGAACATCCGTGAACGGATTCTTTGCACCGGCGTCGTCGCCCAGCGCAAGCGTCTCGTTGTGCAACGCGAATCCGAACATGATCACCCGCGCCTCGATGCCCTCGTGTACGGCGATACCGTCACGCTCCTTCATGCGGGGAACATCCTGCAGAGGAATTGGCGAGAGATAGTCGATCTCGCCCGAGAGCAGTGCCGCCACTCCCGTCGAACTCTCGCCTATCGGCGTGAAGATTCCTTCGGTCACGTTGCCGTCGAGTTCATCCCACCAGCCTTCGAACGCCGTGAGCACCGTCCGTACTCCCGGGTCGCACGCCGTCACTTGATAGGCGCCCGTGCCGTTGGCCTGACGTGTGGCAAAGTTCTCCGCTTCGGTCGACGGACGCGCCGCCTCGTTCGATTCTGCCCAGTCACGATCCATGATCATGAAGTTGGCGATCGAATCGGGAAACAGCGGATTCGGCTGCAACGTGAGAAAGTCGATCGTGTAGTCATCGACCACGACCACTTCGCTGACCGGGGCGAACCATGAGCGCACATCGGATTCCTCGGCAGAAGCTCGCTCGTAGGAAAACAGCACATCGTCTGCGGTGAATTCTGCGCCGTCGTGATATTTCACGCCTTCGCGCAACCTGAACCGCCATCCCTTGTCGTCGAGTGCTTCCCAGGATTCGGCGAGCGCGGGTTCGATCTGCATCGAGGCGTCACGACGAACCAGGCCTTCATAGACATTGTTGAGGAACCCGAGCACGGGCGCCGAGCTCACCGCATGGGGATCGAGCGTCTGTGGATCCGTAGTCGCTGCCCAGCGAAGGGTCTCGGCGCTGACCGGGAAGCTGAAAACTGAAATCACACTACCAATCACCGCGGCAAACGGCACTGCGGTCAGGTGTATTCGCGTGCAGGTGTTCATGTTCGAACCGAGTCGGAAGAGGAGGTCGCAGTATAGCGGCACACTATCGGCGTTCGAGTCGCCAGGGTCCTCGACACGAGGTGAAGACGTAACGCCGTGTCGTCACAGAGAGTCTGTGACGATCAGCGACGCGGTACCGCATCAAGGAGAGCGAGCGACGGCGTCTCGCTGAGCAATTCCCGCCCGTAGGGCGACGCTGGCGATGCGAAGAAGGCTTCGCTGTCGCCGTACTCGACGCACTCGCCGCGCTTGAGCACGACGATGCGATCCGCCATCTGTCGCACCACGGCGAGGTTGTGACTGATGAACAGCATCGACAGGCCGAACGTCGATTGAAGCTCCTTCAGCAGGTTCAGGATCTGCGCCTGTACCGATACATCCAGCGCCGATGTCGGCTCATCCGCAACGAGGAGTTCGGGGCGGGCGAGCAGTGCCCGCGCGACGGCAATCCGCTGCCGTTGTCCGCCGGAGAACTGGTGGGGGTAGCTAAGCAACGCGCGCTGCGGCAGGCCGACCAGTTCGAGCACCGAGGCCGCCAGTCGACGACGCGCGGCACGCGTCCCTGCCAGATCGTATTCGCGTAACGGCTCGATCAGGATCGACTCGACGCTGTGCCGTTCGTTCAAGGACGAATAGGGGTCCTGGAAGACCATCTGGATGCGCCGACGCGACGGGTGCGAACGACTCCGCGCCCGTCCGGACGGCAGGACCTGCCCATCGAAGAGCAGCGCACCACGAGCAGGAGTGACGAGACCGGTGATGGTCTTGGCGAGCGTCGATTTGCCACTGCCACTTTCCCCGACCAGTCCCAGCACCGAGCCTGCGGCCACGTCGAACGAGACATCATCGAGTGCGCGCACACCGTGCCGACGCCCCAGACCGAACAGATAGCCGGGTGACGCGTCGAAGATCACATCGACATGTCGGAGCGAAAGGATCGGATCGTGAACCGCCGAACGTTCGCTACTCTCACCGAGCAACCAGTCGCTGGCAGCCGTAGCCGACGCCCCGCTGACCCGCCACAGCGGCTTGCCGGCAGCCCGTGACGGAACCCGTGCCGACGGTCCTCGACGGGTTGCGGCCGCATCGGTGTCGACCGCCTCGACGATGCCGAGAAAACGTTCGAGTTTTCGGTCCATGCGTGGCACTGCCGCCATCAGTGATCGGGTATACGGATCGTCCGGCTGGCCGAGTACGCGTGCGGTGACGCCGCGCTCCTTGACCTGGCCGTGACGGAGCACCACGACGCGGTCACTGATCTCGGCAATCACGCCGATGTCGTGCGTGATCAGGATGATGCCGACCTGCCTCTCGTCAGCAAGTCGTCTGATGAGTGCGAGTATCTGTTTCTGGATGGCTAAATCGAGCGCCGTGGTCGGCTCATCGGCAATGATCAGTTCGGGTTCCGTACACAGCGCCAGGGCAATGACGACGCGCTGTCGCATGCCGCCGGAGAACTGGTGTGGCCAGGCGCTCATGCGCGTAGCGGCGTCGGCGATCCCGGTGTCCTCGAGCAAGGCGATCGCCAGGCTTCGTGCCTCCTCCTCACGGCAGTCACGATGCTGGCGTATCGTCTCGATCAACTGCTCGCCGATGCGCATCAACGGGTTCAGGCTTGTTTGCGGATCCTGGAAGATCATGCTGATCCGGTCACCACGAAGGCGGTGAAGCGATGCCTCCGAAAGTCTGTCGAGCCGCTCGCCCGAGAGCGTGACGGTGCCGCCGGTGATGCGGCCGGTGCCCGGCAAGAGACCGTTGATGGCCGCGCCGATGGTCGACTTGCCCGCACCCGACTCCCCGACCAGACCGACGATCTCGCCGCGGCGAACATCCATGTCGATGTTCTCGATGGCCGTCTGTTCGCCGAATCGCGATGCGAAGGTGACTGTCAGGTCCCGAATCTCGAGTAGCGTTTCCGGCAAGGTCTCGTTGCTTGCATCCGGTACCACTAGCGAAGCCTCGGATCGAACACGTCGCGCAGGAAATCGCCGAGAACATTGACCGCGACGATCAGCACGACGAGGGTCAGACTGGGAAACAGAACGATCCACCACTCGCCGGAGAACAGATACTCGGTGCCGGTGCGAATCAGCGTGCCGAGCGATGGCTGATTCGGCGGCACGCCGACTCCGAGAAACGACAAGGTCGCCTCGAGGAGTACGGCAACGGCCAGATCGATCGTCAGGATGACGAGCAGCGGGCCGAGAATGTTGGGGAGGATATGCACGAGCAGGATGCGCAAGGGGTGCACCCCCATGACCTCGGCAGCCTGTACGTATTCCTTCTGTCGCTCGACGAAGGTCGATGCACGTGCCGTGCGCGCGAAATTGACCCAGAGGGAAAGACCGATGGCGACAGTCAAGACCACGAGCATCAGCTCATCGTGCGTGTCCCGCGGCAGCAGACCTCGGGCGATACCGTCAACCAGCAAGGCCGTCAGGATGGCTGGCAGCGCAAGCTGGACGTCGGCGATACGCATGATGACGGCATCCAGTCGCCCGCCCAGGTAGCCCGCGAGCAAGCCGAGTGTCACGCCGAGTACACTCGCGAAGACGATGGCCGACAGGCCGACGACCAGCGACAGGCGCGTGCCGTACAGTATCGCCGACCACAGATCACGACCCTGATCATCGGTTCCGAGCAGGAAGCGCGCGTCGCCACCATCAGTCCAGCCCGGCGGGACTAGCGAATCGAGAATATCGACACTGCCGATATCGTAGGGATCGAATGGCGCGATCAACGGTGCAAGCACTGCCGCACCCATTCCGAGCACCGCGACCGTCGCGGCGATCATCGCGAGTCTGCTGTGCAGGAACAGATAGAGGAACTCGTTCTCCGTGCCGAGTCGACGCAACCGTTCGAGCAGTGTGCTCATGCGTCGCCGAGCCGCACGCGCGGATCGATGACGGCGTACAGCACGTCGACGATCAGGTTGATGATGACGAACAACATCGCGATCAACACCAGGTACACCGACATCACCGGTATATCGACGTAGCGGATCGAATCGAGGAACAGGAGCCCGAGGCCAGGCCACTGGAAGACGGCTTCGGTCACGATCGAGAAAGCGATGACGCCGCCGAACTGCAGGCCGACGATGGTGATGACCGGCACCAGAGTATTCTTGAGTGCGTGGCCGAGATAGAGGGCGCGCGCATCGATGCCGCGCGCACGGGCAAAGCGGATGTAGTCTGTCTTCAGTACATTCTGCATCTCGGAGCGAACCAGACGCATCGTCAGCGTGAGCTGGTAGACACCCAGCGTCAGCGCCGGCAGTAGCAGCGAGCGCCAGCCATCGAGTGTCAGGAAGCTCGTCTTCCACCAGCCGATCTGCACGGTATCGCCGCGACCGAACGTCGGCAGCCAACCGAGCTCTACCCCGAAGACATAGATCAGGAAGATGCCGATCACGAAGGTCGGCACCGACACGCCGATCAGCGTGACGACGAGAATGAGATTCGCGACGACACCGCCACGCCGAATAGCCGTGTAGATACCGGCCGGGATGCCCAGCAACAGGGAGATCACGAGCGACGCAAGGCCGAGTTCGAAGGTCGCGGGCATACGCGCCAGGATCATCTCGCCGATGGGCTGGCGCGTGCGATAGGAGTAGCCGAACTCACCCGAGAGCAGGTTGCCGACAAAGTTCGCATACTGTGTGATGACCGGATCGTCGAGGCCCAGGCTTGCGCGCAGCCTGGCCTGATCTTCAAGTGACGTTTCCTGGCCGACCATTTGTGCGACCGGATCGCCGACGAAGCGGAACAACGTGAAGGCCAGCAAGCTGACCGTGGCCATGACGAACAGCGATTGCAGGAGTCGTCGGGCGACGAGAGCGATCATGCGTCGCGACGCTATCAGAACCGATAGCGATAGTCGACGCCGAAGGAAGTTGAGTCCGCGCCACGACGCCCGGTGCCGAGACGCGAACCGCGCTTGAGCGACACACCGAGTTCGTCCTGACCCAATACCCGAAAGCCCGCACCGGCATCGAGTTGCAGCGCGAACGCACGCTCTGGCCAGTAGTGACCCAGGCCGACATTCAGGAAGTAACGTGGCGATACCGCATCCGGAAACGCCGAGCCGACAACCCCTCGTGACAGCGAACCGTTCAGCGACACGGCCGAAGCCTGTTCGAGGATCACGTCGTCGAGCGTCGTCGTCGGCGACAGACGAAAGGCGTCTGGCAAGCTCGCGACCCGATCGTTGACCACATTCTCGACGCTGACGCTACTCGACCAGGCAATATCTCCGACGGAATCGCGCAGGCCGATCTCTGCCCGGGTGCGGACGCCTTGCGCGAGGCGCTCGTCCGAGCCTCGTGACAAGATCTCGCTGGCTTCCGCCGAGATCCGTGCGAAGGAGAGTGTTGAAAGCGTGGCGTCCAGCCCGAGCCCCACACGATTTCGTTGCCCGGCCAAACGTAATTCGGCGGATTCATCAGCGGCTTCGCCGGCGGCGAGCTCGACGAATATTTCGTGTCGCTCACGCGCATCACGCCGCGCATAGCGAAATTCGCCGCGAATTCGATCCTCTTCGTCTGATGTCAGGAACGCCGCGCTCAACTGCAGGCTCTGACGGCTCGAGTGCCGAAACAGCGAGAACATTAGTTCACGTTCCTCGTCACGACCCGCCAGTGCGAAGCGACTGGAGGTGAGCTGACGGCGCACGACATCGACTGCAATACCATAACCACGGCCCAGACCACGGCCCAGACCACTGCCGACCCCGCCACCGCGCTGTACACCGAAGCTGTAGCGGAAGCCCAGTCTGTTCTCGCGCGTCGTCAGATCTCCGCTGCGCACACTCACGGTGCTCGCCGTGATGTCGCTCGGCCGAAAACGTCGCAACGCCGTGTACTCTGCGAGCGCGATCCGGCGATCATCCTTCGAACGCGGTTGCTCTAGCGTTCGCACAGCGAGCGCAAAGGCATCGGCATCCCGTCCAAGGCGACGCAGAGCGAGGATCCGATTCCCGTCGGAGAGCATGCTGTCGGTCGCCATCATGGCCTCGATGCGATTCCGATCATCGTTGCGTAGTGCCAGCGCCATTTCCTGCCACGCCGGAGCTTCCAGTCGACGCTCGTGGAGACGCGCCATGATGACCCGCGCATGCTCATGACGGTCGGTTGCCATTAGCCACGAGATCGCCATGTCTTCGCGCCAGAAACCGGCTTTGTCAGTGGTCTCGAGTTCTGCATTGAGGATGTAGTTCACCCACGACTCATTGTCGTCGGCACTGCCATAGCGTGCCAGCACACGGCCGTACTGGCGGAGCATCTTGTCACGATCGCCGTCGGTGCCATCCAGCAAGTGCGGACGCAGTGAACCGATGGCGTAGTGACGCAGTTGCAGAGCACGGTCGACGTGGCCGGCGGTCTCGAGCGCATCGGCATAGGTCAACACGAATCCATAGTCACGGGGCGACCCCGGCAAGGCCCGCTCGAACCAGGCAAGCGAACCCGTTGCATCGCCTGTCTGTACATGAGCAACGGCAAAGGCACTCCATAGCGAAGGCTGCTTTACCGCGAACTTGCGGTGCTGCTCGAGCATCAGCGCGATGCGCTCGTGGCGGTTGGCACCAATGAGCAACCAGAGGAGACCGCCGATGGCTTCAGCATTGTCCGGTTCGATACCGAGCGCTGCATCATAGGCACGCTCGGCCCCATCGACATCACCTTGCTGCAAGTCGAGCGCGGCTTTCAACGACCAGTATTCCGGCGTACCACGCAACGCAACACTGTCACTCGCCTCTGCCAGCAAGCGTCGGCCCTCAGCGCCATGCCCTTGCTCCACGGCGAGACGCAAGGCTGTCAGGGCAAGGTCGGGATCGCCGGACTCTCGCCAGAGTCGTTCGGCCATCTGCTGCGCAGCAATGGTTTCACCAGCCGACTGCAGCTCGTCGACAGCGCGCATCGCCTGCAGGACGCGCTGGTCGGTATCCTCGATATCGCTCAACAGTGGTCGCGCGATCGCCAGCAGCTTCGGTCGACGATAGCGCCACGCCACTTCCGCGAGCAGACTCACCTGATAGTTGCCGGGCGTACCGCTCACGCCTTGTATTTCCAGATGCTTCGCGACGCGAAGCGCCTGCTTGGGCTCGCCCAGTCGCCAGTGTAACTCCATGCGCGCCAACGTCTCCTCACTCGAACGCCCATAGCTTGCCGCCAGGCGCTCCCAGGCGCCGAGCGCTTCTCGATAGTTCTTGTGACGCCAATGCAGCGCCGCAAGGACTCGGTAGGTGTCGGCATCACGCCCGTGCAGACGCATCAATTCCTCGAGAGCGTCGGCAGCCCGGTCCGGCCTGCCATCGAGTTCGTAGAGCGACACGAGGTGCTCGATCGACTCGCCGTCGGGAGGTTCGCGCCGCGCGATTTCATGACGGGCCTCAGCGGCAACCGCTGCGCGTCGCAACAGTTCAGCCAGTCGCGCGACCTCGAGCAGATCACGCTCATCGGCCCGGCCATCGACACGGGCGCGGGAGAGCCAGCGCCACTGTGTCAATGCGCGTTCAGGCTTGCCGCTCCACTCAGCCACTCGCGCCAGCGTCTCACGCGTCGTCACATCGTTCGGATCGACCGCAACCGCGCGCTCGGCAGCGTCGAGCGCAACCGTCAGTTCGCCGAGCGCGAGGGCCAGCTCGACTTGCTCGACGAGTGCTTCAGGCGCCTCGGGCGAAAGACCCAGAAACTCCGTATTCCAGGCGAGCGCCCGGTCGGTTTCACCCATCTGCCTGGCCAGCGAAACCGCATGACGCAGTAGCTCGACATCGTCAGGGCGCTGGCCGATACTGACCTCCAGTGCCTGCATGGCGGCCTCGACATCGCCGGCACCGAGCAGCAGAGACTCGATGCGATCGAAATGCGCCGCCTGCTCGGCGGCCGCCACGTCAGTCGAGATCCGATCAAGGTAGACAGCGGCCTCGGCCGGTCGATTGGCAGCCTCGGCCCAGCGCGCAGCCTCCAGGAACCAACGCACACGCTGCGCAGGGTCGACTCTGCCCAGTTCAGCAAAGACCAGCGCCGCCGAGCCGGGGCGCTCGCTGGCCAGATAGACACCAGCCAGAGACTCGCGCTCGGTCGTCGTCGCCTCGACATCGCCGAACAGCGCTTGCTCGATCGGCGTCTGCCCCTCGACGGTCGGTCGATCGCGGGTTGCGGCCAGCGCCAGCCAGTCGAGACCGAGTGAGAATCGTGTACTCCGCTGGGCACTCGCGAGGTAACCCTGTCGGTAGCAGTCAAGAGCTTCGTCAGCATGCACGGGAGACCCCGCCAACACCTGCCCGCATCGTGCGAACCAATGGGCACTGCGCGCGGGTTGCCGCTTGGCGAGCTGCTGGTACAAGGTGGCGCTGAGGCGCGGGTTGTCCACCAGAAGGCTCAGCTCGGCACCGCGCTCGAGAAGCGCCAGATCCGGCAGCCGCTCGCGACGATCAAGCGCGAACAGCCGCTGTTCAAGTCGGCTTCTGGCCACGGCCAGTGCATCCAGACTCTGACGATCGATCTGCTCGAGTCGATTCGCTGCCGCACGCCGCACGTCGCCCGCTGCCAGCTCGATTTCAAGGAGTGTTCGCTGCATGGCATCGAGCGTCAGATTGCTCGCGGTGTCGAGTAACGCACGCGCCTCAGCCGCCCTTCCCTGGCGCGCCAGCGAGAGCACGGCCGACCAGGCATCTTCGTCACTCAGTTCTGCAGACCCGGCACGAGCCTTGAGATAGGCGAGCGAGAGATCGTCGATGGTATCGCTCGATGTCGGTGCTTCATCGAGTTCCGGTGCCAGTGCAACGAAGGCGGCTGCGAAACCGATACTGACGAGGGTCAGGGAAAACGGGCTGACCAGACGCTCGCGCGGCTTGCTCATCCGCCACTCCCCTCAACCGTTGCCATGTCGAGGCTTGGCCTTGCCTCGATACGCAGGCTTACCCGATCACTGCCATCGGTATCCAGATACAAGCCGTCGTGCAAGGCATGCACGCCCTGCACTGCCGGGCTCGAGCCACGGTCGACGCGATGGCCCGGGCCGAGAATCCTGAGCGAGCGGATCGCACCGAGCGACGAAAGCTGCCATCGACCGTCAAGCGTGCGGGCAAGGCCGGCGCGTCGGAAAGCGTTGATGCGCGCGGAATACGCACTGACCGTGGTCGGCTGGATGGGCTGATCCGTCGACCATGCATAGACTTCTTCCAGTGAACGAATACTGGCAGCCTTGGTGCCCGCATAGAAATGATAGTAGATGTTGATCGGCTTCAGCCGGCGCGGGCGGTCGGTCATCTCGAAGGTCTCGATGACTCGACGAAAGCCGTCGAAGGGACCAAGCCAGTCGTTGGTGTAGACGTTCTCGTTCATGATCGGTGCATACACCTGAACATGATCACCGACGGTACGCGCCATCGGCGTCACCAGGCTCAGTGCGGGCTCGCTCCGGGAAATGGTGGTCAAGCCACCGTTCATGTTGGCAAGCCCGGCCGCATCGGCAGCGGCAAGGGCATCCTCGCCCGGCAGCGCATCGCCACTCCAGAGAATCACCCGGGTGCGTTTGCCGGGCGGGGCCAGCGTCCGGTCGATGAACGCGGCCGAGCCGACGATCTCGCGCTCGGGATCGTAACGATAGTCCGTAACCGGGAGGTTGTATCTCCCCGAAGCACCGAACCTCGCGAGCAGCTCCCAACGGAAGGGATGGCTGAAGGTATGCGTGGCAATCTCGACGTTCGGCATCGCGAACATGTCCTTCATGGTCTGGAACATGCGCCGCCGACGATCGGCGACGTCATCGAGCTCTGTCATCTCCGCCTCGACGATCGAGATCGTGTGCGGCAAGGGATAGCGATCGAGAATCCGCTCGCGAATGACTTCGGCACCCAGGCGCCTGCCGGGAAGTTCTGCCCACGAGGGCAAGGCATCGCCGTCGATATGCGCTAACCACAGGCGCTTGCCTTGTTCGCTCGTCACGTCCGGCATCGGCACGGCGGGCAGGCGGAGTGCGCGCTGCAGGAATGCGTAGGGATCGACGACCCAGTAGGCGATTTCTTCGAGATCGAATTCGATCACACCCGGATGGGCGGCAATCCCTCCCCAGGGTCCGGTCACGGTCAGGTCGGCAACGGCGCCGCTGTCGTCTTCCAGCGACAGGTGAACCCGGTTATCCGCGGCCACACTGACCGCCTGACGAGCGAGCGGTCCGAAGCGTGGTGTCAGCGGTTTCTCGAATCCGACCAGTGCGTCCTGCTTGCGTACGCGCGCCGAATCGTTGTCTATCGGGGTATCGATCCGCAGTCCCATGCGCTCCGCCAGCGGCGACTCGGGCAATAACCATTGAGCTCCGAAAAGGGCGATCGGCACCCCGTCATCCAGATGCTTCGTGAACCACTGTTGCAAGCCCGGCACTACCTGCACACCACGGTTCCACATAACGACCCCGGCAAAGCGCCCACCGAGTGCGCCCGCCGGCAGGCCATCGGCAGCAATATCGTGGTACACGGGAACGTAGCCGAGATACTCCAGTGGCGTCGCCAGCAAGCGATGCACTTCGGCATCGGCTTGCACACCGCTTGCACGACTGTCAAAGAGCATCAGCACTTCACGTGGCACGACATCAAGCGCACCAACGCCGATGTGATCCAGCGCGGGTGTTGCCACCCAGGGGACTATGCCGTGGCGGGCAATGGCTGCGGCCACTTCGCGAGCGCGCTCACGCTTCGCGGGTGGCACGTAGTCGATGGCAATGACATCGAGACCGTGGCGTTCGCGCACGTCGCCGAGACGTGCCAGCAACCATTCGCGATCCGTTGCGGAAACAGACGTATAGCGTTCATCCTGGTTATTCCAGCTCGCATAGAGAGACTCGGCGGCAACCGCTTCGAGATGGGGCGCAATGCGGTCGATGACCTCGAATCCACGGTTGGCAATCAGCTTCATCGAGGGCTGTCGTTGTGCCAGCGTACCGATCAATCGCGACAGCGCATCGGCTTGAACGGCACGCGCAGCCGTTGTCTTCGCCACCAGATTGAAGCTATCCATCGTGTCGAGGAAGAGGCCTTCGTAGCCGTCTGCACGAAGCTCATCCGCCCGCGCAAGGACATGGTTGACCCAACTCTCGGCAGTCAGATCCATCACCGCACTGTTCCAGGCGGGATTGCTGCCGAGGATCGATGACGACTCGAGCTTCTCGAATCCGGCTCGCTCCGGACCGACCTCACCGATGCTCAGATAGGCATAGACGCGAGCGCCCGACCTGCCGAGGTCATCAAGCTCGTCAGGCTGGACGTTGTCTGGCTCGAGAACGACGCGATCGAACTGACGCAGCAGGGCGAGCGGCGGATTCGGCCCATAGAAGAAGGCAATACCACGACCTTCGAGATTGTCTGCCATCTCGTCAGGTATACCGGTGGCGCTCTCGCCGTCCCCGCGAGTACCCCGCCCAGCCGCCTGGTCGGCAACGGTGGGGGGCGACCGCTCACCCTGTTCCGGCGCGACATCGCCCCGATAGCCGTCATTCCGGACTGCAAGGGCTGTTGACAGCGGCAGCGAACCGGCAACCGTTGTTGCACGGGCATCACCCCCTGACGGTAGCGCGCCATCAACGCTTGCCGCGGCAATGGACCTGTCGTCTTCGTCGAGTTTGCCGGCATCGATGCGGAGGCCCTCGAGCGCATCGTTGACCAGCCGGGTCACGGCGACGGATTCAGGCACGGCAGCGCGCACCCGCTGTGCTACCTGCCTCTCGAATACCGCGTCACCACTGATGACATCCTGCACGGTGATCTGCAGCGAGAGGCGCGAGTTCTCCTCGGGTCTCGAGCCACGTTCCCATCGATCGACCACAGCCTCGACCGAGTAGCGATGACCACGGGCTGCCCTGCTCGAGTCGAGCCGCGACACACCCAGTACACGCAGGCGGTTCTCGATGAGAACGGCGGCGCTCTGCCGCGACTGATCGGCCATCTCGCCTTGCGCACTGCCGTCGATGACAGGCAGCAATACCCAGCCGGCGGCTCCGGAGAGCGGTGCGCTCTGGCCGGACCCCTGACTCACGCAGGCGCCGAGTATCAGCAGTACGACCAGGGCTGGCAGGATGAGTCTATGCATCGGACAGACCCCCGGTCTGACGCGGTCGCATGAACGTCCTGAACTCCATCTTCTCCATCTCTCGCATCAGCAGCAGGACACCGATCAAGGCCGTCAGCGCCATGGACAGACCGAAGCCGTAGCCGTACCAGGCCGGGCCCAACTGAATGGATATCCAGCTGAACAGGGCATTGGTGATGAACAGGATTGCCGTCAGGATGAGCGCATCGTCGAGCTTGTCGAGGTAGAACAACACGTTGAGAATCGCGAGCATCAACACCTGGGCGGCGACGCCGACAAGATCGATGTAATAGAGATGCACGAATTGTGGGGAGATGCCGAGCCAGTCGACGATGACCGGGCCGAGCAGGTACAGCACCATGACGGTGATGCCCTGAACTCGAACGATCTGGTACAGACCTTCCCGCACGGCAATCACCATGGCGTCTCCGAGTCGCTCGATCTCGCCGAGGCTCGCGTTACCGCGTACGGCGCTGAAGAAGCCCTCATAGGCTTCGGCGAAATCGGTCTCGATACGCAACAGGAATACGGCCATTCCCGGAATGATGCTGAGGTAGGCCAGAAAGATCGGCAGGTCGTAGATCAGGGATGTGCGCAGCGGGCCGATCACGGCCTCGGATGTGGCAGGCGTGAGCCAGAAGATGAGTTTGTCGACCCAGATGCCGGCGTTGTAGAGCACACCGATCGCGATCAGCGACGGAAAGATCGCCCGACGATTCAGGAAGTCGACGCGGACTGTCTCGTTCACCGGGTACTCCGGGATGACGACGGCGAGCATCACGAACAGCAGAACGGCGTGACCGAGCATCAGACCGGCCAGCAATCCCGTCAGACCGAACGGCAGCAGCAGCCAGGAGAAGGCGAGCGTTGCGGCATACCCGCCCGCAAAGGCATGGACGATCAGCTTGAATCGCTTCAGACCTGCGACGAAAATGACAACGATCCAGATATTCGACAAGGCGACGAAATTCGCCAACATCAGAATCTCATAAGCCAGAGATTCGTCGAACACTGTTAACGCGAGCGCCAGTGCAATGGCCGCTGCGACGACTGTCGTGCACAGCAAGGCGCCGAACAGGTTTGCATTGATGATCTCGTCGCGACCTTCGTAGAGCCTGTCGGCAATGAAGCGTGTGAAGACGAGCTGTAGCAGCCCGGTCAGGACCAGCGACGCCCCCATGATCCAGGTCACCGACGTGGTGAACTGTCGGATCTCCATGTTGCTCGTCTGATGCGCCAGGGCAACGATGCCGATCAACATCACGCCGAGGATGGAGAGTACCCAGGGCCCGGCACTGATCAGTCCGGCAAACCCGTAGGCTTTCAGCGTGCCGCTGAAGGTATCCTCGTCGAGGTACTTGCGGAGTTCGAAGCCTATTCCGGCCATCAGGAGGCCTCTCGCCAGTTGTCGGTGACGGTCCCGGCACAATCGTCGCTCGCAACCGACGCCGCATACACGTCGCGATAGCGTGCGATCATGTCTCGTTCGTCGTAGAGCGTCTCGACCCGGGCGATGCCCGCATGGCTCGCGCGTAGCCAGGCCGCACCGTCTTCGAGCAAGCCTATGGCCGCCGCAGCGAAGGCGGCCGGATCGCGTATGGGCACGACCGCGCCTGCGGCACCGAGCTCACGATCGGCCTGCCCGTTCCCCAGGACGAGTTCCCGACAACTGCCGACGTCAGTGGTCAAAGCCGGCACGCCGGCCGCGAAACCCTCGAGTACTGTCAACGGCTGCCCTTCCGATACGGAGGTCAGTACGTTCAGACCGATGATCGGAAAGACCTCTTCCGGCTTGCCGAACCCCAGGAACTTCACGCATTCCACAAGGCCCAGACTCTCGACCAGTCGGCGGCACTCCTCGGTATAACCCGGGTCCTCGTCCTCCGGTCCGACCAGCCATCCTTCGGCTTCCGGCAAGTGCGAACGAATCACACGCATGGCGCGAATGAAGGTCTTGATGTCCTTGATGGGAACCACCCGGCCGATCAGCGCCAGCACCGGCGGCACCGCGCGGTCCGCCGGTCTGCGAACCATGCCAAAGCGTGCCACATCGACCCCGTTGGGAATGATCGAGAGCTTCTCTTCAGGTGCACCGTCGGCAATCTGTCTGACACGATTACCTTCGTACAGCGTGAAGATTTCCGTGGCCGAGGCGTACGACATCCGACCGAGCGAGCGAAAGAACCGAATCCAGACCTGCCTCAAGTAACTCATGCCGTCGTCAAGCCCCACATGAAAGGGATCGACGTCATCGGGAATCCAGTCGACCTGAGCCAGGTCGAGCTCTCGCTCCTTCGTGTAGATGCCATGTTCCGAAATCAGGTACGGCACACCGGTTCGATTCGCAAGCATGGCACCTAGCCAACCGGCATAGCCGGTCGAGACAGCGTGATAGATCGTCGCCTGCGGTGGATCTGCCGCGATGCGACCGAGCGTGAACAGCGGTTCGTGCATGCTCCGAACGGTCCAGAAGAAGTGGTTGAAGTCGAGCCCCGGGGGCGCTTCGTTGTACTTCTCGCGGATCGTCTCCCAGGCAAGCTCGTGGCTTGCAAGATCATCAGCGGTGATGCGCCTGGAAGCCGTCAGCAGATCGGTGAATCCGGCGACAGAACACTTGTCGACTTCACTTTTGCCGTCCTTGCCACCATCGCGCAACTGCGTGTGCAGCCTGGTGTTCGCCGAGAAGCGCCGGGCTTCTTCGCCGCGTCCGCCGGAACGGCCAATGAGCTCACTGGTCAGCCCACTTCGCAGCCCGCCTGCCAGCCCTCTTGCCAGCCGCCTGCCAAGCGACGCAGGTGTATCCTCTGCCGCGTCGTTGCTGCCTAGCAGAAAGTGCACTTCGACGTGGACGACATTCGCCGGCAGCTCGTAGGCCGGCTTGCCGTAGTCGATATCACGCCCGCCGAGAAAGACGATCGAGAACGTGAGCTCGGGCAGACTGCGAATGATCTGGCCCACCCAGGTAGACACTCCACCACGAACATAGGGATACGTCCCTTCGAGCAGCAGGCAGACATCGGCACAGACCTGTCTGTCAAACGGCAGGTCGTGAACCCGGGCCTCGTCGTTCATGTCCACTGTTCGGCCAGCTGGCGTAACGGGGGGTAGCGCTTGAAGGCACTGTCGAGTCCTAGCAGCAATTGCGATACACGAGCGAAGTCGCGTTGCGCGAAGGCGGCTTCTGCAAGGTAGGGCAGCACGCTTTCGCTGGGCATGCCGAGTTTCAGTGCCCTCTTGAACACGACTCGGGCATGACGCGGCTTGTTCTGACGAAGCAGCACCCGACCCAGCGTGAAGTGAGCGTTTCGATTGTCATAGCGAACTTCGATGGCGCGGGTTGCAGCGGCGCCCGCCTTGTCGAGCAGTTGCGCCCTGGCAACGGGCTCACCCTGTTCCAGCGTCAGCAATTCCCAGTAATTGCTGGCAATCTGTAACCAGGTATCAGAGCGCTCACGACCCTCGACGCTCGCAGCTACGCGCTCGAGCCGTTCGATATCCCCGTTCAGGCGAGTGACCTTCCGATCCAGTGTCTGGTAGGCAGTCAGGCGGATGCGCTCATCCGAATGCTTGATCGCTGCATTCAGGGCATCGACCGACAGTGCGCTTCGCATGCGCCCCGCAGCGAGAACCTTTCGGTATAGATCATCAGCATCACCGTCGAAGGTCAGTTGCTCGGCAAATCCCCGACTGTCGAGCTTGTCGACCTTGCGCCCGATAGGGGTCGTGAACGGCAGTTCCGGGTTGTGCGTGAATTGCCAGTAAACGGTCTCGCGGTGCCGCTCGATCGCATTGCGCATGCCGAGCCAGAAGGCAGCAATGCAACCGAGAGCGCCTGCCAAGGGCAAGGTGATCCCAACCGCGAGACACAGCGCAAAGATCCGTCTTGGTCGATGCGGGGGCAGAGCGGAAACGAGCGCCCTCGTCGCCCAGGCAATGCCGATGCTTGCGCCGATGTGTACGAGAAGCCATGCAGGGCCCGCACTCAAGGGTCCTGCGCCGACAACGAGCCCCGCAAGCAGAAGCCCTTCGACGAACACGCCTGCAAGCAGCAGGATGGCTGGCATCTTGTTGTCAGGCAACACGATCGATAGCCTGCAGATCGTTGTCGAATTCGCCTTCTGCGGCAGGGACCAAAAAGGGGTCATCAAGTCGCAGGTCTACACCGTGCGTGGAATCCGGCCCGTCACGCAGGAACGCCAGGCATTCAACGCGTGTCAAGCTCCTCTGCAAGGGCAAGACGCGCTGACCGAGCAGCAGTGACGACAACTCGGTACTGAACTCCTCGCGGACGGCTCGATCGACACGGACAAGCCATGCCCTGCAACCAAGCTCGCCTACCAACGGCATCAGTACGGCGACCTTGGTCTGTCCCTGTGAGCCGTTGCTCGGTGGAATCCAGGCACTGTCAAGACTGCGGACGGCGCTCGATACGAATTCGGCTACTGCAGCGGTCTGTCGATCAGCCCGGAACTCGAGGACGACGAGGGCAGCGGGTACTGCGTGCGAGCGTGAGAACCGCAATGCCGAGTCGAGCTCAGCCATGAACCGATCTCCCGGCGTGTCGCCAAGTCCGCCACCGCGTGCGATCCGGTCACCCACGAACGAGGCCAGCAACGCCAGTACGTTCAGGTTCTCCTGCTGAAAGGCCATGAAGTGCATGTCGCGGATGGCCAGCAAGCCGTGCAGACGATCACGCGAGTCGACGATGGGCACGACAGCGAGCAGTCCCGATTCATGCTGGTTGGCTGCGGCCGAATCGAGTCTGACGCTGACCAGCTTGCGTTCGGCTATGGCCAGTCTGAGCAAGGGATCGAACACCGGCAACTCACCCATGTCCCCGTGCGTTGCCAGTGCGACGACATCGACCAGCGCATCGCTCTTCATTGCATAGAGGCCGGCGACCTGGACGGAGCAGAACTGTGCGAAGACGGCCATCAGCTCGGTACTGGAGCCGAGGCCATTGCCTCCCGACGCCAGCGCCGGCTCGATCTGTTGCAGCGCGCGACGCAGGCTCAGTCGCTGACCCGCCATGAATTCCTCGAGCTGTCCGTGCGAGACCTTGAGCACGTGATAGTCATTCGAGAACTCCTTCAGACGATGTCGGAGATAACCGTTTTCAGCCTCCGCCTGCAGGCTCCGTCGTCGCCAGGAACTCGCCGCATCACCGACGATGACAGCGAGTATCATCGTGCCGATGGCCAGGCCGGCAATGGGAATCGTTGGCAACGAAAGAATTGTCGTCAAGAGCGCCAGCACGAGCACCGTCAAGCTCACGCAGCCGACACCGGCTCCGATGCCGTACCGCGCGGCGAAAACAACGGGGCCGATGACCAGCCACGGAAAACCTGCGCCGAGTCCGAGCGGGTCGTGCGGAAACAGCAGCATGCCGAGCAGCGGCGCCGTGACGGCAAACAAGGTCAGTTCGACCATGCGGCCCAGGCCCGGTGCACGCGTTGACGTTACCGCAGCGAGCAGCCGGTCCAGACGATGCGAACGAATCGAGTGCATGCTTCAGTCCCCGCCCGGCAGGCGCACACGCAATTCATCGAGAAGGTCTCGCACGACGCGATCGGCTACGCTCGACAGGCTCGCGCTGCCCCAACCGCTGCGCGATGCCGTGCCCTGCCACAGCACAGCACCGGATTGCACGTCGCGTAGTGTCAGCGTCAGACCGACAGCCGGTTCGCGATCAGGTGCGCGCTTGTAGCTCCATTCATGCACTGTGCCTTCGAGCGCATAGTGCTGACCCTCCTGTTTCGCCCAGCGCGTCGCGTCACCGCCCCCCGTATCATCGGCAAGAAATGCCACCAGGGTGGCCGGGGCTGCCGGCCGATAGGACGAGATTTCTGTCACCCCACGGGTACGGAGATAGGTCTCGACCAGCGCAGCAGCCTTGCGTCCTGCCATCGGCGTGCTGGAGAGATTGTCGATCGGTAGCAAGGCCCAGCGTTCGCGCGCATCGACGTCGATCGATCGTGTCGATGTCAGTGTTCCGCAGCCTGTCGCGAGCGCGGTTACACAAGCAACCATAACGACCGCTGTCCATCGCCTGCATCCGGTGTGGCGAGCACTCATCAGGGAACTCCGTTGCAAACAGATTATGAGGACAACAGCCGAGTCGAGCTTGCGGCCGTCACCGAGGAACAGGAGCGAGTCCGTCGTGCAGAGGCCTTGCTCTTCCGGAGGTATCGGCGGAGTGCGTGAAGACTTCAGAGAATGCGACCGTATAATCCGGTCTCCCCTCTTACGCCGCGCCGTTGGATGACCTCCTTCTTTCTGCTTGCCGCCTTGCTGGTCGCCGCCGCCGTGGCGATTCTGTTGTCGGGACCGATAGGCGCTCGCGCCAAGAGCGTCCGCGAGTCCGATCTTCGCGCTACCAATGTCTCGCTGGCACGCGAACGCCAGCGTGAACTGCGCTTCGCTCTGGATAGCGCCGCCATCACGGCCGACGAATTCGAGGCCGAAAGTGCCAGGCTCGAGCGCGATCTGGCAGCCGAACTGGAGGCGCTTCCGGAACGTGAAGCCCGCGACGGTAGCCGGGCGATCATGCTACTCGTCATCCTGTTCGTGCCCGTTGCTGCCGGTGCGCTGTACCTGCACCTCGGCGATCCGGGTGCCATTACCCGGGATTCGGCAAGCGCAGCCGGGTCGGAACCGGCAGCTCCCGCCACGGCGAGCCAGTCTGCCGCAGGTCAGTCAGCCGCACAGGCTCCTGCTCTCGCCGAACTGCTGCCACGTCTCGAGGAACGGCTGGCAAGAGAGCCTGACGACATCGATGGCTGGCGGCTGTTGGGCCGTAGCTATCTCGGAGTCGAGGAGTTCAAGCGAGCGGAATCCGCCTTGCGACGCGCCGTCGGACTTGATGAGAATGATGCCGACACCCTGTCCCAACTGGCCGAGGCCATTGCCATGGGTCGGGGGGGTGAACTTGCCGGCGAGCCTGTCGAGCTGCTCGAGAAAGCCCTCGTACAAGACGCCGCCCATCCACAGGGACTCTGGCTACGTGCTATTTCCCTGCAGCAGACAGGTGAACACGAGGCTGCGCTTGCGCGATTCGAGCAACTGCGTGCGGTCATTCCGAATGATGCGGCCGCGCTGGAAACAGTCGACGACATGATGGCGCGGTCACAGGCTGAGCCAGGCATTCCCGCAGACGTCGCCGAACCGGGCGTGACAGCATCGAACGGGCGCAATGAGGCCGATGGCGAGACGGATGCACGTGGCGAAGGCGGTGAGAGCGGCGAGATTACTGACACGGCGGCGGTGACCGTGAGCATCGATCTGGCAGATGCGGCCCGAGCTGACGTGACGGCCGACAACACCGTATTCATCTACGCCCGTGCAACGGAAGGCCCGCCGATGCCGCTTGCAGTGGCGCGCTACACGGTGCGAGATCTGCCCCTCACCGTGACGCTCGATGAAAGCATGGCGATGCTGCCCGCAATGAGTCTCGCAAACTTCGACTCGGTCACGATCGGCGCACGAATCTCCACGACGGGTGAGGCTATCGCCGCCACGGGGGACTGGTTCGCCGAGCAGCATGACGTGAGTGTCGGGAGCGATGACCCGATCGAACTATTGATAGGCGAGCGCCAGCCCTGATTCCTGCCTCGACATCGGTCGCGCACCCTCCTCTGGAATTTCAGTCATCCGCACTCATCATGTAGAGAGTGCAAGCGGCATGACGCGACGAGGGGGAGACACATGATGCGGGACCGATCTGATCAGGACACGAGCAATCGCCGCGGCGAGTTCACACGTGAATCCACAGGCGAATCCACAGAAAAGCGTTGGCAAGGCGCACATCGAAACCGCGGTGCCCGTAGCTCACGCGATGCACGCAGCTCACTCGAGGGTATTCTCGAATCCCTTGCGCGACAGAAGGGAAACGGCCTGTTCGAGCGGATCGTCAACGACATCGGTGCCTGGGCCGATGACAGCTCGGATGGGCGCGGTCGACCGCGTCGCGACGACGTGGTTGATGGCAGTGTCGACGACGGCTACGTCGACGAGCAGGCCGAAGCACATTCGATGCGCGGACGGGGTCCAAAGAACTACCGACGTTCAGAACAACGCATCCTCGATCGTGTCGTCGATGCCTTGCAGGACGACACGCAACTCGACGCAACCGACATCGAGGTGACCATCAAAGGGGGAGATGTCGTGCTGGATGGCCACGTCCGCTCCCGCCAGGACAAGCATCGCGCCGAGAACATTGCCGCTCAGGCTACCGGCCGTTCTGACGTCGACAACCGTATTCGCGTCAAGCGCATCCTGACGTCAGAAAACGGGGACGCCGGTCATGAAGAGGTCGAGCCTGGAGGAACACCGGGCGAGAAAGCGCGTGACGAAGACGACTACGGCCATCCGTAGGCCAGGAAATATTCCAGCGATTCTCAGTGAGCGGTCTGCCCTTGAGCCTGCACGGCAGTGAGGGCAATGAGCGCATACACATCGTCTGCGCTACACCCTCTCGAGAGATCGTTGGCTGGCTGCGCCAGACCCTGCAAGATCGGGCCAACAGCCTTCATCCCACCAATGCGCTGGGCGATCTTGTAGCCGATATTGGCGGCGTCGAGATTGGGGAAGACAAAGACGTTCGCGCGCCCTTCAAGCGGTGACTCAGGTGCCTTGCGGGCCGCGACCGATGCGACAAAGGCCGCGTCGAATTGAATCTCACCATCGACAAGCAGGTCCGGTCGTGCCGCGCGGACGAGAGCCGTTGCCTTGGCCACCGTCGTGACCACCGCGTGCTTGCCACTACCTGCGGTCGAGAAGGACAGCATTGCGGTTCGCGGTGCTGTCCCGATCAGTTGTCGATACGAATCGGCTGAACTGATGGCAATGCTCGACAGCTGATCAGCATCCGGCGCGATCACCATCGCACAGTCGGCAAAGACCAGCGGCTCACTGACCGCCGTGCTCGTCGGCGCAGGGAACAGCAGGAAGAAACTCGACACGGTACTGACGCCCGGCGCAACCCCGATGATCTGCAGCGCAGCACGAACGGTGGCCGCCGTCGTCTCGACAGCGCCGCCGATACTGCCGCCGGCATCGCCTTCGCGCACCATCAAGGCAGCGAAGTTGAGCGGCGCCTTGACTGCGAGTCGAGCCGCCTCGGCACCGATGCCTTTGTGCTTTCTCAGCTCGTGATACACCTCGGCGTAGTATGCCGTGCGTGGTGAGCTTGCCGGATCGACCACATCGAGACGTGTAGCGGCCGCATCGCGCCCGCCCTGCAGGGCACCGGCACTGTCGGCGACGACGGTATCGATGGCGGCGTTAATCTTCTCGCTGTCCCCCACCAGTACCGGGTCGGCAATGCCGTCACGGGACGCACGAATGGCCGCCTCGATCACCCGTTTGTCGCCACCTTCTGCAAGCACGACACGGCAACGGTGACTCTTGGCCTTTGAAAGTATTGCGTCGAATGGATCGATGATCACGTCTCCCTGGCATTCTCGATGGGTTGAAGCTAGAGTTGGCTCGTCAAGACGCCAGCCAGTAAAGGCCACCCAGCACGAACAGCGCGATGAATGCCGTTTCGGCCACGATCAACACGATCGCCTGGCCACCGACATCGAATATCGTCTTCAATGACGTCTTCATGCCCACTGCGGCAATGGCCACGAGCAATGCCCAACGCGAGACGTCGCCGAGGAACCCGGAAACGGACGCCGGCAGCAAGCCGAACGAGTTGATGGCGGCGAACACCATGAAGGCAATGACGAAACCGGGAATCAACGGGGGCTTCGTGGCCGGACCCTCACTCAACGTTTCGTCCTTGATATCGCGGAACATCAGCGCGAACACCAACACGACCGGCGCCAGCATGCTGACCCTGATGAGCTTGACCAGTGTCGCCGTCTCGCCGGTCGAATCCGACACCGAAAAGCCAGCACCGACGACCTGTGCCACGTCGTGAATGGTACCGCCAAGGAACACCCCGACAGCCTGCTCATCGAGTCCGATAACCTGCGCCAGAATCGGATAGGCGATCATGGCGACCGTGCTGAGAACCGTCACGCCGAGTACCGTGAAGAGCAGATTGCGTTCGGAATGTTCGTTCTTCGGCAGGACCGCGGCGATGGCCATGGCTGCCGAGGCACCACAGATGGCGACCGAACCGCCGGTCAGCAACGCAAAGCGCCACCCTCTGCCAAGGAGCTTCGCGCCCAGCAAGGCAAAGAGGATAGTGGCAAGAACTCCAGCAATGACCAACAGGATGAGGCTACCGCCAAGGCCGATCAACAGATCGATACTGATTCGCGCTCCCAATAATGCAACTCCAACACGCAGCACGGTGCGCGCAGTGAAGTTGATCCCCGCCACACAACGGCCATCTTCCGCGAGGAAGTGAAAGGCGATTCCCAGGAGCAACGCGAGCAGCATGGCAGGCGCACCATAGTGCTCGGACAGGAATTCTGCAGTGACGGCCACGACGACCGACACTGCAAAACCCTGTACCAGCGTGTCGAGCGAACCAACAGACTGTCGGAACCGCTCGATCGACCCAGCCAGTGGCACGTTAGCGAGCCTGCTGTGGTCGCATATCGTCCTTGTTGATACCGGCGACCTTGTTCGGCTTCGTCATGGCATCACGTCGGAACGGCTCACCCAGTTCCTGATTGAGTACCACTTCGATGAAGGTGGTCACGTTGTCGTTCATCTGCTCCTTGACAGCGGTCGTGAGCGCCTCGGACAGCTCCTCTGTCGTCATGACCTTGACTCCCTTCAATCCGCAGGCGTCTGCGATTCCGGCGTACTCGACCCCGACGTTGAGTTCGGTGCCGACGAAGTTGTCGGAGTACCACAAGGTGGTGTTGCGCTTCTCGGCACCCCATTGGTAGTTACGGAAGATCACCATGGTGATGGCAGGCCAGTCGTTGCGGCCACACGCCGTCATTTCGTTCATGGAGATACCGAATGCGCCATCCCCGGCGAAACCGACGACGGGTACGTCCGGGCAGCCGATCTTCGCACCCAGAATCGCGGGCAATCCGTATCCACACGGTCCGAAGAGACCCGGTGCCAGATACTTGCGGCCCTTCTCGAACATGGGATAGGCGTTACCGATAGCGCAATTGTTACCGATGTCGCTGGAGATGATGACGTCTTCAGGCAAGGCGTCGCGAATGGCCAACCAGGCGTGACGTGGCGACATGCGATCGGGCTCGCGCGCACGCGCTCGCTCGTTCCAGGTAACACCTTCATCGTTGTCGTCCTCATGCTCCATCGACACAAGTTCCTGCGCCCAGCGATCCTTGGTGTGCTTGATCAATTGCTTGCGGTCGCTGCGCCCGGCATCGCCCGCGCCCGGCCCGAGTTGCGCCAGCAGTTCCCCGGCAACGCTCTTCGCGTCACCCTGGATGGCCACGGTCACTCGCTTGGTCAGACCGATGCGCTCTGCGTTGATGTCGACCTGGATGAGCTTCGCCTCCTTCGGCCAGTAGTCGATTCCGTAGCCCGGCAAGGTGGAGAACGGATTGAGACGTGTGCCCAGGGCCAACACGACATCAGCCTTGGCAATGAGCTCCATCGCCGCCTTCGATCCGTTATAGCCGAGCGGGCCGACCGATAGCTCGTGTGAGCCCGGGAAGGCGTCATTGTGCTGGTAGTTGCAGCAGACCGGCGCATCCAGCTTCTCGGCCAGCGCCGCGGATGCTTCGATGGCACCACCGATGACAACGCCGGCGCCATTCAGGATCACCGGGAATTTCGCCTCGCTCAGGAGTTTCGCCGCCTGTGCGATGGCGTCGACACCGCCGCGCGGCAATTCGAGCCGCACGATTTGCGGCAAATCGATGTCGATGACTTTGGTCCAGTAGTCGCGAGGAATGTTGATCTGGGCAGGTCCTGATGCCCGCCAGGCCTCCTCGATCACACGATTGAGAACCTCGGCGATTCGGCTCGGATCCCGCACCTCTTCCTGATAGGCCACCATGTCCTCGAACAGCGCCATCTGCTTTATTTCCTGGAAACCACCTTGCCCGATGCTCTTGTTCGCGGCTTGCGGTGTGACCAGCAGCAACGGTGTGTGATTCCAGTAGGCCGTCTTGACCGGGGTGACGAAGTTCGTGATGCCCGGTCCGTTCTGCGCAATCGCCATCGACATCTTGCCCGTAGCCCGGGTGTAGCCGTCAGCGCTCATTCCGGCATTGCACTCGTGTGCGCAATCCCAGAACTTGATTCCCGCATCGGGAAACAGATCGGATATCGGCATCATCGCCGAGCCGATGATGCCGAAGGCATGCTCGATACCGTGCATTTGAAGGACCTTGATGAAGGCTTCCTCTGTCGTCATTTTCACTGGTGCGGACTCCCGAAGGGATAGTTGGTTGAAAGGAAACAGGGCAGGAAACGTCGACACTTTTCGCGGCGGCGATGACGAGTCTTGCCGTCATCACGTCTTGCCGTCATTGTCCGGGCACAAGCGCAAGTGAGAACCACGGCACGAAGGCAATCAGCATCCAGGCGATGACCAGACCACTCATGTAGAGAATCGCGAACGGCACGATCTTCGAGTATGGAATACCGGTGGTACCACTGGCGACAAACAGATTCAGGCCGAAAGGCGGCGTGATGAAGCCGATCGCCGCACCAACCAGGAACACGACGCTGAAGTGGACGGGATCGACACCGTGTGCGAGGGCAATGGGCGCAAGGATCGGCGCGAAGATGACAGTGACAGGAAGGCTCTCGAGAATGCAGCCCGCCGCCATGACGATGGCCATCAGAATGAGCAATACCACGGTCGGATTCTCCCCGAACCAGGCGACAAAGTTCGCGACTGCCTCGGCCACGCCGAGAAGTCCGAATACCTGTTGCATGACGACAGAGACGGCGATCATCGGCGCTAGCATTCCGGTCAGCTGACCGGAACGAAGGATGACGTCGGGCAACTCCTTGAACTTGATTTCACGCGTCAACAGGAGTCCCGCCAGCAGGCAGAAGCCGACGGTTATGGCCGCGGCCTCGGTTGGCGAGAACAAGCCCGAGTAGATGCCGTAGATGACGATGAAGATGGCGAAGAACCCGAGATACGCACGCCGTGCCGTGTTCGCGATGCGCTTGCCACTCAACGGCGCGATCGTACCCCAGCCATTCTTCTTTGCAAGGAACCAGCAGACGCCTTGCATGGCCATGACCATGAGCAACCCGGGCAGGATGCCCGCCACGAACAGGTCCGAGATGGACAGGTTCATCAGGAATCCGTAGACGATGAAGATGATCGACGGCGGGATGATGATGCCGACGGTGCCGCCCGCGGCCGCCGTGGCCGCGGCGAAACGACCGTCGTAGCCGTCTTCCACGAGCACCGGGTGCATGATGCCGCCGATGGTCGCCGTCGTCGCCGAGTTCGATCCGGATATCGCGGCGAACATGCCGCAGGAACCGATCGTGGCGAGGCCGAGACCGCCGCGCATCCAGCAGAGACAAGCGTGTGCGAAGTCTGCCAGCCGCCGCGCTATTCCTGCAGCGGCAATAAGGTCCCCGGTCAATATGAATAACGGCAGCGATAGCAGCCCGAAGAAATTGAGCCCTTCGAACAGCGTGACACCGACATTCGCGAGCGTGAAATCGATGGCTATCGAGACGCCGACAACCCAGTAGCCGATGACCAGGAAGATCGGTACACCAAGCAGGAAGAGTACGACGACGCCCGCTGAGATCAGCGCTACCAGAGTACCTTGATCCATGATGATATCTCCCGATTAGCCGATGGCCTGGATGTCGACGATGAACGGCTCCTTGCTCCGGTACCGCTTGATGTCATCCAGCACGTTCTGCAAGACGCGGAACATCAGGAGCGCCCAGGCGAACGGCGTGGCCATGTAGAACCACCATTGCATGATGTCGTCCGTCCCCTGCACGACTGCCCAGTTCATTTTCACGAGCATGGTCTGCTCCCATGTGAAGTAGATGACGATCACTCCAAAGACCCACCAGAGGATCGCGTCAAGCCAGAGGCAGGCATATTGCAGGGGGTAGCTGAGTCGCGTCCGGACATCGTTGAACACGAGATGACTGCGCTTCCTGACATTGTGTGAGCATCCTATCCAGGTCACCCACAGGAACAGATAGATCGGTATCGAAGAACTCCATGGAATCTGTGACTTGAAGACGAAACGCTCGAATACCGCATAGACGATGATCAACGCCATCGAGGTATAGGCAAAGAGGATGATGTAGCGTTCGATATTCTTGTCGAACCAGCGCAACACGGCCAGCAGAGCATTCATGTTGAGTCCCTCGGAGTGGCAATCCGGTCTCTGAAAAAGAATAACTCCCGCGGCAATAATGCCGCAGGAGCAATTCAACAACGTTTCACGGGTGTTTCAGTGACACACCCCTGGCACCAGAAACTCAGGCTTCCCACCAACGCTGCGGTGTCACGTCCGTCGCTTGCATATCGGCCGGGATCTCTCGGGCGATATCGTAGATTTCCTGGTAGACGTCCTGCCCGCCGGACATCTTGTTCATGCGCGAACGCCACTTTTCCCACTCTTTCGGCTTGAACTCGGGCGAACACATCTCCTCAGCCTTCTTGATTTCCTCGTCGGAAAGCGCCGCTACGCGGACACCGGCATCACCGAATATCGTACCTGCCGGCGGATCTTCGACCGCACCCACGATCTCGACCAGCGCTCTCTCCTGTTCCCTCTGGGTGTACTGCTGCGCTTCATAGGAGGTCTCCATGACAATGTCCTGAATCTCTGGATCGAGACTCTCGAACGTTTCGTTGTTCATGGCCGTATGATCGTTACCGCTGAAGAAGCGAAGATCGACCGCTTGCGACAAGACCGGCGCCATGTTCGCGTACGCGGCCGCGCCCATCCAGGTCTCGGCACCATCGATCAGGCCCTGCTTGAGCCCGTCGAGGGTCTCCTCCCAGGCGATCGGTACGGGGTTCAGGTCCATGAGTTCCATCGCGAGCCGGCCAAGCTGCGTACCTGTGACCCGATTCTTGGTACCGGCCAGTTCCTCGACCGTCGTGACCAACGGGGCGTCAGCGAATTTCTTGCCCATCATCAGTCCGCGCAGCTCACAGTGCGTGAACAGGAACTGGATGTTGTGGAGCTTTCGCATGGGTTCACGCAGCAGTGCCTCACTCTTCTTGTGATAGAAGAAGTGGTGCTGCGCGGCACGCGAAGGGAACATGTAAGCAAAGTCGAGCACGTTGTAGTACGGCGCTGAGCCCGCCGAGTTCTGGGTACTCGCGGCGAACAGATCGACAATGCCCTGCTGAGCCTTCTTGACACAGTCAAGCTGGTTGCAGATGGCATTGCTGCCGATGAACTCGATCTTGAGGGCGCCATCGGTCTTCTCTTCAAGCTGCTTGGCGAACCAGATCTGTCCGGACTCCTGAATCTTCAGGTTCTCCGCATTGAAGCCGGCTGCGCCGAACTTCAGTGTGCGCATCGCTGTCTTGTCGCGCGTCTTCTCGGTCTGCGCCGCCGCCTTGCCGACGGTGGCAAGCGTCAGCGGCCCCGCCGCCCCGGTGACTGCCAGCACGGCAGAGGTATACCCGTAACGCTGCGCTATTCGAAGAAAACCTCTTCGTGTCAGTGGCTTGCTGTCACCCATATCTCACTCCTCGCTGATTTTTCGTCGTGTCGGAACGCCTGGACTTGTCGCTTGCGCGGTACTGCCTGAGACCGACAATATCGGTCTTGTATTCATGTCGGGCTCTTGTTCCCGTAGGCCCTGTATTCACACGGATCCGGAGGACGCATCCTCACGAATCATGTCGACGGTCTTCTCGGCCATCATCACGATGGGCCCGTTGGTATTGCCTGACACCAGCGTCGGCATGACCGAGCAGTCGATGACTCTCAGTCCCTGGATGCCGCGCACACGCAGGCGTTCGTCGACCACCGCCATCGGGTCGTCAGCGGTTCCCATCTTGCATGTACCGGAGGGATGGAAGATCGTCGCCCCATGCTTCCTGCAGTACTCTAGCAAGGCTTCGTCGTCGCCCGCGTCTGGCCCGGGCTTGACTTCCCGCTTGACGAACGGCCTCATTGCCGCCGATTTCGCGATGGCTCGCGCCGACTTCATTCCAGCGACGGCCGTGCGTCGATCAAGATCGGTCGACAGGTAATTGGGCTGCATGGACGGCGGCACAAACGGGTCCGTGGTCTTGATCCGGACGTAGCCACGCGACTCCGGCCGCAACTGACAAATCGACAGCGTGAACCCCGAGAACTTGTGCACATTGCCGCCTGCCATGTCGGCGGACAGGGTGGCCACGTGAAACTGGATATCGGGTGTCGGCGCCTCGTCCGGAAGCGAGCGCATGAAGCAACCGCCCTGATTGATACCGACCGCCAGCGGGCCGCTGCGACTGAAAAGCCACTGCATACCAAGCTTCGCCTGACCGAAAAGCGAGTTCAGCTGGTCATTGGTCGTCGGTATCGTTGCCTCGAAAGTCAGTCGGATCTGCAGGTGATCCTGCAGGTTCTCGCCGACGCCAGGCAGATCATGGATTACGGGGATATCGTGTTCATTGAGCAGATCGCGCGGACCGATGCCCGACAACTGCAACAATTGAGGCGACTGGATCGCTCCCGCACACAGAAGAACCTCACCGCGTGCCTGCGCCTCCTTCATGACCCCGTGCTGCCGATAGCGAACACCGCTTGCGCGGGTCCCGTCCAGGATCAGTCCGCTGGCCTGAGCAAGCGTTTCGACACGGAGGTTGGGGCGTGTTCGCGCGGGTTTCAGATAGCCCTTGGCCGTGCTCCAGCGCCAGCCCTTCCAGGTGGTCAGCTGGTAGTAGCCCGCGCCTTCTTGCTTCGCACCGTTGAAGTCATCCGTTGTCGGCACACCGATTTCCCGTGCGCCCCCGATGAAGGATTCGATGAGCTCGTTCTTGGCGTCGATGTCGGACACCGAGAGCGGACCATCGCCACCGTGATATTCGCTCTCACCCCGCTGATTGCGCTCCGAGCGCTTGAAGTACGGGAGGCACTCGTCATAGCTCCAGCCCTTGTTGCCGATCGATGCCCAATGGTCATAGTCTTCACGCTGGCCGCGAATGTAGATCAGACCGTTGATCGAACTCGACCCGCCAAGCGTCTTGCCGCGCGGCCAGTAGATCTGGCGGTTGTTCATGTTCGGATCGGGATCGGTACTGAAGCACCAGTTGTACTTCTTGCTCCACATCGTCTTGCCGTAACCGATCGGCAGATGAATCCAGAACGACTTGTCCGGGGGCCCCGCCTCCAACAGCAGGACCTTCGTGTTCGGATCCTCACTGAGGCGCCCTGCCATGACTGCACCGGCAGATCCCGCACCCACCACGATATAGTCGAAGTCGTCAGCCACCATTTCCCCTTAATCTAACGCCACGAACGTGTTTGAAGTCGCATGGACAGGTCAAAAGCCAAATTTTGTGACTCTCACGCAACACTGCGTTGCGCAGAGGGCAACAATAGTTGCATCTTTATTGAAATGCAACGTTCCAATATAAGGAATGTTCGCGGGGCGACCAGCGTTGACGTCATCGCGACCGCTCACCGAGGGTGGACTGCCAATGGATGACCCTTCGGAGGCACAAGCCTCGTCGCGTCGCTCGGGCGGGTCGGCCGAACGGACGCTGGACATCATCCGGTTGCTGACCCGAAACGGCCGCGCAATGACGCTCGCGCAAATGGCTGAAGCGCTGTCATTACCGAAGCCGACGGTGCACCGCCTCTGCGCCCGGCTGGTCGAGCTGAAGTACCTCATGCGGGCTCTGGACGAGCGTCACTACACCGTAGGGCCAGCCTTGCATAATCTAGCGTTCGATACCTTGTCACACGGCATCAACAGTCGGCTGCGGCACAACGTGTTGAGCGATCTCGTCTCCGACATCGGTGAAACCTGCAACTTCACGACGATCGACGGAGCGTCGATCCTGTATCTGGACCGTGTGGAAGCGGAGCGACCCTGGCGGCTGACATTGAACGTCGGCGTGCACGTCCCGCTGCACTGCACGGCCAGCGGCAAACTGTTCCTGTCAGAGCTCGAACATGCCGAGCGACGAAAGCTGCTCGACAACCTCGATCTTCGAAAGCTGACCGAAAATACGCTGACCAACGCGGACGAGCTCGAAGCGCAGGCCGTCGAAACCGCCGATCGAGGGTACGGAACCGACATCGAAGAGTTCATCATCGGCCTGATCGCGATTGCCGTGCCGGTCCGCGACAGCGATGGCGCTCTGCGCGCGGCGATTGCCATGCATTGCCCTACCACAGACGTCGATCTGGAGCAAGCCATGTCCAGACTACCGGCGCTGCGGGCGGCGGCAATGCGGATGAGCGAATTGCTGGAACTTTGAGAAAAGGCGTGGTTGCAGTCGATCAGGTACGCAGATCGTCAAAGAACTTCTTCACGCCACCAAGCCAGCTGTGCGCCTGCGGACTGTGCTTCTGTGCATGGGCGCCACTGATGGATTCATGAAACTTGACGAGAAGCTCTCGCTGCTCGTTGTTCAGATTGATCGGCGTCTCGACACGTACCCGGCATAGCAGATCGCCAACGGCGCCACCCCGCACCGGCTTGACCCCCTTGCCACGCAGGCGGAACATCTTTTCGGTCTGCGTGCCGGCGGGAATCTTCAGCTTGACCCGACCGTCGAGTGTCGGTACCTCCAGTTCACCGCCGACGGCCGCGGTCGCGAAATTGATCGGCACCGTACATTGCAGGTCAGCACCGTCGCGCTGGAATATAGGGTGCTGCTTGACGCGTACGGCAACGTAAAGATCCCCTGCCGGACCACCACTCTCGCTCGCCTCACCCTCACCGGACAGTCTGATCTTGTCGCCCGTATCGACCCCGGGCGGTATCTTGACCGACAGAGTCTTCTCTTTCTGGACGCGTCCCTGCCCGCGGCAGTTCGGGCAAGGGTCCTTGATGACCTTGCCCTTGCCCCGACACGCTGGACAGGCTTGCTGAACGGAGAAAAAGCCTTGTTGCATGCGTACCTGACCCGCCCCGTGGCAGGTCGAGCAGGTTGACGGCGACGTGCCACGCTTGGCACCCGAGCCGTCGCAGACATCGCAGGCAACCAGGTTCGGTATACGGATTTCGGTCGAGGTACCGGCAACCGCTTCCTCGAGTGTGATCTCGAGGTTGTATTGCAGATCATCGCCGCGATACACCCGTGGCCCACCGCCGCCGCGACGCCCCCCACCGAAGATGTCCCCGAACACGTCGCCGAAGATGTCATTGATGTCGGCATCACCGCCGCCGAAGCCGCCGGCCCCCTGACCAGACACACCGGCATGGCCGAACTGGTCGTAAGCCGCGCGCTTTTCAGGTGACTTCAGCACCTCGAAGGCTTCCTTGGCGTCCTTGAACTTCTCGACGGCCGCCTCGTCATCCGGATTTCTATCCGGGTGGTATTTCATTGCCAGACGACGATAGGCTTTCTTGAGCTCGGCATCATCTACATCTTTCGATACACCGAGAACTTCGTAGTAATCCTGCTTGGACATGGATTCAGGACGGCTCGCTGGTACGGACGACTATTCGCCCTGAAGAACGCTTGAATGAACGAAAAAAGGCCGGACGGTGTGGCGGCCGTCCGGCCTTGCTGTCAGTGCAGAGATATCAATACAGAGCTGCAGGCATGTCAGGAAGCCTTGTCTTCCTTGACCTCCTCGAACTCGGCATCGACAGCATCGTCGTTACCGTTCGACGCTGACTCTGCCGTCTCGGCTTCGCCGGCCTCAGATGCTGCGCCATCCTGCTTCGCATAGGCGCGTTCCGCAAGCTTGCCAGTGACTTCGCCGAGCGCCGCCAGCTTCTCGTCGATGGCGGCCTCGTCGTCGCCCTCGATGGCGGCACGAAGGTCCGCGATCTTCGCGTCGATGTCCGCCTTCTCGGCTTCGTCGATCTGGTCGGCAAGATCCACAACCGATTTTTCGGTCGCGTGAATCATCTGCTCGGCAGAATTTCGCTTGTCGATCAGACCACGCATCTTCGCATCCTCGGCCGCATGCTCCTCGGCATCGGCGAGCATGCGATCGATCTCCTCGTCACTGAGACCACTGGAGGCCTTGATGACGATCGACTGCTGCTTGCCCGTGGCCTTGTCCTTGGCCGACACGTTCATGATGCCGTTGGCATCGATGTCGAAGGTGACCTCGATCTGCGGAACACCTCTGGGCGCCGGCGGAATATCGGCAAGATCGAACCGACCGAGCGACTTGTTCGTGTTGGCAATCTCGCGCTCGCCCTGCAGCACGTGTACCGTCACGGCCGTCTGGTTGTCATCCGCGGTGGAGAACACTTGCTGCGCTTTTGTCGGAATGGTGGTGTTCTTGTCGATGAGCTTGGTCATGACACCACCGAGCGTCTCGATACCGACCGACAGTGGTGTCACGTCGAGCAGCAAGACATCCTTGACCTGGCCGCCGAGAACACCGCCCTGGATAGCCGCCCCGACCGCAACCGCTTCATCCGGATTGACATCCTTGCGAGGCTCCTTGCCGAAAAAGTCCTTGACCACTTCCTGAACCTTGGGCATGCGCGTCTGCCCGCCCACCATGATCACATCCTGGATGTCGGACGCCTTCAGGCTGGCGTCCTTCAACGCCATCTTGCAGGGATCGATGGTGCGCGCTACGAGTTCTTCGACAAGCGATTCGAGCTTGGCTCGAGTCACCTTGATGTTCAGGTGCTTGGGACCCGATGCATCTGCCGTGATATAGGGCAGGTTCACGTCTGTCTGCTGTGTGCTCGACAGTTCGATCTTGGCTTTCTCAGCCGCTTCCTTCAAGCGCTGCAGTGCCAGCGGATCCGTGTGCAGATCGATTCCGGACTCCTTCTTGAATTCGTCCGACAGATAGTCGATGAGACGATTGTCGAAATCCTCGCCACCGAGGAAGGTGTCGCCATTGGTGGACAGCACTTCGAACTGGTGCTCGCCGTCGACCTCGGCTATCTCGATGATGGAGATATCGAAGGTGCCACCGCCAAGATCGTAGACGGCGACGGTCTTGTTGCCGCGTTGCTTGTCCATGCCGTAGGCAAGTGCAGCCGCAGTTGGCTCGTTGATGATGCGCTTGACGTCGAGACCGGCGATACGCCCGGCATCTTTCGTGGCCTGGCGCTGTGAATCGTTGAAGTAGGCCGGCACCGTGATGACGGCTTCAGTGACCTCTTCGCCGAGATACTCTTCTGCCGTCTGTTTCATCTTCATGAGGACGCGCGCCGCTACCTCCGGAGGTGCCATGGCCTTGCCGCCTGCCTCTACCCAGGCATCCCCGTTGTCCGCCTTGACGATGTCATAAGGGACCAGCTCGATGTCCTTCTGCACCGCTTCCTCGTCGAAGCGACGACCAATAAGTCGCTTGACCGCATAGAGGGTGTTCTTGGGGTTGGTTACCGCCTGACGCTTCGCAGGCTGACCGACGATGACTTCGCCGTCGTCCTGAAAGGCGACGATGGAGGGCGTGGTGCGATCCCCCTCGGAGTTCTCTATGACCCGGGGCTTGCCCCCTTCCATGACCGCGACACACGAATTCGTCGTGCCAAGGTCGATTCCGATTATGGTTCCCATCTGCTTATTCCTGGTGCTCACAGCACGATACGGGTTTAAAGTCGGGACCCTCGTGGAGGCATCCCGTGGTTGCAGTGAAAGGTAGGGCCAGCGCCGTCAATTCCAAGGGACGCCGAACAGCCGACATGGTGTCCGGCAGGAAGACTACTTGGAGACCAACACCAGAGCGGGTCGAATCAGTCGCTCGTTCAGGGTGTAGCCCTTCTGCATGACACTGATGACCGTGTTGGGCGCCACGCCGTCGACGCTCTGTGCGGACATGGCCTGGTGAAACTCGGGGTCGAACTTCTCGCCCTCGGGATTGATCTCGGCGATCGCATGCTTCTCGAGCACCTGCGACAACATCTTCAGAGTCAACTCCGACCCTTCGCGCAGGCTTTCCAGACTTGCACCGTCTGACGAGGCCGCCTGCAACCCGAGTTCAAGGCTGTCCCGGACGGGCAGAAGATCGCCGGCGATTCCGTCGAGCGCGAACTTGCGAGCATTGGCGACATCACGTTGCGCACGCTTGCGCTGATTTTCCATCTCAGCCTGAAGTCGCATCAATCGATCCCAGTGCTCCGCTGCCAATGCCTCTGACGCTGCCAACTGTTCCGTGAGCGTCGGTTCGCTCGCCTCGCCTGTGTCGCTCCCGGTCGTGTCTTCACCAGTACCCTCGCCATTTGCTGCCGCCTGGTGTGCTGCTGTCTCGCGCTCGCCGAGGACGGCGTCGATGTCGATGATCTCAGGTGCTTCACCGGCATCATGATCGACGCTGCCTGCAGACGACGGGTCAGGTACCGGTGCCTCCGACGCGGTACCACCACGTTCTGCAGCGGTATCTGCCGATTCTTGCGTCTCACCGGGAACACCCTCGGTCGATGCATCTCTCGCGCCAGCTCCGACACCGGACGCGGTCTCGATTCCGGCCCCGTTGCCGCCATTGGGCGAGGCGTTCGTCGTGGCGCCTTCAGTACCGCTTCCGGGGACGGAATCGTGCTCGTTTTCTGGCGTCATGGAATCTCCGGGCAAGGTTGCAACAGGCACACGCCAAGCGTGCCATTGACGGTAAATTTCTCTTCCGGCCGAAGGTGTGGGGTCAGGCGCGCAGGTTCAAGGCGGCACCGAGCAGTTTCGATGTCGCATCGACCACCGGAATGATTCGCTCATAGGCCATGCGCTTCGGGCCGACCACGCCAAGTACTCCCAACAACCGACCGTCACGTTCGTACGGCGCGGTTACCAGGCTGCAGTCACCGAGCGCGTCGTATCCCGATTCCTTGCCGATGAAGATCTGCACCCCGTCGGCCGTGACCGACCGCTCAAGGAGATCGTAGATGTCGCGCTTCTTCTGGAAGGCATCGAAGAGCTCGCGCAGCTTGGCAACATCGCCGAGCTCGGCATGCGCCATCAGATTGGTCTCGCCGGCCATGACCATGTCACCCGAGTCTGCCGACTCGTCGTCGAACGCCTTGCCGGCAATATCTATCATCATGCGCATGCGACGGTCCATGTCGTCGCGCACACGCTCCAAGTCTGCGCGCATGCGGTCGCGCACCTCGGCCAGCGGGCGGCCGAGAAATTCAGCATTCAGTTCCCGCGAAAATTCGGCGAGTTCGTCCTTGGTGTAATCGCGGTCGACACGAATGATGCGATTCTGCACCTCGTCGTCGTCGATGATCAGGACCGCGAGTACCCGACGCTCCGGAATCGGCAGGAATTCCACCTGCCGAAGGGGCTTGTCATCGCGCCGCGGCACCGTGACCATGCCGGCCATGTGGCTGAACGAGGAGAGGTAGCTCGATGCCGCTGCGAACAACGCTTGCTCTCCCAGCGAAGGGTCGAGCAGAGCCCGAATGGAGTCGACCGTGACCTCGTCGAGCGGGCGGACGTCGAGCAGGCTGTCGACAAACACGCGGAACGCCTTCGACGTCGGTACACGACCGGCCGACGTATGCGGCGACTTCAACAGTCCCATCTGCTCGAGATCGCACATGACGTTGCGCACCGAGGCGGCGCTGATATCGATTTCAGGCAGGCGCGACAGTGTGCGCGACCCGACCGGCGTGCCGAGCTCGATGTATTGATCGACAAGCACCTTCAGGATGTGCTGTTCGCGTTCACTGAACTCGGTTGACGGTATCGCAGTCATGTAGTCACGGCCCTTTGACGATAAACTAGGCCTCATCTCCCTCACGATCAAGCCCCCCGGCAGCAACATGCCTCGAAAAACCACCCGTTCGGTAAAAGTAGGCCCGGTCACCGTCGGCGGGGGCGCGCCCATCGTCGTGCAATCGATGACCAACACGGACACCGAAGATGCAATCCGTACCGCCGCCCAGGTGGCTGACCTTGCCCGGGCGGGATCGGAGCTCGTGCGCATCACGGTCAACACCGAGGCGGCGGCCCGTGCGGTACCGGAGATCGTCGAACGACTCGACCGGATGGACGTGCAGGTACCGCTGGTCGGTGACTTTCATTTCAATGGACACAAATTGCTCGCCTCTGTTCCGGAATGCGCACGCGCGCTTGCCAAGTACCGCATCAATCCAGGCAACGTCGGCCGCGGTGCCAAGCGGGACGAACAGTTCACGCAAATGATCGAGATTGCCGCCAGAGAGGGAAAACCGGTTCGCATCGGTGCCAACTGGGGCAGCCTCGATCAGGATCTGCTGGCCCGCCTCCTCGACGGGAACGCGAGCTCGGCACACCCCAAGCCGCTTGCCCAGATCAACCGCGATGCGGTCATCGCCTCGGCGCTCGAAAGTGCCGCGCGAGCCGTCGAAATCGGACTGCCTGCCGACCGTATCGTCATCTCCTGCAAGATGAGCCGGGTGCAAGACCTGATCCAGGTCTACCAGACGTTGTCATCGCGCTGCGATCATGCCCTGCACCTCGGACTCACCGAAGCCGGCATGGGATCGAAGGGGATAGTCGCATCCACCGCCGCCCTGGCCGTGCTGTTGCAGCAAGGTATCGGCGACACCATCCGGATCTCGCTGACGCCCGAGCCCGGTGGCGATCGAGCCAACGAAGTGGTCGTTGCGCAGGAAATCCTGCAGACCATGGGGCTGCGTTCGTTCACACCGATGGTCACCGCCTGTCCCGGCTGCGGTCGCACCAGCAGCACCTACTTCCAGGAGCTGGCCAGTCGCATTCAGGGCTACCTGCGTGACAGCATGCCGTCGTGGAAGGCCGATCACCCCGGTGTCGAGGACATGAGCGTTGCCGTGATGGGCTGTGTTGTCAACGGGCCCGGCGAAAGCAAGCATGCCAATATCGGGATCAGCCTGCCAGGTACCGGCGAGCACCCCGTCGCACCGGTCTACATCGATGGCAAAAAGGCCATGACCTTGAAAGGTGATTCGATTGCCGAGGAGTTCCAGGGCATCGTGCAGGCGTATGTACAGAGTCACTATCGACGTAAGGACGCGGGACCACAAGACAGGCCGAGCTGAGCGGATTCGCGGAGCAGGCAAAGCCGCATGCAAGGCGACAGCCGTCGGACACGTCGTGGCCGTCTGGCCCGCTCACGAAACCCGGCCATGCAGCCTTGGTATCAACTGCCGCCGGCAGTCGATCGCCATGGCGCCGTTGTTGTTGTCGGTGCTGGACTGGCGGGCTGTTCGGTCGCTCGTGCGCTCGCCGAACGAGGCCGCGAAGTCGTGTTGTTCGAACGCGGTGACGCTGTTGCCAGCGGCGCGTCGGGCAATCCTGTCGGGGTCGCCAAGCCCTTCGTCACCCGAGCGCCGTCGGTAGCCGACGACTTCCATCGCGCTGCATTCTCTGAGCTGCAAGACTGGCTGAATCATGCCGGTTGGCTGGCCGGTACGGGTTTCAAGCGGATCGGCGCCGTGCAACTCACCGAAGGCATCTATCCAACGAGCGACCGCTACGAGCTTGTGGATGCCGCAACAGCAAGTATCCGGGCCGGCCTCGAGTTGCCTTCCGGCGGCCTGTTCTTCGCCGAGGCTGGCTTTCTGGACCCGTCGGCGTTCTGCAGAGCCGCCGTCGCGCATCCACGAGTCGATCTTCGTCTGGCCAGCGACATCGAGGTCCACGCGAACAACGGCGGCTGGGAAATCGTGGATCAGCACGGCCTCTCGACGCACGTCCGTACCGTCATTCTGGCGTCGGGCACTGGCCTGGCCCAAACGCCCTGGACAGATACCCTGCCGATGATTCCTGCCCGCGGCCAGATAAGCCGCTTCGCCTGCCAGCAATCAGCGATCCTGCCGACGTGCGTCGTCGCCGGGAATTACTACGCAATCCCGCGCGATGACACGCTCTACGTCGGTGCGAGCTTCGACCGTCATGATACCGGGACAGATCTGCGCGAGCCTGATCACCTGGCAAACCTGGCGGGTCTAGGCGCCTTGTTACCGGGGCTGGATACCGTGCCCGAAGCCCTTTCGGGGCACGTTGGCGTACGGGCGACGACACCGGACAGGATGCCGTTCGTGGGACCTGTGCCGGACACCCGTCAATGCAGCGAGGTCTATCACGATCTGGCCCGCGGGCTGCCAGCAAGCTCCTACGCACCCCTACCCGTCGTTCCCGGTCTCGCCGTGCTCGGCGGCTTCGGCTCGCGCGGCATTGTCCTGGCACCCTACACCGCGAGGCTCATGGTCGATTGGCTCTGTGGCGGTGATGAATTGCAAGCCTGGATGCCGTTGCTGAGTCCGGTCCGATTCCAGATTCGCGCGCTGCGCCGGGCAACACTTGATGCGTAGCGCTGCCCGGCTGCCCTCAACCAGGAAGATGCGGCGCTGAAAGATCTGGTTCACAGCACAACATAGCCCGGGCGGAAGCGATCAGCCCGCAGCCAGAAAGGGAGCCGCTGCTTTCTCGCTGCGTCGAAATACCGGTACCGCATCGCTCGATTCGCGCTTGCTGTAGCGGTAGCCGAGGGCCGTGAAATCGCGGATCGCTTCGCGCGAAGTCGTGCGTTCCTGAACCAGATGCCTGGCGAGGGCACCACGCGCCTTCTTCGCGAAGAACGAGATTATCCGATAGTCGCCGTTCTTCTCATCGTGAAATACCGGTGTGACCACCGGCAAGGTCATCGCAAAGCCGTCAACCACTCTCGAATACTCCTTCGAGGCGAGATTGACGACAGGTGCATCGCCCATCGATGACGCCTCCTCATCGATGGCCTGAGCGACGCGATCGCCCCAGAAGTCGTACAGCGTCTTGCCACGACGCGTCGGCAGCCTGGTTCCCATCTCGAGGCGATAGGCACGCATCCGGTCGAAGGGGCGCAGCACACCGTATAGCCCGGACAGGATTCGCACCCGCCCTTGCGCGAAGTCGAGATCGGCCGCGCTCAGCGTGTCGGCATCGAGGCCGACGTACACATCACCCCGAAATGCCTGGATGGCCGGACGGACCTCGCTGCCCTCGTGCTCAGGACGCCAGTTGCGAAACCGGTCACGATTCAGCGTCGCCAGAGCGTCGCTGATGTTCATCAGATTGGCCAGACGCGGCGCCGAATAGCGTCTCAGCGTCCTGACGAGAGCATCCGACGACTCGAGAAACGCAGGCTCGGTCGTCTCCGCGATACGCGGCGGTGAGTCGAGGTCGAGCGTCTTGGCAGGTGACAGCAGAATGAGCATGGTTGCGAACGCGACAGTCGGTCCGCTGATTATGACCGAACACTCGCCCTATAATCGATGGACGACAGGGTCGGATTTTCGAACCTGGAAGAGAACAGCCATGCCCAGCCGAACCGGTACCGACGAACCACACGCACCGTTGCGACTCGACGGTGCGTTCAGCCGCATGACTTTCGACGATTGGCAGCAAGCGGCCGAAGCTTCTCTGAAGGCGCCTCAGGTATTCGAGACGCTCGCAAAGAAGACTCTCGACGGTATTTCCGTCGAGGCACTCTATGACCGCTCGCTGACCACCGATCGGTGGGTACCTGCCTTCGATGAAACCCGGCCACTGCCGGTCCGCGACCGACGCGACTGGGACAACCGTCTGTCGATCCGGGCAAGCGATGCCGGCAGCGCCAATACGGAAGCTCTGCAAGGCTTGCGTGGCGGCATTCGCTCGCTCGAACTGCGCGTCGGCGCGGGCCACGAGGCTCTGCCGCTGAAGGCGCTTGATGACGTACTGGCCGGGGTACACCTCGACATGGTATCGGTCTCTCTGCTCGACAACAGCAATACAACCCATGCCCTCGATGCGCTGCTCGGCCTGTGTCGTCAACGCGAGCTCGATCCCCGCACCCTGCAGGCGTCCTTGAATGCTGATCCGATAGGCGCCCTGGCGCGCCAGGGGGCGAGAGCGAAAGTTTGCCTTGACTCGGCGGGCATCGACGATGCCTTCAGAAGCATAGGCGAAATCGCAAGGCGGGCCGCGGCCGACATGCCGCTGGTCTTCGCGGTGACGAGCGACATGAGTATCCACCACGAAGCCGGGGCGACGACGGTACAAGAACTCGTTGCCGGCATCGCGAGCGCGACGCGCCAGCTGGAGCACCTGCTCGGCGCCGGTCTCGAGCCCGCAGCAGCCGCCCGCACCTTGCTCTTTCGGGTCAGTCTCGATGCGAACATCGTCGACGGCATCGTCAAGCTCCGCGCCCTCGAACGGCTTTGGCGACATGTCCTCAGTCAGTTCGACGACCAAGGCGTGCCGGTAGCGGCGCCGACTGTCGTTGCGGAAACCTCGCGCCGGCATTTCTCCATTCTGGAACCCTGGGTCAATCACCTTCGCAATATAGCCGCCTGTACGGCCGCCGCCATTGCCGATGCAGACACCATCATCGTTCATCCCCACAACCTCGTTGGCGGACGTGTGGTCGACGATGACACCGACACAGCCGAGCGCGTCGCGAGAAACCTGCCGCTGCTGCTCGCCGAGGAGACCGGGCTTCGCGACGTCGCCGACGCGGCTGGCGGATCGCACGCCATCGAAGCACTCACCCAGGCGACCGTCGAAGCGGTCTGGAGCGGACTCGGTGAACTGGAAAGCAAGGGGGGTCTCATCGGCGCACTCCAAAGCGGCCGCTGGCAGGCGTCGCTGGCCCGCACCCATGCGGAACGGGTCGAACGTCTGCGAACCGGAACAGACATTCGGGTCGGCGTGAATCGCTACAGAGCGGCCGACGCAGGATCACTCGAAGCCGCTATCGGATCGCCGACAGGCGATCCGGCGGAAACGACGCCGGGCGCAGACTCTATGACGCCTGACGACGACTCGCAGCCGCTTGACAACAAGCTGCCACGCGTTCGCGAGGCACATGCCTTTGAAGCTGTCAGCAGGGAGACACCAGAGTGAGCGAGCCGCTGGACTTCCGTCAGATTACACCACCCCCGCCTACTGCCCCGGCCGGGCGCCGCAGCCGCGTCGACACCGAGGCAGACGCGCCCACCACGACACCGGAAGGGATCGACCTCGCGCGAACCTACGGACCACGAAATGCCGCCAGCGTCGGCTACCGCGAGTCTTATCCGGGCCTGCCGCCCTTCACCCGCGGGCCCTACCCGACGATGTACGTCACGCGACCCTGGACCATTCGCCAGTACGCCGGATTCTCGACCGCAGAGGACAGCAACGCGTTCTACAAGCGCAACCTGGCCGCCGGGCAGAAAGGCCTCTCCGTTGCCTTCGATCTACCCACCCACCGAGGCTATGACTCCGATCACCCGCGGGTACCGGGCGACGTCGGCATGGCTGGCGTGGCGATCGACAGCATTGCCGACATGAAGATCCTGTTCGACGACATACCGCTCGACAAGATGAGCGTATCGATGACCATGAATGGCGCGGTCCTGCCGATCATGGCGCTGTTCGTCGTCGCCGCCGAAGAGCAAGGCGTACCCCTGGCGAAGCTGTCTGGCACGATCCAGAACGACATCCTCAAGGAGTTCATGGTCCGCAATACCTACATCTACCCACCTGAGCCGTCGATGCGCATCATCGGCGACATATTCCGCTACACAGCCGAGCACATGCCACGCTTCAACAGCATCAGCATCTCGGGCTATCACATCCAGGAAGCCGGGGCGACGGCCGACCTGGAGCTCGCCTACACGCTGGCCGACGGCATCGAGTACGTGCGCACCGGAATCGAAGCCGGGCTGGACGTCGACGCCTTTGCCCCCCGACTCTCGTTCTTCTGGGGCATCGGCACCCACCACTGGATGGAGGTCGCGAAGCTGCGCGCCGCCAGATTACTCTGGGCCAGGCTCATGCAGACGTTCAAACCGAAGGACCCGCGCTCGTCGAGCCTGCGCGCCCATTCGCAGACTTCGGGCTGGAGTCTAACGGCCCAGGACATCTGGAACAATGTCGCGCGGACGGCCGTCGAGGCCACGGCGGCTGTCGGCGGGCACACCCAGTCCTTGCACACCAATGCCTTCGACGAAGCGTTGGCCTTGCCCAGCGACTTCTCCGCTCGCATTGCCCGCCAGACACAACTCTTCCTCGAGCACGAGAGCGGTCTCGTCGACACGATCGATGTCTGGGGTGGTAGCTGGTGTGTGGAGACATTGACCCGCGAACTCGCCCAGGCAGCCTGGCGACACATCGATGAGGTCGAACGCGAGGGCGGCATGGCTCGCGCCATCGAAGCGGGTATCCCGAAGCTTCGTATCGAGGAAGCCGCGGCGCGCGCACAAGCTGCGATCGATTCAGGCGAGCGTACGGTACTCGGTGTCAATCGATTCGTACTCGACGACGAACCGCCGGTCGACGTACTGAAGATCGACAACGCCGCGGTCCTGAAATCACAGACTGAAAGACTCGATGACGTTCGCCGCCAGCGCAATGCAGCCGCTCATGCACAAGCGATCGAGGCGCTCGGCAAGTCGGCAGCTGACGGTAGCGGCAACCTGCTCGCACTGGCCGTCGAGGCGGCCCGTGCAAGGGCGACGGTCGGTGAGATATCGTCCGCACTGGAAACCACGTTTGGTCGCCATGCTGCGCAGATACACACCATCGAGGGCGTTTACCGAAAAGCCATGAGCTCAGACGAAACACTGGCCACGCTGTCGGCCCGGATCGATGACTTCGCGCGACAGGAAGGTCGCAGACCTCGCATCCTCGTTGCCAAGATGGGCCAGGACGGACACGATCGCGGTCAGAAGGTCATCGCGACCGCATTCGCCGACATCGGCTTTGATGTCGATATCGGTCCGCTCTTCCAGACCCCCGAGGAAGTCGCACGGCAGGCCGTCGACAACGATGTGCACATGATCGGGGCGAGCTCGCTTGCCGCTGCCCACCTGACACTGGTGCCGGCCTTGCGTACTGCGCTTGCAACACTCGGGCGCGACGATATCCTCATCGTGGTGGGCGGCGTGGTGCCGCCAGCCGACATCCCTGTATTGCTCGAAGCCGGAGCCACAGCGGTCTTTCCTCCCGGCACGGTCATCGCGACCGCGGCTGCGCAGCTGCTCGATGCCATCGAAGCTTCTGTCGACGACGGCGATGACGCAGACGCTGATGACGGCAACGGCCCGTCGGCGAGCGGCGATGCTGAACTGCCAGCAACAATCGATCGACGCGCGACTGACGCATGAAACGTCCCGTCGCTACGGCGGCTGAACTGGCGGCAGGCGTGCTGGCGCGGAACCGTGCCTCCCTGGCCCGAGCCATCACCCTAGTCGAATCGTCCAATGCAAGCCACCGTGCGCGCGCACAGGCGCTGCTGCAGCCTTTGCTGTCACGCACAGGAAAGGCCATTCGTCTTGGCATCAGCGGTGTGCCCGGTGTTGGCAAGAGCACCTTCATCGAAGCGCTCGGCTTGTTGCTGATCAAGGCCGGCCATCGTGTCGCTGTCCTCGCGATCGACCCCAGCAGCAGCCGCTCCGGCGGCAGCATCCTGGGCGACAAGACACGCATGAACGAACTTTCGCTCCGTGAAGAGGCATTCATTCGCCCCTCCCCGACCAGCGGCCATCTCGGCGGCGTGACAAGGATGACGCGCGAGTCGATCCTGCTATGCGAAGCGGCCGGATTCGATGTGATCCTGGTGGAGACCGTGGGCGTCGGTCAGTCGGAAACCGTGGTCGCCGACATGGTCGACTGCTATCTCGTGCTCATGTTGCCGGGCGCGGGCGACGAGCTACAGGGCATCAAGAAAGGCGTGCTGGAACTGGCCGACCTGATTGCCGTCAACAAGGCGGACGGCGAAAACATCCGGGATGCCGAGCATGCCCGCGCCGCGTACGAGCGCGCACTGAAGATTCTGCAACCCGCCGCTGGTTGGCGTCCACAGGCCCTGCTATGCAGTGCACAAACGGGTGCCGGGCTTGATGAACTGTGGTCGACAGTGCGCGATCATCGACGCCAGGCCATCGACAGCGGCGAACACATGGCGCGACGCGAGCGGCAACGCGTGAACTGGCTTTGGTCGACGGTCGAGCAACGGCTGCTCGAATCCTTTCACGACGATACGGCCATGCGCACCCTGGTGGCCGATTGCGAGAAAGCCGTCAGGGCGCAGACGATGACAGTGACCGCGGCGGTAGAACAATTGATGGCCGCCTGGCGTTGACGGTCGCGCAGCCCCCTACTCCGTTGCGCGTCAACCCTGCTCTTGTACCAACACCCAGGGAGCCGCGACCACGACGAGAAAATCAGGCGCTCTCGTCACCCAGTCGCGCGCATCATCATCGCTCGCACGTACCAGTTCGCCGCCGTCCAGCCAGCGTTGCACGCTCTCGGTATCATTGTCGACCACGGTTGCCCCGACATCGATCAGATCAAGCCGTGGATCGACCTTGACGACGACGCCACGCGCAAAGTGCCTGGCAAGCTCGCCCCAGCCAAGCACGCCCGACACATCCCGCAAGCGCGTACGCACATCGATGTCGTCTGCTGACCCGCTGCTCGACGTCATGTCGTTCCCGTTGATCGCCCCGTTGACTGCCCCGCTGGCCACCCCGTTGACTGCGAATTCCGTCACCGCCGGGATCACCCGCCAGCACGCATCTCCGAGATAAACGCGTTGGAGCGCTCGATCGACTGATTCATGCGCTCGACCAGGTCATCGACATCGGCTTCGAGATTGCCGAATGTGGTTCGCAATGAACCGATCGCCTGCGCGTTCAGGTTGTGCTTGAGGTACAGCACGTTGTCGTAGAGGGTGCTCAGTACAGGCTGCATGCTGCTCTCCGATTGCTTCATGCTTGCGAGCATCTCGCGGTAGCGCGCCCGCGTCTCCTCGAGACGCCGTTCACTGTCGCGACGGAGGCTGCCATCCTTGTACTGCTTGTTCTCCTGTCGCCACTCGGCGAACAGATCGTCGGCGACATCTTCGACTTCATCGATCTGTTCCGAGACCTCTTCCGCGGCGTCTGCGGTGTCCTCGTATTCGGCGCTGAGTCGGTTGTAGGCCTTCTTCAGACCCGTTTCCTCGATGTTGACCACGCTCTCGAAACGCTCCAGAGCATCCTTGAACTGCTCCTGTGCTTCCTTCTGAGCATCGCGCGTGTCCTCGACGTTGTCGACGAGAAGATCACGCTTGTGGATGCCGACTTTCTCGAGCGCGTTGTACTTGATGCTGCTGCAGCCGGCGGCCAGGATAGCGGTCGCGAGGAGCACGATGGGGAGGTTAGATTTCATTCCCGAATATTACCATGCAGCACCCGATGGCCTCAGGCCGACCGGAGACCATCTGCCAACGACGGCCGCGCCGGATGTCGCGGCCGACCTTGCTCGACGAGGCCGGACATTGCTCGACAAGACTGTGCGAGAGTAAGCAGGCTGCGGCAGCGCAATTCACCTCCCCCGAACGAGGCAAACGATGAACCCCACTGCGAATGAGGCCGTTCGAGACGCCATACGAACGATCCCCGATTTTCCCGAACCCGGCATCCTGTTTCGTGACGTCACCACCCTGTTCGGCAATGCGCGCGCCTTCCGGACCGCCGTGGACAGCCTTCTGCAGCCCTGGGCCGGCACGCGCATCGACAAGGTAGCCGCCCTCGAGGCACGCGGCTTCATCCTTGGCGGCGCTGTTGCACATCAGCTGTCGGTCGGCTTTGTACCGATACGCAAGGCAGGAAAGCTGCCCGGACCGCGCTCGGCACAGGCGTACACACTCGAATACGGCGAAGCAACCATGGAGATGCACGACGACGCGGTCATCGAAGGAGAGCGCGTTCTGCTACTCGACGATCTCATTGCGACCGGTGGCACCTGCGAAGCCGGTATCTCCCTGATTCGCCGGCGCGGCGCCGATGTTGTCGGTTGCGGCTTCATCATCGATCTACCGGAACTGGGCGGTCGTGAAAAAATCGAGGCACTGGGCGTCGAGGTGCATGCGCTGTGCGAGTTTGCCGGACATTGATACCGACACCGCCTCGGCCGTCAGCCGAGGCTTCAGCCAACCTGCGGGCGCCTCGACAAACGGATTTCGCAGTCATTTCGCGATTACCGTGCCAGAGAACGTGACCCTCGTCGTTCCGCGTCTTGAAGAGCCAATGCCTTGACCGCCTGGACCGCGTTGATGGCAGCACGCTCCTGCTCTGACTTCGACCGGGGCAAGGCCCCGCCATCCGGCAGGGTTACCCTGGCGCCCGCATCGGACGACTCTGGTCGAATCGACCCGCTTCGTTGACCCGAAGCATTGCGTTGCATGATGACTGCACGAATCTTCTCGAGCGTGATCGGGCCGATGCCGGGAACGTCGATCAGCCGATCAATCGATCCGAACGGACCGTGCGCCTCGCGGTAGGCGACGATACTCTTCGCCTTGACCGGTCCAACCCCTGGCAGGACAGCCGCCAGCGTCACCGCATCGGCCGTATCGATATCGAATGCCGGGTCAGCTGCGACGGAGAAGGCAGCCAGCGCCAGCAGCAATGACAAGATCGCGACTAGTGCGAACCGACGCGGGGGCGCGATCAGAAAACGACGACGATCGGACAGGAGTTGTGTATTCATCGAGCGGCGACTTCCTTGTCGGCTGCGGAGTGGTCGTGCGCCGGCGACGAACAGCGGAGTTCTAACCGAGTCGCTGTCGACAAGTCGAGACATCCAGTCCTCGTTGGCACCCCCACACTTTCGACCGCCCACTCCGCCCCGTCAAGGCAAACGCCCTGAACCGCTGTCAATCCGAACAGCTGACTGAACGGATGTCATCGCCAGGATGTCATCGTGAGAATGGCGTCGCAGGGACGGCGCGCAGGGACTGCCACGCGCACGCCTGGAACAGGCGTTACCATGGCTGCAATCGAGCGGCCCTGTCGTTCAACCGAGTATCCGGCTTCACTACATGCTCTACGCCCTGCTCATCCTGATCAGTCTCGTGCTGGTCGTGGCTACCTTTTTGCCGATGTCGCATATCCGGCATTGGCGCGTTCGCGCGTGCGACTTCCCGAGGTTGCAGATCGCCGCTGCACTGCTCGGGTGCCTGTGCGCGCACCTTGTCTGGACAGGCGCTGCCGGACCCTTGCTGATCGGTTTGCTACTGCTCAGTCTGTGCTGGCAAATCAGGTGGATCTGGCCGTACTCGCCGATTCACCCCGTGGAGGTCAACGGAGCGAACCCGGAGGAGGCGGTCAATCGCCCGCACCTGCGCGTGGTCATCAGCAACGTGCTGATGGATAATCGGGACTCGAGCCGCATTCTCCAGCACATCAAGCGAGAGGAGCCGGATATCTTCGTGGCACTCGAATCCGATACCTGGTGGCAGGAACGATTCGACACACTCGACACCTATCCCTATCGGATCGCCTGCCCGCTCGACAACTACTATGGCATGCATGTCTACTCCCGCTTGCCACTCCACTCACCCGTCATCGACTACCTCGTCGAAGACGAAGTGCCGTCGATGGCGGCGTGGGTCGAATTGGCGGGCGGAGAGCGGGTCCGGTTTCATGTCGTGCATCCACGCCCGCCCGCGCCGGGGGAAAATTCGCAGTCGACCGAGCGAGACGTTGAATTGCTGTTGATCGCTCGCCACCTTGAAGGTAATACTGAGCCGACGATCGTCACCGGAGACCTCAACGATGTTGCCTGGTCCGCCACCACCCGATTGTTCAGGACACGCAGCGGTCTGCTCGATCCACGCGTCGGGCGAGGCATGTTCAACAGCTTTCATGCAGGCCACTGGTTCGTGCGCTGGCCACTTGACCATACCTTTGTCTCGACGCACTTTCGCATGCACGAGGTGAAGCGACTCGGGCCCGTTGGCTCGGATCATTTTCCCGTGCTGTTCCACCTGGTGCTGGCAGCACCGCTGCCACTCGATTCCCATCCGGTCATGAACGAAGATGATCGCGAGCTCGAACAGGACACGCTTGAAACTGCCGCCGCCCAGGGTACCGATCGGCCTTCACTCGCGACCATGACGACATGATTTCCCCATCACTGGCCGAACAGATCGAGGCCGACGGTGCAGAGAATCCGGCATGAACGATTCAGAGCCGACGAAATGCAACGACGACACACGACAGTCTGCACAGGCTGGCGCGGGGCCGCGCCCGACTGCTGATGGCATCGTCGCGGCGCTGGGCGAACGACTGGTGACCCAGATCGATCGCGGCAGCAGCACGCTGCAGCTCGCGTTGGCCGAGATGAGACTCGCGACAGTCAGTGCTGCCGTACTGCTCGGCCTGGCCATGGCCGCCGCCCTGCTGGTGGTTGTCATCTGGCTACTGGTCTGCGCCCTGGTCGGCTACGGACTCTGGTCATGGGGGCTTGCGCCGCCGTGGGCTCTGCTCGTGCTGCTGGTACTGCACGGCCTGGCGCTCGCTGCCATGGCCTGGTTCGGTAGACGCCTCGCAAGTGATCTGGGTTTTGCAGAAACGCGCCGATTGTTGCAAAAATCGCCACCAGCGCAATCTGCAGGGCAGCCGCCGCATGTCGAGGCGGCATGATTCACAGAGCTACCTGGATCCCACCCTGAATACCCTACCCTGATCCACCCAACCCAGATTACATTCGAGCGGAGGTTTACCATGAGCACGTCCAGCATAGGCGAGAAGACCGAACAGAAAGTCGACAGCATCAGCCAGAGTGCGAACGACAAGGTCGATTCGATCGATGGCAAGGCAAGAGCCGGCATCGAAGCCGGGCGCCAGAAAGCGCTCGATGCCGTGTCGGCCGTCGAAGACCTCGAAGCACAGGTCGAATTGACGATCGAGGAATCAGCGGCCAAGGTATCTCGCTACATTCAGGAAAAACCCCTGCAGGCTGCCGGCATGGCCTTCGCGGCCGGTGTTCTGGCGACGATGATCCTGCGCAAGCGCTAGCGCTTGTTCGATGCGTTCACGACAGCGTCAGAAAATTAGGGTATTGGCCAGAGAGGCACAGCTGGCCAGTGAACGTGCGGACGCCGCGAAAAAACGGCTGAACGGCGCTCGCGGTCGGTTTTTCGGCAACCCCGTGAACCTTCTCCTGCCCTTCACGGCAGGCGTCATCGGCGGTGCCATCGCGCTGGGCAAGAAGCCGGCAACGCTACCTGCCTCGACTGTCGGACACCTCGCATCGGCGAACGACTCCGCCGCGAACCCTTCCGGCCAGAGCTCACCCGGACAGAGTGGTCCGGCGGTGTCCATGACCTCCCTGATCAGTACCTCATTGACCCTGTGGCGAGCCACGGCATCGTTGAGATCAACAGTATTGGCGGAAAGTGCGGCCCGACGCGCAGGCCGGGCAGCAGCACGCGCGAAAGTCCACGCCGAAGGTTCTCCTATTGAGGAGCACCGGCCACCTGCTCGAAGTCGCGGGCGGCCCCGGCAGAGGCCTCGGGATCGACAGCGGGACGGCGGATGATCAACAACAGCGCAAGCTGCAGTCCGAATATCAGGGACCCGAACCACAAGTGCAGGGGCTGTGCATAGATGGGGAGGTTGAGTCGCTCCATGCTCGTTCCGACCGCGAGCGTGCCGAGCATCAAGGCGCCCAGGGCAATGGCCAGACCGCGCGGCAAGGCACTGTTCGATCGCCCGAGTGTCAACCAGATGACCCAGCCGTTGATCAATACCAGCGGCAACGCGAACCACTTGTGCACATCGTATATCCAGGGCAAAGCCGCTATCCAGAGGTGGCGATCGGTGTGATCGCTGGCTCGCGCCACGAGATCAACAGACTCTCTCACCTGCGTTCCGACGACAAGCTGCAGCAGTCCTGCAATCATCGCCGCGATGAGCAGCGCGTTGGTGTAGCCGGGCAAGCTCCCCTCTCGTGACAAGATCGGTCGTAACGCTTTCCACAGGGCAATGATCATGATGCCGACGATGAGCTGGGCGACCAGCATGTGCACCGTGATCATGCCCGGATCGAGGTTGCTGGCGACCACGCGCGAGCCTAACCAGCCTTGTATTGCTACCAGAACGAGACCACTGGCCGCCAACCGGAAGACGAGCGGATCAAGCTTGCGTATCGGCCAGGCGAACAGCACGGTGGCCAGAATCGCGAAGCCGGTAAAGACGCCGAGGAGCCGGTTCAGGTACTCCGTCCAGGTCTTGCGAACGTTGAAGGTCGTATCAGCATAGCCTCGATCGGCGTAGATCGTCTGGTAGTCGACCGGCAATTCCGCTGCACTCATCGGCGGCACCCACTGCCCGAAACAGGTCGGCCAGTCCGGACACCCCATGCCTGCGCCACTGGCTCTGACGATTCCGCCTACGAGGATCAACGCATAGATCGTCGCCACGGTACCAACCGCACACCCGATGAAACGCCAGCGAGCAGCGTGCCGGTGCCTTGACGACAATTGTGACTCTTCTCCCATGCGCAGAGTTTACGCTGCCGAAGCCAGTCCGGTTTGCCGCTCGGCGCACATCGGCAGGGGAACCCTGAGCGGTCTTGCCGCTCGAATCCGCCCAGACATCGCCGCACCCGGCGATCCGCAATGATCTTATGGCTCCGAAATCAACCCTGCATGCCACACGCTCCGGCGTGCTGGCCCTCAGTCTGCTCATCTGGCCAACCCTTGCCTGGCCGACTCCGGTATCGACCACGCCGATCGATATACCAGGGCAATTTCCCGACGCGACGCTCAGTAGCTGGAAGGAACGAAGCTTCGCCGGCAACACGAAGTACCGGCTCGTGGAGGAGGACGGCGTGAGCGTGCTGAGAGCCGACACACAGAACAGCGCGTCGATCCTCTATCGCGAGCGTGAAATCGATCTCCGCCGATTTCCGATACTCGAATGGTCCTGGAAAGTGGCGCAGGTGTATTCCATGATCGACGAGCGCAGCAAAGCCGGTGACGACTTCCCGGCGAGAGTCTATGTCGTCGCACGTACCGGCTGGCTCCCCTGGGAGACGCTCGCCATAAACTACGTCTGGGCGTCAGAGGCCATGGTCGATGAACGCTGGCCCAACCCCTTTACCGAAAAAGCCATGATGATCGCCGCCAACACCGGTGCCGGGGGTGTCGGGCAATGGGTCCGCCATCGCCGCGACGTCCGCGGCGACTTCAAGGCCGCTTTCGGCAAGCAGGTCGACAGGATCAGTGGCTACGCGGTCATGGTCGACGGTGACAACAGCAATCAGGATGCAACAGCATGGTTCGGCGACCTGGCCTTTCTGCCACGCTGACCCCGCCATCCTCGGCGAGCCTGCAAGCAGTTTGGCTATACTCTCGCATTGCAACGCTCGAGTGCGTCCTTTGGAGAGTTGGATATGGATCGACGCCGTTTCCATCGCCTCTGCGGTGGCCTGCTCAGTGGAGCCGCTGCCCTTGCAACAGGCGGTCAACGCGTCGACCGCGAAAACCGGCGATTGGCCGCGCAGCCGTCTGGTCGATGTGCGCGAGAACGGCATCAAGCTGGCATCGCTCGTGCCGGGCGACGCGCACATCTTTCACTATCCCTATGTCACGACGCCGTGCTTTCTGCTCCGGCTGGGCTCGGGCACGGTAGCAGGCAGCTGGCCAGGCGGGCTCGGTGACGACGCATCCGAGTTCGCCTTCTCGGCGATCTGCAGTCACAAGATGTCACATCCAGCCAGATCGATAAGCCACATCACCTGTCGCGCCGTACCTGTCGTGTTTACCGACGATCAGGGCGTTCGACAGGAACAAGCCGGGTTGATCAGCTGATGTTCGGAGCGCAGCGTCTACGATCCAGCAGGTGGTGTAGCGGTCCTGAGCGGTCCGGCGCCCGTGCCACTGGCAGCGATTGCACTCGACGTCGATCCCGATGGCACACTCGTTGCCACGGCAAGTCTGGGAGCGGACCGCTACCGGCAATTCTTCGATGCCTTCGAGTTTCGGCTGAAGATGGAGCATCGAGTCAGCGATGTGAATGCATTGAGCGGCGAGCAGGCCGTCGCGATACCTGCGAGCGATTTTTCACAGCAACAGATCCGTTGCTGACATGTGCCCCGCCGAAAGCCCCGCTCGGCCTGAACGCTACAGGCGCGTGCGCAACGAGGCGCCTTGATTCAGCTCGATAGCCACCCCGAACTCTTGCGCGAATTGCGCGCGTTGCCGCTGGTCGCATCGATCGAGCAGGAGCGCTGGTCGAGCCTCGAGCAGCACATCGGCTTCATCGACCTGGCTCCTGGTGAGTCCTTGTTCACGGCCGGGCGTGCGAGCGAGCGACTGTATCTCGTGGTTCGTGGAGAACTCGGACTCGACATGCCAAGACCGGGTTTGCAGGAATCGCAAGCACCGACAGACACACGCGACAGAATTGGCGTAGAGGGCCGCCAGGAGGCGACCGCAGAGACGCCGATGCCCGCCATCCGTCTGCAATCACGCAAGCGTGGCGAGACAGCGGGTGACTTCGCTGTCCTCAATGGCGGTGCGCACCTGGTGAGCGCCGTCGCCGTCGAATCGACACGGGTGGCCTTTCTGCCACGCTTCGCGTTCGAATTACTGGCCGGAATCGCGCCGGACATTCTCGCGCATGTCTATGACACCGCCGCCACGCTGTCTCGTCGGACGACCCTCGCACGCGCCTTTCTGGATCTGTTCGGTCCGATCGACGTCGACACCTTGAACAGCCTTCTCGACGCGAGCATCGTGCATCACTACAGAGGCGGCGAGACACTCTTTTATCAGGGTGACGAACCGGATGGTCTGCATGTCGTCGTCTCCGGCCGGCTGCTGGTGGAAACCGGCGACGATCCGGCGCGACGTCAGACTGCCGAAGTACATGCTCCCGAGTCGGTCGGAGAACTCGCACTGTTGGCGGGTACGCGTCGCAGTGCGACCGTGCACGCGGCCCGCGAGTCGACCGTGGCGCGCCTTCCACAATCGCGATTCGAAAGCATCATCGCGCCGCGAGCCGATCTGCTCTTGCCGCTTTCGCGCCTCGTCATACGTCGACATGTCACCGATCTGAACAGCATCGGCGCACGTCGCCCCGACACGAATTTCGTGGTGATACCGCTCGACAAGAGACTCTCCCTCAAGCGCTTTCTGAATCAATTGCGACGCGCTTTGCGGCAGCACGATGATCCACTGATACTCGACGCACGCACTTTCGACACGCTCTACGGCAAGAGAGGGGCGTCAGCAACGACCTTTGAAGATCCGTTCAGCGGTGCGGTAGCCGAATGGCTTGACGACAAGGAGAATCGGGGTGGACCGATCATCTATGTCGCCGACACAGAGCTCAGTGCATGGACCCGACGTACGCTGAATCGCGCCGACCGCGTGCTGCTGCTCGGACAGGGTGGGACGGAAGCGGACCCTGCACGCCGCGAGGTTGAGCGCGAACTCAGTTCGCTGTTCGGCCAGCGCAGAAGCCCCCCGCGAATCGACCTCGTGCTACTGCATGCTGCCGATACCGTCCGGCCTACCGGCACCCGTCGATGGTTGGCTCCCCGTGAGCTCGACAGCTTTCATCACGTGCGCATCGATGACGCTACGCACTTCGAGCGTCTCGCCCGGCGACTGCAAGGCAGTGCTCGCGCCGTCGTCTTCAGCGGAGGCGGTGCGCGCGGCTACGCACATCTGGGTGTGCAAAGGCTGCTCGAGGAAGAACAGATTCCGATCGACGTCGTCGGCGGTTCGAGCATGGGCGGATTGCTCGGTGCCTCGCTGGCCCTCGGTCAGGATGTCGCGACCGTCGAACGCATGTCGGCACGCTTTGCAAATCGCCGTGCCTTGTTCGACTACACCTTGCCCATGTCTGCGTTGATGCGATCCGCGAAACTGACCCGCTTCTGCCAGGAGGTCTATGGCGATATTCGCATCGAGGACCTCTGGACCCCGTTCTTCTCGGTATCGTCGAACCTCGCCGACGGCCGTCAGGTGGTGCACGAGACCGGCAAGCTCTGGGAAGTCGTACGAGCAACGATATCCCTGCCCGGCGTGTTCTCACCAGTCCCCACGGCCAACGGCGACCTGTTGATCGACGGTGCGGTACTGAACACCTTCCCGGTCGACGTCATGCACGAACGGCTGGGTGGTTCCGGCAGCATCATCGGCGTGAACGTCAGCGAAGTGCCAGAGAAATTCGACTACTACGATTTCGGCACCTGTCTTTCAGGGTGGCAAGTGCTCGGCTCCCGTCTCAATCCGTTCAGCCCGGCCATTCGTTATCCACGCATTGCTGAAACCCTGCTGCGCTCGACCGACATCAAGGGTATCGATCGGCTCAACCAGACTCGCGCCATGATCGACATACTGGTCGAGCCACCGGTCAGCGGCATTGCCCTGCTCGACTTCAAAAGGTACGCGGAAATCAGCGATATCGGCTATGCGGAGGCACGACGCGTATTCGCACGTCACGGCTTGATCGAGGACGCCCTAGCGTGACGTCTACCGCGCGCTGCCGGACGACTTGTCGGTTGCCGACTGCTCGGCCATGACTCGCGGTGTCATTCCCGCCCGGTTGGCCAGCGAATCGTCTGCGCCCGCTTCCGCCAACAAGGTCGCAATCCCGTCATCACCATTGGCAATGACGTGGTGAAGTGCGGAATTACCCTGCTCATCCATCGCATCGACATTCGCATCCGTCAATAGCGGACGGCGTACTGCCGCTTCGTGCGAATTATCCACCGCTCTCATCAGGGGCGTGAAGCCGACGAAGCACGACAGCAGGAGCGACAGCAGAACGGGCAGTACGACTCGCGTCACGTCGGTGGCGGTGGCGCCGGCTGCGGCAACTCGAATCCGCGCCGCAAGGGGACGCGCGCTGCGACGACCGCGTCGAAAGCGGCGCCAGCATCATAGCGGCCACTCATGCGAATGACGGCATCGCGCCCAACCGCGTCTCTGCGGCGTGGGCGTGCACCACCGTGTCCACGTGGAAACGGGCATCTGCCAAGCGCTCGCTTTCACTGGCGTCGAGACCCAACGTGGTCGGTCGGGATTCAACCATGCTCGATTCACCCACCGTCGACTGGCCGAATTCCGAATCCCGGCCCGCTTCGCGCACCCGGCGCTTGCGCGAAGCCCACCGCCCCAGAAAACCCTCCGGCTCATCATCGACGCGGCCGTCCGTTTCGACACGGTCGACGCGGTTTTGCTCGGGTCAGCCTCCTTGCAGACGACATACACCTTGGGCGCATCGTCGATCAACGCGTGCCATGAACGTTCACAAGCATCCTTGTAGAGCGTGAACTTGTAGCCGGACCACGACCAGCTCTCGCTGCCATCTGCAGCGCTTCGAATCTGTCGTCCGCTTCGAGACTGATGGAACAGCGCCTCACCCACGACGACACCTGCCAGCGACCAGGCCGGCACGGACCAGAAGCGTCGCGCTATCGTTCGCTTTCCAAGCAGACCCGTTACCGCCAGCTCCAGACGGATGGGGCTTTTCGCGTCAGCAGGCATTCTCATCAGTCGGCATTGGTGCTGAGACGACATTTTCTGCGATGGCGGGTCGCCGGCTTGATCGCATACTGCGCGCTCGTGCTGACGCTGACAGGCAAGCCTCGAGGCTCAGGCTGAAGGGCCATGCATGGAACGCGAGCTGCGGCTGTGCAACACTCTCCCCCATAATCCCTGAGTCCGACCCGATGAACGCGCAAGCTCCCCCTCCTGACTACCGCCCGGAAATGACCGAAGCCGGCTTGCAACCGGCGCATGGCGTCACGGCGATCAACGAGTTCGGTGAATCGGTCGATGTTCACGTTCCCGGTGAAATGCCGTTGACGATCCGTGTCGACGGCATGGAAGTGGTGACACTGATGACCCTCGGTACCGAACCCGAGGCACTGACCCTCGGCTATATCCGCAACCAGAAGCTGATCGAGGACATCGAGGAGATCCGCTCGGTCAAGGTCGACTGGGAGCGTGAACTGGTCGACGTCGAGACACGCAGTGGCGGTGGAATAAGCGATTGGCAGGAAAAGATGAAACGTCGCATCGTGACCAGCGGCTGTGGCCAGGGCACGATCTTCAGCTGCACGGTCGACAAGCTTTACGAGGTTCAGCTTGAACGGTCCTCCCTGAAGCAATCCGAGATCTACGAGCTCATCGGGACAGTCGGAAAGCTCAATGACGTTTATCGGGTCTCCGGAGCCGTCCACGGCTGCGGCCTGTGCAATGCTACCGAGTCGTTGATGCACATCGAAGATGTCGGGCGACACAATGCGGCCGACGCCATCGCCGGACGCATGTGGCTCGACGGAATCGATGGAGGCGACAAGCTTTTCTACACCACCGGCAGGCTGACCTCGGAGATCGTCATGAAGACGGCCTTCATGGGTATACCGGCCCTGCTGTCACGCTCCGGTGTCACCGAGATGGGTCTCGACCTCGCACGCGAGATCGGCATGACCATGATCGCGCGCGCGAAAGGCCGACACTTCCTCGTCTACAACGGTGCTGAAAATGTCGCCTTCGATGCGATACCGACCGTTCGCAAATCTCCACCGCCGACCAAGGGCATGCGCGACCTGGGCTGAGCGCGTGCCGAGGCTGCTTGGTCCGGAGACCGATTCAGAAGGTTCTTTGCAGCGAGGTTACCGGCGCTAGCAGCCGATGGCCCGCAAGGGTGGCACCAGGGTCTCGAGGGCGAGACCATCCGATGCACTCGCTGCGGCGACCGCACCAGCCGGCTCGTCCCCTGCTCTCCGATCGCCCTTCAACCGACCGATACGCGCGTCGAACACACGGAGCACCTTTTCCTGACGCAGGGTCAAAGCGTTCAGCTTGCTTACCGTGTCGAGTCTGAGTTCATGCCGTATGTCTTGCCGACGCAAGGCACTCGCACGATATTGCAAGAGCGTCTCTTCGCACCGCGGCGAACCGGCCTTCGCATCCTTCGGGTAGAGAGTCGTGTACCCAAGCTCGGGCAAGCGTCCGCTGCGCAACGCCTCGGCCAGTTGCCGGTCGTCCAGCAAGCCGACCAGCGCGTGTTCCCTGAAGTGCGCTTCATCGACATTCCGGTCGTAGAAGAGGGTCAACAGTCGATCCCGCTGATTGACGTCGAGCCCGTACTCGAAAGCAAGGATGGCGAGGTTCTGGGTTGCGTACATGTCTTCATAGGACATCAACGTGTCGACCAAGGCACGACCGGCACGAAGCCTGACCGTATTCACGTGGTGAAGCCGCGAACGGTATTTGGGATCGCTCTTGCTGTTCTTCAATTCGAGCAGCATACGTTCCATCAAAGGGTGCGTGATCGCCCCCCGAACCCGTTCTGCCCAGTAGATACGCGCGCCGCTGTGACGCCAGTGATCGCTCATCAATTCCGGGTCACGGATACCCTCCTCCAGGGACACCACCGTATCGAGCAACTTGATGACGATGCCGGACAGTGTGTAAGGCTCGGCCTGACCGGTCGGCTCGAGCTGCATGGCCGTGAACCGGTCCCCGTTGTAGAGCGCCTGCGGCGGAAGCAGATGGGGTTGCTTCAGCGTCAGGGTTGCCTTGCTGGCTCCGGCCGTGTGTACAGACGAGTCGGTAAGCTCGGAGACCATTCCGGCGATGGGCCCACCAAACCGGAACTGGATCTTGCGGAGTGAATGGCCGTAACCCGTAACTCGCAGCGAACCGTCTTCGACGACATCGTGCAGCAGCGCGAGTGTGACGATGACGGGTTCGAGCGCGCGGCCGAGTACTCGCTCGGATATCGCGGCAATCCGGAAGGCGTGTGCCGACATGGTGCTCAACGACTTGCGGCGACCCTTCTCGAGCGAGCGCATCATCTCGAGGCTCGCGATATGCACAGCCTCGATGGAATTGGGTGCTTCGGGGACGGTGAAGTACTCCATGACGGGCAAATTGATGTGCACTTCGTGGACTGCCTTGCCTCGCCGCCCGGTCAGGCGTTCGCGTTTCAAGGGATCATCGAGCGCGTCCCGGACAGCCAGAATCAAGGTATTGCGAAGCGGCTCGCGAAGAGCGTAGTGATCGACCCCCTTCATCGCGAAGGCCGCGACTGTGCGGTAGTAGTCCAGCTCGAGGTACGGTCTTTCAGGGAAATCTCCCTCGCAATCGACGCCGATGGCCGCGAGGTTCGCGCGCCGCGCCGGTGACATGAAACTCAGGACATGGTCGCCCGCCGCACGCGCCGTCAGTCGGAGACGGCTCGCCATGACAGCGGCAATGGAGGTGGCGAGTTCCGGGGTATCGGCTTCCGGCGGTGGATTGCCCGCGGCCATGGCCGCTTCGAATCGCGTGATGGCATTGGCAAGCGTGCGAACGTGGGTTGCAACTCGGTCGCCGAACCAGGTCAGCAGGTAGGCATCATCGACGATCTCGTGTTCGTCAGAACTGATGGAACTGTAGCGAAAGGGCTTGTTGATGGCCGTCTGCAGCATGGCGGCCACGATCATGTCGTGACTCATCGACTTCATACCCTTGCCGTGATTACCGTAAAGCCGTACGCCGAGCAACATGTTGGCGGCGAGCACCGCCTGATGGATGGTGGGCTCCAGCTTCGGCAAGCGATTCGTGTTTATGCGAATGGGCGCACCGGTGATGTCGACCGATGCCGGCCGGATCAATTCCGGATCGATGTCGTGATCGGTATAGAACTCTGCCGTCAGCAGATCGCGTCCACGCTGGGTCTCGAAGAACGCCTTCGGCAGCGCCGACAGCGGCACGAAGTGTTCGACTTCCGAGGCTATCCAGTCACGCGGCAAGGTGCCTGCAATGACGCGATCCATGTCGGAGGTGCCGGCAAGTACGCCATAAGCCCTGACGAGCTTGACGAGGTCGGTCAATGGGTAAGCGCGGGCCACGGAACGGTCCAGAAATTCATCTTGGTTTAAGGATAGCAATCAGTCGCAACTTGTGAACCTAAGTTCATCGAAAAACCCAAGCGGTAATGTTGGGGTGCATCGAAAGTCTGATCAGATCGACAACTGACAGCTCGACAACTGAAACGTCACGCAGAGTCGTGCGCCACCAAGCGTGGGTGACGCATCGATGGACAATGCACCTCGATGCCAGGCGGCCAGCCGCGAGACAATGGCGAGTCCCAGACCGTAACCGCCCTGACTGACTCGACCTGCCGACTCTGCTGCCAGCAATTCACCTCGCTGAAATGGCCGTACCAGACGCTCCCGCTCAGCGAAACAGATGCCAGGGCCATCATCCTCCACGTTCAGCCTCGCCTCGCCCTTCTCTGCGCTGATCGACACAATGATTTTCCCGGAGGCGTGTCGGCAGGCGTTCTCGAGCAGGTTGTCGATCAGCATGCCGAACTGGCTGGCGTGGCCGAAGATCCAGACGGCATTCTCGACCGGCCGCCAGTCGATGCTCAGGCTGGCCGGCGCTCGAAACCGAGCGACGACATCGCCGACAACCTCTGACAGATCGAAACGTGTGCGCGGCAGCCGGGAGAGTCGCGCGTCGAAGCGCGCATAGTCGAGCAAGACTTCGACCAGCCTTTCCATGGCGTCGATGTCCGCCTCGATGCGCGTCAGGTGCTGACACTGTTCCGGACTGATGTCGGCACGTTCACCGAGCGAATCAATACCGAAACGCAACCGGGCGAGCGGCGTCCTCAGGTCGTGCGACACGGCCCTGCTCAGCAAGCGGTTGTCTTCGATGAGATTCTCTATGCGCACTGCCATGTCATTGAAGGCGACCTCGACATCCCGGATCTCACCGGCACTGCGTGCGACGACACGTTGCGAGAGATCGCCCTCGCCCAGCGCCCGCGCGGCTACGGCGAGGGTCTCCAGGCGTCGCAACAAGGGCAGCAACCAGGTCAGCGTCAAGGCAACCAAGGCGATATAGAACGCAAGTGTCAGGACCAGTCGGAGCGTCGGCAGCTTTTCGCCGGCCAGCGGGTAGTCGATGGCAAGCAAAGAGCCACGGTCCGGCATCGCGTAATACAGCGTGACGCCAGCCGCCGTTTCCAGCGCGAGTCCCTGATCTGTCTCGAGTTGGGCGGCCAGCGGTTGATCCAGGGCCAGTGCTGCCGCCGGCAGGATCGACATTCGATCTGCCAGATCACCGGTATTGGATGTCGACGGGAACGGGTCTTCGTCTTCGGCATCGCGATCAAGAGCTTCAGCGTAACGCCCGCCGAGCTCGCGATACAGCGCAAGCGGCGTCGGTTCGGATGCCGCGAGTCGCCCGAACAATCGATCGATTGCCCAACCTGCTCCCAAGGTCGCCAACAAGACGACCAGCAGGAGCGATGTGGCGAGACCGCGCACGCCCGGACTACCACGCATCCGGTGACAGCAAGTAACCCCGACCCCTCAGGGTCTTGATGCGACGCGGTTCCTCGGCCGGATCGTCGAGCTTGCGACGCAGGCGGGAAATCGCCAGATCGACCGACCGATCCGTGCCGTCGTATTTGATCCCGCGCAGACGGGTGGTCAGGGTCTGTCGGTCAACGGCCTCGCCAGGCGTTGATGCGAGTAGCTGCAACACATCGAACTCCTGCGTAGACAAGGCGATCAAGATGCCGTCGTAGGCCACTTCCCGGGCGTTGCTATCGATCGAGAGCCTGCCGATGCGCAGGGTATTCCGAACGACGCTGTTCACGTCTCGTCGGAGCAAGGTCTGCAGCCGGGCAAGCAGCACCCGCGGTCGAACCGGCTTGGCAAGGTAGTCGTCCGCACCGGTTTCCAGGCCCCGAATCTCGTCCTCATCCTCGTCTCGCGCGGTGAGCATCAGGATAGGCCCCCGATAAAAGGCGCGTGCCCGTCGGCAAACCGCGAGACCGTCGATGCCTGGCAATCCGAGATCGAGGACAACGGCATCGGGTCGGTCCTCTTCGATCAGTTCGAGCGCGGTATCGCCCCGCGAGGCAATGCTTGCCTGCAGGCCGTGCTCGACGAGATAGTCCGCGATCCAGCCGGCGAGCGATGCATCGTCCTCTACAACCAGCACCAAAGGCAGTCTTTCCTCGCCCACGTCAGAATAGCCGCCAGCCGCTCGCACTGCGTCGACTCGAGCGATAGACCCATCCTGTTCGCACCGTTGCCGCACCGACGGTTGTGCCCTCGGCTTCGCTGACGAGACGATAATCGACAGAATCCGCCGCCGTATATTCGTGGAACAGGTGATCGCGCCGCATGCCGCTCCAGCAGGCCAGTTGCTCGCGTTGGTCGTCGGTGACCGCGAACAGACAGAACCGGCCCTCATCGAGATCCGACCAGCTTATCCGGATGCGTGCGTAGCAGCGCTGACCCTTGTGCAACGCCACACACGTCGACGGACGAACCTTCAACGTTTTCGTGGCCGATTGATCGGCATGGGCGTGCCGACCGGGCCCGATGAGCAAGCCGCACAGGATGGCCACCAGAATGCTGACCTCAGAAGACATAGCTGACGGCCGTATCGAGCGTAGCGAATCCGCTTCGCGTGATCAGCGGGCTTTCGACCAGACTATCCTCGAACCGACGTCCGCTCAGGCGGCTGCTCAGGATCCATTTCTTGCCAACGGCGCGCGAGATCCCGAGTTCCATCTCGGCAAAGGCAATTCCGGACATGCGATGAGCGCCAAAACGCTCGGTTGCCTCATCTTCGTCGACCCCCCAGGCGAAGTCGGCCAACGCCGATGACGCATGGCGCGCACCCACCAGGAACTGTGTGTTCCAGTTGCCGATTTGCCACTGTCGTCCGATATGGGCGCCAAGCAAGGTACCGTGGCCGTTTTCCCAATCGGCGACGGCCGAGACCTGCAACAGTGAGGATTCGGCATACCGCCGCAAGCGCAAGCCTGTCGAGGCAAAAACCGACAAGCGCTCGAGAAGTTCCTCATCGCGCCGTGTCGTGCCGGCTGGTCGGTCGTCGTCATCGAAGCGGAACGAGTAGGTTCCGGCGCCGTGAACCGCCAGAAGATCCAGGACCCATTGTTCGTCATGCCAGAGGGTCGCGCCGAGACTCAGGCCGTCGAAACCTCCCCGCTTGCCTTCGATGAAATAAGCGCCCTTGCGCCAGGCACCGGCAAAGAACGGGCTCAAGAATCCCCGGACATCTCCGTTCTCGTCAGGATCAATACTGACACGATTGGTCGAGCTGGCGGCAACGGCAAGACCCAGCTCGAAATATCCGCCATCCTCGAGTACAGACGCGGTGAAATCAATCGGACTTGCATTAAAATGTGCGACGGCGTGTGTCGGCTCAGCTCCTGCCTCCGTCGGTGCCACTGCCCGCACCCGTCCACCTTCTTCTGTCAGTGCCTCTATTCGTCCTCCTGCCACTTCGTCTGCCCGTTCCACTGCATTGGCGAGACACGTCATAGCGGCCGTCAGCAAGCCCGCCAGCAAGGCCGGGTACCGCGACACGCAGGTCTTCATGCCGGAGCGACTTCCACTGATACCGGCAGAACGGCCAGGCTTGCTCGCGCGCTCGACCAAGCCACGAATCTTTTTTTCATCGTCCGCGACGGGCCATCGATTCGCTCCGGCATTCCCGATTCGTCGGAAGTGTATCGTCCAGCAGGCAGACGAGCAGCCCAGGCAGTGAAAGCGCGATTGCCGTCTGTCGAAGCGAAATAAGAAGATAGGGAGAATACACAGTGCAATGCAGGAAACACGGACATGGCAACCTCGGTGTTCGACTCGATGATGAAGTCTGCACAAGTCCGATCACCTGCTTTGTAACGGTGTGTAGGACCCGGCTCCCGATGTTTGGTACGGAGGTCCCATTGACGACAAGGCGTGCCCGGATTCCAATCAGATACTGTTCAACACTGAGGAATCCGAGTCATGACATCGACCACGATGCGACCAGTCATTCCTCTTCACACCGTCGCAGAATTGACCGATCGGGCGATCGGCGCCGGGTCTGATCAAGACGGTTCTGATCAGCACCGGTCGGCGGTTGCCCCAGGCGGCATGCCAGCACTGACCCGGCGCTCCTTTCTCAAGGGAACAGCCATCCTGAGTGGCTCGCTCGCGACAGGTACCTTGCTTGCCACGCTCGCACCATCGCGCTCCTGGGCGGCGGAAATGGCGACTTTCGACGACCGTGAAGCACGTGTACTTCTGCGGCTCACGCAAGTGATATTCCCACACGAGAACATGCCCGAGGCAATCAACGCACTCGCCGTCAAAGGTCTCGATACGGCGGCAACGGGCGACGACGCAGAAACCGATTCGGCCGTCGCGATCGCCTTTCGCGAAGGTATCGTTGCGCTCGATGAGGCGGCCAACGGCGACTGGCTGGCAGCCGATGCAGATGCACAGCTTGCGGCGGTGCAATCGATAACGGATACCGAACTGTTCCTGACAGTACGTGGCAGTTGCATCACCTCCTTGTACGACAACGATCTCGCCTACGCGCATTTCGGCTATGAGGGCGAGGCCTTCAACAAGGGTGGTTACGTGTTCCGTGGCTTCGACGATCTCGCCTGGTTGCCTGACCCGCCGGCTGATGCCAGCCCCCCAGTGCAATAGTCCCCCATGCAACAGCTCGTGAACCGCCGCAACGTGAGGAGTCGACCATGAAGACATTCGAGCACAGCGACGACAGCGTGGTCGTGATTATCGGCAGTGGTGCAGGCGGAGGCACACTTGCCAACGAGCTTGCCCAGAAGGGTATAGACGTGGTTACTCTCGAGGCGGGGAAACGTGAGTCGAGCGAGAGCTTCCTGAACGATGAATGGAAGTCCTTCTCGCAACTCGCCTGGCTCGATCCGCGCAGCACGTCCGGCTCCTGGCGTGTTGCCAGGGACTTCCCGGGCCTGCCCGCGTGGATCTGCAAGACGGTGGGTGGATCGACCACACATTGGGCCGGTGCATCTCTGCGCTTCCAGGATCACGAGTTTCGAGCGAAGACCGAGTACGGCGACGTGATCGGTGCCAATCTGCTGGACTGGCCGCTGACCCTAAACGACCTGGAACCCTACTACGCGCGAGCCGAATACAAGATGGGTGTGACCCGTACCAACGGCATTCCGGGATTGCCGGGCAACAACAACTACAAGATCATGGATGCCGGCGCCAGAAAACTCGGCTACACCAAGGTGCATACCGGCAACATGGCGATCAACAGTCGGCCACGGCATGGCCGCGCTTCGTGCATGCAGCTCGGCTTCTGTTTCCAGGGCTGCAAGTCGGGTGCGAAGTGGTCGACGCTCTACACCGAGATTCCGGCCGCAGAGCAAACCGACCACTTCGAACTGCGTACCGGCTGTCAGGCTGCTCGCATCGAACACGATGACACCGGCCGGGCGACAGCCGTTGTGTACTTCGACGAGAACGGCGACGAGCAACGACAGAGTGCGCGGGCCGTCGCGGTGGCCGGCAATTCACTCGAATCGCCACGCCTGCTGTTGATGTCGGATTCCTCGATGTTTCCGGACGGGCTCTCGAACCGCTCCGGTCAGGTCGGGCGCAACTACATGAGACACATGACCGGTTCGGTCTACGCAGCCTTCGACGAGCCCGTGCACATGTACAGGGGCACGACGATGGCGGGCATCATTCAGGACGAGTCGGTGCACGACCCGAAGCGCGGCTTTGTCGGCGGCTACGAGATGGAAACCCTGGCGCTCGGTCTGCCGTTCATGGCGGCGTTCCTCGATCCGGGTGCCTGGGGTGAGGACTTCACCTGGATGATGGACCGCTATGCCAACCTCGCGGGCATGTGGCTCGTCGGCGAGGACATGCCGCGCGCGGACAATCGGATCTCGCTCAATACCGATCTGAAGGACGCACACGGATTGCCTGTGGTCAACGTTCACTTCGACGATCACGACAACGATATCGCGATGCGCGAACATGCTTTCACGCAGGGAGAGGCCGTCTACCGCGCTGCCGGGGCCACGCGAACCTTCCGCACCCCGCCCTATCCGTCGACGCACAATCTCGGCACCAACCGGATGAGCGCCGATGCCGATGACGGTGTGTGTGATGCCAACGGGCAATCACACGACATTCCCAATCTGTACATCTCCGATGGCAGCCAGTTCACGACCGGAGGCGCCGAGAACCCCACGCTCACGATAGTGGCATTGGCCATTCGTCAAGCCGATCACATCGCCAGGCAGATGATCAGGAAGGCGGTGTAGCGGAGTACGGTGTAGCGGCCTTTCACCAGCGGACCGTGCAATGACCCGGGACCAGACTGTCGGCCGACTCGTCGCGTCATTCCTCTCGGGATGCTTGTGGTACTTCAGGAGGAACCCCACACTGTCGAGGAGCGGCGCGGCGGCCGATAATGTCCGTGGCGCTGCACCAGGCAATTCCATGGGGAGGCTGATGAAACGTTACGCACGCAACGAAGAGGCTATCGCGGCACTCACGCCCGAGCAATTCCGGGTAACACAGAAGTCAGGCACCGAAGCGCCGGGCACGGGGCAATACCTGGCCAACAAGGCGCCCGGCATCTACGTCGATATCGTATCTGGCGAGCCACTGTTCGCCTCGGCCGACAAGTTCGACTCCGGATGTGGCTGGCCGAGTTTCACCAAGCCGATCGAGCCCGCACATGTCAGCGAATTGAGTGACGATACGCTCGGCATGGTCCGTACCGAAGTGCGTTCATGCGATGCTGACAGCCATTTGGGGCACGTCTTTCCGGACGGACCACGAGAGCACGGCGGCTTGCGTTACTGCATCAACTCAGCATCTCTCCGCTTCGTCCACCGAGACGAGATGGAAGCCGAAGGCTATGCGGAATATCTCGAACAGGTAGAGGAAGTCTGACGATGGCAAACGAGAGAGCCGTGCTCGCAGGCGGTTGCTTCTGGGGCATGCAGGATCTGATTCGCAAGCAACCGGGCGTTGTTTCGACCCGCGTCGGCTACACCGGTGGCGATGTTGCCAACGCGACCTATCGCAACCACGGTAATCACGCCGAGGGCATCGAGATCATCTTCGATGACACGATCACCGACTATCGGCGCATTCTCGAGTACTTCTTCCAGATTCACGACCCGACGACACTGAACCGTCAGGGGAACGACCGTGGCTTGTCCTACCGCTCGGCCATCTACTACATTGATGACGCCCAGCGGCAAGAGGCCGAACGGACCATCGCCGATGTTGATGCCTCGACCCTCTGGCCGGGCAAGGTCGTGACCGAGGTCGTACCCGTCGGCGACTTCTGGGAGGCAGAGCCTGAGCATCAGGACTATCTCGAACGCATCCCGCACGGGTATACCTGCCACTTTCCCCGCGCCGACTGGGTGTTACCCCGGCAGACCGAGACGGCCTGATCCGGAAAGCCTGAGTTCGGAAACCGCCCGGTAAATCAGAACCCGCCCAGCAGGAGGCTTTCATCGATCGGGCGTCTCGTGCGCTCGCGTTCGTCCCGGCGGGCATAGTCGTCAGGAAGTGCCGGATTGGGGCCAGTCCTGCCGATGGCCAGCGCGGTCAGCGGGATGTATGTGTGCGACAAGGCAAAGGATTCACGTGCCTCATCCGGCAGGATCCCGCTCATCTGGTGAACCATCAAGCCACGTGCACCGGCTTCGATCGTCAGGCAAGCCGAAGCAGCGCCCAGATCGTGCTGTGCCGCGTTGTTAGGCTTGCCGTTATGTTCGAACTGTGGCGAGTAGAGCCCCAATGCCAGAATGGGCGCATGCGTCGCCCAGACCCTGTTCGGTTCCACGAGCACGGCAAGAATCCGCTCACGCACCTCGTCACTGCGACCTCTGGCACCGACGATATAGCGCCATGGCTGCTCGTTGTAGGACGACATCGCCCACCTTGCCGCCTCGAATACTGCCGCAACATCCGTCGCGTCGACCGTTGCAGCCGGGTCGAACGAGTATGGGCTGAAGCGTTCGAGAAATACCGGCTGGATAGCGCGATCAGGCTTGTTTCTGATGGTCATACGTCTCATTCCCTGATTGACATGAATTAAGTCCTGAAAGACGTTGGAACGATCCTGATGTCAGGCTTACACGCAAGATAAGCCGCGTCGTTTCAGCCGGCAACGACACAAACCTGTCGATTCTTGCGCGATTGTGCTCGCAAGCATCACAAAACGACATCAAAGTATCGATGCTGGCCATGACAGTATTGGTTGTGCATCTGTGACGACGGTACATTAGTGCTGTTGTCGATCTACGACAATCACATTTGCTACTTGGGAGTTCAGATGAAAGTTATGACAAGAACGGCGCTTGCCGTTTCCGTCGCGGCAGCCGGTCTGTCGTTCGGCGCCGCCGCCGAAACGGTGACGATAGCCACCGTGAACAACGGCGACATGGTGCGCATGCAGAAGTTGACCGCTGACTTCACGAAAGACAACCCCGATATCGAACTCGAGTGGGTCACACTCGAAGAGAACGTTCTCCGCCAACGGGTCACGACCGATGTCGCGACCAATGGCGGACAATACGACGTCATGACGATCGGCACCTACGAAGTGCCGATCTGGGCCAAACAGGGTTGGCTGACGGAACTCGATTTCGACGAGGAATATGACATCGACGACATCCTTCCCGCAATCCGGGGCGGTCTGTCTGTTGATGACAAGTTGTATGCGGCACCATTTTACGGTGAATCCTCGATGGTCATGTATCGCACCGATCTGATGGAAGCAGCAGGTCTCGACATGCCCGAAATGCCGACCTGGGAATTCATTGGCGAAGCGGCACGCAAGATGACCGACAAGGACGCCGAGGTTTACGGCATCTGCTTGCGCGGCAAGCCGGGCTGGGGCGAGAACGCTGCGTTCATTACCGCGATGTCGAATTCGTTCGGCGCACGATGGTTCGACATGGACTGGAATCCGCAGTTCGACACGCAGCCCTGGAAAGACACGCTCAACTTCTACGTCGATCTCCTGAACGATGCAGGCCCGCCAGGCGCATCGTCCAACGGCTTCAACGAAAACCTCGCCCTGTTCCAGACCGGCAAGTGTGGCATGTGGATCGATGCGACGGTTGCGGCCTCCTTCGTGACCAACCCGAATGACTCGCAAGTGGCTGACAAGGTCGGCTTTGCCATGGCGCCGGACAATGGGCTTGGCAAGCGCGCGAACTGGCTATGGGCCTGGTCGCTTGCAGTACCTGCAGGCACCGACGTCGAGGAATCGGCCAAGAAGTTCGTCGCCTGGGCAACCTCCAAGGGCTATCTCGAACTCGTTGCCGAGAACGAGGGCTGGGCAAACGTTCCCCCAGGCACGCGTACCTCGCTCTATGAAAACCCCGAGTACCAGAAAGTACCGTTTGCGGCAATGACGCTCGAGAGCATCAACGCGGCCGATCCGACCAACCCGACCGTGGATGAAGTGCCTTACGTCGGCGTGCAGTTCGTCGCCATCCCGGAGTTCCAGGGAATAGCGACGTCTGTCGGTCAGCAGTTCTCTGCAGCACTTGCCGGCAGCACCAGCGTCGACGACGCGCTGGCCGCTGCGCAGGAACTGACCGAGCGTGAGATGAAGCGCGCGGGCTACCCGAAGTAATTCGGCTGATCGTTTCAGTCAGTCAGTTCAGCTGACAAGGGCGAGGTCCGCCTGTCGGACCTCGCCACTGTTTCCACCGAGCCTCACGTCGCGCGGTTCGAACACCCCCCCTCGCCCACTCGACCCTGCGGACGCAATCGCAAGCGATTGCCCCAACAGGTGGTCCGTGCTGTCAACATAGCGCCGCATCGACAAGACAACCGAGCAGCTTCACCCATGGCTACCAACCATTCCCGCTCGACTGCCCGTCTCATGGTCTCGCCCGCCGTCTTCCTGCTGCTTTGCTGGATGATCGTGCCGCTGGCAATGACGGTCTATTTTTCCTTGCTGCGCTACAACCTGCTGAGTCCGGGGACCGAGAGTTTCGTCGGCCTTGCCAACTACCAGTACTTCCTCACCGATCCGGCGTTCTTTGCCGCTATCGGCAACACCCTGATGCTGCTCGGCGGCGTGCTCTTCATCACTGTCTGCGGCGGCGTCCTGCTGGCCTTGTTGCTGGACCGTCCAATCTGGGGCCAGGGCATTGTGCGAATTCTCGTCATCGCCCCGTTCTTCGTCATGCCGACCGTCTCGGCACTGGTCTGGAAGAACATGTTCATGAACCCCGTCAGCGGCCTGTTCGCCTACGCCGCCAAGGCGGTAGGCGTCGCGCCATTCGATTTCTTCGCACAAGCGCCACTGATGTCGATCATCCTGATTGTCTCCTGGCAGTGGCTGCCCTTCGCCACGCTGATCCTGCTGACGGCGATCCAGTCACTCGACAGCGAACAGCTTGAAGCCTCCGAGATGGACGGCGCGCCGGCGATCAAGCGCTTCTGGCACATCATCCTGCCGCACCTTGCCCGCGCCATCACGGTCGTCATCCTGATCCAGACGATATTCCTGCTGTCGATCTTCGCCGAGATACTGGTCACCACCAACGGTGGACCAGGCTACGCATCGACCAACCTTACCTTCCTCGTGTACGCCCAGTCGCTCCTGCAGTTCGACGTCGGCGGCGGTTCGGCCGGCGGCATCGTCGCGGTTGTTCTGGCAAACATCGTGGCGATCTTCCTGATGCGTCTCGTCGGCAAGAACCTCGACCTCTGAACCCGGAGCTAGCGACATGGCACGTAACGTCACTGCAGGTACCAAGCTCGGCTGGACCGTTCTCGCCTGGGCGATCGGGATCGCGATTTTCTTTCCGATCTTCTGGACCATCCTGACCAGCTTCAAGACCGAAGCGGAAGCGATCGGACCACCTTCATTGTTCGACTTCGAGTGGACAACGGAGAACTACAGTGAAGTGCAATCACGATCACCTTACTTCCTGCACTTCATGAACTCGGTCATCATCTCGCTCGGCTCGACGGTCATCGCCCTGATCATTGCCATACCCGCTGCCTGGGCGATGGCCTTCGCACCGACGAAGAAGACCCGCGGGCTCCTGCTCTGGATGCTGTCGACCAAGATGTTGCCACCGGTCGGCGTACTCATCCCGATCTACCTGATGTTCCGTGACACCGGCTTGCTCGACACCCGCACGGGTCTGGTGATCGTGCTGACCCTGGTCAATCTGCCGATCATCGTCTGGATGCTGTTTACCTACTTCCGCGAGATACCGGGCGAGATTCTCGAGGCGGCGCGCATGGACGGCGCCACGCTGAAGGCAGAGATTCTGTATGTGCTGACGCCGATGGCCCTGCCGGGAATCGCTTCCACGTTGCTCCTCAATGTCATCCTCGCGTGGAACGAGGCGTTCTGGACGCTCAATCTGACCGCGGCAAAAGCCGCACCGCTCACGGCATTCATCGCCAGTTACTCCAGCCCCGAAGGCCTTTTCTACGCCAAGCTCAGTGCCGCATCGACGATGGCGATCGCCCCTGTGCTGATTCTCGGCTGGTTCAGCCAGAAGCAGCTGGTTCGCGGCCTCACCTTCGGCGCCGTCAAATAGAGGATTCTGTCATGGGAAGCATCACACTCAAGGGCGTGACCAAGCGATTCGACGATGTCGAGGTCATACCCCCACTCGATCTCTCGATCAACGACGGTGAATTCGTGGTCTTTGTCGGACCGTCGGGTTGCGGCAAGTCCACGCTGCTCAGACTCATCGCGGGTCTGGAAGACGTCAGCGGCGGGGTGATCTCGCTGGACGGCAAGGATGTGACACCACTACCGCCTTCAAAGCGCGGCCTCGCCATGGTGTTTCAGTCCTATGCCTTGTACCCGCACATGTCGGTGCGCAAGAACATCGCCTTTCCGTTGAAGATGGCGGGTCTCGAGAAAAGCGAGATCGACAAGAAGGTCAACGGCGCCGCCTCCGTACTGAACCTCGGTGACTACATCGAACGTCGGCCCGGGCAACTTTCCGGTGGTCAGCGGCAGCGCGTCGCCATCGGGCGAGCCATCGTCCGCGAACCCTCGGCCTTCCTGTTCGACGAGCCGCTGTCGAACCTCGACGCGGCCCTTCGCGGAGCCATGCGACTCGAGATTGCCGAGCTGCACCAGAAGCTCACGACCACCATGGTCTACGTCACGCACGATCAGGTCGAGGCGATGACCATGGCGGATCGCATTGTCGTGCTGAACAAGGGCGTCATCGAGCAGGTAGGCTCTCCGCTCGAGCTCTATCGCAATCCGAAGAGCCTCTTCGTCGCGGGCTTCATCGGCAGCCCGACCATGAACATGGTCAGTGGCCAGGAAGCGGAAAAGCGAGGCGCCAGGACGGTCGGCGTCCGCCCTGAACATCTGCAGCTGTCCATGGACAGTGGCGAGTGGTCGGGTGTCGTCGGTGTCTCCGAACACCTGGGATCAGACACCTTCCTGCACGTCGAGGTCGATGGCGTCGGACCGATCACGGCGCGGGCAGACGGCGAATTTCCGGCCAAGCACGGCGACCGGATAGGCCTCACACCCGATGCAGCACGCTTGCACCGCTTCGATGCGCAAGGCGCGACGATAAGCGGACAGGCCTGAGCGACAGAATGGCCGATCGGGTTAACCAGCGCGCCACCTCTTCATGGCATCGCGAATGAAGCGATTGGCCGGCAAGTCGGCACTGATAACAGGCGCTGCGCGTGGCATTGGTCGCGCCTTTGCCGAGGCCTACGTCCGCGAAGGGGCTACTGTCGCTATCGCTGACATCAATATCGAAGGCGCCGCGGCGACGGCTCGAGACATCGGTGACGGCGCCTGGGCAGTACCTCTCGACGTGACATCGCAGGCGTCCATCAACGCAGCTGTCTCGACGGTAGACGAGCGCAGTGGCGGCATCGATATTCTCGTCAACAATGCCGCCCTGTTCGATCTTGCCCCGATCGTCGACATCACGCGGGAAAGTTTCGACAAGCTCTTCTCGATCAATGTCGCGGGATCTCTCTTCACGCTGCAAGCCGTCGCGCGCGTGATGATCGCCCGCGGCAGGGGCGGCAAGATCATCAACATGGCCTCACAGGCCGGACGACGTGGTGAGCCACTCGTCGCTGTCTACTGCGCCACCAAGGCCGCCATGATTTCGCTGAATCAGTCTGCAGGACTGGACCTGATCAAGCACGGCATCAATGTCAACGCCATTGCACCCGGCGTGGTGGACGGCGAACACTGGGACGGCGTCGATGCTCACTTCGCCAGGGCCGAGGGTCTCGCGCCCGGCGAGAAGAAGCGGCTGGTCGGTGCAGCCGTGCCCATCGGGCGCATGGCGAGCGCCAAGGACCTTTGCGGCATGGCCGTCTTTCTGGCTTCCAGCGAGGCCGACTACATTGTCGCGCAGACGTATAACGTCGACGGCGGCAACTGGATGAGCTGAATAATGACCGGGACCGGAACTACAACACTGTCGCTCGCGACGCTCGACTCACTGCCAGCGGCTGTCGCGGTGCCGACCCACGCTCGTCATGACATGCGGGGCGGTATCGTGCATTTCGGCCCGGGCAACTTTCATCGCGCGCATCAGCAGGTCTATCTGGACAAGCTGATGAACGACGGGCTGGCGCTCGACTGGGCAGTCATCGGCGCCAGCATCATGCCTGGCGACAAGGCGCTCCGCGAGACCTTGCTTGCCCAGGACCTGCTCGGCACGGTAGTCGAGCAGTCTGCGAACAGCAATTCAGCGCGAGTCACCGGCGCGATGATCGACTATCTGCCCGTTGGAGACACGAGCGCCGTACTCGAGGCGTTGACGAATCAGGCCGTTCGCATCGTCTCGATGACTGTCACCGAGGGCGGCTACTTCGTTGACGCCGATTCCGGTCGATTCGACGACACGCATGCTGCGATCAGGGCCGATGCCGACATCCTGAAGGCGGGTGTCGATGATCCGAAGACAGTCTTCGGCCTGATCGTTCATGCACTCAGGTCGCGACAAGTCGCCGGTCACGCGGCCTTTACCGTGATGTCGTGCGACAACCTCCCGCACAATGGTGTGGTCGCGCGTGGCGCGGTCGTCGGTCTGGCGAGACTGGTCGATAGCGAGCTTGCTGACTGGATTGACAACAACGCGACCTTCCCCAATGGCATGGTCGATCGCATCGCGCCCGCGACCGGCGAGCGCGAGCATCGTCTGGTGCGTGAGGAACACGGCATCGCCGATGGGGCACCCGTGTTCTGCGAGGACTACCTGCAGTGGGTACTCGAAGACAGGTTCGTCGATGGACGACCCGCCTTCGAAAAGGTTGGTGTGCAGTTCGTTGATGACGTGACACCTTTCGAGATGATGAAAATCCGCATCCTGAATGGTGGGCATGCACTGATTGCCTATCCGGCCGGTCTGCTGGACATCGAATTCGCGGACGCCGCCATGACAGACCCGTCGATCAAGGCCTATCTCGACAAGGTTGAGCGCGACGAGATCATTCCGGTAGTCCCACCGGTCCCGAATACCGATCTCGAGACTTATTTCTCTCGCGTCATCAGCCGCTTCGCCAATCCGAAGATCGGGGATACCATTCGCCGTCTCTGCTTCGATGGCTCGAACCGACAACCCAAGTTCATCGTGCCAACGGTTCGCGATCGACTCGACGCCGATCAGTCCATCGACGGCCTGGCTCTCGCTTCTGCATTCTGGTGCCGATACTGTTACGGCGAAACCGAAAGCGGCGAGATCATCGAACCGAACGATCCCCGCTGGTCAACACTGACAGGCGTCGCGCAGGAGGCACGAGAGAACCCGGGCGCCTGGCTCGACATGTCGGACGTCTATGCGACGACAGGTCAGAATGCGCAATTCAGAGCGGCATTCGAAACGGCCTTGAATGCGTTGTGGGCGGACGGCACGCGTGCTGTCATCGATCGTTATCTCGGCGCCTGACGCAGTGGCCAGTCAACGTGCTATTGACCAATAGTCGATCAATCGCATGTCCGTCGCCGCTCACAAACCCGCACCGCCCGAACTCGAGGTACCCGACGTCGACACCGTGTCGGTACACGCCTTCCATCACGGCTTTCCCTGCCCGCTGGTTCGATGGCACTACCACGACGACTACGAGATTCACCTGATCGTCGACAGTATCGGCAAGGTTTTCGTCGGCGATCACGTCGGCACTTTCTCACCGGGTCAGCTTATCCTGACAGGGCCTCGTTTGCCGCACAACTGGATAAGCCAGACAGAACCCGGCCATGTGATTCCCCTGCGTGACCTGGTCATCCAGTTCCGACAGGAGCTCATCCCGTCGATGAAGGCAGCCGCACCGGAACTGTCCGAGCTCATCCCGCTTCTGGATCGCTCTCGCTACGGCATCGAATTCCTGGGCCAGATTCGCGATGACGCCGAGCCAATGTTACACGGCATCATCGAAGCCTCCGGGACACGACGTATCGCACTCCTCCTCGAATTTCTGGAGCGCCTCTCAGCAGAGACCGAGTACCGTTCGCTCTCGACCATGCCGATGAGTTCGCAGGCCGATGAAGTCGCGCTCGACAAGGTGGAACGCGTGACCCAGTACGTGACCGAGAACTACGGCCGCGAGATTCCCCTGGCGGTTGTCGCCGAGCTTGTCGGCATGAGCGACAGCTCCTTTTCCCGCTTCTTTGCCAAGGCCACTGGCAACGGTTTCACCCGTTTTCTCAACCGCGTGCGCATCGCCCGTGCCTGCGAGTTGCTGACTGTCACCGAGCAGCCGATAACGGACATCTGCTACGACGTGGGCTTCAACAATGTCGCGAATTTCAACCGGCGTTTTCGTGAGCTGAAGGCCGTGACACCGCGCGAGTATCGGCGTGAGACTCGCCTGCGTCATGCATCGATGCTGACTCCGTGAGCGGGAAACCAGGCTCGCCTCTCACTCTCGCATGCCGGCAAGATCATCAAGGATGGGACACTCCGGGCACTCGTCGCCACGACAATGCTTCGACAGGTGCTGCAAGGTGGTGCGGATGCTTTGCAACTCTGCCATCTTTCGATCGACCTCCAGTAATTTCTCGGCAACGATCGCCTTGACGTCGGCACTGGCACGCGCATCGTCCTCATAGAGCGATAGCAGGTGACGGCAGTCATCGATGGAAAATCCCAGGCCGCGGGCGCGAGCGACGAATCTCAGTCGGTGCACATCGGCAGGGTTGTATTCGCGATACCCGCTCTCGCTTCGCGCCGCCGCGACGAGCGCGATCTCATCGTAGTAGCGCACCGTCTTGACCGGAAGCTTGCTGAGGATTGCTGCATCGCCAATGTTCATCAGTGCCTCGCCTTCCCGGGACCGGTGCATTGGAGAATAACGCTTCCAGTAACTGGAAGGTCGCCACTCTTCTGGTTGCGTAGCCTTGTGCCTTCACATGTCACCACGCAGGTACCGCTTTCTCTCAACGAACGCCCTGATCACCGGTACGCGAATGCCCAGGAACCGGTCTCCCTCGGCATACTCGCCCTTTCCCGTCTTGAAGAATCGCATCGAGTGCTTCGCCACGGCAGGAGATGACAGTCAGCGAAATGCAAGCTGTATCGCACACGGCTTCATGGCACCATCACTCGAACGGTTGCGGTCGATTGCGGCAGCCATGGTGCCTCCACGTGTTATTGATTCTCCACTGGGCATACCTTCAAACCCTCACGCGGAGAATTGCATGAAAGAAGACAAGAAGCTATTGGCCATGGCCGAGCAATTCCTTGACGAGATGCTCGAGGCAGAACGGGAAGAGAAGGGAGACTACGAGCTATTCACCAGGCGTTTCGACAAGAAAACCCTGAAAGACTTCGGTCCGTCGAGATTCAAGAAGGAAGTGATGTGCATCCGCGAAGATCTGGGCAGCTACAAGAGCCGAGAGTATCTGGGTTCATTGAAGGGAACGATTGACGCTGACGATCCGGACAGGCATCCCGGCTGTATCCGATACAACTGGAGAGGCATCTTCGAAAAGAATGAAACACTGATCACCCTGGGCATTCATGTGCGCGATGGCGTCTACTACGTCAACGAGATCATGTACCGCTGATAGAGACAGAACAGGACGATGGTTGACGTGACGCCGACAGAAATCGACCATGGAAGCCCACCCGCCACCGGATGGGGCAGGCTGGTGTGCGAGCTGCTCGTCCAGAATCTCGAGAAAAGCCTGCCGTTCTGGCAAGAGGTGCTGGGCTTCGGCTGTGCCTATCGAAGGCCGGAACAGAAATTCGTCTATCTCGAACGACCCGACGGTGCACAGATCATGCTCTGCGAACGAGCCGGCAACTACGAAACGGCCGAGCTGGTCGAGCCCTTTGGTCGCGGGGTGATGTTTCAGGTCGTCGTCGACGCCATCGAGCCGATCATGGAGCGTATTCACGCGCAGGGCCACACTCTGTATGCAGGACCACGCGAAGTCTGGCGACGCTACGGTGACCGTGAAGGCGGTCGGCGCGAGATCCTGATCCAGGACCCTGACGGGTACCTTGTGCTCCTCGCCGAAGTTCTCGGTGAGCGGCCTGTGACGAGTTCGAACTAGTGCTTCGCCAACGTCTTCGGCTTGTAGTCGCACAAGTCGGCAATGATGCAAGACGGGCACTTGGGCGTCCGCGCGACACAGGTGTAGCGCCCGTGCAGGATGAGCCAGTGGTGGGCATCCAGCAGGTATTCCTTCGGCACATGCCGCATCAGTTTCTTCTCCACCGCGACGACATCCTTTCCCGGCGCGATTCCGGTCCGGTTGGAGACGCGGAAGATATGCGTATCGACGGCGCAGACCGGTTGCCTGAAGGCGGTGTTGAGTACCACGTTGGCCGTCTTTCTGCCGACGCCGGGCAAGGCTTCCAGCGAAGCTCGATCGGCAGGCACCTCGCCAGCATGCGTTTCCATCAACACGCGACACGTTTCGACGACGTTTCTGGCCTTGTTGCGCCATAGCCCGATGGTACGGATGTGCTCGGAAACACCGTCGACACCGAGTGCGAACATGTCGGCCGGCGTTCGTGCCAGCGGGAACAGGCTCGCGGTCGCCTTGTTGACGCTGATGTCAGTCGCCTGCGCGGACAGGATGACGGCAATCAATAATTCAAACGGCGATGCAAAGTCGAGTTCCGGTTTCGGGTCTGGCCGCTGCTCGGCCAGCCTCGCGAAGATCTCGAGACGCTTGTCCGCGTTCACGCGCCTGTCAACAGGTGGTGGGCCTTGTCAGTACGAGGACGCACCCGCATCGTCCGGGAACATGTCGTCGTGGACTTCATCAGGGTCAACGTCGTTCAGGAGCAGCATCTCACGCACTGCCTCGACATCGGCTCGCGTACGCTCTACACGACCCGGATGATCATATTCGTTGATGTCCATGAGCTTCGGCATGTAGCAGAACGCCGTTTTCAATGCGTGCAACGCATCTTCATCAAGTCGGCTCATGCGGACCGCTCCTCACTTTGCAACGTCACCGTGATATCGAAGATGGCCGGATCGAAGGCGAGCTTGTCGCGAATGGAGGCGATGATCCTGTAGCTCTTCTTGCTCATGTCGCATTGTTCATTTCACGGGCCTCGTCAGTAGCTGCGCAATTGTCCGACAAGGACGCCCTGAAAGCGAACTCGCGATGTGGCATAGCGCATCGTCGTCATGCTCTTGTTCTCGGGAATGAGTTCGACCATGCCGTCGTGGGTATCGCCGAGCCGCTTCAGTGTGGCTTCCTGCCCGTCGATGAGCGCGACGACGATATCGCCACGCCGGGCGGTATCCTGCTTGCGGAGGATGACGGTGTCGCCGTCCATGATGCCGACATCGATCATGGATTCGCCGGTGACCCGAAGCGCATACCGGTCGGGACCGATGAGGAAGGCCGCAAGATCGAGATGATCCTGATCTTCAATGGCTTCGATCGGCTGCCCGGCGGCGATGCGACCGAGCAGCGGAATGCGGAATTCACCCGTGGTCATGCCACTGTCTTCGAGATCAGCCGGCAGGGCGACGGGGTTCTCGACGTTGGACTCGCCGGAGATGGTCGCGATGCTACCTTCACGATAGGGCACCGGCAGCCGCTCCACATTCGACGATGTTCGCGGCATGGACAGGCCGACGATGCGGAGGCCCCGCCAGCCATTGCCTTGCCGTTCGAGGCGCCCCTTGCCGATCAGGGACTGCACATAACGGTGCACGGTTCCCTTCGACTTGAGGCGCAGATCGGCCGTGAGTTCAGCGATTGTCGGCGCTTGCCCTTTCGAGCGGATATGCCTCTCGATGGCGGCAAGAACCCGAGCCTCGAGATGTGTCAGCGGTGGCATAGCGTCCATCAAACGTACTCCGAATGTTCTCGGTCTAGAATAGAGAACGTAAGGAGAAAATTCAATGCCGATCGAGCGCCCTTCGTCAGACGTCGGGTCCCTGCCAGCCTGGTTCGACAATTCCCGGGCGACGCCCTTGAACGACGACATGACGGAGCGCGTGGTCATACCCGCCAAAGCGGCAGAGTGGGCGCCAACGACGCGTCCCGGCATCGACATGCAGGTGCTGGAGTTCATCGACGGCCCCAGTCCGCGGCTCAGCGCCTGGCTCGAGCTTACCGCCGACTACGCAGCTGTTTCTCTGGGCCCGGGTGCCAACCAGGAAATGCTGGTGATTCACGGCACGCTTCGGGCAGGCAGCGAGCGCTGGCCATCGGGCCACTATGTCCGCCTGCCGGCCCGTGGTGAAAAGCGTGTCGACCAGCTCAGTCTCGAGCGTCTCGCCGACACCGGCGAGGACACATCACGCCGTGCACTCGCCTACGTCGCCAGCGGCCATATCCCTGCCAGCGACACCGAGCGCCGCGTCATCGACACCACCGATGAGTCACGCTGGCTGCCGGGACCGGTCACTGGCACCGAGGTACTGCCCTTGCACGGCCATGGCAGCAGCAACGTGATGCTCATTCGCTGGCTCGGCGCGGTTGCCTTTCAGCCGCGACTCGACCCTTTGGGAGAGGAAGTCATGGTCATCAGCGGATGTCTGCACGACGCCATGGGTTCCTATCCTGCCGGTAGCTGGATCCGCAACCCGGTGCCGGCGTGGCAATCCTGGGCCGGTGATGCTGGCACGATCGTCTACTACAAGAGCGGTCACTTCGCCATCGCGCCTGACCAGGACCCGTCAGTACACGATGGCGAGTCCTGAATTCGCCAGACTGGCTAATGACATCAAGCGCTGGGCGCAAGATCTCGGTCTTGCCGATTGCGCCATCACCGATACCGATCTGGGTGTTCACGAAACGCGACTGCTCGCCTGGCTGGACGACGGCTTTCACGGCGAGATGGAGTGGATGGAGCGCCACGGCACAAAGCGCAGCCGTCCAGCCGAGCTCCGTCCCGGCACGTACCGAATCGTGTCTGTCCGGCTCGACTATTTTCCCGCGAATGCGCGCGACGCGAAGACGCTACTCGATCACGCGTCGCTCGCCTATGTGTCACGCTACGCTCTCGGGCGTGATTATCACAAGGTATTGCGCAAGCGACTGCAGCAACTCGCCGATCGCATGACCGACGCCGTCGGTCCCTTCGGCTATCGCGCCTTCGTCGACAGTGCCCCGGTACTCGAGAAAGCGATTGCCGAAAAAGCCGGGCTCGGCTGGATCGGCAAGCACTCGAACCTGATCAACGAGGAGGCCGGGAGTTTCTTCTTTCTTGGCGAACTCTATACCGACCTGCCCTTGCCGACAGATCCTCCCCGAACGAGCACTCACTGCGGCAGTTGTACACGCTGTATTGAAGTCTGCCCGACGCAGGCGATAGTTGCGCCATATCGGGTCGATGCGCGGCGCTGCATCTCTTATCTGACGATTGAGCTACACGGTGACATTCCGGTCGAATTTCGCCGGGCGATCGGCAACCGCATCTATGGTTGTGACGACTGCCAGTTGTATTGTCCGTTCGACAAGTTTACCGAGTCGACCCGGGAGCGAGACTTCGACGTTCGGCAGGCACTCGATGCAGCCCCGCTCGTCACCTTGTTCGCGTGGAGTGCGGAGGAATTCGAACAACGCCTCGCGGGCTCTGCCATTCGCCGTATCGGTCACGAACGATGGCTCAGGAACATTGCCGTCGCTCTCGGCAATACAAAAGACAACCCTGGGGCGGTGAAGGAGGCTGCCGTGGCGCTGAATGCCCGGCGCGATCACCACTCGGGCATCGTCCGACGGCATGTCGCGTGGGCACTTGCGGAGCTCACCGATCGCGAATCGACACGCCCGTGACAACGACGTCGATTATTCGCTCGTCAGCAAGTTCGGAAACTTCTCGTCGGCCGTGGCGATGAAGCCCGCGATGTCCTGCTCCCAGTTCTTTTGAACCTTCTGGTTGTAATTCAGGTAGAGCTTGCCGTCGACAATGGTCCACAACTCGGGCTCGATCTTGACCAGCGCACCCTGCGCAGCAACGCCGTAGGCACAGTAGCCGCCATACTGGGGCGCGTACTTGTCAGGTTCGGCGACGAATAGATCAAGGTGCTCCTGCGACGCGAAACGCCAGGTGGCCCCTTCCCATCCGGTGCTGAAATCGTCCGAGCCATCGAGTGGCTTGCCTTCCGTGAAATAGGCCACGGTGTCATAACCCCGGATGGCGACTCCGGAGGCCTCATAGCCAAACAGACCGCTTTTCTCGAGCGTATTGATCGGCTCCGCCGCCAGCGCCGATGTCGACACGGCCAAACTCGACAACAGGGCAATTCCGATCGCGAACATCGCTCGCATCGCAGCTCTCCTTCAGTCACGGGATGGGCATCAGCCCAAGGTATCCCTACGACCGTCGGACCCGGCCCGGGTTCCCCGGCAAGTTGCCTTTCACGGATCGAGGAAAGCCCCCTGCAACTCGAATTCCTGACTGTCCGGCCGCACGCTGGGGCGCAACTCAGAGCGTTGTGCACGAGCGGCTGTGACGACCGGCGTCGTCTCGCAGCTTCCATCAGCGAGATAGTCGAGACCCGCTTGCAACATGCCTTCGATCCGACCGTCAGCGGCGAGGCCGCGTTGCCGGGTCAGATCGTCACCCGCAAGGCAGTCGGGCTCGATGCCTTCCGCAACACTGACACCACTGATGTTGAAGCCTTCGGCTTCCATCGCGTCCAGCCGCTTGCCACAGAAGTCGTTCGCGTTACTGATGAACGGCTTCCCGACCGTGGTCTCTTCACCGATGACGGTGACGTCTATATAGGGCTTCAACGAGTTGACGACGATTTCCGAGGCCGAGGCCGTACCGCCATCGACCAGAAAGACGACGCGCTGCAGATCGAGTGACGCGGATTCGTTCTCGAACACATAGCGGAAATTCCGGTCGCGATACTTGTCGTTGTAGCGATAAGTCACCAGGGTCTCACCCACAAGGTCATTGCCGGCAATGAGCGTCGAGAGCTGACTGGCTATGCGCACATAGCCGCCCCCGTTGTAGCGGAAGTCGACGACGAGTTCAGTGACGTCACTCGCCCTGAATTCAGCAAACAGCGTGTTCAGTTCGTCCGCCGATGTGGCGAAGAAGGCGTCGAACGCAAAATAACCGACCTTGCTGCCGGAGGCCGTCGCGACGACGACATCGCTCAAGACCGTACGTCTGACGAAGCTGGCCCGGGTCAGGTCCACTTCGAAGAACTCACCGCCATCACGGCGACGAAATCCCCAACGACTGGCTTCCGGTAGCTCATCGGTGCCGCCGATCGTCGGCAGCAGGCCGTTTCCCTGTACCGTGTCCCAGTCGGTGCCGTTCACGGAAACGATCTCGTCGCCTCGCTCCACGCCGGCCAGTTCGACCGGTGAGCCCGGCAGCACCTTGGCAATACGCGCCTTGCCTGCATCGTCACGCTGCCAAAGGTAACCGAAACCGAAGAAACGCCCTTCATCGAGGAGTGCCGCCGTCGTCGCGGTATCCCTGACGCGACTGAAGCGATCGGGCGGCTCGACACGAAGCGCATCGACGAGGGCTGCGGGGCTGTCGAATTCGCTCAGCTCGACCGCCGGGACCTGGTCGTAATAGATGTAGTAGTCGCGCATGCTGCTGTCGACCTCGCCCAGCACGCCCGCCAGACTGCACGAGACTCCCTCGCTATCCGAGTCTCCGGATCCCGCACCGCAGCCGGCGACGAACATACCGAGCAGGCAAGCAACGGCACCGTGCAGACCACATGAGAACATGGAATTCATTCGAGCACACGCTGCAGGAACAATGCCGTACCCAGCGATTCATCGAGAACGTAGGGGCGAAACCCCGCCTTGGCGTAGGCCGCTCGCGCGACCGCGTTACCCTCGAGCACCTCGAGGGTGATCTTGCAGGCACCGCGGGCACGGGCCTCTGCCTCGATCGCGGCGAGCAATGCCTTGCCCACACCGTGTCCCTGATGCGACGACGACACGAAAAGATCATGCACGTTTATCAGCGGTCGACACGCAAAGGTCGACAGCGTGACGAAACAATTGGCGAGCGCGATCGGCACCTCGTCCTCGTAGCCGAGCAGGCTGAAGGCTCCCGCGGTTGCCGCCAGCATCCCGGGAAGATTTTCGCGCACGCCTGCCGGCAGCGGCTCTGCACCACCCATCGGATCAAGCGCGTAACGCTCGAGCAAGCTGACGAGCGCGTCGGCCTGCGCCGCATCGCCATAATCTGCAAGCACGAAGCGCAGGCGACTGGAGGAGGCGTTGTCGCTCTCCTTGCTCGATGTCATGTCGGTTTCGCTTTCCCGTCTGTCTTGTCTTCGTGATTCGACGCGAGCGCCTTGCGATTGGCATCGCGCAAGGCATCGAGCCGCTCGGCAATGCGGATTTCAAGTCCGCGTTGCACGGGTTCGTAGAAGCGTGGCGGCTCGACGGTCTCCGGAAAGTAATTCGCACCCGCAGCGAATCCATCCGCCTCATCGTGTGCATAGCGGTATCCCGTGCCGTGCCCCAACTCCTTCATCAATGCGGTCGGCGCGTTCCTGAGGTGCATCGGCACCGGCTCGCTGCCGCCGTCCGCGACGAACCGACGCGCCGCCTTCCAGGCGGTATAGACGGCATTGCTCTTGGCCGCACACGACAGGAAGACGATGGCCTGGGCCAGCGCAAGCTCACCCTCGGGGCTGCCAAGACGCGCATAGCTGTCCCAGGCATACAAGGCGAGTTGCGCCGCCCTGGGGTCGGCATTGCCGATATCTTCGGACGCGAAACGCAAGACACGTCGAGCGATATAGAGCGGGTCGCAGCCGCCGTCGAGCATGCGGGCAAACCAGTACAACGCGGCATCCGGGTCGGAGCCACGCATGGACTTGTGCAGTGCCGAGATCTGGTCGTAGAATTGATCGCCACCCTTGTCGAAACGTCTGAGCGAATCGCGGGTGACTTCCCGCAGCACGACCTCGTCGATGATGAAGCGATCACCGTCGGGACGAGCACAATCGGCGGCGAGTTCAAGCATGACCAGCAAGTGCCGCGCATCACCGTCTGCAGTCACCGCCAGTTGATCGCGGACCTTGGCCGGCATGTCGATCGGCCTTGCGCCAAGACCCCGTTCGGTATCAGCCAACGCCCGATCGATGATGGCCCTGAGATCAGCTGGCTCGAGTGAGCGGAGCACATACACTCTGACCCGTGACAGCAGTGCACTATTCAGTTCAAACGAAGGGTTCTCGGTCGTCGCACCCACGAAGTAGAGCGTGCCGTCCTCGATGTGCGGAAGAAAGGCGTCCTGCTGCGCCTTGTTGAAGCGATGAACTTCATCAACGAACAGCACGCTGCGCTGCCCGGTCTCGGCCAGTCTCGCACGCGCTTCACCGACCTTCTCACGGATGTCCTTGACGCCTGCAAGAACGGCCGAAACACTCATGAAGGCGGCATCGGTCTGACGCGCGATGAGACGTGCGAGCGTGGTCTTGCCAGTACCCGGTGGCCCCCAGAACACCATCGAATGCAGACGATCGTGTTCGAGCGCCTGGCGGAGCGAACTGTCTGGACCGAGCAGATGGCGCTGCCCGGCAAGCTGGTCGAGCGAAACCGGGCGCAAACGATCGGCCAGCGGCCGAATGGAGTCGTCCGCGACGAACAGGTCCGCCACTAGTGGCCTTCCACTGACCTACGCTGCGCCAGGGAGCGGCGACTCACTGCTCGTCGAGTCCGATGACATCGACGCCTGCCGGTACGTCGAATTCGAACAGGGCGTCATCGAGATCGACATCACGCGCGAAGTTGGCGAAACGGATCTGCGTAGCCTGACCGAAACTGTCGCGCAGTTCGAGCGCCGCAAGCCCGGCATCGTCGAGGCCGATGAAGAGCGCTTCGAAGTCACCGCCCTCGCCTTTCGGAACGAGTTCGAGCCATTCGACGCCTTCGCTCTCACCGAGCGCCGAAATTTCATACGCCTCGCCGAGTGGCGCGCTGCCCATGAGGAGGACAAACGGCGTGCCCTCGACACGCTCGTCGATACTGTTGACCGTCACTTGCGCAAGATCGCGATCGTAGAGCCAGATCCGCTCACCGTCGGCGATGATGGTCTGCGAGGCAGGCTCGGCATATTCCCAGACGAATCGACCCGGGCGCTTCAATGCCACGGTGCCGGACGAACTTTGCAACGGCTCCGAATCGGCGTCGTAGAGGGTCTGTTCGAAATCGGCAGTGAAGGATTCGAGCTCGGTCGAAAACGCATTCAGCCGGGCAAGCGCATCGGCATCGTCAGGACGCGCCGGTGCTGCACTGAGCAAGGCTGCCACCAGCACGGCAGCCACGAAGACGTATTTCGACATGTCCATCAACGGCAGTCTCAGGCGGGGGGCGGTGGCGGTGCGAGTACTTCGCGAACACCGCTGCCACCGACGGCACTGATGACACCGGTCTCCTCCATCTGCTCGATCATCCGCGCCGCCCGGTTGTAGCCGATCTTCAGGCGCCGTTGCACGTAGGAGATGCTGGCCTTGCGGGATTCGAGCACGATCTGCACGGCTTGATCATAGAGCGCGTCGTTCTCCGTATTCTCGTCGCCACCCTCCCCACCGGAAAGGCCCGGAATGACGGCGGTGTTCTCCTGCAGTATCTCCTCGATATAGTTAGGCTCGCCGGTCTGCTTGATGTGCTGGACCACGGCAACCACCTCGTGGTCGTCGACAAAGGCGCCGTGAACGCGTTGCGTCAGCGCAGAACCGGGTGGCTGGTACAGCATGTCACCGTGTCCGAGCAGCGATTCGGCGCCACCCTGATCGATGATCGTTCGCGAGTCGATCCTGGACGATACCTGGAAGGCGATTCGGGTCGGCACATTGGCCTTTATCAGGCCGGTGATGACGTCGACTGACGGACGCTGGGTCGCGAGAACGAGATGAATCCCGGCAGCCCGCGCCTTCTGCGCGATCCGTGCGATGAGCTCTTCCGCCTTCTTGCCGACCTGCATCATCATGTCGGCAAACTCGTCGACGACGACGACGATGAACGGCATCGGCTCGAGCGTGGGCGGCGCGGCCGTGGGCGTCTGCGAGAGCTCCGGGTTGTACAAGGGATCGACTATCGGCGTACCGGCAGCGATGGCGTCGTTGACCTTCTTGTTGTAACCGATGATGCCGCGCACTTTCAGCTCCGCCATGACCATGTAGCGACGTTCCATCTCACCCACACACCAGCGTAGCGCGTTCGCTGCTTCCTTCATGTCGGTGACGACCGGCGCAAGCAGATGCGGTATGCCGTCATACACATTCAGTTCGAGCATCTTCGGGTCGATCAGGATCAGCCGGACATCCTTCGCGGTTGCCTTGTAGAGCAAGCTGATCAGCATCGAATTCACGGCCACGGACTTGCCAGAACCCGTGGTGCCGGCGACCAGCAGGTGTGGCATGCGACCCAGATCGGCGGTCACCGACTGGCCGCTGATGTCCTTGCCGAGGGCGAGCGTCAACGGCGACTTATTCTCGACATAGGTTCGCGAACGCAGCATTTCGGAGAGCTGCACGATCTCGCGGTGCTCGTTCGGCACCTCGATGCCAATCGTCGATTTCCCTGCAATGACCTCGACTACCCGGACACTGACCAACGAGAGCGATCGTGCAATGTCCTGGGCGAGACCGGTGACGCGGCTTGCCTTGATACCGGGCGCGAGTTGCATTTCAAAGCGAGTGATGACCGGACCGGGATGCACTGCCACGACTTCGACGACAATGCGGAATTCCGCGAGCTTCTCCTCGAGCAGACGTGACAGCGCTTCAAGTTCCGCATCCGAGAATCCCGGCTGCTGGGGCTCGGGCATGTCGAGCAGGGCAATTGGCGGAAGATCCGAGTCCGGCACATCGATATACAGCGAGGCCTGTCGCGGTGTCGCGGGCTTCGCAGCCTTCGCCTTCCGGCCTGCCGCGGCAGCGGCCTCGACGGCCTGCACGACCGGCGGCTCGTTGACCGGACGCTCGATACGAGGCGGTGCCGAGCGCGCACTGATGGCGGGCGTGCCAACCGGCTCTTCGTCGTCGTTCACACGCCCTTTGGCGACGCTCGATTTCTTGGAGGATGTCGGCACAGATCGCTTCGGGCGTTCCATTGGAACCGCATCGAGCAAGGCATCCGGCACGTCTGTCTCATCGCGCGTGTTCACCTTCTCGTCGAGGCGCAAGCTGATGTCGCCCGTCGCGGACTCAATGGCGTCGGCCGCGGCCGTGTTCTGCCCGGTCCGACCACCGAGACCTGCAAGCCCCGACTTCACCTTCGCAGCCCAACCCTGCTGCGTGGGCCTGTTTTCCAAACTGTCTTCCTGCCTGTCTTCCTGCCTGTCTTCCTGCGGGCTTTCCAATTTGGCTGCCGACTTGTCAGGCAAGGCGTCGGCATCGAGACGTGCTTCGGCAGGCGCCTGTTCGGCAAGCAACGCTTGCTCGGCCTGTTCGGCACGTGCCGTCGCGACTAGCCGCAATTCCCGTTCCCTGTCGATCGATCGCTGACGCTTCCGTTCGCTGCCCGCGTCGCCGATCCGCCGAAGCTTTCCGCGGATGCTCTCGAACACCCGGACGACGACACCACCGATGGCCTCGACCAGCTGTATCCAGGACGTACCGAAGGCAAGCGTCAGCGAACAGAAGAAGAGCGCGAGCAGCAACAGGGTGGTGCCGAGATGATGCAGAAAGGCGACCAGTCGCCAGGCGACGGCAGTGCCGAGAATGCCACCGCCAAAGGTGCCGCGCGGCAAGCTTCCGTCAATAACCGCAAAGTGCAGATCGGCAAGTCCACTGGCCGTGACGAACATCAGCGCGACGCCGAACAGTCGGACGAACATGAACGGCTGATAGCCACGAATGGTCGAACGACCTTCCCGAAAGAGCAGATACCCCGAAGCTGCCAGCAACAGCGGCACCAGGTAGGCCATGTAGCCAAACAGCCACAAGGAAACATCAGCAAACCAGGCGCCAACCCGACCGACACTGTTGGCGACCGCTGCACCCGTACCCGTGTGCGACCAGCCGGGATCATCGATGTCGAAGCTGGTCAGCGCGAGCAACGCGATCACGGCAGCGAAGGCACAGGCGATGGCGCCGGTTTCCCGGAGCACACGACCCATGTGCCCGATCGCCTGGGTACTGGAAAGTGAGGCCGTAGCCGCCTTGCGGGCGCGTTGCGCTGCGGTTGACTGCACCACGTTTGCGCCATTGCGTCGCGGGCTCGCGGCCGGCGCCGCTTGTCTGGCAGCCCGTTTTTTCGACGTTGCAGACGCTCTCTTTCCCGCAGGCGGCGATTTTTTCGCCGCAGGCTTGGTGCGAGTGGCAGGTGAACGGCTTTTTTGGGTGGCTGAAGGCAAGGCGAATCCGTGGACGCGGCAAACGTGCGGGTCTGATCAGGAGACGCCTTGTCGAGTGTAGCAGAGCCCTCCGAAAACGCATCCTTGCCGCTCGCGCAGATTTCTCTCGCGTCCATGATCGACGGCCCACCGGGTTACCATTCGGCTTCTCCATTCTGGCCCTCGCCTCTGTACCGTGACCATGCCCTCTCCTCGCCATTGCCGACTTCTCATTCTCGGTTCCGGGCCGGCTGGCTATACCGCAGCGGTCTATGCCGCCCGCGCCAACCTCTCGCCCGTTGTCATCACCGGCATGGAACCGGGTGGACAGCTGACGACGACGACCGATGTCGACAACTGGCCGGCAGACGCCATGGGCGTTCAGGGGCCTGAACTGATGGCCCGATTTCGCGAACACGCGATACGTTTCGAGACGGATGTGGTCAACGACCACATACATACGGTCGATTTCACGGCCCGCCCCTTCCGACTCGAGGGCAGCCATCAGTACACCTGTGACGCGCTGATCGTCGCCACCGGCGCCAGCGCGATGTACCTCGGCCTCGACTCCGAAGAAGCCTTCAAGGGTCGGGGTGTATCGGCCTGTGCAACCTGCGACGGCTTTTTCTACCGACAGCAGGACGTGGTAGTCGTTGGCGGCGGTAACACGGCGGTCGAAGAGGCGCTCTACCTCTCCAACATCTGCAGGCAGGTCACGCTGGTGCATCGACGGCAGGGCTTCCGTGCCGAAAAGATCCTGCAGGATCGACTATTCGAAAAGGAACGTACCGGCAATATCCGGATCGTGCGGGATCACGTACTGGACGAAGTGCTGGGTGACGCAACCGGCGTGAACGGCGCGCGCATTCGCCACGCCAAAGACGACAGCACCGAGCAACTGGATGTCAAAGGGGTCTTCATCGCCATCGGGCACAAGCCGAACACCAGCTTGTTCGAGGGATCACTCGACATGAGCAATGGCTACATCCGGGTCAGGAGTGGTCTCGACGGTGATGCGACAGCGACCAGCGTGCCGGGCGTGTTCGCGTCCGGAGATGTGATGGACCATGTCTACCGCCAAGCCATCACCTCGGCCGGAACGGGCTGCATGGCCGCGCTCGATGCCGAGCGCTTTCTCGAAGCGGAGAGCGAAGCCGGGTCGGCATGACCGCTCGTTTCCAGATCGATGTCTGCGACTCGCTGGCGGCCGTAGAGGCAGCCGACTGGAATGCGCTGGAGATCGATGACAACCCCTTTCTCCGTCACGAATTCCTGTACGGACTCGAAGCGAGCAATTGCCTCGGTGCAGCGAGCGGCTGGTACCCCCGCTACTTCCTGTTGAGTCAACGGGAAGATGCATCCGTGGAAACTGGTGAACTGGTCGGTGCCGTTGCCGGCTACCTGAAGACGAATTCCTACGGCGAGTTTGTCTTCGACTGGGCCTGGGCGGACGCCTTTCAGCGGCACGGACTCGACTACTACCCGAAACTCGTTACCGCCGTGCCGTTCACGCCGGCCACCGGACGACGGCTGCTGGTCAGGCACGATCAACCCTACGCCGAGACCGTACGCCTGCTCGCCTCGGCCGTCAGACAGTACGCGGCGAGTGAGGACTGTTCCGGCGCGCACTTCCTGTTCGTGACCGAAGCAGAGAGCGACATCCTGTCGGCACGAGCGCCCCGATCCGTGGCGCGCGCGAACAAGACGGAAGCGGAGACTGAGGCAGAAACGGGGTCGAATACGGTTGCTGAGGAAGGTGGAGAGACAGAGACAGAGACAGAGACAGAGACAGACGCAGTGGCCGAGCCTGACGCAGAGGCCGACCTGCAAGCGGAACTCGCCGATGATCATCTTCGCCGCTTCGACTGCCAGTACCACTGGCAGAACGCGGGGTACGCTGACTTTGACGACTTCCTCGCCGCCTGTACCTCGAAACGCCGCAAGACCATTCGGCGCGAGCGGCGCCATGTCAGCGAGGCGGGGCTGCAGCTCGAACGCCGCAGCGGGGCGAGTCTCGACGATGCCGAGTGGCAGGCGGTCCACGATCTCTACCGCTCGACCTACGATCGCAAGTGGGGCAACCCTTCGCTTACGCTCGAGTTCTTTCGCCGCATGGGCGCAAGCTTCGGCGACCACACGCTGGTCGTTCTCGTGCACGACCCGGCCGATAGCGAACCCGAACGGCCCGTAGCCTGCTCGATCATGTTCGTTGGCGGCGATTCTCTCTACGGACGCTACTGGGGGTGTCGTCGCGAGTACAACAGCCTGCATTTCGAAGCCTGTTACTACCAGGGCATCGAACATTGCATCGACCAGCGAATCGCGCGATTCGAGCCCGGCGCCCAGGGCGAGCACAAGATCACTCGAGGATTCGTGCCGACACTCACCCGTTCGGCTCACTGGATCGCACATCCTCAGTTCCGCGATGCCATCGGCCGCTACCTCGAGGAGGAGACTAGACACGTGAAGCAACGCTGCGAAGGGCTTGTCGAGCTGCTACCTTTCAAAGCAGATATTTCATTGCCTTGAGCATGCCGATACCGTTCATCGCGACCGACGACGAGCTGACACCCTTCCCGCCGATCGAAGCGGCCCTGACCGAACCGGACGGACTGTTGATGGCTGGCGGCAGTCTGTCGCAACGTCGTCTGATCACAGCGTATCGAGCCGGGGTGTTTCCGTGGTACGAGGCCGGTGAGCCGATACTCTGGTGGTCGCCCGACCCGCGCTGCGTTATCTGGCCAGAGTCGTTAAGGGTGACACGCAGTCTGGCCAAGACCGTTCGAAGTGGCCGCTTCAAGATCACCGAGAACCTCGCCTACCGCGACGTGATGCTGCGTTGCGGAGCGCCGCGTCGTGGCAGCACCGGCACCTGGATAACCGACGAGATGGTCGACGCCTATTGTGAGCTCAACCGCCGGGGCATGGCCCGATCAGTCGAAGTCTGGCTGGACGAGCGACTGGTCGGCGGCCTCTACGGAATCGTTCTTGGTCGCATCTTTGTCGGCGAATCCATGTTCTCGTCAGAACGCGATGCGTCGAAAGTCGCCCTCGTCCACCTCGCTCGTTGCACTCGCTTCCAGCTGATCGACTGTCAGCTCGAGACGGCCCACCTGAGCAGCATGGGTGCCTGCACGATCAGCCGGAAACGTTATCAGGAGCTCCTCGACGAATTCGGTGACTTGCCGAAAGACGACAGCCTGCCACCGCATCGCGACGCCTCGTCGATCAGATGTGCGCCAGGATCGCCGCCTTGACCGCGCCAATCTCGGCGTCGATGGTGGTAACCGGATCACGTTCCCGCGTCGCCCCCTGAATCGCCACATCCGGATCCTTCAGTCCGTGCCCGGTCAACGTACAGGTGATGACACTCCTTTCGGGAATCCGGCCACTGATGATGTCTCGTACCGCGCCGCAGAGCGACACCGCCGACGCCGGTTCGCAGAACACACCTTCGCGCATGGCCAGGCGCGATTGCATGTCGATCAGCTCTTCATCGCTCACCTCGTCGAACCAGCCCCCGGATTCGGACACGGCTGCCTGCGCGAGATCCCAGCTTTGCGGATTGCCGATGCGAATGGCCGTCGCGAGCGTTTCCGGGTCAGGCACTGGCTCGCCGCGGAGAAATGGCGCGGCACCTTTCGCCTGATAACCGACCATTGTCGGACGGGTGTCACACATCGGTGATGCGAGGTACGGACATTCTCCGCCGCAGAGAAGACAGCTCTTCGTGTTGCATCCAGCCGCTTCGCTGAAGCCGATCCAGTAACCGGAAATGTTGCCGGCATTGCCAACCGGAATGCAGTGATAGTCCGGCGCGCGTCCCAGCGCCTCGACAATCTCGAAGGCGGCCGTCTTCTGACCTTGCAAGCGGAAGGGATTGATCGAATTGACGATCTCGACCGGGGCTTCACCCGCGACCTCGCGAACAAGTTTCATGCCGTCATCGAAGTTGCCGCGGATCTGCAGCACGATGGCTCCGTGCGCAATCGCCTGCGCCAGCTTGCCCATCGGGATCTTGCCCTCCGGGATCAACACGAACGCGGTCATGCCGGCGCGCGCCGCATAGGCCGCCGCGGCCGCCGAGGTGTTACCTGTCGACGCACAGACAATGGCCTTGGCACCTTTCTCGGCAGCTTTGCTGACCGCCATTGTCATGCCCCTGTCCTTGAACGAAGCCGTCGGGTTCAAGCCTTCGTATTTCACATAAATCTCGACCGACTTGCCGATATCACCAGACAGGTTCACCAGCTTGACCAGCGGGGTGTCCCCTTCACAAAGGCTCACGACCGGCGTGCTGTCATCGACCGGCAGTCGTGCGCGATAGCGTTCGATGAGACCTTCGTAGCGGGCGCCTGTCGTCATGTTCGAGGAGATATTCCAGAGTAGGTAATGACGATATTACGTGTGATTCGATCCGAAACCTCAACCCAGGCTCTCGACGCGCAGCATGCGGATCTTGCCGGTTACCGCATCGAGCTGATCGATCTCTGCCATGGCATCGCGGATCAAGCCCTCGCGAACGCGGCGACTGAGCAGGATGATGGGTACCTCCGGTTCCGACGTCATCGCATTCCCGGCAGCACTGTCGTCGGGCCGATCCGGGTCGGGCATCTCCGGCTCCTTCTGCACGATCGCTTCGATGCTGATGTCGAGTGCGCCGAAGATGCCGGTGATATCGGCCAACACACCCGGTCGGTCGATGGCTCGCAAGCGAAGAAAATAAGCGCACTCGAACTGCCCGGGCGAGAGGACCGGCTGAGTCGACAAGGTGTCGGGATGGAACGCAAGAGAGGGCACACGTTGCGCAGGCTCGGTGGTCAGGGCACGCACGACATCGACGATATCGGCAACCATGGACGATCCGGTCGCCTCGGAACCTGCCCCGGCGCCGTAGTAGAGCGTCGAGCCGACCGCGTCGCCATGCACGAGAACCGCATTCATGACGCCGTTGACGTTGGCGATGAGTCTGCGTTCCGGCACCAGGGTCGGGTGAACCCGAAGTTCGATGCCATCGTCGCGTCGACGGGCAATACCGAGGTGCTTGATGCGGTAGCCCAGTTCAGCCGCGAAGGTCACGTCGAGCGGGTCGATGGTTGCGATGCCCTCCGTGAACACCTTGTCGAACTGCAGCGGGATACCGAAAGCTATGGCCGAGAGGATGGTCAGCTTGTGCGCGGCATCGATCCCTTCGACGTCGAAGGTCGGGTCCGCTTCGGCATAGCCGAGCGCCTGAGCTTCTGCGAGCACATCCTCGAAGGGTCTGCCCTTTTCCGCCATCTCGGTCAGGATGAAATTCCCGGTGCCGTTGATGATGCCTGCCAACCAGTCGATCCGGTTGGCCGACAGGCCTTCGCGCAACGCCTTGATGATCGGCACACCACCGGCGACCGCAGGCTCGAACGCAACCACCACGCCCTGCTCGCGCGCCTGCGCGAAGAGTTCGTTGCCGTGCAAGGCGATCAGTGCCTTGTTGGCGGTGATGACATGCTTGCCATTGTCGATGGCACGCCGCATAAGCGACAGGGCCGGTTCCTCACCGCCCATCGCCTCGCAGACGATATCGATGTCGGGATCATCGACGACAGTATGACCATCGGTATCGATGACGATGTCGCGGAGCGCGCTGGCCTGGGCATCTGTCTGTGGATCCGGCAGCAGCGACAGGCAATTCTTGCGGGCGCGAGCCTCGTCGCGCACCAGAGCGCGCTGCACGCGAATCGGCCGACCGGCGCGTCGTTCGATCTCGGAAGCGTTACGAACGAGAATCGACGCCGTGCCACGACCGACCGTGCCGAATCCGAGCAGACCGATACCGATCGGTTTCAAGGCATGTCTCCGAAATGAGGTGGGAACGAACGCGGGCTGCATCCTCCCGAACGGCGCGTATCATAACCGCCCATGAAGATGCATCTCGAAACCTCGACGCAAAACCTCATCAGCCACTACGGCGTGGGCGTGCTCGGCGTTGATGGCGTGGACTACGACGGGCCGGTGATGATCGCGGGTGGCCGCGTGATCCGGAACTGGTTCGACGGCAGTCCCGACGAACTGGCGGACAAGCTGACGATGCAGCATTTCGCGCCAATTCTCGACCTGAGTGAAAGCGAGCGGCCGGAGATCTGCCTGCTCGGTACCGGCGCAAGGCACCTCTTCCCGGATTTCTCACTCATTGCCGGGATGCGCGATCACGGTGTGGCGCTGGAAGTCATGAACACACGTGCTGCCTGTCGTACCTATAGCGTTCTGGTAAGCGAGGAACGTGTCGTGGCCGTCGCGATGCTGCAGATCGACTGATCACAATTACGCCATGAACAGATTCTCTGCCGAGTAGCCGCTTCCTTCGAGTATCCGACGCAGCCGCTTCAACGCCTCCATCTGAATCTGGCGGACGCGCTCGCGGGTGACGCCGAGCTCCTGTCCGACTTCCTCGAGCGTGGCTTTCTCATGACCGTGCAGACCGAAGCGCCGGACCACGACCTCGCGCTGCTTGCTCTCCAGCTGCAGCAACCAGCCATCGATGTTCGCGTACACCCGCTCGTCCTGAAGCGCAGCCGACGGGTCGACATTGTTCTCGTCAGGAATGATGTCGAGCAGTGGGCGCTCGCCGTCCTTGCCAATGGCCACGTCGACGGAGCTCACTCGATCACGCAGCGACAACAGGCGCGTCACATCGGCCACCGGACGTTCGGTCAGCGCCGCGATATCTTCGTGCGTCGGCTCACGATCGAGTGACTGCTGCAGGCGGCGCTCTGCCTTCAGGCAGACGTTCATGTCCTTGACGATGTGTATCGGCAATCTGATCGTCCGCGTCTGATTCATGAGACCGCGTTCGATCGTCTGCCGGATCCACCAGGTTGCATAGGTCGAGAAGCGGAAGCCGCGCTCCGGATCGAACTTCTCGACCGAGTGGATGAGCCCGAGATTGCCTTCCTCGATCAGATCGAGGAGCGCGAGCCCGCGGTTCATGTAACGTCGGGCGATCTTCACGACCAGCCGGAGATTGCACTCGATCATCCGCGCTCGCGATTTCTCACAACCCTTCTGCGCCAGGCGAGTGAAGTGCTTCTCCTCGTCGGCTGTCAGCAACTCGGAGAACTCGATCTCCCTCAGATAGAGTCGGGTCGCGTCCATGTCACGCCGCGAAGCATCCTTCAGCTTGCTGGCGGTAATGCGCTCTGATGATTGATCGCTATCGAGCGATTCACTGGCAGCAGCACGGGCGGCGATGGTTGCTCCGATACGATCACTACTCTCCCTGTTCCACCTTGAACGTTCTTTGGTAGCCATGTTTGTAGATTTTCCCAGGGTTCGCAGATCAACTAATTTCGATATTTAAACAACTTAGCGTTGCTTGTTCAACCCAGTTCGATGAATTATTCACGATTCCCCAACAAACACGGTAATTTCTTGCATTCAGAATCAAGATGGGTTAGGCAAACTTCATTGTGTCACCGAGCTTGTACCGCGGGCAGATAGGCGAGTGGATCGAGCGGACTGCCGTCGCGGCGAACCTCGAAACGCAAGACTGACTCACTTTCTGCATTCCAGCCAAGACTCGCGATCGGATCGCCGGCCCTGACCTGATCGTCCTCGGTCACGAACAGCTTGTCGGCGTGCGAGTACGTCGTCATCAACTGATCGTCGTGACGCACGATGACGAGGTTGCCGCCACCACTCAGATCACGCCCTGCATAGACGACGGTGCCGTCGAGCGAGGCCCGAACGTCCTGTCCCGGCGCGCCGGCGATATCGACGCCGTGTCTGCCGGCACGTCCAGGATCGAAACCACGGGCCAGCGTGCCATCCGTCGGCCATTGCCATTGCACGGAAGGAGGTGCCGGCACCGGCTCGACAATGTCCCGAGCAATGGTCCTGGACCCTTCGAAAGCCTCGCGATTGGCTGTCAGCAGGTCATCGAAATCGTCGGCAATGACCTCCTCACGCGGCCAGCTTTCCTCCTGACGCCAGACGTCCGGATCAGCGTTCGCGAACAGATCCGGGTCTGCGCCAGCGGGCGCACGGCCTTCGCTGAGCCGTTGCCGCGCCTCCGCCGCGCGCCACTCTCGTGCAGCGCGGTCATCGGCATCGGCAGCTCGTGCCAGCGTCGCGTCTGTAGGCACCAGCGGCTCGGGCCGCCAACGCTCGCGTGTGGGCGCAGGCGCTCGCGGTGCTGTCGTCAGCGCCTCGACCGGCGCTTGGGCGCGAGTCGGCGCAGGTGTCACGCGGACGCCCTCGCCTTCGGAAAATGGCAGGGTGGCCCGACGGTCCTTACCTCCATCGTGGCGCGGGCGCGCAGGCCCGGCGCTGTTGGCGGCCGTTTGCACCGATTGCGAAGACACGTCCGGGCGCACGTTGACGCCCAGGCCGGCATACAGCAGCGATTCGATACCGGGATTGAGGGCGACGACTTCCGCAGGCGACAGATCAAATCGATACGCAATCGACGCCAGCGAATCACCCGGGCGCGCGATGTACATGTTCGAGTGGAACTGGATGCTCTTCAATCTCGATTCGACATCGGGCACCGAAGCACAGGCGCTCGCGAGTCCCGCGATGGCGAGAACAAGCAGTCGAGAAACCCCTATCGAATATCCACGGTCAGGCACAAGCGTCATGGCGTCAATAAATTGATCAACGTTGCAGGACTAACGAGTGTAGTAGCCGCCTCGCAACATGCCAGTGCTAAATCAGCTTCTGCTGACCGAAGGTCGTGCCGGCCCGGCGTAGCCGGTGCGGATTTTCCCCCGAAGTTCAGATCTTCCCCGAGAGGAAGGGGACGAAATGCGCCTCGCCTACCCGGTGCTCTGTATACCCCGTTGGCGTTCGTGTGATGACCTGAAGCGATTGACCGCCGCTCGATCGACCAACCGGCACGATGAGCCGGCCGCCTGTCGCGAGTTGCTCGAGCAAGGGCATCGGCACCGCCTCGGGTGCGGCCGTGACAATGATGCCGTCGAAGGGCGACTGCCCTGGCCAGCCCCAGCCACCATCGCTGTAGCGGGAGTTGACGTTTCGATAGTCGAGCTTCAGGAAGCGCTGGCGCGCGCGGTCGAGCAAGAAACGAATACGCTCCACCGTATAGACCTGATCGACCAGTCTGGACAGCACGGCCGACTGATATCCGGAGCCGGTTCCAACCTCGAGCACCCGCGACGGCACGCCATCGGCGAGCAAGAGTTCGGTCATGCGCGCGACGGCCCAGGGTTGCGATATCGTCTGGCCTTCACCGATGGGCAACGATACATCCTCGTAAGCACGGGTGGCCATCGCTTCGTCGACGAACAGGTGTCTCGGAACCGTTGCCATGACTTCGAGCACCGCCGTGTCACTGATGCCGCGTGCACGCAATCGATCGGCCATTCGGTTCCGCGTTCGCTGTGAGGTAAAACCTATCCCGCGAACATCCACCGCCTCGATCATGCGGTGACGTTCTCCAGCCACTTGCCGATGGCGTTCAGCGTATCGTGGCGGGTCAGATCGATCTGCAAGGGTGTAACCGAGACCCGGCCGTCGGTCACTGCCGCGAAGTCGGTGCCTGGCCCGTCGTCGCTGACGTCCCCGGCCGCGCCGATCCAGAAGATCTCCTGACCACGAGGACTCGTCTGGCGGATCGCGTTACGTGACTGATGTCGACTGCCGAGCCGTGTGGCGGACCAGCCGCGAAGCTCATCGTACGGTACGTCCGGAACGTTGACATTGAGGATCGTGTCGCTTGGCAAGGGGGCCTCAAGCAATCGCGATACCAGCGTCTTCGCGACACGGGCAGCCGTTTCGTAGTGGGTCGGCTCATGCGTCGCCATCGACAACGCGACGGCCGGGTGGCCCAGGTTCCGACCCTCGATAGCAGCGGCGACCGTGCCCGAATAGAGCACGTCGTCGCCCATGTTCGGCCCGTCATTGATACCGCTCACGACCATGTCGGGGTCGCTCTCGAGAAGACCACTCAAGGCGATATTGACGCAGTCAGTCGGCGTACCTTCGAGAGAGAAGACATCGTCCCCGTGGCGGGCCAGCGCGATGGGATGCGACAAGGTCAGGGAGTTGCTCGCGCCGCTTCGATTCCGATCCGGTGCGACGATCACGGCACGCCCGATGCTCTGCATCGATTCATGGAGCGCCCGGATGCCGGGCGAGAGGTACCCGTCGTCGTTGGCGATCAGAATGAACATGGGCGTATCGCGTCTATTGGTTGAGAAATGTGGACAGGGTCCAGGGGGAAGAACTGCTTGTCGATCATCGAGAGTGAATTTAGACCGAGCTGGGGGTTAAGCAACCCCCATCTGCAAACGATCCTGGCCAGCAAGCTCACCCGGCCAACCGGGGCACACACGCGTGCGGAGCGTCTGGAACTCGATGATGGCGACTTCGTGGATCTGGCACACGGTCCCGAAACGGCGACCATGCGGCCGGACGGTGCGGTTGTCGCACTGTTCCATGGACTGGCAGGCTCGGTCGAAAGCCCCTATGTCGCAGGCGTCATGGGTGAAATCTCGGCGCGCGGCTTTCGCGTCATTCTCCTGCACTGGCGCGGCTGCAGCGGCGAGCCGAATCGCCTCGCGCGCTCATACCACTCCGGCGCGAGCGATGACATCGAGCGCTTTCTCGATGTGTTGCAGATCCGCTATCCGGAATGCCCGCTCTATGCACTGGGATTCTCGCTCGGCGGCAATGCCCTCTTGAAATACCTCGGCGAACAAGGTGCCGTCACCACGCTTGAAATCGCCGCCCACGGCGGTCATGTCGGCTTTCTCGGCGCGGGCCGCGGGTCGGATGGAGGCGTGCAAGTGAACACGGCCTGGGCAGCGCGCTGGCTGGATTCGCACCTGGCCGAGACGCTGGTCGATCTGGCAGCTTGACGCGACCGGAGCTCGATCAATGCTCGTCGGCGACCGGTCGACGGGCGCCCGACAAGGCCTCGATGTGCGCGGTCAATGCGTGCCGGTCAGCATCGCTCATGCGCACGAATTCCAGTCGGTAGTTGGGACGATCGCCGTTCGCCACTTCGGGTGCATCGTTTGCCGACACGATCCGGGCGTCCGATGCGACCCGCCGTGCAGACGGAAACAGGGTCAAGGAGACGCCAATGATCTCGCCCGGCTCGAACAGCCGTCCGTCGGCGAAAGCGATTCCCCCTGCGGACAGGCTGACCTTGTGCGTCGGTGCAGTCTCCACCGGATCACCGTCGAGCAACAGCTGACGGATGCGTTCCTCGAGCGCATCGATGTAGGCGGCCACATCCGGATGATTGCGCCGTACGTCACCGTAGCCCTCGATGGCATACTTGTTGGCACGGCGCGTGGCCGTGCGATGGGCAGAATCCAACGAACCGACGATCGAAGCTGTCGACAATTCCCTGTCCGAGCGGCCGGTCACATCGTCGCCTGCAGCCTTGTCGAGACGTTGCAGATGCAGCCCGACCGCATCGTGAACGCGCGCATCCTGACGGCGCTCCTCCGTAACCTGTTTCACGTCACTCGTCATGCACATGCCCCTGCGCGAGCGGCTTTCCGTCGGATATACTCAAAACGCATGCAAGCCAAGGTCCCGGTAGCTCAGCTGGATAGAGCGGCCCCCTCCTAAGGGGCAGGTCGGGGGTTCGACTCCCTCCCGGGACACCATCAAGCGGGCAGATCAGACAGGCCGAGACAGAAAGGCCTGCCGCCTCCGTCGAACTACGACTTGCTGCTTGAGCCCTTGCTTCCGGACTCGCCTGCATCGGCGTCACCATTCTCGACCTTCTCGAACCCCTGGTGCGTGAGCGGTGTGGTCTGGTCGAGCCGCGGATGCTGGCTACGAAATGCTGTTTCGAGGTCTTTTTCGGCATCCATGGCTACGACGGTTTCTTTCAATACATGGATAGCGGCAAGTACGTCTCCGGTATGACCCGACTCGGAAATCGTATGCATGTTGCGCGTTGGAAATCCGACAGACGTCGCAGCACTGTCGACGCTCGCGAGCACGGATGCCATGCCGTCGGTACCGGTATCGCGGCCGCTGACATCGATCTGCATCGGGATATCGTGTGCCTTTGCCGCTCGCTTGATACGAGCATTCAGCTGCTCGCTGACGATGGCGCCAGAGGTCAGCGTGAAGCCCTTGCCCATCGACAGGGTCTGCATGTTCCGATCACCGATACCCGGCGCTGCAACGTAGTCATGGTTGACATCAATGGCGATCAACACGTCCGGTTCATGAACGCCCGCCAGCACACGTGAGCCGAACCGCCCGATTTCCTCATGCGAGGCGATCGCGAACAGACAGCGAACGTTGTTCGGCGCGCCGGATTCGGCGAGCAGGCGAGCGACTTCGGCGGTCACGAAACAGCCCAGTCCGTTGTCGAGATAGGCGCCATAAAACGTATCCGGACTGAAGCCTCGCTTGATCGGCCGGTCGAAGAGTATCGGGTCGCCGGGCTTGATACCGAGGCGCTTGACCTGATCCGCCTTGTTCTTGCCGTGGATCTGCAGATCGAGATAGAGCGAATTCGGCCGAATTCCCTTGTCACCGGTCCGTTGTGACGGGTCGGAAAAATGGATGGCGCCGAGCGCTTCGACCGTTCCACCCGTCAATGACCGGTAAGCGCCCGGATTGTCAGGATCCTCACTGAACAAGGTGACCTCATGACCGATCAGGACGTTCGGCAGGAAGGAATCGCTGTTTATCCAGATCTTGCCGTCAGCGCCGATCTTGCGCACTTGCATGCGAATCTTGTCGGCATGACCCACGAACATGATCGTGAATCGGTCTTCCTCTCCCGGGTGCGTATCCCAGACGACACCGGCGTTGCCCACGTAGCGGTGCATCCCCCACTGCTTCGGCATGAACGAATCAAAATACGGTTTCAGCACACCGATCGTCATGGCCGACTCGAGACCGATCGGGCTCGGAGCCGAGAGGATGTTGCGCATCACGTCGAACTGGGCATCAGGCATCGGCCGAGTCCAGGCCTTGTCGGCCCTGGACTGATCGACGTTGGACGGGTCGGCGTTGCCTTGGTCAGCCTTGCCTTGATCGGTACGGGTTTTCTGGGCACTCATTCGGGTAGCGGAATCACGGCTCGAGGGAACCCGGCATTATACGTCGCTGGCGGCCAGATCGATTCTCAACCCGTCGAATCCGGGCTCGACATTCGCGGGCAACTCGGCCGCCAAGGTCGCATAATCAAGATCACTGTGCAGATTCGTGAGAATGGCGCGTTCGGGGGCAATTCGGGCGATCAGGGCCAGGGACTCTTCGAGATTCAGGTGCGACGGGTGCGAACGTCTTCGCAGGGCGTCGATGACGAGAATTTTCAAGCCGCCCAGTGTGTCGAGGCTCTGTGCATCGGCAATCTGCTTCACATCGGGCAGGTAGGCCATGTCTCCCACCCGGAATCCCAGGGCATGAATATCGCCGTGCTCTACCAGCAGGGGCAGCACGTCGACGCTACCGCCGGGTCCGGATACGGCAAAGGCCTCGGGATGAACGATCCGGTGTTCGATCAGGAATGGCGGATAGCTGCTCTTCGGAGCTTGTCTGAAACAATAGTCGAACGAGCGCCTGACGCTCGCCGACGTGTTCTCATCCATGTGTACGTCGATCGGGCGAGCCAGGCCGAGCGCAAGCTGCCGCAGGTCATCGAGACCAAAGATGTGATCGGCATGTGCATGAGTGAGCAGAACACCGTCGAGCGAGCGCACGTCGCTTGACAGAAGCTGCTCGCGAAGGTCAGCGCCGGCGTCGATCAATACGGTGGTCTTCGCACCGCTCGATGCAAGCCGCTCGACCAGCAGCGCGCAGCGCCGACGCCGGTTTCTCGGTTCGAGCGGATCGCAATCACCCCAGGCATTGCCTACGCGCGGTACGCCGCCGGAAGAACCCGTGCCGAGCAAGGTGATGACAAGTTGATCAGAGGCTGCCGGAATGTCCTCACGGCTGGTCGTCGTGGTGCGAATGATCGAGTCGTCCCGATAGTCAGTGGCTACGCCACGCTACCTGAGGACGGGTTCACCGTCACCCGTCGCCCGATCAGTAACCCACTCAGGATCAGCAGCAACGCCAGCGTGATGGTGACGTCAGCTTGCTCGTCCAGGAAGAGCCATGCCCAGAACATGGCGAAAACCGGAATCAGGTAGCCCGCGGCCGACATGAAGACCGCTCCGTTGGTACGCACGATTCCGGTTCGCAAGGTGTAGGCAATGGCCGTCGGCCCAAGAGCCAGAAAGACCACTGCGGCGAGTGAACGTGGTGTTGCCTCGATCGACCAGGGCGGATGCCACCAGATCACGAAAGGCATCAGCAACAGGGTACTTGCCAGCAACTGGCCCGCGACGATCACCAGGCTCGGCACATTGCGGACGCGCCGGATCAACAGCGCGGAGAGGGCGTAGCAGATCGCCGCAAGCGCAATCGCGAACATGCCGGGAAGACTTCCACCACCGTCGATCAGACCACGATAGAGCAGCACCAGGACTCCGGCAAATCCGGTCAACAGCCCGGCAAGCTTTGACCAGGTGAAGCGATCATCGCGTGTCATGAAGTGCGAGAAAAGAAGCGTTGCGAACGGAGACGCCGCGATCAGGACCGCCGTGGTCGAACTGTCGACGCTCAACTGACCCCAACCGATCAAGGTGAAAGGTGCTGCGCCGTTCAGCAGGCCAATGGCGAAGAACATGAAAACCGTGTGGCGATCGAGTGTCGCGCGCAACCCTTTTGCAGCGCAGAGGAGGATAACCGCGAGCGCGGCCAGGGCGACGCGATAGCCAGCGATCGCCACCGGCGCGAAGTCCTCGAGCGCCACTGCAATGCACAGGAAGGATGAGCCCCAGATTGCGGCGGTAAGGATGAGCCTGACGAAGTCGCCTGGCGTCGGTGCGCGAACGGCAGCGGGATTGACCGGCATGCAAGGGTGTCGTCGATTGCTCGGTAAAGAGGCCGGGCTCACGTCATAATGACAGCATGAGACTGGAAACACCTACACGCATGAGCATTGCATTTCGGCACGGAAGCGGCCGCACCCTTCTCGCCTGTCTGGCCTGCCTGTTCGTCGCTGCCTGTAGCGGCTCGAGCGGCTCGAGCGGCTCGGGAAGCAGCTCGGGCAACGGTGCAGACAACGACGACGGCAACGGCACCAGTGCTGCCGGCGCGACCGATACCGGCGCTACCGGCGGCGGCGCGACGGCAGGCGGTGCCAGTGGCGCGACGACGGCCGGCACAGGTGCGACGACGGGCGCCTCTGCAGGCGCGACGACAGGCACCACCGACGGCGCTATCGGTGGTGGGGACGCGAATCTCGAAGGCGCCGACCTGATTCGCACAGGCACTCGCCTGCCGGTCAATCCGGTCGACACGACGACAGCCAGCCTCGTTTCGCCTGTCGGGCGCGCCCGCGCAGAGGCCATGGCGGAACCGCTGGCCATCGTCTACGAGGTCACCGAAAACCACGGTGAACAAAGCGGTGAGAACTGTGCGTCGTTGAATGCCGAATACAATTCCTGCAGCGTCACGAATGTTCACATCAAGGACGCCAACGGACAATTGAACGACGGCAACTGGAAGATCTACTTCCACAGTCTGCGGCGGATACTGCGCGTCGACAGTAACGAATTCAGCGTATCGCTCGTCAATGGTGACCTGAATTTCCTCGAACCGTCAGCCGGCTTCACGGGTTTTGACGGCAGCGTCAAGTCGATCAAGCTGTTCACCGAGTTCTCGCATCTGATGCAGAGCGACTTTCTACCGCGCTACTGGCTGGTGCGGGATGGAGAAGCGCCGGTCACGATCGCCAATACCGACAGCATCAGCAACGAATTAGCCTACTCTGTCCCCATCAGCGGCGACAATCGACAGGCCTTCAATGGCGAACCCATCACGATCGCCTCACCGGGCGTTCGCCATGCCAGAAACGCATCGCTCGCCGCTGCAGCGGCGGACCTCGACGCGCGTACCGTGCAGAGTCGCATCATTCCGGCACCCCGCGCGGTAACCACGGGGGCCGGATCACTCGACATATCGGGCGGCTTCTCGTTCGCGGGTGCCGCGCTGAGCACGGCCTCGATCGAGGCGCTCCGCAGCCGACAGGCCACCCTGATGAGTACCTCCGCAGGTGTTCCCTTGTCTGCCACGGTAGACGCTTCGCTGGCCGAGTCGACTTACACACTCGACGTCACCGCCGCCGGCATCACTGTCGTCGGCGCCGACGAGACGGCACTGTTCCAGGGTGCGCAATCGCTCCTCGGTCTCGTGCAGATCGGCGTCGACACGATCCCGCTGGCAAGCATCAGCGACGGCCCGCGCTATCCGTATCGCGGCATGCACGTCGATATAGCAAGAAACTTCCAGTCCGCCGAAACCCTCCGCCGTCTGCTCGACCAGATGGCCGCCTACAAGTTGAATCGTCTGCATCTGCACCTGGCTGACGACGAAGGCTGGCGTCTGGAGATTCCGTCGCTGCCCGAGTTGACGTCAATCGGCGCACGGCGAGCCTTCGCTGTCGATGCGAACGGCAATATCAGTGAAGCCGACGGTCTGATGCCACAGCTCGGCTCCGGACCTGCCAGCAACAATTCGGGAAGCGGCTTCCTGAGCCGGGCCGAGTTCGTCGATTTATTGAGGTACGCAACGGCACGCCACATCCGGATCGTTCCCGAGTTCGACATGCCAGGACACTCAAGAGCCGCTGTGGTCGCCATGCGCGCCAGGGCGGCGAGACTCGGCACCCCGACCGACCCGAACGTGCGTATCGACGATCCGGACGATACCTCTCGCTACGTCACCATCCAGCACTACGACGACGGCATTCTCAACCCCTGCATGCCGGGCACCTTCAACTTCATCCAGACGGTTGTCGACGAGACGCGCGCCATGTATTCGGATGCAGGCGCGACCCTGGATGTCTGGCACATGGGTGGCGATGAAGCCAACAACGTGCAGCTTGGCAACGGTTACCCGACCAAGGACTTCGATCGCTGGGACTACCCCTGGGAAGGCTCGCCGGTATGCGAGGCCTACATCGATGCCACCGCCGGAATCGATTCTCGCGACGATCTCGAAGCGCACTTCGTCAGTCGCGTCTCGGCGATCGTTGCCAATGCAGGCATTCAGCGCATGTATGCCTGGCATGAAATAGTCGCTGACGTTCAGGCCGACTCCCTGTCGACCACAGGCGCTGGCGTGACCTACTGGCGGAGTATCACCAGCGGCAGCAACAACGAGGGTATCGAGGCGATCGACGGCGGTGCCGACTATGCCCGACGCGGTTTCGAGACGGTCCTGTCGACGCCCAATTTCCTGTACTTCGACTTTCCGCAGGAAGTGGATCCGGCCGAGCGCGGTCAGTACTGGGCGACCCGTTACACCGATGTCGCCAAGCTGTTCACCTTTGCGCCCGACAACCTGCCGCAGAATGCAGAAACCTCGTTGAACCGAAGTGGCCGCGCCTGGTCAGCTACCGGCACCGGCAGCAATCCGGGTTACATCGGCATGCAAGGCCACCTCTGGTCGGAGCTGGTGCGAACTCCCGAGCAGTTCGATTCGCAAGTCTATCCACGGTTGCTCGCGCTTGCCGAGCGCGCCTGGCATCGTGCCAGCTGGGAGCGAGACTATGTAGCCGGTACCACCTATTCCGGCAGCACGAACCTCGTCGACAAGGCAGCTCTGGCAAGTGACTACGCGCTGTTCGCCGCAGCCCTCGGTCAGAAGGAACTCGCCAAGCTTGACGCAGCCGGTGTCGCCTACCGCATTCCTGTCCCCGGCGCGACGACCACAGGTGGCAGCTTCGACATGAACAGCGAGATTCCGGGTCTGCCGCTCGAATACTCCGTTGATGGCAGCAGTTTCACACGCTACCAGGCGGGTGGTGGGTCAGCCTCGGCAACCACGGTCCGTGCGCGTTCGGCCGATGGTCTTCGCACTGGCAGAGCGGACACGATCGAATGAGCGCCGATAGCGCAAATTCGCGAACGGGCGGAAGGCGAACGGGCTGACCCTGAATGTGTGGGCGCTTCAATATCACGACCGACCCCCGTGCGCTGTTCGACATGTTCGATCTGCTGCAGATTCTCGATCAGCGCGCAGCATTCGAACCACGCTACAACATTGCACCGTCGGAGCCCCCCCTGCCGGCCACTTCGACTCGCAAGGCACCGCGCCGCATGACGCGAATTCCACTCTTCCGACAGCAGGATGAACGACTCATCGGCGAAGACGCGCTGTGGCCGCTCGTACCCCTCTGGGCGAAGGGCATCGTTCCGAAATACAGCACGGCGAATGCGCGCGCCGAGACTCTCCACAAGCTCAATTCGTTTCGCAACGCCTGGCACCGTGGACAACGCTGCGTGCTCCCGGCCACCGGCTTCTATGAATGGCAGGATGCCGGCGAGCGCACCCGGCTGCCATGGCACATACATCCACTCAACGAATCCTTTTTCCTGTTGGGCGGATTGTGGGAGCGGTCCTGGTGCGCAGACGGCGAGGAGGTGCTGTCGTGCACGATCGTGACACTCGAAGCCAATCCGCTGATGCGTGAGATTCACAATGCCGGTGCCAGCCGTCACCGCATGCCGCTGATACTCGATGCGCCATCCGCTCGCCTCTGGCTCGAGGGCAGTGTCGACGCGGTGCGCGATGTCATGCGGCCCTTTCCGGCGGACGAGATGGGCGCGCACCCGATCGGACGTGCCATCAACAATCCGCATCACGACGCGCCGGACATCATCAAGCCGCTCGCCTGAGTAGCCGACCTGCATGGTCCCGATGGCCCGTTGACGGCATTGCCATGGCGATTGAGAGTCAACCCGATTCAAAGCCATTTTCATCGACCCGGGAGACGCACGAACATGCTGGACAAGACCCACGAGACACTGGCGACGGAGACGTTGTCGACGTTGACCGCTGCGCTGGAGAAAGGCGATATCGATGCCGCCGTCGAACTGTTTCGAGCCGACTGCTTCTGGCGCGATCTGGTCGCGTTCACCTGGAACCTCAAGACCGTCGAAGGTCAGGAGGGCGTCCGCGACCTCTTGACCAATCAGTTGTCTGCCATCGCACCCGGTGGTTTCCGGATCGACCCGAACGAGGCGGTAACGGGTGGCGACGGACTGGTAGAGGCCTGGATCGAATTCGAGACCGAAACCGGACGGGGCTACGGGCATCTGCGTCTCAAGGACGGCCGTATCTGGACCCTGTTGACGACCTTGAAGGAGCTGAAGGGGTTCGAGGAACCCGCCGGGGTATCACGACCCATGGGCGCCCAGCATGGCCAGGAGCAAGGTCGCAAGACCTGGCTGGAACGGCGTGAACAGGAAGCCGCGGAACTCGGCTACAACACGCAGCCCTATTGCCTGATCGTTGGCGGGGGTCAGGGTGGCATTGCCATGGGCGCACGGCTACGGCAGCTCGGCGTACCGACCATCATCGTCGAGAAGAACGAGCGTCCGGGGGACAGCTGGCGGAATCGCTACAAGTCACTCTGCCTCCATGACCCGGTCTGGTACGACCACCTGCCCTATCTCAAGTTTCCGGAAAACTGGCCCGTCTTCGCCCCGAAGGACAAGATCGGCGACTGGCTGGAGATGTACACACGGGTCATGGAGCTCAACTACTGGACCTCGAGCGAGGTCAAGTCGGCTCAGTACGACGAAAAGAAGGAAGTCTGGACGGTTGTAGTCGATCGTGACGGCGAGGAGATCACCTTGCAGCCCACGCAGCTGGTTCTCGCCACGGGCATGTCCGGCAAGAAGAACGTACCGACCTTCAAGGGACAGGATGTGTTCACCGGTGAGCAGCAACACTCATCCGAGCACCCGGGGCCCGATCAGTACCGAGACAAACAAGTCGTGGTGATCGGCTCGAACAATTCCGCGCACGATATCTGTGCGGCGCTCTGGGAGGGCGGCGCCGACGTCACCATGGTGCAGCGCTCGACAACGCACATCGTACGCTCCGAAACACTCATGGAATTCGGGCTCAGTGCGCTCTATTCCGAGGAAGCCGTCGCCGGCGGCATGACCACGGAGAAGGCTGACCTGGTCTTTGCCTCGTTGCCGTACCGCATTCTCCACGAATTCCAGATTCCGCTCTACGAGCAAATGAAGGAGCGCGACAAGGAATTCTATGCAGCGCTCGAGAAGGCCGGTTTTCTGCTCGACTGGGGATCTGACGGCTCGGGTCTCTTCATGAAGTATCTGCGCCGCGGTTCCGGCTACTACATCGATGTCGGTGCCTGCGATCTGATCATCGACGGCAGCATCAAGCTCGAGAGCGGGTCAGGCATCAAGGAACTGACTGCTGATTCGGTCGTGCTCGAAAACGGCAAGGCCCTGCCTGCCGACCTCGTCATCTATGCCACCGGCTATGGCTCGATGAACGGCTGGGCGGCCGACCTCATAAGTCAGGACGTTGCCGACAAGGTCGGCAAGGTCTGGGGTCTCGGTTCCGACACACCAAAGGACCCGGGCCCCTGGGAAGGTGAACAACGCAACATGTGGAAACCCACGGCGCAACCACACCTGTGGTTCCACGGAGGAAATCTGCACCAGTCACGTCACTATTCACAATTCCTGTCACTGCAGATCAAGGCGCGGATGGAGGGGCTCGACACACCTGTCTATGGCCTGCAGGAGTCCCACCACAAGGGCTGAAGCCTGCTGCGTGGCTGATTCGGGGAGCTCACCCCGGTCAGCCAGCCAGCCACGGGAACCGAACCTCCGAAACCAGCCACTTTCTGGCATCAAGTCTGCTTCAGTGCCATCGTGCACGGCCCGTCGGGATTGACTCTGGCAACGGAGTCCGACGTCGCCTCGGCAAGCTTCTCGCCCCCGTCGAGCTGACCGCTGCCGGCCTCAGAGCCTATGCCGAAGGTGGTGTGCTGCCCACGCTGCCGACCCGCTACGGCGATACCGTCGGGCAGCTGATGGCAGACACGATGCAGACGCTGTTTCGACTCGATGGCATGCTCGAGGAATTCGAGCACCGGGACCCTGTTACCGGACTGGGTAACCGCGCCGGGTTGTTGCGCACGCTGATGATCAGGACCTCCAGCACGCCATCGATCGAGACGAACTCCGATTGCAGTATCAACCCGTGGTCGATACCGAGAGTGGCCGTATCGTCTGTGCGGAGGCGCTGTTGTGCTGGCAGCACCCGGTACACGGATTGCTGTTGCCGGGTCGCTTCATCGCGCTCGCCGCGACACATTCTCTCATCACCCGGATAGGGCTCTGGACGCTGGCCGAAGTCTGTCGGCAGATGCGTATCTGGCAAGACAGCGGCCTGCACGTACCGTCCATAGCGGTAAACCTGTCTGCACGTCAGTTCATTGACCCCGACCTCCCCGAGTGCATCGGCGAGCTGGTCGACCGGTACGGAATACTGCCGGGTAGTCTGGAAATCGAATTGACGGAAACATCAGCCGCCAGCGACGTCGATCTAGCACGCATGACCATGGTTGCGCTGCGCGTTCTCGGCATCAGCCTTTCAATCGATGACTTCGGTACCGGTCATGCGAGCCTTTCACACCAGCGCGCGCTGCCGTTCGACAAGTTGAAGATAGATCGGGAATTCGTTCGCCAACTGGATTCGAGCACTGACAATCGGGCAATCTGCCGCTCGCTTCTGTCCCTCGGCAAGGTACTGAAACTGGCGGTCATTGCGGAAGGCGTAGAGACCGGGGAGGAGCTTGTCGCGCTCCAGAGTTTCGGCTGCCATCTGTTTCAGGGTTTCTTCTTTCACCGCCCCCTCGACGTTGACGACTTCGTGCGACTCATGCGCAACCCGACGCGCGGTAACAACCGGAACGCGCCCGGCAAGCTGCCGACCAGCGAGACGATACCGTAGAGAATTCCGGTTGCGACACCGGCTTCAGCCGACAGCCCGGCCAATGGCCAGAGCACGGCAGCAACCGCTTCGCGTACGCCCCAACCACCGATGCCGACAGGCAGCAACATGCCGAACAACGTCAGTGGAACGATCAGCAGCCAGGCTGCCGGCGGCAGTGTTTCGCCGATGGCGCGACCGACGATCAGAAAGACCGCGACGTAGCTCAAGCTGATGAGGAGACCCAACGGCACCTGCCGCCGCCAGGCCCGATCCTCGAACCAGCACCGCCGAAGATCCGGACCGAACTGCTCGATCGCGGCGCGCACCCTGCCGCTTGCCCGGTACGCGATCAATCGTACAGTCACCACGACCACAAGGGCTAGCCCACACAATGCGAACACCGCAAGCCAGCCTGCTCGTGGTACCGCTTCGTCACTCAGCAGTGGCCATGCGGCCATACCGAAAATGAGGACAATGAACAGGGCGAGCTGTCCCGCCAGGCGCTCCACCACCACGCTTTGAGCCATTCTCGGCATGCTGGCAACGGAACGCGCAGACGAGGCAGAACCCGTACGTCTACCGTTCCTGGCAACGCGCAACAGATCCCCGGCGACACCGCCGGGCAAGAGCTGGTTGAGAAGCGTCGCCAGGTAGTACTCGCCGACGGCGTGAGTCCTGGAAAGGTGGCATCCGAGTCGCAGTGCGGTCAGCCGCCAACGCTCTGCCGACAGCACGACCTGCACTTGTACGCAGGCAAGTGCCGCCAGCATCCAGACAATCTCGGCCTGAAGGAGACTTGCCAACACCAGCGGCCATTCGACAACGAGGCAGATCGCACCGATCAGCAAGATCGGTGCGATCCAACGCGTGCCCTGCAGGATTTTGTCTACGGGGTACCCTTCTTCTCGAGCAGCGGGCTTGCATGGGCTCGGCGCTCGTCGATACGCGTTTCGGGAGCGAAGTAGTCATCCACCGACGTTCGTTCAGAGACGACTCCCAGTGGTTGTATCGTGCCGTCCACGATATCGAATACCGACCAGATGTTGCCCTCGCCCTGTGGCACGAAGAACTCGGCAACGATACCGCTCGAACGGATAACCTGCACCTTCGCATCCGAAGCTGACAAGGCGCCCGGCGCACCAAGCGAGAATCGATTGACGGTGTAGCGCAACACACCCGGTCGGGAATCGGCGATCGTCACGGTCTCGGGTCCGAACGAGGAAGTGTCATCAACATCGAGATTGATGCCGGGCGCTACCTTTTGACGATAAAAGACATGGAACGGCGCAGCGCCGTCGAGTCCCGGCCCGGTGAGATGACTGTCGAGATCGCTTGGCGATTCTCCCCAGGTCAGGACGATGCGCGTTTCGCCTGCCGTCACGGAAGGTGAGATCGTGCCGTTCTGGTCCCCTCGTTCGGTGCCGCCCACCACGTAGACGGTCGTGTAGGTGGTCTCCAGCCCTACACCGACAATGATGCAGGTGTAGTTGCCGTAAGGGAGATTCGACACCGTGTAGCTGCCGTCGTCATCGGTGGTCGTCGTCGCCACGAGTTCACCGTCCCGGTTGTTGATTCCGCGGATGAATTCCAGCGTCAGGCCACCAAGGGCCAGACCGTCCACGGCGCCGGTGATCGTGCCCGTCAGGCTGCCGTCGCCCGCGTTGTCGTCGCTGATCAGGCGAACGGGTTCCACAGAGACCGTATCGCCCGCACCGACGCTTGCGAACTGCACCCCGGAGTAGGTTTCCGAAAGATAGCTCTCGAACGCAATCAAGATCTGGAAGACGTCGCTGGTCGACAGGCCATCGAAGCGGTAATTCCCGTCGACGCCGCTGCGTGTCGACGCGAGAGTAGCGCCCGCCGTGTCGAGCAGAGTGATCTCCGCGTCTGCCAAGGGAGCATCGTCGAGTGCGGTCAGGACCCGCCCGGTGATCGCCCCTTCGACGGTTTCGCCACCGACAGTCCCGTCATCAGGCGCCTCGTCAGACACAACCCCGGGTGACGAATTCCCACCCGAGCCGCCGCCACAGGCGGCGAGCAGGAACATACAACCTGCCATCCATGTCAAGTTCTTCATTAACTTCCTTATAAGTGTGCATAGAGCGGCGCACGGTATCAGGAAGTTTCACGTCGTGAGCAGGGGAAATTCCCGGATGTGACGACAGGTACACCACACTGCCCGGGTATTACTTGAGCCCGATCTTGCGAATCTCGCCACTGCGACGCTTCTCGGTGTAGTCCTTCAGCAGTTCCTTGACCTTCGGCATGAGGAAGTACAAGCCGATGATGTTGCCGATGGACATGGCGAAGATCATCGCGTCAGAGAAGTCGATGACCGGACCGAGGCTCATCGACGCACCGATGACGATGAAGACCAGGAAGATGAACTTGAATATGAGTTCCTTGACCTTGCCTTCACCGAACAGGTACGTCCACGCCTTCATGCCGTAGTAGGACCACGAGAGCATCGTCGAGAAAGCGAAGAGGATGGCGGCAACTGCCAGCACGTAGCGGAAGAACGGCAGATCGGTCGAAAACGCTGCCGAGGTCAGCGCGATCCCGCTCACGCCGCTGTCCGGCTGCCAGACTCCGGTGATGATGATCACCAGCGATGTCATCGTGCAGATGACTACCGTGTCGATGAACGGTTCCAGAAGCGCGACATAGCCTTCGGTTGCCGGGTGCTTCGTCTGCACCGCAGAGTGGGCGATCGATGCCGAACCGATACCGGCTTCGTTCGAGAACGCGGCTCGCTTGAACCCCTGGATCAGGGCGCCGATGACGCCACCGGCCACGGCCGTCGGTGCGAAGGCCCCGGTGATGATCGCGTTGAACGCTGCGCCGATCTGGTCGTAGTTCATCAGGATGATGATCAGGGCCGCGCCGACATAGATCGCAGCCATGCTGGGTACCACCTTCTCGGTCACCTTTGCAATCGACTTGATTCCACCGATGATGACCACACCGACCAGTACCGCCATGATCAGTCCGAAGATCCAGCCGCTGTCCTGCATCGCCGGAAAGATGCCCGCCATCTGCGCAAAGGACTGGTTGGCCTGGAACATGTTGCCGCCACCCAACGCACCGCCGATGCAACAGATCGAGAAGAAGACCGCGAGGAATTTGCCCAGTGCGGCCCGATTCTGCTCACCGAGTCCCTTGGAGAGGTAGTACATCGGACCACCGGAGACCGTTCCATCCGGATACTCGTTCCGGTAGTGGACACCGAGAATGCATTCGGTAAATTTCGATGCCATGCCGAGCAGGCCGGCGAGGATCATCCAGAAGGTTGCGCCTGGCCCACCGAGGTATACCGCCACGCCGACGCCGGCAATGTTGCCTAGCCCGACCGTTCCGGAAAGCGCTGTCGTCAGTGCCTGGAACGGCGTGACCTCACCGGCATCGTTCGGATCGAGGTAATCGCCCTTGACGATACTGACCGAGTGGGCGAATCCACGAAACTGGATGAAGCCGAAATACAGCGTGAATACCGTGGCCGCGACTACCAGCCAACCGACGATCAGTGGGAAATCGGTCCCGAATACCGGCACCGAGAAGAAGATGATACTGACGATGGGATTGACGAACGGCCCGACCGCAGCGCTGATGCGCTCGTCGACCGTCATCGCGGCTTCCTGGGCAAATGCACTGCTGGAAAGCAGAAGGAACAACATGGCTGAGTAGCCGATAAGTCTTCCAAGCATGCGCATCTTTTCCCTGGTTGAGCTTCTGGCCTGCCGTGTATCGACAGTGCGACATCCAGTCCACGCGACGCATGGTCCCGAACCTCGTCCGACAGGAACATAACCTGACGCAGCATGCGGTGTAAACATGAGTGACAAACCGAAGTGGCACGCGCCCGCTGCGCACCCTGGGTCAAACCGCTGGTCTTAATCGCGCCAGGGGCTTTTCGTCGATCGGCAAGTGCAGGCAGGCAGCCAGCAATCCAAGCGCGACACCCGCCCACCACATTCCATCGTAGCTACCGGTCTGCTCGTACAGCACGCCGCCGAGCCAGACCCCGATGAAACTGCCGAGTTGATGGCTCAGGAACACCACCCCGAACAACGTGGCCATGTACCGCACACCGAACACTTGCGCAATGATGCCGGTCGTCAGGGGCACGGTCGATAGCCAGAGAAGACCCATGACGCTTGCGAAAGCAAGGATGACGAACGGCGACTTCGGCAACAGCAGTAGCGCGATTATGACAACGGCACGCGCCGTATAAATCGCCGAGAGGCTGAGCTTCATGCTGAACCGCTGGCCGACGACCCCCGCCAGCAACGAACCACCGATGTTGCAAAGGCCGATCAAGGACAGCGCCCAGGCGCCGAGCTTCGGATCAAGTCCGAGATCCCGGACATAGGCCGGAAAATGCACCGTGATGAATGCCACATGGAAACCGCAGACGAAGAAGCCCGTGGTCAGGAGCACGTAGCCGCGGTGCGACAGAGCCTCTCGAAGCGCGTCGACAAGTCTCTGTTCCACCCCGACCCTGCCGTCATCCGGTCGGCCCTTGGGCAGCAGCAGTGCAAGTGGAATCATGCCGAGAACGAACAAGGCGAGCGCGACCAAGGCTGCCGACCACCCCGACGCCTCGATCAGCCCCTGACTCAACGGCGAGAAGACAACTTGTCCGAACGAGCCAGCGGCCGTGCCGAGCCCGAGAACAAGTGAACGACGATCGGGCTCGACCACCCGCACCATCGCCGCGAGCGCCAGCGAGAACGCCGAGAAGGCTATACCGACACCTGCCATTGCACCGGCAAACAGGTACAGCAGGCCAGGCGTGACGACAACACTCATGCCCCACAGGCCAATGGCATAGACGATAGCGCCGGCAATGATGACGCGGGCAGCGCCAAGGCGGTCGGCGAGCATGCCCGCAACAGGCAGGCCGATTCCCCAGAAAAGATTCTGCAGGGCGAGCGCAAGCCCGAAGGTCTCGCGCGACCAGCCACGAGAGACCGTCATGGGTTCCAGAAACAGTCCGAGTGCCGAGCGAGCGCCGAAGCCGATCGCCGCGATGAGGCAGCCAGCCAGGATGACGACGACCGGCGTCTGCCACACGGGTCGCCGGTCCGTTATCGACTCATGCATCGCGGAGTTGTTTGCCAGTGTCCATCTCTCATGTCACCATCATCACACAACAGATCAGATCAACCGACACCATGGCCGAAGTCGTACTGTCGAATATTAACAAGCGTTGGGGCGACGTCTACGGCGTTCGCGACTTCGATCTTGCAATCGGCGACCGTGAATTTCTGGTATTGCTGGGGCCGTCAGGTTGTGGCAAGACCACCACCATGCGGATGGTCGCAGGCCTCGAATTTCCCACCGAGGGCACCATTCGCATCGGCGAACGTACCGTCAACGACCTTGATCCAAAAGATCGCGACGTCGCGATGGTCTTCCAGAACTATGGTCTGTACCCGAACATGACGGTGTACGAGAACATCCGCTTTCCGCTGAAGATTCGCAAAGTTCCCGCCAGCGAGCACGACACACGCGTGCAACGCGCGGCCGAGATGGTCGAACTCGAGCCCCTGTTGCAACGCAAGCCGAAGGAACTCTCTGGAGGCCAACGCCAGCGGGTCGCGCTTGCCAGGGCAATCGTCAGGGAGCCGACGGTCTTCCTGATGGATGAACCGCTGTCGAACCTCGATGCGAAGCTCCGCGTGACCATGCGCGCGCAGTTGAAGAACCTGCAACACAAGCTGGCGGTTACCACGATCTATGTCACGCACGATCAGATCGAAGCGATGACGCTCGCCGATCGCGTTGTCGTCATGAACGCTGGCGAAATCATGCAAGTCGGCACACCCGAAGATGTCTACAACGAGCCTGCCAACCTTTTCGTCGCAAGCTTCATCGGCTCGCCCGCCATGAATCTCGTCGAGGGCAGCATTGACGGCGGCGTGTTCACGGCAACGAACATGCGCATCGAAGGCATAATATCGAATCATGCAGGTGCCGTCACACTCGGCTACCGTGCCGAAGACGCCGGCATCGACACCGAAGCGACAAGCCATGGAAACGTCGGTATCCGCGCGCCGGTCTACAGCGTTGAACTTCTCGGTGACGCCACCATGATCACGGTCAGTGCCGGCGCCGGGCTGGTCTCGGCCAAGGCCGACAAGGAATTTCGGGCACCGATCGGAAGCGAGATCTCGCTCACCATCGATCCTGCACTGGTGCACCTTTTCGACACCGGAACGGGCGTGCGTCTCTGATCTCGTCCGAATCACCTCACAAACGACAAGAACGTACGTCAACGCAGGTACCCGACAGACCGCTACTTTTATTGCACCGCGACACAAGGTGGTGACGATAAAACAATAATAAAAAGCGAGCTGTCCATGTCCGAATTCACGCAAGTCCGTCGGTCGGCAAGGCGCGCCAGGAAGATAGCAAGTGTTGCTGCCCTGTCGATACCCACGACTGCTACGCGGACCATCACATTCGCTCTCGGCATAGGCCTGATGCTCGTGGCCACTTCCGATGCACGGGCCAGCGAGGAGCGTTTTCGCCTCCCGCCCGGCTCCGTCATGCTGAATGACGATGCCGGTGAGTACGAAGGCACCATCGGCTACGCTGGCGGGCTACGCTACGAAGTCATCCAAGGCTACGCCATAGCCGAGGGCGACATGGTTCTCGGGCGCGTAGACGCCTGGGGCCGCCTGCCGCCGAGGATTCAGCGACGCGGCCTTGGACAGGAAAATCTTCTCGATCGTTGGCCGGACGGAATCGTGCCATACGCCTTCCACCCTGCCATCACCGAAATCCAGGCAGAGAACATCGGCAAGGCGATCGACAAGCTGAACGCGCAGACAAGGCTTACGCTGGTGCCAAGCGATCAACCTGCGGCAGCCGACTACACCGACTACATCCTGTTCGAACCGAGCAGTGGTTGTGCCTCTTACGTCGGACGCCAGTCACAGGAAGATGCCCAGTCGCTATGGATCGCGGATAGCTGTTCGGTCGGCAGCATCATCCATGAGATCGCCCATGCCATCGGGCTCTTTCATGAACACACCCGCGCCGATCGAGACAACTACGTCGACATCGAATGGGACAACATCATCGAGAGCAAGTCCTTCAATTTCGAAATCTATGATGCCGGCGCCGAAAGGTACGGAGAGTACGACTACGGTTCGATCATGCACTACGGCGAGAACTTCTTTTCGAAGAACGGCCAGCGCACCATCATTCCACCACCTGATCAGAACATCGGTCAACGCTCCGGCCTGAGCGCCGACGACATCACCTCCCTCGATGCCATGTACCAGACCGACCTGGCACTCACCGTCAACAGCGTCGAGTCCGATCAAGGCGTCGAATTCGATATATCGATCGTTAATCAGGGTGACCAGGGCGCTAACACGCTGGAGCTCAGGATACTCGGCGACGTGGGCGTAGAATGGGTGGCGGTCAGCGCGGAAAGTGGCTGGGAATGTCTGGCTTATGACAATGAGTTGAGCTGTCAGCGCGGGTTGTTGAACGAACAGGCAAGTACCAGATTTACCGTTGTGGCTGCCAGCGGTTCTACCCGGAGCGAGACAGCAGCCTTCCGGCTTAACTCCCGTACGCTCGATTCCAATGCCTCGAACAACAGCATCAACGACGATGCGTTTCCGGACGAGGCAGAGCCGATTCCGGCGCCGATACTCAGCGCGGCTGCACCCGTCGGTGATCCTCAGCAAGATGGCGATGCCGTGCCGGAATCACGGTCCATGCCGCAAGAAGCTGGCAACAGCGAACCGAGCGAAAACACCCTGGCTTCGTCCGCCGGCCAGGAAAGCTCGGCAACAAGCAGTGGTGGCGGCAGTGGCGGCAGTGGCGGCGGTGGAGGTGGAAGCGGCCTGCCGTGGTTGATCACCCTGGCCCCGCTGCTACATCGGCGACGCCGGAAATCGGTGTAGGGAGTGCCACCGGCAGGGTAGAATCCGCATTCCACCACCTGAATCGACGCGCATGTCCGCACACGCCCCGATCCCCATGGTCGATCTGCGCGAGCAGTACCTGTCCCTGAAGGATTCCATCGACCAGAGCATCGCCGATGTGCTCGAAAAGACGCACTTCATCATGGGCGAGAACGTCGTTGCCTTCGAGAAGGAGGCAGCCGACTATCTGGGCGTCGCCCATGCGATCGGTTGTGCGAACGGGACCGATGCGTTGCACCTGGCCATGCTGGCACTCGGCTTGGGCCCCGGCGACGAAATCATCACGACTCCATTCACGTTCATCGCTACCGCAGAAGCGATCGCCTATGTCGGTGCAACCCCGGTCTTCGTCGACATCGATCCGGTGACCTACAACCTGGATACCACCGCCATCGCCGCGGCCATCACCCCGAAGACGCGCGCGATCGTGCCGGTACATCTCTTCGGCATGCCGAGCGACATGAAGCCCATCATGGCGCTGGCCGATGAGCACGATCTCGCCATCATCGAGGATTCCGCACAAAGCTTCGGCGCTCTCGTCGACGGTCGGCAGACCGGTTCGATCGGCAACATCGGCTGTTTCAGTTTCTTCCCCAGCAAGAACCTCGGCGCCTTTGGCGATGGCGGCATGGTCGCAACCAACGATGACCAGCTTGCGGGCAAGCTTAAAGTGCTGCGGACGCACGGCAGCGCCGTTCGCTATCACCACAGCGTGATCGGCTACAACAGCCGTCTCGACGAGATGCAGGCCGCCATCCTGCGGCAGAAGCTGCCGCACATCGATCGTTTCAACAGTGAAAGACTGCGCGTCGCGACCCGTTACAACGAGCATTTTGCCGACCTGCCCTTGCAGCTTCCGCCACTCGCTGCACCCGATGGGCACAGCGAAGTCACACCGGTGTTTCATCAGTACACCCTCCTCAGCGAAAAAAGGGATGCCGCCATGGCGGCGCTCAAGGACGAGAATATCGCGTCGGCAATCTACTACCCCATTCCCTTGCACCGCCAGGAGGCTATCGAAGCCCACCTCACGCGCAACATGTCGTGCCCGGTGGCAGAGGACTACAGCAAACGCTGTTTTTCCCTGCCGGTCTACCCGGAGCTTCCGGACGCGACCATCGACCGTATTGCCGGGGTCGTGCGCGGCGTTGTCGACTGACCGGATCGGCTGAGCAGATCGGCAACGCGCACGCCGGGCGCCGCTGTGCACAGCATCATGATCAGTGCGGGCGAAGCCTCGGGGGACGCGCATGCAGCGCACGCGCTCGATGAACTTCGCGAGTCGGGCGTTCCGTTCAATGCCTTCGGCATGGGGGCAGGAGCGCTCGCCGCGAGCGGCACCGAACTGATCGTCGATTGCCGTGACCTGGCGGTCATCGGCATTGTCGATGTGCTGATCAATTATCCGCGATTTCTCAAGCGCCTGCGCTTGCTTCGCGACACGATGCGCGATCGACGCCCCGATCTCCTGATCATCGTCGACTACCCGGACTTCAACCTGAAGCTCGCCGAGACCGCGCGTGATCTCGATATTCCCGTTCTCTTCTACATCAGCCCACAAGTCTGGGCGTGGCGTGCCGGGCGAGTCGAGCGCATCGCCTCGCTCGTCGCGCACATGGCCGTGTTGTTTCCCTTCGAGGTCGAGGTCTACGAGCAGGCCGGCGTGCCCGTCACCCATGTCGGTCACCCCCTGGTCGATGATGCGCGTTCGCCCTACACGAAGGAAGAAGCCCGCTTGCACCTTGGCCTGGCCGAAGCAGGGCCACTGGTGACACTCCTGCCCGGCAGCCGCAACGGCGAGATTCGTCGGCAGCTCCCGGTGATGCTCGACAGTGCGCGACTGCTCGTATCACGACATCCCGACCTGCACTTCGTGCTGCCCCTGGCGCCCACGCTTTCGCGAGCACCGATCGACGCCCTGCTGACGGGTTCGGCATTGCCGATCACCCTGATCGAGGGGCAGGCCTGCAATGCTATCCGTGCGGCGGACGCGGTGCTCACCTCATCAGGGACAGCGACCCTCGAGACGGCTCTGATCGGCACACCGATGGTCATCATCTACATCATCGCGCCGCTCAACTACGCCATCATGAATCGCATGATCCGGATACCGGACATCGGTCTCGTCAACATCGTTGCCGGGCATCGAATCGCCCCGGAATATCTTCAGAGGGCGGCGACGCCCGAGGTGCTGAGTGAAGAATTGCACTGCCTGCTGACTGACCGTGATCGTGCGGATGTCATGCGCCTTCAGTTCGATGACGTTCGTGAGGCGATGGGGCCCGGAGGTGCTTCACAACGCGTCGCCCGACTCATTGGCTCGTTGTTGCCCGAACGTTGAGACCATCGAGCCAGCGTCCGAAGGCTTCACGCTCGGCCGCACTCATGAACAGGCGGTGCTTGGTTCGTCGCCACAGGATATCGTCGGCCGTGCGTGCCCACTCGTGTGCCATCGACCAACGCGCTTCGCGTTCATAGAGAATGCCGCCAAAAAACTGCCCCAGATCGGCAGTTGATGCAGCGCCGTCGAGAAGACGATCGGCTCTGGTGCCGTAACACCGCGCATAGTGTCGTGCCAAAGGCGCAGGCAACCACGCATGTCGCGCCCGGAACGCCGCGTACCATGCCTCGAAATCAGCGTTCGGCATGTCGCCACCGGGCAGCGGCTCGGTTCCCGTCCAGGCTTCCCCCATCTCCGGAAAGTGACCTTGCAACCTGTCGAGACCGTGCTCGGCGAGTTTCCGGTAGGTCGTCAGCTTGCCGCCAAAGGCCGAGAGTAGCGGGGCATGCGCTGTGGCGCCAGATTCGTCATCTCCGGAATCGAGCTCGAACGTGTAGTCGCGGGTGACAGCCGATGCGTTCTTGCTACTGTCGTCGTCGAACAGCGGGCGCACACCCGAATAGGTGTCGACAACATCGGCAGGCGTCAGCGACTGCTTGAAATAGCGATTCAGAATGCCAAGCAGGTAGTCGATCTCGCCCGGCTCAATCGCGACGTCTTCCGAACGGCCTTCATAGGGAATGTCGGTGGTGCCGACCAAGGCCAGATCGTCGAACAAGGGGTTGACGAAGATCAGCCGCTTGTCCGAGTGCTGCAGCACATAGCCGTGTTCACCCTGCCACCACCGTTTCATGATGATGTGGCTACCCTTGACCAGGCGAACACGCTTGGCCGAACCGGCTCCGCTGACGTTCGCTATCACCTTCTCGACCCAGGGGCCTGCCGCGTTGACCAGCGAGCGCGCCCGCCGAGTGGTGGTCTCGTCGGTTTCCCTGTCTCGCCAGGTCACCTCCCAGCAACTACCGTCGTCGACTCGCCGAGCGGACTCGAAGCGCGTTCGCGGCAGTACCACGGCGCCCCGTTCCGCAGCATCCAGCGCGTTGAGAAGGGTCAGCCTTGCATCGTCAACCCAGACATCATAGTAGCTGAACGCGTGTTCGAAGGCCGCTTCGACGGGCCCACCCTCCGGCGCGGTTCGCAGGTCGATGGAGCGGGTCGCCGGCAGCTTCTTGCGACCGCCGAGGTGATCGTAGAGAAACAGGCCGAGCCGAATGAGCCAGCGTGGTCGCTGTTCGGCACTGTGCGGCAGCACCAGCGGCAATGGCCAGGCTAGATGGGGCGCAATGCCGAGAACGACTTCGCGCTCGATCAATGCCTCACGTACAAGCCGGAATTCGTAGTACTCGAGATAGCGCAAGCCACCGTGAATGTACTTGCCGGATCGCGATGACGTCCCTTCGCCGATATCGTCTTTCTCGAGCATGACGACCGACAGCCCGCGGCCGACGGCATCGCGTGCTACCCCTGTGCCATTTATTCCGCCACCGATGACAACGACATCGACAACGGGTCCGTAAGCTTCCGGCTCTTCAGCTACTGCGCCCTCAGCCTGATCGTGAACGCTTTCACACTTGCTCATGACGTGGACTCTCCACGGTGCCTCCGTTGCGCGAGCGCATGCCAGATCGGTGTGAACAACTCACGCGTCAGCGGGTATGCGGGCGCGAGTTTCTCGTACAGGGAATTCAGCGCGGTATCGGGTTCGATGGGCTCACCCAGCCGCGTATCGACCCATTCCCGCGAGCAGATCTCGAGTGAGGCATGGATACCCTGCCCGCAGGCCGCGATCATGCAGGCACCGGCGGCACCCGATTCAGCCCGATCGATACTGCGCACCGTGCTACCGAGCACTGACGCGATGATGGAACTCAAGGTTGTCGATCGTGCAGCTCCACCGCTCAGCCTGATCTCCGCGGGGCGCCTGCCCATTGCATCGAAACAATCACGCGCAGCCCAGGCAAGCCCTTCATAGACGCCTCTCGCGAGCGTCGAGAAGTCGCACGTCGAGTCGAGACCGACGAAACTCGCGCGCGCGGATGCGTCGATGAACGGCCCACGCTCACCGGCACTCGACAGATACGGATGATAGATCACCCTGCCCGCCGGAGCCACAGCGACATCGGCATCGAGACGCGACAACAGTGTATCCCGATCGGCTGCATGTCCGGCGAATCGCGTGGCATCGTCGACCAGATCGAGCAGCCAGTCGATGTTGAGTGTCGCTGCCATGTTCGATTGCACCTGCACCAGACCGCCGTCCGGAATGCATATCGTGAAGCCACTGCGTGACGCATTCAGCACGATGTCAGCAGCCTCGCTCACACGCCGCAGGTGAATGCCGGTCGAGCCCAGGATGCTGACGCCCACGTCTTGATCGGCACCGTACAGACCGACGCCGAGTGCGCTGCAGACCACGTCGATATAGCCGAGCGTCACGGGCAGGCCCGCGGGCAGGCCGATACGTCGTGCAACCGTTGTACCGAGCGCACCGCTCACTTTCATGCCATCGATGATGGGCGGAAGAAGGTGGCGCTGGCTGCCGAGACCCAGCGCATCGATGACGCTCTCGTCATAGTCGCGGGTCGCATAGGAGCCGAACGTGAATACCGCTTCGCTCGGATCGGCTGCACGATCACCCGTGAGTCTGTAGTAGAGCCAGTCCTTGCAGTGAAAGGCCGTCGCTGCAGCCGACAGACACGACCTATCATGCTTCTGCATCCAGGACATCTGGGCACTCATCTGGCAGGCCGTGATGCCGGTCCCGGTTCGTTCGTAGACATGATCGAACGCAGCGGACGATGCGATCCGCCTAGCCTCGTCGGCACTGCGACTGTCCAGCCAGAGCCAGGCATCCTGCACCGGATTGCCATCGGCATCGGCCAGCCAGGTGCCATCGCCCTGCCCGGTCACGGCCAGACCGACTATGCGCGCGGCGATGTCAGGCTCTGACGATACAAGCTCGGCCAGAACCGCGACCGTGTCGTTCAGAGTCCGCTCCATGTCCTGCTCGACAGCACCATCCGCTCGTGTGACGTAGTGATTCTGGCGACTGCGACTTGCGAGCATCCGACCGTCGATGGCAAAGGCAACCGCCTTGATCATCGACGTGCCTGCGTCGATACCGACCAGGACATCCTGGCCGCTCACCGACTCGACTCCGAGAGGTGCTGCCCGTCCGCTTCATGGCGAACAGCGGCCAGCGTCTCCCAGACCGGCCCGAGTGACTGCCGCGCCTGACGATAGATCGGCATCAGCGTATCGAATTGCCCCGCGAGTTCCGGATCGGGTGGTTGTGCTTCGCCCAGATATGCATCGACCCATTCCTCGACGCAGGTATCGAGACTTTCATGGAGTCCCAGCGCCGTCGCCGCCATCATGCACGCACCGGCGGCACCCGCCTCATCGCGCTCGACCACTCTGACCGGCCTGCCCAAGGCCGCGGCGATGATCGAACGCAAAACGGGTGAGCGTGCGGCTCCACCACTCAAGCGGACTTCCGCCGGCCGCTCTCCCATGGCATCGAAGCAATCGCGCGCCGCAAGCGCCAAACCCTCGAATACGGCGCGCGAGACCTCGGCGAGACCACTCGAACCGTCAAGGCCGATCAAGCTGGCGCGTGCCGTCGGATCGATGAAGGGACCGCGCTCTCCTGCGCGCGACGCATAGGGGTGGTAGAGAAGCCGGCCTGGCTCCGCGGTGGCGACCAGCGCATCGAGTCGTGCCAGAAGCTCGGTCCGGCTCGTGTCGAAGCCGGCAAAACGGTTCGCATCGATGATGGTGTCGAGCAACCAGTCTATGTTCAGCGTCGCTGCCATGTTCGACTGCATCTGAGCATGGCTATCTCCCGGGAAGCACAGGGTGTAACCCGTGCGTTCCGCATTGAGCACGACGTCGCTGGCCTGTCGAACGAGCCGCATGTGCATGCCGGTCGAACCGACAATACTCAAGCCCGGCACGCCGTCGCCACTGTAGAGCCCACCCCCGAGCGCACTACAGATGACATCGACGTAGCCCAGCGTCACGGGCAAACCCGCAGGCAAACCGGTCCGTGCCGCGATGGATTCAATCAGAGGTGCTGACGTCTTCATGCCATCTACAATCGGCGGGAGCAACTCACGAACGTCGGCGAGTTCAAGCGCATCGATCACGACATCGTCATAGTCGCGCGTCTGATACGAGCCGAATCCTAAGACACCCTCGCTCGGGTCAGTGGCACGCTCGCCGGTCAGGCCGAAATAGAGCCAGTCCTTGCAATGAAACGCCGTCGCCGAGCTTTTCAGGAGATCTTTGGCGTGGCGCTTCATCCACGTGAGGTGGGTACGCATCTGACACACGTTCACGCCCGTGCCGGTACGCGCATAGACCTCATCGTAACCGGGTAGCTGCTCGAGATAGGCGGCTTCTGCGCCGCTGCGTCCGTCGAGCCACAACCAGCCGTCGTGAAGCGGTTGCCCGCGAGCATCCGCAAGCCAGGTGCCATCGCCCTGCCCGGTCACCGCAAGCCCGACGACGCGCTCAGCAAGTTCCGGAATCGCGCTGATCAACTCCTCGAGAACGGCGACGGTATCGTCGAAAGTGCGCTGCATGCCCTGCTCGACACCGCCGTTGTCGAGCGTGTTGTAGTGATTTTGCCGGCTGCATTGACCGAGCGCCTCGCCGTCCGCCGTGAAGGCGACCGCCTTGATCACCGACGTCCCGGCATCGATACCGATCAATACCTCGGAGCGGCTCACGTCCTGCCACCCGTGGGGCCATTTGCGGGGTCAGCGATGAGGCCGCCGGCGGGATCGGCTGTCTCTCGACCGTGGGCAAGGGCGCGGCCATTCTCGGCGTCGAACCAGTGCAGGTCATCCGGCGAGAACGCGATATGAACCGTGTCGCCGCGCGTGCCCGGTACGCGCTCGTGAGCCACGGCGACAACCGTCGTTCCGGCAAATTCGACAGCCAGGTGCGACTGATCACCGAGCCACTGATTGACCACGATACACGCCCCCGTTCCGCTTGCTCCCGTGCGCACCGCATGCGGCCGGATGCCGATAGCGATCGACGACGAGCTTGCCAGGATGTCCCTGATCGCCACACTGAAGTCACCGAGCGGATAGTCCAGAGTGACGTCGCCGTCAAGCAGGAGCCGCACGCGTTCGCCTTCGATGACGGGCATCGCCGTGAGCACATTCATCGGCGGTTCACCAACAAACGTTCCCATGAACAAGTTGGCTGGACGGTCCCGCAATTCACCTGGCGTGCCGTACTGCTGAAGGATACCGTTCTCCATGACAGCGATCCTGTCGGCTAGTGCATTGGCCTCTGTCTGGTCATGAGTCACGAGAATGGCGGTGCTGCCGCGCTCCTTCAGGTAGTGCTTGATGCGGCCTCTGAGCAAGGCCCGCAACTGCGGCTCGAGCTGGCCCATCGGCTCGTCGAGCAGGTGCAGATCGGCCTCGCGAATCAATGCCCGTGCCAGACCCGCCCGCTGCTGCTGCCCGCCGGATATCGACGATGGATAGCGATCCAGAATGCTCTCGATAGCCAGCATGTTCGCCATGGCGTCAACCCGACTAGTTATTTCTTCCGTCGCAACGCGTGCTGATTGCAGCGCGAAGCCGATATTTTCACGAACGGTCATCGGGGGATAGAGCGAATAGCCTTCAAAGGCCATGGCAATACCGCGAGCAGCCGGTGCCAGGCGACTCACGTCGCGCCCGGCAATGCTGATGGAACCATGAGTGATGTCTTCGAACCCGGCAACCATGCGCAAGGTCGATGTCTTGCCACAGCCGGACGAGCCCAGCAAGGCAACGATATCGCCCGCGCCAATCGATAGATCAGCCCGCGCGCTTCCGCCGCGAGTCTGCCCCTGCAACTCGACCGGTTCTCTATGCATGCGCCGGTTCAGAGTGCAGTCTCGACGAGTGCACGCGCACTCGATTCATCGGTGATCAAGCCGGTGAGGTAGCCACTCCTCAACGCAGCAGCGATGGCGGCCACCTTGTTCAAGCCCCCAGCGACAGCAACAACTTCGCGCCCTTGCAGCGTATCAAGTGTCGGGGCCATCATGCGACCGTCCCAGCGGGTCGAGACCAGCTCGCCAGTCGCATCCAGGAACTGCCCGAGCAGTTCGGCCACGGCACCGCTCTCGCGCAGTTCCGTCTGCACATCGGTTCCATCTGCCTTGGTTCCGAGATGCAAGGTGTAGCTCGCCTCTGTCGCGCCGACACCGAGTACACACAGGCTTGCAGTACCGATGTGCCGCATGATTTCCGCAAGTCCGGTCTGGCCGAGCATGACTTCCCGGTCCTCCACCGAGTCGGCGTACATCGGTGCCGGCATGAAGAACGCCTCTGCCTCTGATTTCTCGGCAAGACGGAAGATCACATCGTAGGGATTGGCAGAGAACTTCCGGGTCAACCCACCCAGCAAGGACACCCACCGGGCAGGCTCAGCGGAGCCGCTCTGCGAGCGGACCGCGTTGCGCGGCAGAGCGTCGACGACCGCCGCCAGGGTGCGCCCATGACCCACGCCGACGACCGCATGCTGACCACCCTCGATGACTCGCAAGAGATAGCGGCTACCACCCTGACTCAGCGCGAGCAGGGGCAACTCCGGATCGTCACCGATGTCCGGAATGACCGAACACAGGCTCAGGCCGAATCGTCCGCACAGAGACTCTTCCAGCGCCATGCACTCGGCCACGTCACAGTCCACGAAGACGCGGACCAGGCCGTCTCGCACTGCCCGCGAGATAAGCCTGTGTGTTCGCGTTGGCGTCAGCCCGAGGCGCTCGGCGACCGCGCTCTGGGTCAGGCCACCGGCGTAATGCAGCCACGCAGCGCGCGCCGCGAGTTCGGTCTCAGCATCTTGCGGGTGCGGGACCGGATGGGGCATCTAGCTTCGGTACGGAATATTTTTCACCGCATGGAGTATTTTCCACCGCAGGAGTTCTTGTCAAGCTCGGCTCGGTGGAGGCCGGGCTGCAGCGCGCTCTCCAATAGCAGCCACGCCAGACGGTGACGACGTGTCTCCACGAGTAGACTCGCCAGTACTACGACGGCAGAAAACCGATCGCATTCTCGAAACCTCCCGAGCGGCACCGAGACTGCCGTGTTCTCGACCGTCTGGCCCGTAGAGTCGAAAGCGCTGCACGATCGCCAACCTTGCCCGCGCACGCTTTCGGCTCGACGGGTCAACGTCAAGCGCAGCAGAAAGTGGTCCGGGAACTGCACCCATCGGCCCGATGCGTTCGAGTCGGAATCCGCCTTCGTGTAGCAGACGGTGGCACGAACCACAGACCAGCGCGGCATTGCGGAGATCAGAGCCGCCACCGTTTGCACGATGCAGGACATGATGTCCGTGTAAATGGCGGGTAGCGCCGCAGCCTGGCACCTGACAACACCGGTCTCGCGAATCAAGTGCGCGAAGCTGTCGCTTGCTGAACGGCGCAGCGTGTTGCCGCGTACCGATGATCTCGCCATCAGTATCGGTCGCGAACAGCGTGAAACCGGCGGTCGCGGCAAGCCGCCGTGCCATGGCAAGCGGGATTGGCCCACGTCCACGCAGCTGAGGACGTTGCGTCGGTCGCGTCGTGTCACCCTTGTCGAGACTTCCGAATTCGGCAACTTGACCACCCAGGTGCTGGACGTCTACGTCAACCTGCACGCGATAGCGATCAGCCATCGCGACCGCCTCTCCGGCATGCGCGAGCGAGCGGCGACTCATCAGGACGGCGGCATCGGCACGGAGCATGGTTGCAGTTCGGGCGGACTGTGCTGGCTGTTCAGGCTGTTCCACTTGCACATTCGCCACAGTCTCGGCGCCCGTTTCATCCTCGCCACCTTCACGAATCCAGTCTTCCACGTGTTCAAGCGAACGGAGGAACTCGGCTGCCAGATCATTGGGGAGTTCAAGCGTGACGCGAGTCGTATGCATGTCGACTTCGCGAATGGAGAGTGCACGTCGCTCGTACGCACGAAGTGCTGCCCGAGCATCCGCTTCTTCCTGCCCGGCCATCTCCGCATCAGCTCTGTCTTCATCCTCCTCTGCCATGTGCCGGAAGCGGTGGCAATAGTCGATCGTCTGCGAGACAGAGAGTTCGAGCACAGCGACTGCGAACTCTCCTTCGTTTGCCGGGGTTGCATGTCGGGTGAGCACACGCAATTGCGAGAACGAGATCTCGCCGAGCATGAACAACGAAGCAAGCAAAGGCAGGTCGAGCAACGCTCGCCCGACACGCAGTCTCTCGAAGGCAGCAACGCGCCCCAGCTTCAGATGCACATCCATCCACAGGAGCATGCTTCGACATCCTTCCTGTTCATAGAGTTTCTGTTCATCGAAGCGGACCAGTAGCTGAAGCTGCTCGGCCAGGTTGCGATCCGTTGTCCGGGCAAGCGACTTCAACCGACGGCGCAGCGCGTCAGGATCGTCGCCTGCTGGCTCCTGGCCTGCCGCCCGAGCGACGCGCGACCGCAACCAGGCGGCCTCGCTGGCGCGATCATCGGATGAACGCTGCAGCCCATCCAACAGTGCCATCGCCAGACGCAGTCGCTTGCCCTCGTGGATCTTCCCCATGACGTCGTCGGTGCAAGTTGCACTGGTCTCTTCGGGAGGGTGGGGAACCTCGTAGCTCGCTGGATCTTCAGCGACACACCCGCCGAGAGCGACTGTGCTGTTGCCATGAAACGAGCAAACAGCGAACGACGGTGCAACGGTCAGCGCATCCATGCATGACTCCATTCAACGTGTGAACGAAGGGTCGCATACTTCGCGCGAGAAAAACGTCGAGCTCCATACAATACTGTATATATTTACTGTTACATATTTGTATTATTTAGGCTAGCCTGACATCCGTCATCTTCAAATCAGACTGATCTATGCATACTCCGACTTATCTACGCAAGCCTCGGCTGACCTATGTACTCTCCAATTGACCTTCGCGAACTCCGACTGATCAACACACACCCGCTGACCTATGCACACGAATTAAGCGGTGGCTCTCCATTCAGGTAACGTCGTACCTCTTCCCCGATACGCTCGGCAGCGACACGCACTGTCGTCAACGAGGCACCGGCGATATGCGGCGTGAGGGTCACATTTGGCAAACGCAGCAGCGGCAAGTCGCCCGGGGGTGGTTCTTCGGCAAAGGTCTCGAGCATGGCCCCGCCCAGATGACCTGAACACAAAGCGTCGTGCAAGGCGCTGTAGTCAACCATGGGTCCTCGCGCGGTATTGATGAATACGGCACCGCGCTTCATCATCGCGAAGGCCTCGGCATTCATGAACTGACGGGTTTCATCGGTGACCCGGGCGTGCAGAGAGACGACGTCGCAACTCGACAGCAATTCGTCAAGCGGCACCTGCCTGACTCCGGCTTCCTTGTCGACGTCCGACAAGGCCACGTAAGGATCGGACACGAGGATCGTGCTACCGAAGGCACGCAGCAAAGTCGTCACACGCCGGCCGATCTCGCCGTAGCCGATCAGTCCGATCGTCATGCGTGACAGTTCGTCTCGCTGCACATCGGCGCGATAGAGATCTCCTCGCCACACGCCCTGGGCGAGAGAGGCGTGTCCGCGACTGATATTGCGGGTTTCGTCGATGATCGCACCAATCGTGAATTCGGCCACGGCGCTCGCGTTTCGCCCAGGCGTGTTGACCACCGTGACGCCCCGTTCCCGAGCAGCCTGCATGTCGATATTGACCGGACCGCCGCGCGACACAGCGACGAATCGCAGCGTGGGCATGCGCTCGAACATCGACGCCGACAGTGGCGCGAGGTGCGTGACCAGCACGCTCGCCACGCCGACATGTGCAACGACCTCGTCAGGATGACCCTGCAGCTCGGACAGACCCTCGGTGCCAAGCTCGACGCTGCCCTGAGTCATCGGTTCGTCGGGCCAGGAAAGATCGTGTCCACGACAGCGAACGCCTGCACCACAGGCATCCACCAGGGCTTCTTCGAAGCGCATGGATTGCATGAACTGATCGCCGATGATCGCGATATCGAGCGGATCGCTTGCCATCAGTTGCTGACGGGTCTTGCCGGACCGTAGGACTTGAACCTCTCGATCACGTTGTCCATCTCTGTGTTATCGAGAATGAACGGCTGACCGAGTTGCAAGGAATGGAAATACTGCCTGGACAGCGTTTCGAGTTCGACCGCCGCCCACATGGCCTTGTCGAGATCCTTGCCGCACGCAATCATGCCGTGATTCGCCAGGAGACACGCTGATCGCTCGCGCATGGCCTCGAGAACGTTTCTCGATAGTTCGGGAGTACCGAAGGTCGCATAGTCGGCACAGCGCACGGTCGCACCACCGAACGCCCCGATCATGTAGTGGCACGCCGGAATATCTCGCCGCGCAATAGACAGCACGGTCGCGAAGGTCGAGTGTGTATGGACGATGGCATTTTGCTCGGGCTTGGCTTGTAGTATGGCGCGATGGAAATGCCACTCGGAAGATGGCTTCAGATCTCCCTCCCACGCATACTCGTCATTGTCGATCTGCATGCTGACGATGGCATCGGGCTCGAGCTCGCCATACGGCACGCCACTCGGCGTGATCAGCATGGACGCTCCCTGGCGCGCGCTGATGTTCCCGGAGGTTCCCTGATTGAGTCCTGTGGCGTTCATCTCAAGGCACAGATCGATGATCTGCTGACGGACGGCTCGATCTTTCATGTCGGGTGTTTCCTCGGAGTAAGGTTGATGACAGCGCTTTGGCCGTCAGGTTTGATACGCAAGCAGTGCCCGAGCCGTCGAGTCATCGGTGACCAGTCCGGTCAACAGGCCCTGCGAGAGTACTGCTTGCATGGCTTCGACCTTACTGGCGCCAGCCGAGATCATGATGCGTTCGGGGATGCCCTGGAAGGTGCGCCCATCGATGCCTATGATGCGGTCGTTGAGTGGATGGGACACGATGGCCGCATCGCGATCGATGAAGTAGCCGAGAAAGTTGCCGATCGCCCCGCACTTGCGAACGGAGGCCACTTCCCTGTCATTGACAAGACCGACCGCGCGAATCGTCGAACTGTCGAGTCCACCGATACTGACCAGCGCCAGGTCGGCCTGCAGCGCTCGCTGGTGGATCTCGCGAAACAAGGGCTGGGCCATGATCGCGTGCCGACTGTCCACGGACCCGCAGACGATCGGTGCCGGCAGATACAGGCACTCGGCATCGAGTTTCGCCGCCAGTGCCGTGCTCGCTTCGAAGCGCGTCATCGACGAACGCCGGGTGAGGGATCCGAGAAGAGCGACGACCGACGCGTTCTTTAGCGGCAAGGGTTTCAGGCGTTCCGCGAACGCTTGCAAGGTGACTCCCCAGCCGAGGCCGATTGTCACACCATCCTCGAGCTGCCGCGAGACGAAGTCACACGCAGCCGAACTGATCTGGCGCGCCAGCATCTGCTCGTCTTCGGCATGGCTCAGGCAGACTTCGCATCGAGTCAGCGAATAGTGCTCGGCCAGCTGCTCGGCCAGCTCGATGTTCTCGAGCAACGGCGAGCGGATGTTGATCGTGACAAGGCCGTTCTGGCGGGATTCGGCAAGCAGTCGGATTACCCGTGATCTCGTCATGCCGAGTTCGGCAGCGATGGCCTGCTGGGTCATGCCGAGTTCGTAATAGCAGCGCGACACGCGCACCGCGAGCTGCTCCGGCCAATCGCTGTCCAAGCTGCAGGTTCCCCCGGGAGGGTGTCGATGCTGCATTGCGCACATCTGTCATACGATGCTAACAAATGTGTTGCGACAGGACAATGGCTGTGGCAGGCTCATCGATCAGGTTCCGGGATATCTCGTGGTGATGATGAGTACAGCCCCAAATCGCCTGGTGCAAGCGAAGCGCATCAGGGACCAATGACGCGCGGCAACGACGACGCCAGCCTGCGCACGCAGGCAATAAGGGCACCGCGCGCGATGCTTTCCGATCACGCCCTGCCCTGGCTGCTGCCGCTGATAGCCATGCTCGTGGTCTTTGCGGTCTTCCCCTTCTTCTACAACATCTGGTTGAGCATGCACGAGTTCGTCCCGAAGCGTCGGGCGCTCGAATGGGTCGGTGGTGCCAACTGGGTGAAGCTTTTCGCCGACGGGCGCCTGTGGGGAGCCCTCGGCACTACCTTGCTCTATACCGCGATCTGCCTCGTCATTCAGCTCGTTCTGGGCCTTGGCATCGCCTTGTTGCTGGATTCGGACGACCCCGGATTCGGATTCCTGCGCGGCGTTTTGACGCTAACGCTGGTCATCCCTCCCGCCATCACCGGCATGATGTTTCTGCTGCTCGAGGATGCTCAGTTCGGGGTCTTCACCTATGCCCTGAAAAGCATCGGCTTGCTCGGCGGCCAATCGATTCTCGGCAATCCGGCAACCGCACTTGCCGGTGTGATGCTCGCCGACATCTGGCAGTGGACCCCCTTCATGGTGCTGATCTTTCTCGCCGGGCTTCGCGCGATGCCCACCGAGCCATTCGAATCCGCCGTCATCGACGGTGCATCGGCATGGCAGATCTTCCGCCGACTGACCTTGCCGATGCTCAGCAAGGTCATCGCCATTGCGGTGCTGATTCGCGGCATCGATCTCTTCCGCACCTTCGACTACGTCTATGTAATGACCTCCGGCGGGCCGGGCACATCGACCTATACCTTGAGTCTGTATGCCTGGCAGCAGACCTTCAGCTTCATCAACTGGGGCTACGGTGCGACGATCAGCCTGTTCTCGTTGTTCGTGATTCTCATCGTCGCCAACGTCTTCGTCTATTTGACGAAGCTGCGCTGGTAGCCGGGACAAGGCATGCAGAACCAGACTATCCACAGCAACGGCTATCGCGTACTTCGCGCACTCGCGGCGTGGCTTGTCGTTGCCATTTTCGCCTTTCCGATCTGGTACTGGTTCACCATCGCGTTCCGGGTCGAGCGCGAGATCTTCGAACTGCCGCCGCTGATCTTCGACTTTACCTTCAGCGGCAAATCCTTCGAAGAAGTGTTCGGCATCTCGCTCGGCGGTACATCGAGTTCACGTCCACTCGCCGGCGGCGGCAACTTCTACATGCTGCCGCGACTGTGGGACAGCATCATCATCGCCGTCTTCTCGACAGCACTGGCCGTCACCATTGCAACCTTCGCGGCCTATGCGCTCTCGCGCATGCGCTTCGACGGCCAGCATCACTTCGTGTTCTGGGTCTTGTCGACGCGCATGATGCCGCCGGTGGCCGTCGCCATCCCGATGTTCTTCATCTACAAGCAGTTCGGCCTGCTCGATACCTATTCCGGTGTGATCATCGTGCATGCGCTCATGAACCTGCCGCTTGCCGTTCTGCTACTGAAGAGTTTCTTCGACGACATACCGGTCGAGATCGATGAGGCTGCATTGATTGACGGCGCTTCACGCTGGCTCATCTTCCGGCGCATTGTCGCGCCGATGGCGATTGGCGGCGTTGCTGCAACTGCGGTGCTCTGCTTCATCTTCAGCTGGACGGAATTCCTGTTCGTCCTGACTTTGACTCAGACAGGATTGAAGACCGTACCGGTGGTGTCATCGACGTTCGTGACGTCGACCGGCACGGCCTGGGGAAAGATGGCCGCTCTCGGCGTCGGCGCCATGGTCCCCGCCTTCATCTTCATTCTGCTGGTACAGAAGAATCTGGTTCGAGGGCTGACGCTCGGTTCGCTGAAACAGTGAGCCTTTTGTCTCCCCTGGAAAAACGCGCCGAGGCAGCATTTCGCCTCGATCGTGACGACCCACACGGCCCGAGCACGGTGCCGACAACGGAGGAGTTCAACGCATGAGGTTTCAGCACAGAGACCGGAAACGCCATCTGGCATCCATTACCGACCGCTTCGTGCGGGGACAGATGGACCGACGCAGCTTTCTGCGAAGCGCCGGCAAGCTCGGCCTGGGGGCCGGGGCGCTCGGACTGATGAATCGAATGCCGGGCGGCCGCGGCGGTTTCATCCCCGAAGCCCGCGCCCAGGATATCCAGATGGATCCCGAGATGATGGCCTGGCTGAAGGAAGCGGCCAAGCCGTTTGCGGGCCAGACGGTCAGACTCGCGACCGAATCGACGCCACCCTCGAACGCCATCAACTCCTCACTCAAGCCGTTCTTCGAGGAGGCCACCGGCATCAAGGTCGAGATCGAGGTCCTGCCGCTCGAACAGGTACTGCAGAAGTTGACGCTGGACGTGGCGTCGGGTCTCGGCACCTACGACTTGTATTACATCGACCAGAGCTGGATGGCGAGTTTTGCAGGCGACGTCATCGACCCGCGCGAAAAATACGCGGCGAGCACTGATCTCGCCATGCCGAACTACAACATGGACGACTTCCTGCCGGCACTGATCGACGGGATCTCCATGTACGACGGCGTCATGGTGGGCGTGCCCTACGACATACCCATCTTCATCCAGATGTACAGGAAGGATCTCTATGAAGAGCTCGGCCTCGAGGTCGCCGCCGACATGGATCAGTTCCTTGCCAATGCGGTCGCCATTCAGGAAGCGAAAGGGCCTGACATCTACGGCACCACCGGCCAGATGAAGTCAGGTCACTACAGTCTCGAGTGTGACTGGACCTGCTGGCTCTGGTCTCACGGCGGATCTATCTTCGGTGCCGACGGCAAGTTCAGCGGCAACGATGACGCCGGCCTCGCCGCGATGGACTACTGGAACCGGCTCAAGGAAAACATGCCGGAAGGTGTCACGACCTGGACCTGGGATGGCCAGGGTCAGTCGGTCTTGCAAGGCATCGCCGGGCAAGCGCTGAGTTGGGGTGAGTTCTTCCCGTGGTGGGACGATCCGGAAGCCTCCAAGGTATCGGGCCTCATGGAAGCGGCACCACCGCCGGCACCGGCCGTACCCCTTCGCACCGAAACCGGCTTCGGCGAGATTCCGGGCGTCGGCCACCAGGGCGGAAGTTCGCTGGCCGTCTCGAAGTACTCGAAGAACGAGGACGCGGCCTGGCTGTTCGCGCAGTGGGCAACCTCGTTCGACACACAGGTCTTCATCACCACGCTCGGTGGTGGAACCGGACCGACCCGCGCAAGCGTCTATGACGATGAAAGAGTCAAGGCGAATGCACAGAACGGCATCGCCGGAACCACACGTCACCTTGATGCCGTGCGCGAGACCATTGCCAACCACATGGGCTCCGAGCCAGACCTGCCAGAGTGGGCCGAGCTTTCAAACGACACCATTCCGGTCGAACTCGGGCGCTACTTCGCGGGCGACTACGACTCACCGAAGGCCGTTCTCGACGCGATCGCCGGCAAGGTCGACGACATCGTCGGCGGCTGAGTCTGTCGAGCCATGACACGATCGCGATTTGCATCGTCCGCTCGTTCACTCGCGGGCGGTGTGAACAGGCGGTCGTGTCAACGTGCAGCGCGGCGAGCCGGCTACCTGCCGGTTCGCTGCGCCCGGTACCGGAAAAAACTGCACCGGAAGATATCGTGACACCGAAAACTCAAGAATCCTGATCGTGACTGACGCCCTTGTCATCGGACTCGACAGTTCCACGCAAAGCACGAAGGCGATCGCCTGGGATGCCGGCGGGCGAATCGTGGCCGAAGGTCGCGCGGACATCCCGCTTGCCAACCCGGGCCTCGATCGCTATGAGCAGGACCCGGAAGACTGGTGGACGGCGGCGCTGACGGCACTGGCAGATTGCACGCGACAGATCGACGGTGCGCGGGTTCCGGGCCGTGTACAGGGCATTGCCATATCGAACCAGCGCGAAACGCTCGGCTGCATCGGCAAGGATGGACGAGCCCTTCGGCCCGCCATGGTCTGGCTCGATGAACGCGCACGCGACGAGGTCGCTACCTTCAGCGATGCCTTCGGCGCAGAGAACATTCACCGCATCACGGGCCGCGTACCCGACGTCATACCCTGTCTCTATCGGTTCGCCTGGATCAAGGCGCATGAACCCGATGTCTGGCGCGACACGGCCTGCTTTGTCGACGTACAGGCGTATCTGGTGCAACGTTTCTGCGGTGGCGAATTCCGCACCGGCTGGACCAGCGCCGACCCGATGGGAATTTTCGACATGCAGGAAAGGCGTTGGTCTGCGCCGATTCTCGAGGCTCTCGAGCTGGAAGAGTCGCGACTGCCGAAGACTTTTCCACCGGGCACGCAACTCGGCGAACTGCTGCCCGACGTCGCAGCGCGTTGTGGCCTGCCTGCCGGCACACCCTTCTTTGCCGCAGGTGGTGACGGACAGTGCGCCGGTCTCGGCACTGACTGCACCCGACCCGAACGCGCCTACATCAACCTTGGCACCGCTATCGTATCCGGCATGTGGTCGGCCGAATACCAGTACGACCGCTACTGGCGCACTGAAATCGCAGCTCACGGTGAAGGTTACATTCTCGAGAATTGCCTTCGCTCGGGAGCTTTTCTGATCGACTGGTTCGTTACGCAGTTCGTCGCACACGGCAAGGCAGACAAGAGCCACTTCGAGCGACTCGAGAAGGCCGCCCTCGCCCTGCCCATCGGTGCAGACGGCTTGTTGGTGCAACCCTATTTCTCGGGATCGATGGATCCACATTGGGATTCATCGGCACGCGGAGTCATTCTCGGGCTAAGCGGTAGCCACAACGAAGCGCACATCTATCGCGCGATCATCGAGTCGATCACGATAGACCAGGCCATGCGCAGCGACGACATGGAGGCCGCAGCCGGTCAGCGCATCGAACACTTCGTGGCCGTCGGTGGTGGCGCGAACAGCCCGCTCTGGCGCCAGATGCTTGCCGACGCGACCGGACGTCCCTTGCACGTGAGCGAAACCGTCGAGGCATCGGCTCTCGGGGCCGGCATGACCGCTGCCGCAGGCGCTGGATGGTTCACATCCATTGCGGCCGCTGCCTCCGCCATGGCGGGCGCGACGACGCCGGTCGAGCCGGATCCGGTGCGCGGCGAAGCCTATGCATCGCTGATCGAGATCTATCGCGACGTCTATGCCGCAACGGCCAGTCTGAATACCCGCATGGGCGAGTTCGCAGCCCGGCAGCGAGCCGACTTCCCGGCTGCACCGCCTGTGAAAACGGAGTCGACCACATGAAGGACCATGGCGGTGTCGTCGGCGAGCTGGTCCGTGGCGAATGGGTCGAGCCCTCGACCGGCAAGCGCTGCGGCATTCCGATCGATAACATCGTCATTCGCGAAACACTTGATGGCGCTGAAGCCGAACTCGTCTCGGCCCTGCATGCCGGTCAATCGCTTACCGTGGTCTCCGATCCGTTCACCCATGAAGCACTGGGCAGGCGGATCTTCGATGCGTTGCGTAAAGACGGTGCCGATGTTCGCGAGTTCGTGTGGCAGACACCGAGCTGCTCCGATCACGGAGTCGAGGAGGTGCGCGCCGGCACGCGCGGCCGTGACGCGCTCATCGCGGTTGGCTCGGGCACGGTCAGCGATACCGTGAAGTACGCCTGTTGGCTCGATGATCGCCGCTACTCGGTATTTCCCACTTCGCCGATGAATGCCTACACCACGTCGACGGCATCGGTCGCCTTCGACGGCTTCAAGCAGTCGATTACCACGCGCGCCGCCAAAGGCGTGTTCTTCGATCTCGACACGCTGGCCAAGTGTCCACCCCGGTTGATCTCGGCAGCATTCGCTGACGTCATCTGCCGAACGACGGCGCAGGTCGACTGGTTGCTGTCGCACCTCCTGTTCGACACCGACTATGTCGATACGCCGTATGCGCTGCTCGCGATAGACGAAGCGGAGATGATGCGGCGATCCCCCGATCTGCTGACCGGAGACTTCGAGGCACTGGCCATGCTGACACGCGTTGCCGCGATCATGGGTCTCGGCACGACCTTCACCGATACGACGCACAGCGGCAGCATGCACGAACACATGATCTCGCACTATATCGACATGTTTGCAGGCGACCGACATCCACGTTCCTCACACGGCGAGCAGGTCGGGGTCACGACGATAACCATGTCGCAGTTGCAGAACGACATGCTGTCGAATGAAACAGCGCCAGTACTCGAACCCACGACGTTGCCCGAGGACTGGCTGCGCGAGCACATGGACCCAGCTGCGGTGGAGACCATGATCGCAGAGACCCGGGCCAAGGCGATCGACGGACCGACCGCCCTGCGACTTAACCGGAAATTGGACGACGAGTGGCCGATACTGCGCGAGAAACTGACTGACTCCCTGGTGCCGTTCAAGCAACTGGATACCGCCATGCAAGGCGCCGGCTGTCAGCGCACAGCAGGGGATCTGGGTCTGGATGCGGACTTCTACCGTGAAGCGGTCAGCAACGCGCGCTGGATTCGCGATCGCTTCGGCATGCTGGACATGGCTGGCGACAGTGGCCGTCTCGAGAGTTTCGTCACTGGATTGCCTACCTGACAGGCCCTGACAACACAACATCGGATCCCTACCCCATGTCGGCAGTCGACTACGAGAACATCGGCAAGAAGTACGGTCACGTCAAGGTCATGGAAGACGTGAGCTTTGCCATTGACGAACGACGCTTCGTGGTGCTGCTCGGCCCTTCCGGATGCGGCAAGACGACGCTGCTGCGAATGACCGCTGGTCTCGAGAAAGTTACCGAGGGAAACATTCTCTTCGAGGGCCAGCGAATCAATGACGTTCACCCGCGGGATCGTGACATCGCCATGGTTTTCCAGTCCTACGCGTTGTATCCGCAGATGAAGGTCTACGACAACATCGCCTTTGCACTCCAGGTTCGCAAGGAGTCGGCCAGCGAGATCGATCGCAAGGTCAAGGAAGCAGCCGACGTACTCGACCTTGGCGACTACCTCGATCGCTACCCGCGCGCGCTTTCTGGTGGGCAGAGGCAACGGGTAGCGATGGGACGAGCGCTGGTCAGGCATCCCAAGGTCTTTCTGTTCGATGAACCCTTGTCGAATCTCGATGCCAAGTTGCGAGCGCAGATGCGTATCGAGATTCGGCGTATCCACGATCGGCTCGACACCACTACCATCTACGTTACCCACGACCAGATCGAGGCGATGACGATGGCGGACGACATCGTCGTCATGCGTGCCGGCAAGATCGAACAGATGGGTTCACCTGAAGCGGTATACGATGCGCCGGCAAACTGCTTTGTCGCCGATTTCATCGGCTCTCCGGCCATCAACTTTGTCGACGGCGTGGTCGACCTCGGGGCCGGTGCCGGTTCCGCCGATGCTTCGGGATCGGCTGCGCCCGGCGGGGTCGTGGTGGGTGATCGCGTCCTGCCATTACCACCGGGCAGTCAGGCACGCGACGGGCAGAGAGTCAGAGTTGGCATACGACCGCTGGATATCGACGTGATGGTCGGCTCGTCTGCCGAACCGGTTCAGCATGCCCTTGACGGCACTGTCGAGTTCGTCGAGAGCACCGGCGCCGAGAGTCATGTGCATGTCAAGGCAGGCGACAACACGATACGAGCGGTATCACCCGGTCGACTACGGGTCAGACGCGGTGATCCGATCAGCTTGCGTGTCGACCCGGCCAAGCTGCATCTCTTCGACGCGACAACCGAGACTCGTGTGCCGTCATGAGTCGCATCGTCATTCTCGGTGCGGGCGTGATGGGATCCGCGCTCGCCGTACCCCCGGCGAGCCTGGGCGGCAATCAGGTGCTGTTGATTGGCTCGCCACTCGACGACGACATCATCGGCTCGGTCAATCGAGACCGTCATCATCCGACACTGGACGTCAGCCTGCCCACGACAATTGAAGCCCTCAGGAACGACCAGCTAGACGACGACGCGCTGCGCCAGGCTGACAACATCGTCATCGGTGTCAGCAGCGCAGGGGTCGGCTGGGCAACACAGCGCATCGCCAACGCAGGGGCGGTACCTGTCACGCTCGCCCTGGTGACCAAGGGACTCGTCGCCGACCCGGAGGGAGATGCGCCGCCGATAACCTATGCAGATGCCCTTCCCGCTGAACTCTGTTCGACCGCCAATGGGATCGTCGGCATCGGCGGACCCTGCATCGCTCGGGAGCTTGCACTCGGCTATCCCACGCGAGTCACCTTTGCTTCCCGGCATCGAGCCAACGCCGAGCGAATGAGGGCCGACTTCCAGAACGATCACTACCGGATCACACTCGATAACGATATCGTCGGCGTGGAAGCCTGTGCCGCACTGAAGAACTTCCTGTGCATTGGCGTCAGCGCCATGTTCACTGCTCACCCGCTGGGTGATCAGCATGCCAAGAACCCCCTGGCAGCACTGTTCAACCAGGCCGTAGTCGAGCTCGCGACGCTTGCCGAGTGGCTACGCGAAGCGTCCAGAGCTCGCGGCCAGCGCGAGGGCGTTACCGATGCCGCTGCACCCGATCATGTACCCGGTAACGAGCCAGGTCATGAGCCAGGTCATAGGCCCGGTCATGCATTCGGACAAGCCGCCGGGGCCGCCTTTGATCTCGCCGGCATGGGGGACCTTCACGTGACCGTGGGCGGTGGACGCAACAGCTTGCTCGGCCGCCACCTCGGCGAGGGCAAGACCCTGTCGGCAACGATGGCGGGGCCCATGCAAGGCGTGACCGTGGAAGGCGTGGACACCGGCCGCGCCCTTGCCAGGGGATTTCAGTCGGCTTGCCGTGACAGGCGGTTGGATGCGAGGAAATTGCCGCTGACGGCAGCGATACTGGATGTGATCGAACACGATGTGCCCTTCACGATGGACTTTCGGACGCTGCCGGGCTGAGCTGTACGTTGCCGGGCTCACTTCCCTGCATCGAGTGCATCGATAGCCGCCACGTTCGCCGCACTGTGACTCGCCGGGTCGAATTCGGCGGCCAACCAGGTGCCGACGATGGCTTTCGCCAGTTCCGGCCCGACAACCCGCGCACCCAGGGTGATGATCTGCGCGTCGTTGCTGAGCGAGGCGCGCTCTGCGGAATAGGTATCGTGGACAAGCGCCGCTCGTATACCCGGTACCTTGTTGGCTGAAATGCACACACCCAGGCCGGTTCCGCACATCAGGATGCCGCGTTCGAATTCTCCGCTGACGACGCGCCGCGCGACGCGATCCGTCATCTCGGCATAGAGCTCTGAGTCGCCACTGTCGGGCTCGCTGAGGTTGACGATCTCGACGTCGTCACGCGTCTCGAGCCAGGCGGCGACAATATCCATCAACGGCTTGCCGGCGCTGTCGGCACCAAGGGCGATCTTCTTGCGGCGTGTCATGTCGAAGGTGCTTCAGGGAAGTGTGTGCGCCATTTTACCGTCCTGGCTTACCGTCCTGGCTTACCGTCCTGGCTTACCGTCCTGGCTTACCGTTCCGGTTCGCCTGCGGCGCACCCCCGACAGGGTCAATCAGGCGAGCGTCTACGTGCAATCGACGAGCACTGCGTCAAGCTGCACTTCCCGCACCGAGTACACCGGCGATAACTGCCAGCACCACGATTCCGATTCCGATGAAACCGAGTAGCTTTTCGACACCGGATGCCTCATGCCAGTCACCGAAGTTGTTGTCATCGCGTTTTCCGGGCATCAGCATCATGTAGAGGCTGAACAGCACACCGACTATCGGAATGAGCAACACCAGAAGAAACCAGGCGCTGAAGTTCAGGTCGTGCAGGCGCTGTACCGACGCAAAGAACATGAACAGCATCGCGGCAATGACCACGCCAGCGATCAAGACTGCTCCAAACCCGCCTAGCAGGCTTGCAACGAAGGTCAGAGGAACAACGCCGATCAACATGATCACCGTTCGCGCATGATAGGCCAGTACGCCGCATCGACCTTCAAGTGTGAAGTACCCCGCGTCGTCATCAGCATCGCGACCTGCGCGGTGCGACCCTCGTTCAGTAGCATCTGGAAAGACGTCGGCGTTACTTGCTGACAGTGACATGGTCTGCGCCTCGCGGTTTCGTGTCACGTAGCTATCGACGGCAGACATTCGTGCATGCAGGCGTCAGTCTGCAAGATTACTCGAAACTCTGTGATGAATATCCGGCATCAGCCAATGCATCGACAGCCAGGGCATCGACAGCCAATGCATCGACGGCCAGGGCATCGACATCCAGGACATCGACAGGCGAAAACTCACCGCTACCGTTCAAGCACCCAGCGCGGCCGTTCTCCGTAGCGGGTGAACAAGGGCCATGCCGCCAGCGGCATCCAGTGCGTAGCGGTAGATGGCAGCGTGCGGCTTGCCGATCCATGTCACCGGTCCACCGAGCGATGCGTAGGCCTCGGCGACGACGCCCGACCCGAATCCCGTCTCGCCGTTACCGAGCAGGAGACAGCGATCAGGATTGGTGCAGATTGCCGGTACATCGCGTCTGGCTGCGGGCGCAAGGAGCTCACGGCAGTCGTCGAGGGTCTGCGTCTCCGGTCGGCTGCCGCTGATCAGCACCAGGTTGCAGTCCCGGGCGTTGTCTGACACCTCCACCGGAAGCGATGCAACGAAGGCTTCGTCCTGCCCCCGACCGACGACCAACAGGCGGACCTCGCCCGGCAGAACGCCGGCCAGTCGCGCGCCACCGTCGATGTGCATCTCGACATGCGCCGCTTCCCCGGATGACATCACCACAGAGAACAGCTCTGTGGCAAATCCGAAGCGTTCAAGGCGGGCAATGTCGAAATCGGCCCGTTTGCCAGAGTCGGTAATGACTCCCAATTGACAGCCCGCGGACTTCATCTCGCGGAGCCTGTCACACATCCCCGCATAGCTTTCGTGGCCTTCGTGAAGCACACCGAACTGTTCGAACAGGAACGGCGAGTAGCGATCAACCGAGGTTTACAGCTGAGCGATGACCTCACTGTTCACGGAACGCGTCACGGAACGCGTCACGGGACGCGTCACGGGACGGGTCACGGAATGCCTCCGCATCGAAATACTGTGCGAGCACACGGCCACCGGTATTCGACGCGCCACCGGCCGGGGCATGTGCATCCCGATTCGCGCGAGAATTGACGCGTTCTCGACGGCCTGGCCGTACATCAGGGCGTCGCCGAGCGGACGTCCCGCTTCATCGATCGCGAGTACGCTGCCCGAGGTGCCATCGACTGCCATGCCAAAGACGCGCTCGCGATCGACGCTGCTCAACAGTCGATCGAGCACTTCGGTGAGTACCTGCCACCAGGTATCAGGAACGCGCGGACCGTTACCGGTCTCGGCTAAACGGATGCCGTGCATTGCAACGATGCAACGACCTACGTCGAGCGTGATGGCACGGACACCGGACGTTCCGGTGTCGATACCGATGACGAGCTGACCGCTAACGATCGATATCCGGCGCTTCGTCGGTTACGACTTGACCGGTTGCCCGTCGCCAGATGATGGCACCGGACATGCCGATTCCCAGGAAGACGCTGTAGAGAATCAGTCCGAGCCATTGCAGAGACTCTGCACTCCCGGTCGATACCCAGCCTTCCTGCAAGGACAGATAGGTGAGCGCGGCAAAGAACACGACAACAATGAGCGTACCGAGCATGCCAAGCGCTTTCCATGCTGCGATCAGCAAGGCGACATTGAGCAGTACGCCCACGATGGCGCCGAGAACGACCCAGGCGTCCGTCGGGTTCGGATTCTCCATGACCCAGTGGTAGATGGACGTTCCGGACGGGTTGTAGGTTGCAAAGACGACCGAGGCTGCCAGCACCAGCCGGACGAGGAGAACAGCAGGCGATGAGCCGCGGAGCGATTTCAAGGGTGTCTGCTCTTCAATGGAAGCTGCTCATGGTTACCACCGCACGGTCCCTAGCGAACGATGCCTCGCTCGCTCGCAAGAATGAAGCCGATGAAACGCTCGACCTCGGCGTGCGCGGCCGTGTCGCCTGAAAGCGATGTGATGGCTTCTTCACGGCTGCCATGACGATGCACGACGAGCATGTAGGCGCGATGCAAGGCGGCGATCGTCTCTTCCGAGAATCCACGGCGGCGCAGACCATTCTTGTTGATACCACGCGCCTCGGCGTAGTTGCCGACGGCCAACGTGAAGGGAGCAACATCACGATTCGCGACCGAATTGAGCCCGATGAAAGCATGCTCACCCACGGTACAGAACTGATGAACACACGCAAATCCGGCAAGAATCGCATGATCACCCACCGTGACATGGCCCGCCAGTGAAGCGCCGTTGGCAAAGATTGTGTCATCGCCGACGACACAGTCATGGGCAACATGGATGTAGGCCATGAAGAGATTGCGATTGCCGATCGTCGTGACTCCACCGCCGCCAGCCGTGCCACGATTCAAGGTGGCGTACTCGCGAATGACGTTGTCGTCACCGATACGCAATTCCGTCGGTTCGCCGTCGTATTTCAGATCTTGCGGATCTTCACCGACACTCGCGAACTGGAAGATGCGGTTGCCACGGCCGATCGTGGTCGGTCCCTTGAGAACCACGTGCGGCCCGATGGTACAACCCTCACCGATGGTGACATCCGGCCCGATGACGCTGTATGGACCGACCTTGCAGTCGGCTGACAGCGAGGCTTCCGGATCGACGATGGCAGTCGGATGAATCAATCGGAAAGCTCGTTGCGAGCGATCATCACCTCGGCTGAACAGACCATGGCACCGTCCACACTCGCCTTGGCATTGAATTTCCAGATGCCACGCTTTTCCTTGAGAACCTCGACTTCGAAAAGCATGCGATCACCCGGTGTGACCTGACGCTTGAAACGCGCCGCGTCGATCCCGACGAGCAGGTAGAGCGTCTTCTCGCTCGGATAGCCCTCCATGCTCTTGAAGGCAAGCAAGGCCGAAGTCTGTGCGAGGGCTTCGAGGATGAGCACACCCGGAAACACCGGCGACTGCGGAAAGTGGCCGGTGAAGATCGGTTCGTTGAAGGTCACGTTCTTGATCGCCGTCAGGGACTTTCCCTGCTCGAACGACAACACGCGATCCACCATCAGGAACGGGTAGCGATGTGGCAGGTACTTGAGAATCTCGCGGATGTCGTCCAGCGCTTCCAAGTCAGGATTCCTCGTTTCCCGTTCGTCTTTCCAGCCGGCGAACCCGGCGGACAAGTTCGTCAAGCCGGCCAAAGGCCGCAAAACTTCGTCGCCACTGACGCACGGGTTGAAGCGGCGTACCCGATCCGTAACGACCCGATTCTCCTATCGACCGTGTGACCAGCGATGCGGCATTGAGAATCACACCGTCGGCGATGTCGATGTGCCCGACGATGTTACAGGCTCCGCCGATCATGCAGTCGCGACCGATGCGCGCGCTGCCGGCAATACCGGTGCAACCTGCTATCGCCGTATTCTCGCCAATACGGACGTTGTGAGCAATCTGAATCTGATTGTCGAGGATGACGCCGTCGGCAATCGTGGTGGATTCCATCGCACCTCGATCAATTGTGCTGTTGGCGCCTACATGCACACGATCGCCCAGAACGACACCACCACTTTGCCGAATGGGCTGCCATCCGGCCGCCACGCGGGCATACCCGAAGCCCTCACTGCCGATGACGGCACCGCTCTGCACTCGGCACCGTTCGCCCATCGTCACATCATCACCGAGGACCACGCGCGGAAAGAGTCGCGTGCCGGCACCAATCCGGCAATTTCGACCGATAACGCAACCTGCTTCGATCGTCGACTGCCTGCCGATGACGCTTCCGGCACCCACGACAACGCCGACGCCGATCGACGCACTCGTGGCAATGCTTGCCGTCGCGTCGATCCGGGCACTCGAGTCGACCCCTTCCTGAAGCTGCTCATCCGGCGCGAACAGCCAGGAGGCCGAGGCAAAGGCTGCATAAGGGTCAGCAGCGACAAGGCAGGCTCCGGGTGCCGCGTCCACTAGCGCCTCCGGCACGATGACAGCGCCGGCACGGGTGCCGCCAAGCCGGGACTGCCAACGGGTATCGACGACAAACGAAAGATCGTCAGGGCCTGCGCTCTCGATAGGCGCAAGGCCCGCGACGCTCAGGGAGCCGTCACCGCGTAGATCGCAATCGAGTGTCTCGGCGAGCTCGGCGAGCGTCAGTCGGCGCGAACTCAATTCGCCGAACGCAGTTGAGCATCCTCACGCAACAACGAATCGAGTATGCGTTCGGTGACATCGATACGACCGTTGGCAAACAACACACCGTCGCTGACGATCAGATCGTAGTCATGCTGTTGGCCGAAACTCGCGATCGACTCGAGCACGAGCACACGGACCTTCTTGAACTCGTCGTTCTTCTGGATGTTCAGCTCTTCTCGAAAGTCCTGCTCACTGCGCTTGATCCTGCGCTCCAGCCCGCGCGTCTCGCGATCGAGCATCTCACGCTCGTCTTCCGAGTCTGTCGACTCTGGGTCGCCAAGGCGTGCCGCCAGACGGGCAAGCTCGGCACGTTGCATTTCCAGTTCGGCCTGGCGCGGTGCAAATTCAGCCTCGAGCCGCTTTTCCGCCTCGAGAGCCTGTGGCGCGCGATCGATAAGGTAGGGAATGTCCACGAAACCGATACGACTGCCGCCACCCGCCCTGTCAGGAAGCGATTGCGCCCTGCCCTCGACCGACAAAAGCGATGTACACAGAACCACAAGCCAGAGAACGACACGTCTGGCAACGACGATTCTGGCAACGACGGGCAACGCTACGGTCCTCGACAGTGCATTCACTGGCTGGCTCCAACGCGGCTGGCTCGAAGGCGGCTGGCCTCTGGACGGGGTTCGATCATGTTCACGACGAACACATTCAGAAAATCGACCCGATGGTGAACTGAAAGTCCTGCAGCCTGTCATCCGCCCTTTCGTTATAGGGGTAGGCAAGGCTGAATGTCAATGGCCCGACAGGCGACAACCAGACGAAGGCGACGCCGTAGGTCGCCCTGAAATCATCGATGTCGAAGTCCTCGTACTCGCGGTAGACACTGCCGAAATCGGTGAAAAGGCTGAATCTGGTGGCCCCGGGTTCCTCGACAAAGGGTGGCGGAAACACGATTTCGACCGTACCGAGTGTCCGGAAATCTCCACCGCTGGCATTGCCGAGCGAGTCCTTCGGTCCGAGCGAACCGGTTCGATAGCCACGCAGAGTGCGCACACCGCCTGCAAAATAGCGCTTGAAGAACGGCAGCGTCTCGAAGTCACCGAAACCTCGCCCAGCGTCTACTCGCAAGGTAGTCGAGAAGGTGTAGCGATCGGTGATCGGAATGAAATATTCGAGGCCGTAGCCCAGCTTGTAGTAGGTCAGGTCACTACCCGGAACAGATACTTCGAGCGACAAGCGGTTGAGCGCGCCGCGGGTCGCAAATACGGTCCGGTTACGAGTGTCGTAGGAAAACCCGGTGCTGATATCGAAAACGTCGTAGGTGTCGCCGTTCTCATCGACGAAGGCGTTGATGTCATCCGGCGTGCCCGCTGTCGTGCCGATTTCCGTGCGTTCATAACCGGCACCGATCCGGAAGGTCGAGAACTCGCTGAGCGGGACTCCGAAAGACAAGCTTGCACCGCGTGAACTCGCGTCGTAACGCGATCGACTGGAACTATCGTTGTCTCGCTGCCTGATGAAAGCACTCACAGTCCGGCTGATACCGTCATCCGTGAAATACGGATCGCGGACGGAGAGCGACAACTGTCGCGCTGAACTGGAACTGTCCAGCGAGAACTGCAGGCTTTCACCCGAGCCGAACAGGTTCTCCTGGCTGAAGGCGAGATTGAGGGATGCGGTGTTGTCGGAGCTGTATCCCACACCGGCGCTGAAGGAACCTGATGGCCCCTCCTCGACGGTGACCTCGAGATCGACCTGATCTTCGGATCCGGGCACTCGCGGTGTGCGGATACTCACGCTCTGCATGAACGGAAGCCGTTGCAGGCGGATACGAGAGCGGTTGACCAGCGCTGGCGAGAAGCGGCTGCCTTCGAGTTGCCGCATCTCGCGTCGAAGCACCTCGTCGCGTGTCTTGTACTGACCTGTGAAGGTGATGCGTCTGACGTACACCCGCTTGCCCGGCCGAACGACGAAATTCAGGCCGACATCCCGCGATTCGTCGTCGATGTCGGGCAGTACATCGACCTCGGCAAAGGCAAACCCGTCCTGGCCAAGCCGGTCGGTCAAGGCGTTGCTGTTCTCGACGATGTCCTTCCGCGCAAAGACGTCGCCCGGTCGTACGTCGATAAGTGCGCGGAGTTCTTCCTCGGGCAAATCAAAGGATCCACTCAAGGTCGTTTCGCGCAAGGTGTAGCGTTCGCCTTCGCGAATGTTGATGACGATGAAGATGTCGCGCTTGTCAGGAGAGATCGAGACTTGCGTGGAGTCGACGTCGAAACGGATATAGCCGCGGTCCTGATAGAACGACCGCAAGGTCTCGATGTCTGCGGAGAGCTTCACCTGCGAATATTCGTCAGCCGAACTGAAGGGGTTGATGGTCTTTTCGCTTGATTGCAGCAGATCCAGCAACGTTTCCTCTGCAAAGCTCTTGTTGCCGACGATATTGATGTGTTCGATGCGCGCGACAGCGCCCTCGATGATGTCGATAGCGAGCGCTACCCGGTTGCGCTCGAGCGGCTGCACATCGATATCGATGCGACTACCGTAGTTGCCGGCACTGAAGTAGACCCGGCGCAGCTCCCGCTCGATGCTCTCGAGGATCGAGCGGTTGTAGACGCGACCGAGGGCGATATCGGCGCGTTGCAACGACGACTCGAGTTCATCGGTGGGAATCTTCTTGTTGCCGTCGATCTCGATGCTGCCGATCGCCGGCCGTTCGACGACTCTTACCACCAGCACATCTTGATCCCGCCTAAGCACGCCAACATCGTCGAAGAGACCGGTTTCATACAAGGCTCTGACCGCGCGCGGGCCATCGGTCGCGGGATCGAAGCGATCACGTGCGCGAGCCGGCAGATAGGTCAGTATGGTGCCGAGATCGATCCGTTCATTGCCCTCGACGACGATGTCCGAGACAGTGAACGGGCCGGCAGCCGTGACGATCTGCTGCGCAAACACCGGCGTGATACCGACACTGGCAACGAGCAGCATCACGCACAGGACGGCGCTCCAGAGCGACGAGGCTTGCCGGCGGTTGGCGCGTGTCCCCTTCATTGCACAAGTCTTCATTGCACAAGTCATCATTGCACAGGGCTTCATTGCACAAGGCGCCAGATGTCGTTGTAGAAAGCCAGGAACATCAGCCCACCAAGCACGACTATTCCGAACTGTTGTCCCCACAACTGAACCCGCTCTGAAAGCGGGCGCCCGCGGACGGCCTCGGCAGCAAAATACAGCAAGTGCCCACCATCGAGGATCGGCACCGGCAAGAGGTTCAACACGCCGAGACTGATGCTGATGAGTGCAATGAAATTGATGTAGTGATCGAGTCCGACACTCGCGGTCTGCCCTGCCACCTGGGCGATGCTGATGGGACCGCTGATGTTATCCAGCGAGGCTTGTCCAACAAGCAGCTTGCCCAGCATCCGCAAGGTCAGCAGCGACATGTTGAAGGTACGCGCGACGGCCCCGCCGACAGCCTCGAACGGTCCGTATCGAACGGTGACGTCGGCCTTCGACGACAGCGCAGCCGACTGCGTCTCGGACACGCCGATGCGCCCGATCTCCCGAGCGCCGACCGTCACCGGCTCTGGTGTGATCGCAACCTCGATCTCGTGGCCGTTCCGCTCGATACCGAGTGAAAGCGATTTGCCTGCAGCGGGCTGAACGGCTTCGACGAAGGCGCGCCAGTTCGCAATCGGCGCGTCGTCGACCGACAGCACCCGGTCACCGATTGCAAGCCCCGCGCGAGAGGCCGCACTGTCCTCGCTGACAGCGCCGACGATCGCATCGACCTCGGGCCACCAGGCTGTGAAACCAAGGCCTGCAACCGCATCGCCGTCAGCCTTCAGCATGTTGTCCTGGGTTACCGCGAGACGGCGCGTCAATACCTCTCCGCCGCTGGTCTCGACGCTGATGTCGAGTGGCGCCTCGATATCGAGCGCGGATTCGAGCAAAGCGATGCGAGCATCCGTCCAGGTCTCTGTCAGGACACCGTCGACGGATCTGATCCGGTCTTCATATTCAAAGCCTGCGGCGGCGGCGGCGGAACCCGGGACCGGTGGGCCGACCAGCGGTGCGATCCCGCTGATGCCCATCGTCAGGACCACCCAGTAAGCAAGGATGGCGACGAAAAAATTCGCCACAGGCCCGGCGATGACGACAGCACTTCGCGCCCATAGCGGCTGCGCGTTGAACGCCCGATGTCGTTCACCCGCCAGGACCGGTGCCTCGCGTTCGTCGAGCATCTTCACATAGCCGCCGAGCGGAATCGCTGCCACGACGAATTCAGTGTCGTCAGCACCGAGCTTCCGCGAATACAGCGGCTTGCCGAATCCGACCGAGAAGCGCAGTACCTTGATGCCGACGCGACGAGCAACCCAGAAGTGCCCGAACTCGTGGATGGCTACGAGAAACCCGAGTGCGACAATGAAGGCGAGGGCGCTGAACGCTACGTTGCCGAACATGAACCTTTCAGTAGTTCGCGGGCAAGCCGACGGGCGTCGGCGTCAGCAGCAATGATAGTGGGCAAATCGGCGGCCGGGGATATTTTTGACCTTGAGAGCGTGTCCGCGACGAGCTCGGACAGTTGCAGAAATGAGACACGTCCTTCGAGAAACGCATCGATAGCGACCTCGTTGGCGGCGTTGAGAACCACCGGCGCCGAGCCACCTGTGCGCTGCGCGTCGATCGCCAGCGCCAGGCAGGGGAAGCGATTCGTATCGGGTTTTTCAAAATGCAAGCCTGCCAATTCGAGAAAATCCAGCGGCTTGACGCCCGAGTCAATCCGGTCGGGCCAGGCGAGCGCATGGGCGATCGGAGTCCGCATGTCCGGCCGGCCGAGCTGGGCAACCACCGACCCGTCGTGGTATCGCACCATCGAGTGAATGATGCTCTCCGGGTGCACGATGACCTCTATATCGTCGACGTCGACCGCAAACAGGTGGCAGGCTTCGATCACCTCCAGACCCTTGTTCATCAGCGTTGCCGAATCGATCGAGATCTTTGGTCCCATCGACCAGTTCGGGTGAGCCAGGGCCTGTTGCGGCGTCACAACAGAGAGCGCTTCGAGCGTTGTATTGCGAAACGGACCACCAGACGCCGTCAGCAGTATTTTCTCGACGCCTCGCGTCGTGACGCCCTGCGACGTCGCGGGAAGACTCTGGAAAATGGCGTTGTGCTCGCTGTCGAGCGGCAAGATGACTGCGCCCGAGGCTTCGGCAGCCTGCATCAGGAGCTTGCCGCTCATGACCAGCGCTTCCTTGTTCGCCAGCAGCAGGCGTTTCCCCGATTCGGCCGCCGCGAGAGTCGACAGCAGGCCGGCAGCGCCGACGATCGCCGCGACGACCGTATTGACCTGAGGATCGGCGGCGATCGAGACGAGAGCGTCCTCACCTGCCTCCACCCGCGTATCGACCCCCTGCTCTCGAAGCAGCGACGCTAGTTGGCTGGCGGCATCCGCGTCACGCATGACCGCGCGCTCGGGACGGAACTCGATACATTGCTCGGCCAGAGCAGCGACGCTCGTGTTCGCCGACAGCGCCCGCACCGGGTAGCGATCGGGATGACGCCGGATCACGTCAAGCGTGCTATTGCCGACAGAGCCTGTCGAGCCGAGCAATGCGACTGATCGACGTTCGCTGGTGCTCGTCACCGAGCGAACTCCTGTTGCAACACTCGACAGCGTGTCCTCATCACCACCATGCCCAGACGAAGGCGAACACTGGCAGCGCCGCGAGTACTCCGTCGATTCGATCAAGGACACCGCCATGACCGGGTAGCAAGCGGCTGCTGTCCTTGCGTCCGGCAGCGCGCTTGATACGACTCTCGTAGAGGTCGCCGATGACAGAGGCGGCCGCAGCGAACACGGTCGCGACGACAACACGCACAATCACGCCGTCGGGCCAGTCGACCACCAGCAACACGACAAGCATTGCGAGCATTGTCGCCGCAGCTCCGCCGAAGACACCCTCCCAGGTCTTGCCTGGGCTGATCAGCGGAGCGAGCTTGCGATGACCGAACTGGCGCCCGCTCACGTAGGCACCGATGTCCATCAGCCAGATGATCGAGAGAGCGTAGAGCAAGAGCAACGGCGAGGCATGCTCTGCCTGGCTGTGCAGATATTGCATCGCGAGAGCCGCAATGATGAACAGCACCGCACCCGTCAAGAGCAGCCTGCTGCTCGCTCGCTGAATCGGTGCCAGAGCGGGCAACAGATAGAACGCAGCGCACACGGAGAGCCAGAACAACAAGCCGCCAAGCATGACCCAGCGAATGAACCCTTCAGACTGGGGAAGATAGAGACAGACAAGTGCGGCGAGGCCAACGAGAGCACCGAAGGCTGTCTGCCCGTGCTCGTTCTCGACTCCGGCAAGACGGCTCCACTCCCAGGCGGACGCGGCGACGAGCAGCCCGAGCACGAGGGCAAAGACGTCGATGGAGGCATAGAACAGATCGATAGCAAAGCCGACCAACAGGACAATGGCCGTCAGAACCCTATCCTTGGGCATGTGCGCTACTCAATTGATCGCCCGTGCGTCCGAAACGGCGCTGACGCCCCGCATAGAAGTCCAGTGAACGTCCGAGTTCGTCGTTGTCGAAGTCCGGCCACAACACGTCGGTAAAATACAGCTCCGTATAAGCGAGGTGCCACAACAGGTAGTTGCTGATGCGCTTCTCGCCGCCGGTCCGGATAAACAGATCGGGTTCAGGTACATCTGCAAGCGTGACCCTGGCCGAGAAAGCTTCGATATCGATATCGTCCGGCGCAATCTTGCCGTCCGCCACGTCATGCGCGAGCGAGCGCGCAGCGTTGACGATATCCCAGCGCCCGCCGTAGTTGACCGCGACCGCAAGTCGCAGCCCCGTATTTTCCGCTGTCTGCACCTCGGCATTCTGCATCTCGCGTTGCAGTCGAGGCTGGAACGCCGTGAGATCGCCGATGAAACGGATACGCACGTTGTTGTCCCCGAGCTTGTCTACCTCGCTATTCAGCGCGCGCAGGAACAAGTCCATCAGGAGACCGACTTCGGTTTCAGGACGGCGCCAGTTCTCGGAAGAAAACGCGAACAGCGTCAACGCCTCGATGCCGCGATGCCCACAGGCTTCGACGATTTCGCGCGTCGCGCGAAAACCCGCCTGATGTCCGCTGGCTCTGGGCCTGCCGCGTTGCCGGGCCCAGCGGCCATTGCCGTCCATGATCATGGCGACATGACGAGGCATCGCGTTTGTCATCCTGTCTTGCGCTTCGGCGAAGGAAGGCTCGACAGCAGGCGCGGCAGCCGCCTCTGCGGGTACGTCGCGCGGAATGCGGTGCGCGCAGGACGTTGCATCTTCTCCGACGGGCGACTTGCCTGATGACATCAGACTTCCATCAGATCGGCTTCCTTTCTGACGAGCAATGCATCGATCGCCGCCACCGATTCGTCTGTCAACTTCTGAATCCGATCCTCACCACGCTTCAGCTCGTCCTTGGAGATTTCCTTCTCCTTTTCCAGCTCCTTGAGGTCGCTGTTGGCATCGCGGCGGATGTTGCGGACCGCGACTCTCGCATTCTCCGCTTCTGCCTTGACCAGCTTCACCATGTTCCGCCGTCGCTCCTCCGTCATGGGCGGCACCGGCACCCGGATGACGGTGCCCGCGGTGTTCGGATTCAGACCGAGATCACTGTCGATGATGGCCTTCTCGACCGCCTTGACCATCGACTGCTCCCAAGGGGTAACAGTCAGGGTTCGCGCATCTTCGGTGTTGATGTTGGCGACGGCGCTGAGCGGTGACTCGGCTCCGTAGTAGTCCACCTTCACACTTTCCAGCAAGCTCGGGTGCGCTCGCCCGGTGCGCGTGCGCGCCAGATCGCTTTCCAGCGACTCGACGCTCTTGGTCATGCGAAGCTTTGCGTCTTTGTGAATATCGTTAATCATGTGTTCGCATCCGTCACGGTGGTACCGACGTTCTCGCCCATCACGAGACGCATCAGGTCGCCTTCGTTGTTCATGTTGAAAACCTTCACCGGCAGGCGGTTGTCGCGGCACATGACGATCGCCGTCTGATCCATGACACCGAGCCGCTTCTGCAGCGCTTCGTCGAAGCTCACGGTCTCATAGCGTACGGCATCGCTGAATCGCTTCGGATCCTTGTCGTAGATGCCATCGACCTTGGTGGCCTTCACCATGAGGTCAGCGCCCACTTCCACAGCCCGCAGACTCGCTGCGGAATCGGTGGTGAAGAACGGATTGCCGGTACCCGCGGCGAACAGGACGATACGCCCCTTCTCGAGGTGACGAACCGCTCGGCGCCGGATGTAATCTTCGCAGACCGCATTGATCGGCAAAGCCGACATCACCCGGCAGTACGCTCCCTGCGTCTCGAGCGCATCCTGCATGGACAGGCAGTTAATGACCGTCGCGAGCATGCCCATGTGATCGCCGGTCACGCGATCCATACCGGCTTCAGCGAGGCCGGCACCCCGGAATATGTTGCCGCCACCGATGACCATGGCAAGCTCTACACCGAGATCACTCACCGCCTTGACTTCAGCCGCAATCCGGCGGATGTAGGCCGGATCAATGCCGTAGTCCAGTGAACCCATCAAGGCCTCGCCGCTCAGCTTGAGCAGGATACGGCCGAAGACGGGGCGGGCGACAACAGCGGGTTCCATCGTCATGCGTTCTACGCTCGTGAGGCTCGTTTCGGAATGCTCTACGCGAGAAAGCCGGGACGCACCCGGCTTTCTCGACACCTTACTGCAACAATGCCAGCTTCTGCCGCGACTAACACCCTTGGTCTCCTGATGTCCAACGTGGCAACGGCGCGCGACTCGGTATCGTCACACCAGACTCAACTGCCTCGCACCTGCGCCATGACTTCCTCGGCAAAATTCTCCTCTTTCTTCTCGATACCCTCACCGACTTCGAATCGGTGAAAACCGCGCACTGTCGCGCCAGCCGCCTTCAGAAGCTGGGCGACCGTCTGATCGGAATCTTTCACGAAGGGCTGACCGAGCAAGGTTACCTCGGCCAGATACTTGCGCATGCGCCCCTGCACCATCTTCTCGATGATCTCCGCAGGTTTGCCACTGTCGGCCGCCTCGGCGATCAGGATCGCTTTCTCCTTCTCGAGCAACTCGGCCGGTACACCGCTTTCGTCGACGCAGACGGGCTTGCTGGCCGCGACATGCATGGCGATGTCACGGGCCAGTGCGGCATCACCGCCTTCGAGTTCGGTGACGACGCCGATACGGCCACCGTGCGAATATTCGCCGTAGTGGCCACCGTCGCTTGCACCCGACACCTGGCGGCGAACCTGAATGTTCTCACCGATCTTCGCGACGAGCGTCTTCCGCGCTTCCTCGACCGGCTGGCCGTCGACGACGATGTCATCGACACTCGCGGGCTGGTCGTCCAGCACCGCCCGGGTAACTTTGTCAGTGAAGGCGATGAAGTCGGACGCCTTGGCGGCAAAATCGGTCTGGCTGTTGATCTCGACCATGCCGAACCGGCTGCGATCATCAGCCATGGCGATCGCGACGACACCCTCGGCCGCCGTATTGCCGGACTTCTTGTCTGCCTTGGCGAGGCCTGAGATGCGCATCTGCTCGATGGCAGACTCCATGTCGCCACCCGCCTCAGTCAGCGCCTTCTTGCATTCCATCATGCCGGCACCGGTTCGCTCGCGGAGCTCTTTCACCTGGCCTGCGGAGATCGTCATGTCGTGTTCCTGTCGTGTTCCTGGTTAACGGGATGAATCAGGTCGTGCGACCGGCAGAAGCCTCATCGGCAGACGCCTCCGAGACCTCTGCACCCGCTGCCTGAGCAGCTTCCACGGCGTTGTCGGCACCGGCTACCGCGGCGGCCGTATCGACTGAAGCCGCGTCCTCGGGCGCGGCTTCAGGTGCAGCCTGAGGAGCAGCCTGAGGAGCGGCCTCGGGCGCCGCTTCGGACGCAGCGGGGGCCGTCGCGTCAGGCGTGGCTGTGCTGCCCTCGGTTGCCGCTGCAACCTGAAGTTCGGCGACCGGCTCGGTCGCAGGCGCTGCGGTCGCAACGGCGGGCGCTTCACTGGATCCATCAGTGGGTGCATCGGCTGCGACGGCAACAACTTCGCCTTCGGCGGGTGCATCGACCACCGGTGCCGCGGCTGCACTATCGGCCGCTGCGGCTTCTTCCTCGTCGAGCTTGCCGGACGACCGTCGCCCGTCCTGGATCGCCTTGGCAATGGCGCCGACGTAGAGCTGTATGGCTCGAATGGCGTCATCGTTGCCCGGTATGACGTAATCGATGCCATCCGGCGTGCAGTTGGTATCGACGACCGCGACGACAGGAATACCGAGCTTGTTGGCTTCCGTTATGGCGATACGCTCATGCCCGACGTCGACGACGAACAGCGCGTCAGGCAGGCGCTCCATGTTCTTGATGCCGCCCATGCCGCGATCGAGCTTTTCGTATTCGCGCTGCAGCCCGAGAGCTTCCTTCTTGGAGAGCCGCTCCATGCCGCCGTCATCGCGCATGGCCTCGAGTTCGAGCAGGCGCTTGACAGACTGCTTGACCGTCTTGAAGTTGGTCATCATCCCGCCGGACCACCGACGGTTGACGTAAGGCATGCGGCAGCTGTCGGCCGCCTCCTTGAGAGGATCACGCGCCGCACGCTTGGTGCCGACGAACAGGACACGGCCGTTCTTCGCGGCGATCTTGCCGACATAATTGGCGGCTTCGTCCAGAGCGGGCAGGCTCTTTTCGAGGTTGAAGATGTGAATATTGTTGCGTTCGCCGTAGATGTACGGCGCCATCTTGGGTGCCCAGTAACGGGTCTGGTGTCCGAAGTGGACGCCCGCCTCGAGCATCTGACGCATGGTGACGTCGACCATAATGTTTCTTCCGGTTTCAGGGTTGAGCCTCCGCGGCGACTCCCGACCGACCCGATTGCCGTCCCCTTGCGGGTCTGCCAAGCGATGCTCGGCAAAGACGACGTTCAGGCACCCCGGCCGGAATCCGGTAATCCGCGCGCGAATTTCGGCAGAACCTGTGCTTCTCACGCACGCAGCTCCACCGAGCCCGACTTTATAACACGATATGCGCCAGCAAGGTACACTCGCGCCTTTCAGAAAAACGACCACCGCCTTCCGTATGGCCATCACGCTGAAGTCGCCCGCACAGATCGCGAAAATGCGCGTCTCGGGGCGCCTCGCGAGCGACGTGCTCGACATGATAGGCAGTCACGTCCTGCCAGGTGTCACCACCGGAGAACTCGACCGACTGTGCCATGCGTACATCGTCGACGAGCAGCAAGCCGTTCCCGCAACAATAGGCTACAAGGGCTATCAGCATGCCACCTGCATTTCGGTGAATCAGCAGATCTGTCATGGCGTACCCGGCGAGCGGATCCTGCGGAAGGGCGATATCGTCAACATCGACGTCACGGTCATCAAGGACGGCTGGTTCGGCGATACCAGTCGCATGTACTACGTCGGCGACGTCGCACCCCATGCGCGTCGCCTGTGCGAGACGGCCTACGAGTGCATGGTTCAAGGTATTCGCACGGTCCGCCCGGGCGTGACCCTGGGCGACGTGGGACACGCCATCCAGATCTGCGCTGAAAGCAAGCGTTATTCCGTCGTCAGGGAATACTGCGGGCACGGCATCGGCGCAGCCTTTCACGAAGATCCGCAGATACTGCACTACGGCAAGCCGGGAACCGGCGTGCAATTGCGGGCCGGCATGACCTTCACGATCGAACCCATGATCAATCAGGGCAAGCGACACGCCCGCGTGCTCGCAGACGGCTGGACAGTCGTCACCAGGGATCGTTCCCTGTCTGCTCAGTGGGAGCACACCGTGCACGTGACCGAGGAAGGCTTCGAACTCTTGACGCTGGCCGAAGGGCAAACCCTTTGATGCCCGACAGTTCGAAGCTCGTTGTCTGCACATGATCGACAGCTGGCCAGAGCAGCGCCCGGCCGACGCTGACATCGCGAGCGTGGTCGCCGCCGTCGATGCCGTCCTGGATGGGGAGATCGACGTCAAAAGCGCCGCACCCGGGCTGAAAGATCCTGCCCCGCGCGAGCCTGCCGCATGGCGCGAAGCGCTGGCCCTTGGCTCACGCCTGACGCACGAGCGCTTCGAGCAGGGCGCGCCGGCGTCGACGCTCCTGGCCATTCGCACCGCCGTGGTCGATCGCGTGCTCACACGCCTGTGGGCGAGCGAAGGCGCGGCTTTCGACGGCCTGTCCCTGCTCGCGGTCGGGGGCTACGGTCGGGGCGAGTTGCACCCCCGTTCGGATATCGATATCGCTGTCCTGATTCCGCGGCGCGACGATGCGGACGTCACCGAGCGGCTCTCTGCCTGGTTGACGGGTCTGTGGGATCTCGGCATCGAGATTGGCCATAGCGTTCGCACAGTCCCGGAATGCGAGATCGAGGCGGCAGCCGATATCACGGTCGTGACCAACCTGATCGAGGCACGGCTGTTATGCGGCTCGGCAGAGCTGAAACGATTGATGGACAGTGTCATCTCGCCGGCACACATCTGGCCACCCGCGGCCTTTCTCGCCGCCAAGCTCGATGAACAGAAAGCTCGCCGAGCCCGTTTTCACGACAACGCCTATCGACTCGAGCCCAACGTCAAGGAAAGTCTCGGCGGCCTGCGGGATTTTCAGACCATCGCCTGGGTCAGCCGGCGGCTGTTCGATCAATCCGGCCTGGAACCGCTGGTCGAACACGGTCTGCTCGATCAGGACGAACTGGTTTCCCTGCGCGATGGACTCGAACTGCTCTGGCGTATCCGCTATCTCCTGCACCATCTCGCCGGGCGCCGCGAAGATCGACTGTTGTTCGACTATCAGAAGGACATCGCGCATGCCTTCGGGTACGCCGACGATACGAACAATCGCGCCATCGAAACACTGATGCAGCGCTACTACCGCACGGTCATGTCCTTGCAACGCCTGAACGAGATCGTCCTGCAGGGACTCGGCGGCATCATCTCCGGCGTCACGGCGGCAGCACCGGTTACCCCCGTCGGGAAGCGCTTTCAGCTCCGCAACGGCTACCTCGAGGTCGCCAACGAGGACGTCTTCCTGCACTACCCGCCGGCGTTGCTCGAGATCTTCCTTGTCTATAGCGAGACGGACGAGGCAATCACGCTGCGCTCGCATACCGTGCGTCTCATTCGCAAGCATCTCAACCTGATCAACGACCGATTCCGCAGCGATCCGGTCACCCGTTCGCTGTTCCTGGCGATCTTCCGGAACACCCGGAAACTGGTCAGAACGGTGCGCATGATGAACCGCGACGGCGTGCTCGCAGCCTATCTGCCCGCTTTCGATGCCATCGTCGGTCGCATGCAGTACGACCTGTTCCATATCTATACGGTGGATGAACACACCATTCTGGTCATTCGCAACCTGCGGCGTTTCTCGCTCGAGAGACATGCCGGCGAATTGCCCCACTGTCACCTTGTCATGAAAGAACTGGCCCGACCGAGCACGCTCTTGCTCAGCGGCCTGTTCCACGATATCGCCAAGGGCCGAGGTGGCGATCACAGCGAGCTCGGCGCTGTCGATGCCGCTGAGTTCGCGCAAGATCATGGGCTCGACGCGCACGAGGCCAGGCTTCTGGAATGGACGGTCCGGCATCACCTGTTGATGTCGATGACAGCGCAGACGAAGGACATAGACGACCCGGCCGTACAACTTGAATTCTCACGAAAGGTCGGTACGCTGGAACGCCTTGATCATCTTTACCTGCTCTCTGTCGCGGACATTCGCGCAACCAATCCCGAGCTCTGGAATTCGTTCAAGCAGAGTCTTCTGCAGTCCCTGCACCGTCACGCACGCCTGATCCTGGAACGAGGTCTCGACGACCCGCTCGGTGAAGAAACGGTTATTGCCCGACGCCAGGCACGCACGGTGGCGCTCATGAATGCGCCCTATGTAGACGATCCGCGTCGTGAGTTGCTGTGGAGCAGTCTCGGCGACGCCTACTTCCGTCAGTATCAGGCCAACGAGATCGCCCGCCACACCGAGATACTCCTCGCCGCCTACGATTCACCCGAACCGCTGGTATCGCTACGCCACTCGACTTCTCGCGGCTCCACCGAGATTCTGATCTACACCACCGACGATGTGGCTCTGTTCGCGTTGATCGCGACGATGATGGAAGCACTGACCCTCGACGTGCTTTCGGCGACCATCAACACGACGGCTGCAGGCTTCGCGCTCGATACCTTTCACGTGCTCGAGGCGGACAACTCACTCATTGATGATCCGGTCCGCATCGAAGAGATCCGCAGCAGCCTGTTGCAGGCGCTGTGTGCGCCGAGAGATATTCCGTCACTCGCAACACGCCGCCCGTCGAGGCGTCTGCGCCACTTCGAGATCTCCACGCAAGTGACCTTCGATGACGCCGAGGAGCTCTCCCTGACGGCCTTGCGCATCAAGGCATCTGACCGGCCGGGCATTCTCTCGAGCATTGGCCGTTTGCTCCTCGACGCCGGTGTGACAGTGCATGCCGCACGCATCGCGACACTGGGCGAGCGAATCGACGATGTCTTCTATATCGGCATGCCTGGCGGCGGTCCCGTGGTTGATCCGGAAGTTCGCAAGCACTTGTCGGAAAAGTTGATCGAGACCATCTGATGCAAGATGACGAAAGCGTCGTCGCGTTGCTGCGCGAACTGGTCCGTCGGCCGTCGGTCACACCTGCCGATCATGGCTGCCAGGCGCTGATCGCCGCACGACTCGACGCCCTCGGATTCCGCATCGAGAGCATGCCCGCGGGCGGTGTCGAGAATCTCTGGGCCCGCATTGGCGAGCGTGCGCCGCTGATGGTGTTTGCCGGTCACACCGATGTCGTGCCAACGGGGGACGAGGCACTCTGGAGCTCACCGCCGTTCGCGGCGGAAGAGGCCGCAGGGCAGATCGTTGGGCGCGGGGCCGCCGACATGAAGGGTGGTGTGGCCGCAATGGTCACCGCCTGCGAACGCTTCGTCGAGCGCAATGCTCATCGCCAGGGCTCACTCGCCATCCTCTTGACCAGTGACGAAGAAGGACCGGCAATATCCGGCACGGCCCATGTGGTTCGAACACTGATGGCGCGCGGCGAACAGATCGATTTCTGTGTCGTGGCAGAACCGAGCAGTACGGAATGTTTTGGTGACATCATCCGCAACGGCAGGCGTGGTTCGTTAGGGGCCACACTGGTTGTATCGGGAATTCAGGGGCATGTCGCCTACCCGCATCTGGCCGACAATCCCATCCATCATGCGGCGCGCTTCGTCAGCGTACTGAACAGCATGGTGTGGGACGAGGGGGACGAGAATTTCCCGCCGACAACGCTCCAGGTCTCCAACATCCAGGCTGGAACCGGTGCCACCAATGTCATTCCGGCCACCTGCCGGGTCGACTTCAACCTGCGTTACGGCACCGCCAGCCCGGCGGCGACGCTCAAGTCGAGGATTGCATCGCTGCTGGACCTTCAACGGACGGAACACGGCCTCGACGCAACCATCGAGTGGTTGGATTCTGCCGAGCCGTTCGCGACCGAAGCGGGCACTCTGACCACCTCTCTGCAGGCCGCCATCCACGCTCGCACCGGGGTGTCGGCACGCCTGGACACGGGCGGCGGAACCTCGGACGGCCGCTTCATCGCACTGACCGGCGCCCAGGTGGTCGAGTTCGGACCGCTGAACACAACGATCCACCAGATCGACGAGCGCGTTGACGCAGCCGATATCGTCTCGCTATCGTGCATCTTCGAAGACTTGATCGAGCGCATGCTCGGCGACCACGGGAAACTTGAATGAGCGGCATGCTCGACGGAAAGCGCGTATTGATATTCGGGGTCGCCAGCAAGCGATCGATTGCCTGGGGCATCGCACAGTCGATGTATCGGGAAGGCGCCACGCTTGCCTTCACGTACCAGAACGAGCGTCTCCGACAGCGCGTCGTCGACCTCGCAGCGGATTGCGGAACGCCCGAGGAGCGGGTGCTGCCCTGTGACGTTTCGGACGATACCGAGATCGATCAACTCATGCAGCAGCTTGACGATCAGTGGGGTGAAGGTTTCGATGGACTGGTTCACGCCGTGGCCTTCGCGCCGCGCGAAGCGCTCGACGGAGACTATCTCGACTCGGTCAATCGCGAATCGTTTCGCATCGCCCACGATGTCAGCTCCTACAGCTTTGCCGCACTCGCCAAGGCCGCGCGTCCCAAACTCAGGCGCGGAGCATCGCTGATCACCCTCTCCTATCTGGGCGCCGTTCGGGCCATGCCGAACTACAACGTCATGGGCCTGGCCAAGGCGTCGCTCGAGGCCAACACGCGCTTCATGGCGAATTCTCTCGGCCCACAAGGTATCCGGGTCAATGCGATCTCGGCCGGCCCCATCAAGACGCTCGCCGCGGCAGGTATCGGTGACTTCCGGAAACTGCTCGGCCACGTCTCGTCGGTCTCGCCGCTGCGTGAGAACACCACGATCGAGCAAGTCGGCGACACGGCAGCGTTCCTGGCCTCACCGATGGCGGGCGGCATCACCGGACAGATCATCTATGTCGACGGCGGTTACAACGTCGTCGCGATGCCCAATCTCGCCTGAGTGGGCTCGCCTGAGTGGGCTCGCCTGAGTGGGCTCGCCTGAGTGGGGCTCAGGAATGCTGCTGTGCCTTGAGGAGATCGCGAATCTCGGTCAGTAGCGCGACGTCCGCAGGGGCAGCCTCGACCTGCTCGTCCTCGAACGCGCGTCGCGCCCGCGCGATCGCCTTGATGATGAGAAACAGGACAAAAGCGATGATCGTGAAATCTATAAACGATTGAATGAACGCGCCGTAACCGATGGCGGCGTCGCCGACATTGACGGACAAGCTCTTGAAGTCGACACCTCCCATCACGATACCGATGATCGGCATCAGGATATTGTCGACGAGCGCACCGACCATCTCGCTGATGGCAGTGCCGATGATGATGCCGACCGCCAGGTCGACCAGGCTTCCCTTGAGCGCAAACTCTCTGAAATCGGCGACAAAACTCATCTGCGCATTCCTCGAAGATACTCAGCCATCAGCGCTGCTTCAACGTGATATCTACGGGTTCAGATCGACCTTGGCCTGCTCACGCAAGCTCCCGAGCAAGGCCTGAAACTCGACGCCGCCAAGCCTGGGATCGGCAAGGGGAGTGGCTGGTTCATCAACCTCGGCTGGCGAGGGTTCGTCGACTGATGGATCTTCGACGGCCCGCAGGATGTAGACAAGTCTGTCACCGTCGCCAAGGGTGGCCATGCCGGTCGGGCCGCCGCCGTCGGTCGGTCGCGCCAGGGCGAAGATCCCGGCTATGACCGGCCCGTCGAAGAGGCCGGACTGGCGATCGAGCACTTCGCCCACCAACACCTCGGCAAGCGACTCGTCCGCGAAGTCGATAGCGGGATCGACGCTCGTCGAAAGCGTTGCCTCAGCCGCCTCGGCGAGCGCGTCGAGCTGTTCGCCGGCACGCTCGCTCTTGATCTCGTCGACGAGCTGTTCGCGCACGTCTTCCAGCGTCTTCGGTCGTTCGTCTTCGCTTTCAGTGACACGCAACGCGATGACATGTCGCGGACCCACCTCGATCAGATCGGAATTGTTACCGTCCTCACGGATGTCGGGGTCGTTGATGGCGTCCAGAACCGCAGGGGTCGAGAGTACGGGTCCGGCTTCAACAATGCTGTCGGCGTCCAGCCAGTCTGACGACTGGACTTCCAATCCAGCGGCATCGGCTGCCGGTTGCAAAGTCGTACTTTCGTCGAAGACGAGCTCTGCGAGTTCGGCATTCAACTCGAAGTACTCGCGATCGGCCTGTTCGGCGCGCATCGCGGCAATGATCTCTTCACGCACTTCGTCGAACGGCTTGCCGGACTCGGGGATGATCTTGTCGAGACGGATCAGGTGCAGACCGGAGTCCGATCGGACCGGTTCGGAAATATCACCCTCGCTCGCGAGTGCACTGACCGCCGCATCGAACTCCGCGCCTATCGAGCCTTCCGCGATGATCCCGAGACTGCCGCCCATGCCGGAAGATCCGATGTCCTCGGAAACTTCACCGGCGACATCAGCGAATGCCTCACCGCCGGCCACGCGTTCCGCTGCAGCGTCGAGAACAGTCCGCTTCTCGGCGAGTTCTCCATCACCAGCACCCGCATCGAGCTCCACCATGATATGCGAGACCTCCCGCTGTTCAGGTCGCATGTAGGTGCTCTCATTCTCCGTGTAGCGTGCCCGCGCTTCCTCGTCAGTGACGTCGACGGCATCTGCCAGTGCCGCGCTGTCGAGTTCGATGTACTCGATTTTTGCGCGCGGCGGGAAAACATAGTTTTCGCGGTTTTCCTCGAAGTAAGCCGTGATCTCCTCCTCACTCGGCTCGACGCCTTCCTTCGCGGCCTCGAGGTCGAACCTCACGGCATCGACCGTGCGAGTCTGCCGGGCGAGCTTGTCCAGCCGCTCGGCCTCGTTCGGCAAGGTGAAGCTCGTGTCGATGATGCCCGTGCGGAACTGGTTCAGGGCAGTGTCGTCACGGAAGCTCTGTTCGAAAGCGGCAACTGACAATCCGGATGCGCGCAGCTGTGTCTGATAGGTTTCACTGTCGAAACGCTCCTCGACCTGGAACGCGGGCAGCTCGCGAATGGCCTTGCCCAGCGTCGCATCACCGACCGCAAATCCCTGCTCGGCAACCGTTTCCTCAAGAACCCGCTGGGTCACGAGTTGCTCAAGCGCCTGCTCGCGTAGCGCAGCATCGTCGGCAAATCCCTCGGGCAGGCGGCCCCCGAACATCTGCGCCAGTCGGCTGCGCTGCTGCTGTACCGCACCGTCCAGCTGAACCTGAGTGATTTCTTCACCGTTGACCTTGGCAATGGTCGGCACATTGCCGCCGCTGAAGTACGAGCCGATACCGAACAGGACAAACGGAATGCAGATCAGCGTGATCAACGTGTACTTGATCGGCTTCGAGTTCCTGACGGTCTCGCGAAGGTCGAGAAGCATGTGTGTTACCGATTACGTCAAGAAAAAAGGGTGCCGAAGCACCCTTCTTCCGTGACTGCCGTTCCCGGTGACGACCGTTTGTCGATCACGCCGAAGTTCGAGGAGTTCGGCGCACAAGACGAGCGTCAGGCACGAAGTCGGGCAGTCAACATGAGTGGCGGAGCGGACGGGACTCGAACCCGCGACCCCCGGCGTGACAGGCCGGTATTCTAACCAACTGAACTACCGCTCCACATATGGTGGGTGCTGAGGGGATCGAACCCCCGACCCTCGCCTTGTAAGGGCGATGCTCTACCAGCTGAGCTAAGCACCCTCGCCCGAGGGCATCGCCCCCGGTCAAGCCGACCTAGTTTACAGCATCTTTCAGTGCTTTGCCAGCCTTGAAACTCGGCGCGTTCGAAGCTGCAATCTGCAGCGGCTCGCCAGTTCGCGGGTTGCGGCCGGTTCGCGCTTCGCGTTTCCGCACCAGATAAGTGCCGAAACCGACAAGTGTGACCTGTTCTCCATTTTTCAGTGCATCCGTCAGGCAATCCAGTACGGCATCGACCGCCGTGGACGCGTCCGTCTTGGACAACGATGCCTTCGCTGCTACTGCATCGACAAACTCAGCTTTGTTCATGTCTTGCTCTTGTTATCTGGCTGTACAGCAAACCTGTACCGGATTGATTTTCGTCGCCAGCACCTGAGTTCTCAGGCGCATACAGCATGAATTTCCGGCGAATGATACGACATGCCGGGCAAAAATGCCCGCTCTGACGCCCTGTCAGACACACTTCGACGCATGTGTCATCTTGACGACATGCGACGACAGTGCCTGCGAGGTGTCAGTGATGGCGTACGCCGCCGGTGTCGCCCTTGTGTTCGTCAGCGCCCTTCCCCGGCACTGGCTCCGGTAAATCTCCGCCCTCACTCTCACCGGCAGGGCTCGGGGCACTCGCCAGTGCAACCTCGAGAACTTCGTCTATCCATTGCACGGGACGGATATCGAGGCCATCCTTGATCTCGTCAGAAATCTCGGTCAGGTCCTTGGCATTCTCGCTCGGTATCAGCACGGTATCGATGCCACCGCGCTGCGCTGCGAGCAGTTTTTCCTTCAGTCCGCCGATCGGTAGCACCTCACCACGCAAGGTTATCTCGCCCGTCATCGCCACATTGGCCCGTACCGGAACCTGAGTAAGCGCCGACACCAGCGCCGTACACATTCCGACGCCTGCGCTCGGCCCGTCTTTCGGCGTCGCACCCTCGGGTACGTGCACGTGGATATCGAGCTTCTCGTGAAAGTCCTTGTCGATGCCAAGTGCATCGGCTCGACTCCGAACCACCATCATGGCCGCCTGAATGGATTCCTGCATGACATCGCCTAACTGTCCGGTGTAAGAAAGCTTGCCCTTGCCGGGCACGACAGCCGACTCCAGCGACAGGAGCTCCCCACCCACTTGTGTCCAGGCAAGACCGGTGACCTGGCCGATCTTGTTCTCCTTTTCGGCCCTGCCGTAGCGGTGGCGTTGCACACCGAGGTAATCGTCAAGATTATCAGGCGTGACAACAACCTGTGCGGGCGATTCCTTGCCGGTCACTTCACGCACGACCTTGCGACAGATTTTCGCGATCTCGCGTTCGAGATTACGGACCCCCGCTTCACGCGTGTAGCTACGAATGATTTCCAGCACAGTCTCGCTCTGCACTTCGAGCTCTTCCAGCTCGAGCCCGTTGTCCTTCATCTTGCGCGGCAGCAGGTAGCGTTCGGCGATGTTCGACTTTTCAAGTTCCGTATAGCCCGGAATGCGGATGACCTCCATGCGGTCCAGCAACGGTTCCGGAATGTTCATGGTGTTGGCCGTGGCGACAAACATGACATCGGAGAGGTCGTACTCGACCTCGAGGTAGTGATCGGTGAACGTATGGTTCTGTTCCGGGTCGAGCACCTCGAGCAAGGCCGACGACGGATCACCTCGAAAGTCCATCGACATCTTGTCGATCTCGTCGAGCAGAATCAGTGGATTACGACGCTTGACCTTCGACAGGTTCTGCACGATCTTGCCAGGCATCGAGCCGATGTAGGTACGCCGATGACCGCGAATCTCGGCTTCGTCGCGAACGCCGCCGAGCGCCATGCGGCTGAAGCGACGACCGGTCGCCCGGGCAATCGACTTACCGAGCGACGTCTTGCCCACGCCGGGAGGACCGACCAGACACAGGATCGGCCCCTTGGCATGGCCCACTCGCTTCTGGACCGCAAGGTATTCGAGTATGCGCTCCTTGACCTTCTCGAGACCGTAGTGATCGTTCTCGAGGATTTCCTCGGCTTCTTCGAGCGTCTTCTTGAGCTTGGATTTCTTCTTCCACGGAAGAGAAACCAGTGTGTCAATGTAGTTCCGGACGACCGTGGCTTCGGCCGACATCGGCGACATCATCTTCAGCTTGTTGAATTCAGCGGTAGCCTTCTTGTGAGCTTCCTTGGAAAGCCCGGCCTTCTCGATCTTGCGCGACAGCTCCTCGGTCTCGTTCGGGACATCGTCCATGTCCCCGAGCTCTTTCTGGATCGCCTTCATCTGCTCGTTGAGGTAGTACTCGCGCTGACTCTTCTCCATCTGTTGTTTGACGCGACCGCGGATACGCTTCTCGACCTGCAACATGTCGAGTTCGGATTCCATCAGGTTCAGCAGATGCTCCAACCGCTCAGAGACGTCGAACAGCTCGAGAATGTTCTGCTTCTCCTCGACGCGTAGCGACATCTGCGCAGCGATCATGTCCGCCAGCCGATCGGCATCCTCGACGCCGGTCAGGGAACTCAGTATTTCGGGTGGCACCTTCTTGTTCATCTTCACGTACTGATCGAACATGTTGGTGACCGAGCGCACCAGCACCTCGAGTTCCTTCGGGTCTTTCGCGGGCCCGGAGTCGCTGCCCTCTTCCGGTACCGCAGCCGGATCGGGTACGGACCATTCAGCCACGAAATAGCCCGCATCAGACGTCGACACACTGTCGATGAGCGCGCGTTGCTGCCCTTCGACCAGTACCTTGATGGTGCCGTCCGGAAGCTTCAGGAGCTGCAGGATGCTGGCAATGGTGCCGACCCGATGGATATCGTCCGGACCGGGCTCGTCAACGGCTGCACTGGTCTGGGCGGCAAGCATGATGCGCTTGTCGGCGGACATCGCCGTGTCGAGCGCATCGATCGATTTCTCACGTCCGACGAAGAGCGGAATGACCATGTGCGGATACACGACGACGTCGCGCAGCGGCAGCACGGGCACTTGTTCGCTCGCGGCAGTGTCCTGATTGTCTGATTCAGACACGCGGGGTTTCTCCTTCTGTGGCTGACTCGGGCGAGTCGAGCATACAGGACAAGGTGTAACCCGCTAACGGAAAATCAACACACGTCGTTCAATCGTCGGACGCGGCCCGCTTGTATTTCTCTTCCTCGAGGACCTTCTCCTGACCTTCGAGCAGGAGATAGGGCTTTGACTCGCCGCGCACGACCGCCGCGTCGAGAATGACCTTCTTGACGTTCTCGATGCGGGGCAGCTCGTACATAGTGTCGAGCAGGACATTCTCGAGAATCGTCCGCAGGCCACGTGCACCCGTCTTTCTTTCCAGTGAACTCTGGGCGACGGCAAGCAGGGCATCCTTGCGGAATTCGATATCGACTTCTTCCATCGCCAGAAGCTTCTCGTACTGCTTGGTGATGGCATTCTTCGGCTCGATAAGGATGCGTACGAGCGCATCCTCGTCCAGCTCTTCGAGCGTGGCAACGACCGGCAGGCGACCAACGAATTCCGGAATGAGCCCGAAAGAGATCAGATCCTGAGCCTCGACGTCCTGCAGCAGCTGTCCGATGTTGCGGGCGTCGTTCTTTGATTGAACTTCGGCACCAAACCCGATGCCGCCTTTCTCGGAACGGTTCTGGACGATCTTCTCCAGCCCCGCGAACGCACCGCCGCATATGAACAGGATATTGGAAGTATCGACCTGCAGGAATTCCTGCTGCGGGTGCTTTCGCCCCCCCTGGGGAGGCACGGAGGCAATGGTGCCCTCAATGAGCTTGAGTAGTGCCTGCTGTACACCTTCACCCGATACGTCGCGGGTGATGGACGGATTGTCGGACTTGCGCGAAATCTTGTCGATCTCGTCGATATAGACGATTCCGGTCTGGGCCTTCTCGACTTCGTAGTCGCACTTCTGCAGGAGCTTCTGGATGATGTTTTCGACATCCTCGCCAACGTAACCCGCTTCCGTGAGCGTGGTCGCGTCGGCAATCGTGAAGGGGACGTTGAGCGTACGCGCCAGCGTTTCTGCCAGCAGGGTCTTGCCGGAGCCGGTCGGCCCGATCAGCAGGATGTTGCTCTTGGCAAGTTCAACATCGCCTTTCTTGTCCTTGTATTCGAGCCGCTTGTAGTGGTTGTAAACCGCAACAGACAGAATGCGCTTCGCGGTCGCCTGTCCGATGACATACTGGTCAAGCAGCTCGTTTATCTCGTGCGGCTTAGGAAGCGCGCTGTCCTCCTCACCGGAGGCTTCCTGCATCTCTTCGGTGATGATGTCGTTGCACAGGTCGACACACTCGTCGCAGATGAAAACCGACGGGCCTGCGATGAGCTTCCTGACTTCATGCTGGCTCTTGCCGCAGAACGAACAGTAGAGCAGCTTGCCGTCGTCTTTCCTGTCTTCCTGGTCGCTCATGCATCCAACCTCTGGCTTCGCACCACATTGACCTGTTTCCCCGCGAGATACAACCGCCTGACGGCGGGTCCTGCCGAGGTTTGCTGGTGAATTCACATCCGCTTGCGGACCTGATTCACGACTGACCGAACACCCCTCCGGAAACCATTACCCTCGACGAACGGGCATCAGGATGACGTGTTGTCACCTTCGGAGTCAGCATCGTTGCTGCTGTCATTCTTGCTGTCTTTGTTTCCGTTGCTGCTCCGACCTTTATCGTCATCCCGACCGGACACATTCACCTCTTCGTCACGACTCTGCACGATACGATCGACCAGACCGTATTCGACCGTGTCCTCGGCGGTCAGGAAACGATCCCTTTCGGTGTCCTCCATCACACGCTCATAGGTCTGGCCACAATGCTTCGCCATGAGCCGCGTCATTCGTTCCTTGATCGCGAGTATCTCGCGCGCATGAATGTCGATGTCGGTTGCCTGACCCTGGAAGCCTGCCGACGGCTGATGAATCATCACACGCGAATTGGGCAGGACGAAACGCTTGCCTTCCTGACCCGCTGTCAGCAGGAATGCACCCATGCTGGCAGCCTGTCCGATGCACAAGGTACTCACGTTCGGCCTGATGAACTGCATGGTGTCGTAGATGGCCATGCCCGCCGTTACCGAGCCACCCGGCGAATTGATATAGAGGGAGATGTCCTTGTCCGGGTTGTCGGACTCGAGAAACAGCAACTGCGCGACGATCAGGTTGGCCATGTAATCCTCAACCTGGCCGACCATGAAGATGACGCGCTCCTTGAGCAGACGCGAATAGATGTCGTAGGCACGCTCACCACGAGGCGATTGCTCTACCACCATCGGGACAAGGCCGCCGGCCGCCATCGGTCCAGCCCCGTAAGCGGAATTCATGTACCCGCCATTGCTCTCGCTCGAACCGGCTTTCATTGCAGAGTTCATCCCAGTTTCATCGTGTTTCGGGCGTACCGCCCGGTGCACCTTCCGACGGGCCTTCATCGGCCTCGCCACCCGTGCTCCCTGCGTTCTGATCGTCCGTATCAGCGACCGTTTCCAAATCCGTACCGTCCGCCTCAGTCTGCGGCGGATTCATCATCTCCTTGAACGAGATCGGCTTGTCTACTACCGATGCCGCACCGAGAACGGCACTGGTCACCGCTTCTTCGAGTACCAGACCCTCGACATTGCGCAACAGTTCCGGATTGGCATAGTAATGGTCGACCACTTCCTGTGGCTCCTGGTACGCGGACGCCAGACGTTCGATCTGTGCACGCACGTCAGGCGCCTCCGCGCGAAGTTCCCTCCGCTGAATGATCTCGCCAACCACCAGGCCCAGTCTGACGCGCCGGACCGACTGCTCGCGAAACAACTCGTCACCGAGCATGGCAGCATCCGTACCTTCAGGCATCTGCTTCATCAGTTGCTCGCGCTGCCTACCGATCTCTTCCGCGACCAGAGCTGCTGGTACGTCGATGGGATTCAGATCGACCAGTCCATCCATGACCTGGCTCTTGAGTCGGGTGTCGATCCGCTGCTTCAGTTCCCGCTCCATGTTGCCGCGAATGTCTTTCCGCAGGCTGTCGACCGAACCATCCTCGATACCGAAACTCTTCACGAGAGCCTCATCGAGCTCCGGTAGCGAAGCCTCGCGGACCTCGTGGACCAGCACGTCGAAGGTCACCTCCTTTCCGGCCAGGTGCTCGGCCTGGTATTGCTCTGGAAAAGTGACCGCCAGGGTTCGCTGGTCGCCAGCGACAACGCCGACAAGCTGCGCTTCGAAACCCGGAATCATCGAATTGGACCCAAGCACCAGCGGCGCCTTTTCGGCACTTCCGCCCTCGAAGGCCTCACCATCGAGATGGCCGGTAAAATCGATGACGACCTGATCGGCATCTGCCGCGGCGCGCTCGACAATCACGAATTCGCTGCGCTGCTTGCGCAGGTTGTCGAGCATCTCGTCGACGTCACTGTCCTGGATCTCGACAACAGGGCGTTCTACCTGGATCGAGTCGTTGAAGACCGGCTCGAACTCCGGATAGACCTCGAAGGTCGCCGTGAAACGGAAACCCGTCTCACCCTCCGCTTCTTCTCCGTCGGCAGCGAGCGGCTCGATGTGCGGTGGACCGGCCGGTCGCAGTTTCTCCTGCTGCACGGCATCCTGATAGGAAGTATTGATCAGCGAACCCAGTACCTCGTTGCGCACCGCCGGCTCGAACCGCTTCTTGACGACCTTGAAGGGCACCTTGCCAGGGCGAAACCCGTTCAGTTTCGCCGTCTTGCCGAGGCGCCGCAAGCGCTCGTCAACCGCCGTCTCGATGTCGTCCGACGGCAATGCGACGGTAAGACGCCGTTCCAGCCCTGTCATTGTTTCTACGGATACTTGCATACTGGCCTCATCGTCCTCCGCACACCTGGAAAGTGGCCGCGGAGCACTACTGGAACGGGAATGCGACATGCCGACAAGCACGACGCCGGGAAGCTGGTGCGAAAGGAGAGACTCGAACTCTCACGTCTTGCGACACCGGCACCTAAAGCCGGCGCGTCTACCAATTCCGCCACTTTCGCGCACGGTGTCACGAAGCTTGCGACACAACCCCTTATTATAGCGGAAGCGGGCCGGATACCGGGCCGTCGAGCAGCATTTTAAAGACAGACCGACGAAGGGTATCGGCCGCCGTCAGGGTAGGTGGCAATCCTGGCCGGACGACGGCCCGGAAGACTGCCCTGAAGACTGGCCAGATGATTGGGGTGAACGACGGGATTCGAACCCGCGACCACAGGAATCACAATCCTGCGCTCTACCAACTGAGCTACGCTCACCAGTACAACCATCGTGCCTCGCGCCGCGCCCGACGCTGCAAACTCGTCGCCGCCAAACCCGACACCGCCGGATTCTACCCGAAAGCCAACGTTGTCAGCCGCCCTGGATGGCGCGCCCGGCAGGATTCGAACCTGCTACCCTCGGCTTAGAAGGCCGATGCTCTATCCGCATGAGCTACGGGCGCACGCGTTTCACGCACAGACTCGTCATGCCTCTTTCGACCCGATCGGTCGCGTCCAGACCTCGTTGCACGAACATGGTCGGGGCAGCAGGATTCGAACCTGCGACCCTCTGCTCCCAAAGCAGATGCGCTACCAGGCTGCGCCATGCCCCGCAGGCCCGTGTCAACCCGCGAATGGTACGCCTCTGACTTCGTACCGGTCAATCAATCAGCCGCTTCTTCGATCCAGATGGTCTGAATGGCTTCGAGAATACCCTCGCTGGATTTCTCGGGATCATCATCGAAGCCCTCAAGCGCGACGATCCAGGCGTGCATGTCGGTGAAGCGGACGTACTGAGGGTCGGCATCTTCTCTGGCATCGCAGAGCGCTTCGGCAATCTCGCGAACATCCGTCCACTTCATCAGTGATTCTCCGAGACCATGTTGATCGTGTACTTCGGAATCTCGACGATCAGATCCACGTCGGCGACTATTGCCTGACAACTCAGGCGCGAGTCGGGATCGAGTCCCCAGGCCTTGTCGAGATAGTCTTCCTCCAGTTCATCTGCCTCTTCCAGGCTATCCGCACCTTCGCGCACGTGCACATGACAGGTAGTACAGGCGCACGACTTTTCGCAAGCGTGTTCGATATCGACACCCGCGCTCAGCAGAGCATCGCAGATCGATACCCCCGCAGTCGCTTCGATCCGGGTGCCTTCGGGGCAGATCTCGTGGTGAGGCTTGACGGTAATGGTCGGCATGTCGATTCTTGTTCAGTTAGCTGGAAGTGCGGTTCGGGTGTCTAACCGGTGTTTTTTTCTGTTGTGGGGACCACTGGCTGCGAGGCAGACGAGCCGTCCAGCGAGGCTTCCAGGTCGGCGATGCCGCGACCGGCCATCATGCGCCGGACGCTTGCGTTCATGCGCCGCTCGACGAAGGCTTCACTGCCCTGCTCGAGTGCCTTGACGGCCGCATCGATGGTATCGCGCGCCTCGCCTTCGAGTGCCGACTTCACGTTCTCTGCAAGGGAATCGAGAGCCGTCCGCTCTGTCGGACTGAGGTGCTCGTCGCCATCGGCATCGAGCGCGCTGCCGATCGCCTCAAGCGCACGCCCCGCTTCGACCTTGCTTTCGACCAGAGCACGTCTTTGCATGTCCTCCGGTGCGTGATCCATCGAAGATCGAAGCATGGCTTCGATCTCACCATCGGAAAGTCCGTAGGACGGTTTCACGTCGACACTCGCGACAACGCCGCTTTCTCGCTCCAGCGCGCTGACGGTCAACAGTCCATCCGCGTCGACTTGAAAAAGCACCTGGATGCGCGCCGCACCCGCTACCCGCGGCGGAATGCCCTGTAACTCGAAGCGCGCGAGCGAGCGACAATCGGCCACCAGTTCACGTTCACCTTGAACAACGTGCAGGGCGAGCGCCGTCTGTCCGTCCCGGTAAGTGGTGAATTCCTGCCCACGCGCGACTGGCAGCGTGGTATTGCGGGGAATGACGCGCTCGACCAGTCCACCCATCGTCTCGAGGCCAAGCGACAAGGGCGTCACATCGAGCAGGAGAAGACCATCACCCTCGTTATCGCCTTGGCGATTGCCCGCGAGTACGTCGGCCTGCAGAGCCGCACCGATCGCGACCACCTCGTCGGGGTCGATGTCGGTCATGACATCGCGACCAAAGAATTCCGCGATGCGACTCCTGACCTTCGGTATGCGCGTGGAACCACCGACCATGACGACAGCATCGACGTCATCACGCCGCACGCCTGCATCGCGGAGAACCTGACGACAAGGCGCAAGCGTCCGCGCGACGAAGGGCTCGACAACTACCTCGAACTCGTCGCGAGAAAGCGTCAATGTCATCTCTCGGGAACCCGCCAGCGCATCGCCTGGCCAATCGATCCTGATCTCATCCTCACCGGACAAAGCCTCCTTGGCCGCCCGCGCCACCCGCTTCGCGTCGGCTCTCGCCGCCTCGTCCGGCAAGGCATCGACACCCGCTTTCTCAAGCATCCATTCGACTATCGCATTGTCGATGTCATCGCCTCCAAGTGCCGTGTCGCCTGCGGTCGCCAGCACTTCGAAGACGCCGCGTTCGAGTCGCAGCAGGGAAACGTCGAAAGTGCCTCCGCCGAGATCGTAGATGGCGACGATACCGCGCTCTCCTCGATCCAGGCCGTATGCCACCGCAGCCGCTGTCGGCTCGTTAAGCAATCTGAGAACCTGCAATCCCGCCAGCGCAGCAGCGTCCTTGGTAGCTTGTCGTTGCGCATCATCGAAATAGGCTGGCACCGTGATGACAGCGCCGACGAGCTCACCCCCGAGGGTCTCTTCCGCAGTCTTCTTCAGAGCGCCGAGAAGCACGGCCGAGACCTCGATAGCCGTACGCGAACCGTCAGCGGTCAGGAAGGCGGGTACGCTTGCGCTGCTCTTGTCGAAGCGGTAGTGCTCGGCAAGCCAGGAATCAGCGACCTCGTCGATACCCTTGCCCATGAGTCGCTTGGCCGAACGAATGGTGTCGACAGCAGCGGAAGGTCCGCGCGCTTCTGCCGCATGGCCGACAAGCGGCTCATCGCCCGCACGATAGCTGACGACCGACGGCAGGGACGTCGACCCTTGCGCATCGGCAAGCACCGTCGCTTCGCCGCTCCGCACAGACGCCACCAGCGAGTTGGTCGTGCCGAGATCGATGCCGACCGCCAGCCTGCGCTGGTGTGGAGCATCTGATCGTCCGGGCTCGGCAATCTGCAACAAGGCCACGCCTGACTCCTCCTGTCTGGAACTTGATTTGACTGGAACCGGTTATTCGGATCGTCGTGTCGTGAACAGCAGCCACGTCCGCGGCCACCTGACGGTGGCAGCCTGCCGCCGCCACCCCATCGTGCCGCCTCGCGACCTCTGACCGGGCCTACACGTCCAGCCTGGACTCGGCCTGGTCAGCTTCACGACGCAGCTTGTCGAGGAACTGCCATTGACGTGCTTCCGTTCGTGCGCCAACGGTGTCTCCACCCGCGAATCCAGAAGCAAATCGCGTGGCGATCGTCTGCTCCGTGTCGGCAATCCGGTCGCGAATTCCCTCCAGGGCGCGTTGCGGATCAGACGCCGTCAAGACGCCTTCGAGAGCTTCACGCAATTCCATCTGTTCCATCAGGAACAGAGGATCCATGCGCGTGTCCGTCTCCTCGTCGATATCGACGCCCTCGAGCGACAGCAGATAGACCGCTCGCGCCAGCGGCGAACGCAACGTGGTGTAGGCATCATTGACACGACTGGCGGCCTGCACCGACCACCGACGCTCTGCCTGCGATGACGCGGCAAAACGGTCGGGATGCAAGGCCTGCTGGAGCTCCCTGTAACGACGGGTCAAGGCGGTGCCATCCAGCTCGAATGCCTTCTCGAGCCCGAAGAGCGCGAAGTGATCTGCCGAAAGATCTACCTGCACGGACCGCGCTCACCCTGCATTGCAGCCCGCCTCGCCCGCGCCGACTCAGATTGTGAACGACTCGCCACAGCCGCATTCATCCTTGACGTTCGGATTGTTGAACTTGAACCCCTCGTTAAGCCCTTCCTTCGCGAAATCGAGTTCGGTTCCGTCGAGGTAGACAAGACTCTTTCTGTCGATGATGACCTTGATGTCGTCATTCTCGAAGACCTCATCATTGGCCGCCACCTCGTCGGCGAACTCGAGCACATAGGCAAGCCCCGAGCACCCTGTCGTCCGCACCGCCAGACGCAAGCCAACGCCCTTGCCTCGCTTGTCGAGATATTGCCTGACGCGCTCCGCTGCACGCGGGGTCAAGGTGATGCTCATGCCTTCGGTTCTCCTGCCGACCTTCTCCCGTGAATCAGCTCTGTCAGCCTGCCGCCGCTTCGATCGGCGCCTCGACGCTCTCGCCACGCTTTGCCCGTATGTCGGCAATGGCAGCAGCGATGGCGTCCTCGGCAAGAACAGAGCAGTGGATCTTGACCGGCGGCAACGCAAGCTCATCGGCGATGTGCTTGTTCCTGATGGCCGCCACCTCGTCCAGAGTCTTGCCTTTCACCATCTCTGTCACGAGGGAGGATGAGGCAATCGCCGAGCCGCAACCGTAGGTCTTGAACTTGGCGTCTTCGATGAGACCGTCCTCTCCGACCTTGATCTGCAGTCGCATGACATCACCGCACGCAGGTGCGCCGACCATGCCCGTGCCGACATTCGGATCATCCTTGTCGAGAACGCCGACGTTGCGCGGGTTTTCGTAGTGGTCCAGTACCTTGTCGCTGTAAGCCATGTGTGTCTCCGATTGCCTGATCTGATGAGATGAGATGTGTGCTGTCGTACTTGTCTGCTGCTGCTAGTGCGCCGCCCACTGCACCGAGTCGAGATCTATCCCTTCCTTGTGCATGTCCCAAAGTGGGGACAACTCTCGTAATTTCTCGACCGCCTCACGCACTTTCACGACGGTGAAATCGACTTCCTCCTCGGTTGTGAACCTGCCCATGGTGAAACGAATCGAGCTGTGGGCCAGTTCATCGTTGCGACCGATCGCACGAAGCACGTAGGACGGCTCGAGGCTCGCGCTGGTGCAGGCGGAACCACTCGATACCGCGATGTCCTTCAGCGACATGATGAGACTCTCGCCTTCGACGAAGTTGAAACTGATGTTCATGTTGCCCGGCACTCGCTGCTCCATGTCACCGTTGAGGTAGATCTCTTCCATGTCCTTGACGCCGTCCCACAGACGCTGTTTGAGGCCATGCAGGCGTTCGTTCTCGGCACCCATCTCTTCATGGGCAATGCGAAACGCCTCGCCCATGCCGACCAGCTGGTGCGTCGCCAAAGTGCCTGACCGCATGCCCCGCTCGTGCCCGCCACCGTGGATCTGCGCTTCGAGCCGCACCCGCGGCTTGCGGCGGACATACAGCGCGCCAACACCCTTCGGGCCGTAGACCTTGTGGGCACACAGCGACATCAGGTCGACTTTCATGGCGTCGACATCGATCGGCACCTTGCCCGGGCTCTGGGCCGCGTCGACGTGGAAGACGATACCGCGCTCACGACAGATCTCGCCGATTGCCTCGATATCCTGGATGACACCGATCTCATTGTTCACATGCATGATGGAGACGAGGGTGGTGTCTTCACGCAACGCAGCCTTGAAGGCATCGAAGTCCAGCAGGCCATCGTCCCTGGGATCGAGATAGCTCACTTCGAAGCCTTCACGCTCGAGCTGTCGGCACGTATCCAGAACAGCCTTGTGCTCGGTCTTCATGGTGACGATGTGCTTGCCCTTCTTGCGATTGAACTGTGCTGCACCCTTGATCGCGAGGTTGTCCGACTCGGTGGCGCCCGACGTCCAGACGATTTCACGAGGGTCGGCCCCGAGTACCATCGCGACATTCCGGCGCGCTTCCTCGACCAGCTCCTCGGCTTGCCACCCGAACGGGTGTGAACGCGACGCCGGGTTACCGAAGACACCTTGATTGGTCAGGCATTCGGCCATTCGACTGGCTACCCGCTCATCGACCGGGGTGGTGGCGGAGTAGTCCATGTAAATCGGTACGTTCAGCGAACTCACTTTGCTATTCCTCGCATTCGGTTGTCGTCGTGTCGGTTGACGTTCATGCACCCTGAGCTTTCATGCACCCTGTTCGATACGTCGCTCGAGCAGAATCTGATCTTGCCGCGCTGAAACACTTTTCACCCTTTGCCTGTCGATCAGGTCCTGCAGGGAAACACCGCTGAGAAATTCTTCGATCTGGGCACTGAGACCTTCCCAGAGATCGTGGGTCAGACAGCGACCATGGCTATGACAATTCTCGCGACCCGCACACTGGGTCGCGTCTACCGATTCGTTGACGGCGACGATGATGGACGAAACCACGACCTTGTCGAGCGAACGCGCCACCCGGTAGCCTCCCCCCGGCCCTCTGGTGCTGGTTACCAGACCGTGGCGACGCAAGCGCGAGAACAGCTGCTCCAGGTAGGACAGCGAAATCTCCTGCCTGGCCGAAATCTCGGCAAGTGAAACCGGCCGCTCGGACGCATGCAAGGCCAGATCAAGCATGGCCGTGACGGCGTAGCGGCCTTTGGTCGTCAACTTCATGTCGGCCCTCGATGCTTCACGAGATGACAAGACTTTCTCATATCCGACCAAATTAGTCAAGAATTACGCCGGTTTGTTATACGGGCAACGATGTAGCCCGTGCGTCGCTCTAACCGACCGCTCAACAGCAGCCGGTTCCCGTCGCCCGTTTCTCACGACGCTCTGACGGATTGGCAGCGGCATTGGCTTCGGAATCGGCCTCTTCCTGCAACGCCGCCAGCTGTGTTCGCAATCGACCGACGTCGCGCCGCAGGGCTTCCAGCTCAAGCGCAACCGGATCCTCCGTCGCCGCTTCCGGCACACCGTAAGCATCGAAAGCGGGCCGGACGAGACGCTTCTCGGTGTTGGCTCGCACCAGCTCGAGACAGCGCTGGTCGGCATCACGACAACGGACGACGTGCGCGGGGACGCCGACAACCGTCGCGCCTTTCGGCACGGACTCGAGAACAACCGCATTGGAGCCGACGCGAGCATCGTCCCCGACCTCGAAGGGGCCGAGGATCTTGGCACCAGCGCCAACCACGACGTTGTTGCCGAGCGTCGGGTGGCGCTTACCTTCATCGAGGGTACGACCCCCCAGCGTAACACCCTGATACAGCGTGACATCATCACCGATTTCAGCCGTTTCTCCGATCACCACACCGGTGCCGTGATCCACGAAGAAGCGGCGCCCGATACGGGCTGCAGGGTGAATCTCGATGCCGGTCAACCAACGACCGAGCGTCGACAGGAACCGCGGCGCCCAGCGCAAGCCACGCGTCCACAGGCCGTGATTGATCCGGTGCAAGAGAAGTGCGTGCAATCCGGAATAGCAGGTCAGCACATCGAACAGGTTCCGCGCAGCGGGATCCCGATCGAAGATGCAGGCCACGTCCTCCTTCAAAAGCTGCCACATGACGGCCTCCCGTCAATTCCCACTAATGAGGTCGGACATTATACGCGCATAGACGTTACGCAGGTCGCCGACCGGGTCGACGACGGGCTACCGCACAGGCCGTCGACGCCCGCCTTCGACCGCCGTCAGCAGTCCCCGCAGGATGGCCAGTTCATTGACGTTCGGTCGGCTGCGCTCAAAATAGCGACGTACCCGGCGGCGCAACTGTCGCGGTTGATCGGGATCAAGGAATCCGCTGTCGATCATTACACGATCGAGATGCCCGAAAAAGTGCTCCATGTCAGCGCTGCTGGCCGGCAGGTGCTCGGCCTTGAACGGTGCCGCAGGTGGAGTCGTCGGGACGTTTTCGAGCGCTTGTGAGAACTCATAAGCGACGACCTGTACCGCGCTACCCAGGTTGAGCGAGCTGAATTCGGGATTACAGGGAATGCGTAGTTGACGGTTGCACAAATCGAGCGCGTCGTTGTCGAGCCCGGACCGCTCTTGCCCGAACAGAACGGCGACTCGAAGCGGGTCGTCTGTCGGCGCAACGGTCTTTGCCAATGCACGCAGGGACTCACCAATTTCACGGGCGGTGAGAATCGGTACCGAGATCTCGCGACGCCGGGCGCTCGTGCCGATCACATCCCGGCAATCGGCGACCGCCTCGGCAACTGTCGCGAAGGTCGTGGCGCGCTGCAGGAGATCGTCGGCACCAGAGGCACGAGCATTGGCCGCCGCGTCCAGATGGTCACAGGGATCGACGAGCCGCAGCTCCTCGAAACCCATGGTCTTTATGGCACGAGCCGCCGCGCCGACGTTGCCCGGATGGGTCGTGCCGACCAGTACAAAGACGATAGAGAGCTTCATCGTGACGACGATATCTCCGATCGAGCAGTTTCGCCACCGCGGAGTACACTGACGCTGACTCCCCTACCCGGCTTATCTACTGCTCATGCACCCGATGCTCAACATCGGCATTCGTGCCGCTCGCGCGGCCGGAAAAGTCATCACCCAGAACGTCGATCGTGTCGACACGCTGAAGATAGACAAGAAGCAGCGCAACGACTTCGTGACCGACATCGACCGCAAGGCCGAGGCGGACATCATCGCGGTGTTGCGACGCGCCTACCCGGATCATGCGTTTCTCGGCGAAGAGTCGGGACTCTCGGGCGACGAAGGTGCGGAATACCGCTGGATCATCGATCCGCTCGACGGCACCACGAACTTCTTGCACGGTCTGCCGCATTTCAGCGTATCCATCGCTTTGCAGAAACAGCAGCGCCTGTTCCAGGCCATCGTCTATGACCCGATGCGACAGGAGCTGTTTACCGCGGGCAAGGGTGAAGGGGCCTACCTGAACAGCAAGCGGATTCGCGTCGCCAAGACGGCGCATCTCGACGGTGCCGTGCTGGGCACCGGATTTCCGTACCGGGATGGCAAGGATCTGGATTTCTACCAGGAGAGCCTGAGGCAATACACGGAACAATCAGGCGGAATCCGGCGCATGGGGTCAGCGGCGCTCGATCTTGCCTGGCTCGCGGCCGGTCGGCTGGACGGAATCTGGATCAGTGGCGTTCAGGCCTGGGATGTTGCTGCCGGTGGCCTGCTGGTGCGCGAGGCAGGGGGACTACTGAACGATTTCGATGGCGGCGATGACTGGCTATCGCGCGGCGAGGTGGTTGCCGCCACGCCAAGGGTTCATCACGAAATGCTGCAAATCATGAAGCCTCTTTCCAAGGCTCGGGGGGCGAACGCGAAAAACGCCGGCTGATGGCGTCGCTGACGATCAGCCGGTAGCCCTCGAGCTACCGGCTGCCGTCTCGCAAAACGCGGTCAGGAGTCGCCCTCACTCCGCCAGACCGGATAGTCATCCAACATGCTTTGCCCTTCGAAGGGCTTGCTGACACCTTGATGGCACGTGGCGCAGTTGGCTTTGGGCGCGTCTCCCAATGCACCGAGTCGATACTCTGGATAAGTCGGTCCCAACGGCTCGAGATACTCGTTGTTCAGCGACTTCACCATTTCCAGACCGTGCCAGGCCGTCGTGCGCGCCGGTGGGGCTTGCTCCCAGGAAGTGAATGCTCGGGTGTTGTGGCAGTACGTGCAATTGACGCCGAGCGACTCCGACATGTGCACCATCAGGGAATAGGTGTTCTCGGTGTCCTGCGTGCTGCTCTCGTGCCGCGCATCGCCAGCCTGCGGAAGCGCCGTCTGCGAGATCACGCGAATGGCCTCGGGTTCGCCGGTCAGGTAGCGCGAGAACGGGTCACTCAACATTGACGTCGAACCCACGTTCATGGCCGCATGGTTCTGTTGATAACTCTTCGCCGATAGCCCGCCAGCCGTCTTCGGCCCATCTTGCTCGAACCATATGTTGGTCGGCACGATATTTCCACGATGACAGGTCAGGCAGGTCACACCGGTATCACCGACATGCGGCTTCCAGGTGCTGTTCAACGCCTGCGTCATTTCCATCATGCGGCGCGAGACCACCTTGGTGTAGATGCCATCGTCAGCAAAATTGTTACCCACGTGACAATAGGTACAACCCTCCTCCGGTGAGACCCAGGCAGTTATCGCCGTCATCGTGCGAGTGAATTCCTGGACGCTGAGATCGCCAAGCACCTGCACGTTCTGATAGACATCGCCAGCTCTCGGTGAGCCTTCCGGACTATCGACTGCGGGGATGGGTTCGGGCAGTCGGTTCAATTCCGTCAGCGCCTCCGTGATTTCGGGGTTGCTGATCTGCATCAGACCCACGCCGCGATAGCCGGTCTGCTCCGTCTCCATCGGCGGAGCTTCCCAGCAACCCTGTAACAAGACCGCACTCGCGATCAGAGCCAATGTCTGCTGGCGCATGAGCACGCTCATTTCGCACCCCCAAGAGACAGTGCCGGATCGACCGACGGTGGATAGACGTCCGGATAGGCGGGCGCAATGCCGTGCTTCACACCCCAGAGATACCAGTTGTCGACGACCGTTCCGGTCAACAGGATGCCGATACCGCCGGTGATCGGGCACAGCACCGCAAACCACCAGGCCCATCGGTGAATGGATTCCATCGTCGCGTTGAAGCCCATCGTCCAGCGCCAGAAGAGCGCCGCTCGCTCGGTCGCCGTGCCTCTATCGGTGATCTGTTCGATCTCGCGCTCACCACCGTATCGACCCACGGCCAGGATGGTTGCCCCGTGCATCGCGAAGAGTACGGCCGAGCCGTACAGGAAGGTGATGGACAACATGTGGAAGGGGTTGTAGAAGAGGTTGCCGTAGCGGATCGAGAACGCGGCCGTCCAGTCAAGGTGGGGAAAGATCCCGAACGGTACGGCTTCACTCCAGGAGCCCATCAGCAAGGGACGGATGTAGCCGAGCACGAGAAACAACCAAATGGCAGCCGCAAAGGCCCAGGGAATGTGATAGCCCATCTTGAGCGCGCGGGCGCGCAGATAGATGCGCGTCCACCAGAGCAGGATGGAAGCTGTCAGGAAGAAGCCTGCCAGCAACCACCAGCCGCCTTCGGCCATCGGCGGTATGGCAAGCCCGTAACCCGGCACCGGCGGCTCGAGAGCGAGCCAGAACAATTGCCGAACGAACTGCACCGGATCCCAGTTGACCGACGCGAGCATGTTCAGGCCGATGATCTCGAACGCGATGACCCCGCAGACGATGGCCAGCATGCCGGTATAACCGAGATAGAAGGGCCCGATCTGCGCGTTGCCGATCATTCCCACCCAACGATTCAGGAAAGGCTTGCCCTTGCGCTCCCGTTGTCCGCGATCTACCGGCACCCCCGTTTCGACGGGGCCATAGATCTGAACCTGGGTAAAGACATTCTGATATTGGCGCATGATCGTCCCCTTAGCTCCAGATCGGAAGTTCAAGCCACCAGTTCCACCATTCCGGCCAGCCTCGTGTCCAGAAGGGTCCGCTGATGATGATGCAGATGGCACTCCAGAAGGATGCGCTGACCGCGAGGAACGTGCCCAACCGGTGGATACCCAGTGTACCGATGGAATAGCCGATGATGTCCCTGAAGTAGGTGTCTTCGTGTTCCGGCGTCTTCACCGTTTCGCCCTCCGGCGGGTTGGTTGCCGAGAGCACCAGGCCACCGTGCAGCGACAATGCAAGCACAGTCGTGAAGAAGAAGCTGACTGCCAGCATGTGTGCCGGGTTGTAGTGAAAATGCAGAAACTGATACCCGACATTCGAAACCCAGTCGAGGTGGCTGAGAATGCCGTACGGGAATCCGTGACCCCAAGCGCCCAGCAGAACAGGTCGGATGACGACCAACGCAATGTAGGCGAAGATCGCGAACCCGAAAGCAATGGGAATGTGATAACCCATGCCGAGCTTGCGCGAAATTTCTGCTTGCCGCAGCGCCCACGAACAGAATGCACCCACGGCGCATATCGTGATCAATTGCCAGAGACCGCCTTCCCGCAGTGGCGCGAAGGCAAGTCCATATTCGATATCAGGCGGCGCGATATTGATGCGCCAGACGTTCCAGGTATCTCCGAGGGAAGCCCCGTAGAAGATCAGCAATGTTCCCACGGCTGAGAAGAAAATCGTCGTGACACCAAAGAATCCTACGTAGAACGGCCCGACCCAGAAGTCGAACAGATCGCCGCCGATGAGAGTGCCACCACGCACGCGATACTTCCTTTCGAAATTCAACATCGCCATAGTTCGGTAACCCTCGAAGAGCGGCGGAACGGATTGGTCAAGTCAGGACTTCTCGAAGATCGGCCGACAGGCCTCGACAGGATTTGGATCTGATCCCTGTCGACAGGCCCACCAGCCATCTCGTTCTGCCTGGATCAGCCTTTAAGTGTCGGCTCGATCATTTCGACAACGCTTCCAGCATCCGAAACGGCGGCAGCCGCCGGACCGTCAAGCCAGTTGAACCTGTCGGTACTCAACAGGATGAAGTGGATGACAATTGCCAGGACAAACAGGAAAACAGCAAGGCCGACTAGCGCCCGGCGGGGATCGAACAACATCCAAATGCGCCACATAGTCTTTTCCTCTCCAGTTAGACGAGATAGGTCACGGCGGTGGATATCTGCTCCACGGCATCGTTCATCAGCGAGTAGCCTTCCTCACCCGGAAGCCACGGACGCCACAACCAGACGAGGAAGTGTGCGACGACAGCGATACCGGTGAAAAAGAGAAAACTCGTAATGAAGATCGCGTGAAACTCGCGTGCCTCATTAGGGGTCAGCCCGGTTGGCGAACCACCTGCTTGGTCTTCACTCATGGTGCCTCTCCTATAAACGGCCTTGCGGCCTGCATGGCGCGCTTTGCGCCGTATTAAGCGCCGAGGCAAGCCGCGGCACAGACATCCATCCCGACGCAAGCGCTGGATGAAATTCGGATATTTCTTGCAATGAATCGGTGCTCAACAACGAATCACTGGCTCTGAAAGACGTAGGGGACGCTGCTGTTGGCAGCCGCACGTGCTTCGCTCAAGGGTGAACTGCGTGGCCCGTAACGCTCGTCACTGTCGCGCACAAAGCTGAGCGAGATGACATACCAGACCGAACCTGCAACGAGAAAGATGAGGAAGGCGAGCGCGTAGATGAGTCGGTATTCGACGGAATTCTTGCGCATTGGCGCTTGAGCCTGCGATCGGGCTCGTCTGTTCAACATGTTTACCGTGATGTTTTGCATGACGCTACTTCCTCAGTGGACCTTCTCGTTCAACAGGGCATTCGCGGCAACGTGTGCTGCTGTGACGCGATCTGACGCATCAGCTCGAGCCGCGTGCTCGCTCCTGTCGCGTATGGTCTTTGCGGCCGAGATCCGGACCAGAACGGGTTGCAGTTCAACCAGCTCGTCCAGCATCTGTCGGGCATCGTCGTCCCACGCCAGGTCGGGCAGCAGCCTGCTCGGCGTGGCGCTCCTTTCGCGATCGAGTTCGGTGCCGATCGGCAGGATCTCGAAAAGCATGTCGAACAGGGCGTTACAGACCTCTTGCATGAGCCAGGCTGCACCGGCATATCCCATGAAAGGTGTGCCAGTGTGGCGACGTATCGCCGTGCCCGGAAAAGACGCCGGGATATAGACCGCCTTCGAGCCGACTTCCGCGAGATACATGCGTTCGTTGTAGCTACCGAAGATCATCAGCGGAGTGTTCTTTTGAACCTGCTCGCGGACATGCTCGTTATCGGTCTTGACTCCCGGCGTACGTGACACCGCGAAGTTACAAGGCAAGCCCATTTCGTCAGAGAGAAAACGTTCCAGACCGCGTGCGTAGGTGTCGTGTGCGACGACGCCGAAACTGGCGGTCGCGAAGAAATCCTGCGTGACTGAACGCCAGAGATCCCAGAGCGGTTTGATCGTGGTGTGCTTTTCCTGTTCGATGAAGGGCTCCGGATCGAGTCCCGTCAGCTCCCCGAGCTTGCGCAGGAAGCGGGTCGTGCTGTGCAGACCGATCGGCGCTTGCAGATAGGGCCGTTCCAGCGCTTCACACAACAAGCGACCGTATTCGCGAAACAGACAGATGTTGACGTCTGCCTGAGCAAGATTACGAACATCGGCCAGATGCGACCCGAGTGGGAAAGTCATGTTCACTTCACAACCGATGCCTTCGACAAGGCGGCGGATCTCAGCGAGATCGGACGGCATGTTGAATTGCCCGTACATCGGCCCGATCAGATTGACACGTGGCTTCTCCCCCTCTCTCGCCTTTCTCGCAGGCACCTTCTTCGACCCGAATTCGGTCCACAGCCAGTTAATTGCGCGATCGGCGCTCTGCCACTGATCCTCGTCGATGGTGCGCGGCAGGAAACGGAGAATCCCGGTGCCTTCAGGAGTCACGCCGCCGCCGATCATCTCGGCGATGGAACCGGTGACGACGACCGCCGGCAGATCCGGGTCAAGCGTCTGGTGCGCACGGCGCATGGCTTTTTCGGTGCCATCCTGACCCAGTTCCTCTTCACCGAGGCCGGTGACGACGATCGGCAATTCGTGCGGTGGCAAGCCGTCGGTATAATGCAACACCGAGGTCACTGGCAGATTCTCGCAACCCACAGGACCGTCAATGATGACTTGCAGCCCCTTGATTGCCGTGAAGGCGTAGACCGCACCCCAGTAGCCACCTGCCCTGTCGTGATCGAGTACCAGCATCAGCTTGTCGCCGTGCTCTTGCGCTGGCTCGCCTGCTTCGCAAGCTTCTTCGCGAATTGCGCCTTGTATTCCGGCCGCAGCTTCGGCACCGATTCCCAGATGCCGGCGTTATCGCCCTCACCGACACCATCAAAGAAGGCGCGCATGTCTTCCGATCGCTGCCGGTTCGCCAGTGCCGCGTTGATGACCTGGGCAATCGAACCTGCACCTGCCACACCCATCAACGGGCGCGCAGAGATGAGGTTGGTAAAATACAGCGACGGAATGGCTTGCCGCTTGGCCTCCTGCACGAGTGGCGTGGTGCCGATGGCGAGATCCGGACCGAATTCCTGGAGTGCCTGCAGGTCGTCTTCGAGAGAGGCCCGAAACTTCACCTTGACGCCCTTGCTTTCAAGCCACTCGGCGTCGGCTCGCGACCAGGGCGTGGCCGGGCAGGCAGACCCGACGTAGTGAACCGTCGCACCACTCTCGATGGCCAGTCGTGCGACCAGCGGTTCTGAACCTTCATAGCCCGAGATGTTCAATCGCGCCTTGATGGGCGACGCATCGAGTGTCTGCCGGATCATCGGCAGAACGGTGTCCTTGGCGTTGCCGATCTTCGCCGCCGCCACGCCGCATTCCTCACCGATGGCATCGAGCCAGTCAGCCGTGCCATCGCAGCCGACGGGCGCCGACCCGATGACCGCTCGTCCGGCTTTCTCGAATTCGCGCACCGATGCGGTGTAGAAAGGATGCAAGGCCGCCACCGCCGCGCAGTCGAGTGCGGTATAGAGTTCACGCCATTCTCGCGTCGGCACCACAGGCCCTACCGCAAGCCCGAGCGGATCGAGCAACATGCCGATACCGATCGGATCTGCCGGGAACAGTTCGCCCAGCAACGTGATCGTGGGTCGGTCTTCCTTGCGGTTTGCCGGTGCCGCCACCGGCCCCTGTTCGACCTCGCGTCGCGCATAGCCGAGCATGGCGCCTGCCAGCACATCCTTGGCCTCGGCATGTGTCGGAATACCGAAACCTGGAACATCTATGCCGACGATGCGGACGCCATTGATCTGATCCGGCAACAGATCGAGTGGAACACCCGAGGCAGTCGGTACACACAGGTTGGTGACGATGATCGTGTCGTACTTGTCCGGATCGGCGAGCTTGATGACGGCTTCGCGAATGTCCTCGAACAACTTGCCTGTCACCAGGGTTTCGGAATCGAAGGGCACATAGCCGACGGTACGTCGTGCACCGTAGAAGTGCGAGGTAAAGGTCAGGCCGTAGACGCAACAGGCACTGCCGGAAAGCACCGTTGCCGTGCGTTGCATGCGCAAGCCGACCCGCAAGGATCCAAAGGCGGGACACATGCTTTGCGGCTGATCATGTGGACCGACCGGATAGTCGGCCGCATAACGATCCAGGGTCTCCGACTTGCCCGCAGCCTCGGCCGCGGCACGCATCGTGTCGTTGCCGCCATGACAGCCACCCGCCACGAATTCGACCGGAACCGCCTCTGCTTCGTCGACTGACCGGGGCTTCTCGTCGCTCATCTCAGGCCTCGTCGTAGATGACTTCGAGCGACGGTTTCTCGAGAAAGGACTTGCCGCAGAGATCGGCAATCGTTGCCGGGGTCATCGGTACCCGCACCTCATCGCTGTCTTTCGCGAAAAGGCCGAGCAGCTCGTCCTGCGACAACGGCGTCGGGTGTTCCGGCTTCGAGGTCTCGATGCTGTCGGCGAGCGAGCCGAAAAGCGAACCCCAGGCACTGTCGGGATGTCCGATGATTTCGTAGGACGCGCTCTTGCGACGAATATCGTCATCGGCCGGTATGGACGACAGGATCGGTATGCCTACCGCGCTCGCGAAGGAATGCGCCTCGCCCGTACCGTCGTCCTTGTTGACGACCATTCCCGCAACACCGACGTTGCCGCCGAGCTTCCTGAAATACTCGACCGCCGAACAGACGTTGTTGGCAACATAGAGAGACTGCAGGTCGTTGGAACCGACGACGATGACCTTCTGGCACATGTCGCGGGCGATGGGCAAACCGAAACCGCCACACACCACATCACCGAGGAAGTCCAGCAGGACATAGTCAAAGTCCCACTCGTGAAAGCCGAGTTTCTCCATCAACTCGAACCCATGGATAATGCCGCGCCCGCCGCAACCCCGGCCGACTTCCGGTCCACCCAGTTCCATCGCATACACGCCGTCGCGAATGAAGCAGACGTCTCCAATCTTGACTTCCTCGCCCGATTGCTTGAGGCGAGAAGACGTCTCGATGATCGTCGGACAGGCGCGACCACCAAAGAGCAATGACGTCGTATCGCTTTTCGGATCGCAGCCGATCAGCAGCACCTTCTTGCCTTGCTGCGCCATCATGTAGGAGAGGTTGGCGAGCGTGAAGCTCTTGCCGATACCACCCTTGCCATAGATAGCGATGATCTGGGTCTCTTTCGTCACCTCGCCGGTGTGGACGGCATCCGGTTCGACCTCGGCTTCGGCGCGCAACTGACTGGCCATCGTCGAAATGGAATCAACGGATACGGTATGCGTGCTCATGCTTCACTCCAGTCGAGCACCATCTTCAGGCACTCCTTGTCATTGAATGCCTGCGGATAAGCCTCTTCAGCCCGCTCGACTCGATGTCGATGCGTGACGAGACCATCCAGCGATAGTGCTTCCGCGTTGATCAGTGACTGCACCAGTTGCAGATCTTCCGGCAGCCATTGCGCGGCGATACTCAGCCGGGCCTCGCGCATGAAGGCCGGTGGAAACGTGAACGAGACGGGTTCGCTGTAGAAGCCACCAAGGACAAGCTCGCCACCGCGCGCGAGTCGTGCGATCAGCGTGTCGAAGAGATCACCCCCCGCGCCACTGACATCACAGATGCGCCGATAGTCGCGACGCTGGTCGTCGCTTTCGTCGATTACCGCGTAGCCCGCAGCGCCGGCGCGACGGCTCGCATCTCGCTCCCAGACGACCGGGGGCGCGGCACCGACGGCGACACAGATCCGGCCTAGCAGACGACCCAGCGTGCCGTGCCCGACGATCAGATCAGGTGCCTGGTCGCGCGCCCCGGACAAGCTGATCGCTTGCCCCTGACGGTCGCGATGGAGATTGTGAGTCAGTATGTGCATGGCCGTGCCCGCCAACGCCAGCAACACGCCCTGTTCACTCGGCAGATTGCCGGTCACACTGCTGCGCGCTTCCGGCACGACCAGCAGCGAGGCTGATGCACCGAACAGACCGCGCAATTCCGGCCCGAAGCAAGTGGCACCAGGAACGAATACGCGTGTGCCGACTGTCGTGCTGCAATTCGCGCCAGCGGCGACAACCTTGCCGACCGCTTCGTAGCCGGGAACCAGCGGATACCCCAGTCCCGGAAATTCCGGCATGCGCCCTTCCCAGAGCAATTTCTCGGTGCCGGTGCTGATGCCACTACATTCCGTCTGCACCAGCAAGTCATCGTCACCAGCAACATCCAGGTCGACATCACGGATCGCGAGTCTCCCTGGCGCTTCGAAGACGACGGCACGGCTGGTCGTGACAGAGTGTGTGGTCGACACTGTCATGAGGCGCGCGCCACCAGCATCCTGACCAGCATGGGTAGGTGGGTTCGAACTTCGTTCGCCCGTTCGAAACCGGCCCTGGACAGCAGCGCCTCCAGTTCATTCGGCGTGCGTGGCTTGCCACGACCCATGGCGTGCAGGTAGAGACCGAAATAGGCATCGGAGGCCGGATCTCCCACCCGCTCGACAGCCATCGGTTCGGCCAGTAACAGAGTGCCGCCCTGCGGCAATGCCGCACGGCAGCGTCCAAGCAACTGCAGCACTTCGTCGTCGTCGTGATCGTGCACGACCCGGATCAACGAGACAATGTCGGCCCCGCCAGGCAGGGCATCCTTAAACATGTCTCCACCGATTCGCTCGATTCGCTGAGCACCATCACGCTGGCCAATACCGGCAGCAGCTCCACCGGCTTCTGCGCGAGCAACCACGGCGGGCAGGTCGAACAACACCAGGTCGAGATCAGGCGCACTCTTGCCGACGGCGCGCAGGAAGGCACCGTCACCACCGCCAACATCCACCAGACGCTGGTGCGCGCGCAACGGATAGCTTTCGATGATCTGCTCGGCGACCATCGCCTGCGAGGCACTCATCAACTCGGTGTAGGGCTGTTTGCCGGGATCGGCCGCATGCCCGTTCGAGTAGTCCCAGAACTTCGACAGCAGCGTCTTGTCGTTGTTGCCCCGAAGCAACGCAACCGGATCGTTCAGATCACGATAGAAGAATGCATGGTGCTGAACCATGCTCGACACACCGGGGTTGGCGAGCATCGCAGCGCCATGCACACCGAGACCGATTTTGCCGGACGGGCGCTGCTCGAGCAGTTTCAATGAAATCGCCGAGCGCAGCAGCACATCGAGTGCTTCCCGGTCGAGTCCCACCTTGCGGCCGATCGCGTCGCGATTCAGTGGACCGTCCTCGAGCAAGTCGAACAACGAAAGCTCGACACAGGAGGAAAGCACCTGCGAGTAGACAAAGCCTGCGCAAAGATCGAACAGCTCGCGGGCGCGTCGTCGGGCAATGTAGCGCGTCAGGGGACTGCGCCTTGCCCAACGATGAAATCGCGGATCGGCAAGCTTGCGGTTCCGCCAGGCGAACCAACGGTCACTCATCGACGGCTGCACGACGTCTGTGCTGTCGACACTCACGCCGTCGTTGCGCTCCGTCGCGGCCATGCAGGAACTGCTTGCCGACTCACGCAGCACTGCGATCAAGCTCCTTCGGAAGGAATCTTCTGGCTTCCTGGCGAATGGTTTCGCGAAGCGTCGCCGGTGCGACACAGTCGGGTAGTGTTTCGATCAACTCGTCGATCATCTGCCTGAGACGCCTGGCTGCCTCATCGACACCCAGGTCATTGACGATATTGGGGCGACCGAGACTGGCGTCGACACCAACAGGCTTGCCGCACTGTTCAGTAGTGCCCAGTACATCCGAGAGATCATCAGCGACCTGGTATGCGGCGCCCAATCGACGACCAGTCATGCGCCACTCCTGTCGATTCGCACCTGCACAGATGGCACCCAGTTCGACGGCAGCCTCGAACAGTGAACCGGTCTTCGCGGCGTGGTAGGTGCTGACATCGATGGCCGGCTCGGCTTCCCAGGCTTGACCAGCGGTTATGCCGCCTGCAGACCCCGAGTGACGTGCCAGGCAACTCACCAGTTCGACGCAGCGCGCCGGATCGTTGTCGCCACTCGTCATGACGTCGAAACTGCCGACGATCAACGCATCGGACGCGAGAATGGCGAGCCCCGAACCGAAGGCGGCGTGGACCGAAGCACGACCCCGGCGCGTGTCGGCCGCATCGAAACACTGCAGATCGTCTTGTATGAGAGACGCGCAATGGAGCATTTCAACAGCCGAGGCGGCCCGGCCAGCCAGCGAATCGGAGACCGATCCACAGGCATCGGCTACCGCGAAAACAAGTCGAGGTCGCACTCGAGCCCCACCGGGGAACAATGTGTACTCGATGCAGGAGGTCAGCTTCGGAGGCGTGTTTGCACTGACCAGCGATGTCATCGCCTTGCTCAGTGACTGTTCTACCCGTGCTACTGCCGTCATCTGCCGCTCCTCGATCAGTGAGTGTCAGAATAATCTGACATACTGAACGTGTCAACTACATCGGACAACTTTTCTCGTGCCTTTCAATCCCTTCGACGCCGCCGTCGAAAACGACGGATATCACTGGTGGTATGTCGATGCGATCAGCGATGACGGCCGTCAGGCCGTGACGGTCATACTCTTCGTAGGCAGCGTTTTCTCACCCTATTACGCGCGGGCTCGACGTCGTGGCCGCGGCTTGCCCGAGGAGTACTGCGCGTTGAATGTCGCGCTCTACGGCGATCGCGGACGCTGGTGCATGACAGAGCGAAGTGCCCGCAGCGTTACGCGCACGGACCGGCGCTTCCGGATCGGCCCGAGCGAGGTGACTCGTGAGGATGACAGACTGACATTCCGTATCGAAGAATGGGCCGTGCCCTGGCCGCTTCGCGTTCGCGGCACGATCGAGGTTAAATTGCCGGCGAACCTGCCCGTCTCGGGCCAGTCACTCGATCGGGAAGAACGACACTGGTGGCAGATGCTCGCGCCGCACACCCGTGTTCACGTCAACATGGAAAGACCCGGCTCGAACTGGCACGGCAATGCCTACGTCGACTGCAATTGGGGCACAGCACCCTTGTCCGATGCCTTTCGCTCGTGGCAGTGGTCGCGGGCACATCTGGCCGATGGATCCACTGTCGTGCAATACGACGTGGTGACCCGGGCAGGGGACGCGACGTCCAATACCCACCGGATCGGCGCGCAAGGTGAGTACGCCCCCTTCGATGGACTCACGAAGCGAGTCGATCTGGAGCGCGCTCGTTACTGGCGAATGGCTCGCCATACCCGTAAGGATCCGTTGTCAAGCATCGACAACCTCAAGACCCTGGAAGATTCGCCGTTCTACTCACGAAGTCGCTTCGACACGTCGATCGATGGATTGCAAGCTCACTGCATTCATGAGAGCCTCGATCTTGAACAGTTCGACAGGCGCCGGGTACAGATCCTGCTGCCCTTTCGAATGCCGAGAAACACGCTGGAGACTAACTGATGATCTGGATTGCAACGATTTTCATGCTCATCGTGTTCGTGCACTTGTTGCGACAGGCGATGGCTGAAAAACGCTTGTACGAGGAAGGCGTGGATGATGCTGCAATGGCCGCCGACGAGGGTTTGCTTGCCTCTGCGGTCAGTTACTTCCGGGTTGACCCAGGCGACGGTACGGCCTCGATCACGGGCGACAATTCGCGCTTCGGTCGCGCTGTTGCCAAGGTTCAGAGCAAGACGGAAGGGCTTGGCGAGCGCTTCGAGCGCAAGAAGAATGACATCCTGAACCGTGACGACGAGTCGACCTTGTTCGGCCGTGCCGTGAACAAGGTGAGTGAGAAGAGTGAACAATTGGGGCAAAAGCTCGACGCCAGGATGGACGCTGCACGGAACAAGGGTGCCGATGCCAGCGGCGGCATTGCGTCGGAGGACACGCTCATGGGGCGTGTTGCACAGCGCGTTACCGGCATGGGGGAAAAGTTTGACGCGAAAATCAAGGAAAAGGTCGCCGCGTCGACCTCGATGTCTGGCGAAGGCAGCTTCATGGACAAGATGACGCGCCGCGTATCCAGACAATTGAACAGCGAAGAAGGAGGGCTCATGGCACGCGTGACAGGGCGCGTGTCAGACAAGCTGGATACCGCTGACGAGATGATCGCGAGCAAGGTACGTGACTCGGCTGGAGAGGATGACTTCATCGGTCGCACTGCAGCGAAGATGCGCCAGGGCGAAGATCAGGACGATTTCATCGGGCGCACGGCGAGCAAGATCGGCGCGAGCATCGACGCCATCGACGAGAAGCTGATCGACAAGACGCGAAAGAGAGACTGACGAAAGAACGCGCAGCCCTACCTGATACGCGATCCGACCATCAACAGAGGGCGTGCGCCCGATGGCCTGCGCGTCATCGTTGTCGGTGCTGGCGTCGGCGGCCTTTCGGCGGCTGTTCGGCTGTCGAGCGCAGGCTGCCGGGTATCACTGATAGAGAAGAACGAGCAACCGGGTGGCAAGATCCACCAGTCGAGCCTGGCCGGGCACGCGATCGATTCCGGGCCTACGGTATTCACGTTGCGCCACGTGTTCGACGACCTGTTCGCGGTAGCCGGTTTTCGTTTTGAGGAGCATGTCAGTCTGCGCAAGGCCGACGTTCTCGCGCGGCATTCCTGGGTCGGCAGCGACCCACTCGATCTGCATGCCGACGTCGAGCGTTCTGCAGCCGACATCGAGAAGTTCGCAGGCCGTCGAGACGCCGAAAACTATCGCGCCTTCGCGGCGCAGACAGCTTCTGTCTTCGCGACGCTTGACCGGACATTCATGCGCGCTCCGCGCCCGAATCCGGTCACGCTTACAATGGCGGCGGCACCGCTTGGCCTCAAGCGCCTGCTCGAGACAACGCCGTTCGACACGCTGTGGCGATCGCTTGATCGACGTTTCGACGATCCGCGACTGCGTCAGCTGTTTTCTCGCTACGCGACATACTGCGGGTCGAATCCGTTCGAGGCGCCGGCCACGCTCGCGCTGATTGCCCATGCCGAACGCATGGGGGTCTGGCTCCTCGACGGCGGCATGCAGGCACTCGCCGACGCATTGCTCACGGCCGCGGAAAGTAGTGGCTGCGATTGCCACTTCGACACAGAGGTTGCAGAAATAACGACAGACTCGAAGCGAACGGTCGGCGTGGTCCTGGCCGACGGTCGTCAGCTGCAGGCTGATGCCGTGATCTTCAATGGCGATACCAATGCCCTGGCTGACGGCTTGCTCGGAGCGACGGTCGATCGTGCCACGAAAGCGCGGCGCGAGCCTTCGCTATCGGCCATCACGCGCGCGCAGGTCGCTCGACCGACCGGCTTCGAACTCGCGCACCATAACGTGTTCTTCTGCGACGACTACACAGCCGAGTTCGATGCCATTTTCAAGCAGGCGCGTTTGCCACGGGAGCCGACCGTATACCTGTGCGCACAGAGTCGCCCCGGGCATGGCGATGCTGGCTCTGCCACCGCAGGCGGTACGGAACCGCTTTTCAGTCTGATCAACGCACCGGCACGCGAATTGTCCACTACCGAGGTCGACGAAGCTTGCGTTGCTCTCAACGAGATGCTCGAGCGTCACGGACTACAGATCGAAGACGACGCCGCACCACCCAGCGTGACGACACCCAACGATTTCGCCCGTCTCTTTCCGGCCAGTCGGGGAGCCCTCTATGGCAGGCCGACCCACGGCTGGTTCGGCTCGTTCCGTCGACCCGGCTCGCGCAGCCGCGTGCCGGGCCTGTATCTCGCCGGTGGCAGTGCCCACCCGGGCGCAGGGGTTCCCATGGCATCACTGTCCGGGCAGCTGGCGGCAGACCGTCTGCTCGAGGACGCGCGAGGCGGGGCTTTTCGCTAGCGATTCGTCAATGTGGTGTTGGCGGAATCGTCGATATCACGTTGCCGCAACACCGGATCAGGCACGACTTCATCAAGCACCTTGGCCGACGACACTACGCCGGGAATTCCAGCGCCAGGATGTGTTCCGGCGCCGACGACAAACAGATTCTCGATGTCCTCGCTTCGATTATGGGGTCGAAACCAGGCAGTCTGCGTGAGTATCGGCTGTAGACCGAAGGCGGCCCCTTTGACAGAAAGCAGGCGCTCCCGGAAATCCACTGGCGTGAGCAGCCTGGATGTTGCTATGTGATCACCAAGCCCGGGCAGGACCGTCTCGCTGAGAAAATCCTCGATCAGTTGCCGATAAGGCTCCTGGCGGCTCTCCCAATCGACCTTGGCGTCGAGATGCGGGACCGGGGCAAGAACGTAAAAGGTATCTCCGCCCGGCGGCGCGAGCGACGGGTCGGTCGCGGTGGGACGGTGCAGATAGAGACTGAAATCGTCAGTCAGAATCTTGTGATCGAAGATGTCCTGCAACATCGAGCGGTATCGCTTGTGCAACATGATCATGTGATGCGGGACGTTCGGGTACTGGCGGTCGGTGCCGAAATACCAGACGAACAGGCTCATCGAATAACGCGCCCGACCAAGTCTCCGATCGGTCCATCGACGACGATACCGGGCTGGTACGAGCTTGCTGTAGGTATAGGCGGTATCGGCATTCGAGACAACGATATCGGCTTCGATGTGTTCGCCGCTCGCAAGCTGTACACCCTGCGCTTTACCGTCGACGATCGTGATTTCGCTGACTTCAGCCGTGTATCGAAAGCGTCCGCCCTGCCCTTCGACGAGATCGACCAAGCCGTGAATCAGTGCGCCGGTACCGCCCATCGGGAAGTGCACCCCGTGACGCCGTTCCAGGTGCGCGATCAGCGCATAGACCGCGGTGGTCGAGAACGGATTGCCACCAACCAGCAACGGGTGAAAGCTGAACACCATGCGCAGACGAGGATTCTCGATATACCGTGAAACCAGGCCGTGCACGGATCGGTAGAACTGGGTGACGATCATCTCCGGCAAGACTCTGATCATCTTCCACAAGGAATCGAAGGAGACCGTCAGGAGACTGTCGAAGCCGACCGAATAGATGCGCTCACTGGCCCGGAGGAAACGCTTGTAGCCGACGACGTCACTCGGGCTGAATCGTTCTATCTCGCGCGTCATCGCCTCGGTATCGGCGCTGTAATCGAAGTGCGACCCGTCATCGAAGCGGATTCGATAAAAGGGTGAAAGCGGGCGCAGGTCGACATCGTCATGCATGTCGCGTCCACAGAGCGCCCAGAGCTCCTCCAGTAGAAAGGGCGCTGTGACGATTGTCGGACCGGCGTCGAAGGTGAAACCGTCCTGCCGGTGAACATAGGCTCGGCCGCCGGGCGCATCGAGCTTTTCAAGGACGATGACGCGGTAACCGCGAGCACCGAGCCGTATAGCCGCTGCGAGCCCCCCGAAACCGCTGCCGATGACGACAGCTAACGGCTGCTCACGACCGTATTTCAGTTCGGCCATCGGCTGCGTATATCGAGGAGGTGGAATATCAGCGAAAGGAAGAGCCAGAACAACACCATGCCCGCGGCACTGCCAACCAGAGACGCCCGCAGCGCAAGCATCAGACTGCTACCCGCAAGCAGATTCGGCAGAACGCCCGCCAGCCTGAGTCCTCGACCCGTGCGAGAGCGGTACAACCAGAGCAAGCCGATCTCGATCACAACGAACGCCAGTGCCACGTTCACGATCCATCCGTCAACGAGCAACGTGTCAGCGCTCATCCACTGTGCCCAGCATTACCAGAATGTCCTGCACACTGACAGCGCCACTCATGACGAACTGCCATCTTCTGATTCACTTTTGCCGTGATTCCGATCTTTACCCTGGGCGTCCGCATCGCGATAGCGAGCAAGATCGCGCAGCTGGTGCCAGCCGAACCCGAATACGACACAGAATACCAACAGCATCTCGACGATCGCGAACCAGTTATCCGTCATGCAAGTCAGCCTCCGGAAATGTCCTTGTCTGTGCCTTCTTGTCTCTATTGGCCTGCTGATCTCGATACGAGCTCGCGTGACTTGGAGACCACGGATGATTCGCAATTATCGAAGATGCGCGGCCGGATTGAGCCGGACGATGGTCAGCGTCAGGTAGGCCGCGAAGGTCACCCAGACGAGGTACGGCAGCATCAACTGACCGCTGATCGGATCGATCCTGTAGAGGAAGACCAGCAACGCGGCGATGGATATCCACAAGCCCGCCACTTCGAGCAGCGCCCATGCGGGTCTTCGAAGCGTGAAGAACAGCACGCTCCAGAGCACGTTCAGGCCGAGATTCACCGCCAGGAGCAACATGAGCGCGCTTTTGTCGGCAGCGTCGATCACGTTCCACGCCCGGCCAACAGCGACGATGATGCAGATGTAGATCAGCGTCCATGCCGGACCGAACAACCAGTCGGGTGGATGCCAGGAAGGCTTGGCCAGCTGCCGATACCACGGGCCGACCTCCGTCGCCAGGCCGCCAACGGCACCGACGGCGAACATGACACCTGTCATTACTGCGTACGGTACCCAGGAAGCCAATAGAGCTGCTAATCCGTTGCGCGTCGAATGCCGCAAAGATGAGCCAGATCCTTGAGGAACACACGGACATGCGCCATCGGGTCTTTCCGGACAAGGCGCTTGTTCAGGTAAGACTCCCATGTGAGGTGCTGCACATCAGGATCGGCACACATGGTGACGAAGCGCTCGCGTCGCGCGTCGGTGTGATACCAGAAGCGCTGCATGATGCCGAGCACGAGAAAGACCCGGCCGTGCTTGCGCATGAATCGCTTGCGCGCATTGCGCAGCGGTTTCGGGCTGTTGGTTTCGAGTGCTTCATCGACAGCGCCGGCGGCTATTTCGCCGCAGGCCATGGCGTAGAAAATGCCTTCGCCTGACGCCGGCGCGACGACACCAGCCGCATCGCCACACAGGAGCACATGCTTGCCGTCATCCCAACGACCGAGAGGTTTCATCGGGATGGGTGCGCCCTCGGTGCGCACGGTCGCGGCATCCTCCAGTCCGATGCGTTTGCGCAGGGCCGCGACGGAACCCCGAATCGACTGGCCTTTGACGGCGGTACCGGTGCCAACGCTGATGGTGTCGCCATGCGGGAAGACCCAGCTGTAGAAATCCGGCGAAAGCGTACCGTCATAGACAACATCACAACGCGTGCGATTAACCTTTTCATCCGTTCCACTTGCAACGGCAGCGGGCGTTGCGATGATCTCGTGGTACGCATAGACCGTCTTCAGCTTGTCAGCGCCCGCCACCGCTTGCCTGCCGACCGCAGAGCGTGCGCCATCGGCACCGATGACGAAACGTGCGCGGATGCGTCGCTCACCGGAAGCCGCGTCGTCTCGACGACCCTCGCCCGCGGTCTCACCGGTCGCTTTCAGAGATTCTCTGTAGACGAGCTCGACTGAGTTGTCGTCGGATTCGCCCAGACGCAAGAAGGTGCCCGAGACCCTGACCGCTCCGGCAGCGGCACTTCTCTTGCGCAACCATTCATCGAAATAGCCACGATCGACCATGCCGACAAAGCCCTTGGGTATTGGCATGTCGACGGTGCGTGCGGTTGGAGACACCATTCGGGCGCCTGATACTTCCGCTTCGAGAACATCGCGCGGTATGTCGAAGTCAACAAGTAGCTGTGGTGGTACCGCGCCGCCACAGGGCTTGATTCGACCGGCTTTGTCCAGCAACAGGACATTTCGACCGCGTATTGCCAGGGCACGTGCCGCGGTGGCCCCCGCCGGTCCGCCACCAACGACGACGACATCGTATTCTTCTGTTGTCATGTTTATTCAGACCCCATTGCCAACCGACCTACAGAGAAAGTTCCGTGCGCTTCGGGCTGCGCCGGTGCATACACGCGCTGCGCAAGCCACGCTGCAAGCAGGAAGACCGCCGCCTGCAGGAAGAAAACCAGCGCATATGCAAGCGCGGCATCGCCGAGAACCAGGCGAGCGGCGTCGACCGCAAGGGTCGCGAGCAACCCGGCGAGCCCGAACGCGATGGCTTGTGCAGCTCCCCAAAGGCCCATTCTCAGACCTTCGCGCTGCTTCGCCCCGCGACCGACCAGATCCATCATCGAGCCGATGGCGCCGACGGCAAAGGCGCCGTTGGCGATGCCGAGACAGAAGACAGCCGGCACCAGCGGAAAGCGCTCGCCCAGCAGGCCACCGGTTGCCAGACCGCTCAAGACCAGGGCCGAGGCGAGACAACCGCTCAGGGTCCAGAAGCGCAGCGATCCGATCAAACGACCCGAAAAGAAGCTGCAGCACAAGGCCACGAGCAGCATGCCGGCGAGTACCCCGCCGTGCTGCGTTCCGGACAGTTGCGTCGACTCGCCCGGGGTCATCATGAAGACCGCACCAGCGAAGGGTTCGAGTATCAGGTCTTGCGCACTGTAGGCCAGCATCGACACGAACACGAAGATGGCGAATCGTCGGGATTCCGCCTCACTCCAGACATCGGCGAGTGCTTCTTTGAAGGGTACGGCGGCCACACTTGAGGCCCCACTTTCAGGCACATTCTCGCCTGCCGCCGGCGACGTGCCGAGGTGTCTCTTCTCTATGCCCCAGACGGCCAGACAAGCCACCACGAAGGCGATGATCGATACCGTGGAGGTGACTATCACCAGACGCTCGAAGGTGAACGGATCGAGTTGCCCGCCTGCGACTATCGTGGTGACGATGAAACCGACGATCATCATGACCCAGACAGTCGTCGCGGCAGCGCCTCGATAGCGTGGAGTAACCGACTTGGCGAGCAGCACCAGAAGCGATGTGCCGGCGCAACCGACACCGATGCCGACCAGCGTGAACGCCAGGAATGCGAGCGCTATTCCGGCGACCGTATGCGTTGACGTCAGGGCGGTCGCGACGGCCGCCAGGGCGCCACCCACCGCGAGCACGGCCATGCCGCCGATGATCCAGGGTGTTCGTCTGCCGCCGCAGTCCGACCCGTAGCCGAGTCGTGGTCGCGTCATCTGGACGGCATAATGCAAGCCGACAAGCAGACCGGGCAACAGTGCCGGCAAGGCCAGCTCAACCGCCATGACGCGATTGATCGTCGACGTGGTCAACACCACGATCGCACCGAGAGCGGTTTGCACCAGACCGAGTCTGAGCACACCGAGAATGCCAAGTGGCCGTTGCAGTACCGGTGATTCATTCATGCTGAAATCTCCAGATAACGCAGTCCGAACGCCGAGACCAGCATGCCGAGCACGTAGAGCGAGATACCGGTCGCGTTGTACCAGGGCGCCAGCCGCCGCGGATCAGTGAGCAACCGCTTCATCAGCACGATCTGGGCGATGATGAAACACGCGACGACCAGAGCGAACCAGGTCAGACTCCAGGCGATGAGCAGCGCCAGGACGACACACTGGGCTGCCACCATGACGTAGCAGGCCAGTCTTGCGGCTCGCTCGGCGCCGAGCTGCACCGGTAATGTGCGGACACCAAGGCGCGTATCTCCTTCGATAGCCTTGAAATCGTTCAAGGTCATGATGCCGTGGGCGCCGATGCTATAGAGCAGAGCCAACAGCAGCACGCGACTGTCCGGCATCGCGCCCATGGCGACGACGGCCGCGCCGGTGATCCAGGGCAAGCCTTCGTAGCAGAGTCCGACGGCAGCATTGCCGTACCAGCCATTCAGCTTCAGGCGCACCGGCGGGGCGCTATACAACCAGGCGAGTATTAAACCGACAACGGCGGCACCGAACACGACCGGACCGAGAATGGCTGCCACCAGCAATGACAATATCGTCCAGATGATGCCGATCCAGAGCCCCCATCGCCCCGGAACGCGACCGCTTGGTATCGGGCGATCCGGTTCGTTGATCGCATCGACCTCCCGGTCATACCAGTCGTTGACTGCCTGGCTCGTGGCGCAGACCAGAGGGCCGGTCAGCAACACGCCGAGAAAGATGATCAACAGCTGTCCGGAAAACGGCTGACCCGCCGAGACCACACCGCAGAGAAAGGCCCACATGGGCGGAAACCACGTGACCGGCTTCAGCAGTTGCAGAACCGCGGCAGGCTGTGGAAGCCCATGACTGTCGACGCTGGCAGGGTTTGATGACGGCATGATGTGTAAACTACAACTGACACTTCCATAGCGTCAAGTTGTTTTTACACTTCCCGGGAATTACCGACAGGTCAGGATTCGCCAGGTCAGCGACATCCTGGCCCTGTCGGCCTTACGCCTTGTTGCTGTCCTCGCCTCTCAGATCTTCATCCATCGCGTAGCGACGCAATTTCACATAGAGGCTCTGCCGACTGAGACCCAGCATTTCCGCGGCAGACGCACGATTGTTTCCGGTCATGCGCAAGGCCGCTTCGATACACAGCTGTTCGATGAGCTCGGTCGATTCACGAACCAGTTCCTTGAGCGGTACGCGCCCCACCAGCCCGGTCAGTTGATCATTGCTTCGTGGCAACACGGCCGCCGAGCTTGCATCATTGGCCGCCATGGTTCGTCGCCCGATATCGCGAAGGGAAAAACCGAAACAGGTGCCATCAGCAGTCTCGATGGCTGCGGCCGACACTTCGACCTCGACCGGCGAACCGTATTCACCCCGAAGGCGCGAACTATACAGGCGGATCGAACCGTTCTCCTTGAGACTGTTCATGATGACCTGAAGATCAATACCGCCGCTACCCAGCCAACGCGACAAAGGCTGCCCGAAAGCAAGCTCGGCGCTCGATACCTGGGCAATATCGACGAACTCGGCATTGGCACTCAGGATGATGCCACGCTTGTCGGTAACCACGAGCGCGTCCGGCATGTTGTCGATGAGGGCTTTCAGCCGCTCTGCCTGGGTTCGATCGTCGGAAGGCGCGACAAGAGCCGTCTCGTCCACGACCGGTGGCTTCACTCTGAGCAACACGTGAGAGACACTGTTTGTCTTGAAGGTCGACAGGCTGACCGATAACAGATTAGTTGAATCGCCAACCTCGATTTCAATCGTCACCGGCTGCCGCCCTTGTTCGAGGGTCCGCAGCGCCCCTTCGAGCTGAATGCGCCCCGGTTCCTTGAAGCATTGCAGAAGCTTCTTGCGCAGCAACTTGCGCTCGTCCACATCCAGCAACGCACAAGCGGCCGGATTTGCCTCGACGATCTGAAGCCCGTCGGTCGCGGCAATGAGAATTGCGTCCGGAGCCGTCTGAAAGAGCACTCGGTAGCGTGTTTCGAACTGGCGCAGCCGCGTGTAGTCACGCTCCATCATCTGCTGGACATTGACCAGCTTCTGCTGCATGCGCTCCAGCGAGCTGAGATCCTTGCCGACGGCAACACGATAGCCACGCTGATCGAGATCGACGATGCGATACAGGATCATCAGGTTGCTGCCGTCCGCCAGCCGGTGATTGATCTGCCGGTGACGCGGTGCTTCAGGGTCGCTCCCCGAGCCAAGCTCCGGGTCGAGCCCTGAACCCAGAATCTTCCGGACCTTGTCGTGACTGTCCGGCGCAACCGTATCGATCCAACGCGAACCGATCCACTGCCGCAAATCGCGCGAAGCAAGCTCCTCGCTACCGAACGACATGTCACGAATGACGCCACGGTTGTCTACTACCATAGCGATATCGGCGGCTGCGCCCAACAATTCGGCAGCGGTCGATCCGTCCAAAGTACCTAAGTTTTCATCCGGAGCACGAAAGCTGTGCATCACGATATCCTGAGACGTGAGCTATCGCTCACATGGAAATACAACATTGAACAACCAAAGACATTCAACCAATCAAAGACATTCAACCAATTCGGTGTCGCGAACTTTCTTCTCGACCGTCATTGGCATCTGACATCAATCTGACGTTACACCGCGGCCACTCCTGCGCGAGGTGGGAACAGGCCGGCCTTCGAGATGCGCCGCGACCTGATCAACCGCCGTTCCTGCATCGAGGATGCACAGATCGGCGCCAACGATCGCAGACGGCGACGATCTGCCGGTAAAGAATTCACCACCCACAACGATGAGAATGTCTTCATTGAGGCTGGCGTTACGCAAACGTTCAATACAACTAGTCATCGACACCAGCTGTTCCTCGTTGTAGAGCGACAGCCCCACGCATGAAAAAGGTGTCGAGGCGACCTTTCTGGCGATCTGATCTTCAGTATGGCCGCTGTCGTTGTCGACCTCCCAGCCTGCCCGTCGGAAAAAGTCTGCTACCAATAGGATTCCGAAGGTGTGTTGATCACCCGGCGCTGCCGAAAGCAGGATGTTGTGGCCGGAACTCTGAGTCATGTCGAAATCTGTCAGTTCGTAGTGACTGACCAGCCGATGGAGCTCGAGAAGCCCCATGTGCACATCTATGAAACTGGCCCGATCACTCAGCCAGTTGTCGCCAAGCAATCGAGCAGTCGGTGCCACCAGATCGAGGTACACGTTTGTCAGCGTCGCGCCACGATCGATCGCATTGTCGACGAACTCGATCATGTCGGTCGCATCGCTGCGACTGGCCCATTCGGCGAATCGGACGATGTCGTCCGTCGGCCACCGAGTCGGCAACGCGACAGGTGTGGCCGGGGCGAGTGGCACAATCTTGAGAGTCGCTGCCGCCACGTCCGACGGCGCCATCGAATTGATAGTGGCGCCCGCGGCGTGAGCCATCATGAGGCGCGGAATCAACTCGCCCTCGATCGCTTCAAGTAAACGATCGGCAGGAATACGGCGAGCATCGAAGCCGCTGATCCTGCCACTTTCAGAAGAGGTGTCGCCCCCGATGGACACCACGCCAGCGCGGATATCCTTTCCAAGGCCGTTCTCTTCCTGCGGATCCTCTGGTTTTGACACGCAGCATACCGTGGTTCGCGGGGCCAGCCGCAACCGTACCTAGTCCACATTCTCTCTGTCAACGCGGAATTCGGCACCACCTGTCACCTCTCACTGGAAACTTGTGTCTCAAATAATATACACGAAAAGTGTCCACTTGCATTGACACTCTGATTTTCGCCTCATACACTGAAGTCCGCTCATCGACGAGCGCATCGATGCGAGGACTCTGAATTGCCAGTACGGTCCCACCTCCCAGAGCCAGTCAGCACGGCGTCAATCAGCCCGGCAATGAGCAACGCCCGTGCGTCTGCCCTGTATACCGTGGCCGAACGACGTCGTCGGGACGCGTCGAAATGGACTTTCGTGCAGGGAGTGCTGGCACCGCTGCAGTTCGTGGTCTTCATTGCCAGCGTCGTACTGGTCTTCCGTTATGTCAGCCATGGTGTCGGCGGGGACATTGCCAGCATCTCCGTGGTCCTCAAGACACTGGTGCTCTACGCCATCATGATCACCGGCTCCCTGTGGGAACGTGACGTTTACGGGTGTTACCTATTTGCCCCGGCGTTCTATTGGGAAGACGTCGTCAGCATGGGCGTGATCGCACTGCACACTCTTTATCTGGTCATGTACCTGGGCGGTTTCGGTGACACGATGCTGCAGTTGCAGGTGGCCTTGCTTGCCTATGCCAGCTACCTGGTCAATGCTGGTCAGTTCCTCTACAAGTTCCGGCTGGCCCGGAAGTCTGCGGGTGTGGCGACATGAACGCGCCCGCTCTTTGCGACATCCCGGTCACGATCGAACGCGGACAACGCGAAGTCTTCTGCGGTCTGACCGGCATCGTCTGGTTGCACCGGAAGATGCAGGACGCTTTCTTTCTTGTCGTCGGCAGTCGCACCTGTGCACACCTGCTGCAGTCTGCTGCCGGTGTCATGATTTTTTCAGAGCCGCGCTTCGCCACGGCGATCATGCAGGAGAAGGATCTTGCCGGTCTCGCGAACGCCAACGAGGAACTGGACCGTATCGTCCATCGCCTGCTCGATCGTCGCCCTGACATCAAGACACTGTTTCTCGTCGGCTCCTGCCCCTCTGAAGTCATCAAGCTGGATCTGGGCAAGGCGGCTGAACGGCTCTCGCTGACCCATCAAGGCCGGGTACGTGTTCTGAACTACACCGGCAGCGGTATCGAGACGACGTTTACCGAAGGCGAGGACACCTGTCTCGAAGCCATGGTGCAAGCCGCCCCCGAAACCGAAGCAGCGCAGTTGCTGGTTGTCGGCACGCTGCCCGATGTTGTCGAAGATCAGTTTCAGCGGCTGCTCGACGATGCGGGTATCAGCGAAGCAGCCGGCCAGGTTGTCTTCTTCCCGCCGCGGCGGGCAGAAACGCTCCCGGCCATCGGCCCGAATACACGTTTCATGCTGGTGCAGCCATTTCTCAACGCCACACGAAGAGCTTTGCTGGGCAAGGGCTGTCAGCACATTCCGGCACTGTTCCCGTTCGGCGTCAACGGCACGACCGCATGGTTGAACGCGGCCGCAGAAGCCTGCGGGGTTGACTCGAAGCGTGTCGATGCCGCCTGTGCAGCACCGGCGGCCCGTGCCAGCAAGGCACTTGCTCACTACCGGGACACGCTCGGCGGCAAGCGCATCTGGTTCATGCCCGACTCCCAACTGGAAATTCCACTCGCGCGCTTTCTCGAACAGGAGTGCGGGGCGCGACTACTAGAGATCGGCGTGCCTTATCTCGATCGGCAGACGCTCGGCGCGGAACTGGCCTGCCTGCCTGACAACAGCGGCATTGTCGAAGGTCAGGATGTCGATCGACAGCTCGATCGCCTGCGCGAAGCCAACCCCGATCTGGTCGTCTGTGGACTGGGGCTTGCCAACCCTCTCGAAGCCGAGGGCTACTGCAGCAAGTGGTCGATCGAACTGGTGTTCTCGCCCATTCACGGCTTCGAGCAGGCGGGTGATCTTGCCGAACTGTTCGCTCGTCCATTGCGCCGCAAGTCAAGACTGACCGTCTGATGGAACTTGCGCTCTGGACATATGAAGGCCCGCCCCATGTCGGCGCCATGCGCATCGCCACTTCAATGCGCGATGTGCACTACGTCATTCATGCGCCCCAGGGCGACACTTATGCCGATCTCTTGTTCACCATGATCGAGCGTCACAAGCGGCGTCCGCCAGTGACCTACACGACCTTCCAGGCAAGAGACCTCGGTGGTGACACCGCCGACCTTCTGAAGAGGACCATTGCCGAGGCCTACGAACGCTACAAGCCCAATGCCTTGATGGTCGGGGAATCGTGCACGGCCGAACTCATTCAGGACCAGCCCGGCTCACTGGCTCGAGGCATGAACATTCCCGTGCCCGTCGTGCCGCTCGAGCTGCCTTCGTATTCCAAGAAGGAGAACTGGGGAGCCAGCGAGTCGCTCTACTACCTCGTCCGCCATGTTCTGGCCGCGGTGCCGGAAGGCGACCGGGTCGAGCCCCGAAACCAAGCTCCCGACGAGACTTCCTCCCGGCGCCCGTTGGCCAATGTGCTGGGTCCGACGAGCCTCGGCTTCCGTTGCCGGGACGATGCGGTGGAGATCTGCAAGCTACTGGAGGACCTCGGCGTCGAGGTGAACCTGGTTGCTCCGCTCGACGCAACGACCGCTGACCTGAAACGCATTCCGGCAGCGGATTTCAATATCTGCCTCTATCCGGAAATCGCCAGAACCCTGTGCAAATGGCTTGAAAAGACCTGCGGACAACCGACGATCAATACCGTACCGATCGGCGTTGGCGCCACGCTTGCATTCATCGCCGAGATCGAAGCATTGACCGGCATCGATGGCAGCGTGATGAAGAATGCTGGCCTGAGTCGTTTGCCCTGGTACTCGAGGTCAGTCGACTCGACCTACCTGACCGGCAAGCGCGTCTGCATATTCGGCGATGGCACGCATGTCATCGCGGCAGCACGGATCGCGAGAGACGAACTCGGCTTCGAAGTCGTCGGCCTCGGTACCTTCAGCCGCGAGATGGCCCGCGACCTCAAGGCGGTTGCCGCAGAGTTCGGCATCGAGCCATTGATCACCGATGATTACCTCGACATCGAGGCGGCGATCGCCGAATTGCAGCCCGAACTGGTGCTCGGCACTCAGATGGAACGGCACATGGCCAAACGCCTCGGCATTCCCTGCGCGGTCATCTCCTCCCCCGTTCATGTGCAGGATTTTCCAGCACGCTATTCGCCGCAGATGGGCTTCGAGGGCGCGAATGTCATCTTCGACACCTGGGTACATCCGCTGACCATGGGGCTTGAAGAGCACTTGCTGCACATGTTCCGCGACGACTTCGAGTTCAATGACTCGGCCGCGCCATCGCATCTTCACGGCGAAGGTGTTGCACCGCCGGTCTCTGACACTCATGCAAGCATTCCAGCTGGCGAGAATGCCATCGCATTCACGGCAGAAGCTGCCGCTAATTCCGCATCAGCCGGGGCCGCATCAGCCGGGGCCGCAACCGCCCGAGCAGCGACAGTCGGGGCAGCAACTGTCGGGGCAGGCCCCGACGCGCATGACCCCGTTGAAGTACTCACCCGCTGGAACGGCGATGCCGAAGCCGAGCTGAAGAAGATTCCGTTCTTCGTACGCGGCAAGGCACGGCGCAACACTGAAGCGTATGCGCGTGAACTCGGTCAGTCCGAGATCACGATCGATACGCTCTACGAGGCAAAGGCGCACTATGGGCGTTGATCTCAAGAACGTTGATCTCAACATCACGATCGTCACTCTCGATGGTCACCTCGGTCAAACCATCGATCGAGTCGAATCACGTCTGCAACGCGAACTCCCCGGGTTGTCGCTGACGATGCACCCGGCCAGTGAATGGGCAAATAACGCCGATGCCCTGGCCCGCTGCCACACCGACATCGCCAAGGCCGACATCATCGTCTGCACCATGTTGTTCATGGAGCCGCACATCAAGGCGGTCCTGCCGAACCTGCAAGCACGCGCCGCACACTGTGATGCCATCGTTGGCGCCATGTCGGACAACGAGATCGTCAAGCTCACCCGCATGGGCAAGCTGAATCTCGGCCAGGAACTGAAAGGTCCGTTCGCGCTGCTGAAGAAACTCAGGAAAGCCCCGAAACCCGAGAACGACAAGAGCAAGGGCCCGACAAAGCAGAACGGCAAGTCGCAGATGAAGACACTACGCATGTTGCCGAAGCTCCTGAAATACGTTCCGGGCAGCGCACAGGATCTCCGGGTCTACTTCCTGGTCCTGCAGTGCTGGCTCGCAGGCTCGGAAGTCAATATCACCAATCTGACAAGATTGCTCGTCAAGCGTTACGCCAATGGCAAGCGTGAATCTCTCCGCAAGCTCGTCAGCGAGGAAGATCTGATCGAGTATCCGGAAACCGGGCTCTATCACCCACGCATGCCGGGACGTATCTCGGGATCCCTCGATGCCCTGCCGGTCAGTCAGCCTGCCAACAAGGGTAGCGGCGGTACGGTGGGCCTGTTACTGATGCGCTCCTACGTCCTCGCCGAGAACACCCGACACTACGATGCCGTCATCGAAAAGCTCGAAGCGAAGGGGCTGCGTGTGATTCCTGCCTTCGCGAGTGGACTTGACGGTCGGCCAGCGCTTGAAGCGTACTTTCAAAAAGACGACCGCTGCACCATCGACTGCCTTGTCTCGCTCACCGGCTTCTCGCTCGTCGGCGGGCCGGCCTATAACGATGCCCCTGCGGCACGAGTAGCACTGGAAGCACTTGATGTTTCTTACATTGCGGCTCATCCGAGCGAATTCCAGTCACTCGACGAGTGGCGGGAAAGTGCTCAGGGGCTGATGCCCATCGAGACCACGTTGATGATCGCGATTCCTGAACTCGACGGCGCAATCAATTCGCAGGTCTATGCCGGCCACCCGTCTTCCGGCAAGAAAAAAGTCGATGCCGACAAGTTGCCCATCGACGAACGTATCGAGAAGCTGGCTTCGCGAGTCGATAACATCGTCGCCCTGAAGCGACTTGAACGAGCGGAACGCAAGCTTGGCATCGTGATCTTCAACTTTCCGCCTAACGCCGGTGCGGTAGGCACGGCCGCGCATCTGGCGGTGTTCGAGTCGCTCTTCAACACACTGACCCGTCTGCGAAGCGAAGGCTACTCGGTCGACTTGCCTGAATCGGTCGATGCCTTGCGAACGCGGATTCTCGAAGGTAATGCCGCACAATACGGCACCGACGCGAACGTGCTCGCCACCATCGACACCGACACGCATGTTCGCGAAACGCCCTGGCTCGAGGCAATCGAGAGTCAGTGGGGCCCGGCACCAGGCAAGCAATTGAGCAACGGCCGCGGCATCATGGTGCTCGGCACCCAACTCGGCAACATCACCATCGGACTGCAACCCGGATTCGGCTATGAAGGCGATCCGATGCGTCTCCTGTTCGAGAACGGCACGGCGCCCACACATGCCTTTGTCGCGTTCTATCGTCACCTGCAACACACCATCGGCGTTGATGCGTTGTTGCATTTCGGTACTCACGGCGCGCTCGAATTCATGTCCGGCAAGCAGACCGGACTCTCCGGTGACTGCTGGCCCGAAAGGCTCATCGGGGCAACACCGAATTTCTACTTCTACGCTGGCAACAATCCGTCGGAAGCGACCATTGCCAAACGTCGCAGCGCCGCAACACTGGTCAGCTACTTGACTCCTTCTGTCACGCAATCGGGCCTTTACCGAGGCCTCGAAGACATCAAGGCGTCCATCCTGCACTGGCACAATCTGCCGGAGCGTGACGGAGAAGAAGCCGACGATCTACTGGCTCTGCTCGAACAGCAGCTCGACGATATCGAATTCGACGACACTTTCGACCGCGCCAAAGACAAGATCGACGACAGCATCGCTGCCCTGCAGTCGCGACTGGCGGAAATCGAGCGTGAGCTGATTCCAAACGGAATGCACGTGATCGGCGAGACACCTTCTCTCGAGGAGCGGGTCGACCTGTTGCACGCCTACCAGGAAATCGCTGACGGCGACTCGCCCGATGTAGAAGAGATCCGCTATCTGTTGCTGACGGAAGATGCAAAGGCGTCCGAACCGGGGGCCGCGCCCGCCGAGATGGTGGCAAGCGAGACCGCGGAGGGCGAAACGGCCGAACTTCCCGCCTGGCACACCACGCTCGCAGAGATGAATCGCCACCTCTCGAGCGACGCCGAACTGTCGGGTCTGATTCACGCACTCGACACGGGTTACGTTTCGCCGGTCGCCGGCGGAGATGTGCTCCACAATGCCGAGACGCTACCCGCCGGTCGTAACATTCACGGTTTCGATCCGCTGCGCATGCCAACGGCCATCGCGCAGCGCACGGGCATGCGCCACGCGGCCCAACTCCTCGAGCGCTATCAAAGCGATTCCGGCGCGCTGCCCCGTTCAGTGGCGTTCGTGCTCTGGGGTTCGGACAACATGAAAAACGAAGGTGTCCCCATCGCGCAGGCAATGGCGCTGATGGGTACGAAGCCACGCTTCGACAACTACGGCAAGCTTTGCGGTGCATCGCTGGTTTCACTGGAGGAACTCGGCCGACCGCGCATCGATGTGATGATCACCTTGTCCGGCGTCTTCCGCGACCTCATGCCACTGCAGACCCGCATGCTTGCCGAGGCAGCACTGCTTGCTGCGTCTGCCGACGAGCCCGAGGAAATGAATTTTGTTCGACAACATGCTCTGGCCTATCGGGAGCGTACCGGCTGCAGCTTCGAGACAGCGGCCCTGCGCGTGTTCAGCAACGCCGACGGTGCCTACGGTGCCAACGTCAATCTACTGATCGACAGCGGTGCCTGGAACGACGAAGGCGAACTGGCCGAAACCTATGCCAATCGGAAGTGCTACGCCTTCGGTACGACGGGAGAGCCGGCACGCCAGTCTGAGATCATGGAGCAGATTCTCGGTGACGTCGATCTCGCCTATCAGAATCTGGAGAGTGTCGAACTTGGTGTGACGCAGCTCGACTACTACTTCGATACCCTGGGCGGTATCAACTCGATGGTCAAGCGCGCGCGTGGTCAGGCAGTGCCGACTTACATCGGTGACCAGACTCGCGGCAGCGAGACCGTTCGTACATTGCAGGAACAAGTTGCTCTCGAAACACGAACCCGCATGCTGAACCCGAAGTGGTATGAGGGTCAGCTAAAGCACGGCTACGAGGGTGTTCGCTCGATCGAGACATCGATCACCAACACGCTGGGCTGGTCTGCTACCACCGGTCAGGTCTCGCCCTGGGTATACAACCAGATGGCGACAACCTTCGTGCTCGACGCGAAGATGCGCGAGCGCCTGGCCTCACTCAACCCGATGGCGTCGGCCCGCATGGCGAACCGGCTCATCGAAGCGCATGAGCGCAATTACTGGTCTCCCGATGACGAAACCCTGCAAGCGCTTTACGACGCAGGCGACGAACTTGAAGACCGTCTTGAAGGTGTCAACACCGGAGTTGCAGCATGAACGTAGCCGCTATACCTGTCAGCAGTATCAAGCGCGCCGCGGGCGTCGGCATTTCGGTGCCAGACGGCGCCGGTAGTGTGCAAGTGCATCAGGACCCGTCGATGAAGATCGACGGCGCCAAGGTCTTCGCCGTGTACGGCAAGGGAGGGATCGGCAAGAGCACGACGTCCTCCAACCTCTCGGCCGCCTTTTCCAATCTGGGCAAGCGCGTCTTGCAGATCGGCTGCGATCCGAAGCACGATTCCACTTTCACGCTGACCAAGAAGCTGATGCCGACCGTCATCGACGTGCTCGCATCGGTCGACTTTCATTCCGAGTCGCTCGACCCGGATGACTATGTCTACGAAGGTTATAACGGCGTCATGTGCGTCGAAGCGGGCGGCCCACCAGCCGGCACCGGCTGCGGCGGCTATGTCGTCGGACAGACCGTGAAACTCTTGAAGGAACATCACCTTCTCGAAGATACCGACGTGGTCATCTTCGATGTTCTCGGCGACGTGGTCTGCGGAGGATTCGCCGCACCTCTCCAGCACGCCGATCGCGCCCTGGTTGTTGCCGCCAACGACTTCGACTCGATCTTCGCCATGAACCGCATCGTCTCCGCAATCAAGGCCAAGGCCAAGAACTACGACGTCCGCATCGGCGGCGTCATTGCCAACCGCAGCAAGGACACCGACCAGATCGAGCGCTTCAACGAAAAGACCGGCATGAAGACCATCGCCCACTTCCCCGATCTCGACGTCATTCGGCGAAGCCGCCTCAAGAAGTCGACGCTGTTCGAGATGGAATCTTCACCTGAGCTCGAAAGAGTCAAGACTGAATACCTGCGACTCGCCGCCTCGTTGTGGGCCGGTAGCGATCCGATCGAGGCCAACTCGATGGAAGATCGCGACATCTTCGATCTCCTCGGGTTCGACTGATCCGGGTTCAACCAGAAGAGGGACCTGGGATGGGGATGCAGAGCGACACCTACCTGCCTCGGCGTGAAGAGCTGGAACAGTATTTCGACCGTACAGCAGCCCGCACCTGGGAACAGCTGACCTCGGAAGCACCGGTATCGCGTGTCAGACAGACCGTGCGCGCAGGCCGCGAAAGCATGCGCGCCTGCCTGCTCGACTGGCTACCGGAAGACCTTGACGGCAAGCGCGTGCTGGATGCCGGTTGCGGCACCGGTGCACTCGCCATCGCGGTCGCCGAGCGTGGTGCTCGTGTCACCGCCATCGATATCAGCGCATCGCTGATCGACGTGGCGGTGAAGCGCACACCTGATGCGCTGAAGGAACAGATCACGTATCGCGTTGGCGACATGCTGGGTGCAGAAGCCGGCGGCTACGATCACATCGTATCCATGGACTCGTTGATTCACTACCCTGCCAACGACATCAGCGACGCGATTGACGCACTGTTGCGCTGTACCAACGGTACAAGCGCAAGCCTTCTCTTCACCTTCGCGCCGCGCACGCCTTTGCTGATGTTGATGAAGCAGGCCGGTCGCCTCTTTCCTCGCGGTGATCGATCACCGGCGATCGAACCCGTTGCCGAGAGTCGCTTGCGCGAGCTCATCGGTGCAAGCCAATCGTCTCGAGGCGTGAGGGTCAGCCGTACGCACCGCGTCGACACGCGATTCTACAAGTCTCAGGCGATGGAGCTTGTGCTGGCGTGAACCCGACCCTGCAGCAAAATCGCGAAGCATGGCGTGCGCTGTTGCAACGCGCGTTGCCGTTTGCCGATGCGGCCAGCGATGCCTTGCCGATCAGCCGTCTGATTCGACTGTCCCTGTTCCAGGTTTCCTGTGGCATGGCCCTGGTGCTGCTGAGTGGCACGCTGAACCGGGTCATGATCGTCGAACTCGGGGTGCCGGCATGGCAGGTCGCCTTCATGGTCGGCCTGCCACTGGTGTTCGCTCCGTTGCGCGCGCTGATCGGTCATCGTTCAGACCACCACCGCTCGGCGATCGGCTGGCGGCGTGTGCCGTACCTCTGGATGGGGTCGATGCTGCAATTCGGTGGCCTGGCCATCATGCCTTTCGCCCTGCTGCTGCTGTCCGGCGACGGCAACGCGCCGGTCTGGGTCGCTGAAGCCAGTGCCGCTTTGGCGTTCCTGCTAACCGGCGCCGGTCTCCACATGACGCAGACCGCGGGTCTCGCCCTGGCAACCGACATCGCGCCAGATGAGAAGCGTCCGCAAGTGGTCGCGCTGTTGTACGTCACCCTGCTGATTGGCATGTTGCTGAGCGCACTGGTGGTCGGTCTGGTTCTCTCTGACTTCACACAGTTGAAACTGATCGGGGTCATCCAGGGTGCAGCGGTCGTGACGGTCGTGCTCAATTGCATCGCGTTGTGGAAGCAAGAGTCACGACAGCCCGGGCGAAATCGGAAATCCGAGAGACCGCCTTTCGCAGTAGCCTGGCAACGTTATACCGAGGCCGCGCAAGGGCACCGATTCCTGATCGCCGTATTGCTCGGCACCGCCGGGTTCAGCATGCAGGACATCCTGCTCGAGCCCTATGGCGGTGAGGTCCTGAATCTCTCTGTCGGCAGCACCACGCAACTGACAGCCATTCTCGCCGCCGGCAGTCTCGTCGCCTTTGCCATTGCGGCCGTTCAGCTGAAAGCGGGCGCGCGGCCGACGCGAGTCGCAGCTGCCGGCATTCTCGTCGGGATCATCGCCTTTTCAGCGGTCATCTTCGCCGAGCCGTTGCAGTCCGCAACCCTGTTCCGCATCGGCACCGGAATGATCGGTTTCGGCAGCGGCCTGTTCGGTGTCAGTACCTTGATCATGGCGATGACCATGGTCGAACAGGAGCATCGGGGCCTGTCTCTCGGTGCCTGGGGCGCCGCCCAGGCCACCGCTGCAGGTATCGGCATCGCGGTCGGTGGCGTACTGCGCGACGCGGTGTCGACACTGGCGGAGAACGGGGCGCTCGGGCTGGCGCTGACCAATACGGCTGTCGGCTACAGCACGGTCTATCACGTCGAGATCGCCCTGCTGTTCATTGCGCTGGTCGCACTGGGCCCGCTTGGCCGACGCCTCGAACGAACCCATGTTCACGGCCCCGGCCAGAGCCGAAACCTTGGCCTGATGGAATTTCCAACCTGACTGACCGACCCTCTGGCGACAATCTGCTTGCAACGATCTGCAAGCCAACCTGAAACACGTTCAACGTACTGAAAGAGGAATGAAATCATGCGAGCTATCGGCGAACTGACGCAGTATCTGGATGTGGCACAAGTCGCTCTCTACGTGTTCTGGGCGTTCTTCCTTGTGCTCGTGCTGTATCTGAACCGCGAGAGCCGGCGTGAAGGCTATCCGCTGCGATCCGGCAAAGGCGGGCCGACTGGTCGACGGCATTTCACTTCCGCGCCTGCGCCGAAGACCTACAAGCTCTTTCACGGCGGCGAGACGCAATTGCCCAGTGGCAAGTCTGACGATCACCGCGAGTTCGCCGCAGTCGCGGGGCGTGCCTCGGGTGATCCGATCGAGCCGACCGGAGATTGCATGCAGGATGGCCTCGGCGCGGCCGCCTGGGTCGAGCGCGAAGATGCACCGGATCGTCTCCTGAACGGATCGCCGCGCATCGTGCCGATGTCGAACCTCTCCGACGAATACGGTGTGGCCGAGCATTCGACCGATCCGCGTGGTCTTCGGGTCATGGCATCCGACGGGAAAATGGTCGGCACCGTTACGGACATCTGGCTCGACTGCATGGAAATGATGCCGCGTTACTACGATGTATCGCTAGATTCAGGTCGGAAAGTCCTGCTGCCCATGATGCTGTCGACCATCGGCAAGAGTCGCGTGGGACCGGCGACCGGCACGCTCAAGGAGCGCATGGAGACGCGTGAGCGATTCGTTCAGGTGCCCACGATCCTCAGCCACCAGTTCGATGATGTCCCTGCGCTTGCCAACCCGGTCCACGTCACCCTTCGCGAGGAGGATCGCATCAGCGCGTACTACGGTGGCGGTCAGCTACATGCGACACCGGATAGAGCCGAACCCTTCTTCTAGCGCGGAGCGATCCTGATGAAAGAACAGAGCGAATTCGACTGGGAACCGACTCCCGGATTACCGGCACCCTTGCCTGTAGGCGAGCATATCGTCTGGCAGGGCTCACCTCACTGGCTGGCGCTTGCCATCGACGCGTTTCACGTGCGCAAGGTTGCCATCTACTTCGCGGGCCTGGTGCTCTTGCAGACGATGCTGCTGATTCCCGGTGGCATCACGGCCGAGCTGTTTCTCGCCGGGCCAGGACTGACCCTGCTGCTCTCACTCGCCGCACTCGGCATTCTGACCTCGCTGGCCTGGCTGACAGCGACCGTCACCATCTACACCCTGACGAACCGCCGGATACTGATCAGATTCGGCATCGCCATCCAGCTCACCATCAACCTGCCGTTCAGTCAGATCGTCGCCGCGAACCTCCGCATAGCAAAGAACGGCAGAGGGGATATACCGCTGCAACTCTCGACCGGAAAACGCGTCAGCTATATCGTCTTGTGGCCGCATGTCAGGCAGTGGCACTTCAGTCGCCCGGAGCCGATGCTGCGGGCCATTCCGGATGCCGCCAACGTCGCCGCACAACTGGCCCTGCTCGTCAGCGAAGCCGCGGGCCAAGTGGCCGAACAATCGTTACAGCCAACAGTTATCAGCGACGCGCCGACCTCGACGAAGCCGGACGACTTCAGGCATCCAGCCCCTGAGGCCGTGAACGAAGCCCGGCGCGAGCCAGCGTTCGGCATGGCGTCAAGCGTCTCATGAGCGGCGCTACGGTCAACAAGGCATCGGCAGCCAAGCCTCGTCCGATGCTTCCGGGCTGGCTGCGGGCAGGCGTTCTCGCGCTGGTCGCCGGCTCGGTGGTTTTGGCAGCGACGATCAGACCCGCGACGACGCCCGATGGACAGCCCGTGCCCTACGAACAGGGCACGCCAGTCGCCGAGCGAGAATTACGCTTCCTCGACCTTGCCGACGGTGCTGTGGGTATCTTCGATGCGACCGACGACCGGGAAATCGCACGGCTGACGACCGGAGAAGGCGGATTCATGCGCAGTGTCATGCGAGGCCTCGCCATCGAACGTGTCGCGAGTGGCCATGGTGACGAAGTCCCGTTTAGACTATCGGTCTGGGAGAGCGGGCTGGTCACCCTCGTCGACCCGGTCACCGGCCGACAGGTTGCCCTTTCCGCTTTCGGACCAGACAACGTGAACGCCTTCACCAGGCTCTTGTAGACGAGGTTCGGAACACGCATGAGCAAGCGCGAATTCGAGGTGGGCTGCACCATCGAGATAGAACATTCGGCAGAAAGCCTGCACGCGCATGTCACGCTCGACGACAATATCCCGATTCGCCCGGGCGATGAGGTCAGGATCCACGGAGAAACCATTCGTCCCGACTTTGGTGAAACTCTCACGCTGCGCCGTCGCGCCACGGTCCGTCGAGCCGGATGGCTCGTAGACAGGTGGACACGCCTGGCCGGGCGGTTCGAACTGACGGAGTTGCTGGAAACCAGTTTCTCGGAGTGGAGAAAGACATGAGCAGAACAAGTGGTATCAACACTGGCGAAGCAATGGCCAATGACGTTCTTGCCGGCAAGAGCGTGGTCAACGATGTCACACCCGACACCAACGCGATCGCCTCGGAGGACACGATCCTCAGCCCACGCTTCTACACCACCGACTTTGACGAACTCGACAACATCGATATCGAACCCGTGCGTGAGGAGTGGGACGGACTCATAGCCGAGATGCAGCGTGACATCAACCGCACGCACTTCCGGCGCGACGAGCACTTCAAGGAGAAGCTGGAAGATCTGCCGGAAGGGCTGAGGCAGGAATTCATCGACTTCCTCGTCAGCTCGCTGACGGCCGAATTCTCGGGCGCCGTGCTTTATTCGGAAATCAAGAAGCGCATCAAGAACCCGGACGTCAAGGAACTCTTCAGCCTGATGACCCGCGACGAGGCCCGACACGCCGGCTTCATCAACGAGACGCTGAAGGACTACAACATCGGGGTGGACCTGAGCTTTCTGACGAAGACCAAGAAGTACACCTTCTTCAAGCCGAAATTCATCTTCTACGCAACGTATCTGTCAGAGAAGATCGGCTACGCGCGATACATCACGATCTACCGTCACCTCGAGCAGAATCCCGACAAGCGGTTCCACCCGATCTTCAACTGGTTCGAGAACTGGTGTAATGATGAATTCCGGCACGGCGACGCGTTCGCCCTGATCATGCGTGCCAATCCGACGTTGCTCGAGGGCGGCAATCGATACTGGATCCGCTTCTTCCTGCTCGCCGTGTTCGCGACCATGTATGTCAGGGATCATGCACGGCCTGAATTTCACAAGGCACTCGGCGTCGATCCGACCGAGTACGACATGACCGTCTTCCAGATCTGTTCGGAGATCACACGACAGGTCTACCCCTTCACCTTGCCCATCGACGATCCCCGCTTCAGAGTCTTTCTCGATCGATTGAACGACCATGCCAACGGCATTGCTGCGGCGAAGGCACGCGGCGGTATCTCGGGTCTCGTGGGGCGTGGCGTTCACCTGGCAGGATCGGCCGTGACATTCGCGCGCCTCTATTGCATGCGCACGAAGCAGAACGAATTGCCGGCAACGGTCAGATTGACTCCTGCCTGGTGATCACGGCGCTCACATCGCTGCTGTTCGTCCTGCTCGTCTGGTGGGCGGGTACCGCCGTGGTTCTGGTCCTGCAGCATCGTCTGCATCCCGAGGCGAGCGCCACCCGCTGGTTGTTGCCGTGCGTAGCAATCGCCTCGGTTATCGTGCTCCTGGTCAGCAGTACTCACACGCCAGTCGCTGCTCGGATAGGAGCTTTTGTCGCCGCCATCGCACTCTGGGGTTGCATTGAACTCAGCTACTACCTCGGCCTGCTGAGCGGCATCCACACAAGACCCTGCCCGGCAAGCGTCACAGGCTGGAAACGCTTCAGGACAGCGCTCGCGACCAGCATCTGGCACGAGCTTGCTGCGCTGGGTACGGGGGTCGTGCTGACGATGGCGCTCTGGAATTCGGTCAATCCCACCGGGCTCTACGCATTCCTGGTGTTATGGCTGATGCGCTGGAGCGCCAAGCTCAACCTCTTTCTCGGCGTGCCTTATTTCGAGACAGGCTGGTTTCCGAAACGCCTTGCACATTTGCCGAGCTACATGATCCGACAACCGGTCACTCAGTTCTACTTCCTGTCCGTCGGCGTCGCCTCCGTCTTCGCCGCGGGCTTGCTGATTTCAGCCTCGCGTTCGACGGGTTCAGAGGCACTGACCTACAGCCTGCCCGCCGTCTTGTTGTTGCTGGCGGTTGCCGAACACCTGTTCATGGCCCTGCCCATTGCCGACACCCGACTCTGGCAACGGGTATTCGACACCACACGTGAACGTCGAGGAGCCCGTTTGTGAGTTCACCCTTTCCCTTCTCGGCCATCGTCGGCCAGGAAGACATGAAACTCGCGCTGCAAATGGCGGCCGTCGATTCGAGTCTGGGTGGCGTACTGGTATTCGGCGATCGAGGCACCGGCAAGACGACAGCCATGCGCGCACTGGCGAGCCTGCTGCCGAAGATCCGGGTGGTCGAAGGCTGCGCCTTTGCCTGCGATCCCGAAGACGATCCCGCCAAGCTGTGTCCTGCCTGCCAGGCGGCTGTTGCGGGCGCTCCGCTTGAAGTGACCTGGCGCGGCGCATCGGTTGTCGACTTGCCACTCGGCGCTACCGAGGATCGCATTGTCGGCGCGCTCGATATCGAAAAGGCGCTGGCGCAAGGGATCAAGGCCTACGAGCCCGGCTTGCTGGCGGCTGCCAATCGCGGCTTTCTGTACATCGATGAGGTCAATCTGCTGGAAGATCACCTAGTCGACGTCCTGCTCGATGTGTCGGTATCGGGCATCAACGTGGTTGAGCGGGATGGCCTGAGCATCCGCCATGCTGCACGGTTCATTCTCGTCGGCAGCGGCAATCCGGAAGAAGGTGAACTCCGACCGCAGTTGCTCGATCGCTTCGGCCTGTCTGTGGACGTCAGTACACCCGCCGATGTCGATCAGCGCATGTCGATCGTCCGCTTGCGTGATGAATACGAGACCGATGCCGCTGGTTTCTGTCAGCGTTACGCACTCAAGGACCAGCGCATTCGCGAACGCATCGAGTCCGCTCGCGCGACGCTCGCCGACACCATCGTCGACGATGCCACCTTGCGCCGCATGTCGGAACTCTGTCTAGCCCTGGGCACCGACGGCCTGCGGGGAGAGTTGACCTTGCTGCGTGCTTGCCGTGCGTTCGCCGCACTCGAGGGCGATGACTACGTCAACGAAGTGCATATCGGTCGAATCGCCGCGATGGCCCTTGCCCACAGGCTGCGTCGCGATCCGCTGGATGAGAGTGGCTCGAGCGTTCGGGTCCAGCGTGCCATGGATACCCTGGGACTGGCAGCGTGACCTCGCCGACACGCGACGCACCCCGTCTGCAGTTGCGGTTGGCTTTCACGGCAATGGATATCGTCGCGGTGGATTTCCGGCGGTTGCGGGGCGTGCTCCTGCGTGGCCGCACCGGACCAGTCCGGGATGCGCTGCAAGCGGCATTCGAGATGCACCTCAAGCTGTACCGGGTATCGTCGGCTACCACACAGGAGCAGCTTCACGGCGGCATCGATACCGCCCGCACACTCGCCACCGCAAGCGTCGTACGGCAAGATGGGCTCATCACCCGCGCTCGCGAAGGCGCTTTGCTGCTCGCCTCTGCAGAACGCTTGCCGGCCGCGTTGATCCATTCGATCAGTGCCGCTGTCGATGCACTCCCGTCGAATGAAACACCCGGCTTGCTGGTTCTCGACGAGAGTCTGGACGATGAGTCCGGCATCGCCGACACGGTGCTTGCCGAGCGTCTGCCCTTGCACGTCTTCGTGCCCGATGTGACACTCGAGGAGCTGGAGACGCTGCTCGCCGAGCGCCGCGAGAGCGAAGCGGTTCGTCGAGCCGAGCGGCGAGCTGTCTGTGATGGGCATGATCACCCGGCACAGGCTGAAGAACGGCCCGACGTCGCCGCAGTGCGCCTCGAGGACAACGTACTCGGGGAGATGACGCGGCTTGCCATGCGACTCGGCGTGGATTCATCGCAAGCCCTGCTCGCCTGTGTTCAGGCTGCCCGTGCCCATGCTCATCTTCACCACCGTCAGATCGTCGAGCCGGAAGATGCCGCCGTGGCCGTGCAGCTGACCCTGGCACCGCGCGCGCGATTCCTTGATCAGCCCGCCGATGCCGAACAGGCACCCGACGACGCTCGCGATCGGCAGGAAGCGGATCGGCCGGAGGACGAAGTCGAACGCGAGGAACCTGCAGAACGGAGCAGCGCAGACGCCGCGCAAGAGCCGCCTGAGGCCCTGCCCGAGCCCCCGGATCCCGGCAAACCGGACGAAGACGATGATCGCGTGTCGGCACAGGAGCTGCCCGACCGGCTGATCGAGGCAGCCCTTGCCGTGCTGCCCGAGCGGCTACTCGCAGGACTGGCTCAGGCCGCCGCGACCCGCCGCAAGGGGGAGCAGTTCGGCGGAGCTTCTGTGAGCGGGCGTGATGACGACTCGAGCGTACTGAACGCGCACCGGGGTCGGCCTGCCGGCGTCAGCCGACCGCGCTCGCGCAGTGATGTGCACAAGGTCAATGTGCTCGAGACCTTGAAGGCTGCCATACCCTATCAGCGACTGCGCAGCGGTCACGACCAGGCCGGGCCCGGCCTGTTCGAGCGCGACTCGCGGCTGGACCCTCGACAGCCCCCCCAACAGTCCGCTCGGCTGGAAATCCGTCACGCCGACCTGCGCGTGACCCGCTTCCGACACTCACCGCGAACCACGACCGTCTTCGTCGTCGACGCATCCGGCTCGGCGGCGATGAACCGGCTTGCGGAAGCGAAGGGCGCTGTGGAACTGCTGCTGGGAGAATGCTACGTCCGGCGCGACCGGGTCGCACTCGTCACGTTTCGAGGTGAACAGGCGTCGCTGGATCTTTCCCCGACGCGATCGTTGACGCGCGCCCGGCGCGCGCTGCAAAGCCTGCCTGGCGGTGGAGGCACACCCCTCGCTGCGGGCTTCGGCCTGGCCGCAGGACTCATCGGCCAGCTGCATCGTGCAGGTGAAGTACCCGTTTGCGTGTTCATGACCGACGGCAAAGCGAACATCGCACTCGACGGCGCCCGCTCACGTGAAAAGGCGCGGGCCGATGCTGATCAGCAGGCCGCTCGACTGGCGCGATCCGGCGCGCGACTCATCTTCATCGACACCTCTCCTCGGCCCCAGGCGCCCGCTTGCGCACTGGCGGCACGCATGCAGGCGCGTTATCTGCCCCTGCCTCGTACAGGCGCTCGTGGTCTGCCCGACATCGTCACCGGACGCGTGTGACTGTCAAGGCGGGCGACTACCATTGGCATGTCGAAAGGAGCGGCAGCGGACCGGTCTGTCTGCTGTTGCACGGTACCGGCGCTTCAGCCCATTCCTGGCGACCATTGATGCCGCTACTGGCCGCGCACTACACCACGCTCGCCATCGATCTTCCCGGGCATGCCCGCACCGGACTGATTGGCAACGATGATCTGTCACTGAGCGGCATGGCAGCCGCCATCATCCGGTTTCTCGACACACAGGTGCGCAGCCCGGTGATCGGCATCGGACACTCCGCCGGTGCCGCCATTCTCGCGGAGATAGCGTTGACGCGGCCTGACTGTCTGATGCGCATGATCAGCATCAATGGTGCGATGGTGCCATTCGCCGGTGTCGCCGGCTTGATCTTCTCGCCACTTGCCCGGCTGGGCGCAGGATCATCGCTCCTGACCGGACTCTTCGCACGACGCCTGCGTAATCGTGATCTTGTCGGACGTCTTTTGAAAAATACCGGATCGGTCATCGATAGCGAACAGATCCAGTCTTACGAGGCCTTGTGCCAGGATCCCGCACACGTAAAGGGAGCACTGACCATGATGGCCCACTGGCGCCTGGAAGAACTGTATCCACGCCTGCCGCTACTGGAACTCCCGGTCCATCTGATTGCCGGTTCGCGCGATCGCATGATTCCGCCGCGTCATGCCCATCAGCTTGCCGCACGGCTCGGCGACGTACACCTCGATATCGCGAACGACCTCGGCCACCTCGCCCACGAGGAACGGCCATCACTTGTCGCTGACCTTGTCCTATCGACGTGCGCTACGGGCCCGGAAACCGTAGACCCTGTGCATCCGCCGACGACCTCAGGATCGCTCCAACATGCCCGATAGCCAAGCTTTACCGAGTGAGCACGACCCCATGACGCCTGCGCCAAAGGACCTTGACGCTTGCCGTCAGCTCATTCGCCATGGGTCGCATTCATTCTTCATGGCCTCTCTGGTATTGCCAGGTCGTGTTGCCGTGCCTGCCACGGCCTTATATGCCTTCTGTCGCATCGCCGATGACATCATCGATGATGACGACGGCGATGCCGGCGCCATCGAGATACTCGCCGAGCGACTCGATGCCATCTATGCCGGTAAACCACTGGATCACGCCGAGGACCGCGCCATGGCCGAGGTGGTATCGCACTTCGGCATTCCGCGGTCGTTACCGGACGCACTCATCGAAGGTCTCGCCTGGGACGCTGCCGGGCGCGAATGCGATTCGCTGTCCGATCTCTATGATTACGCCGCGCGCGTTGCCGGTTGTGTGGGCGCGATGATGTCCTTGATCATGGGCACGACCGATCGACGCGCAGTGGCTCGTGCCTGCGACCTGGGCGTTGCCATGCAGCTGACCAATATCGCACGTGATATCGGCGAGGATGCGCGCATGGGTCGGCTCTACCTGCCACGGCGGTGGTTCCGGGAGTGCGGCCTCGACGTCGACACCTGGCTTGCCGATCCGGTCGACGATGTCCGCATCGCCGACATGTGCGAACGGTTGCTGGCCTATGCAGACATCCTCTATCAGCGCGCCGATGCAGGCGTTTCCTTGTTACCACTTCGCTGCCGACCAGGCATTCGCGCTGCGCGGTTGATCTATTCGAGCATCGGCCGGGAAATCGCAAAGCGCGGGTACAGGACCGTCGAGCTACGGGCCATCGTACCCATCAGGCGAAAGGCCGCGTTGCTCGCCTGGGCGTTGCCCAGCATTCCGTGGCGCGACACGACCGGCCGGCAGGACCACCTCGACTGGCCACCACTGGCAGAAACCCGCTACTTGCTGGCCGACGTGGAATCGACGCCTCGTTACGATCGTGTGGAATGGTTGATCAACATGTTCTCGGCACTCAACGACCGTCAGCGCACCTGAGAGCGCGCTCAGCTCTTGCGATTGCCACGGTTCTCGATAAGATCGTCCACGACCTCCGGATCGGCAAGCGTTGACGTGTCGCCGAGCGAGCCAAAGTCGTTTTCGGCGATCTTGCGAAGGATACGTCGCATGATCTTGCCCGACCGCGTCTTCGGCAGACCCGGTGCAAACTGCAGGATGTCGGGTGATGCAATGGGGCCAATCTCGTTACGCACCCAACCGACGAGCTCTTTCTTCAAGTCGTCCGTTGCTTCCTTGCCACCCATCAAGGTGACATAGGCATAGATACCCTGGCCCTTGACTTCGTGCGGATAGCCCACGACTGCGGCCTCCGAAACCTTCGGGTGGGCGACAAGCGCTGACTCGACTTCGGCAGTACCCATGCGATGTCCGGAGACGTTGATGACGTCGTCGACGCGTCCGGTGATCCAGTAGTACCCGTCAGCGTCACGCCGGCACCCATCCCCGGTGAAGTAGTAGCCCTTGTACTGTTCGAAATACGTCTTGACGAAGCGTTCATGATCCCCGAAGACGGTGCGCATCTGCCCTGGCCAGCTGTCCTTCATGCACAGCACGCCTTCCGCTTCGGTTGCCTCGATGATCTTGCCACTCTCAGGCTCGAGAATAACTGGCTGGACGCCGAAGAAAGGCCGCGTGGCGGAGCCGGGCTTGGTAGCGGTTGCACCAGGCAAGGGAGTGATCAGGATTCCGCCCGTCTCTGTCTGCCAGTAGGTATCGACGATCGGACACCGGCCGCCGCCGATCACCCGGTCGTACCAGTTCCAGGCTTCCGGGTTGATAGGCTCACCCACCGAACCGAGCAGCCGCAGCGACGACAGATCCGCTTTCTCGACGTGGGCGTCGCCCGCTCCCATCAGTGCGCGGATGGCCGTTGGCGCGGTGTAGAACATGTTGACCTTGTGCTTCTCGCACACGTCCCAGAATCGCGATGGGCTCGGGTACGTCGGGACACCCTCGAACATCAGGGTGGTCGCCCCGTTGGCAAGCGGTCCGTAGACAATGTAGCTGTGTCCGGTAACCCAACCGACATCGGCTGTACACCAGTAGACGTCACCGTCGTGATAATCGAAAACATACTGATGCGTCATCGATGCATAGACCAGGTAGCCACCGGTCGTGTGAACGACACCCTTGGGCATGCCGGTCGAGCCGGAGGTATAGAGGATGAACAGCGGGTCTTCCGCGTTCATCGGCTCGGGCGGGCATGTCGTCGAGGCGGCCGCCGTAGCTTCGTGATACCAGTGATCGAGTCCATCGCGCATCGATATGTCACCACCTGTCAGCTTGACGACAAGCATCTGCACATCGTGTTCGACCTTGCCGAGCGCCTTGTCGGCGCTGACCTTCAACGGCACCGTTCGACCACCACGGCGCCCTTCATCCGCCGTGACGACCAGCTTCGCCGTCGAACCGCGAACACGATCGGCCAGAGCGTCGGCGCTGAATCCGCCGAACACGATCGAATGGACTGCACCAATACGTGCGCAGGCCAGCATGGCGATTGCCGCCTCGGGAATCATGGGCATGTACAAGACCACCCGATCCCCCTTGCCGACCCCCAACGCCTTGTAGGCGTTGGCTAGCCGGCAGACCCGCTCGTACAGGTCGCGGTAGGTGATTTTCGCATCGTCAGCAGGGTCGTCGCCCTCCCAGATGATGGCGACCTGCTCAGCGCGCCCCTCGAGATGCCGGTCGACGCAATTGGCGCAAACGTTCAGGACCCCATCCTCGAACCACTTGATGGAAACGTCCGGATAGCTGTAGTCGGTATTCTTGACGCGTGTGTAGGGCGTCAACCAGTCGAGGCGCTTGCCTTGCTCGGCCCAGAAAGTCTCGGGATCCGCGACTGATTCCTCGTACATCCGGCGATAGGTGGCATCGTCGGCGTGGGCCCCCGTGGCGAACGCCTCGGGAACGGGATGCGTTGGTTCGGACATGCAGGGACGGCTCCGCTTAGTGGGTCAGGTCGGGCTTCAGATCGGGTTTCAGGACAAGCCGGCTTGGCGCACGAACGGCATCAGTACATGTGCTGGCCACCATTGACCGACAAGGTCGATCCGGTGATGAATCCCGCGTCGTCGGCTACCAGGAAAGCCACCGAACGCGCAATGTCGTCGGCCTTGCCGAGTCGGCCGACTGGAATGCGCGCGATGATCTTCTCGAGCACATTCGGCGGAACCGCACGCACCATATCGGTATCGACATAGCCCGGTGCAATCGCATTTACCGTGATGCCCTTGGCGGCACACTCTTGAGCCAGTGCCTTGGTGAACCCGTGTATACCGGACTTCGCTGCCGCATAGTTGACCTGCCCGTACTGCCCGGCCTGGCCGTTGATGGAACCGACATTGACGATGCGGCCGAAACTGCGCTCGCGCATGCCATCGATGACACCGCGCGACATGTTGTAGCAACCACCAAGGTTGGTATCGATAACAGCCTGCCAGTCCTCGTGCGACATGCGGTGCAAGGTGCCGTCGCGCGTGATGCCGGCGTTGTTCACCAGGACATCGACCGCACCAACCTCACCGACGATCTTCTCGAGGCCGGCCTTGCATTCCTCGAAGTTGGATACGTCGAACTTGAAGACGGATATCCCGGTATCTGCCGAAAAGGCGTTCGCACGCTCATCATTTCCTGCATAGGTCGCCGCGACCTTGTAGCCTTTCGCATGGAGATCCCGGCTGATCGCCTCACCGATCCCTCGTGTTCCACCGGTTACAACTGCTACCTTCGCCATCACTTTTCTCCGAAACTCGTTGGGATCGCTTGCTTAGTACCGACGTACTTTGTCATTCTTGACAACCCTTCGCAACCCTAGCGCCCGAGAGGAAAAATTCCATGCAGGACATCTTCATCACCGGTGCTGCGCGCACCCCGATCGGTTCCTTCGGGGGCGCGCTGTCAAGCGTTGCAGCAAGCGAACTCGGCAGAGCGGCAATCGTGGCGGCTCTGGAACGATGCAAGACCGACCCCGCAGACGTATCCGAGGTCATCTTCGGCCACGTGCTGACAGCGGGTGCCGGGCAGAATCCGGCCCGACAGGCGGCGATGGAAGCCGGCATACCGGCGTCGAGTACCGCTGTCACGGTCAATCAGGTCTGCGGATCCGGGTTGCGCACGGTAGCCATGGCCGCGCAGGCCATCGCCGCAGGCGACAGCCAGGTGGTCGTCGCAGGCGGGCAGGAAAGCATGAGCCTCGCACCGCACTGCGCGCATCTCAGGAACGGCCAGAAGATGGGCGACCTGCAATTCATCGACACAATGATCCGCGACGGACTGTGGGACGCCTTCCACGGCTACCACATGGGCACGACTGCCGAGAACGTTGCCGAAAAGTGGCAGATCACGCGTGAAGCCCAGGATGCCCTTGCCGCCGGGTCGCAGCAGAAGGCTGAAGCGGCGCAGGCCGCCGGTCGCTTCGCAGACGAGATCATTGCCTATACAGTCAAGGGTCGCCGTGGCGACACGGTCGTCGACACCGACGAATACCCGAAACACGGGACCACCGCAGAGAAGCTTTCCGCACTGCGCCCGGCGTTCGCGAAGGATGGCACGGTAACGGCGGGCAATGCATCCGGGCTGAATGACGGTGCGGCGGCGCTGGTCGTCATGAACGGTGACGAAGCGCGCAAGCGGGGCGCCGAGCCCCTCGCACGCATTGCCTCCTGGGCAACTGTCGGTGTCGATCCGCAAGTCATGGGATCTGGCCCTATCCCGGCAAGCCGCGCTGCACTCGAGAAGGCTGGATGGTCGGTTGATGATCTCGACCTTGTCGAAGCCAATGAAGCCTTTGCCGCACAGGCCTGTGCAGTCAACAACGACCTGGGCCTCGATCCTGCCAAGGTCAACGTCAACGGCGGCGCTATCGCACTCGGCCACCCGATCGGCGCGTCGGGTGCAAGGGTACTAATCACCCTGGTACACGAGATGCGACGACGAGATGCGAAGAAGGGCCTGGCAACGCTGTGCATCGGCGGTGGCATGGGCATCGCCATGTGCGTCGAGCGCGGCTGAACACGACCGATTGAGCCGACCAGCCCGAACCGGAACGATCTGGTTCGGGCTTGGCTTGGCGCAGCGCCCGAACCGCCGCTACCGCACCCATCGGCCTGCCCACGCTGCCTGCCCGCGCTGCCTGCGCGCCCCGCCATCACGCACTTTATATTGCAGTGCAACAACACTACTCACGCAGCGCGGAAGCCGCTTGGTCTTGCCACTCTCGATTAAAATTCCCTGTTACGTGTCGGACTTCACAAGTTTTTACAAGCATCTGGACGCTACCTAAGTATACCTTTCCATTTTCACATTGCGCTGCAAAGGCAGGTATATTGCAGTGCACATGCGATGGCACCTTCTGGAGGTGCTATTTGGAACTCTCAGGGATACAGTGGAGAAAAGTCTGTCATGAGCACCTCAGTTGCCTTGATTACCGGTGGAACCGGCGAGATTGGAACAGCCATCTGTCGTCAATTCCACGCCGATGGATACACCGTGGCGCTCAACTGTCATCCCGCAGACGTCGAACGCAGCGAGACCGTCGTGGCGGCGCTTCGCAAGGACGGCATAGCGGCAGAGCTTGTGCCGTTCGACGTTACCGATGTCGACACTTGTTCGGCTGCCGTCAGCGATATCGAGAAGCGTATTGGAGCCATCGATGTGCTTGTCAATGCCGCGGGCATCACTCGCGATGCCACGCTCGCCAATCTCGAGCCTGATTCGTGGAATGCGGTCCTCAGGACGAATCTCGATAGTGTCTACAACGTGTCCCGACCCGCCCTGACGGGCATGACGACCAGAAAGTACGGCCGCATCATCAATATCTCTTCCGTAAACGGGCAGCGAGGCCAACTGGGTCAGACCAACTACTCAGCGGCGAAGGCGGGCATGACCGGCTTTACCAAGGCGCTCGCTCGCGAGGTTGCACGCGACGGCATCACCGTCAACAGTGTTTCGCCGGGGTATGTGCAATCACCGATGATCCAGGCCGTTCCAGAAGCGGTGCGCGCCAAGATCGTCAAGCAGATTCCAGTCGGCCGGTTCGCGGAACCGAGAGAGATCGCGCGAGCGGTCAGCTTCCTCGCCAGTCGCGACAGCGCGTATATCACGGGTATCGACTTGTCCGTCAACGGTGGATTCCACATAGGCTGATCCACATGGGCTGATCCACATGGGTTGATTCACAACGGCTGATCCGCGTCGGCTGATATGCGTCGCCTGGCCGGGGCGATCGACAGCTGAACGTCCGAAACGCCGCACTGCAAAAGTCCTCATCAAGCCGCTGGAATAAGAGAAAGGCGCACAGGGACAAGAAAATACGCCTCTGCATGTTGCACTGCAAAACAAACTCGCTATAATGCACTGCAAGAAGGGAGTGTTTCCCTTCCAGCCTGTGTAACCGACGAGGATCACACCATGTACAGCACCGAAAACCTGAACGACCAGATGAAGCAATTCGTTGAACTCCAGCAGAAGAGCCTCGAGCCGTTGCGCATCTTCGGCGGTCTCGCCGTTGAAGCCTTCGAGCAGATGAGCCGCAAGAACCACGCGATCGCTGGTGACGTTGTCGAATTTTCCGTCAAGCAGTCGGGCCTGGCCCTGAACGGCGAAAACGTCAACGAAACCGCTTCTGCCCAAATGGCTGAAAGCAAGGCGTTTGCCGAACTCATGAATCAGCGTTCGACCGAGTATGTCGAAATGTTCAATGCACTGGGTGGCAAGATTCGCGACGCTTCCAGCGAAGCTGCTGAAACCTTCAAGGCTGCCTGACCCTACGATCCACGACCCGCTGACGGGTCGAACCGTCGACATGCAGAGGAATCCCGGTCGATCGACGACCGGGATTCCAGGCAAATCGAAGGAAGCACCACCCGTCGAACTGGATATCACTTCATGAATAAATTTACCGATCAGCTCGAGAACCTTGCCGAGCTTCAGAAAAAGGGTCTGGAGCCCTTCAACCGATTCAACTCCGAAGCATTGGCTGCGTTCGAGCAGGTTGCGCGGAAAAATCACGAACTGATGGGCGACATGGTCGAGTTCGCTGTCGCACAGTCACGCAATCAGGTCGAGGGCGACACACCACAGGTCGTTTACGAAAAGCAGGTAGCCGAGGCTCGTGCGTTCGCTGAAAAAATCAGCACACGCGCTTCCGAGTACGCTGAACTTGCGAATCAGTTCAAGGAAAGCACCGTGCAAAGCGCAAGCGAAGCAGTCGCCGGCGCGAGGCCGCAGGCCACGAGCACGAAGGCCGTCCCTGCGTCGAAACCGACCGCTACGAAGAAGGCTGCCACGGCAGACAAGCCTGCCGCGTCCAGGAAGAAGGCTAGCAGCAAGAAAGCTTCAAGCGCGGCTGCGGCCAGCAAGAAGACTTCGTCAAAAGCCACCGCTGCCAAGGCGACACCGCGCAAGACGGCAGCCAAGCGAGCGCCTCGCAAGAAGGCAGGATCGGCCAAGTAGACTGCGATTCTCGACACTTCACGCTCGCCTGCCTGCAATTTCGGTTTGATCATCCCGTCACGGGATTCCGCAAGCCTGACCAAATCCGGAATCAGCAGCCGGGCGACGCGACCAGACAACTCCGGACTCCGGTTGATCTCTGGAGGGAAACCATTGAGCTTCGAGACACTGATCGGTTGTCAGAATGCCTACTGTGGCTCAGTGACATTTCGACTTGATACCGATTTCAAGCAGAAAGTGCGCTGATCGCTCATCATGGGGAGTGGTGCATCGGAAGGACGTGTGAAGGCGAGCGGTGTCGATGACGCCAGATGCACTGCCCCGAGCGAAGATCCCTAAGGATGACGATGGAAAAGCGCAGGCTGATCAAGAAGTACGCCAACCGCCGCCTCTACGATACTGTCAAGAGCCGGCATGTGACCCTGTCCGACTTGCGCACGATGATCGTGGAGGGCGTCGACATCAAGATCGTCGATGACACCTCGGGCGAGGACATCACTCGCGCGCTGCTCCTGCAGATCATCGTCGACCGTGAGCAGGCCGGACAACCGCTTCTGACGGAGGTCCTGCTGGCCCAGTTGATCCGGTTCTACGGGAACCCGATGCAGGGCATGATGGCCGACTACCTGCAGCGCAGTGTCGATACCTTCGTCGATCAACAGGCGAGCGTGCAGGACAGGTTGCAGACCGCTCTCTCGACGACCCCCGTCGAGACGATGCGCGAGATGATGAAGCACAACGTGAACGCCTGGGAGCAGCTGATGGGTCTTTCCAGCGAGCGACGAGTCGACAAGAAGTCCGACACCGAAGACTGAAGTTTCGACCCTGCCGAGGAGCAGCATGAGCGAGCGCGAACAACCGAAAGATCCACAAGCTGACAATCCGATTGCGGACCAGCTTTCTGCAATGACCCGCACCTTCACTCAGCTGGTCGAGCACAACCAGTCACTCATCGGCTCATTTTTCGAACAAGCACAGTCGGGCATGCCCGGTAGTGATGATGTGGCCAAAGGCTCGAAACCCGATACGAGCGACCCGCTCAATATCAACACGGCCTTCCGCTCGGCCTTCGATGGATTGTCGAAAGACCCGCAGGGGCTGATGCAATCGAACTACGAGCTCTGGAAGGAGCACATGTCCCTGTGGGAGGAGATGACGATCCGCGTGTTTCGCGAATCGCCAGGCGAAGGCGATGACGGATTTGGCAAGGACCGTCGATTCCGGCACGAGGACTGGACCAAGAACCCGATGTTCGAATACATCCGCAAGTCCTACCTGATCACGTCGCGCTGGATGCTCAAGACGATGAGCGAGATCGAGGGGCTGGACGAAGCCGATCACAAGAAGGTGATGTTCCACACCCAACTGCTCGCGGACTCCTTCGCGCCGAGCAACTTCTTCATGACCAATCCCGAAGCCCTCCGCAAGATGGTCGATACCAAGGGTGAAAGTTTCCTGAAAGGCATGCAGAATCTGCAGCGCGACCTGGACCCGAAAACAAGTCAGCTCAACATCACGATGACTGATCCCGATGCTTTCAGGCTCGGTATCGATATCGCGACCACCCCCGGCAAGATTGTCTATCAGAACGAGCTGGTGCAGTTGATCCAGTACACCCCGACAACGCCGAAAGTCCGGTTGCGACCACTGGTCATCGCACCGCCCTGGATCAACAAGTTCTACATCCTCGATCTCCAGCAGAAGAACTCGTTCATTGCCTGGGCGGTGGCGCAGGGTTACACCGTCTTCGTCATCTCCTGGGTGAACCCCGACGGAAGGCTTGGCGACAAGACGTTTGAAGACTACATGCAGGAAGGCATTCTCGACGTGCTCGACGCCGTCGAGCAAGCCACCGGGCAGCCGGATGTCACGATGATCGGCTACTGCATCGGCGGCACACTGTTGTCGGCGACCCTTGCCTACATGGCCGAGACCGGCGACAAGCGGATCAAGGCGGCGACCTTCTTCGCCTCTCAGGCGGACTTCTCTGAAGCGGGCGATCTGAAACTGTTTACCGACGAAGCGCAGGTGGACAACCTCGAACGCATGATGAGCGAGAAGGGATACCTCGAAGGCAGTTCCATGGCGAGCACCTTCAACATGTTGCGCGCCAACGATCTCATCTGGTCGTTCTACGTCGACAACTACCTGCTCGGCAAGGAACCCGGCAAGTTCGACTTGCTCTACTGGAACGCCGATTCCACCCGCATGCCGCGCGAAACGCACCTCTTCTACCTGCGACAGTGCTACATCGCGAACAATCTCGCCAAGCCTGGCGGCATCACGCTCAAGGGTGTGCCCATCGACCTGTCGAAAATCAAGATTCCGATCTACCTGCAGGCCGCCAAGGACGATCACATCGCGCCCTACCCTTCGGTATTCAAGTCCACCGGCTTGTACGGCGGGCCGGTCCGCTTCGTTCTGGCCGGTTCGGGCCACATTGCGGGCGTTATCAATCCACCGGCGGCGAACAAGTACCAGCACTGGATAAATGAAGAGCAGCCAAAGGATCTCGATATCTGGATGGAAGGTGCTACAGAGCACCCAGGCTCCTGGTGGGACGACTGGGATGGTTGGCTGAAGAAGCACTCTGGCAAGCAGGTACCGGCACGACAACCCGGTGACGGCGAGCTCGACGTCATTGAGGATGCACCGGGAAGCTACGTGGCGGTGAAGAGCTGACGCCAACCCTGCTGCGGCTACGTCTTTGTGACCTTTAGCCCGAGTATTGTGAACTAATGTCAAACCAATCATGAACGGCGCTCGACTTGCTAGCTAAACCGGACTAAAGGCTAGCCACGAACGAGCGGATTCGTCCCGCCTGAACGGTTTGGTCGGGAGTGAGTCGTGGATAAGCAGCTGCAACTGAAAGAATCAGAGCGCCTCGCCGCCCTGCGCGCGCTCAATATTCTCGACACGAAATCCGAGCAGGCCTTCGATGCGCTGGCAGCGGCCGCGGCACTGGTGTGTGCGACGCCGGTTTCGCTCGTTTCGATGGTAGATAAGGATCGACAGTGGTTCAAGGCCGTTGTCGGCCTGCCCGGTGAGAGAGAATCGCCACGCGGTGTCGCCTTCTGCGCCTACACCATCGAAGAAGAGGACATCCTCGAAGTAACGGATACGTTGCTCGATCCGCGTTTCAAGAACAACCCGTTGGTCACGGATGCGCCGCACATCCGCTTCTATGCGGGCGTTCCGTTGAGGCTCGGCAACGGCGCAGCCGTCGGCTCGCTGTGCGTCGTCGATCATGCACCGCGACAGCTGACCGATACACAACGAAGTGTTTTGAAGCACCTGGCAGTTGCTGTGGTGCAAGCATTGGAATCGCGCCGTGTAGCCGAAGATTCGGTCATCGCGGAAGCCGGCTTCCGTGCACTCAGCGAAGCGTCGCCACTGGGCGTGTTCGCAACCGATGCAATGGGCTCCTGTCAATATACCAATAGCCGCTGGCAAGCGATATTCGGAATACCGGAAGGTGAAGCCCTGGGAACCGGCTGGAGCCGAACCCTCCACCCTGACGACAAGGAGCGCGTGTTCGAGGAGTGGCAAGCCACCGCCATTCGGCAACTTCCGTTCGATATGGGGTTTCGGATTCTCCGTGACAATGGCGAGATTTCTCACGTACGCGCGATTTCCAGCCCGTTGCTCGACGATGACGGGAATTTTTCCTGCCATGTCGGCTCGGTCGAAGACGTGACCCGACAATACAATGCCGACACTGCGCTTCGACGCCATCAACGATTGCTGGCCGAGACCAGTGCCCTGGCCGATGTCGGCGGTTGGGAACTGGACCTTTCAACAAGCTCACTGCTCTGGACCGAACAGACCTACCGTATTCATGGGTTGGATTTCGACTACGAACCGACGGTAGAAGCTGCAATCGGCTTCTATTCACCGGAGGCGCAACCCGGTATCCGAGCCGCCATCGATCGCTGCCTGGACCAGGGTGGTAGCTTCGATCTGGAACTGCCTCTCATGCAGAAGGGTGGCGAGCTCATTTGGGTACGAGCGGTTGGGCATGTCGAATTCGACAACGACACGCCCACAAGACTGCTGGGTGCATTGCAGGTCATTACCGAACGTGTGGAGCAACGTGTTGCCCTCGAAGTTGCACATCAGAGGATAACGATCGCAACCGACAGCGGACAGATTGGCGTATGGGAATGGCGTTATCACGACGCCAATATAAGCTGGACACCACAGACGTACCGACTGTTCGGACTGCCCCCGAGCAATGAAACGATCGAACTGGATCGATGGATCGAGCACGTTCATCCCACGGATCGGGCGCGCGTTCGAGACGCGATGCAGGGCGCCATGTCAGGCACCTGTGTACTCGACATCGAGTATCGAATCGTCTGGGAAGACGGAAGCGTGCGTCACCTGCATACGCGCGCCCAGCTCACCCGCGACAATCACGGTCGAGCGATTCGGCTGCTCGGTGTCAATCTGGATGTGACTCGGCTTCGTGGACTCAGCCTCGAGCTTGCCGAGCAACGAGAGCTCTTGCAGGTCACGCTTCAGTCGATCGCGGATGGTGTGATCACGACCGACTCCGCGGGCTGCATCACCTGGATGAATCCGGTAGCCGAACGCATGACCGGCTGGTCGTCAGACGCTGCGGCACAGAAGCCGCTTGCGCACGTTTTCAAGATCATCAACGAGGAAACGCGAAGACCCGCCATCAATCCGGTTACCACCTGCCTTGCAAAGAACAAGGTTGTCGGCCTTGCCAATGACACGGTGCTGGTATCCAAGGGCGGCGAGGAATTCGCCATCGAGGATTCGGCCGCACCGATCACCAACGGGCAAGATGAGGTGCTTGGCGTCGTGCTGGTCTTTCACGATGTATCCGAACAACGCAAGATGTCGGTCGAAATGAGCTTTCGTGCCGCGCACGACATTCTGACCGGCCTGGTGAATCGCCAGGAGTTCGAGATTCGATTGAACAGCATTCTGAGCGACGCCAAGACGACCAGCAAGTCCTGCTCGCTGCTGTATATCGATCTCGATCAATTCAAGCTGGTAAATGATGCCTGTGGCCATTCGGTAGGCGATCAACTGCTGCAGCAGGTATCGAATCTACTTGCCGACACGGTGCGTTCCGGCGACACCCTTGCCCGTATCGGTGGTGACGAGTTCGCGGTCATTCTCGATAGCTGCAGTTTCAGTCAGGCCGAACTCGTCGCGCAGGAAATCTGCGATCGGTTGGATGATTTCAGGTTCGAGCACGATGGCCGTCGGTTCAGGATCGGCGCCAGTATTGGCATCGTGCCCATCGATGCTCGCTGGAGTTCGATCGCGGCCGCCATGCAGGCGGCAGATGTTTCCTGCTATGCCGCCAAGGAGGCCGGACGCAACCGTGTGCATGCCTGGTTCGATACCGACAAGAGCATGCAGGCACGATCAAAGGAGACTCAATGGGCTTCGCGACTGGAGCAAGCGCTTGACGAAGATCGGTTCGAATTGTTTGCGCAGCGTATCGAGGCGGCATCCGATGAAAATCAGGAACTCCACGCCGAAGCATTGATACGTCTTCGCGACGAATCTGGAAAGCTGATTCAACCGAACGCCTTTCTGCCGGCGGCAGAGCGTTTTCACCTGGCAACGCATATTGATCGCTGGGTCATGCTGAAGACGATCGATCTGATGCACCAACTACCGGAAACCTCGCGACTGAAGTTACTGAGCCTCAACCTGTCCGGTCAGTCGATCGGCGATCGTGAATTTCATCGAGTGGCGATCGACGCACTCGAGCGTGCAGGTAAGGAGATCTGTCATCGCCTTTGCCTCGAAATCACCGAGACGACGGCGATCACGAACATCGCGGATGCGCAGGTCTTCATCGAACAGGCTCGCTCACTCGGCGTGAGGATCGCGCTCGACGACTTCGGTGCGGGGGCGTCATCGTTCGGCTACCTCAAGACACTGGCGGTCGATTCCCTGAAGATCGACGGCCAGTTCATCAGGAATCTCGTCGATGATCCGCTCGACACGGCGACGGTTCGTTGCTTCGTCGATGTTGCCCGCGCCATCGGCGTCAAGACGGTAGCCGAGTACGTCGATCGGCCCGAAATACTCGCTCGCGTGAAGGAAATAGGCGTCGACTATTGGCAGGGCTATCTTCTGCACAAGCCAGAACCGATCAGCAATGTGCTCGAGCTGTCGGCCGTACCGGGATAGCGAGCGACCCGTTGTCGCTCGCTATCCGTGATATGTACATCAAGCATCATTCTTCCGACCGGAATTCAAGTCGCTGAGGAATGCCGGCAGAACTTGCCGCCGGATTGATCTCAGGACTCGCGACAGGACTAACGGCAGGATTCGCGCCGCGCGCCAAGTAGCCTGTCCTTTCGCAAAGTGTCGAAATTCAACTCGTTGGCCCGGGAACAGACCGTGCCCGCATTGCCCTGGTACTCGATACCGTACACAGCCTTGCCGGCATTGATGAAGGGCAATAGCATCTCGCACTCGTTGTAGACCTGACAGCTCTCGTTTATCGCGAAATCGAAATAGGGTTCAAGTCCTCTGACTTGCGACAGATCGTTCTTCAGTCCGATCGACAGATTGCGCTGATGCGCCGCGTCCGCCAAGGCCTTGTTGTAGGCAAACTGATGCGCAGCCGTGAGCGGCAGCCCGGTCGGATTGGTGTAGCCGTCGACGTTGTCCGGATCGACTGCATCACATCCCTTCGTCACCGCTATGTCCATACGGGCCTCCATGATGGGCAACAGGATATCCATTCGTCGAATGTCCAGCCAACGCTCGCCAGGCCAGCCAGACAGCGGCTGCCCGAGAACACTCTCCGGAAAGCTCGACGCATCAGGGCGCCAGTTCTCGTAGCTGCCGCCACTCAGGTAGCAGACCACTTTGCTACCCGCCTGTTGTAGCGCGTCGATCGTCGATTTCGGTGTATCGAAGAGGTCGATGTCGTACATGTCGACGTCGAGTGACGTGTCGAGCTGCCCCGTGAATTGAATCTGCCATGAAGTACCCGGCGATGGCTGCCAGCGAGCTCCTGTATCCGGTGTCGGCTCAGGTGTCGGTGTCGGTGTCGGTGTCGGTGCTGGTGCTGGTGCTGGTGCTGGTGCTGGTGCTGGTGCGGGTGCGGGTGCGGGTGCGGGTGCGGGTGCGGGTGCGGGTTCGGGTTCGGTCTGCCGCACGCGATCCACGTCGAGCCGCAGTGCGTCGAGATTGGAGTCATCGCCAGCCTCCGGGCTGTAGAGACGCACGCGAACGCGTCCGAGGGCGTCGACATAATTCATCAGATTGCCCAGGATCGTGTAGCGCTTGCGCGTCCAGACCCAGTCGGGATTACGCCGGTTGTCGCCGACGTGCACCCAGACGCCGGTCTCGGCATCACGTACCAGCCATCGCCAGAGCTGCTCATCACGGTTGGGCCCACGGAAACTCGTGTAGAGCCCCATCGATTCCAATGACTCTCCGACGAGATCGAGCGGTAAGGAGAACTCGAACTCAGCGACAAAGCCGTCTGTCGCGGTGCTGAATTCGATGTAGCGCGACCAGTTGTCGCTCCTGCCTCGTTGATCTGCTTTTAGCAGTGACGCCGTACTCGTACGGCTGGCCTCACCGCGCAGCAGGTTCAGGGAATCGGGTGCGACCATGACGTCGGCTGCGATCAGCTGCGCAGCCGGGATGAACGTTAGCGTCGAGGTGACGCTGATGCCCAGGGCAACTCGCCGGGCAAGGGTGAAAAAACGGCTCTTCATGGCAATCAGGTTCCAGATGACGTGGCCTGATCGTCGCACCGAAAGGCGTCGGTCAGACAGTCTCGATGGTCGCCTTTGCCGCATCGCAATTCCGACGGGCTCGATTGTGCACTTGCCTGATTGCAATGCCAGCACGCGAAATCGTGCAGAAAAAACGGGCCTGCAATCAAGAACTCCGGGCGTCGACGACTCAGGGTGTCGAGTCGAGCTCTGCGCCTTCCTTCTCGACAGGCATCAGATCTTCACGCGTGATGCCCAGGCGCAGCACTATCACACTGGCAACGAAGATCGACGAATAGGTACCGACGCCGACACCGATCAACAGCGCAAGAGCGAAACCGCTGATGATCTTTCCACCGAACAGATACAAGGACAACAATACAAGCACCGTGGTACCCGACGTGATCACCGTACGCGTCAAGGTCTGATTGATGGATGTGTTGATGACACTCGATGGCGTGCCACTTCGTATCAGCAGAAAGTTTTCGCGAATACGATCGAAGACAACGATGGTGTCGTTGAGCGAATAGCCGATCACGGCGAGAACTGCCGCCAGCACGGTCAGATCGAACTCGATCCGGGTTAGCGCAAAGAATCCGACCGTGATGGTCACGTCGTGAACCAGTGCAGCAACCGATCCGACTGAAAATTTCTTCTCGAAACGAAACCAGATGTACACCACGATCGCGAACAGGGCGAGCAATACGGCCAGTCCGCCTTTCTCGCGTAGCTCTTCACCTACCTGCGGCCCGACGAATTCAACCCGACGCATCTCGATCGGTGTTTCGCTTGTCGGCGTCAGTGCGTCGAGAACATCCGAACTCACACCCGGACCATCGAGTCCCTCACGCGGTGCCAAACGGATGAGCACTTCCGTGCTGCTGCCGAAGGCTTGTACCTGCGCGTCCGGAATGCCCGCCGAGGCCAGCGTACTTCTGACGTTGTTCAGATCCGGCGCGGACGCATAGGACACCTCGATGGTGTACCCGCCCGTGAAATCCACACCGAAATTGAGCCCCCGTATCAGGATGGCACCGATCGCGATGAGTAGCAGCGATCCGGAAATGATGCCGGCCAACCGAGCGCGACCCATGAAGTCGTAATCGGTCTCGCTGATCAGATTGCGCATGCGCGTTCTCTCGTATCCGTTGAACTGACAGACATCATCAGATCGGTAAGGTCTTCATGCGCTTGCCGCCGAACAGCGCATTGACGATGACGCGCGAACCGAAGATCGCGGTGAACATCGACGTGATGATGCCGATGCACAACGTGATGGCAAACCCCTTGACCGGGCCCGTACCGAGACTGAACAGGACGACCGCCGCGATCAGGGTCGTGATGTTCGCGTCCGCGATCGTCGAGAAGGCCTTGTCGTAGCCAGCGTTGATCGCTGTCTGTACGGGCGAACCGCTACGCAGTTCTTCGCGGATACGTTCGAAAATAAGAACGTTGGCGTCTACCGCCATGCCGATCGTCAGGACGATGCCGGCGATGCCCGGCAAGGTCAGCGTTGCCTGCAAGGTACCGAGAACAGCAACAATCAACACCAGGTTGAGCGCCAGTGCACCGCCGGCTATCAGCCCGAATACACGGTAGTACCAGCCCATGAAGAGGAGCACGAGCACCAGTCCGACGACGGCCGAAAGAAAGCCCTGGCGGATGTTGTCCTTGCCGAGACTCGGACCGACGGTGCGCTCCTCGACTATCTCGACAGGCGCCTTGAGCGCACCGGCGCGCAGCAACAGCGCAAGATCACTGGCCTCGCGCGAGCCCAGTCCGGTGGTCTGGAACCGATGACTCAGGACATCGCGGATGGTCGCGGCATTGATGACCTTCTCTACCCGGCGTCGTTCCCTGACCTCCTCACCGTCGACCATCTTCGTGTCGACCCGGTTCTCGATGTAGACCACCGCCATCAGGTTGCCGACATTGTCCTGGGTGACCTCGCGCATGCGACGTGCACCCACATTGTCCAGATTCACGAACACGGCGGGTGAGCCGCTCTGTGTATCGATACCGGCTGACGCGCCCTTGATCTGATCACCCGTGACGATGATGTCGCGGTCCAGATTGATGGTGGAGCCGTCTTCACGCTTGTAGGGACGGGCATCGGAGGCATCGGATACAAGCCGATACTCGAGCGTCGCCGTCGCGCCGAGGATGCGCTTCGCCTCGGCCGTGTCCTGCACCCCCGGAAGCTGCACGACGATCCGGTCGAGCCCCTGTTGCTGAATGACAGGCTCAGCCACGCCAAGCTCGTTGACACGGTTGCGCAGTGTCGTGACGTTCTGCTGCAGTGCGGAGTCGCGCTCCTCCTCTTCCGCGACTTCCGTGAGGTTGGCATCGATGAAGAAGAATTCGCCTTCGTCGCGTGTGACGAACGCCAGATCATCATTCTCCGCTTGAAACGACTCGAGCATCTGATCACGCACGGCGCTATCGCGAAAACGGGCCGTGAGCGCCCCATCGGCATGCTGGACGTTCGTGCCACGGATGCGTTCCTGACGAATCTGACGCTTCCAGTCGGGGACATGCCGCTCTTCAGCCGAGTCGATCGCCGCAACCATGTCTACTTGCATCAGGAAGTGCACCCCACCGCGCAGATCGAGCCCGAGTGCCATCGGTGACGCGATCTGGCGTAGCCAGTCAGGGCTACCGGGAACGAGATTCAAGGCGACGATCGATTCGTTGGGATCGAGCGCACCGAGCAGAGCATCGCGAGCCCGCAGCTGTTCGTCCTCGTCATCGAAAAGCGCCAGCAAGCGCCCGTCTTCCTCACGGTACTCAGGGTTTTCGAAGCCGGCTTCGCGCAAGGCGCCACGCACCGACGCACCGATTTCCTCGGTGACCAGCCCGTCGCGGTTAGAGATCTGCACGGCCGGGTCGCTGCCGAAAAGATTCGGAAGCGCGAACAGAAGACCCACGACGACGATCATGCCGAGCAACACGGGCTTCCATAAGGAATTGGAATTGGTCATCGCGATCGCGCTGCAGGTATCGAGCCGCCGGGCACAGAGGAGGAAACGTGGGGGAACAGAGCGCTTGAGCAGCCCAAGGTTCCCGGCGGACCGGAAAACGCGGACTGCCCGCCATCAGATCTGCTTCAGCGTACCGCTCGGCAGCAGTGCGGAGACCGCACTCTTCTGCACGTTGACTTCGACGTTTTCGGCGACCCGCATCGACAGATAGGCATCGCCGACCTTGGTGACCGTTCCACCGAGACCACCGTTGGTCACCACCTCGTCGCCCTTCTTGAGCGCTCCGACCATCGCCCGATGCTCTTTCATGCGCTTCTGTTGTGGGCGAATCATCAGGAAGTAGAACACCACCAGCATGAGGACCAGCGGCAAAAAGGTCAGCAGACCGCCACCGGGGGCCGCAGCGGCGCCTTGGGCATGTGCATCGTTGATCAGGAAGTTCATGAGCAGCGTCTCGAGTCGGTACGAAGTCGGATTAACCGTCGATTATTGCACGGAAGCCTGCCACCTAGTGGTCTTCCACTAGACTCCGCGGGCGCGTCGTTCGTGAAAATCCCGCGCGAACGCATCCAGCCGACCCACCTCGATCGCCTCCCTCAGCCCGGCCATCAGCCTCTGGTAATAACGGATGTTGTGGATCGTGTTCAGCCTTGCCCCCAGTATCTCGTTGCTCTTCAGGAGGTGGTAGAGATAGGCGCGCGAGTAGTGCTGACAGGTTTCGCAGTCGCATTGCTCCTCGAGCGGCGCGGTATCGTCCCGGTAGCGCGCATTCTTCAACCTGACGTCACCCTCTGCGGTGAACAGGTGACCGTTACGGGCATTCCGGGTCGGCATGACGCAATCGAACATGTCGACACCGCGCTGCACTGCGGCCACGATGTCCTCAGGTTTACCGACGCCCATCAGATACCGCGGCGCATCGGCGGGAAGGTGCGGCACTGTCTGCTCGATGACCGACTCACGCACGTCCTTGTCTTCGCCGACAGCAAGTCCGCCGATGGCATAACCCGAGAAGCCGATCGAGACCAGGGCCTCCGCGGATTCACGCCGCAGATCCGCTTCCATGCCTCCCTGCACGATGCCGAACAAGGCATTTGCATTACCCAGCTCGTCGTGTGCCTTGCGGCAACGGGCCGCCCAGCGCATCGACAGCGCCATCGACTCCGCCGCTTCGGTATGGGTAGCCGGATGCGGGGTGCATTCGTCGAAGGCCATGACGATATCCGAGCCGAGATCACGCTGAATGCGCATCGAGGTTTCCGGTGACAGGTACACTTTGTCGCCGTCGAGAGGTGAGCGAAATCGGACACCTTCTTCATCGATCTTCCGCAACTTCGCCAGACTGAACACCTGGAAGCCGCCGGAGTCGGTCAGGATCGGACCGGGCCAGTTCATGAAGTCGTGCAGATCGCCGTGCGCACGGATGATGTCGGTACCCGGTCGCAGCCAGAGATGAAAGGTATTGCCGAGAATGATCTCGCTACCGGTGTCACGAACCTCGGCGGGCGTCATGGCCTTGACCGTTCCGTAGGTACCCACGGGCATGAACACGGGCGTCTGCACCGTCCCGCGGGCGAAGGCAAGCGTTCCACGACGGGCTTCGCCATCGCGTGCCGATATCTCGAAGTCGACGCTCACGACGCGTTACCCCAAGAGGCTTTTCCGTTGTCTTTTCCGGGCCGGACGCCGGCCTTCGGCCAGACCAGCATGGCATCGCCATAGCTGAAGAATCGATAACGTTTGGCAACGGCGTCGCGATAGGCCGCCAGTGTCTCATCCAGTCCGGCAAAGGCGGCAACCAGCATCAGCAGCGTGGACTCGGGCAAGTGAAAATTGGTGATCATGGCATCGATGACATGAAATCGGCTGCCCGGAGTCAGAAACAGTCGCGTCTCGTCGACGTACGGTGCCAGAACCCCACCGTGTGCTGCGGCAGCCGATTCGAGCGCACGAACGCTGGTCGTGCCGACGGCAACGATTCGCCCGCCCTGTCGACGGGCAGCCGCGATTCCGTCGACCGTGGCGGCCGAGACGGAAACCCGCTCGCTGTGCATGACATGACGGTTCGGATCGGCAACGCGTACCGGCTGGAATGTGCCGGCGCCTACATGCAAGGTGACGAATCCGTGCGTCACGCCGCGTGTGGCGAGCGCGTCGAGCAGCGGCTCATCAAAATGCAAGCCCGCAGTTGGCGCAGCGACCGCGCCCCGGGTGCGCGCATAGACCGTCTGATAGCGTTCGAGATCCGTGTTGTCGGGCGCACGATCGATGTAAGGCGGGAGTGGAATATCGCCGTGCAGGTCGAGAAACTCAGCCAGGCTCACAGCGTCGCCGACATCCCTGACCTCGAACAGATCGCTCTCCCGGCCAATCACGTCGAGGTGCAAAACATCTCCGCGCCCGTCAGGTGGCTCGAACACAAGTCGCGTTCCCGGCTTCGGACTCTTGCTCGCGCGCAGCTTGACCCAGGCCCCGTGCGGTTCCAGAAATCGCTCCAGCAACAGCTCGACGCGACCCCCACTGGCCTTCCGCCCATGCAGTCGTGCCGGAACCACGCGGGTGTCGTTGAAGATCAGGTGATCGCCGGGCTGCAGCAATCCGGGCAGATCCGGGAAGGCACGGTGATCCCGTCGCTGACCGTCAAGTACCAACAGCCGACTGCTGCTGCGTGTCGCCAGTGGCGTCTGCGCGATGAGTTCGGCAGGAAGCTCATATCGGTAGTCGGCAAGTGAGTTCCCGTCGGGTCGTTGATCGCGCTCGCCCGAGGCATTGTTCCGCGTGCTGGAGTCGCCTACAATCACGGCGCGTGCCGGGGTGGTGGAATCGGTAGACACGCCGGATTCAAAATCCGGTTCCGGAAACGGAGTGAGAGTTCAAGTCTCTCTCCCGGCACCAACATTCGCATGCGGGCTGTGCGCGTCGTGCACAATCGGTACAGCGTCGGCCTGATACCTGGAGTTCTGATGAGAACTCGAGCGTGCGCCTGCCCATCCGTTGCTTCCCCCTGATCGCCAGACACCGTAAGCGTGTCGGGCGACACCTTAAGCGATTTCCGCCTCCCGAATCGGCCTCGAATTCGATGCAGGCAGCCTCGAGATCAGGGAAACGAGAGTCGCCCGGTCACGCACCGGCCACTCGTGACGAGTCGGTAGACGCACCTTCCTGCGGGCTTGACCCTCCAGTGACTGGAAACCCTATCGTACTCATCGGCGGCTCCTGATGAAGCGGCTGAGGGCCGCCGCGATCGCCGGCAAAGGCGGCGCGAACGTGCTTTCTCCTGAATAAAACACTCGGGGTTGTCGATGTGCCAATCAACGGATGTCTCCACCGAAGATACCAACGAACCAGCCATGCTGGCCAATACCGTCATCGACCCGGTTTGCGGCATGACCGTGACGCTTGAAACCGGGAAGCCCAGACATGCCTGGCGAGACGATACTTATCATTTCTGTTCGACGGGCTGTCATGACCGATTCGTGGCCGACCCCTGGTTCCATGTCTCGGGCAATCGTGCATGTCAGCGTGAGGATGAGGCCGCCCGGGCACTCGATGAGCGTGATGAAGCAACTCTCTTCACCTGTCCGATGGACCCTGAGATCGTTCAGGAAGGACCCGGCACATGCCCGGTCTGCGGCATGGCTCTCGAGCCGATGTCAGGCGTCAGCGAGGGGCCCAATACCGAACTTGTCGACTTCACCCGGCGGTTGTGGATCAGTGTCGGTGCGGCGATACCTCTGCTTGTGTTGACGATGGGACCGATGCTGGGTTTGCCGATCCGCTCGTGGCTGGGCGAAGGGCGCGCCATCTGGGTGGAGCTGATTCTCGCAACGCCCGTGGTCCTGTGGGCCGCCGCACCATTCTTTCAACGCGGCTGGGTATCGCTCACGACCCGGAACTTCAACATGTGGACGTTGATCATGCTCGGCGTCGGGGCCGCTTATGGATTCAGCGTGATCGTGACGCTGTTGCCGAACCTCTTGCCCGAGTCACTGCGGTCCAGTGGTCACCCACCCGTCTATTTCGAAGCTGCCGTGGTCATCATTGCGCTCGTATTCGTAGGGCAGGTTCTCGAACTTCGTGCTCGGGAGCAGACCGGGGATGCGATTCGAGCACTGATGGATCACGCACCGAAAAGCGCTCGACGCGTACTCGCGGACGGGGACGAATACGACGCGCCACTTGCCAACATCATGCGCGGTGACAGACTCCGCGTCCGTCCCGGCGACAGCGTACCGGTTGATGGCACCCTCATCGACGGCGCCACCGCCATCGACGAGAGCATGATCAGCGGAGAGTCGATCCCGCTGCAGAAGATCATCGGCGACGAGGTGACCGGCGGTACGCTCAACGGCAACGGTAGTTTCGTGATGGAGGCAGGACGTGTCGGCAACGAGACCGTGCTTGCGCAGATCGTCGCCATGGTTGCAGGTGCACAACGCTCACGCGCACCCATCCAGGGACTTGCCGACCGGGTCGCATCGGTGTTCGTGCCCACCGTGGTGTCGATAGCCGTTCTCGCCTTTACGGCCTGGATTGTCTTCGGTCCTTCGCCGGCACTGGGCCATGCATTGGTTGCAGCCATCTCTGTGCTGATCATCGCCTGTCCCTGTGCACTGGGTCTGGCGACACCCATGTCGATCATGACCGCCACCGGACGAGGTGCCAAGGCTGGCGTATTGGTGAAGGATGCCGCGGCACTCGAACGCATGGCGGCGGTAGATACCCTGATCGTCGACAAGACCGGCACCCTGACCGAAGGGCGACCTGCACTCACCGATGTGCTTGTCGCAGAAGGATTCGATCGGGAGACAATGTTGTCGTTGGCCGCCGCGCTGGAGAATGGCTCGGAACACCCGTTGGCCGATACCATCGTCACCGGTGCACGTGAGACGGGTCTGGCGCTGTCACACACGGAAGGCTTTGAGTCGCACACCGGACGCGGTGTCAGTGGCACTGTCGACGCGCGTCTGGTGCAGCTCGGCAACGCAGCAATGATGCAGGACATCGGCGTTGAAGGAACGCATGACGTTGAAAGTGCCGCATTGAGTGAGGCGGGCAAGACCGTCATGTATGTTGCAATCGGTTCGAGATACGCCGGTCTGGTAGCGGTTCAGGATCGACTCAAGCCTGACACACGAGCGGCAATCGATGCGCTCCACGACGCCGGACTTCGTATCATCATGGCCACCGGTGACAACGCACGAACCGCGCAGGCCGTTGCCGGTCGCCTGGGCATCGATGAGGTACGCGCTGAAGTGATGCCCGCCGACAAGCAAGCGCTCATCGATGAATTGCATGCGGCTGGCATGATCGTGGCCATGGCGGGCGACGGCGTCAACGATGCGCCGGCACTGGCAGCCGCCGACGTCGGAATCGCCATGGGAAGTGGCGCCGATGTGGCCGTCGAGAGTGCTGGCATCACGCTGCTCAAGGGCGATCTTGGCGGTATCGTGCGCGCCCGGACACTCAGCCGAAAGACCGTCAGCAACATTCGCCAGAATCTCTTCTTCGCCTTTGCCTACAACGCGCTGGGCGTGCCGATTGCTGCCGGCGTGCTTTATCCGGTGACCGGTTGGCTGCTCTCGCCAATGCTCGCAGCAGCGGCGATGAGTCTGTCGTCGGTGTCGGTCGTGAGCAATGCCCTGCGTCTGCGTCGCCTGAGGCTCGACTGAGGTGGGTTGACTCACCCGCAAGGCTTGCGCGGGATTGGCAAGCGGACACTATCGACGGGAAGTGCCCGGCGAGAACTGATGCGCTCGAGATTCAATCGTCTTGATTGAAAGACGCTGGACGATCGATTCGAACAAGCGGTCGGTGAGTGGTTTTCGACAGTAATCGGCTATGCGATCGAAGGTGGCACTTCGCTCGATATCGCGCGGGTCCCTTGAGGTTGTCAGGATGACGACGAAGCTCCCGAAGCGTGTGGAATCGAGTTCGATGGCTGCACGCTCGAGAAATTCAAAGCCGTCCACGCAGGGCATGTTGATGTCCAGGAAGATCAGCTCGACAGGTTCGCGATCGGGATTTCGCAAGTGTTCCAGAGCCGTCTCGCCGTGCTCGAACTCGAGAACGACGGAGACGTGGCTTGATCGCTCAATGACCCGGCGATAGAGTGCCCTGTCAAGTTCGCTATCATCGATCAGCATCACGGTGCCGACCTGAACTGGCGTAATCAAGCGGCCTTTCGAAGTGTCACGGTGAATGTCGACCCCTCACCTGGCACTGAGCTCAGCTTGATCTTCCCGCCGTGATTCGACACGACCCGGCGGCAGACGGCCAGCCCGAGACCGCTGCCCGGGCTTTGATCACTCAACTGTACTCGCCGAAACAATTCGAACACGCGCTCCTGATGCGCAGGTTCGATGCCAATGCCGTTATCCGCCACCGAGAACTGGGGTTCGGCTTCGCCGTGTTGCCGGATGATGATGCGTGGCGCGACCCCCGGTCGATTGTATTTCAACGCATTGCCGATGAGATTCTGCATCAACATCTGCAACTGCATACGGTTACCTTCGACACACGGAAGCCTTGCGATGTCGAATTCAGCCTTTGTGCGAGCAATTTCCGCCGTCAGGTTTTCACGGACAGCCGCCACGATCTCGTCAAGACTTACCGACACGCGCTCGAAATCCCGTTTGATCGAGTGCGTATAGTCCACAACATCGTCAACGAGTGTGACTGCCCTGTCGGCGGTACGTTGGCCGAGGGCAATGAGTTGCCTGTCCACTGAATCCAGCGACGACATATCGCCACGGACAAGTTCCTCGAGCAGCACCTTGAGGGAGTCTATCGGGGAACGCAGATCGTGAGAGAGGGCGTAGGAAAATTCCATCTGCTCGGCCCGTAACGCCTCGCTGGCGTTCAAAGCCGCGCGTACACATATGACGTCGGCTGCACACAGAGCAAGCGACTCGAGCGTATCGACATCATTGTCACTCCACTCATGCGGCTTCACGTCGATTACGCAAAGCGCGCCGACCGGGATGTCGAGCGGAGTGCGGACAGGGGTGCCGAGGTAGGCGACAACCCCGAGTTCGATAATCGCAGGGTTGTGCTTCAACTCCGGGTGCTCACGAGCATCAACTATGCACAGGTTTGCGGCCTCACTGACGACGTGGCGGCAGAACGAGTGCGATAACGGAGTCTCGCGGGCGCTCGCCCACGGTTCAGGCAACCCGAGCTGACTCTTGAAATACTGGCGCTCTTCCTCGAAATCCACGATAGAGACAAGTGCAACCGGCGCGTCAAGAGTCCGCGCGGCAAGGCTGACAATGTTGTCGTAGGCGCGCTCGGACGATCCGTTAGTCAGACCCAAAGCCTCGATTGACTGTTCATGCATGATCGTTCTTTCTTGGCGAACGTGGAGCGAAGGTAGCGCCCGTCCGAGATCAGGTTCAGCGGCTCGTCACTGCCTTCAATTCAGTCAGAAATCGAACAAGAATGAAACAAATCGAGAAATCCAGACGTTGATCACCGTTGTCGCCGCGCGCTTCTTCGATTGTGCCATGGTTCACCTTTCTTCGCGAACCGGACGGGACCCATCGGCTCATGTACCCCGATCAGAGCCGCCGCGGCAAACGCAAGGTCGATGCCGCCGCCAGGAAGTGCAGCAGGCCAAGCAACGCATAGAACACCACGAACGGCAGGGCGAGCCCCAGCACCAGCGTCACCAGCAGCGGGGTGACAAGTTCAGATCCCTCTCGCCAGGTGGAAAACACGCCCGCCATCGCGACACGATCATCGGGATCCACCATGCGCATGAACGGAATGTTGCCCAGTACATCGAGCAGAACGCCCCCTACTGCGCCGGAGATCCAGAAGATCAGTCCGTAGGGTTGTGGCTCGCCGAGCACACCCAGGGCCATCGTGCTGCAACCTGTTATCAGGAGTCCGATGACGATGAGCTCGCGTGCCCCGACCCGGTCCGAGAGTCTGGCTATCAACGGGCTCATGAACAGGAGGATGCTGACCCCGGAAAGCATGGCCCCGGCAACCCAGCCCGGCAAGCCGGCCTCGATCACGTAAATGGGTCCATACACATACATCGCTACCCAGAAGCACGAACGGCTGATGACGATGCCGTAGGCGACGCGCAGTCGGGCCTGGGCCCAGTATCGGATCACCGCCTTGAGCGGATGGGAAGCGGTCGAGCGAGCCCGCACGACGACCTCATCGTTACCAAAGCGCAGTCGCAGGAAGTAGACGAGCAGCAACAGGGCCGACAAGCCTGAAACGATGAACGGAACCGACAGATGTGAGTGCGAGAAAAGCCAGCTGCCGAGCACGGGACCGATCACCCAGACACCACCCATGTGCTGCAGTCGCCTCGATTCGGCCCGGATCAGGCCGGGCTTGCCGATGTGATCCATGATGTACAAGGAAAGGCAGACCGTGAACAGCGACGCCGCCGCCGCACGCAGGCCGATACCGATCGGCAACAAGGTTTCGTGATGACTTGCCAACATGAGCATGGCGAGAATGATCAGGACGGCCGCAAGCATCACGACCCGCCGGCGCCGTAACAGACGTTCGAGGGTGGCGACGTTCAAGGTCACGAACGTCGTCAGGATGGCGGCGACCAGATAGACCTGCGCAACACGTTCCTTGCTGCCAAAGATATCCATCGCAATCAACGGCACGATGCCGACGAGCAGGGCCCTGGAGAACGTCTCGAGCGCGGACAGACGCGACAAGCGAAGGCTGGCAGCAGGCTCCAGATGGGCGAGTGCTGACGGACGTTTGTGAAACACAGGCCAGCTCTATGCAATCCGCGGGCATTTGCGGAACAGAGGTAGCGGCAAGAACTTCAGAGACTTCCGTGAACGCCGACGCATCGACACGCTTTTTGCCGGAGAAGCCGTTCAGTCTTTCATCGCTGTCACGCCGAAACACGGCAGACAGCACTTGTTCCGGAAAGCGTCATCAGAGCTGTCTACGTCCGGTACGGACAATGCGATACTGCCGGCCGGCAAGGGCTCCGGAAAACCAGCCTGGACGTCTCCGGAAACGCGCCACCTTGGCCGCCATCGTCATGGGCGCCGGGTCTGAATCTTGCGGCAACAGAATCATGCGATCACTACGCCGGATGCGGCGCGAAAACCACCTGAGACGTGTGTTGCCCGCTCCATCGGCACGGTACGGACAAAGCCTGATCCGGAGCCGCGCGATAGCGGCTCGTTTCACGTTCGGATTGCTCCTGGGAATACTGCTTGGCGTCCTGTTGCCGAGCGCGCTGACGACACGCGCGGCCGACAGCGACAAGGCCACTTCTGAGGCAGCCGTCGACAGGACCGAAGCGCATTCCGGAGCGGGTGCCGACACGGGCACAGAGGCCGTACAGGGCCTGCAGATATCGTTTCGCGAACTCGACGCTATCGGTGAACTTGCCCGTCTAGGGGCACAGCCCCATCAAGGCAATGTCGATGAGCTTCTTCTCATAGCCGAACGAGGTTGGACCCACGGCAAGGTGGGCTCACGATTCGAAGGGAGAATCAGCGGCGACGACACGTACGCGAAACGATGCGCGCAAGTGAGCAGACTGGACGAGGAACTTGTCCTCCCCGACGTCGGGCAGACGCTTTACGCACTGGTCCTTGCTCACGTGTTGACCCGCGACGAGAGTTTCGCGCGGGAGGCGAGATCGGTTCTGCTCGACTTCACCGACTCTTCGGGATTCGATACGGTCGAAGGCGAGAAACGCTACGACGGTTCGAATCAGTGTGCGCTCGACGTCAGTTTGCTCGTACCGTCGCTGATCGATTCCGCCCTGCTTCTCGAGGCGTACCCTGGCTGGAGCGTCGCGGACAAACGCGACCTTCAATCGTGGCTCGGGAAAAAGGTCTATCCATTGACCGCGGCCATCGCGCGCACACGCAAGAACAACTGGGGCACAGCAGCGGCATTTGCCAGCTGGTCGATCGGACACTACCTGTCAGACAGCGTGATGACACTTGAGGAAGTGATGCCACTGCCACGCTCACTGACGCCAGCACAAGCAATGCAGGCACACCTCCAATCCCAGCTCAGGATCATCGGCGACGACTGGCGGGGCGACAGCGCTTGTGACGTCTTCGGCATCCAGTCGCACGGCGGCATTCCGAACGAGTTACGCCGCGGTAGTACCGGTTGCAAGGGCACATACCTTCTGGATTCCGACCGCGCGTACGCCTATCAGATCACTACCACGAGCCATCTGATCTACCATGCCGAAGCGCTCAGTCGACAGGGAAACAACCTGCTCTACACGTTGCCTGCAGAGGACGGGGAACCCCTGCTCCTCAAGGCGATCATTTTCGTCATCGCGAACCCGAAAGGCAAATCTCACGACTGGAGCGCCACCGACCTCGGAGTGCTACGGGTCGCCAACGCGTTCTATGACGATCCCCGCTTGTGCGCCGAGATTGACAAGGGCCATCGGTTTGCCGAGGGGCGCTACCTGTCGTTCGCCCGTTTGACGCGCCCGCTTCCGTGTCGTTGATCGAGCCCAGCTTGCTTCGCGGCGATCCGCAAGCATGTCGCTCGCGCCTGTCAGCGTCGCTTAGTTCGTGTCCATGTCAGTCGGACGTAGCGCCTCTCGGCTGGCGACGGGTGAATTGACCGTCGACGCCCCGAGAGGCGAGATCACCAATCACGTCTGGTCCTGAGCGAACATCGTCACGATCAGACCGCCCAGAACGATCAACAGAGCCCTGCAACCCCGACGAGAATGGACATCGCGTTGAGAGCAAGTGCGAGGGTCGCGGGATGCTCGTCGCGGCAGTGCGTGCGTGTGAGGACCATGGCCGCGGCGTAGAACGCGGCGGACAGCAGCGGTAGCAAGGCTGCCCACTCGAATGCCTCGGTGCCAGGCGCGAGGACGAGCAGGATGCCAAAGAAGCCCAGCACCACGCCAGCCCACTGCATTCGACCGACGATCTCGCCACCGTAGCGCGCCGCGAAGAGCTGCCACAACCCCATCGTGCCGCCGCCACCGAGCGACTTGATCAGGGCGTCTCCCAGCGAGAGCGCGAACACTGTGCCGACAATTGTGCCTACCCCCAGAAGGACGTTGTCGCGACGTCTTCCCTCGGGAGCTTGGGCCATGCTTGCGTATTCGGCTGATGTGGAGGGTGTGCCGGACTGCTGTCCGATCGATCCAGAGGATAGCGGTTCTGCGCCGGGTTACGGACAGGAGCGACGTCGGCGAAACCGCTCTCATCGTTCCGGCGACAAACGAACCCGCTCTCGGCGGCGGCGAGAAATGCCACGATTGCCGCAACCTCCTCGGGTATTCCGGTCCGGCCAGCCGGATGGATCTGTCCAAGCTTCAGCCGGAACGCCTCGGGATTCTCCCTGGCGGCGACCTTGCCTATCCCCCGTACCGATTCACGAGCGTCATTCCCGTCCGGCGCGCCACTGCTTCCAGGCGAGCGCCGCGCCGATACCCACGGAGGCGAACGGTTCGGGAGGCAGAGGCCGCGGTGCCGCTTCCGCAAGCATCGCGCGAGTTGCCTCACTCTCGATACCCACGGCCAGGTCAGCCGCCGACATGCCCGCAAGCGTCCCCTTGGTGGTGCCGAGTCCATTCTGGCAGACGGCAGCAAAGAGACCGGATTCAATCTCGCCGTGAGCAGCGACGCCATTCCGGCTCAAGCAAAGGTGCCCGCCCCAGCGCAGCGGCATGTCGATGCCGTCGAGCGTTGGAAATCGCTCCCGGAAGCGCCGGTCGTGTAGTCGCCAGGTGTGCTCGGCGGACGCTTCACCGCCGCCCATGCCCGGATCGTTGACAAAGCGCGTGCGCACGACGATACGGCTCTGCCCCCCGTCCTCTAGACGCCTGACGGTGGTGCCCATCGGATCGGACGGCGTCGCGCCCCAGATCGGCTGGCCCGGCAACGCATCGCGTGGAAAGCGCGCGGTCATCGAGGCGTAGGTCACCAGGTGAATCAACTGCCGCCGGAAGAAACCGAAGCTTTCGGCGTGACCATTCACGGCGAGGATCACACGTGCAGCAGAGACGCTGCCGCGATCGCTCTTGAGCCGCCAGCAGGAGCCTTCGCGGACGAGCTCGCGCACGGGGCTGTTCTCGTGAATGGTCACGTTCGCGTCGGTGTCGCACCGCATGCCGTCGGCAAGTCCACGCACATAGGCGGCTGGCTGCAGCATCACGGTACCGGGTGTGTACACGCCACTCGTGTACCAGCGGGTGCCCGTCAGCTCGAGCATGGCAGGCGCGTCGAACTTCTCGTGCGGTTCGCCAAGCCGCTCGAGATGCACGGCGTAGTCGCCGTTCGCGCGGTCTCCGCCAGGAGTCGATGCTGCATTCAGCTTGCCGCGAGGGTCGAACGTCGAGACGTCGAACTTGTATTCCGCGGCGAGCTCGGCGCCGAACGCGATTGCGAGGCGGTTCGCAGCCGTCTGCGAACGATCCGCCTCGGGCGATGTACCGGCATAGTCATCGGAGGCCAGGTCGTGGGGCAAGTCGATCATGAAGCCGGAGTTGCGCCCGGCCGGTCCCTCGGCGACCCGCCGGGCCTCGAGCACGGCGATCGACGCCCCGGGCACGTTCTTCGCCAGACGTCGCGCGGCCGAAAGGCCTGCGAAGCCCGCCCCGACGATCACGAAGTCGGTGGTCTGTTTCCCGTCAAGCGGTTCCGCCTGAGACTGCGGCGGCAGCAGTCGGTTCCAACCGGCAGGCCCCGTATTTCGTGGCAGTCGGCGCGCGACGAAACCGTTCAATCGACGGCATCCCCGAGATCGTCAGCCAGATCGATCCACAGTGTCTTCAACCGTGTGTACTGCTCGTGCGCGTGCAGTGACTTGTCGCGTCCACCGAACCCCGACAGCCCGTAACCGCCGAACGGCGTCGACGCGTCACCTTCCCCGAAACTGTTGATGGTCACGGTCCCGGCCTGCAGTATTCGCGCGCCGCGGATCGCCCGCTTCACGTTCGAGGTGAACAGCGAGGCGGTGAGTCCGTAACGCGTGTCGTTGGCAATGCGCAGAGCTTCGTCGAAACCACCGACCGTGATCACTGCCAGTACCGGGCCAAAGATCTCTTCGCGCAAGAGCGCCTCGTCCGGTGCTGCGGCGTGCACGACGGTCGGTTGTATCCAGCGTCCGTCGACACTCTCCCCGCCGACGATCAGCCGCTCGGCAGGGAGCTGGGCAAGGTGGGCAGAGACTTTGTCGAAATGCGCCTTCGAGACGAGCGGCCCCACGCGTGTGGCCGGGTCAAGAGGGTCGCCGAGTGGCCACTCGCGCAGGTGGGCGACGATGCGCGCAAGCAGCGCATCGACGACGTCGCGGTGCACGATCAGCCGGGAGATCGCCGAGCAATTCTCGCCCATGTTCCAGAAGGCACCGGCAACGACATGAGCAGCAACCCTGTCGAGTGGCTCGGCGTCCTCCATGACGATGCACGGATTCTTGCCACCCATCTCGAGAACGACCTCGTTGATATTCGACTCGGCGGCATACCCGAGGAAGCGACGTCCCGTCTCGGTGGAGCCGGTGAACGAGACCATGTCGACATCGGCGTGCCGACCGAGCGGCTCGCCGACGTCAGGGCCACTGCCGGGCAGCACGTTCAGCACCCCGGCGGGAAGACCCGCCTCGGCAGCGATCTCGGCGAGCGCAAGCGCGGTCAGCGAAGTCTCTTCGGCGGGCTTGACGATGACCGAACAACCGGAGGCGAGAGCCGGTCCAAGCTTCCAGGCGAGCATCAGCAGCGGGAAGTTCCATGGCAGCACCAGCCCGACCACGCCGATAGGTTCTCTGAGGATCATCGCGAGGTGATCGTCGGAGGCTGGGCTCACTTCGTCGTAGAGCTTGTCGATCGCCTCGGCGTGCCAGCGCAGACAGCCGATCGCGTCGGGCAGGTCGACCGTCTCGCAGTCGAGGATCGTCTTGCCACTGTCGAGGCTCTCCATCACCGCAAACTCGCGTGAACGCCGCTCGAGCCTGCGCGCGAGATCGAGCAGCACGCCCTTGCGCATCGTGGGAGGCAAGCGGCTCCAGCGACCATCCGTGAAAGCCTCGCGCGCTTTCACGACCGCAAGATCGACATCACGACTATCGCAGGCGGCCACGTCCGCGAGATGTGTGTCCGACGCCGGGTCCAGCGTCGCGAACGTCTTGCCGCCGACCGCTGGACGAAAACGACCGTCGATCCAGGCGTTCGTCGGGAGTTGCAGCGAGCTCGCGATCGACGCGTACTCAGTGTGGGTGAGCAAACGGGTCATCGCCTTGTCTCCCGAAGGCCGGCCACGGTGGTCTCGAGGACGTCGACGACGCGATCCATGCGCCGCCGCTCGTCCTTGCCGAGCCCCTTCAGCGGTGAACGTACCCCGCCCGTCTGGACACCTTTCCTCTCGAGCCCGTACTTGACGCACTGGATGAACTTGCCACCCTGCTCCAGCACGTCCATCAACGGCAGCATCGCCATCATGATCGCCCGCCCTGTGGTGAAATCGCCACGCTGCGCACAGGCTTCGTACAGATCGATATGCTCACGCGGCAGGAAATTCGACCCGGCGCAGATCCAGCTCCGCGCACCCCAGGCAAAGAACTCGAGCGCCTGATCGTCCATGCCGCAGCTCATCTGCACGTGTGGATAGTCGCGCGCCAGCAAGTGCACACGGTTGATGTCGCCCGAACTCTCCTTGATACCGCAGACATTGCTGGAGCGGGCGACTCGATCGAGGAACTCCTGGCCCATCGAGACCCCCATCCGGCCGGGGTAGTTGTAGAGAATGATCGGCAAGTCAGCCGCGCGATCGATCGCAAGCGCATTCAGCGCATTTTCGCGCTCGGTGGGCACCGAGTACGGCGGCGTGCCGAGAAGGATGGCGGTCGCTCCCATGTCGCGCGCCGCCGCTGCGATCGCGATCGAGTCCTCGGTACGGAGCGTTCCGGTGCCGACGATGACCGGCAGTCGGTCGCCGACACGCTCCTTCGTGAAACGGGCGATGTCGATGCGTTCCTCGAGTGTCTGCGCGTAGTTCTCCCCCGTCGAGCCCCCGGAGATCAGACCGTGCACGCCGGCGTCGATCAGGGTATCGATCAGCTCCGCGAGGGCATCGCGATTCACGCTCCCGTCGGCCGCCCACGGCGTGACGAGAGGCGTGTAGATACCTTCGAGTTTCACCGGACGCACCCGGCGGTGGAAACCACGTTTGACACGACGATGACTCGGTTGTGGTGTTCAGATACCGCGGTCACCCTTGCCCGACCTGTACGGACAAGGGCGGCCGCACTCCACATTGTATACTTCCAGCATACATCAGCGTGCCGCCGATGAAACTGCACATCGCTCGAACAACGCGGCCGCTGCCTCGCGACACGCACCCGCGACGTGCTAGTTTCGAGACGCGAGCGACTCCCGCCGCGACCCCGACCTCATCGACAAGAGCATGGCGATCGTCAACCGCAAGGAGGTTTACGCCGACCTGAAGCGTCGTGTGCTGACGCTCGAGTTGCCTCCCGGCATGAACCTCGACGAAACGCGCATCAGTGAGGAATACGGCATCTCCCGGACCCCGCTTCGCGATATTCTAAGGCAGCTCGCAGGCGAGGGGTACGTAGACATCGTCGACAATCGTGGCGCCTCCGTCTCGTCGATGAACCACAAGATGTTGCGCGATTTCTTCAGGACGGCACCGGCCATCTACTCCATGGTGGCCCGGCTCGCGGTCCAGAACGCCGAACCTGCCTCGCTTCGCGAGCTCAAGAAAGCGCAGCGCTCGTTCGCACAGGCTGCCCGTGCCGGTCGCGTCGACGATCTCGTCAGCCACAACGAACGCTTTCACGCCTTGATCGGCGAGATGGCGGACAATCAGTACCTGCTGCCGATGCTCCGGCGGCTCCTGATCGATCACTCGCGCATCGCGCAGACCTTCTATCAGAAGCGCAATGCCGAGCGCGGGGACCGGCTCGTGCGCGCCGTCCAGCAGCACGACGAGATGATCGGGGCAATCGAGCAGGGCGACGAGGAGCGCGTCGTCGCAGTCACACTCGCCCACTGGGAACTCTCGCGCAGCCAGGCGGATATCTTCGTGCGCACCGATCCGCTTGCGCCTGATGCTTGAGGTCTGCGTCGACCTGACTTCCACATCGACCTGGCTTCAACATCACCTGTCTTCCACATCAACCTGGCAACAACGTCGACTTGACTAACGCATCGACCGCTGCGCGCGTTTGAAAGACGCTCAATGTTTTTCGTTTAGACCCCCTTCAGCGGGAATCTCACGCTCACGCCGCGCAATGTAGTCGAGCAGCTCCTCGTTCTTTGCCGGATCGAGGGCGGGCTCCTCGAAGCGGTCGATCTCGGCACGCGCGAAGGCCAGCGCTCGGGCGGTGATCTCGTGCGCACCATCCGCCTGCCATTGCTCGAACGAGGAGTTGTCGAACAGCTTCGGCATGAAGAAGGCGCGTTCAAAGTTCGCAAGCGTATGCGGATGGCCGAGGTAGTGACCACCCGGTCCGATATCGCGCACCGCGGCGAGCGCCTCGTCGAAGTCGTCCCAACGCAAGCCCGACGCCATGCGATGGCCCATGGCAGCAACCTCGGCGTCGACGACAAACTTCGCCATCGAACAGTGCAAGCCCGCCTCGTTCCAGCCCGCTGAATGCCAGATGTAATCCGCGCCGGCGTGCAGCGTCGCCATCATCGTCATGGCGCTCTCGTAGCCCGACTGCGCATCGAAGGTCTTGGCTCCACCGAGCAGCCCCGAAGTCCGCCACGGAACGTCGTAGTAGCGCGCCATCTGCCCGATCATGTAGTTCATCAGCGAGATCTCCGGCATACCGGCCATCGGCGCACCGGACTGCATCGAGACAGTCGCGAGATAGTGTCCGTAGATCGCCGGCGCGCCCTTGCTGATGAGCTGCGTATAGGCGAGCGCCGAGAGGGCCTCGGCGTTCAACTGGGCCACGGCCGGTACGGTCGATGCCGGCGTGTTCGCCCCGCCGAGCACGAACGGCGAGCACAGCACCGGTTGCCGACGGCGCACGAATGCACGCATCGCACCGAGCATCGTCTCGTCCCAGACAAGGGGCGAGTTGCCATTGCAGTTGCCGACGGTCACGGCGTTCTCTTCCATGAAATCCGCACCGAAGAGGATCGCGCACATGTCCATGACGTCTTCGCCGTTCCGGCCCGACGTGGTCATCCCCATGAACGTCTTGTCCGAGTGTTTCATCGACGAAAACGTGATGCGCAGATGCCGCCACGGCACCGGATGATCCATCGGCTCGACGATATGGTGGGCGCTGGAATTGAGCGCCGGCGACAAGTGCGCCAGGCGGTGGAAGTTGGCGAGATCGTCAAGCGTCGGCAGACGCCGTACGTCATCGAGATCGCGAACGTAGGGCGCACCGGTCATCGGCACAAAGATCGAGTGACCGTCACCGATCGTCACGGACTTGGCCGGGTCGCGCGCATGCAGACGGAAACTCGACGGAATCGACGCGATCAGCTCACGCACGTGACCGCGATCGAAATAGACGCGCTCGCCGTCCACCTTCGCCCCCGCCTTGCGCCAGTCTTCGAGCGCGATCGGATCGCGGAACACGACACCGACCTCCTCGAGAATGCTCATGGACGCGTCATCGACCTTGAGCACCTGCTCTTCGCTCATCGGCTCGACAGGCTTGAGCTGACGCTCGAGCTGCGGAAGCATGGCGTCGTCGCGCTTCAAGCGGCTTGCGCGCATGGCCTGTCGGCCTCCCCGACGGGATCGTGTTGCAACCATGCCAGGCTCTCCGTTAAGAATACATCGTGTACACAATATAGTGACATGAAGACACTGTGTGCGCTACAGGGATCGCCGGTGGCGGTGGGCTGGAAGCACTCAAGAACGCCATGATCATGGCGGCCCTGCCCTTTACCTTCATCATGGTGCTGATGGCGCTCGCGCTCGCCAAAGCGCTCTACCGGGATGGCTTGCGCGATCGTCAGTCCGCGAATGCCGTCACGCAACCTGCCTGAAGTCAGTGGACAACGAACTCACTTGATGGAATCACGGTTCTCCCCCCATGGTTGGAGAAGATATCCCGCGCCAGCCTGATCCGTCGCATCGGCGAACGCCGTACCGTATCGGCATGAACACATCACCGCCACCGATCGTCACGCGCACAGGCCCATCGCACAGCTGGCACGCAAGGTTCTTTCGCCAATGGTTCGCGCGCGAACGTACACTCGCGACGAGTGCGTTGCTGGCGCTAGCCTGCGTGCCGTTCCTGCTGGCGCTGGGCGCTTTCGACGATCGCACGATTGCAGGCATCAGCGTCTGGACAAAGCCCGTGAAGTTCCATATCGCCGTAGCCGTCTATTTCGGCACCCTCGCCTGGTATGCAGGCTGGGTCGCACAGGAGACGAAATGCCAATGGTGGTACAAGGCTTATCTTGTCGTCTTGCTGAGCAGCACGATTATCGAGCTGATCTGGCTCAGCGCAGCGGCCGCGCTGGGCGAACCCTCGCACTTCAACCGCGACCACGCTGTTCTCGCGCCTCTGTATCCGCTCATGGGCGTGCTGGCAGTCATCCTGACGTCCGCCACCCTCTTCTACGCTGCTCTGCTGCTCCTGCAGAGTCGCAAGCCAGCGGCCATGGAACGGGCGAATTCACCGTTGAAGATCGACACCTTGTCACCGATCATGCGCCTCGCCGTACCTGCCGGGCTCGTGGCGAGCTTCGTTCTCACCATCTATATTGCGGGGCAATTGTCGTCGATGGATTCGCACTGGATCGGTGGTACTCGATCGGATGCTGCCGGGATTCCGTTGCTCGGCTGGTCGAGAGACGGTGGCGATCTCAGGGTTGCACATTTCTTCGCCCTGCACGGCATGCAGTTCATTCCCTTGTTCGCCCTGCTTCGCTGGCCGTCGCAGTCCCCCGCACGCGATACCTCCACCGGCATGATTACCCGCAAGTCTACCGGCATCCGGGTGATAACCATTACCCTTGGGTACGGACTACTCGTGATGGCACTCTATCGCCAGGCAATGAACGGCAACGCCTTTCTCTGACGGGCTCTGCAAATCACGTTGACGCACCACCGACCAGGCCAGTCGACACAAAGCCACTCTCGTAGGCGAAGACGATGGCCGCCGCACGGTCACGCGCACCGAGCTTGCCGAACAGGTTCGAGACATGAGTCTTGACAGTTGCCTCACCGACACCAAGGAGCGCGGCGATCTCGCTGTTAAGACAACCCTTGGCCATCAACACGAGCACCTCTCGTTCACGCTCGGTCAAGGTGGCAATCACCTTCGCTTCAGAGGGATCGCCAGGCAAAAGGCGACGCTGCCCGGCGATAAGGCGACCGGCCACTTCAGGATCGATCCAGGCACCTCCGCCGGCAACGACCCGTGAGGCGCGGATCAGTTCGTCCGCCGAGGCATCCTTCAAGACGAATCCTGCGGCCCCCGCATCGAGTGCACAAGACGCACTGCCCGATCGTGCACCTCGAGCGACAGCGACGCGGTACCGGGGCGAGCATGGCGCACGATGTTGGTCAGGCATTCCTGCACGATCCGAAACGTTGCGACGGCGACCGGGCCACGCAAGGACTCGACATCGCCGCGAACAGTCGTCGCCATGTCGCTGCACTCGGCCAACAGGGCAAGCAGCGATCGTCCATCCGGCAGCGCCTGCAACCGCTGGTCGTCGCCGTCTGCAGTTTCGAAATCGCGCAACGCCGGCATGCTGGCCCGAATGTCGGCGAGCCCTGCGGTGCCGATGCGTACCGCATCATCGAGCGCCGAAGCCGTCGTTTCCGGATCGGCACCCAGCGCCTGGCGCGCCGCTCGCACATTCAACAGCATGGCCGTGAGGGAATGACCGACGAGATCGTGGACGTCACGGGCAATGCGCCGTCGTTCATCTCGCGCGGCTGAAGCAACGAGGGATGCGCGTGCAGCCGCAAGCTTTGCGTGCGTGGCCTCGAGGTTGCGAATGATGCGCCCCAGACTCCAGGCAAACACGGCGCCGATACTCCAGTTCCACCAACCCCAGTCTGCCCCCGGCCCGAGATCACCCACCAGCGGCACGAGCGCAAGGGCCGCAGCGCAGGTGAGAGAGCGCCCCAGATCACGCATGCGCCAACCCACGCCGGTCGCAAGCAGAATGGGCTGGAACAGTGCGGGTTCCGGTGTTCCTCCGAGCCACGCAAAGGCAATCGTGATCAACGTGACCATGACGACGGCGGTCGTCAGGCCTGGACGATCGCACGTGATCCACAACGAGATGATCGTCACGTTGGCAGCGAGCAACAGCATTTCAAGCGGACTGCCACAACATTCGGCCGCGAGTGCGAGTACCGCGGTCGCCACCGATCCGCCGACGAACAGCCGTTCCGGTTGCTGCAACCAGCGAGGTTCGTCGCCTGCAATCTGTGCTGGCACAGCTGCCCTCCGCTCTGCGATACCGGTCGATTCTGGTGCTTCAACGCACTATCCACGGGTTCCTCGAAAGTATCACGTTGCAGCACCGATGCCCTCCTCGCCCACGCAGGGCGGGCTATACTTCGCTGCGTGAGATGCACATATTCAGATCAGGTCATGAAAGGCTCTAGTCGCCCGGTTTCGCCGCTGCGTCCGTGGCGCGCCGGCAGGGATATCCTGCATCGCCTGCGTTATCTGCTTGCGCTCCTCGCCATGCTGGCGCCGTCTGTCCACGCCGCCGAACTGATCGTCGTCGACCAGGCCGACTGTCCCTATTGCGAGCGTTTCGAACGCGAAATCGCACCCGCCTGGCCGAATACAGAGGAAGGGCGCGACGTACCGCTTCGTCGGGTGAACCTTCAGGCGGAATGGCCGGCCGACCTCGAGGCGGTAGCTCGAGCCACGCTCACCCCCACCTTCATTCTTGTCGACAACGGCGAGGAGCAAGGCCGGCTCGTCGGCTATGCGGGTGACAACCATTTCTGGTTTCTCATCGGGCAGTTACTCGACAAGGCGAACGCCGCTGTCGATCCTGTGGACTCGACCGCCGGCAATGGCGCGATAGAACGTGAATTGAAGAACTGATCGCATCATGGCCTTGCCAAAACCAAAGAAAGACGCCCCCCCGAGGAAATAGCCGTTCTTCACGAACAGTCGAAACGGGCCAGTGAACTCTTTCATCTGGCAAGCGAGCTCGAGTGACGAGCACCGACAGTCCGGGAGCACCCGAACAACTCCCGCTTCTACCGCCAGAGCTGTATTGGCGAGGCAGATCGATGTCGTCGTGCTTGCGGGCTTGACTCGAAGGCGTTACTTGAGGGCGTTACTTGCAGGCGTTACTTGCAGGCCTTACATGCAGGCGTTACTCGCGGGCGAGCTTGACGGGCTCGGCGACCCCTTCGAGCGCATCGATGATCGTTGCGAGATGCGACTTGTGCTCGCGAATTTCTGCGAGGTTCAGCCCTTCCATCTCGTGCGGAAAGACAAGCCAGTCATCCGTACGATGGACGGAGAAATCCGGCTCGAAACTGGTGCGATTCCTGCCAGGTTTGTAGTAAGCCGTGGCCACGCGCAGATCCTTGGGCAGGTTCTTGCGGGCGCGCCGCTTGAGCTTGGCGATGATGGCCTTGACGCTGAGCCCGGTGTCGAAGACATCGTCGACTATCAGCAACGAGTCCTCGGCGTTCATCTGTTGCTCCAGGTATCCCAGGCCGTGTACGCGTACCCGTCCCTCGCGACGCGCATCGAGACCTGAATAGGACGACGTGCGGATCGAGATGTGATCGGTATGGATACCGTAGAAATCGAGCAGCTCCTGCACGGTGATGCCGACGGGCGTACCGCCACGCCAGACACCGACGATGAAATCGGGTTTGAATCCGGAGGCAATGATCTGACGGCCAAGTTCCAGCGAATCCTCGTAGAGTCGTTGAGGCGAAATGAAGACCTTCTCTGTCACGTTCGCTCTCCTGCTGTCGCCTGTGAATCGCCTGTCATCGCGGCAAGCGTCGAATGACGCTCACGCCACGCCGTATCGCACTCGCTCGCGATCGCGGCGAGCGCGTCCAGCGGTCGAGCGGCACGGGTGATCGGTCGACCGATGACAAGGTAGTCTGCGCCTGCGCGTATGGCGGCGCCCGGGATCATGGTCCTGCGTTGGTCATCGGCATCGGATGCAACCGACGCCGCGCGGATACCCGGCGTCACGAGCAGAAACTCACCGGGTATCTGTTCACGAACGCGTGCTATTTCCCGTGGTGAGCAGACGATACCGTCGAGCCCGGCATCAAGGCTGAGGCAGGCCAGCCGATCGACCTGTTCGACCGGCTCGGTATCGAGACCGATGTCGAGCAGATCATGCCGCTCGAGACTGGTCAATACCGTGACAGCAATGATGCGTGTACCGCCCTGTTCGCCTTGATAGCGTTCGACCGACTCGCGCGCCGCATCGAGCATGCGCCGACCGCCACTCGCATGAACATTCACCATCCAGACGCCGAGCGCTGCCGCGCGTGCGACGGCGGCGCCCACGGTATTGGGTATGTCGTGGTACTTGAGATCGAGGAAGATCTCGAAACCAAGGCCTTGCAGTTCTTCCACGAAGGCCGGCCCGGCGGCAGTGAACAGCTCGTTGCCGATCTTCAAGCGAGTTCGAGCAGGATCCAGTACCGACGCCAGAGCGCGGGCGTCTTTCGTTTCCGCGAAATCCAGCGCGGTGATCAGACCTGTCATGTTCAGTTTGCCTGCTATCGAGAAATCAGGTGACGTTCGACTACGTCCAGCGATGCCTCACTCTCCTTCCACTCCGATGACGAGCTTGACGGCATCCCAGTGGCCACAACTCGGGCAACGCCAGTGCAGCGTATCGCCACGAAAACCGCAATCGGAGCAGATGTAGTTCGGCCGTTCCTCGACCACGCCATCGAGCATCGCACAAATGACCTGAACCTTTTCACGCTCCTCGGGCCGACTGACACGCAACTGATCCTGCGCCCAGTCACGCAGCCCACGCAATGATGGCCGCGCCAGAATCTGACGTTTGAAGAACTGTTCCGCCGCGTCTGCACCGTCCAGCTCTTCGATGACCGAACGCGCCACCCGTATGACGGAATACGCATTGCGCTGGCCGCGAACCCGGTCAAGCCAGTCACGCAGCAACGAGGGATCGGCATGGGCGCGAAGCGCGTCGACGCGACGTTCGACGATGATCGGGCCGAACTCGGGGCGCTGTGTCTCAACCTCGGCATAGCACCGTACCGCCTCGGCAACGTCCTTCGCATCCAGGGCAAGGTCACCGAGCAGCATGCTGGCTCGTACACAACGGGACGATCTTGCCAGCGCTTTGCCCAGCAAGGTCCTTGCACGCGAGTTATCTGCTGCCTGACAGGCCTCGACGGCAAGTTCGCAGTGATAGTGTGCGACAAGCGAGTCGCGCGCCTGGCCATCGGCAGCCGCTGCCTCGATCGCCATGGCAATCGCCTGCTCCCAATTGCGTTCGCGCTCGTGCAGGCGGAGCAGACGCTCGTAGGTGTCCTCCCTGCGATAGCCGGTAGCAAGGACTTGTCGAAACTCGGACTCCGCACGATCAAGGAGGCCTGCCGACTCATAGTCGCAAGCCAGCTCGAAGCGTGCATCGGCGTGGATGCGTTCGCCCAGTTCCGGGCGCGCAAGCAGACTCCCGTGCAGGCGCAGAGCCCGATCCATCTCGCCCCGTCGGCGGAAGAGCCGTCCCAGGGCAAGGTGTGTATCGGCAGCATCGCGATCACCCCCAGAGACATCCGCGAAGACGTCATCGACGCGATCACGTCGCTCGTCGAGAAGTGCGCCGAGCCCGGCGTGGAAGTGACGGGAGTGGTTCCAGAGGGCGGCATGGCGATGCTCATCGCTGCGACGGGCGGCGAACCATCCGCCCGCTGCTGCTACCGGAAGCAGCAGCCACAACAGGTTCGACACCCCGTCAATCGGCGTCGCCGCTGGCCTCACGCGGGATCACGGACACGTTACCGGCGCCACGCGTCTCGCCAGTCATCGATGTATCGGCGACTTCGCCGTCCGACTGCTCCGCCGCCAGGGCGCGATTGACCCGCTCGCGCATTTCCTTGCCCGGCTTGAAATGAGGGACGTACTTGCCCCGCAGGGCGACCGCATCACCCGACTTCGGATTGCGGCCAACGCGCGGTTCGCGGAAATGCAGGCTGAAGCTGCCGAAGCCGCGAATCTCGATGCGCTCGCCGTTCGCCAGCTCGCGGCTCATCGTCTCGAGCAGGCTCTTGACCGCAAGCTCCACATCTTTTGCTGGCAGATGACTCTGATGACGGGCCAACGACTCGATGAGACCCGACTTCGTGAGGCTGTCATCTGTCCTTGATCGTTCACTCATACCGCTCCTGTCTCCTGACCTCGCCTCCTGCAGACAACGGTTTGGCCGACGGGGCGAGCCCCGTCAACCACCCTGACGGGCAGCCGATACTCCCGCATCGACCGCCTGCCCCAGACCGCTTACCCGACCGCTTACCCGACCGCTTACCCGGCCGCTTACTCGCTCGTGTCGACCTTGCCGAGCTGCTCCTTCATCAGATCGCCCAAGGTCGTCGGCGCAGAGGCTTCGGTGGACTGCTCCTTGTACTCGTTCATGGCCTCGCTCTCCTCGGCATAGTCCTTGGCCTTGATCGACAGGCTGAGCATGCGGGACTTGCGATCCTGACCAACGAACTTGGCCTCGACCTCGTCACCTTCCTTCAGATGCTGACGAACATCGTCGACACGATCGCGCATGATTTCGCTCGCGCGAAGGACACCCTCGACACCGTCTCCGAGATCGATGACCGCGTGGCGCTGCTCGACTTCCTTGACCGTACCCTTGACGATGCTGCCACGGGGATTGTCGGCCACGAACTGACCGAAGGGGTCACGATCGATCTGCTTGACGCCAAGCGAAATACGCTCGCGCTCCGGATCGACAGCCAGCACGACCGCATCGATCTCGTCGCCCTTCTTGTAGTTGTGCACCGCTTCCTCACCGGTATCGTTCCAGGACAGATCAGAGAGGTGGATAAGGCCATCGATACCGCCTTCCAGCCCGATGAAGATGCCGAAGTCGGTGATCGACTTGATCGTTCCGCTGACCCGGTCGCCCTTGTTGAACGATTCGGAGAAATCATCCCAGGGGTTCGGCTTGCACTGCTTGATGCCGAGCGAGATCCGACGGCGCTCCTGGTCGATATCGAGAATCATGACTTCGACTTCGTCGCCCAGTGCCACGACCTTGTTCGGGTTGACGTTGCGATTGGTCCAGTCCATCTCGGATACGTGCACCAGGCCTTCGACGCCCTCCTCGATCTCCACGAAGCAGCCATAGTCGGCAATATTCGTGACCTTGCCGAAGATGCGCGAGTTTTCCGGGTAACGACGAACGAGATCGACCCAAGGGTCTTCGCCAAGCTGCTTGAGACCCAGTGAGACACGGTTGCGCTCACGATCGAACTTGAGGACCTTGACCTGCATCTCCTGCCCCACCTCGACCACTTCAGAGGGGTGCTTGACACGCTTCCACGCCATGTCGGTGATGTGCAACAGGCCGTCGATGCCACCGAGGTCGAGAAACGCACCATAATCGGTGAGGTTCTTGACGATACCCATGATCTCCTGCCCTTCCTGCAGGTTTGCCAGGAGTTTCTCGCGCTCCTCCGAGTACTCGCTCTCGACGACCGCACGACGCGAGACGACAACGTTGTTGCGCCGCTGATCGAGCTTGATGACCTTGAATTCGAGTTCCTTGCCTTCGAGGTAGCTGGTATCGCGAACCGGCCGAACGTCGACCAGAGAGCCTGGCAGGAAGGCGCGAATATCGCAGACCTCGACGGTGAAGCCACCCTTGACCTTGCCGGTGATCGAGCCCTTGATGATCTCGTCGTTCTCCTGCGCGTTCTCGAGCACGGTCCAGCTGCGCGCACGGCGTGCCTTCTCGTGCGAGAGTCGCGTCTCGCCGAAGCCATCTTCGACGGAGTCGAGAGCAACTTCGACCGTGTCGCCGATCTTGACGTTCATCTCGCCGTCTTCGTTCTCGAATTCCTCGATCGGAACGGCGCCTTCCGATTTGAGGCCGGCGTTGACTATGACGTAGTCGCCGGTGATGTCGACAACGGTTCCATTGAGGATGGAGCCCGTCTTCATCTGTGCTTTAGCGATGCTCTCTTCAAAGAGCTCGGCAAATGATTCCATGGAGTGGTGGACCTGTAAGTGAATGACGACATGCCGTCCCGACATGGCGATGAGTTGATTGACTTGACACCGAACCTGTCCCTGTTCGATGCATGGCGGTACCGTTCGTGCCACGACTTGTACTGCCGGGGCGCAACTCGAACCTACTGCACGAGGCGGACCCAGCGGCCCGCCGAGCTGCCACCAGCGAGACTGTTGGCAACGTGAAACGACGCTATCTATCCCGACGCTCGGCAAATACTTCGAGGATCCGGCTGATGACAACGTCGACACCGATACCGCTCGAATCGATCACCTGCGCATCCTCAGCAGCGATCAACGGGGAATTGGCCCGTGTGGAATCGCGCCGATCACGCTCGGCAATATTTTCCAGCAAGCTTGCCATTGTAGCGTCGATTCCCTTTTCCTTCAATTGCTTGGCGCGTCGGCGCGCCCGCTCTTCGGCGCTCGCCGTCAGGAATATCTTCAGCGTCGCATCCGGGAACACGACCGTCCCCATGTCCCGGCCGTCCGCGACCAACCCGGGTGGAATTCGAAAACGGCGTTGCTGATCGAGGAGTCGGCTTCGTACCGAGGCCATGGTTGCCACGCGCGAGGCCGCAGCCGCCGTGGTTTCGGTGCGCAGCTCAGCCGTCACGTCGCGACCATCGAGCCCGACACGGACGCCTCCCTCGGCAGGTTCGAAGCTTACGGCGAGACTGTCGAGGGCGCGGTTGACAGAGGCCTCGTCATCGAGATGGGCGGCCGCGCGCACAGCATGCAAGGCGGCTGCCCGATACACCGCGCCGCTATCGAGGAGGTGGAAACCGAGTTGGCGGGCGATGCGTCGAGCGACGGTGCCCTTTCCGGCGCCGGACGGGCCATCGATCGTGATGACCGGTGCCAGGGCAAGGGTGTCGTTCATGCGCGGTCGGGCATCAGCTGCACCTGCCTTTCCGATGTTGATTCAGGCATCGGCTGCCTGCCGCTGCTCGGCGATGGCAAGGCCGACGTTCCGGGCGGCACTGGCGAACCCCGGGAAGGAGGTATCGACATTGGCGCAGTCGAGGACGCTGACCGGGGCATCGGCAATCAGCGACGCGATCGCGAAGGACATCGCCGTGCGGTGATCGCCTCGACTATCGGCCGTGCCGCCGGCAAGACGCCCGCCACCCTGGATGATCGCGCCGTCCGGCGTGGCGTCGAGCCTGGCACCAAGCGCGTGCAGACCATCCACCATGACTTGAATACGGTCGGTTTCCTTGACGCGCAATTCGGCCGCACCGCTGACGACGGTCGTACCTTCAGCAGCTGCAGCAGCGACGAAAAGTGCCGGAAATTCATCGATGGCCAGCGAGACCAGCTCACGCGGGACGTCGATTCCCCGGAGTCGGGTCCCTTCGACGACCAGATCGGCGACCGGTTCGCCACCCGACAGGCCGGGGTTCTCGATACCGATCGACGCCCCCATCAAGCGAAGGATCTGAATCACGCCGTCGCGCGAGGGATTCATGCCGACGCCTGGCAAGCGGAGTCTGGAGCCGGGCGTCATCGCCGCGCCGACCAGAAAGAAAGCCGCCGACGAGATATCGCCGGGAACATCGATAGCGGTCGCCTGCAGCCGTTGACCACCCACGATCGAGGCGCTCAGCCCATCGACGTCCACCTCGACGCCGAAGCCACGCAACATGCGCTCGGTGTGATCGCGGGTGATGCCCGGTTCATGTACGATGGTGCGGCCGGTGGCATGCAGGCCGGCGAGGAGCACGCAGGACTTTACCTGCGCGCTCGCGACCGGGCAGGTGTACTCGATGCCTTCAAGCGATGCGCCAGCGGACAGCACCAGGGGCGGCGTACCGTCAGGATCACTGGCAATGTTCGCCCCCATGAGATTCAGTGGGTCGACGACCCGGCGCATCGGCCGTCCATTCAGGGATGCGTCGCCGGACAGTCTGCAGGACAGGCCGATCCCTGCCAGCAGCCCGCTCATCAGGCGCATGGCCGTTCCCGAATTGCCGAGATATATCGTGTCTCGGGGTGCTGACAGTGCCGCCGGCCCGCGACCGACCAGAGTGACCTCACCCGGCGCACCGCGCGTTATCTCGACACCCATCGCGCGGCAGGCCGCGAGCGTGTGCAGGCTATCTTCGCCTTCCAGAAAGCCGCGGACTTCCGTCACACCGTGCGCGATGGCACCGAACATGATCGCGCGATGCGACATCGACTTGTCGCCGGGAACCTGCACTTCGCCGACGAGCGAAGACCCGGGCTCCAGCCGGTAGCTGACTTCATCGGGTGTGCCGACGACGGGGGTGTTCCGGGCGGTGATGCTCATGCGTCATTATCGCACCGGTGGCCGGGCATCGGGCAAACAAGAGCGTCGCTCCGCTCGATTTGTCCGAATTGTCTACAGTCCCGCAATCGGCCATTACCGCCAGCGAAACGAACCTACCCCGCGTAGCTATCACGCGATGCCTTGGCGCGCCGAAAGGTCGATTCGAGCGTGTCGCCATCGCCCTCGACAATGGCCTGTCGAAGGGCGTCGAGGCCTCTGAAAAAATCATCCAGCGCATCGACCACTGCTTCCCGATTGGTCAGGCACACATCCCGCCACATGACGGCATCGCTCGACGCGATACGTGTGAAGTCACGAAACCCACCCGCGGCATAGCGGAAAATCTCTTCCGATTCCTGCTGCCGCGCCAGCACATCTACCAGCGCATAGGCTAGAACGTGCGGCAGATGGCTGGTGGCGGCAAGCACGCGATCGTGATGCTCAGGCGCAAGGCACTCGACTGTGGCGCCGGTCTGCGCCCACAAGTCAGACACTGTCTTGACGGCCCCTGCCCGCGTTTCCGGCACAGGCGTCAGCAGGACTTTCCGGTCATGAAACAGCGTCGCATCAGCCGCCTCGATACCGCTTGCCTCACGACCGGCGATGGGGTGTCCGGGAACGATGCGTTCGAGCGATCCGAAAACCGCTCGTGCATCCTCGATGAAGCAGCGCTTGACGCTACCGGCATCGGTGATGACCGTGTGCTCGGCTACCACCGGCAGGATGGCTTCGAGCAGCTCGCGCATGGCGAGCATCGGCACGGCAAGCAGCACCACATCGACACCGGCAATACCCTCCGCGATCGAGGTGGTCACCCGATCGGCAAGCCCGGTCTCGAGGGCACGCTGGCCCGTTTCAGTGCGTTTGACGACACCAACGATCTCACCCACATGGCCAGCGCTCTTGAGAGCTGCTGCGAACGATCCGCCAATCAGACCGAAGCCGACGATACATACCGAAGTCGACCTCATCCATTCATGCTCGATCGATCCATGCTCAAAGCGCGGCCGGGTAGGAGCCCAGCACACGCAGGCGCGGGGCAAGATGGCGCAGCTCGGCGATGACCGGCGCGAGAGTCGAATCTGTCTGGTGACCTTCGACATCGATGAAGAATACGTAGTCCCAGAGCGAGTCCCGGCTCGGCCGGGATTCGATACGCGTCATGCTGACACCGGCCACCTCGAACGGTTCGAGCATGTGCAGGAGCCCACCCGGCCGATGTGGCGCACCGATCAGCAAGGAGGTTGTGTCCCGTCCGCTCGGCGCCGCATCGTGGTCGCCCACGACGATGAAGCGCGTGGTGTTCGTCTTGATATCCTCGATACCCGATTCGAGAGTCTCGAGCGCATAGAGAACAGCCGCTGCCTCACCGGCGATTGCCGCGACGCCAGCCGCTTCAGGCAAGGCCGCCAGACGCGCAGCTTCAGCGTTACTGCTCTCACTGACCTGCTTGACTCCGGGGAGACAAGCCTCGAGCCAGTGCCGGCACTGTGCGAGTGCCTGTGGATGTGCATGAACCGATGAAATGTCGCCGAGCGCTCTTTCACGGCTCAACAGTCGATGTTCGATACGCACACGCACTTCACCACAAATACGCAAGCTCGTCCCCATCAGCAGATCCAGCGTCTGATTGACCGTGCCTTCGGTTGAATTCTCGACCGGCGCCACACCGAAGCGCGCCTGGCCGCCTTCCACCGCCCGAAAGATCTCCGCGATACCCGGCTGCGGCCGCCCGTCGACAGCCTGCCCGAAGTGCCGCTGCGTCGCCGCATGGCTGTAAGTCCCCTCAGGACCGAGATAGGCCACGCTGTAAGGTGCCGACAAGGCATGGCCTGCGTCGAGTATTTCGCGGAAGATGCGCAGCATCGATGCGTCATCGAGCGGCCCCGTATTCTCTGCAAGCACTGCGGCCAGCGCGCGCGCATCCTGTTCCGTCAGGTGGACGCCGTCTGCATGAACAAGCGTAGCGCGCTCGCTGATCAGTCGCTGCAGCTCCTGATCGATGGCGTCGATTCGATCGCGACTCATGCCCGGCACCTGTCAACGCCCGCCTTCAAGTTCGCGCCACGATCAGTTCCGATCGTCGTCTCTATCGTCGTCTGAGCCATCGACACCGCCCTCGCGAGCGTCGGCATCATCGCCGGCCGCACCCGCGTCGACTAGAGTGGCTGAGGCCGATTCGCCGTCACCTGCGTCAGCCCCGTCAATGTCTTCAAGCGCGTCCTCGACCACCGCATCCGCCTCATCGATTGCCGTCAATTCGACCAGATTCTCGCCCTTGCTGAGCCTGATGAGTCTGACGCCTTGCGTGTTGCGACCCACCGTGGTGACCTCCGCGACCGCGGTGCGCACGAGCGTGCCGCCGTTGGTGATCAGCATGATCTCGTCACTGTCGGACACCTGCACGGCACCTATGACCGGGCCATTGCGATCCGTCGTCTTGATATCGATGACACCCTGTCCACCGCGACCCTTGGTGGGGTAGTCGCTTGCCGCGGTTCGCTTTCCAAAACCATTTGACGTAGCGCTCAGGATTGTTCCGTCGCCCACGACGATGAGTCCGATGACACTGTCGTCGTCGCTCGGCATGCGGATGCCACGCACACCCGCAGCGGTTCGGCCCATGCGCCGCACATCGTTCTCGTCGAAACGCATGGCGCGGCCGTTGCTCGAGAACAACATGATGTCGCTGTTACCGTCGGTCAGCGCCACGTCGATCAGGAAGTCGTCGACACGGAGATCGATGGCAATGATGCCATTTGTTCGCGGCCGAGAGAAATCAGCGAGCGAAGTTCGCTTGACCACACCCTTGCTGGTCGCGAAGAAGATGTAGCGATCTTCCGAGTACTCACGAACCGTCAGGACCGCGTTGACGCGCTCGTCTTCCCCGAGCGGCAACAGGTTCACGATCGGGCGGCCCCGCGAGCCCCGACTCGCCAGCGGCAATTCGTATACGCGTTTCCAGTACACCTTGCCGACGCTGGTAAAGAACAGCACCGTGTCGTGCATGCTCGCGATGAAGAGCTTGTCGACAAAATCCTCGTCCTTCATGGCCGTCGCGCTCTTGCCACGACCGCCACGTCGCTGTGCGCGGTAGTCGGACAGCGGTTGCGCCTTGGCATATCCGCCGTGCGACAAGGTCACCACGACTGACTCGTCAGCAATCAGATCCTCGACATTGAGCTGCGAGTAGTCGACCTGGATCTCTGTTCGTCGCTGGTCGCCGTATTGCTCGATCAACGAGACGAGTTCGTCCCGGATGACCTGCTTGAGGCGATCCGGATCGGTCAGGATCTCGAGATAGCCGGCGATCTTCTCGAGGATCTCGCGGTACTCCTCGATGATCTTTTCCTGCTCCAGCCCGGTCAGGCGATGCAGTCGAAGATCGAGTATGGCCTGCGCCTGCTCTGCACTCAGCCGGTACGTGCCCTCGCGCAAACCCAGACTCTCATCGAGGTTTTCCGGACGGGAAGCCTCGGCACCGGCACGCTCCAGCATGGCGCCGACCATGCCTGGCTCCCAGCGACCCAGGATGAGCTTTTCCTTCGCTTCGGCCGCGCTCTGCGACTCTCGGATCAGCTTGATGATCGGATCGATGTTGGCGAGTGCAACGGCAAGACCTTCGAGCACATGCGCTCGGTCACGCGCCTTCTTGAGCAGGTAGATCGTTCGGCGTGTGACGATCTCGCGCCGGTGGCGGATGAAGGCGGTGAGAATCTCGGTCAGCGACAAGAGGCGCGGCTGGCCGTCCACGAGCGCCACCATGTTGATGCCGAACACGACTTCCAGTTGGGTCTGCTTGTAGAGCTGGTTGAGCAGCACCTCGCCCGAGTCACCGCGACGCAGCTCGATGACTACGCGCATGCCGTCCTTGTCGGACTCGTCGCGCAACTCGGTGATGCCCTCGATCTTCTTGTCCTTGACCAGCTCGGCGATCTTCTCGAGCAACCTCGCCTTGTTGACCTGATAAGGAAGCTCGTTGACGATGATGGTGTCTTTTGAGGTGCGCTCGTCGTGCTCGACGACTGCGCGTGCGCGCAGATGGACCTTGCCGCGACCGGTGCGATAGGCATCACGTATGCCCAGTGAGCCGTTGATGATGCCGAGTGTGGGAAAGTCAGGACCGGGGAGATGCTCCATCAGCCCCTCGACGGTTATCGTCGGATCGTCCAGCATCGCGATGGTCGCGTTGACGACCTCGGAGAGATTGTGCGGCGGAATATTGGTGGCCATGCCGACCGCAATGCCTGTGCCGCCGTTCACCAGCAAATTGGGAATTCGTGACGGGAGTACGACGGGTTCGCTCTCGGAACCGTCGTAGTTGTCGGCGAAATCGACGGTTTCACGGTCGATATCGGCGAGCAGCTCGCGGGTGATCTTGGCCATGCGTACTTCGGTGTAACGCATGGCCGCGGGGGGATCGCCGTCCACCGAGCCGAAGTTGCCTTGCCCGTCGATCAGCATGTACCGCATGCTGAACGGTTGCGCCATGCGCACCATCGAGTCGTAGATGGCCGAATCGCCGTGCGGGTGATACTTACCCATGACTTCACCGACGATACGCGCCGACTTCCGATACGGCCGATTCCACTCGTAGCTCTGCTCGTGCATGGAGTACAGAATGCGGCGATGCACGGGCTTCAGGCCATCGCGGACATCCGGCAGCGCTCGCGACACGATCACGCTCATGGCGTAATCGAGGAACGACTGACGCATCTCGTCCTCGAGATGGATCGGCAGAATCTCTTTCGCGAATTCGGACATGCAAACGGAGCCGTGATGAAAGGTCTTGACAGCGCCGTGATGCAGCGTCGCCAAACCCTCGATATTACCACAGGCACCCCTTCTCCGGCCTGATTCAGAGCAGCTGCGGACGCCACTTGCAGACCGCCGGACCGACCGCTAAGGTGCAGCGCTGCCCGCCGCTCTGAGAACGTCTGCCGCACCTGCAGGTGAACCGGTACTAACTTGCAGGCGATCCCCCCTTCGCGCAGACTCTTCGCGCAAACATCGTGTAGAGACCATGCTCGAGCACAGCAACGTCGACGCGTCGGAACTGAGGAAGTTCGACGATCTGGCCAGCCGCTGGTGGGATCGGAACGGTGAGTTCGCCCCGCTTCACCGTATCAACCCGCTGAGACTCAGCTGGATTAAGCAACGCGCTGCGCTCACGGGCAAGCGCGTCCTCGACGTCGGCTGTGGTGGTGGCATTCTGGCGGAGTCGATGGCACAGGCCGGTGCCGACGTGCTCGGCATCGATCTGGCCGAGGCTTCGCTTGCCGTCGCGAGGCTCCATGCGCTCGACACCGGCGTGACCAACGATCGGGATGGCGGCGCCACTCTCGAGTACCGGACGCTCTCGGCAGAGGCCTGTGCCGAGGAGCTGCCCGCAAGCTTCGACGTCGTCACCTGCCTGGAAATGCTCGAGCACGTTCCCGATCCGGTATCGGTGATTACCGCCTGTGCACGGCTCGTCAAACCGGGCGGCCACGTCTTCTTCTCGACCATCAACCGCAACGCTCGTTCACGACTGTTCGCGATCGTCGGTGCAGAGTACATCCTCAAGTTGTTACCGCGGGGAACGCATGACTACGAACGCTTCATCCGCCCGTCGGAGCTCGACGGTCACTGTCGCCGCTCGGGCCTGACATTGCAAGCCATGACCGGGCTCGTCTACAACCCGCTGACGCGCATCTACAAGCTCGACGTTAACGACGTTGCCGTCAACTACATGATGGCGACCGTTCGTGCACCGACATGACAGGTCAGTAGTGGACGCACCAGAAGGGTCGGATCTGTATTACTGTCTGCTCTGGATACCAACCGCTGTGCGCAAGAGCTTCCTCGCCCGGTGGTCACTCATCAACGCAATCAACACCACACTTCACGACGTCCACGACCCCGGCGTGGCAGAACAGAAGGTACATTGGTGGCACGAGGAGTTCGAGCGACTGTTTCAGGGTGAAGCCCGTCACCCGAGCACGGCCGCCTGCAGCGAGTCACTCGAAGGGTCAAGGGACGCCACGATGCGTCTGCTCGACGTTCTCTCGGTCGCAGCAAGCACACGGTTCGAATCACCCGACACCGATGCAGTACACCGTGAAAGACACGAACGCGACCAGCAAGCCCGTCTGTCCCTGCTGGCTCACGCACTGAGCGCAAGGTCCCTCGATCTCGCTGCCGACAGGTTCAGTTTACCGGACCTCTGCTTCGCGCTCGGCCTGCGGGACGAGATTGCTCGACTACCCGTGTTGCTTCACCGCGGCTACGCTGTCTTCAGCGATGCACGCTACGCCAGGCACGCGTTGATCCCCGAGGCCCTGGCCAGGGATCTACGGCGAGCCGATGCTGATGCCGAAGGCGCCGCGGACGGAGTCGACAATCGACGCAGAATGGTCGCCGACGTCGTCCAGGAAGCTTGTGATGCCATCGAAGGGGCACGCGCGAGCTCGGACTATCGACGGGCACTGGCAGATCCGGCATTGACACCGCTCCTGCGCCTGCATGCACTTCGTGCACACGAGCTCGGTCTCTGGCGCGACAAACGACCCGATCTGTTGCGTGAACGTACCGTCGCAACCCCCTTGCGACGCTTCTTCATCGCCTGGCGCTATCGCCGTACATCGCGCTGATCCGTCGTGGCCATCCCACCGAGGCTCTACATCCGCACATGCTGCTGCCCCCTTACCAATCGGCTTCCGCCACTCAGCGAAGCTTCGAACTGCAACCGGGAGACTTCGCCGGCCGTGTCATCGCCGTGACAGGCGCAACCGGCGGTCTCGGCACACAGCTCTGCCACGCCCTTGCCGCGGCTGGCGCAACGGTCGTGATGATTGCCCGCTCGGAGAAGAGGCTCGACGCGCTCTACGACGCCCTGCTCGCGGCCGGTGCACCAACGCCTGTGCAAGTGCCACTGGCCCAGGACAAGGCAGCCGAAACCGACTATGCCGAGCTGTCCGGGCTTCTCGCAAGCGAACTGGGCGGCCTCGATGCGCTAGTGCATACCGCCGCCTGTTCAGCCGCACCGATGCCTCTGGGAGATGTGTCACAAGCCGACTGGGCGCGGATGTTCGCCGTGAACGTGAGTGCTGCACGCCTTGCAAGCCTGGCTTGCCTGCCATTGCTCAGAGCGTCCTCGCTCGCCAGTCTGGTCTTTCTGCTCGACTACAAGCCGAATGCTTACTGGGGTGCCTACGGCGTCTCCAAGCAAGCGCTTCATGCATTGATGTCGATGCTGGCCGACGAGACCGAAGGGATGCGAGACGGTAGTGGCCACCCGAGGCTTGCCGTCAACGGCTACGATCCCGGTCCGATGCGAACAGCACTCAGACGCAAGGCCTTTCCGGGGGAGCTGGAAAACCAGTCGCCTCAGCCGTCGGCGCGACTCGGCCCGCTACTCTCCCTCGTCGCGCGAACCGACCGCCTGCAAACAGGGACGGCCTTGTATCATGACTGATTCATCGGCGACGGAACGGTCGACGGCGAAACGGCCCGCGACGGTGCAGCAACGGCTGACGATCGCCCTCCACCAGCATGCCCCCACACCGATGGACATCGCGACATCGCTCGCGCGTATCGACCAGCACGCGGGCATTGCCGCGAGTCAGGGCGCCGACCTCCTGATCGTTCCCGAGGCAAGTCTGACCGGCTACAACATCGCTCTGGACGATGCCGGCGAGATCGCACTGCCGGCACAGGGCGACGTGCTCGGCCAGGTAGCCGAGAGTGCTGCCCGACAGCGGATCGCAATAGCAATACCGCATATCGAGCGCGACCACGACACGCTCTACAACGCGGTTCAGCTGATCGATGATGAAGGCAATACGCTTGTGCGGTATCGGAAGACCCATCTCTGGGGAGATCTCGATCGCACGCTCTTTGCGCCAGGTGAGGATCTGGCCCCGGTCATTGAATGGCGGGGATGGCGCATCGGATTGTTGATCTGCTACGACGTGGAGTTTCCGGAGGCGGTCCGACGCCTGGCGCTCGAGGGTGCCGATCTTGTACTGGTACCCACGGCGCTGATGAAGCCCTACACGTTCGTAGCAGATCATATGGTTCGCGTGCGTGCGGCCGAGAACGGTGTCTTCATCGCCTACGCGAACTACTGCGGCAGCGAGAACGAACTCGACTACACCGGGCATAGCGCCATCATCGGGCCGGCGGGCGACCTGATGGCGCAAGCTGCCGAAGCGCCTGTGCTGCTGCAAGCCGAACTGGATCAGGCAGCCATCGTCTCGGCACGGAACTCGCTCCCGTATCTTTCCGAACGTCGGAACGAACTCTATGCCCCGCGGTGAACGACCCATCACGGTCTTCGGTCTTGATTTCCCGTTTGCCTACGACGACTGGCTCGCTCATTCCGAGGGGCTGGCAGAGATCCCCGAAGAAGCCCTTGGTACCCGCGTCGCGATCATCGGTGCGGGTGTCTCGGGCATGGTTGCCGCCCACGAGCTGCTCAAGCTCGGGCTTCGACCGGTCGTCTACGAAGCCGGCCGTCTCGGCGGGCGACTCCGCACGGAGATGTTCAGCGACGATCCCGAGATCGTTGCCGAGCTCGGGGGCATGCGCTTCCCCCGCTCTGCAACGACCTTCTATCACTACGTCGACGCACTCGGTCTGGACACGCGACCCTTCCCGAACCCACTGACAGCCGCCGCCGGCACCACCGTGGTCGATCTGGGTGGCGTCAGCCGTCTCGCGCGCTCGATCGCCGACCTGCCGAGTGATTTTGGCGACATGGCAAAGGCCTGGTCCGATGCACTGGAAACAGGTGCGCAAGCATCGGCAATACGCGACGCGATCAAGCGGCGCGACCCACACGCATTGAAGGCTCTCTGGGATCCGCTGGTTCGCGCCTGGGACGACCGCACCTTCTATGACTTCATCGCGACCTCGCCCGCCTTCTCGAGGCTCGGCTTTCGCCACCGCGAAATGTTCGGCCAGGTCGGCTTCGGCACCGGCGGCTGGGATTCCGACTTCCGCAACACGATGCTCGAGATCCTGCGGGTGGTGCTGACCGAATGTGACGAAGACCAGCACTGGATCGTCGGCGGCGCCGAAAGCGTGCCACGCGGACTCTGGAACGCGACTCCGGATTGTCGCCACTGGCCAGCCGAGACCTCACTTGCCCGCCTGCATGCCGGTGCCGCACGGCCGGGTGTCGCGTCGCTGGCACGTATCGACGACCACCGCATTCGAGTCACCGATACCTACGGCAACGCGGAGGACTTTCCGTGCGTACTGGCCACGTGCCAAAGCTGGCTATTGACGACGAACATCGACACCGACGAGTCCCTGTTCTCGCAAGCTCACTGGATGTCTCTCGATCGCACCAGCTACATGCAGTCGGCCAAGACCTTCGTGATGGTCGATCGTCCGTTCTGGCATGACATCGACCCGACGACGGGCGAACCTTGCATGAGCATGACACTGACCGACCGACTGACGCGCGGCACCTACCTGTTCGATCACGGCATCGATCGGCCTGGCGTCATCTGCCTGAGCTACACCTGGATGGCCGATGCCTTGAAGATGCTGCCGCTGCCGGTGGAACAGCGCGTCGAGCTCGCGCTCGGCGCCCTTTCCAAGATCTACCCGGGCCTCGACATTCGCAGCCACATCATCGGTCATCCGATCACCATCTCGTGGGAGTCAGACCCGCATTTCCTCGGTGCTTTCAAGGGCGCTTTGCCCGGTCACTATCGCTACAACCGGCGCATGTACACGCATTTCATGCAGCGGAATTTTCAAGCCTCCGAGCGCGGTATATTCCTGGCGGGGGATGACGTGTCGTGGACGCCTGGCTGGGCAGAGGGCGCTGTGCAGACCGCACTCAATGCTGTCTGGGGTATCGTCGATCATCTCGGCGGCAACACGCCCGTGGACAACCCGGGCCCGGGCGACCGATTCGACGAACTGCAGCCGATCGATCTTGACGCGCCCTGAGGGTCGTGCCCTGTCGACCCGGAAGCGGGCCGTTGCGCCGGTCAGAACGCGAGCGTCGCCCCGATACTGAACGCGAGGTTGTTCTTCAGGAAACGTTCGCTGGTGAAGACGTTGTAGAGCAGCGGAAGCTCGTCGAGATAAGCCGTCGAGCGGTAATGGAGACCGACGTTGACACCCAGCGTGGCGGATGCGGCGAACCCTGCCCGTAGCGATGTGGTGTGGCTCGACGCAACCGTGCGTCCGCCCTGTTCACGGATGCGCCGGTCGAAGGCGCCGCGGTCACGGCGCCGATAGACGTAGCCGAGCGAGACCTCGACATCGCCTGCCCTGTGTTCGAACGCGATTCCCGCCTGGGCCACGCTACCCGTGTACTCCAGATCGGACGATGGCGAGAAACCCAGGCGACGCTGGATGCCGCTCTCGTCCGCATACGTCTCGCGAAAGGTGACGAGGTTGTCGCAGCTCTCCAGTAACTCGAGCCAGCCGGCGCCCGCCGATGCGCCGAACTCGTACCGACATCCCTCGGCGTCTGTGCCGACGCCTGCCAGGCGGCCGTGCCGCGCGCGTGTACGCCCGGCGCCAACCAGTACGGCGACGCTGCTGGAATAAAACAGCGGGGCTCGGGCGGCGAGCGAGAGCATCACAGAGTCGTCGCTGGCGTCGAACAGGCGTGCCTCACTCAACCGCGATCCGCCGACTTCGGTCCAGGAATTCTTGTAGAGCTCGTCGGCACGATTGACATCGACGTCGAGCAACAATTCGAGACCGATTGCCGGATGCGGCGACGGCAGACGCCGCGCGACGCCGAAATGCAAGCCGTCGACGGTATAGCGGTCGCGCAGCGACGTCAGCGAGCGTCGCCCAACGCGAGCACGTAGCAGCCAACCGTCAAGCGGCCGCCAGTCGAGCGCAAGCGCGCCGTCGAGGTAGCGCGGTCTTTCCTTTGCCGGTTCAAAGCCACCGCCCGACGCATTAGGGGCATGCGGCACCTTGTCACTTATACGCTCGCCCCTGATCGAGACGCGCCAGCGCTCCTCAGCCGAAAAGGCGATGGAGGGGGTTGTCCAGAACGGCTCGGCGGCATTCGCCGGCAAGAACGCAGCCAGCGTCGACAAGAGTGCGAGGAGGCATGCACAGGGGTGCGGTCCCATCGGTAACCGCACCCAGGTGCAGACCCCCTCGCGACCAGCAAGCTTACTGCGAGTACTGCAGGAACGTGACGTAGCCCGCGAAGCCCGACCCGGTCACGACCTGATCTCCGGTACTGACGGTGCGTTGCGTCGCTGCGGTGACCACATCGTTGTCGCTCTCACCGATCCTCACCCCGCCGATGACGGCAGTCATGCGGTAGTTTCCGTCGCTCGCCACGATGTCACCGAAGCCTTCGTCCTCGAGCCGCTCGTCGATCCGCCAGAAAGAGATCTCGATGCCCTCGTTCGCCGACGAGAATTCGTGCTCGGTAGCGAGTCTGATGGTGGTCTCTGTCATCGTTCCCGCCATGTCGACCGACCGAACATTCAGGTCTGACCCCTCCGGCAGTGTCATTATCATGTCATCCGTTCGCGGAATCGTCGTGAGCCTTGCCTCGGAAGTCGTGACCGCAATGCTCCTCGGGTCGTTGTCGTCAGTCGCGACCAGCTCGAAGCCGAGGGACACGGTCTCTCGCGTCAGCGCGCGCTCGACATCGAAGGCACTCCGGTCGATCGACAGGTAGTCGATTCCGTCGGTGAGCACCGTCGCGTAGCGAGCGCCCTGGCCACCCGTCGCTGCGCTGCGCTGATCGTCCTCGAAGTCCTCGAGTGTGACCTGCTCGCTGGCGTTGTCGTCGCCACTGGAAATGGTGACAAAGGATTCCTCGCGATCGATCGTCACCACCGGCACCAGCGGCGGTGTCATTGCGCCTCCGACTGTCACCGGGTCTGGCCGTGCGGCGCTCGCAATAGCGATGTTGGCACTCTGCACTCGGTCGATGACTGCACCGAGCTCGGCGTTGTCCTTCGCAAGATTGGAGCCGTTGTCGGCGAGTCGCGTGTTCAGCCGCGTGACCAGCTCGCCGACACCATCGGTCAAGCTGAACACCGTACCGTCAGCGGTGCTATCGGCAACCAGAGAGGCAAAGATGCGCCCTGTCTCGGCGTAGTCCGCGTCGGTATCCACGAAGGCACTGAGCATCTGACTGATCTGCCCGTTCAGCTGTAGCAACTGCGTGGTCTCGGAGGCGTCGGCTGAGAGGTCGATGCCGGATTGTCCAAGCGCCGCGGCTAGCGAATCGACGGCGGCGTCGAAGCGCGCGGGGTCGTATGTCCCGTCCTCAGAGGAGGACAGCTCGACCGCGATAGTCGAGAGCGGTGTTACCCACGCAAGGTTCGACGGTGCCTTCAGCTCACCGATGAAGGGGATGCCGCCACTTGTCGCTGTCTCGTCCAGTCCGACATCAGCGCCACCGACGATGCGGAACAGCTTCGTACCGGCGGGACAGCTGAACCGACCGGCGGCAGCCGTGCCACCGTTCTCGACGGCGTCGCAGAAGACGCTGGAACCGACGAGGTAACCATCGATGGCCTGCGCTTCGAGGGCCGGGGACGAGCCCGAGCTGGAAGAGCCTCCGCAGGCGGAGAGCAGGATCGCCGCGGCGATTCCGCCCGGTGCAGTGAAATGGCGTGGCTTGAAACGCTTGGACATGGACGGAAAATCTCTGTTTCGGGATGAAGTTCACAATCGATGCAGTGCCCGTGCCATCCATGGTCGCCCCCCTATCCCGTGACGCATTCCCGTAACCTTCTACTGCCCGATTCAGCATCTGCTACTGGCAGCTTCAATACCTGTACTTGACGATCCCGCTATGTGAAGCTGATGTGTGAAGCTGAAAGGCGGCCCGCTGGCTTTCGCAAGGAGGTGACAAAGAGAAGTGGACCATGTGCTGCTCATGGGAAGCGGAATTCTGGTGGTGCTGGCGATCAGTCAGCTCTGCGTGCCACGGCGGGCGCCGGCAAACAACCTGCTCTGCCTGCTGTCGCTGGTCTGCTTTGTCTGGCTCGCTCACGGCATCGGGTTCCGACTCGGCATGCTCGACGTCTATCCGCATCTCAACAAGTTCCACCTCACGAACTCTCTGATCTTGTCAATCGCGGCAGCGGCGGGAACTTCAACAAGTTCGTCAACACCCTGCGCATCGAGCACGCGAAGCAGCGGTTGCTCGAAAACGCAGAGCTGACGATGCTCGAAGTGGCGCATGCATCCGGGTTCAACAGCGAATCGGCTTTCTACTCGCATTTCACGCGAATCGAATCCGAACCACCCGTTGCGTAATGTCGCCGCGTTCGCACGAGTGCGGAGACAACAGAACGGCAAACGTCAACGACCTGACAATTCTTGTCATGGCGTCATCGAGCCACCCTGATCCGCGGATATCCCCGACAAAGGCTCTCCTGAAACAACCGATGCTAAGGTGGGAAACAACCTGGCCTGTATTGGGGATGCAACATGGAACTCGGATCGTTTTCCGTAAGCCTTGCCGTCAAGGACCTCGCCGTATCAAGAGGCTTCTACGAGAAGCTCGGGTTTACCGCCATCGGCGGTGAGGCAGAACAGAACTGGTTGATCCTGAAGAACGGCGAACACGTCATCGGGCTGTTTCAGGGCATGTTCGAAGAGAACATCATGACCTTCAACCCGGGCTGGGATCAGAGTGGCCAGGAACTCGATTCATTCACGGACGTACGTGAATTAAGGCGCGAGCTCATGAAGCTGGGCATTGACGTCAGCGGAGATGCCGAAGAATCGACAGCGGGGCCAGCAAACATCCTGATCTCTGACCCGGACGGAAATCAGATCCTGATCGACCAGCATCGATAGCCCGCTGACCTCACGCGGCGCGGCGAAGTTTTCGTAGTGCCTCTCGCGTGGCGGCTTCGCCTGACACATACCATTTGCGCAAGCCGAACGAGTAGGGGTGTCTGCGCCGACCGCGCTTTCCCTCGAGCAGATAGCCGATCGATTCGCCGACGGTGTGGAACAGCCTTTCCGGCGAGTAATGCGCCATCCATGCCGCGCGTGCCGCATGGCCACGTTCGACCGCTTCATCGGCATGGACCCGCAACAGATCCGGAATGGTATGAATGCGACGCTCCGGTACACGAAGCGCGAAGGACCAGTCGACGTGCGGAGGGGCCAGCCAGTCATCGGCGATGATGACCGGCGCGCGGCCGGCCGCGAGGGATTCGAACAGGCGCATTGAAGATGTGCCGATGCCGCGTGGACAGAGTACGAAAGCACTACCGACAAGAGAGGCTGTGAACTCGCGGGCACGACGCTCGAGTTCGTCACCTTCGGCATGCCAGACATCGAAGTCGGACGTGTTCCTGAGCATCGCTTCCTGGTCGTCGAGCTGCATGATGGATCGTCGACAGGGATGGCTCATCGCGCCCATGAAAGAATACAGCCAGCGCTGCGCCTGTTCGGTTGCGGGCTCATGCACAACAGGCTGGCAGGGCAATTTGATGTAGGGAAAAGGGACATGCCGATCAGCGGCAAAGTGATTCGGCGGCATGCTGCAATACAAGCCTGCGATGACGTCCCAGGGCTTGTCCGATTCATTGTAGACGAACGACTTGCTCCGGAATTGCTTGAGGAGTGGATGACGCAACAGACGTGTCCATCGCAGATCGTTGAAATGCGTGTTCTCGACAAACAGGATGGCATCGGCGTCCTCGGCAACCGGCCAAAGTTCGTGCGGCGACTCGAGCGTACCGGGCGCGAGCGCCAGAAGCGCGTCCAGACTCGGATGATCGTCGTAGGCTGATGTCAGAAAGAGCTTCATGTCGAGTGTGCTATCGGCCCGAAAGCCGGCAACTCAACGCCTGTCAACTACGCCTGATCGGCGACCTCGCGGCCTGCGTCGCCTGCAGGCGTGACGATCTTCACAACATGCACAATCGCGCCCGGAAACTGCTCGGCAGAACCTAGATGTTCTCCCGTTCGAAGATCCTCTCACCCTGTTCGGCAATGATCTGTCTGGCTTTCTGCAGTGAGTGATCCATGGCAGCTTGCCGATCGCTCGAATTGTCGGCACGAATGAACCTGACCTCGCGAACGGCGCCGTCTATTTCGCGCCTGATGATCCCGGCCGTCCGGAACTGGCCACCCTCCTTGAACGGTGCCGGAACGATGGTGTACCCGTCGTGTTCCACCGCCTCCCCTTCCTCCACGGTCGTCGAGCCGCCGCTCGCACCACCACCGAACAGCTTGCCGAAGATATCGCCCAGTCCCATGTATGTCGCTCCTCTGTTCACGCCATCATAGCTGCCCGGCCCATCGCCAGCATGGGCGCTTCGTCAGGTCGCGTCAGCCGCCGAAGAGTCGACCGAAGAACCCCGGTTTGAGCGATTCGCGACAAGCGGCATACTGCCCCGCATACCGTTGGGAGCGAAGCTGTACGCCGGTTGCCACCTTCTGCAGCCAGGGCTTCTCGCGGTGCGTACCCCGGGCAAATCCGGCGGGACCCTCGTGATAGTTCATGTACAGGTTGAACGCATCAGTCGGCGGTACGTCGTTGCGGCGTCCAGCCTCCTCGATGTACCAATGAATGAAGTCGGTTGCATCGGCGAAGTTGTGGCGCACACGCCAGTACTCACCGGTGGCGCGGGTGTATTCGCCCCAGGTGCCGTTGATGGCCTGGGCATAGCCGTAAGCGGAACTCGGACGCCGCCACGGAATGAAGCCAAGCAGGTAACGTCTGGCCGGCCGCGCCTTGTGCCGAAAGCTCGACTCCTGTCGCATGAATGCCATGGGGATATGCATCGACGTTCCCCATTTTTCCTCAGCATTGCGCGCGACCTTGTGCCAGCCCCTTTTCTCACGGAACATCGAGCAGATGTCATCGATGTTGCGCGGTGGCGTGGTTACGCAGGCAGACAATACGCCGAGCAGCCAGAGCACGACGAGCAGCTTCAGAGAACGAGTATTCATGACAGGAAGTGTAGACAGTCAAACGCAGGCCTTCCCGATTCCCGGTCGCTATCGACACTACAAAGGGGCGGAGTACCAGGTGCTCGGCCATGCCACCCACAGTGAGACTGAGGAAACTCTCGTCTTGTACCGGGCGCTGTACGGCGAGCACGGCCTCTGGGTCAGGCCACAAACGTTGTTTCTTGAACCGGTCAGTGTGAACGGCGCACCCGCGCCGCGATTCGCGTTGATCGAAGCGGCGGCTCCGGACGAAATATCAATCACTCGGCAGCACAGCGACAAACCTTAGTCGGATGACGAATTTCGGGATGCGTTCGACAGGATGAGACAGCGTAAGGACACTTGAAGCGCACATCCGGGCGCCGCGGCTTGCTTCTTGCGATTTTGCCAGCAAGACCCGATGCCGGACCTCGTCATGCCCCTCATACGTCTTGCCTCGATTGCCGCTGTGGTTCTCCTTGCATCGGCCTGCGCAACGCCGGGCACGTCGGCCGAGGCGCCGGAAGAACCCGCACCGCCGGCGCTCGTGGAGTCCCTGCCCCCGACGCTCGACTCGTTCGAGTATCAAGGCTTCAAGTACTTCGGCGACGGCTCCGATGGATTCTCTCTGCGCTATGCGAATCTTCGCAAGCGGCGTCTTGCAGATGTCTACGTCTACCCGGTTGCGCAAGAGAACAGCGATCTCGAGCACGAGAAGCTGGTCATGGGTTCGACACGCGCAACGATGCAGGCCATCGGAGAAGCCGTCCGGCAGGGCGTGTACTCCAATTTCAACGTGGTCGCCGCGGCAACACGCGCACGCGGCGTTCGCACCGTCGCCCGCGTGCAGGCAACCTACCTTCGGGAAAATCTGGCTTCGTACACGCTCGTGTACCAGACCGAACACGACGGCACACTGATCAAGATTCGCGTGACCATGCCCGACAACGACATGAACCGGAGGAGCACCGAGTGGGACCGGTTCGCCGAACGGATTTTCAGGGAAATTACCAAGGACCTGGACAAGACGGCTGCTTGATCCGGTTACGGCTCTATGCGCTGGCCGCCGCTTCCATCTCCCGGCGAATACGGACCGCCTCGAGGCTCGCGTCGATATCGACGTCGCTCCAGAGAATCGGTTCGCCGGCGCACACGTTGCGATTCAATGTCGTGTCGTGGGCGAGGCCAATCGGCAAGCCGCCGAGTGCGAGGGATTTCTCCGCAGGATAGAGCTTGCCCCAGACGGTGTAGCCGCCCTCGCCGTCGAGCCGATCTCCTGCCCGCAGGTCTCGCTTCGCGGTCGCGACGACGTCGGCGCGGAATGCCTCTGTCGTGCCGGTCGGCTTGTTCAACAGCGCCGCGGACAGGATCGACACATTGAGCTCGAGACCGATCAGGTGGAACGGCTTGTACATCGCAGAGTAGCGGCCGCTGGCGTCGGTATTCATGCCGTACTGACGAAAGCAGGCGGCTGCGTAGTCGTTCGGTGCCTCGAAGACGACGTAGACGCCCCAGCGCAGATCCTTGAACACGGGTCGGCCATCGCGCTCGAGCGACGAGACTACTTCAACCTGGCCCTTCTCCGAGAGCTGCCCACCCTCTGACACCGGGCGCAGCACATGGGCGAGATCGTCCATGCCGGCAGGCGGAAAGCCGAGTCCGTCCACCGGCGCCGCGAGTCCGGTGGCGTTGGCGATCGCCGCCATCTCGAGTGCCGACTTCGTGCCGTCGAGAAAGCTGTTGAACATCTGACTGTTCATGCCGGCGGCGGCGGCCTGCTCAGTCGTCAGGCCGTAGTAGTCCCAGACGACGTCCGGAGTCGAAGCGTGATAAGCGGGCAGGTACTTCGTGCCCTTGCCTGCCGCGACAACCTTGAATCCGCAAGCGCGAGCCCATTCGACGAGCTCGCAAGTCAGCGCGGGTTGATCGCCGTAGGCCATGGAGTAGACGACGCCCGCCTGTCGCGCCTCGCGGGCGAGTAGTGGCCCTGCCAGCACGTCGGCCTCGACATTGACCATGACGATGTGCAGACCGTTGGCGATCGCCCCACGCGCGTGACGAAGACCCGCGGCAGGATTGCCGGTTGCCTCGACCACAACCTCCAGGTCGCCCGACCGCATCATCGTGACGGCTTCGTCGACGAAGGCCGTCTGGTCGACCAGCACATCTGACCAGCCGACTTCCCGACACGCGCGTCTGGCCCGCTCCGGATCGAGATCGGCGATGGACACGACGCTCAGGCCTGGCGTGCTCGGTACTTGCGACAAGAACATGCTGCCGAACTTGCCGGCACCGATCAGACCGACGCGGACGGGGCGCCCGGCCGCCGCCCTTGCTGCAAGCTCCTGATGCAGATACATGCCGTGCCTACCCGATGGAGCTCGCTGCGCTATCGGTGACGCTCACGGTTTCAGTCGCGTTTGTCGCCGTGACCTTTGGCCGCGCCTCGGCCAGGACCGACAGGCAGTCGTCGTCGAGTGCACGGATTGGCGTGAAGTCCCGATGTGCAATCCACTCCTCGCGTTTGAAAGCCCGGATGTGGTTATCGACGTGACAGAGCGAAAGGTAGGCGATGGTGCGATCGAACGGCGAAATGTTTGGTGGGCTCGCGTGAACCAGCAAGGATGAAAACACCAACATGCTGCCGGCAGGACCGGTTGGCGCCACACACCCGCCCTGCTCGGCCAGCTCCGTCACCTTCGACCGATCAAGCGTCCACAGTGGGTAGGAGGTGGTCTCGAAATCGTGCCCAGCCTCGACCACACCGAGCTTGTGACTGCCCGGAATGAACAACAGCGGACCGTTGGCTGCGGTTACATCGTCGATGAAAACCGCGATGTTCATTGCCCTTGGCTCAGGCATCTCGTCGTCGCGCTGCCAGGTGCCGTAGTCCTGGTGCCACTGCCAGACTGCACCGTCGAACGCCGCCTTGGCGTTGACCTTGAACTGATGCATGTAGACCGGCCCGCCGAGCAGCTGCTCGACCGGCTCGATCAGCCGCGGGTGGGCGCCGAGACGACGGAAGCCTTCGTTGTAGCGGTGGGCAGCGAACGCGGTGCGCGCGACACCCGTTGACTCTCGCCAGACCTCCTTGCGTTCCGACGCGTAGACCGTCTCGGCCTCCTGTTTCAACAACGAAGCCTCGTCTGGCGAGAACATTCCCGGAAAGAACAGATAGCCCACCTCGTCGAACCGTTGCAGCTCGTCATCACTCAGTCGCATCGCGGGCTCCTTGTCATGTTCTTCAGACAGCCGGTTCGCAGGGATCGTATTCAAGCTTCGCGTTGACGATACCTTATTGGTGTCGGGAGTCGCGGCGAGTCACCGGGGCAACCGCGTGTGAGACTCCGGGACCTTCGTTGACTAGCAGCGTGAGCAGGGGCGGCTGTACCAGCAGGACCTGTCGAGTTGGAACAGTCACCCCAGGTAGTACGCTCGAAGCGGTAGTTGATGCTTCGTAAAATCTACGGGGACCAGATCTATGTGGAAACGAGCGCCAAGCGGCTAGCTCTGACTACGTTCACGGGTGATTCATCCGCGCTCGGTGTCAATCATCGGCATGAGGATACGAGTGACTTGTGCCGAGATACGCCGCACAGAAACGCTCGCTTTCGCTCCGCGAATCCGGGCCACGTCACGCTTCCAGAGCGTTTCCGGACATTCCCTCCTTCGTCGATTTTCCCGAGCCTCGACAGGCACTTACGTGCATATTGTTCGTTGCGACAATTTATCGACGCTGTGTCGTCCGCTTATAAGCCGTTGATATAAATGATCTTCTGACCTTAGCCCCGCCCGTTTGCGCTTCTCCCGTCGTCTCGTTACTGTCGGCGTCGACTTCCTGACATGTATCAGGAAGCGAGTCCACAGCCGGCACAGACCGGCGACGATCGGGAGTTTCCAGCACATGTCC